>Ga0194133_10000068_pt1 | contig 205363 bp, 203 predicted proteins | sample TA2KigOf40mmetaG_FD_155448 | JGI IMG/M metagenome (GOLD analysis project Ga0194133, IMG submission 155448) | Freshwater microbial communities from Lake Tanganyika, Tanzania - TA2015055 Kigoma Offshore 40m | ecosystem: Environmental > Aquatic > Freshwater > Lake | place: Tanzania: Lake... | reverse complement strand
AGACACCACCACTGCATCAGGACACAAAGCCCGGAAACAACAGAAACATCAAATCAAGAACGACAACATCAGACCATTCGGCCAAGCAGACTGCGTACAACGCAGACCACCCAGCCAACGTAACTCCACCACGGCACTTCTGTCAACGAAAATCCGAAAGTCCGCCGCGAAAACCCGGATTCAGGCCGTCTTGCGGGGCCCGAGAACCGCATCCAGACAAGTGGACAAGCGACGCCAGGTACGCCCGATCTCGTGATCGAGGCCAACGGACATCCTGACCATCGCGGGATCCAACCCCATCGCGTCCTGCGTGTCCTTGGGGATCTCGGAGGACGTGCTGTGGCTGGGCGGACTGAACAGTGTCTTGAAGTACCCAAGACTTACGGCCAAGAAGCCAATCCGGTCTTCCTGCATTGCCACCATCAGCTGCTCGGCCTGCTCGACCGTGGGCATCCGCAGCGTCAGGACGCCCCCGAAGCCGAAATCGCCAGACGCCAGGCGCTTGTAGCGCTCGTGGTGCGGATGGCTGGCCAAGCCAGGGTAGTGCACCTCGACGCCCCGGTCCTCGAGGTGCTGCGCCAGAAACAGTGCGTTGTCGCTGTGCTTCCGCATCCGCAAGTGCAAGGCGTGGAGGTTCTTGAGAATGCTCGCAGCGCGGGCCGAATCCAGCACGGGCCCAAGCAGCATCAACGCCCCGCTGTTCACGTCCGACAGGCCGGCAATGAAGGCGCGCGAGGCGCATACGACACCCGCCACGCAATCGCTCGTGCCGTTGATGAACTTGGTCAGGCTGTGGATGACCACATCGGCCCCGAGTTGCGCAGGCGCCAGCAGCAGTGGCGAGAATGTATTGTCGACCACGAGACGGGCACCCCGCCGATGCGCCAGGTTGGCCAGCGCGGGAATGTCCGCGACCTCAAGCAGGGGGTTGGACAGTCCCTCGCAGTAGATGACCCGGGTCCGGTCCGTACAAGCCGCTGCCACCGCCACGAGATCGCCCGTGTCGACGAAACGCACCGTAATGCCGAAACGAGGCAGGAAGTTCGCGAAAAGCGCATAGGTGCCGCCATAGACCGTCCGGCTGGCCACGACCTCGTCGCCTTGGCCGCACATCTGCAGGATCGTGACGGCGATGGCCGCCATCCCGGAGCCGACCACATGCGCGGACTCCGTCCCCTCGAGCGCCGCAAGAGCATCGGCAAGGGCGCGCTGGGTCGGGTTCCAATGGCGCGAGTAGAGGTAGCAACCCTCCACCTCGTGATCGAAGAGCTCGCGCATCTTGCCCGGGGTCATGAATGTGAACGTGGACGCATCGGAAATCGACGGGTTGATATCGCCGAACTCCCCGAAGACGTGCATGTCTTGGATGGCACCCAATGGATCAAATGTCATGCGAGCTCCCGCGGGCGTCGTCGGATCGGCCTCTGGCCGCACGCTCCCTCGCGCGCCGGCACTTACTAGGTTACCACCCCACCTACCAGGCCAGCATCGGGAAATGGGCCGATCGGCGCAAGTGGTCGAGCAACTTCGGAAGACCTTGGCGCTCGACCATCCTGCGCACCCGGCGGAAGCCCCCGCCGTAGGCCGGGTGGGGGTCAGCGTCCATCTCGCGGATCAGGCGCTCCGACTCCTCCGTCGCCTGATGCACGTGCACCATCCAGCGCAGCACGTTGCAGGCCCCTTCCGCCAACTCCGGCTGGTGCACTGGGCAGCCGTTCTGATGTATCCATACATGACCGAGCTCGTGCGCGAGGATGCCCTCCAGGAGGGTGCCGGGCAGCCACGTCATGGCGAAGACCGAGAGTTCCTGGCGAATCACCCGCCCTCCGCGCCGATGGACGTGGTGCCGGGTCAGGCCATGCAGACTGAGATGGGGTCGCTGACCCGCCTGCTGCAGCAGCCTGTGGAGCCGGGTGCGATCGACCAGCTCGAGGGGTACGTTCCCCACGTCGACGTGGACTCCCCATTGCCCGAGCAAGGACAGCACCCCCTGCCAGCGCGGCAGGGCCTCGCGTGTTCCGCGCACCGCACTGCGATGACACGTAACGCACTGCGCCCTGCCATCCCCGAGCCCGATGGCGCGTCCCGCGAGGCCAGGTGCACACAAGTCGCCGCATGTGGCGCAGCGGAGAAATTCCTTGAGATGGCGGGCATGGTAGCGGCGGCCGACCGCATCCACCACGAAACGTCCCAGCATCCCTTGGCCGCAGACCGCGCAAGACTCGGCGTGCGCGCGTGCGTAACACTGCGGATGATGCGCCGAGCCCGCCGGCCCCAGGACGTAACGACCCTGCAGAGGCCTGCCGCAATCAGCGCAGACGAAGCACTCCGGATGCAGGACCACACCGGCCACGCGCAAGACAGGCCCCTGAAGCCCGTCACCGCAGCGGGCACAACGCATCAGGATGCAGCGACCACCCGGACGGCAAGCACCTCGACCTCGACGGCAGCCCCCCTGGGCAATGAGGAAACACCCACGGCCGCACGGGCGTGCCTGCCGTTCTCGCCAAGGACCTCAAGGAAGAGATCGCTGGCCCCGTTGATGACCTCGGGGTGCGCCGTGAATTCGGGCGTCGCCGCGACAAAGCCCCCCACCCGGATGAGCCGGAAGGACTCGAGGGGTCCCACCGCAGCCAACTGGGCGAGAACCATGGTGGCGCAGGCACGGGCCGCCGCCACGCCATCCTCGACTGAAAGATCGTGGCCGAGGCGACCGGCATGGGCCAGCCTTCCCTCGACCATGGGCAGTTGGCCCGACACCTGTACCCAGTCGCCGTGACACTGAACCGGCACGTAGGAGGCGAGTGGCGGCGTCGGCTTGGGGAGCACGATGCCCAGCCCGGCCAATCGCCCCGCGACGCCTTCCATATTCACCGATTCGGCGCTCATGACCCCATGGTATAACAGGTCATGACCGCTCTGCGACTGACGGCGTCGTCCCTCGCGATTCTCCTGGCCCTGGCGGCATCGGGTACGGAGCCCGCGTGCGCAGCTGGAGAGACAGGCAAGGCACGCCGAGAAGCGCCAAAGCCTGTGGCTGGCAAAACAGCGACCCCCGTGCGCAAGGCTGCCCCCCAGAAGGCCGCCCCGCGCCCCGCCGACACTGCACCTGTCGTGCGACAACCCTTGCCGACCGGTACCGAGTCGGCGAGGCCGGCCGCCGGTGAGCGCGACCAGACAGACAACGGCGCCCTTGCCGATGACGTTGGCTCGACTCCGCTGCTCAAGGGTGCAGGCACATACACGCACCGCATCATGTGGTCACAGCGCGCAATCCGCGTGATGGGCATTGGCGTTGCCCCCGACCGAGGCAACGTCCATGTGCGGCGCACCCAAGCCCGCATCTTTGCACTTGAAGACGGTTTCCGGACCCTGCGCACCGTATTGGGACGGGTCGCCATCAACAGCGGTGCGACCATGGCCGATCTGCAACTGGACAACGATGTCCGGGACCGGGTCCACGCGCGCATCCAGGAAGCCAGAGTCATCAACCTCGACTATCTCCCCGACGGGTCCGCGCAAATGGAGTTGCAACTGCCCCTCTACGGATCGGATGGCCTCGCCGGAGCCATCGGGCAATTGGAGCCCATGGCCGGTGACGTGCGCCCGGCGTCTGTCGCGACGACCGACACACCCGCTGCAGAAGCCTCTGCGTCCAACCTGCCCGCCACCCCATGGACGGGGCTGCTGATCGATGCACGGTCACTCGGGGCGCGCCCCGCGCTCTGGCCCCGTATCCGGACGCAAGCCGGCGAATCCAGCATGCTCGCAGTGCCCAGCTGGTTCAAGGAGCGAGAGGGCGCGACCCGACTCGTCGGGGACCGCCCCTTGACCCTCAAGGCGAGACGGGCGGTCGGGGACTATCCGTGCGACCTGCTCCTGGATGCCAAGGATGCAGAAAGGGCCCGCGAGGTCCTGGCGAACGACAGGATCCCCGTCGCCATCCTGCTATAGGCGAGCTTGCCTGACCGGACCGAAACCGGGGATGGCCGGGACGGCTTCGAGCACGCTGGCCGGCGCTGCTTCGTCGAGCGCCAAGGCCAGCATGGCTTGACCACCGCGCTCTCGACGATCCAGTTGCAGCCCTGAGATATTGACACCGTGCTGCCCGAGCAAGGTTGCCAAGCGACCCACCGCGCCGGGCACATCCTCGTGCGGTGCCAGCATCAGCCAGCCTTCCGTCTGCAGACTGAAGCGATGCCCCTCGATCCCGACCAACCGCGGATGGCCATCGCCCAGCCAAGACAGGACGGCCTCGCTGGCTCGTCCATCGGGACCTTCCGCACGCACGCGGACGGCGGCATCACGCTCCTTGCCCTCACGCAATCGCTGGTCCCGCAGTTCGGTGCCTCGGTCCGACGCCAGGAATCGGGCATTGACCCAATTGACGGTCTCCCCGAGACCGACGGACAGCCAGCCCTTCAGAACGGCCGTCACCAGAGGCTCGATAGGGACCTCGGGCCAACGGCCCGAGAACTGGATGTCCAGACGCAGGACGGCGGACGGCTCCAACTGGGCCACCAAGGCTCCCAGACGCTCGAGGGGCTGGGCGAAGGGCGCCACCGCACGGGCAACATCGGAGGGCAATGAGGGCATGTTCACGGCCGTACGCACCATGTCACCCTGCAGGAAGTCCCGCACCTGCTCGGCGACATCCCGCGCGACCTTGGCCTGGGCCTCCTCGGTCGATGCTCCCAGATGGGGGGTCAGCACGACGTGGCCACCCAGCGCCCGCAGGGGTGAGTCCCCCAGGGGCTCCTCTTCGAAGACATCGAGTGCCGCACCTGCCAGGTGCCCCGCGGCGACCCGCTCGGCCAAGGCCGCCTCGTCGATGATGCCCCCTCGGGCAGCATTGATGAGGCGGGCACCCGGCTTCATGAAGGCCAAGGCCTGGCGCCCAAGCAAGCCGGCGGTTTGAGGCGTACGCGGCAAGTGCAGCGTCACGACATCCGCCGTCGCCAGGACCTCCTCCAACGGGGCCAAGGGAATGCCCAGACTGGCGGCACGGTCCTCGGGCAGGAAGGGGTCAAAAGCCACCACGTCCATGTCGAGCGCGCGTGCCACCCTGGCCACGCGCTGGCCGATCCGACCCAGCCCGAGAACGCCCAGTCGCCTGCCGGCCAGTTCGACACCCACAAACTTCTGGCGATCCCAGCCACCCGCCTTCACGCGGGCATCCGCCTCAGGCACACGACGCACCAAGGCCATCATCAAGGCCAGCGTATGCTCGGCGGCGGCAATGGTATTGCCATCCGGGGCATTGATGACCACCACACCACGCCGCGTGGCCGACGCCACATCGATGTTGTCCACGCCGACACCCGCCCGGGCAACAACCCTCAAGCGCGGTGCGGCTGCAAGCACCGCTTCCGTCACACGGGTCGCAGAGCGAACAAGCAAGGCATCCGCGACAGCAAGCTCCTCGGCAGTCAGGGGCCCTACCGGACGACGAATCTCCGCGACACCCTCGAGTGCGACCAAGCCTGCCGCATCGATGCCGTCACAAACAAGTACGATCGGCGCCACGCTGTTCCCCCTGCACACAATAGGCTGAGCTGGCCGGGGTCAAGCGCCGACAGCGGCAGGCCTTGGCTGCTGCCACGCTAACTGGGCGCCCGCCACGCCGCGCCCGGGCTCAACCGGCGCGCCAAGTTCCACGAGGACGCTCTCGAGCGCCGCCAGGCAGCCAAGAATGTCGACCCGACTGCAATGGCCGAGATGACCTACTCGGAAGATGCTGTCCGTAAGGGCGCCTTGCCCACCCGCGAGCACGATACCGTACTGGGCCTGCATCCGCTTGCGGAAGTCCGAAGGAGCTACGCCAGCAGGCGGGAACACGGCCGTGACGGCACGCGAGGCTGCCGCTTCATCCTTGACAAGCAACTCCATGCCAAGGGCCCGAAGCCCAGACCGCAGACCAGTCGTCAACTCGAGATGACGACCGAGGATGCCCTCGAGGCCCTCGGCCTGCATCCGCTCAAGTGCCTTCGCCAGGGCGTAGAAGACACTGATGGCCGGCGTCCACGGCGTCTGCCCCTTGGCATCAAAGTCTCGGGCCTTGCCCAAGTCGAAGTAGAACCGTGGACACCGCGCCTCCCCGACGGCCTGCCAGGCTCGGGGAGAAACGGCCAGCATGGCCAAGCCCGGAGGGACGCTGAAAGCCTTCTGGCTACCGGAGACAACCACGTCCAGACCCCACGCATCCGTCTCAAGCGGCGCCGACCCGAGGCCGCTCACGGCATCCACAAGGATGAGGGCTTCGGGCCAACGTGCACGCACCATGGCCGCCACCTGCTCGATTGGATTCAGGACGGCCGTCGACGTTTCATTGTGCGTCATCAGGACCGCCTTGAAAGGACCTGCTTCAAGCGCCTCTGCGACGCGCGCGGGATCGTAGGCCTCACCGGCCCGCGTCTCCACGCGATGAACCTCCGCGCCGAACACCTGGGCCATGTCCGCAAACCGCTTGCCGAACACACCACTCACCAGGGAGAGCACCCGATCGCCGGGTGAAAGGACGTTGACCAGAGCGGCTTCAAGGCCGCCCGTGCCGGACGCCGTCATGAAGATGACATCGTGCGAGGTCCGGTACAGCCACTGCGCACCTTTGCGACAATCGGCAAGAATCGCGGAAAACATCGGGGACCGATGATTGATCATCGGCCGCGCCATCTCCCTGAGGACCTCGTCCGGCACCGGGGTCGGGCCGGGGATCATCAACCGGATGTCGTGCAAAGCCTGATCCTCCTGTCCCCGCATGGTACCCGCTGCGCGCGAGCGACACACTTGGCTGAAAGCACGAAGGCCGCCCCGGTGGGGGCGGCCTTCGGCAACAGCGATACAGCGTATCAGCGCTTGCTGAACTGGAAGCGCTTGCGGGCGCGCTTGCGGCCGTACTTCTTGCGCTCCTTGGCGCGAGGGTCACGGGTCAACAAGCCATCTTCACGAAGGCTGGAACGATACTCGGGGTCCAAGGTGAGCAGCGCACGGGCAACGCCCAGACGAATGGCTCCCACCTGACCCGAGACACCACCGCCGTGGACGTTCGCGTGGATATCGAACCGACCGATATTCTGGGTGGCCTCGAGCGGCAGGTTGAGCTGACGCAGGAGAGCCTCCCGACCACCCAGGTAATCCTCGACCGGACGCTCGTTGATCACCACGTTGCCGTTTCCAGGCAGAAGGCGGACCCGGGCGACGGCAGCCTTGCGGCGACCGGTTCCCCAGTACTGGGTGACAGGAGCCTTAGCTTCCTTCTTGGGCATCGTGTTACTCCTTCACCTGGACGCCAGGACGGGGACGATTCGATCCCAGACTGGTGGGGATGATGTACGGCACCGGCTTCTGGGCCGCATGCTCATGCGTCGGGCCGGCGTAGACCTTGAGCTTGCCGAAGACGGACCGGCCAAGGCGATTGTGGGGCAGCATGCCCTTGACGGCATGCTCGACCACACGCTCGGGATACTTCTGCAACCACTCGCGCACGCTGGCCTGACGGAAGCCGCCGGGCCAACCGGTGTGATGGATGTAAACCTTGTCCGTCATCTTGCGACCCGTGAGCTTGACCTTCTCGGCGTTGACGACAATGACGAAGTCTCCGCAATCCTGATGCGGAGAAAACTGGGGCTTGTGCTTGCCCCGCAGCAAGTTGGCGATCTGGGCCGACAGACGACCGAGCGTCTGGTTGGCCGCATCGACCACAAGCCACTGCCGGCCGGCTTCAAGCTCGGCGGTCGTGGCGACATGGGTCTTCATGGACATTCCTTTCCGAATCTCACGGCTTGGGGATATCCCGCCTAGCCGGGCTAAGTGCCGGCATCGATGGGCCCTCGCGGGGAGGTGGGTGGTGACTCCCAGGAGACGAGCCCCCGGGGATAGACAACAGAATCAAGACAAAGGCCCTGGGGTGGTGCGGTGACCGGGGGCGGCAAACCCTTGCGGTCCCTGTCGAGCAGAGCCAGGTAGTCTTCGACGGGGGAACGCCCCGCCGCCACATGCCTGACCGAACCAACCAGACGCCTCACCATATGATACAGGAAACTGACGGCTTGGATACGCAGGATCACCTCGTCTCCGAGGAATTCGACGTTCGCCCTGTGTACCGTCACCCAAGGCGACCGCAGGTTGCTCCCCGTAGAACAAAAGGCCGTGAAGTCGTGATGGCCCACAAGGCCCGACCAGGCACGCCCAAGGGCGTGCCTGTCCATGGGACCGGGGACATGCCAGGTCGCATGGCGACGCCGTGGATCAGGGGCATCAGCGATCAGCCAGCGATAGGCATAGGCACGTGAAATCGCCATACGCCTCGGGTCGAAGTCATCCGGAGGAAAGGCAACAGCCGCCACCACGACATCATCAGGCAACATCCCATTCAAGGAACGTCGCCAACGCGAGGCATCCCAAGCCCGATCCGTATCGAAGGCCACGACCTGAGCCGAAGCATGGACCCCAGCGTCTGTACGTCCCGCCGCCCGCAGCCCAAGGGCTGAAGGCGCCCGCCCGCACAAGCGGACGAGCACCTCCTCAAGAACACCTTGGACCGTCCTGCACCCACCCTCCGCCTGACGCTGGAACCCCGCGAACGCGGAACCGTCGTAGGCGACCTTGAGCGCAACCCGGCTCAATCGCTCAGGCGGACAACCGCCATCGGCGCACCATCGCCCCGACGGGGGACGGTCTTGAGGACACGCGTATATCCCCCTTGGCGCTCCTGAAAGCGCGGCGCAATCTCATTGAAGAGCTTGCGGCACACTTCGGTGTCGTAGATCCAGGCCTCTGCCTGCCGACGAGCGTGCAGGTCGCCGCGCTTCGCCAACGTGACCATTTCGTCACAGTGGCTCACAACGGCCTTGGCCCGGGCCTCGGTCGTCACGATCTGGTCATGACGGAACAGTTCGGTCGTCAGCGCGCGAAGCAGCGCCTTGCGCTGATCTGCGGGCTTGGCGAGACGATGACGATTCTTCTGGTGACGCATGATCAGAGATCTCCCGAGGTGACATAGCTGTCGTCGAGGTCACCAGCTGCCATGTTGTAGCCCAAGGACCGCATGCGCTCGATGACTTCCTCGGCCGACTTCTTGCCGAAGTTCTTGATGTCCATGAGATCCCGCTCAGTCTTCTTGAGCAGGTCGCCCACGGTGTAGATGTTCGCCCGCTTGAGGCAGTTGTAGGCGCGAACCGACAACTCAAGTTCCTCGATGGGCATGTCGGTGGGCTGGGGCTTACCCGACTCTTCCTTCGCGGAACGGGAACCGCTACCGATCACGTCCCGCGCCAGATCGGCGAAGACGTCGAACTGCCGGATCAGGGTGTCCGCGGCGAGGCTGATGGCCTCGGTCGCGTTGACCGCACCGGTCGTCCAGATCTCAAGGGTCAGCTTGTCGAAGTCCGTCATCTGACCGACACGCGTGTCTTCGATGACGTAGTTGACCTTGCGAACCGGCATGAAGATCGAGTCGATGGGAATCACACCCACCGCCTGGTTCGGCTTGCGGTTGCGCTCGGCCGTGACGAAGCCCTTGCCACGCTCGATGGTGAACTCCATCTCGAGCGTGCCGTTGTCCAAGGTGGCGATGGGCCAATCCTTGTTGATGATGTCGACGTCGGCGTCCGTCTCGATCATGCCGGCTGTCACGACACCGGTGAAGTCACGGACCGCCAGACTGGCCGTCTTGGTGTCTCCGCCGTGCATCTTCACGACGACGCCCTTAAGGTTGAGGACGACATCGATGACATCCTCGACCACGCCGGGGATCGACGTGAACTCATGCGCCACGCCATTGATTCGCATCGCCGTGATGGCCGCTCCCTCGATGCCCGAGAGAAGGACCCGACGAATCGCGTTGCCGAGGGTCGTGCCATAGCCGCGCTCCAGCGGTTCGGCAACGAACTTGCTGTAGGTGAGTCCTTCCTCCGTAAGGTAGGACTCCTCGCACTCGATTCTGGGCTTTTCCATGGTGTAAGTGCCTTCCTTCCTGCCTACCGCGAGTAGTATTCGACGATGTACTGCTCGTTGACCGGGCTGTCGATGTCGGTACGGGCGGGCGTGGCGAGAACCTTGCCCGTCAACGTGTCGGCATCGGTCGTGAGCCAAGTCGGGACACGCGCCGCAACACCTGCGGAAACCACGCGCTTGACGAACTCCTTGGAGCCTTCGGCAATGGTGATGACGTCACCAGGACGCACCACGAAGCTCGGAATGTCAACCCGGCGGTTCACGCCGTTGCGCTCGACCATGAAGTGGCCGTGCTTCACCATCTGGCGGCTCTGCGGACGGCTGCCCGCAAGTCCGAGACGTACGACGACATTGTCCAAGCGAAGCTCGAGCAACCGCAGCAGCTGCTCACCCGTGACACCCTTGTGACCAGCGGCCTTGGCGTAGTAGGTGGAGAACTGCTTCTCGCCGACGCCATAGAACCGGCGGGCCAACTGCTTGGCGCGCAGACGGACCGCGTACTCGGAATTCTTGACGCGGAACTGCGCGTTCCGACCGGGACGATACTCACGACGGGTGATGGAGCACTTGCTGGTGGTGCAGCGCTCGCCCTTGAGAAAGAGCTTGACACCCTCGGCACGACAAAGCTTGCAAACGGGACCAGTATAACGAGCCATGAGCGGCTACCTCCTCAGACCCGGCGCCGCTTGGGAGGGCGGCAACCGTTGTGGGGGATCGGGGTGACGTCCTTGATGAGGGTGACCTCCAGGCCAGCCGCCTGAAGCGCACGGATGGCCGTCTCGCGACCAGCTCCGGGGCCCTTCACCATGACCTCGACTACGCGCATGCCATGCTCCATGGCCTTCTGCGCAGCCTGCTCCGCCGCCTGCTGGGCAGCGAACGGGGTGCCCTTCTTGGCGCCCTTGAACCCGACGGTGCCGGCGGCACCCCAGGAAATGACAGCACCGTCGGGGCCCGTGATGCTGACAATCGTGTTGTTGAACGTAGACCGGATGTGCGCCACGCCGGAATGGATGTTCTTCCGCTCACGACGCCGCGGCTTTGCGCTGGGCTTGGCCAAGGCTGAAACCTCTCAAAACGCTGCGTACCTTATCAAGACCTTCGTCCCGGGTCGCAGCCCCCGGTTTACGGTCACCATCACGACTTGTCCGGAGACAAGCCGACGTCCACTACTTCTTCTTGCCTGCAACCGTCTTCTTGACGCCACGGCGCGTGCGGGCGTTGGTCTTGGTCCGCTGACCACGAACCGGCAGGCCGCGACGATGGCGAATGCCACGGAAGCAGCCGACTTCAACCAGACGCTTGATGTTGAGGCTCACGACACGACGGAGGTCACCCTCCACCTGATGATTGCGATCAATCTCCTCACGAAGCTTGGCCACGTCGGCCTCGCTCATGTCCTTGACACGGACATCAGGGCTGATCCCGGTCCGCTCGAGGATGGCCTTCGCGACGGCAGGACCGATCCCGAAGATGTACTGAAGCGCAATCTCAATCCGCTTTTCGCGGGGAATATCAACGCCAGCGATACGAGCCATAATCCTGATTCTCCCTAACCCTGACGCTGCTTATGCTTGGGGTTCTCGCAGATCACCATCACCGTACGATGGCGCTTGATGACCTTACACTTGTCACAAATCGGCTTGACCGATGCCCGAACCTTCATAAAATCACCTCATTCGATACGTGATACGACCACGCGTAAGGTCGTAAGGCGACAACTCGACCTTGACCTTGTCACCCGGCAGGATCTTGATGAAATGCTTGCGGATCTTGCCGGAAATATGCGCCAGGACCTGGTGGCCGTTTTCGAGCTCGACCTTGAACATGGCATTGGGAAGGCTCTCCCGGATCGTCCCCTCGACCTCGATCGTGTCGCTCTTGGGCGGCGGCGGGGTACGCCGCTGGGGTTGATTACCTCTCATGCCCTCACCACCTTGACCAAGGCGGGCTCAGCACCGACCTCGGCATAATCTCGGCCCTCCTCGAGCGTCAGCACCCGGGGCCGCTCACCCACGAGGATGGTGTGCTCGAAGTGAGCAGACAACTTGCGATCCGCCGTGACGACCGTCCACCGGTCCGGAAGAACCTTGGTCTCAGGCACCCCCATGTTGATCATGGGCTCAATGGCGACCGCCATACCCGCAACCAGGCGAACACCGGTCCCGGGGTGCCCATAGTTGGGAATCTGAGGCGCCATGTGAAGCTTGTCGCCGATGCCGTGACCGACATATTCGCGAACGACAGAGAAGCCTGCGGCCTCGGCGTGAGTCTGAACGGCATGCCCGAGGTCACCAATGGCAACGCCATCGCGAATCAAAGGAATGGCACGCCACAAAGACTCTTCAGTAACCCGAAGCAGCCGCGCAGACTCCGGCGAGACCTCCCCGACAGGCACGCTGATGGCAGCATCGGCATAAATACCGTCCACAATGGCCCCCATGTCGAGCCCGATGATGTCACCAGACTGGAGACGCCGCCGATTCGGCAACCCGTGAACGACCTTCTCGTTCTCCGACGCGCAAATCGTGTACTTGTATCCGTAGATCCCCTTGAAGGCCGGGATGGCACCACGGGCACGGATGAACTCCTCGGCCGCCTCGTCGAGCTCACGCGTGCTGACACCCTCACGCGCCTCACGACGCAAGAAAGCCAACAAGGCACCCACAACGCGCCCGGCTTGAGCCATGGCATCCACCTGCCCCGGCGAGAGCAAGCAGAAGGCATCCGCAGCACGAGTCACGAGACGACCTCCCCGAGCCCGATCGCCATCAAAAGATCCGACCGGACTTCACCTACGGCACGCGTGCCGTCAACCCGGACCAACAATCCGCGCGCAGCGTAATAATCCGCCAGCGGAGCCGTCTGCCGCTCGTAAAGATCGAGGCGCCGCCCAATGGCTTCAGGCGTATCGTCGGCGCGCTGAACCAAACCGCCACCGCAGCGATCACAAACGCCCTCACGGGACGAAGGCTGAGAAAGCACGTGATAGACGGCGCCGCAGTCCCCACAAGTCCGGCGGCCAGTCAATCTGGACTCGAGAACATCGCGAGGGGCCTCGAAGAGCACGACGACATCCAACGGAGCCGAAGCGGAAACCAAGGTGGCATCGAGCCCCTCCGCCTGCGCCAACGTCCTTGGAAAACCGTCCAGAATAAAGCCGGTGGCCGCATCAGCCTGCGCAACGCGCGTCCGAATCATGCCGAGCATGATGGCATCGGAGACGAGCTCTCCGGCCTTCATCAGGGCATCCGCCTGAAGACCAAGCTCCGTGCCCGAACGCACTTCCGCGCGGAGCATGTCGCCGGTGGAAAGCGCAGGAACCGAGAGGCGCTCGGAGAGCCGAGCGCCCTGGGTACCCTTACCCACACCCTGGGGGCCTAGAAAAACAATACGCATGAGAATAGGAAGACGATTATTCCATGAATCCTTCGTAGCGTCTAGACAGGAGCTGGGTCTGCAGCTGGTTGAACAGGTCCACCGCGACGCCCACCATGATCAGCAGGGCCGTCGAGCCAAGGCCACGAAAGCTCGTGATCTTGGTGGCATCCTCAACCCAGTTCGGCAACAAGGCCACGACCCCGAGGAAGATCGCACCCAGAAACGTGATCCGGTTCAGCACGCCCTCCAGATATTCGGCAGACTCCCGGCCGGGCCGGACACCCGGAATGAAGTTGCCGTGCTTCATCAGGTTGTTGGCGAGTTCGGCCGGGTTAAGGACCAAGCCGGCGTAGAAGTAGGAAAAGAAGACGATGAGCAGGAAATAGACCACGGCATAAACTGCCCCGAAAGTACCCAACTGGGTCAGGACGAACTGGATGGCCTGCAGAAAGGCCGCCTTGAGATTGGCCAGATTCCAGAAAGTCGCCGTCAGCACGTGCCAGTCCGCCGCGGCAGCCTTGGGAGCCTGACCACCGTTGACCCAGGACGCCACCGTGATCGGGAAAAGCATCAGGGAACTGGCAAAGATGATGGGCATCACGCCGCCCTGATTCACCTTGAAGGGGATATAGCTGACCTTTCCCTGCAAGAGGCGCTCCCCGACCTGACGCTTGGCCGCCTGGACAGGCACACGGCGCGCGCCTTCCTGAACGACGATGATCGCCACCAGGATGGCCAGGAATGATGCGACGAGGACCAGCACGGAGAGCCAACTGTAGGCCCCGGTGGTCACACCCTCTGCCGTCTGGGCGAAGTAGTCGGGCAACCGGGAGAGGATGGAGGCCATGATCAGGAGAGATGCGCCGTTGCCTATGCCACGCTCCGTGATGAGCTCACCCATCCACATGATGAGAATGGTGCCGGCAATCAGCGTCACCGAGGTGGTCACGAAGAACATCAGGGGGAAACCTCCCTGACCGTTCTGGAATCCCAAGACAGCGTTGCTCGCCCACATCCAGTTCACGAGGGTGACGGCCTGCACGAGACCAAGCACGATGGTCAGATACCGGGTCCACTGCTGGATCTTCTTGCGACCCGCCTCGCCGCCCTCCTTCTGCAGCTCCTCGAGCTTGGGAATGACCTGCGTCATCAACTGCATGATAATGCTCGCATTGATGTAGGGGGTCACGCCCAGAGCAAAGACCGAGAACTTGGCCAGGGCCCCGCCGGAGAAGAGGTCGAAGAAAGCACCCAGAGAGTTCCCGCCACCGAAGAGCGCCTCGAGACGCATCTGGTCGATACCCGGCATCGGCACGTGGGCGCCGAAGCGATACAAACCGAGTATCGCCAGGGTGAAGAAAATCTTCTCCTTGAGCCCGGGGGTCTCCCATAGTGCGACCAGGGTCTGGGAGGGACGATTCATCGACGTGGACACGGCCAAGGCACCTTCAATTCATCGGGACAACAGCAAAGCAGCCACCCCACCCTTGCGGATGAGGTGGCCACGCAGCTGATTCAGGAATCAGGCTTCCGCCCCACTCGGAGCGTCGGCAGCATCACCAATCAGGACGCAGGTACCCCCCGCGGCCTCGATCTTCTCACGCGCCCCCTTGGTGAAGTGGTGCGCATGGACGACAAGCTTCTTGTCGACATCGCCGCTTCCCAAAACACGGACGCCATCGACGCCCAGCTTGAGCACCACATAGCTGCGGCCCTCGTCGTCATGAACGACGCTGGAGCGAACCAACCCGGCCTGCGCCAACAGATCGGGATCGACAGGAGCCTCACCCGAGAACACTTCGCTGATGGCGCCGATGTTGACTTCGGCCCACTTGGAGACGTACCGCTCCGGGCGAACGAACGCATGCTTTTTGGGCGTACGGCGGAACAGGGGCATCTGACCGCCCTCGAAGCCAACCTTTCGGCTCTCGCCGGAACGCTGGCCCTGACCGTTGTAGCCGCGGGTCGCCGTCTTGCCGTGACCGGAACCGAAACCGCGACCGACGCGCTTCGGCTTATGGGTCGCGCCCTCGGCGGGCTTGAGATCCTGAAGCTTCATTCCGCCACCTCCACCAGGTGCTGGATCTTGCGGATCTGTCCCCGAATCGAGGGGTTGTCCGGCCACTCGACGGTCTTGTACCGCTTCGTCAGGCCAAGCGCGTGCGCAGCGGCCTTCTGGGTCTTGTCGAAACCGATGGCGCTACGGACGAGCGTCACCTTGAGGGTCTTCTCGCTAGGCGTGGTCATGACTGACTGCTCCTGACCATCTCGGACAGGGGAATACCGCGCATCGCCGAGACAGTCTCAGCGCGGTGAAGCTGCCGCAGCGCCGCAATCGTGGCACGGGCGTTGTTGAGCGGCGAGCGCGCACCCATGGCCTTCGAAAGAATGTCCTTGATACCGGCGAGTTCGAGCACCGTACGGACGGAACCGCCCGCGATGACGCCCGTACCCTTGGAGGCCGGCTTGAGAAGGACATTGCTGGCACCAGCCTCCCCCACGATCGTGTGGGGAATCGTCGTATCCACCATCGTCACCTGGACGACTTCCTTGCGCGCGTCCGCGACAGCCTTCTGGATGGAGCTGACGACATCTGAAGCCTTGCCCACGCCGACGCCGACGCTGCCCTTGTTATTGCCGACAACCACGACCGTCCGGAACGACATCTTCTTGCCGCCCTTGACGACCTTTGCCACACGGCGGATCTGGACAACCTTCTCGGTCCACTCCTTCGGAAGCTCCTCGCCACCCTTGGCCCGATCGCCGCGATCGCGACGGGGACCACGTTCACGCTTGGTCATTTCCATGAGGATCAGAACTCCAGTCCCGCCTCGCGGGCCTTGGAAGCCAGCGCGGCGATGCGGCCGTGATAGATGAAGCCGCCGCGGTCATAAACGACGGAGGTGATGCCTGCGGCCTTGGCGCGCTCGGCAATCGTCGCACCGACGGCCTCTGCCGCCGCCACATTGCAGCCCTTTTCAAGGCCGGACTTCTTGACGAGTTCAAGACTCGAGGCAGCAGCCAGCGTGCGACCAGCGACATCGTCGATGACCTGGGCGTAGATATGCTGCGAGGAGCGGTAGACGGCCAAACGCGGACGCTCTGCCGTACCCGAGACCTTGCCGCGGAGGCGGCGATGCCGATGGTCCTTCTCGGCCTTCCGATTCTTCTTGGTGATCATCGTTGCACCCTACTTCTTCTTGCCGCCGGCCTTGCCGACCTTGCGACGAATGACTTCGCCCTCGTACTTCACACCCTTGCCCTTGTAGGGCTCGGGCGGACGACGGAAGCGCACATCCGCAGCCACATCGCCAACCAACTGCTTGTCGATGCCTTCAACCGTGACACGGTTCGCCTTGGGATCCACCGTGAAGCTGATACCCTGGGGCGGCTCCACGACGACCGGATGACTATAACCCAAGGCCATGACCAAATTACGGCCATCGACATTGGCGCGATAACCCACACCCACGATCTCGAGGGTCTTGGCGAACCCGGCCGTGACACCCGTGACCATATTGGCCACGAGCGTCCGCGAGAGACCGTGCAGGCTCCGGCTGACCTTGTCATCACCCCGGCGCCCGACCACGAGCGCGTCATCTTCACGCACCACCGTGACGTCAGGACGCAGGACCCGACTCAAAGTGCCCTTGGGGCCCTTGACCGTGACGCGCGTGCCTTCGATAGGCAGCGACTCAACCACAACCTCGACACCCTTGGGAACGGGAATCGGACGCTTACCGATACGACTCATCTTGCCTCCTCCCCTACCAGACAAACGCCAAGACTTCACCACCGATACCGGCGCGACGCGCCGAGCGATCGGTCATGATGCCCTTGGGGGTGCTGACAATGGCGATACCTAGGCCGCCGAGGACGCGAGGCATCTCGTGTGAGCCCTTGTAGATGCGCAGCCCAGGACGGGAAATGCGCTTGATACCCGTAATGACGCGCTCACGACGACGCTCGCCACCGTACTTGAGCGTGAGACGAAGCTGGGGATGGCCACCGGAGTCAGCAGCCTCATCGACTGCCGTCACATAGCCTTCCTCAAGCAGGACCCGGGCGATCTCTCGCTTGATCCGGGAAAGGGGAACGTCGACAACCGGCTTGAAGGCGGTATTGCCGTTGCGGATGCGGGTCAGCATGTCCGCGATGGGATCGGTCACAGGCATGTTCGTGCTCCTCCCCTACCAGCTCGACTTCACAACGCCCGGCAGCTCACCACGGTGAGCCATCTGGCGCAGGCAGACACGACACAGGCCGAAATCGCGGTAGTAGCCGCGAGGCCGACCGCACCGGAGGCAACGGTTGTGCGCACGGACCGAGAACTTCGGCTTCCGCTGCGACTTCAGGACCATGGACGTCTTAGCCATTGGCGACCTCCTCTTGGGCCGCACGATCCTGCGGCGACTTGCGGAACGGCATGCCGAGGCGACGCAGCAGACTGCGCGCTTCCTCGTCGGTACCGGCCGTGGTGACGATGGTAATGTCCATGCCCCGGACCTTGTCGACCTTGTCGTAGTCGATCTCGGGGAAGATCAGCTGCTCCTTGATGCCCAGCGAATAATTACCGCGGCCATCGAAGCTCTTGGCACTGACGCCCCGGAAGTCCCGGATGCGCGGCAGAGAAAGCGTGATCAGACGATCAAGAAATTGCCACATCCGCGCGCCGCGGAGGGTGACGGAAGTCCCGATGGCCATGCCCTCGCGGACCTTGAAGGTCGCGATGGACTTCTTGGCCTTGGTCAGCACGGGCTTCTGGCCAGCGATGGCAGCCAGGTCAGCCACGGCACGCTCGAGCGACTTCGGATTCTGGACGGCCTCGCCCATGCCGACGTTCAGGACGATCTTGTGGATCCTCGGAACGGCATTGACGTTGCCATAAGCAAACTCGGCCTGAAGGCCCGGAACGACCTCAGTCTGGTACTTGTCAAGCATTCTGGGCATCGAACTACTCCTTCACCTTCGTGTTGTCGGCGAGGACCTGGCCCGACTTCTTGGCCACACGGACCTTCTTGCCGTCGACGACGGCACGGCCCACGCGCGTCGGCTTGCCCGACGACGGATCGACGACCATCAGTTTGCAAGTATGGACGGGAGCCTCGGACTTGATGATGCCGCCCTGAGGATTCTCCATGCTTGGCTTCACATGGCGGGTCTTGATGTTCACACCCTGGACCACGGCCTTGCCATCCTTCGGAAACACTTGCAGGACCTCGCCGGTCCTGCCCTTGTCCCCGCCCTCGGCGGCCTTGCGCCCGGAGATGACCATCACCGTATCACCCTTTTTGATGTGCATGCGGTAGGTATCCTTCTCCTGAAAAGAGAGACGAAACAGAGAAACAAACGCCTCTGACTATCAGAGGACTTCGGGCGCCAACGAGATGATCTTCATGTAGTTACGATCACGAAGCTCGCGGGCGATGGGACCAAAAACGCGGGTTCCCCGCGGATTGTTGTCTTTGTTGATGATGACGGCCGCATTCTCGTCGAACTTGATGAGACTGCCGTCCGTGCGACGAACACCGTGCTTGGAGCGCACGACGACCGCCTTCACAACTTCGGACTTCTTGACAGGCATGTTCGGAGCGGCTTCCTTGACGACCGCAACGATCACGTCTCCGATATTAGCATACCGACGGTTGCCGCCGCCAAGGACGCGGATACACATGAGCTCGCGGGCGCCGGTGTTGTCGGCCACCGCGAGACGGGTCTGAACCTGGATCATCGGGCTCTCTCCACAATCTCGGTCAGGCTCCAGCGCTTGTCGCGAGACAAGGGGCGCGACTCGATGATGCGGACAACGTCGCCCTCACGAGCGGCATTCTCCTCGTCATGAGCCTTGAACCTGTTGGTCTTCTTGACGATCTTCCCGTAACGGGGATGGGGGTGACGGGTCTCGACGGCAACGACGATGGTCTTCTCCATCTTGTCGCTGACGACCTTGCCCGTGATTTCACGCTTAGGCATGGTTGATGTCCTCCGGGGCGATGACCCAGGCCTAAGCCTGGGCCACCTCCCGCTCCTTGCGCCGGAGGGCATCCGACAGTTGGGCAATGCGGTGGCGGCAAGCGCCGATCCGCGAGGTGTCCTCGAGCTGCTTCAGCGCCAGCTGGAAGCGAAGGCGAAACAGCTCTTCACGGGCAGCCTTGAGCTCGGACCCGAGCTCGTCGGCGGTCTTGGCCAGGAGATCCGAGAAGATCACCTTGGCAGCCTTGACGGCCTCAGACATGGGTGACCTCCTTCTCGTCGACCGCAACTTCCTTCGTCAGGAACTTGGTGCGAATGGGCAGCTTGTGGCTCGCCAGACGCATCGCCTCCTCGGCAACCTCGGGCGCGACGCCCTCGATCTCGAAAAGGACGCGACCGGGCTTGACGACGGCCACCCAGAACTCGGGAGCCCCCTTGCCGGAGCCCATGCGGGTCTCGGCAGGACGCGCCGTCACCGGCTTGTCCGGGAACACCCGAATCCAGACCTTGCCGCCGCGCTTGATGCTGCGGGTCATGGCCCGGCGGGCCGCCTCGATCTGTCGGCTGGTCAGCCAGCAGGGCTCGAGGGCCTGAAGACCGTAGGTGCCGAAGTCAATCTTGGCACCCCGCGTCTCGACGCCCCGCATACGTCCGCGCTGCTGCTTGCGGAACTTGGTGCGCTTAGGCATGAGCACGGCTGGTTCCCCCCTTCTCCTCGCGCTGCTGAGGCAGCACTTCACCCTTGTAGACCCAGACCTTGATGCCGATGACACCGGCCATGGTCCGCGCCTCGGTGACACCGTAATCGATGTCGGCACGCAAGGTATGCAAGGGAATCCGGCCATCGCGCTGCCACTCGGTACGGGCGATTTCCGCCCCGCCCAGACGACCCGCGACCATGACCTTCACGCCCTGGGCCCCGGCCTTCATCGTCCGCTGAATGGACAACTTGATGGCGCGGCGGAACGCGACGCGCTTCTCGAGCTGGGCGGCGATGCTCTCGGCCACCAGCTGGGCCTCGATATCCGGGTTCTTCACCTCGACCGTGTCGACATGAACCTTCTTGCCCGTCATCGCGGCCAACTCCTTGCGAAGCGCCTCGATGCCGGCCCCACCCCGACCGACCACGACACCCGGCTTGGCAGCCGTCACGAAGACGGTCACGGCCGAGGACTTGCGCTCGATCTGGATATCCGCGATGCCGGCGGAGTAAAGCTTGGACTTGATGTGCTCGCGGATCTTGCGATCCTCGACCAGATTCAGCCGGTAGTCCTTGTGACCGGCGAACCAGCGGGACCGCCAAGGCTTGATGATGCCCAGACGGAGCCCATACGGATGGATCTTCTGTCCCATCTGGCTACCTCACCTTCCCGACCACCACGGTGATGTGGCTGGTCCGCTTGAGAATCTGGAACGCCCGACCCTGGGCGTGCGGCTGGAAACGCTTCATCGTGGGCCCACCATCGGCAAACGCGGCCGTAACGACCAGGTCCCGTCGGTGCAGGCCACGATTATGCTCGGCATTGGCCACGGCGCTGTCGAGCACCTTCACGACCGTACGGGCTGCCAACTGGGGCAGGAACTGCAGGATCGTGCGGGCCTCCTCGACCGACTTGCCGCGAATCAGATCGATCACGCGACGCGCCTTGCGAGGGCTCATACGAACATACTTGGCAACGGCCTTGACCTCGGCACCGGGAAGCCCCCGGCCAGCCAGCTTGCGGCCAACGGCCTTGGGCGTGGCGACGGTCGCCGCGTCCTCGACACTCTCTTGCTGCTCAGACACGGGTTACCTCGACTTCTCGGAACCGGCATGACCCCGGAACAGGCGGGTGGGAGCAAACTCACCCAACTTGTGTCCGATCATGTTCTCGGTGATGTAGATGGGCACATGCTTGCGACCGTTATGGACGGCAATGGTGTGTCCGATCATCTGGGGCACGATGGTGCTGGCACGTGACCAGGTCTTGATCACCTTGCGATCCCGGCCAGCGCCCAAGGCCTCGACACGGGCCAGCAGACGCTCCTGGATGAAGGGACCCTTCTTCAGGCTACGCGACATGACTTACTTCCCCCTCCGCTTGACGATGAACTTGTCGCTCGGGCGACGACCGCGGCGGGTCTTGTAGCCCATCGCCGGCTTGCCCCAAGGCGTCTGAGGCTTGCCGCCGACCGGGCTCTTGCCCTCACCGCCACCATGCGGATGATCGACCGCATTCATGACGACGCCGCGGTTGTGCGGACGACGGCCCAGCCAACGGCTGCGCCCAGCCTTCCCTACCGCGATGTTCTTGGCCTCGAGGTTACCAACCTGACCGACGGTCGCCCGGCACTCGCAATGCACCAACCGCATCTCGCCGCTGGGCATCTTGAGGGTCACGTAGCTACCCTCCTTGGCCATGATCTGGGCGGCGGCACCAGCCGCACGAACCAGCTGGCCCCCACGCCCGCGCTTGAGTTCGATGTTGTGGACCATCGTACCCAAGGGAATCGCCTTGAGCGGCAAGGCGTTACCCAGACGAGGCTCAGCCTCGGGACCCGACACGACGGTCTGGCCGACCACCAGGTTGAGCGGGGCAAGGATGTAGCGCTTCTCGCCATCGACATAGTTGATGAGCGCGATGCGGGCGTTACGATTCGGATCGTACTCGATCGAAGCGACCTTGCCGGGCACGCCATCCTTGTTCCGCTTGAAATCGATCAGGCGATAGTTCCGCTTGTGGCCACCGCCACGGAACCGCGACGTGATGTGACCGTGAGCGTTACGACCCGCCTTGGGAGACAGATGAACGACCAGGGACTTTTCGGGCGCGGAGCGCGTGATGTCCTCGAACGAGGCGACGCTCATGCCGCGGGTCCCCGGCGTCCGGGGATTCATCTTCTTGACTGCCATGATGACTGGACCTCCTACGCCTGCTCGCCGTAGAAGTCGATGGCGTGGCCCTCGGCGAGGGTCACGAACGCCTTCTTCGTCGACGGAGACGTGCCGAGGCGCGCCGACTTCGGGTTTACCCGACGCGTACGGCCACGAACGTGCATGGTGTTGATGGAGAGGACCTTGACGCCGAACAAGGTCTCGACGGCCTTTCGGATCTCGATCTTGTTGGCGGACTTGGCCACCTCGAAGCAGTACTTGTTCTGCTCGCCGACCTGGGCACCCTTTTCGGTCACCAAGGGGCGGCGAATCACCTGGTAGAGATCGTTCATGCGGCGAAGACCTCCGTGATCTTCTTCAGGGCGCCCTCGGTCGGAACAATCACGTCCGCCTCGAGGATGTCCTTGACATTGAGGTTGTCCGAAAGAATCAGACGCACATCGGGAAGGTTGCGGGCCGAACGCTCGAGAAGGTCGTTACGCCCCTCGACAATCAGCAGGACCTTGCCCGTTGCACCGATTTTGTTCAGGAGACCGGCGACGACGCGGGTCTTGGGGGCCTCGAGGACCCACGACTCCATGACGCGGACGGCATCCTTGCGGGTAGCCAAGGCGCTGCGGAGCGCAAGACGACGAATCTTGCGCGGCAGACCCTTCACATAGGAACGCGGCTTGGGCCCGAAGATGACACCGCCGCCACGCCACAGCGGACTGCGGGTAGAACCGGCGCGCGCACGCCCCGTACCCTTCTGCTTCCAAGGCTTGCGACCACCGCCGCGAACCTCGGAACGGGTCAGGGTGCTGTGCGTACCGGCACGCCAGTTGGCCATCTGCCGGACGAAGGCACGATGCATCTCATGCGTGTTGGGCGTGATGCCGAAAATGGCTTCCGGAAGATCAATTTCCTTGACCTTGTCGCCAGCGGCGTTGAACAGGTTGACCTTCATGGCGACTACCTCCCCACCTTGACGGCCGGGCGAACCATGAGCAGGCCACCCTCGGCACCCGGCAGGGCACCCTTGATCAGCAAGAGACCCTTCTCCGCATCAACCCGGACCACAGTCAACTTGCGGACCGTAACCCGCTCGTTGCCCATCCGGCCCGGCATCGACGCACCCTTGTAGACGCGGGAAGGCGTCGTACCGGCACCGATGGAGCCCGGGTGGCGGTGGAACTTGGAACCATGAGCCATCGGACCGCGACCAGCGTTGTGCCGCTTCTGCATGCCCTGGAAACCCTTGCCGATGCTCTTGCCCACGACATCGACCATCTGGTCAGCCGCGAACAGGTCAGCCTTGATCTCGTCGCCCACCTTGTAGTCACCGGCGTTGTCCACGCGGAACTCGCGAAGATGACGCAGGCCACCGTGGCCCGCGGCCTTCAGGTGACCCACTTCGCCCTTGGAGAGCCGACGCTCCTTGACCTCACCGAAACCGACCTGGATGGCGCTGTAGCCATCGCGATCAACCGTCTTCACCTGCGTGACAAAACACGGACCCACCGCCACAACCGTGACGGGCACGCAACGATCCTTCTCATCGAAGATCTGGGTCATCCCCAGCTTCTGCCCCAGCAATCCGAGGGCCATAGGCGCAACTCCTTCTTGTTCGGGGGTACAGCGGTCGATGGATTCATCGGACGAGGGTTGCGTCCACGAACCCAGAGGACCACGAGGCTTGGCCTCGACCCCCTCACGGGAACCCTATCCAAAAACGGAATAAGGAAAGTCATACTGCTGCGGACACCGAACCCCGGACGTCCGCAGACCAACCGGGCAGCCCCTCCGGAGAGGAACCACACACCACATCTTAAAGCTTGACTTCGATGTCCACGCCAGCAGGCAAGTCGAGCCGCTGGAGCTGCTCGATGGTCTTGGCATGAAAATCAGCGACGTCGATCAAGCGCTTGTGCACCCGAACCTCGAAGTGCTCGCGAGACTTCTTGTCGACGTGGGGACTACGGTTGACGCAGTAGACACTGCGCTGGGTCGGCAGGGGAATAGGACCCACCACCTTGGCGCCAGTACGACGGGCCACGTCCACGATCTTGGCAGTAGACTGGTCGATCAACTGATGATCGTAGGCCTTGAGGCGAATGCGAATCTTGTCGGACATCTGAGAACTCTTGATCAGGGACCGGGGAAACTTCGGACAGACCCGGAGAACAGCCTCCGAGCGGAATCAGGATCACCAGTGTAGCACACAAACGCTGGAGAGCGCACGTCTCCAACGAAACGGCCCCCCATGCGTTGTCGGCATGGGGAGCCGTAACCTTGCGGACTAAACCTTGGCACCCTGGCTCTTGGCGATGATCGCATCGGCGATCTGCTTGGGAGCCTCGGCGTAGTGGGCGAACTCCATCGAGAACGTACCACGACCCTGGGTCATCGAACGAAGGTCCGTCGCGTAACCGAACATCTCGGCCAGAGGAACCAGCATACGAATGACCTGCAGGCCGCTCCGGGCTTCGAGACCCTGCACGATGCCACGACGACGACCCTGGAGATCTCCGATGACATCGCCCATGTTGGCCTCGGGAACCTCGACCTCGACCTTCATCAAGGGCTCGAGCAAGGCAGGACTCGCCTTGGGCATCGCCTCCTTGATCGCCATGGAACCGGCAATCTTGAAGGCCATCTCCGACGAGTCGACATCGTGGTAGGAGCCGAAGGTCAGGCTGACCTTGACGTCAACGACGGGGTAACCCGCCAGGGTTCCGGATCCGAGGGCCTCTTCGATACCCTGACCGACGGCCGGGATGTATTCCTTGGGAATGACACCGCCGACGATCTTGTTGAGGAACTCGAAGCCCTTGCCGGGCTCGTTCGGCTCGGCCGTGATGACAACGTGCCCATACTGACCACGGCCACCCGTCTGGCGAACGAACTTCGTGTCCTGGTTGACGGACTTGCGGATGGTCTCGCGGTATGCCACCTGCGGACGCCCGACGTTCGCCTCGACCTTGAACTCACGAAGGAGACGGTCGACGATGATCTCGAGGTGCAGTTCGCCCATGCCGGCAATGATGGTCTGGCCCGTCTCATGATCGGTCGACACCTTGAAGGTAGGATCCTCTTCCGCCAGTCGGCGCAGGGACTCGCCCAGCTTCTCTTGGTCGCCCTTGGTCTTCGGCTCGATGGCCACGTGAATGACCGGCTCGGGGAAGTTCATCGACTCGAGGATGATCGGGCTGTTCTCTGCACACAGGGTATCTCCGGTGGTGGTGTCCTTGAGACCGACGGCCGCGGCCAGGTCGCCCGCCAACACCTCTTCCACATCCTCACGCTTGTTGGCATGCATCTGGACGATACGGCTGACGCGCTCGCGCTTGTTCTTAGTGGCGTTGAGGACATAGCTGCCCTTCTCGATGCGGCCACTGTAGACCCTGAAGAACGTCAAGCGACCGATGAAGGGGTCGGAGAGAATCTTGAAGGCCAACGCCGAGAACGGCGCATCGTCGCTGCTCTTGCGGGTGTCCGGATCACCGTCGGGCGTGGTGCCCTTGATGTCCGGAACATCCAACGGGCTGGGCAGGAAGGCGACGACGGCATCGAGCATGGGCTGAACGCCCTTGTTCTTGAAAGCCGAACCACACACCATCGGCACGAGGGTCGTGGCGCACGTACCCTTGCGGACACCGCGGATAATCTCGTCCTTCGAGAGTTCCTCGCCCTCCAGATACTTGTTGAGCAACTCGTCGTCACACTCCGCTGCCGCCTCGATCAACTGCTCGCGGAAGGTCTTCGCCCTGTCGAGCAGATCGGCCGGAATCTCCTCGGTCCGGATGTCCTTGCCTTCGTCGTCGTAATAACGGATGGCAACCATGTCGATCAGGTCGATGACACCCTTGAACTGGTCCTCGGCACCGATCGGGAGCTGCAGCGGAACGGCGCGGGCACCCAGGCGCTCACGAATCTGGTCGAGGACACGATAGAAGTCCGCACCCACGCGGTCCATCTTGTTGACGAACACCATGCGGGGAACCTCGTAGCGATTCGCCTGACGCCAGACCGTTTCGGACTGGGGCTGGACGCCGCCCACGGCACAGAAGACGGCCACGACGCCATCAAGGACGCGCAGCGACCGCTCGACTTCGACCGTGAAATCAACGTGACCAGGCGTGTCAATGATGTTGATACGGTGATCACGCCAGACACACTGGGTCGCAGCCGAGGTGATCGTGATGCCCCGTTCTTGCTCCTGGACCATGTAGTCCATGGTAGCGGCGCCTTCGTGCACTTCGCCTATCTTGTGCACACGCCCCGTGTAATAGAGGATGCGCTCGGTCGTCGTGGTCTTGCCGGCGTCGATGTGGGCCGCAATCCCGATGTTCCGGGTGCGCTCCAAGGGTACGGTACGGGGCATGGGGCAAAACTCCTGAGCTTACCAGCGGTAATGGGCGAAGGCCTTGTTCGCCTCAGCCATCTTGTGGGTGTCTTCCTTCTTCTTGACGCTCGGACCGGTGTTGTTGAAGCTCTCAAGGAACTCGATGGACAACTTCTCGATCATCGGCTTGCCCGCCCGCTTGCGCGCATTGGCAATGATCCAGCGGGTGGCAAGCGCGGCACCCCGCTCAGGCTTGACCTCGACCGGCACCTGGTAGGTCGCACCACCGACACGGCGAGGCTTGACCTCGACCATCGGCGTGGCGTTGCGCATGGCACGCTGGAAAACCTCGAGGGGCTCCTTGCCCACCTTCTCGGCCACTTTGTCGACCGCACCGTAGAAGATGCGCTCGGCCAGCGACTTCTTGCCGCTGTACATCAGACAGTTGATGAAACGCGTAACCTGCGTGCTACCCAACCGGGGATCCGGCTCGGGCGCACGCTTCACGAGATGACCACGACGCGGCATCGCAAAAACCTCTTTTCAAAAAACGATTCGGAGAACTACTTCTTCTTGGCAGCGGCAGCGCCGGCCTTGGGACGCTTGGCGCCGTACTTGCTGCGACCTTGCATGCGGTCCTTGACGCCCGCCGTGTCGAGCGTGCCCCGGACGATGTGATAACGAACGCCGGGCAGATCCTTGACACGCCCCCCGCGAATCAGGACCACGGAGTGCTCCTGAAGATTGTGACCCTCGCCAGGGATATAGCTCGTGACTTCGATCTGATTGGTCAGCTTCACACGGGCGACCTTGCGCAGCGCCGAGTTCGGCTTCTTGGGCGTGGTCGTGTAGACACGCGTACAGACACCGCGACGCTGGGGACACTTGAGCAGGGCGGGCGACTTCGTCTTGTAGACAACCCGCTCCCGCTCACGGCGGACAAGCTGACTGATGGTGGGCACAAACTCCTCCTGGAAGGTAGCAACATGCGAAAAGGCTAATAAAGCAATGGCTAACCAGTATAGGCCAACGGCCGGAGAAGCGTCAAGGAAAGGGCCGCCCGCCCTCGCGCAGCGAGGAGCGGACGGCCCTGGAACCAAAGGCCGCTAGAAGCGAACCTCCGTAGGAATCCCGCCGATGATCGCGGCCTCGGCCCCGACCAGTTCGGGTTCCTCGCCCGGATCGAAGTAACCGGTACCGGCCGGGATCAGGCGACCGATGACCACGTTCTCCTTGAGACCATGCAGGAAATCCTTCTTCCCGGCAATGGCCGCTTCCGTCAGGACGCGGGTCGTCTCCTGGAACGAGGCGGCCGACACGAACGAATCCGTGTTGAGCGACGCCTTGGTGATACCCAGAAGCTCCGGGCTGAGCTTGGCGGGCGTCTTGCCGTCCGCGACCAGCTCGTGGTTGATCCGCTCCGCATCCAGGCTGTCGACCATCTCGCCGGGCAGCAGCTTGGAGGCTTGGCTCTCGTCGACCTTCACCTTGCGCGTCATCTGCCTGACGATGACCTCGAGATGCTTGTCGGCAATCTCGACGCCCTGCGAACGGTACACCATCTGGACCTCGTCGACGAGGAAGCGCTGCGTCTCTTCGACGGAACCCGTCGCCGACAGCACGTCCTTGGGGCTGACAGGGCCGTCCGTGAGCGGCTGGCCGCGCTCGACCCGCTCGCCTCGAGCCACGATCAGGCGGACCGAAGCCGGGACCTTGAGGGTCGTGATGCCTTGGGCCGACTTGTCCCTGCTCTTGGACTTGGGCTGAGGCACCTCTTCCATGGGCTCACCCTCGACCAACGGACGATCGGCGACGATGCGGACTTCTGCCGCTTCCTCGGGATCCTTGTCCAGTTCAATGACGCCGTCATGGGGAGCGAGCAAGGCATTGTCCTTGGGCTTGCGGGCCTCGAGGAGCTCCTCGACGCGCGGCAGACCCTGGATGATGTCGCCGGTCTTCTGACGGTTGTAGATGAGCATCGCCAGAGGCTCGCCCATCATCACCATGTCGCCGTCGTTCGCCAACAGCTGCGTGCCTTGCGAGATCAGGTAGGGGCGACCCTTGCGGACAAGTACCTTCTTGCCCTCGAAGCGGACCCGTCCGGTCGCCGTGGCCCCGACACCACCGCCGAGGTCACGGCCCTTGATGACATACTCGCCATCCTTGACCGTGGCCGCGGAGGCGGAGAGGCCTTCCTGGACCAGCTCATGCTCGGTCGTGATGAGCGCGAGACGGGAGATGAACGCCTGCGCGTCATCGGACCGCCGGGGCTCCTCCACGATACCCGAGGTATGCGCCAGCAACTCGGATCGCACCACCACCTGACCAGGCGCAACCCGGGCGCCCTCATCGAGCATCAGGTAGACCACCACCTCCTGCTCGCTGCGACCGGTGCGCAGGGCAACCGGCTCACGGCGAATGAGCAGGGGCTCGAGGATCGTGATGGACAAGACCCGCATCGGCACGGACTCGCCCTCCTCGGCTTGGGGCAGCTCGGGCATCTCGACCCGGCCCGAAAGGCGCGCAAGCGTGCCCGTCAGGCGGAGCGAGACCTCGGTCTTGGCCAAGGCCGTTCCGGCCTTGACCCGCTCTCCATCCTTGACCTGCAGCCGGGTCTCATACTGGAGACTGATGTCCTCACCGGACGTCTCGAACGGGATGCCCCGCTGGGCCGCCCTGACGACGCGGTCCACGGTCTTGCGGACGACGACGACCCTACCGACCGTTTCCTCGCCATCCTTGATCTCGATCTTCCGGACGACGCCACCCTGACGGGCGACGACCCCCTCGGCGAGGGTCGCACCTGCGGCGATGCGCTGGCCGTCGTCGACGAGGACGTCGACATCGGCAGGCAGCTCATAGCGATCACCCGGGAAGACATAGACTTCCTTGATGATGTTGTTGTCCTCGACGACTTCGAGCACCCCATTGGTCTTGACCTCGACGTCGCGAACGACCTCGGTGCCGGCAGAAACCTCACAACCGTTGCGGATACCCTCAATGAGTAGCGTGATGTCTTTGTTGACGGTAATCCGCTCCTCGGGGATGAACAGCAGCTTGACCTGCTTGCCCACCGTCCGGCGCTCCTTGTCCAGGAACACGGGCTCCCCGTCATACCGGATTTCGCCAGCCGACTGCACCAGGTTCTCGTCGTCGACATGCTCGGCGATGACCTGATCGGACTCGACGCGTGCACCATCGCCGCACTTCAGAGAGAAGATGCGCTGACCGCCCTCGTCATCGATCCGGAGCTTCATGCCCTCGGCCAAGCCGGTGGCATCACCTTGGCAGACCAGTGAAGCCGTGACGACGGAGACGTCGCGACCCTTGCGAATGACGGTGCCGGCCTTGGTCTTCTCGATCTCGATATCCGCACCCAGACGCAGCGTGCCGCCCAGCTGGCTGACCTGCACCGTCTCCGCAATCACGTCATCTTTCTTGACCGCCTGCCCCTTGGTGACCTTGACCTGAGCACCGGTCGGAAGCTTGAAGACATCACCCTCGACGACCCAGACAATCGCCTCGCCCGACTTGCCGGGCAGCGGTACGGCAGTCCGTGTGGTATTCCCCTGACGGTCGGTCTTCTCCTCGACGGCGAAGTTCTCGAAGCAGAGGATGCCGTCGTCGTCCGCCGCGATCTCCTTCGTCGCCTGTTCCATCGACTTGCGGGAGGCACCACGCATCTCGAGCTCCGAGTGCGCGAGCTGCGCACCGGCGGCAACGGCATCACCGTCCCGCACGTCGATGACGAAGTTGACACCGACCGTGACCTTGTCGACGACCTTGGAGGTGGATCCGGAAACGATTTCGATGACCCCCTCCCGCTCCGTCACCATGACTCGCTTGCCATGTCGCGTCCGGAACTCGCGGGTCTCGAAAGGCTCCGGGATCCGGACCTTGCCGGCCTTGGAGGCACGCTCGACCAGCGTGGTCGCCTCGGCCGTGAAGACGCCGCCCGTGTGGAAGGTCCGCATCGTGAGCTGGGTACCAGGCTCACCGATGGACTGCGCCGCGATGATGCCGACAGCCTCGCCGATGTCCACGAGCTGGTGGTTGGTCAGCGACCAGCCGTAGCAGTGACGGCAGACGCCACGAGGGCTCTCGCACGTGAGCGGTGAGCGGACCTGGATGCTGGTGATGCCCTCAGATGCGATGCGGTCAGCATCCTCGAAGCCCAGGAGGTGCCCACGCTCGAAGATGACCCGACCTTCGGCGTCGAGGACGTCGGCTGCAACCACCCGGCCCACCACGCGGTCAGCCAAAGGTACGATGACACGATCGCCTTCGACGATCGCCCGCAGTTCCAGCCCGCGACGCGTGCCGCAATCCTCGTCGCGAACGATGACATCCTGCGCCACGTCCGCAAGACGACGGGTCAAGTAGCCGGAGTCGGCGGTGCGGAGTGCGGTGTCGACCAACCCCTTGCGGGCGCCGTAGGACGAAATGATGTACTCCGTCTGGTTCAGGCCCTCACGGAAGTTCGACTTGATGGGCAAGTCGATGATGCGGCCCGACGGGTCAGCCATCAGGCCGCGCATGCAGACCAACTGACTCACCTGAGTGATGTTTCCTCGTGCGCCGGAGAAGGCCATCATGTAGACCGAGTTCAAGCGGTCGTACTCTTCCTTCACCTTGCCCTTGAGCTGCTCGGTGACCCGTGCCCAAGTGTCGATGACCTTGGTATAGCGCTCGACCTCGGTAATCTCGCCCGCGAAGAAGTCACGCTGTGCTGTTTCAATGTCGGCTTCCGCGACCTTGAGCAACTCCTTCTTGGCCTTCGGGATCATCAGATCGTCGATGGCGATGGAGACGCCCGCTCGGGTCGCGTACTTGAAGCCCAGGCCCTTGAGCTCGTTGGCCAGATGCGCGGCGCGGGACGAACCAATCTGCGAGAAGGCCCGCTGGATGATCCGCTCGAGGCCCTTCTTGTCGATGACCTTGTTGAGGAACGGGAACTCCTCCGGCAGGACCTCGTTCAGGATGATGCGGCCGGCCGTCGTCACCATGACGCGTCCGTCACGCAAGCCCTTGGCCAACCACGCACGCGCCTCGGGCTCGTCATAGACACCCGCGGCGATCTCGTCGGCATCGACGGCGTCCTCTTCCCTTGCGCCTTCGAAGCGGACCACCACCTTGGCGTGAAGATCGAGCACCGCATGGGTATCACGCTTGTCACGCCCCTCGGCGAAGGCCGACAGGACGTCGGAGAAGTTCTTGAAGCGCAGACCCTTGCCGCGATCCGCCCGAGGATTCTCGACCGTCAGGTAGAAGCAACCGAGAACCATGTCCTGTGTCGGCGTGATGATCGGCTTGCCCGTTGCCGGCGAGAGGACGTTGTTGGAAGCCAGCATCAGCAGACGGGCTTCGGTCTGGGCCTCGACCGAGAGGGGCACGTGGACGGCCATCTGGTCACCGTCGAAGTCGGCATTGAACGCCGTACAGACCAACGGATGAATCTGGATGGCGCGACCCTCGACCAGCAGGGGCTCGAAGGCCTGGATGCCCAGGCGATGAAGCGTCGGGGCGCGGTTCAGCAGGACCGGGTGGTTGCGGATGACTTCCTCGAGGATGTCCCACACGATGGTTTCGCCGCGCTCGATCTTCTTCTTGGCGGACTTGATGTTCTGGACGATGCCCCGCTCGACCAGCTTGTTCATGACGAATGGCTTGAAGAGCTCGAGCGCCATTTCCTTGGGCAAACCGCACTGGTGCAGCTTGAGGTTGGGACCGACGACGATGACAGAACGACCCGAGTAGTCGACGCGCTTGCCCAGCAGGTTCTGACGGAAGCGCCCCTGCTTGCCTTCGATGATGTCCGACAGGCTCTTGAGGGCGCGCTGGCTGGGGCCCACGACCGCACGACCACGACGGCCGTTGTCAATGAGCGCGTCGACGGCTTCCTGCAGCATGCGCTTCTCGTTCCGAACGATGATGTCCGGCGCGCCCATGTCCTTGAGGCGGCGCAAGCGATTGTTGCGGTTGATGACGCGACGATACAGGTCGTTCAGGTCCGACGTGGCGAAACGGCCGCCATCGAGCTGCACCATGGGACGCAGATCGGGCGGGATGACGGGAATGACGTCCAGGACCATCCATGCCGGGCGCGCACCGGCCGACAGGAACGAATCGACGACACGCAGGCGCTTGATCGCCTTCAGGCGCTTGGTCTCGCTGGTCGACTCGGCATCGACCGTGAGCTTGTCCCGCTCGGCCTGCAGGTCCAGGCGATCCAGCAGTTCCTTGATGGCTTCGGCGCCCATCTTGGCCGTGAAGACGGCCTCCTTGGACTCGAACTCTTCGTACTGGTCCTCATTGATGGTCTGTCCATACTCGAGGGCCTTGCCGTCGATGGCCCCCGTGCCGGGATCAAGGACGATGTACTCGTTGAAGTAAACGACGTTCTCGAGATTCTTCAGCGGGATGTCGAGCAACTGGGAAAGGTACGACGGGATACCCTTGAGGTACCAGATGTGCACGACGGGCGCGGCCAGCTGGATGTGACCCATGCGGTAGCGCCGGACCTTGGAGTCCGTGACCTCGACGCCGCAGCGCTCGCAGATGATGCCCTTGTGGCGGACACGCTTGTACTTGCCGCAATGGCACTCCCAATCCTTGGCGGGGCCAAAGATCTTCTCGCAGAAAAGGCCGTCCTTTTCCGGCTTGAGCGTGCGGTAGTTGATGGTCTCCGGCTTGGTGACCTCACCCCGGGACCAACTGAGGATCCGCTCCGGGGAGGCGATACCGACCTTGATGTAGTCAAACCGGGAACTCATCCGCGCTCCTTACTGGCTTCACGGGCGCCGGCCCGCCACCTGCACGATGGAAGGGAGGTCCGCCGACCCGAATCGTCTCTCATAAACCCGGACCCGCGACACCAATGGCCACGACCCGCACACCGCCGGGCACAGACCCAGGGTCAACCATTGTAGGCCGGCAGAGGCAAAGGGTCAAGACCGCCTCCGAGCCGGCAAATAATGCCTTTCCGAAACCGTTAGAGTCCCGAAAAAGCCGGGTACGGGCCCCATGGTAAGCAACCTGTCCGGACAAGTCGCATACCTGACTGAAAGGGCGCACCCAAGATGAACGCGTGGAAGAGGTGGGGACTGTCATCGGCTATCATTCTGGCCGTGGGTTGTTCGTCGTTGCCGGGGCGCGTCGCCGGCACGAATCCGGAGCGGGCGGCCGGGGCTGAGGCATCCGAAGGATGGGACCCGGCACGATTCGTCATCTATGGGTCCGTGCGCGAGCCCGGGTCGCTCAGCAGCCAAAATCAGCAACTGACGGACGCCCAGCTGGCCTCGATCGCCAGTCAGGCCACCATCTCGCTGATCGACCTGTCGACCGGCCAGCCCGTGGGCTCGGGCCTGAGCGACAACTCCGGCGGCTTCACCTTGACCTACCAGGGTGGCGCCGCGCCCCCGGATGGCCGCTATTACTACCTCGAGGCGGCGAAGGCCGTCAGCTCGGCTCCGGGCTCGCCCATCCTGCGTATGCGCACCATCGTGCAGTGGGATGCGACGGCAGGCGGCTGGAAGTCCATCAGCAACGGCACGGTGGGCGGTGGCATCGTCATCAATCAGCTCACCACGGCCCTTGCCATCCTGGTGGGCCAAGGCCGCATCAACGTGGCGGATTCGATCGGCAAGGTGGCCGTCACCTCGAGCAGCGTCCAGCTCAGCGCAGCCAGCGTGGGCGCCGTGGCTGCCGCCGAAATCCAGGACATCGCGCTGGCCGTCAAGAACTACCTGCTGGCCGGCATGGAACCCATTGGCAACCTTCCAACGACCGGCGCCGTGACCATATCGGGAATCTCACCCACATCGGGGGGGCCCGGCACGCTCGTGACCATCAACGGCACGGGCTTCGCATCCTATCCCGGAGGAACCGTCGTACGCTTCGGCGGGTCTTCGGCTCCCCCGCAGACGCCTGTCAGTGTCCGTCCCAACATGGTCACGGTGCTCGTCCCCGCGACGGCGGCGTCCGGCAAGCTTCGTATCGAATCGCTGGGCAAGGCCGCCGAGGTCGACTTTCAGGTGCCTCCTGGCGTCAACGTCAACATATTGAATATCGAGCGCTACCCTTTGAACAGCAGCCTGCCGGTCAAGTTCGACGAGTACTGCAAGATTTCGGGCTACGGCTTCATGACCGGTGCCAACATCGCGAAGAACGAGGTCTACTTCACGATGCTGGACAAGGCAACGGGCAAGGCGTTCCCGTTGAGCAGCGGCAAGGTGGCGACGGCCTCGGTGTCGACCTACGACACGAGAATCAGCGGGTCGAGGTCGCTGTACCTCAAGGTTCCTGCCGATGCCACCTCGGGGCCGGTCTACCTCTACAACCCCAATGGGCTGTCCGACCCCTACCCCCTGACGATGATCGACAACTCCGTCACGATTTCCGAGATCTACCCACGTAGCGTCGGTTCCCATGGCTACGTCCAGATCAAGGGTGACAAGTTCGGCACGGCGCTGGGCTCGGTCACGATAGGCAATAAGGCGGCCATGATTCAGTACTGGACCAACACCACCATCCGTTGCCGGGTGCCCTCCGCCATCGGGGCAAGCAACGCGACGGCGGTATCCGTGCGCCTTGCTTCGGGTGCCCAGGCGGACTCGACGGTGGCGACCATCGACGGCAACCTCAACAACTCGAACTGGGCGTATGTCTCAGGCGGTCACGGCGGCGGCAACATGAATGCCGGCTTCTGGTCGGGCAAGCGTTTCTACATCCTGCCCGCCGAGCAGAACACCGTATACTACTTCGACCTGAACAACGACGGAGGTCCGGCCTCGGGCCTGCAGTTCGCGGGCAACTACAGCTGGGCCCTGCGTCAGCAGGACATGGCCGGCACCTTCGACAACTGGGTAGGCAAGCGCTTCTACGTCTTCCAGGATGAAGGCAGCAGCGCCGCGGGCTACCTCAGCTTCGACATCGAAGGCAATGCCGGAAGTGGCTGGGGCCAGTGGAACGGCAACAGCCGGGATGACATCCGCTGGTGCGCGTCCGAGCTCAGCTCGGTGGGCAGCGGTCGCGGTGTCTACGGCATGGCCGGTTACTGCAGCACACCGTTCTTCTACAAGACCTACAACCCCGCGAACGACAGCTACTCCGGTGGCTGGCAGACCGGTCCCTACACCGGCAATGCCGAGACGCCCATTGTCTTCGTAGGTAATCGCCTGTGGTGGCTCACGTACAACTACACCTCGTACCTGAACATCAACGACGACGGCACGCCCAACGGCGGCTGGAACCAGACGGGCGGCGGCGCATTCTGCGGCAACTACGGTGCTTGTGCCTTCGCCGCCGGCCAATATCTGTACATGCTCGGTCCCTGGTGCGGTGGCACCGAGGTCCGGCGGTCGACGCTCACGGCGGACGGCAACGCACCGCAGAATGCAGGGGGCTGCTGGCCCTACTACGGCAACGCCAATGTCGACTTCGGCGGCGGCGGAACCACGGTTACCTGCGGCCGGTTCGTGTACAAGATCGGTGGCTGGTGTGGCAACACCAACTCCGTCCAGTACACCTCGATGAACTGACCCACAGCGGGGGGGCCTTGCCCCCCCGCCACATACAGGACTTGCCTTCAACCCATGCCCCGACAATCCTTCCTGCGACGGACCGTGCGGCACTCCGCCGTAGGCTTGGTGCTGCTGGCCGCTTGCGCCGATGCCAGCACGACCGGGCTTCCGACGGTTGACCCGACGGCCGCGCCGGCTCGGAACGCGGTTCCCCGGCCTACACCCAGCCCGACGGCGGCGGGGATCGGGGGCCAAGTTGGCAGCGGCACGGCACCTACGGCAGCTCCAGGCGGGTCAGCCGGCGGACTCGTCACACCCAGGCCGGGAACGGGCACGACCTTCCCCACGTCGGCGCCCACGCCGACCCCGTCCCCGCGCCCGACTTTTGCGCCAAGTCCGACGGTGGCGCCGACCACCATCCCCGTCGCCTCCGTGCTGGTCACCGCCATCACCCTGTCGGCGCTGGGCAAGACCGAACCTCTTGCCGAGCCCGCGACCCTCTCGGTCGATCCGGGCTCAGGCAACGAACCGCTCCAGCCAGGCTGGGAACTGGATATCGAACCCAAGGTTATCTACACAGACCCCGGCAAGGTAACGAAGGACTTGACGGTCGTCTCCAATGACACCAGCATCGTGACCGTGGTCGAGCAATCCAAGCCCCTGCCGTTTGGTGGCGCCACCAAGTTCTGGCGCCTTACGGGCAAGAAACCGGGCAAGACCACCCTTGTCATGACGTCGTTGGATCCTTCCGAAACAGTGGGTGCCGTGGACAAGTTCCTGACGCGCACCTTCGCCATCGAAGTCTCCGGCGAGGGCCGGGTCACGGTCGAGGTGCGGTAGATGGGAGTCAATCAGGCCATGTCGCGCACCCCCCATCGTCTGCTGCTCAAGCACGTCGTCGCCGGTGGTCTTTCGCTCGCCGCCACCCTGCTGATTGGGGCCTGCGTGGCGACACCCGAGAGCGTGAAGCCACCGACCCCGGAGTCGAACCCCCAGAGTGCGGCACCGCTTCCTGACTTGGCAGCCATCGCGTCACCGACCAACCTCGCTTCCGGCCGCGTTGCCTTCGAGATCCGGTGGCCGGACAGGCAGGTTCAAGTCATTCCGGACATCACGAATGCCCTGGCCTTCACCCTCGAGGCCGGCTCCCCCAGTGTTTCGCTGACCAAGACAGCCATACGCAAGGTTGGGGAAGCCACATCCTCCATTGTCTTTGATCAGGTTGCCATCGGCTCTGCGAAGATGACGGTCCTGGCGTACACGCGCTACGACACCGTCAACATGGCCGTGTCGACCGATTCGGTGGTCGTGGCATCGGGTTCGACGACCTTTACAGTCGCCCCCAATGTCAACACGAAGGTCTCGCTCAACCTCATCCCGACGATCATCCACGAGGTGGGCAAACTGAGCGCCGAACTCGTCACCCTCGGGGATACCGTCAACGTTCGCCTTGACGGCGTTGGCCAGGACGCCGCCGGTGGCATGTCCGTCTTCTTCGGCAACGACAACCAAGGTGTGCCCATCAGTGGCGCCAACCGCAGCTTCATCGAGTTGGGCGATGGCAAGGGCTTGCTGTCCGTCAAGGTTCCGGGGGACCTGTCGAAGAACGAACCCCTCTGCGTGGCCATCAGCGGCGTCACGAAGTGCAGCGCCAACACGGCAACACGCGTCGACCGCGTGACGATCACGCCGCAAACCGCGAGCCTGTCGAAGTCGGCGGCGCCCCAGGCCACCACTTCGCTGGCGGCAAGTTCGAGCTTCGACATCGTCTTCATCGGCAAGGCCTTCAGCGGTGCGGATGAAATTGACCTTTCTCTCTACCGTGGCAAGGCCGGAGCGCCGGCCTTCCGGATGGGTGCTGGTTCGGACTCGGTCAGTGTCGAGCGTTATGCCGCCCAGGCCTACGAGAAGGTCTACCAGTTCAAGGGCAACGATCTGGGATGGGAGCTAATTGATTCCAAGGCACCCGTCTACGGCAAGAGCTTCCTGGACCCTGTCTCGGGCGGCTATCTCATCTCGCCCTACGACGTCCAGACGCCTACGGTCGTCCCCTCACCGGGCGCCACGGTCCCGCCCGGCACGCCCTACACGAGCAAGTTCATCGGTGTGTCGACCGGCAGTGCCGAAGTCGTCGAGTTCGGCTTCTCGAGCCTGAGAGCCTCGGCGACCGTCACCATCACACCCTAAACAGCGTCCATGACCCCCTCCTCCCTGAGCTCCCTCCCACCCCGGTCTTCCTCGGGGAAGGGATTGAGGGGGAGGGTCGTCGTGGCTTGCAGCCTCGCCGCCGTGCTGACGACAGCCTGCCAGCTCTCTGGTGCCCCAGCGGCCTTGGGATCAGATCCTGTTGGCGAGCGACCTTTCCGCGATAGGACAGGGGTCCCTGAAGGCCATTCACAAAACGTCTTGCCGGCGGCCAGCCTGACGCTCTCGGTGCGCTGGCCAACCGCACGCAGCACCCAGGTCATCCCCGAGGGAGTCCGGGAACTGGCTTGTCGCCTTGTCCCGGATACCAACGATCTGCCGACCGAGCGTCGAACCATCCCGAGACTTGTCGGTTCGGTCGGTCAAGCCACCTTCTACGGTCTCAGGCCGGGCAACTGGACCCTGTTCGTCGAGGGACGCAACACGCTGCGCGAGCTCGTCGTGGCAGGCAGCACCCGCGTCCATCTCCTGCCCAACACCCGAGGGCGCGCGCTCGTGACCCTCGCCCCTCCCGATCAGCCTCTTGCGCTGCGGCGCGCCAACCCCGTGACCGCTTTCAGAGGAGAGGTCGTCACGCTGGATGGCGATGGCTTCGGTGCCACCCGGGGCGCCAGCTTCAGCCTGAAACTAGGGAATCGCGCAATCGAGGGCGATGCGCTCGTGGGGCTGCCCGGCGAGCCACCGCTGGGCAGGGCCTCGGACAACACCTTGTCGTTCCGGGTGCCGGCAGACGCGACGGGCGGTCCTCTGGTCCTGACGATAGACGGCCAGAGCGCAACGCTGAGCGAAACCATCGAGGTCATCGCGTCCGTATCCGTCTTGCCCAGACTGCTGATCATGGGTCCAGACGACAAGCCCACCTTTGCCGTCTCGTTCCTGAATGCCTCGGGACAGCCCGTCACGCGTCCGCCCAACGGACTGACGGGTGGGCGCCCGGTCTATGACGAGGTTCCGGTGCAAGTGGATTGCGGCGATGACGAATTCTTCAGCCTCGAGGCCGTGGACGCGCTCACCCAGAGCGTGTCCGTCGTGGATGCCTACAAGGGATGCCTGAAGGAAGGGTTCGGCAGCTTTGTCGTGGGCGTGCCGCCCTTGACGGCAACCGTCGACATCGAGGTCCGGAAGTGATGGTCCGGATGGATCGCCCCCGCGTCCTGCCGCCCATGGCCACGCGTGCTGCCAAGACCGCCACGAGAGGCTCGGCGCGTGCCCCAGTCCCTTCCAGCGCAGCACACGAGGTCGCCTGATGTTCGCACGACGCACTCTGGCGCTCGGTAGCGCCGCCCTGGCGATGGCGCTCGTCCCTGCTTGCGAGGCCCTCGTTCCTGCGCGCCTGCTCGCAACGGCCCCACCGGGTGCAAGTCCGTCGACCGGTGAGGCTCCCGTCAGCCCGACACCAGGAATCGCCACGACACCGACGGCTGCGCCCACGGCCCTCCCGACGGCAGTGCCGACGACACTGCCCACAGTCGTTCCGACCCCGGTTTCCAGCCCTCCGTTCGTCGAGAGCTACCCGGAGGGCAAGTTCGCGACCGGCATCCGCGTTCGTCTGGGTGCAGGCCCGGATGCCCCGTACTTCGACGGGACGACCCCCCTCGAGTTGGGCGTCGCTCCAGTAGTGGGCAGCACCCCCTTGCGCCCGCACACCCTTCGTCTGGTACCCGAGATCCGACTGAACGACCAAAGCACGGATGCCAGAGCCCGTTTCACCATCGAAGTGGATGGGGACGTCGAATTGGACGAGGTCGAACCCGGGCTGTTCGAAGCCGACGACGAGACGGGTACGGCCCGGATCATCGTCGAGAGCCTCGACGGTCGGATGAAGATGACGCTGCCCGTGTCCATCGTCGATGAATCTGCGATGGACGTTGTCGTGGAGTAACGCGCATGCGAACCCGGATATTCTTCTTGGCGGTGACCGCGATGCTTGCCGGCCTTTCCCTCGGGGGATGCCGGGATGCCGCAGTGCCTGCGGCCAGCGGGTCGCCGTCCGAGGAAGCCGTGCGCGTTGCCGATCCGGCAGGCACCGCGCTGCCGGCAGGGCAAGGCGGAGTGCGGGTGGGCCTGCGCTGGCCCCAGCGCACGACTCAGGTCATCCCCGCCGACATCGCATCCCTCACACTCAAGGCCCGAGATGGCTCGGGGGGCCCCCCCGTGGTGCTGACCCTGGTCCGGGAGGGTGACACCCCGATCGCAACGGGCAGCCTGAAACCGCTTGAGCCCGGCACGGTCTCCATCACCGCCGAGGCTCTCTCGGCATCGGGCGGCCTGCTCGCGACGGGCTCGACCGAAGTGGTCGTCGCGCCCAACACTCTTGTGCCCGCCGTCCTGACCTTGCAGAACATCATCCCGGTCACGATCTTCAACGTGGACCCGAAGCAACCGCTTCCGGGCCAGCAGCTCAGCATCAGCGGGCAGGGCTTCGGCTGGACGAGTCGCCTGCCCCTCGAGGTTCGCCTGGACGGCAAGGTCCTGCCTGAATCCGCCATCGCGACGCGAAGTGACACCAACCTGGTCGTGACCCCGCCCGCCGACTTCACGAGCGGCACCGTGGCCGTCGATGTCTCAGGACAAGTCAACACCTACCGCCAGACTATCCGGCGCATTGCGTCCATCTCCATCGAGGTTCTCAGCACCGCTGCCCATGCTCCGGGAGGCCTCGTTGAACTGCGCGCCAAGGCCTACGCCCACGACGGCAGCACGTTGGACCCGCTGTCGCTGGCGACCCACTGGTCCCGCCGCTGCGCGGACGGGGATTGCGCGCCCAACTTGCGGCTCAAGGAGCTTTTCGTCCAGGGTGGGGGCTGTTTCGTCCTTCCGGAAACGCCCGGCTCCATCGCCGTCCGCCTCGGCAACGACACCCTGAACGCGACCGTCTCGTTCGAGGTCCACGCCTTCGGTCGCGCTGACCTGGCCAAGTGGAACATGGGCCCGATGCCCGCCATCACGCCTGTGCCGCGCAGCGAGTTCGAACTGGGGGAGCGACTCTTTGCCGATTCGACGCTTTCCTCGACGGGCAAGATGTCCTGTGCCAGTTGCCATCAGGACAGCCTGGGCGGCGGGGATGGCCTGAAGCTGGGGATCGACAAGGACGGCAAGGAACTTCCTCGCCACGTGCCGACGATCTGGAATACCGCGTTCAACACGCTATTCAACTGGGACGGTGCTGCGGATTCCCTCGAGAAGCAACACCTGCTGGTCTTCCAGCGCCCGCGTGAGTTTGCGACGAACGAAGCTGCCATAACGGCAACGCTTCAAGCCAGTGCCAGCTACGTTCAGGCCTTCCAGACCGTCTATGGTTCCTCGCCCGATGGTCTGCTGGCACGCAGGGCCATTGCGGCTTATGTCCGTTCACACGTGTCGCCGGCAGGGCGCAGGCCTGACAACACACCCAATCCGGCGGCGGCACCCTTCGACCGGTGGACGCTCGGGGATGACAACGCGATGTCGGCGGACCAGATACGGGGTCTCGCCATCTTCACGGGCAAGGCCAACTGTGCAGCCTGCCACAACGGCCCGCTCTTCACCGACAACAAGTTCCACAACATCGGCTTCGACGAGTTCGGCACCGGCGATCCGGGGCGTCGTGGTGTCACGGGGCTCGCGAGTGACCAAGGCAAGTTCAAGACGCCCGGCCTACGCAACGTGGCCCAGACGGCTCCCTACTTCCACAACGGCAGCCAACCGGACCTGTTCTCGGCCGTACACTTCTATGAACGCTTCGCCACCAAGGCCGTCAATCTGGCGCCTGAGATGCGGCAACCACCGGACATGAAGACCGATCCGGACGGACCGGGGCCCGCTCTGGGGGAATGGGACGCGCTCATCGCTTTCCATCACGCCCTGACCGCCACCGTCTCGCCCGTCATCACGCCCTGAACGGTACGCCATCGCATAAAGGCGGCAGCCTGCGGGTAGGTTGATCCCGAGACCTCGAAGCGAGGGATGGAGATGACAATGACCCTGTCCAGGCGCCGGCACGGAATCGTGGCGGCCACTTGCATCGCCTTCACCCTGACACTGGCAGCATGCGCCGACGATGCGGTCACCCCGCGGACGCTCCGCAAGACTTCCGGAACGCCCCAGCCCTCGGCCACTCCTTCGACGGCAGCCAGCGGAACGGTGCCCAAGCAAAACGGTGGAGTTGCGGGGAAGGTGGATGCGGGCGGCGGCACGGGAGGCTCGACGGTCACACCATCGCCCGCACCCTTCGCCACACCCGTCTCCGGTGGAGGTGGCGGTAACACCACCGCACCGACGGCCACGCCCGTGCCATTGGCCACGCCCTCGCCATTGGCCACGCCCATCTCGGTAGGTGGAGGGGGCGGAACCACCGCGACCCCCACGCCCGTACCTCTCGGGACACAGATTTCGGGCGGCGGCAACGGTGGCGCAGGCGGCGGCACGACCGACCCGGTCGTGAATCCGACGCCTGCACCAACCCCCAGCCCCACACCCGAGCCGGCCGGCTTGACCGTGGAGATCGAACTGTGAAGTACGTCACGCATTCGCGCTTGGGCCTGGCCCTCTGGTCGACGGTACTCGCCGGCTGTGCCGTGACCACCCTGTCTGCACCGCCTTCCCAGGTGGAAGACGCATCCGCTTCCACGGCTTTCGGCCGCCTGGCCCTGGTTCCCGAGTCCGATCCCGCAGCCGCCGCACCGGTGGCAGATATAGCGCGTACCGCCCAACTCACCATACGGTTCGTCCAGAAGGCGACCGCCCGAGCCGTGCAGTCGCTACCTCTCGCGGTTCGCCAGAGCGGCTCCATCAAGGTCTATTTGACCGTTGGCAACCAGACCCTCGAGCCGGACTACGGCTCCACCGTGACACATTTCGGTACTTTTCCAAAAAGGGCCATCAACCTCTTCTCGGATACCTCGTCGCCAGTGGCAGCCTCTTTCCAGAACTTGCCGCTCGGCTTCGCCAAGGTTACTGCGAGAGCCTACGATGACCGGGATGGCTTAGGCACGCAGAGGGCCGAAGCCACGGCCAACGTCAACCTGGTTCCGGGAGCCGGCAACAAGGCTCGTCTTTCCTTCATCCGCAGTGGTGAGCCGCGCCTGCTCGGAGTCTACGAGCAGGTGGGCGCGGACGCGACTGCTTCCGTCGATGCGGCACCAACCGGCTTCCTCATGACGCTTCATGTCGAAGACATCCTCGAACCCGGCGCGCCGGATTCCTTCAAGATCTTCGTCGGTGGCGTCCAGGCCAGCAGCGTCACGAACGGCCTGACGGATGCCGGTCGGGGCATGCTGCAGTTCCCGGTCCAGAGCAGCATGACCAAGGGCAAGATCCAACTCGTCAATGGCGGAGCCACAGCCAGCCTGCAGCCGGCCTTCAAGCGGATCTCCCGGTTCTCGATCTCGCCGACGACGGCAGACTTGTCGGCCGGCGGCAGCCAGACCTTCGTCGGCAAGTGCTTCGACACCGACAACGCCGAGTTCGTGCCCCAGAATCCCAAGATCACCTTCAAGGTCAATGCCGATCGGCTCGCCGAACCCGACTTCTTCAACACGAATCCAGAAAACCGACGCAGACTTGGCGTCGTCAACCAGTCAGGTGTCTACACGGCACCTGCACAGAAGCCTGCGTCAGGCCTCGACAAGGTCTACTTCGGAATCACGGACCTGAATCAAGCAACGGCCAGCGTATTCATCAACTGACGAGCATGGCCTGGATACTCGAGGGGTCGCGATGGCGCGACCCCTCTTCCGTAAGCAGTCCCTGGCGGCAAGCAAGGCAGGGATGGTGTCCATTGGGCCACCAAGAACATATCAGCAGGCAAGCCGCCCACCACGCAGCTCTGGCTCACCTCAAGGGGGCCAAGCCGTAGCCGAGGCCGCCAGCCCGACTCAGCGACTGGGCGTCAGGCTTCCACCCAGCGGCGTCACTACGGACATCGTTGCGTAGGCAAGCACGCCGTTCTGCGCCACATAGCGCAACTGAGCGACGCCCTTGACCACGTCCAGAGGCACCTGGGTGTCCAGATAGGTGTTCTGGTTCAGATCCGCCCCCGTGATGGGCGCCGTCAAGACTCCCGACTTTCCCTGAAACTCCAGGACACCTTGATTGTAATAAGACAGATTGACGCCCGAAACACGGATGAGATCCAGCGGTTGGAATACGGTCCGTGGGGCGCCGGTGCCGATGTAACGAACATCCTGAATGACGGGCTGCGATTCGGACTTGATAAGGTAGCGCTTCGGGTTGGACTCCGCATCGCGCAGCTCGATGGCGGCAAGCGGATCCCGATTGCCCTGCAAAACATTCAACACCAAGGCCGACACGGTCTGGAACTCGGTATCGGGCACCTTCAGCACGTCAACCTTGCTTGGCGCCACCGTCGGGTTGCTGCCCGTCGTCTTGGGCGTCAGAGAGCCGATGAAACCCCTGATGTCGCCGGCAGGGACTCGGGATTGATCCCGCAGGGACTTGATGACGGCCATTGCCGTCGTATTGAGGTCGATGGAAACAAAGCCTGTGCCCTGCGGATCCTCATAAGTGCTGCGATAACCGCTCGCACCCGAAGCTACGCGGGTCAGAAACGTGCGCAGACGAGCCGAGCTATTGCCGGCGGCATTGTTATTGAGCCCGTTTTCAGCCTGCAGGATCAGCACCTTATTAGCATCGATCGGAATGCCATTGGCGCCTTCCGTGACCTCGGCAGGGAAGTTGAAGTTGCCACCCTCATCAGTCAGGGCCGTATAGACCGTCCGAAACTCACCAGCCGCCGACGGCTGCAGCAAGCCGACGCGGGCCCGCTTCGCGACATCATCCTGCGTTGCCATCAAGCGACGAACGGCCTCAGGCCAAGTGACGCGGCCCTTGATGCCTTCGCGCGGCGCAATTTCGAAGTCCGGCAGGAGCGACAACTGGGCCAGATCGCCGCCCTCAGGCGCACCTGCGGTCCGCACAGGCTGCGGCACGGCGCAAGCTGCCAGCGCGAGGCCAAGCGAACCCAACCCCAGTCGACCGACGAACTTCCGCATGGGACCTCCCTGACGGTCCAAGTAGTTCTTCCGTACCCTTGCACGAAGGTCCTTTAACCGTCCATCTAGCCACGACGCCCCCTCCCGGCCATCGGGAAGGGGCGTCGACCAGACACGTCAGGCAGCTAGAGGCCGAGGTCAACTCCGGCTCGGGGCACCGAGTAACGCTGGAAGGGCGGACGCCGCTCTTCCTCGATCTCGAACAGCTCGATCTCCTGGCCATCGCTGCGCGCGACGTGAATGTCGAGACACAGGCTCTGCAGCTCGCGAATCAGGACCTTGAAGGACTCCGGGATACCGGGGCGCGACAGGTTGTTGCCCTTGACGATCGCCTCATAAGCCTTGGCACGGCCCGGAACGTCGTCGGACTTGATCGTGAGCATCTCCTGCAGGGTGTAGGCCGCCCCGTAGGCTTCAAGTGCCCAGACTTCCATCTCGCCGAACCGCTGGCCGCCGAACTGGGCCTTGCCACCGAGGGGCTGCTGCGTGACCAACGAGTACGGACCGGTAGACCGTGCGTGGATCTTGTCGTCGACCAGGTGGACCAGCTTCATCATGTAGATGTTGCCGACCGTGACCTTCCGGTCGAACGGCTCACCCGTCCGCCCGTCATACAGGGTGGCCTTACCGTCCTCACCCAGCCAAGCGAACTCTGCAGCAGCCTGTTCCTCGGAGACCTTACCGTCCGCACGACGCAGCTTGTCTTGGACCAGTTTCGTACGCGCCTCACGCATCTTGGCCTTGATCAGCTCGTCCGAAGCGTCGTGGGCAAACATCTCGTCGAAGGGCGACACCGAGAAGTAGGCATCCAACAACTCGGCTGCACGTCCCAGTGTCGTCTCGTAGGTCTGACCCACGTTCATGCGGCTGGGCACGCCCAACGGGTTCAGCACGATGTCGACCGGCGTACCGTCGGGCAGAAAAGGCATGTCCTCGACGGGCAGGATCTTGGCAACGATACCCTTGTTGCCGTGACGGCCGGCGATCTTGTCACCGACGCTGATCTTGCGCTTCTGGGCGACGTAGACACGAACCACCTGGTTGACGCCGGGCGGCAGCTCGTCGTTATTGTCCCGGCTGAAGACCTTGACGTCGACAACCCAGCCCTTTTCGCCGTGGGGCACGCGAAGCGACGTGTCACGGACGTCGCGGGACTTCTCACCGAAGATTGCCCGCAGGAGCTTCTCTTCGGGGGGATGCTCGGACTCACCCTTGGGCGTCACCTTACCGACAAGAATGTCGTCCGGTTCGACCTCAGCACCGATGCGGATGATGCCACGCTCGTCGAGATCCCTGAGCGTCTCATCCGAGACGTTGGGCACCTCGCGAGTAATCTCCTCGTTGCCCAACTTGGTGGCACGGGCCTCGATCTCGTACTTCTCGATGTGAATCGAGGTGAAGACATCGTCCCGAACCAGACGCTGGCTCAGCAGGATGGCGTCTTCGTAGTTGTAGCCCTCCCACGGCAGGAATGCCACGAGGATGTTGCGCCCCAGCGACATCTCGCCCTGCTGGGTCGCCGCACCGTCCGCCAAGGGCGAACCTTCGCGCACTCGGTCGCCCTTGCGGACGATCGGACGCTGATTGATGCAGGTGTCCTGGTTGGACCGGAGGAACTTGAGCAGGTAGTAGGTCCGGGTCTGCTTGGTCTCGTCCTCGAGGATATCGACGGACGTCGCCGTCACCCGCGTGACGGTACCCGCAGCCTTGGCCACGGTCACCATGCCCGAGTCAACGGCCGTCCGGGATTCGATGCCCGTACCCACGCGCGGCCGCTCCGTGCGGAGCAGCGGCACCGACTGACGCTGCATGTTCGAGCCCATCAGCGCGCGGTTGGCGTCATCGTGCTCGAGGAAGGGGATCATGGCTGTTGCGACCGAGATGATTTGGATGGGCGCCACGCCCACGTAGTTGACCTCAGTGGGCGTGACCTTCTGGAAGTTGCCCTTGAAGCGGACGCTCACCGTCTCTTCGACGAACTCTTGGAAGGCCTTGCCGCTGGCCTTCTCCACCTCGCGGGGTTTCAGCTTGACATCCCCGGGGGCGATGCGTTGGTCGTCCTCGAGGTCGGCCGTCAGGTAATGGACCTCGTCCGTGACGCGGCCGTGGTCGACGACGTAGTACGGTGTCTCGATGAAGCCGAGGTCATTGACACGGGCATAGGTCGACAAGGAGCCGATGAGTCCGGCGTTGGGACCTTCGGGGGTCTCGATCGGGCAGATGCGGCCGTAGTGGGACTGGTGGATGTCACGGACCGCGAAACCGGCCCGCTCACGCGTCAGTCCGCCGGGACCGAGCGCCGAAAGACGACGCTTGTGGGTCAGCTCGGCCAAGGGGTTCGTCTGGTCCATGAACTGCGACAGCTGACTGGAACCGAAAAACTCCTTGATGGCCGCCACCAGCGGCTTGGCATTGACCAAGTTCTGGGGCGTCAGGGTATCGGCCTCGGTAATGGTCATGCGCTCGCGGATGATGCGCTCGAGTCGCGTGAGCCCCACACGGAACTGAGCCTGCAGCAACTCGCCCACGCTGCGGATGCGGCGATTGCCCAGATGGTCGATATCATCGACCGTACCGATGTCGTGATGCAGGCTGACCAGGTAGTCGATGACGGCAACGATGTCATCCCTCGTCAGGACACGCGCCGACAGGGGATCGGAATTGCCGAGCTTGGAATTCAGCTTGTAGCGACCAACCCGACCCAGATCATAGCGCTTGGGATCGAAGAAGCGGCTGCCGAGAACCTGACGACCGCCTTCGACGCTGGGCATGTCGCCCGGACGGAGCTTGCGGTAGACCTCGATGAGGGCGGCCTCCTCGGACAGGTCGACCTCCTTGCCCTTGCCGGACTTGCCCTCCTTGCCCTCCCCTTGCATGGTCTTGCGGAAGAACTCGGGATGCTTGAACAGGTCGGGAAGCTCGTCATGCTTGTAGCCGAGCGCACGAAGCAGCACGCTGGCGTGAAGCTTGCGGTTCTTGTCGATGCGGACATGGATTTCTTCCTTCGAGTCCGTCTCGAACTTGAGCCAGGCACCGCGGCTCGGGATGATGGTCGCGCTGTAGCTTCGCTTGCCCGAGGGGTCAATCTCGCGCTTGAAGTAGACGCCGGGGCTGCGGACAATCTGCGAAACGATGACGCGCTCCGCACCGTTGATGATGAACGTGCCGTAGGGCGTCATGACCGGCATCTCGCCGATGAAGATCTCCTGTTCCTTGATCTCGCCCGTCTCCTTGGCGTACAGACGAACCTTGATGCGGAGGGGCTTGGCATACGTGGCATCCCGCGAACGGCACTCGTTCACGGAGTACTTGGGCTCACCCAGCTTGAAATCCGTCAAAAAATGAAGCTCGAGACGATTGGAGTAGTCCGAGATGGGCGAGAAGGACTCGAGCTCTTCCTTGAGCCCCTCCTTCAGGAACCACGCGAAGGACTGCTTCTGAATCTCGATCAGGTTCGGCAGGTTCTCGTCAATCGAGCGGGTGCCGGGGTACACATTTTGACGTTCGCCGGAGAGATTCGGCATGCTTCCACCCTTCGTCTATCACTTGCCCCTCGTCGCACCGCGACTCGTTCCGAACAAACAGAAGAGCAAGGCGCGCAGGCAGCAGGAAACGCGTTATCCCACAATATGCGGAACCCACAGTCTAGCAGGCTCCTCGAGATGGCGTCAACGCCTGCACTCCGGCCCCCGGTACACAAGCCGTGACCGTAACCCCTGATGGCTATATGCCCGAGGTCGACTCGACCTCGGACGAAATTCGCAGGCGCTTGGCGGCGGGGCATCCGACCGCTGTGCCGATGCGGGTATGGACCACCGTCCAGACGTCCGGCCACGGCCAGCGCGGCCGGACGTGGCGCGCGCCACCGGGCAATCTTTCCGCATCCTGGTGGCTTCCGGGACCGCCCCGGGATGCATGGACCACGCACCGGGCCGGCCTCGTGGTGCTCGCGGCCGCGGCCCGGCTTGGCGTCGAACTCGAGGATTGCGGCCTGAAATGGGTCAATGACCTGGTCCACGTGCCAGCCGAGGGTGCCCCCGGAAAATGGGGTGGCATCCTGGCGGAGTCCCCCGGCCCGGCAGGCATCATCCTGGGCATCGGACTCAACCTCGTACCCCCCGAATGGCCCGAGGCGACATGGGTCGGCGCCTTCTCGAGCTGCCTGCCACCGGCCATATCGTGGATGGAAGCGCTGCAAGCGGAAATGGCCGTACCGCGAACGACCGAGCAGGTCCGAGAGGACTACGCCAAGGCATGTCGCACCTTGGGCAGACAGGGAACATGGCTGTGTCCCGATGGCACGACCAGGGAGGGCACGTTTTCGGCCCTCCTGGAGGACGGCAGCCTCTGCATGCAGGATCACGCAGGTCGCCAGCACACCATCCGCAGTGGTCAGGTACGGGGCCTGGCCGACCGGTACATGTAGCGGCAGGGACCATCAAATTGGTGACGCAGGTAGCATCCTGCCGCCAACAGCCGATGCTAGCCTCTGCATGGTCCCGGTCCGTTCCGGGGGGACGATGGAGCCCCAACCTTGCGTATCCATGCCATCGACATCGAGAGACAGGACGGCGAGTCCTGCTGCGGGGTGATGGAACTTCGTGTCGGCAATCGCCGCCACCAGACCCTGTGGACCGTCACATGGCTGCCGGGAGCCGAGGTCGAAGTCGAACTCTACCCGGAAGCCGAACCCGGTCTGTCGGACATCATTCTTCGCCACCGCGGCCCCTTGATCGACACCCTTCTCGACACCGTCCTGACTCGGTCGGGACGCGAACCCCTCCCTACCTGAACCCGGACGATCGAAGGTCCGACCAGGTCGGCGCGGACACCCCTGCCCTCTCGGCGGGGGTGTTTTGCTTGGGAACGATGCCCCAAGCAAGGGAAAGGGCGACCACCCGGTGGGTGGTCGCCCTTTCGGGAACCGGACGAGGCCTACTCGGTGACGGCGCGACGGGCGTTGACGCGGCCGTGGCCGAACTGGATGTCGAAGCCCTTGTCGCCGAGGTCATCGCTGGTCCGCTCGAGGTGCGCCCGGACCATGGCCGCGTCCCACTCGGGATGCAGGCCACGAACCAGAGCCGCCACGCCAGCGGCGCAAGGAGTCGCCATCGAGGTGCCGCTGGCCTTGCCATAGACCTTGCCCATCTGGCTGCCCTTGGTCGGCAGCGTCGACAGGATGGCTTCACCAGGGGCGCCCAGCGAAATCCACTCGCCGAAGTTCGAGTAGCTGCTGCGCTTCTCGGACACGTTGGTCGAACCCACGGCCATCACGCCGGGGATCGCGGCGGGGAAGCTCTTGATCTTGCGGCCGTCATTACCCATCGCGGCAACAACCAACGAACCCTTCGAGATGGCGTACTTGACGGCATCCTCGACCACCTTCGAGCTGCTCGGGCCACCGAGGCTCATGCTGATCACCGACGAACCCTGGTCCGCGGCGTAGATGATGCCGTTGGCGACGCCACCGTAGCTGCCGGAGCCGTTGTCGCCCAGAACCTTGACCGCGAGGATGCGGACGCCGGGGGCCTGGCCGACGATGCCCTCACCGTTGTTGGAGGTCGCGGCGGCGATGCCGGCGCAATGGGTGCCGTGGCCGTGCATGTCCATCGGATCATCGTCCATGTTGGCGAAGTCCTTGCCCTTGACGACGCGACTGCCACGGCCGTCACGGCTCATGAAGTCGGGATGGTTGTAATCCACGCCGGTGTCGACGATGGCAAGCAGGGTCTTCTCGGAACCCTCGGTGACGGCGTGCGCGGCGGCAGTTTCAACTTTTTCGAGGGTATACTGATCGGCCACCATCGGGTCGTTGTAGCCGGCCTTGGCCGTAGCGCCCACACCCGGACGGATGGGGCGGAAATCGGAGACGGTGGCGACGTAGTTGGGCTCGGCGTAGGCCACCGAAGCATCCGAGGACAGAGCACCGATAACGCTGGCCATGTTCGTGCGGCTGGCGTCGAACGACATCATCGTCCAGCCCATCCGATTCAGCGTTGCGCTCTGCGCGGCGACCGAACGAAGGCCCATTGCGGACCGAGCGGCCATCACGCCCATCGCATTCGCGCCGGGCTTCAACTTGACGAGCACCTGGCCGGGCACGGCGGCGGCCGACAGGTTGACCTGGCCACCAAGGGCCTGCGTCTGACCGACGGGGGACGTGCCGCAGCCGACGGTTCCGGCAGCAACCGCGAGCGAGGCGAGCAGGGCGAACTTCTTCATCCGGCGAACTCCTGAATGGGCACTGGGCCCGACCAATGGGCAAGGGAGGGAACGAGATATTGCGAAGGCCAAGGGCCTGGGAAATGACGTTGCCATGAAACCGGGAACCGTCATGAAGAAGGCCGTCGCTCGTGCCAAACGCAACCACGACTTAACCTGAATCTAACTTAACAGGTCCTTTACTCAGGCTCAAGAGGAGAGCCCCATATTTAACAGAATTTTAACCTGACTGCGTGGCCCTTGTGGCGGAGATCAGGCAGTGGTGCGCATCACGCGGGTGGCAGACGCAGCGGCTTGCCGCACTGGTAACAGGCAAAGGTCTCGACTTGGGACAGGACATCGTTGCGTGTTCCGCATCCGGGACAGCCGACGCTGCGCTGGGCCGCCATTCGACCTTTCGCGATTTCCCAGCCCCCGAGAGCCAGCAGGCACGTTCCGAATAGCAGCATCCCCGCCGCCGCCGAGGGCTGAGCCAAATAAAGCACGCCCCCGATCAGCCAAAGGACGACACCCCCCGTCACCCGGCCGATGCCGCGGGATACGAGGTCGAATCGGGTCCTTGGCTCAATCATGCGTCCCCTATGCCCCGGCGAGCGCTGCCTCGCACGTGACGCGCGCCCTTGACGACACAGGGGTCGTTGCGGCGTGATGGAACCCGGTCGCGCCCGCCGTCGTCCCAAAGGGCGTGTACCTGAAGGGTCCGTCGCGTCCCGGGAGTGACCGATGCTCGAGATTCTCGACACGCTGCGTCTGGGCGGATGGGTGATGGTTCCCATCGTCCTCGCCTCGGTCGTCAGCCTTGCCCTCATCTTCGAGGTCGGCTGGCTGCTGGCCCGCAGTGAACGCCAATGCGAAGCGTGGGAGGAAGGCGACCGGGCCCTGACCCGGAAGGGGGCGCCTGCGGACCTGTTCAGCAGGACCATGGCCTGGGCGCTGGCGCATCCGGAAGCCGGGACCGAGGGCCGTACGCGCTTCGCCGCGACCGCGGTGTCCGCCGTCGAGCGTCGCATCGCCTGGCTGAATGTCATCGCCGCAATCTCGCCCCTCTTCGGCTTGCTGGGAACCGTGTCGGGCATGATCCAGAACTTCGCCAAGGTTGCCGCGGTCCGGCCGACCGACCCACTCAACGAGCTGTCCCGGGGCATTTCCGAGGCGCTCGTTGCGACGGCAGGCGGCCTGGTCGTGGCGATCCTCGCCGCACTGGCCCATCACGCCCTGCAGAATCGCCTCGACACCTTCGCCGACACGCTGGGCAGCCTGCTGCAAGGCCCCCTGCCGGCACGGCAGCCGAAACAGGCGCCTACCCCACCCGTCGAGGTGCCCGAGCGTGGCTGATCCCCGGGGCCCGTCCCGACGCCGCCGACGCGAGACACGTTTCGAAGTGGTCCCGATGATCGACGTCTTCATGATCGTGACCCTGTTCCTGATGGTGATGGCCTTCCTGCCCCAGATTTCGGAAGCCCTCAAGGCCGAGTTGCCGAGCAGCCAATCGTCCGAGAAGACGCCACCCGCGACGGTCGTGCAGGTCCTCGAGGACGGCTCGCTCCGGCTCGAGGGCCAGGACATCGGGCCAGAGGCCTTCGAGGCCCGCATCCGGCGCCTGCGCCAGGACAAGTCAGATCTGGCCGTCATGGTCGCGGCCGACAAGCGGCTGGCCTTCGAGAGGGTCGTCTCGGTCATCGACCGCCTGAAGGCGAGTGGCGTCCAACGCGTCGGCCTCGCCACGTCCCGTGGGGACGGCGCGGGTACCTCGACGCCCTGACGGCCGTCGTTCAGGGCGCGATCCGGCCGGCACCCGACAGGCGGCCGACCCGCGTCCCCGCATGATTGCGCAACTCGGGCACAGCCAACGCCTCGAGCCGTTGGGCCTCGTTCGCGTCGATGAGTCCGAACCGACGCAGGAAGGCCAGCAACGCGGGACCGACCGCCCGGGACGTGCCGTCGGCGACCTTGAGCGCCCACGCCCTGCCCGTCACCCGGCATACACCGACCGTCACGCCTTCCGCTCCCCCCTTGGAGACAAGGCGACCACCCGTGACCTCCATGAGCACAGAGTCCCGACGGCCCGTGCCGGCGACCAGCAAGGGGTGAGCGGCCATGGCAGCGAGCAGGCGGGCACCATCCGGGTCCTTGGGCAAGGCCGAGAAGGCCCTCGCGAGCGCCTCGATCGGCAGGTGCCACGAAGGCGCGCTGCAGCCGTCAGGCTCGCTGTCGGGCAGATAGCCCCCCATCTCTTCGAGGATCGCGGCGATCTGCTGCTGCAAGGGGTGAGCCGGGTCGAGATAGTCTACAGTGCTCCAGCGTTGGTGCCGGCACGTCGCCAGCATGCCCGAATGCTTGCCCGAGCAGTTGTTGGCCAGCAGGCCCGGCGCGGATCGCGGCGCGGAGAACGGCGCGTGCATGCCGCATCCGAGCATGGATTCTTCCAGTCCGGCCCGTTCGAGCAAGGCCCGAACACCCTCCTGATGCACGGCCTCACCTGCGTGTGAGGCGCACGTCAGGGCCAGGTGGCGCTCCTCGAGACCGAAGACCGCGGCGGCACCCGAACGGAGCAAGGGAAGTGCCTGGAACGGCTTGGCCGTCGATCGCGCAAAGATGCGCGGCGCATCCGGAGTCATCTCCTCAACGTCACCACGGGCATCCACCAGCGCAAACCAGCCGAAATGGACGCTTTCCACATGGGGGCCACGCCAGACGGCCACCAAGGGCTCGGGTGCGCTGCCGAGCCCCTCGGGCTGACGGCTTTCGGTGGCGAGGGACATGGCCATTCTCCGGTCGGACATCAGGGCACGGCAACAGCGGGTTGGACGAGACCGGCCCCGTGCAAGTCATCCGGCCCCGGAGCGCCCAGGTCACGAGCCGTCTCCTGCAAGCGGTAACGAACCTGCGCCGCAGGCAATCCGCGGGCCAGCATCAAGGCCGCGACCCCCGCGACCAGCGGGCTGGCCATCGAGGTACCGCTGGCATAAGCATAGCCTGCTCCCACTGCCGTCGCATCGGGAAACAGCGCGAGGGGAACGGTAGAAAGGATGTCGACTCCCGGGGCCGCCACGGCATTGAAAGGATTGTGGTTGGAGAACGCAGCACGCACCATCACGGGTGCCCCGGCGGCATCCTTGCCGGACAGGCCCAGCGCAGCCACGGAAATGACGCCCGTAAGCGCAGCAGGATACTCGATCGGGTTCCCGGAGAGCGCTTCGTTACCCGCCGCGGCAACGACAATCATCCCTTGGCCCACGGCGCGGGCCATCTCATCCGCCTCAATCCGGCTGATTTGCGCCGACCCGAGGCTCAGGTTGGCAACCTGAGCGCCGCGCCTTCTCGCCGCATCAAGGCCCTCGATGAGCGCTGCCGTCGTCCCGCCCTCGACCCCGAGGACCCGGATGGGCAGGATACGACATTCGGGTGCCACGCCGACAACGCCGCGACCGTTCAGGGCAGCGCCCACGATGCCCGCCACATGCGTCCCGTGCCCGAAGTCGTCGGTCGGGGGCAGGCCGCCACCCTCGATCAGGTTGAGCCCCGCATCCAGATTGCCCGCCAGGTCCGGATGGCCGGCATCGACCCCGGTATCGAGGACCGCGACCTTGATGCCCCGGCCCTGGGTTCGGGCCCAGACAGCCTCGAGGCCCAGGGCGCCGACTGCCCATTGCCCGGGCAGGCCGGCACCGCCCGCGCCCTCGGGCGTCAAGGGGTCAACGGCCTGGATGGCGATCCTGAATGCGGGCAAGGCCAGACGCAAGGCCGCACGCCAACTCCCCCACCACGAAGGCCGCAACAGGCGATCCTCCTCGACGTGGCGGATTCCGGGCACGCCCTGCCAAAGGGTGCGGGCCTCGGGCAGGGTCATCGCCCTCTCGGGTTGCACCAGCAAGACGTGGTCAGACACGGCGCGAACCCGGGCACCGGAGCCCCAGGCTACCGCTCGGGCCTCGGCGTCGGGGGCATCGAGGGACACGAGGAAGCGCCCGGGCGCATCCGCCGCAACCGTTGCCTGCCAAGGCGGCACGGCATGACAAGCGGCAAGGACAGGCAGCATCCATCCCCAGGAAGGGACGCGACTCATCGACGGAACCCCATGCCGCGTCGGACCGACTCCCGACTCTTGTTTCGGAAAGGCCTCATGGGTGGGCCCGCCGGCCTCAGGACGCTCGCCCACAGCCCGGGAACACCGTCTCCGGGCCCGAGCAACCATGGCGACGGGTCCACAGCCGCATCGAACGGATCGGTCGCCCTCTGGACGCCACGCGTTCCGACGACCTCCACCTGGGAACTCAAGGCATGGACCTCCCACGTGTAATCCGTTAAGGGCAGAAGCGCCGCACCATTGGAATCACCGTCCCCGAACCGGCCAAAGGACAGGGAGGTCCCCCGCGTCCGCCCCCGCCACTTCGGCTGGGCGATGCCGGGCTCATAGACCTGAACGAGATAGCCATCGGCACCCGGAACGGCCTGCCACGCAAAGGCCGGCCAACCGCCGACCCCCTCGGAGCCCGATGCCGGCGCCACATTGTCCGGTGGCGTCAGCAGGTCGAAGGGCACCTTGGCCAACAGGTTCGTCGTGATGGTCACCTTGCTGACCCGCTCGCCCTGCGCATCGACGGCGAGGCCCTCGAGGACGGTCTTGGTCCCCGCGATGGAGGGCACCTGCAGCGTCTGTGCCGTGCCGGTACCCCGCGCCACGGGCACCGACCCCATCAGGCCGAAGTCCAGCGTCACCGAACTGCGCACTTCCCGCGCCCATGTCGTGTTGGCGTAGCTGATGGCCAGGCTGGTCATCGGCCGATCCAGCTTGAGCGGGATCTGGACGGAGGTGGTCGCGGGATTGGCTGCAGCCGTGAATGGCACGTCGATGGCCTGCATGCCGAAGGAGCGGAACTGGAACGGTGCATCCGGCGCGTCAATCGGGCCGTCGATGACCTCCCCCCCGGCGAGGACCCCCGAGAAGATGGAGCCCGGAAGGCCGCTGGCAGGGTCCATGACGATGGCATAGCGCCCCTGGTTGATACGGCCGGACTTGAGTCCGGCGAAGACGACATCCCCCGACACCGCCGGAGCACCGCCGGCACCGACGGCCGATCCGAGCACGGTCGCGAAACGGGCCTTGAGATTGCCCGTCGCGGGAAAGAGCGGGGAAAGATGGTAGGCGCGACCATCCTCGAGGGGGCCGGTCGCCAGCGTTTCGGACGTGTAGCCCGCCCGGGCCAGCGAGATGATGTGCCGCGAGATGGCCCCGTACAGTTCGAATCGCCCATCGGATCCGGTCGTGGTCCAGCCGACATCGCCGACGACCGACGCCCCGCCCAAGGGCAGGCCCGTAAGCGCATCGAGGACCTGTCCGCGCAGCGGCTGGCCGATGCCGGGGACGAGGCCGGGCATCGTGGGCGACAGCAGCAGCACGTCACAGCCCGCCAGCAGCACGACGCCGGGCAGTACCCGGCACCAGCGGCGGCTGCGGAGACCCACGCCCGAACCTCAGCCCGTGACGCGGGGCAGCGGGAGGTCGAGCGCGGAACGCAGGCCCCGGGGCGCCTCCAGGACGCGCCCTACCGTGTTGACCAGCGTGGCCACCGTCGCCTTGTCGCCCGAGACACCGCCCTCGACCCGCAAGCGGACAGGTGGATCGGACTCGAGTTCGACCTCATCGGCATCACCACCGCCCGCCAGTTCCATGACCAGCTCGAGGACCACGGTCCGACCATCTCCGGTGCGTGCCTCCATGGTCTGGCGTAGGCCGGCGACGTGTCCGGCCGGCACCTCGATCTCGGTCGACCTGGTTCCGGCCTCGGAGACGATGGGTGCCAGCTCTTCATGGATATCGCCCACGGGCCAGCCAAGGCCGGCAGCCACCATGGCCAGAGACTCCGCAAGGCCGATATGCCCCATGCGACCGGCCGCCATCTCGCTGCCGAAGGCCGACACGGTCATGCCTGCCCCGGTCTTGACTTGCAGGTTGCGCCGACGCAAGGCGGTATCGACGCGACGCCGGATCACCACGCGCCGGACATCGCGCACGGCGTGGGTCGCCACCAGGGGCAAGACATCCATGACGAAGCCGGGGTTGACGCCTGTACCGACCACGGTACAGGCCGCCTGGCGGCACACCGCATCGAGCTCTGCCGAAAGCTCCGGGTGACGCAGCCACGGCCAGGCGAGCTCCTCGGTGCTGGAGACCACATGCAGGCCGGCACCCACCAGGGCCTCGACCTGCGCCTTGATGTCCGGCAGGAAGGAGCCGGTCGTGTGCACCGCGACCCGGGCACCCGCCACGTCCCCGAGATCCGCACGCACCACGACGCCCCAAGGCTCTTCGCCCAGCAGCGAGCCCAGATCGAGGCCGCTCTTCGCGGGATCGGCATCCACGGCCGCCACCAGCCGCAGGCCCCGCGACCGGCGGATGGCCCGCGCCACGCCGGCCCCGATGGCACCAGCGCCGTACAGCAACACGGGTACGGGATCCGGTTCAGCGGCGAGGGGGGGGACAGGCACGCGTCGTTGCAGGGCCTTGGTCATCTGGGACTCCTCCGGTGGAATCTAGTGTACCGGAACTGCTAGAGTGGCCGGCATGGTGCCCCGCCTCGGCGTGTTTGCCGCGACCCTCTTCCTGGGCTTCGGGCCGGCCCTTGCCGCCGTGCCGGGTCCCGAGCCCCTGAGGCTGCTCGCGACGGCCACGCTCGCGACGGGCGCGGAGCAGCCCGTGATGGCCTCGTTGCCGACGGCGCGCCCCCTCGTTGCTTGGACCGCCCCGGAAGGCCTCCGGGTCGTGCAGCTGCGTAACCCCGATCCGGCCACGCCCGTGATGACGGTGCCGCCTTCGCCTCTGGCCGCACAAGCCGTCGAAGGGCCCGCCACGGCGACATTGTCGGCCTCACCGACGACAGGCCCCGCGACGTCACCTGCCCCTGCCCCACTGACGTGGGACCCGGTGCCGGTACCCGCGGCACTGGCCTCCGTATCCCCCGGCGCGTTCGGATTCGCCGGGCCCGTCGACGCCCCGTGGTTGGTCAGCATCCGTCAGGTTGGCCAGGAGAGCATCGTCGCGGCCCAGGCGCTGCGGGGCGGCAAGGCATGGGTCCTGCAACGCAGCCCGGGCGTGCTCGACCGCCTGACAACCGCCAGCCGCAGAACCGATGGCACCGTACGGCTGGGTGCGATGTGGCGTGTCCGGCTCGGCAGCCAGCGTGTCGCGCTCGCGGCCCGTTCCTGGGGCACGGCCGATCTGGGACGCCTGCGATGGATTGCCCACGCGGGCAAGGTGCCCGAACAACCCGTCCTTCAGGCGCTGCCCGACCGTTGGCTGGCCCTGTGGCGAAGCACGGCCCCGGGCCGTCCGGACCGTATCCTCGCGGCCTCCTGGCAGGAGGGCCAGGCGCTGCCGTTGACCGTCCCTATCGCAGACGGCACCCCGATGCTTGGCCCCTTGCCGGTCGAGGGCAGCAGCCCACCGCTCGCGGGCTGGCAGGGACCGGACCCGATAGGCCGCCAGTTGCACCTGCGTCGGGTGGGCTACCCCGGCCCCCGGTGGCATGCCGACCTGCGCACCGACCTGTCGCCGGCTGCGCCGGATCGGGCGCGTGTCGGCACCGATGGCCACGGCCGCCTGCTCGTGGCGTGGTCCCAGCGCGTACAGCCCGGCCTGCCGGGGCAGGCCCTGATGGCCCGTCTCCACGCGGAAGGCGGCGAGGCCACGAGCGCACCCATCCTCCTCGACATCGCCACGCGCGACCTCGTGCCGCTGATCCTGTCCGCCACCGGCCCCCGCCAGTGGCTCGCGGGTTGGGGCCGACGCGAGGCCGAGGGGTGGTCGTTGCAGGTCGCCCTGCTGTCGGGTGAGGCGCCGCGATGAATCCGGAGTTCCGCGCAGGAGCGGCGCAACTCGTCTTGTCTGATGACGACCGCGCGGCCAACGTGGCCGCCGCGCGGCGTGCCGTCCAGCAAGCCAGGGCGCTCGGGCTCGACTTGCTTTTGCTGCCCGAGCTCTGGCAGGAGGGCTACTCCCTGGACAGCCGGGCTCCCGAGGCCTGGCCGGAAGACGCCGTCGAACGGCACGCCATGGCGGACCTGGCCCGGGAAGGGCACCTCGTCGTGGCAGGGACCGTCGCACTCGCCACTGCCCGAGGCATGACCAACCGCCTGCTCGTCTTCGATCAGTCCGGAGCCCTGCTGGGCCAGCAGGACAAGGTGCACCTCTTCGGGCCGGGCGGCGAACGACGCTGGTTCACGGAAGCCGACGCGGGTGCACCGTTCCGCCTCGGATCGTGGGAAGTCGGAGGGGTAATCTGCTATGACCTGCGGTTTCCCGAATGGTCCCGCAAGCTGGCCCGGGGAGGCGCCAGCCTGCTGCTTACCCCCGCCCAGTGGCCGGCCGTCCGCGGCGCACAGTTCCGCACCTTGCTCACGGCACGGGCACTCGAAAATCAGGTCTACGTCCTGGCCGCAAACCGCGTCGGGGCAGGCCATGTGCCCTATGGCGGACACAGCGGCCTCATCGATCCGCGCGGCAACTGGCTGGCCGACGCAGGCACGGAGGAAGCCGGCATCGCCTGGGGCACGCTGTCGCGAGACAAGGTCGGGGCTGCGCGCAGACACCTGCCGCTCTGGCAGGACCGCAGGCCCGGGATGTACCACACGGACGAGACCGGAGGTACGCTATGATGGATCGTCGGGGAAGCGTCGTCTAGCGGTCAGGACGTCCGGCTCATAACCGGATCAACCTCGGTTCGAATCCGAGCGCTTCCATAAGGAGCCACTGCCCCGGGCCGGTCGAGGGTCCTACCTGGCCCAGGGGAGTGCCCGCTCCAGCATGCGGGCCACGCCCGCCGGGGCCGTCACCCGCGGGCTGCGCTGCGGCTGCAGGGCCTTGAGGCGATTGTCGGCCTCGAGCCTCACCATACCGGTGGCACCCGCCTCGATGCATTGCGTCAGACTCAGGACGGCCTCGGCACGCAGGCCCGAGGAGGCCTCGAGCTGGGCGATGCGCAGCCAGAGCGGTGCCAGTTCGTCAGCAGGAGTCGTCGGGACAAGATCCCGAAGCACCTGCAAGGCTTCACGGAAGCGGTAGGAGGCAACAAGGGCCTCGGAAAGCTGAAGCGCATGCGCGTGCTCGGCACCCAGCGCGTAGGCTCGCGTGAAGGGTTCGATCGCCTCCAGCGGCAGACGACGGGCCATGCGCGCCATCCCGATCAGCGACCACGCGGCAGCCGTGGGGCGCAGTGCCAGCAGTTCCTCGAGCACGGCCTCGGCATCGACGGGACGCCCTTCCTCGAGATAGACCACAGCCAGGTTCTGCATCGCGCCCTCGCGCGTCGATTCGTGATCGAGGGCGGCGAGCAACAGGCGCTCGGCCTCGGCCCAGTGGCGCGCCTGAAGGTAAAGGGTCCCGAGGATGTAAAGGGCGTCGGGCTGCCCGGGAGCCGTGGACAAGACGGCCCGGAAGGCCCCGATCGCGCCGTCGCGGTCGCCCATCCTCGCGAGGATGCGTCCCCGCTCGAGCTGCGCGCGGGTCTCGTCAGGATGCCGCGTCAGAATGATCTCGGCCAGTTCCAGCGCCTCGGCGTGCTGGCCGGAACGAGTCCGGCTGGCGAGCAACTCGAGGCAGGTCGCGAGGTCCGTGGGCTGAAGCGTCCAGGCACGCTCCAGCATGCGGGCCGAAGCCTCGAGGGAGCGGGCATCGCCGCGCTTCTGGTAAAGCGCACCCAGCTGCCGATACGCCCCGACGTGCGAGGGCTGGGCGCTGACCACCTTCAGGAAGCAGTCGAGAGCCGCACTGTCTTGGCCCAGGGCCATCTTGGCCTGGCCAAGATCGAACCACGCCTCCGTCCGAGCCGGATCCTGCGCCAGGACATGCTGCAGGGACAGGGCGGCTTCGGCCCAGGCGCCGCGAGCCATGAGGTCCTCGGCATGAGCCAGATGCAACTCCGGACGTGCCAGCTCGGTCCTGAGGTCTGCCGCCAGTTGCTGGGCGGAGGTGTAGCGGGACTCGGTGTCCTTGGAAAGGCAACGAAGCAGCAGCTTGGCCAGGCTCTCGGGCAGGTCGGCGCGATGTTCGCGCGGATTCGTAGGAGCATCGTAGAGCAAGCGATGCGCCATGCCGGCAACGTCATCCGCATGGAAGGGCAGGGTTCCCGTCAGGCACTTGTAGAGCACGACGCCGACCGAGAAGATGTCGGCACGGTTGTCGACCAGCGTCGGATCGAGCAATTGCTCGGCCGACATGTAGGCGATGGTCCCGAGCATCATCTTGGTCTGCGTGATCTCGGGATGCAGCGCAATCCGGGCCAGACCAAAGTCGGTCATCATGATGCGGCCGCTCGGATCGACGATCAGGTTGGCCGGCTTGATGTCCCGGTGGACCAACTGGAAGCGGTCGTAGAGGTATTCGAGGGCCGAGCAGAGTTGCAGGCCCCACTCCAGCACCTGCGGAACCGGGGGCAACCCCTGCTCAATGAGTGCGTGCAGCGTGAGGCCGGGCTGATGCTGGCAGACGAGGTAGTGGCGTCCTTCCCAGGTTCCGCCGCCGATGGCCTTGACGATGCTCGGATGGTCGAGCACGGAATGCAGGCGGATCTCGCGTTCGAACCGCGCGGTCTGCTCGGCCTCGGACAAAGCCCCTTCCTGCTCGAGCAGCATCTCCTTGACGACCAGCAGGTTGTCGTCGTCTATCTTCTGCGCAAGCCAGACCCGGCCCGTCAGACTCTCGGCGAGCAGGGTAATCAGCTCGTAGTCGGCAAACCGTTCGGCCATGACGCCTCCACAACATGGAGCATGAAGCAACATGCCATGCTGATTAGGCGCATCACGCGCTGTCGGTGATGGTGGTTACAGCGCGAGCTTCACGACGACATCGTCTGAGCGGACATCCGCCTTGAAGCTATAGGATCGGATCTCTGCCGGAGCAAGCTGGACAGGAATCTCCTGGGGCGTACCGACCACCTGGCCCTCGAGGTACCAGGTCACGTGCAAGCGACCGGTCTGGGTTGCGACGAAGAGGGGGTTGTGCACCTGCAGCGCCACGCTGGCTCGCTTGAACCACATCAGGCCGCTGGTGCTCTTCTTGAGGTCAAGGATCCGCAGGGAGTACGCGGACGGGTAGGCAGGCGCCGGGGAAACGGACGGAGCGGGCGCAGTCGATGGCGCGACGGAGGGCTGCGGCGTCGGGACGACGGGCAGCACCGAACCAGTCGCATAGGGCGCCCCGGGATAGGCAGACGCGTACGGGTCCGTGTAAGGCGTGGGGTAGGCCACGGGAGTCGTCGGAAAAGTCTGGCCGTAACCGTTGCCATAGGCGCCGCCGTTGCCATAATTGCTGCCGTTGCCGTAGTTGCTGCCATACGACACGGTGGCCCCGGAATCCAGGCCACCACAACCCACGAGGCCCAGGACGGCGAGGGCCATCAGGGCCGGAAGCGTCTTGCCACGCAGCATGGGGTTGGTCTCCTTCACGAGAGGGTTATCGGGCTGTCGCGCGAGGGACTGACGCCCGTTCCCCAAAGGAAACTTAAAACCGTGGGAAAGGTTGGGTTAACGGATTGCCGGAGAAGGCGTGGCCAGCGGCATCGAACCCGAGGCTAGGTCATCCAGGGCATACCGCACCTCCCACGAGAGGCTGCGACGCTCCAGCCAGCCCAAGGGACCCTCGGCCAAGCTGCCCCCACGGACCTCCTTGGCCAGGCGCCCAACCAGTTCCAAGGCAACCTTGCTGCGTGTCCGCGCCGCGACATCCCAATCTTGCGGATCACGACCCTGCCGGATGGCCCAGCGCGCGCTCAACGCAACGACCGTACCGGCAAGGCTGAAATTCAGGCCGCCGGAAGGAAGGGTCCCCGGCCGCAAGAGGAGCGCCAACCAGAGCGGCTGGCCCGCGCCGTCAAGCACGACGACCTCGTGCAAGCCCGGCCCCGGGCGCTGCACCAGAGACAAGACGCCGCGATCCTGTCCTGCTGCCAGCCGACCGTGCGCAAGCCCTGCCACATCGGGCCACCAGCGACGCAACAAGACATTCCGGTCCTCCGGAGCCTGTGGCCACGGTGCCCCGACGGCTCGATCCGGAACCCGAGGGGTGCAGGCAATGGCAGGACGACATCGACGCCAGGCGCCAGCGGCGCGCAGGCAACAAGCAAGACAGACACGCAGAGGAAGCGTGGCGCACGCCGGTGACGACCCATGTCCCCATGGTCGCGGTCCGGCGTCCGAGGGCTAGGCCGCGCAGGACCGGGCGCCTCTGCTCGCGGACGTCAGGAGAGCCTGTTCAGGACGGACTTGGAGATGGCCTTCAGCGTCGCGAAGACACCGGAACCCTCGACGGCGACCGCCTCGAAAGACGGGACGCCCCGCTGGTTCAGCGCCGCCTCAAGTTCCTCGAAGCTGCTGACATTGGGCATGTCGCGCTTGTTGTACTGCAGGACGAAGGGCACGCTGTCCAGCGTGAGCCCGTACTCGGCCAGGTTCTCCTCCATGTTGCGGAGCGACTCGATGTTCTCGGCCATCTTCTCGACCTGCGAATCAGCCACGAAGACGATGCCATCCACACCATTCAGAATCAGCTTGCGGGAAGCGTTGTACTCGACCTGACCAGGCACGGTGTAGAGGCTGAACTTGGTCTTGAAACCCTGCACCGAGCCCAGGTCCAGGGGCAGGAAGTCGAAGAACAACGTCCGCTCGGTCTCGGTCGCGAGACTGATCATCTCGCCGCGGATACCGGGGGCCAGTTGCTTGAAGATGTACTCGAGGTTGGTCGTCTTCCCGCCGAGACCGGTCCCGTAGAAGACCAACTTGCAATTGATCTCACGGCTCGCATAGTTGATAAGGGCCACGTGCGTCGCTCCTAGAAGAGATCCTGGATCTTCGGGGCCGCCTGAGGGGCGGACCGGAAGGGATTGGTTGGGGAAGCCTTGTACATGGCGCCGAGCGCCTCCTCTATTGCAGGCATGGCCTGCTCGACCTGGAACTTGATCTTGCCCATGGTGATCTCATTGGGGAAGACCACCGCGAGCAGATCCGCCGCGCCGACCAAGGCCATGTAAAGGCTGGACTGGCGCCCCTGCTGGAACATGCGGCGGAATCCGGACTCACCCACCAGCCCGGCAATCGCCTTGTTGGAGCCAAAGGACCCCGAGGAAAGCGCCGCAAGCGACATGGTGTCGAGGTGCTGGGTTTCCCCTTGAGCAGAAATCAGCTGGCCCGCCCCGCCCACGAGCAAGACGGCCCGTGCGCCGGACTCCGCCACCAAGTCCCCAAGCGACGCATTGAGCGTCCTCAGGCCCTCTTCGGTGAGGACCAGATGGCCCCCTTGACGTTGCACGCTCGCAGCCCTCCCGTCAGGCACCCTGCGCGACGAGGGGCCACTTGCCAAGCAGCAGCACCCTGCCGGGCTCTTCGAGCGTCGCCACTTCCTGACGACACCAGCGCACGATGGGCCCCTGACCATGCAACCGCGAAGCCTGTTCGGCCACGGCCCCGAGCAGGGCGATCGCGGCCTCCGCCGAAGCCTCGGGGGGCGGATCGACCACCTCGAGCCGGCCATCGGTCCAACGCACGTCCACCCCAACGCTGTCGGCCAGAGCCAGGATCTGCTGCTCGAATGCCTCGGTCATCCTCAGCCCGGATATCTCCGAAAAGCGCCGGCGCACCCCCGTCAGCACCTTGAGCAGGGAGGCCCACGCCACCTCCTGCTCCGGCAGATTTGCCGCGAGCAGGCCCTCCTCCCACAACCTCACGAGGTGCTCCGCCGCCTCTGCCGGGCTACAGCCCAGCAAACGGCCCAGCGCACCGATGGTGACGGGCTCCCGCAGTGCGGCAGCCAACTTGTCGTCCGTCGTTGCCGCACCCGGCCGCAGGGCATAGATAGCGTCAAGGCTGGGCAATACGGCCTCGGCCGCCCGCCAAGCGTCCCGACGACGCAGCCCCTCGCGGGCCAGGTCCACCAGATCGGTCGTCACCGGCGGCACATCGGAAGGGGCCTCACCCTCGGACCAGCGGAAGGTCGCCTCGTCCCACAGGAAAAGCGCATAGACCGCATCCTCACCGACCTTGGGGCCACAGGCGGCCGCCACGATGCGACCCTTCTCGACGGCCAACCGCGCGCGCCGACGAGGCCCTTCCAGGTGAAGGACACCCGTGACCTCTTCGAGCGCCATGATCTGGATCAGATCAGGCAGTGAGAAACCGGAAAGGTCACCGGTCGCGATCATCGACCGGTCCTCCCGCGTGGCTGTTGGCGCGACACGGGGCCAACATACCACCGCCGGGTGAAGGGTAACGCCCCGCGCGCGATGACCCTAGCCCTCGAGAAACGCAGGATCGAGGGGACGCGTCGGCCCCCGCTCGGGAATCCGCGCCGCGATCCAGTCGACCAGTTGCGAGACGGCCTCGGGCCTGCGTGCCTCGGTGAGCCGCTCGACCGCCTTGGCATGGAGCGCCGGATCGTCGATGTGCCTGCGAATCATCTTGGGCAGGGCATCCATGTCGAGAATGGGCTCGCACAAACCACGGGCAATCAGGTACTCGAGGTTGCCCTTCTCCTGCGGCATGGCCTCGCGCGTCGCATCAATCAGCAAGGGACGGGCCATCTGGATCGCCTCGGCGATCGTACCCGGGCCCGGCTTGGCCACGACCAGGTCGGCGGCCCGCATCAGCGACGCCATGCGATCCGTGTGTCCGAGAACCCGAATCATCGGGCCCGACTTCTCGGCCAAGCGGCGCACCTTTCGCTCGAGAATTCCGTTCCGGCCGCAGGCGACCACCACCTGGACGGGCAGGTCGGAGGCCGCGAGCGCACGGCTGACGCGCCACGCATTGCGCACGGCGACGCCACCCATCGTCACGAGCACGGTGAAGACGTCCGGTGCAAGGCCGAACTCCGCCCGGGAGGTCCCTTGGTCCCCTTCCTGCCGGATGAAGGCCGGATGCACCGGCAGGCCGGGCAAGGTCAGGATGCGATCGGCCGGGTAGCCGTAGGCGACCAGTTGCCCGGCCGCGTCGGGCGTGAGGGCAATCATACCGTCCGCCTCACCGCTGACCCAACCCCTGAGAAAGTCGGTGGTCATGTCGGTGCAGAAAACCAGAAAGGGCACACGATGGCGCCAGCCGACGTGCTCCAAAGCCATGGGCGTGGCCGTGTTGCCGACCCCGAAGACGCTCACGATGAGGTCGGGCCGATGTCTGCGGATGCTCTCCTGGAGATTTCGGCGGGCCTTGGCGAAAACGCGGTAGATCAGGGGCTCGATATCGAGGCGGTTCATGACCTTGAGGCCGACCTTGACGAGCCGGGGATCGCTCTTGAGCAGGGCGTTGTAGCTGGAGAAGACGGCCCGGATGCGCTGGCTGCCCAACTCGTCTGCCAGGTGAACCAGCTCGACCTCGACGTGGGGATGCCGGTCGGCCATCGCGGCCTGGATGGCGCGTGCGTTGGCCAGATGGCCACCTCCGGCGGTCTCGTAGAGGACCATCACTCGCTTGCGCGCCATACCACCCAACCTTTCGCCGTGTCCGGCCAATGCCGGCCGGAACGTGCCGGCAGAACGCACGGCAGGGCCGGAGGCATCGTAGCACGGGGCGTGCGCCGGGTCGGGGCGGGTTTGGCAAGTGACTTCCCGGGGTAGGGAACAGGCGGCCCATGAGACCCGACATTCTGACGCTGCTGCTGGCCGTGACCATGGCCCCGGCCCTGTCGGGCTGCGGCGACGACGGGCCCCTTGCCGGCGTCGGCACGACGGTCTCGGACAGCCTGCGCGCCATCCTGCCCGAAGACCTCGCCAACACGATCCTCGGTCCGGCCGCTGTACAGGGAAATCCCGAGCTGGATCGGTTGCGCATCAAGGCGAGGGCCCGAAAGGCGGCTGCCAAGGCTGCCGAGGAGGCCGCAAAGCCGGCGATCGACAAACTCGACGAGCAGGCTGTCACGCAACAGACCCGCAAGAACATGTTATTCGACCACTACCGCACCGAGGGGATCGAGGCTCTCGAGACCGGCCGGACCGCCGACGCCGTCGCGTCCTTCAAGAAGGCGCTGCTGATCAAGCCCAAAGACGCCAACGCCATGATGTGGCTGGACATCGCGGAACATCCCGAGAATCATCCCGCGGCGGTCCCCGTTGCCGAGGGCAATCCGCTCGAGGGCATCCCGGGCGGGCTCCCCGGTGGCTTCCCACAGGCCGTCCCGGTGCTGCCCGCGGGCGCAGGCAGGGCCATGCCGCAGGGCAACGGGGCTCCGCCACCCCTGCCCATGCCGCCCGGCTGAGTGCCGCCGGCCCTCGACACGACCGGGCTCCGCCCGGCCAAGCCACCGATTGACCCGGGATTGCCTTGGCCGTGGTTCGCCCTGCCCTTGCTGATCGCGCTGGGCGCCATCCTGCTCTGGCGCCGACGCCCCGGCCGACCGGTGCCGGGCAACCAGCCCGCGAGGCGCAAGGACCCGCTCCGGACGCTCGGTCGCCTGGGCAACCTGAGCGGCATCTCCCGACCCCAGCTGCTGGCCGCCGCGGAGCAAATCCACCTCGCCCTGCGTGAGCACCTCGCCCGCGTTCACCAGGTACCGGCCCAGCGCATGACGACGCAAGAGCTGCTCGGACTGCTCGAAACCCATGAGGCCCGTGAGACCGTGCGCCGCAACATCGCCGAGACCCTCGAGGCCTGCGACCTGATTCGCTTTGCCGGCTGGGCTCCCCCCGCCGGACACCTCGAGGGTCGAATCAGGACCCTGCTGCAGGCCCTGGGGAGTCCGCACCCGTGACGTGGCTTGCGCCCGGCTGGCTGCTGCTGCTCCCGCTCAGCCTGCTCCCCCTCGTCGCTTTGGGCAGGATCCGGCGGGACGCCGCCATCCCGCTGCCGACCGCCCACCAATGGCCGGGGACTGACCTTGATGGCCGCAGGAAGTGGCTGCCCCCCGTGCGGGCCTGCGCCCTGGCGCTGCTGGTCCTGGCCCTGTCAGGTCCGGTCTGGTGGACACGCGGGGACACCGAACCGCCCTCTGCCGACCTCATGCTCGTGCTCGACATGTCCGGCTCCATGGCTGCCCGGGACTTGAGCCCGGATCGCCTCTCGGCCGCCCGTTCCGTCCTTCGGTCCTTCATCCGCCGCCATCCCGACGATCGCATCGGGCTGGTCCTCTTCCGGGCCGGCACCTTGACGGCCTGTCCCCTGACCCGGCACCATCCCGGTCTCGAGGCGGCGCTGGACCGTGCAGAGCCCGCCGACCTGCCCGAGGACGGCACGGCGCTCGGCGATGCCCTGGCCGTCGCCGTGGCCCGGCTCGGTCAGGATCGGACACGGGCCCGCGCCGTGGTCCTGCTGACGGATGGCGTGACCAATTCCGGCGCACTTGGCCCGGGCGCCGCTGCCGGGCTGGCAGCCGCCTCCGGCATCACCGTCCATACCGTGGCCGTCGGACGTGATGGCGGAGCCCCGGTACCGGTGCGCGATGCCAAGGGCAGGATGGACTGGGCGCGAGGTCCTGATGGCAAGATCTTCCTGACGAGGGTCGACCATGCCGGGCTGGCGGCCATGGCGCGCCGGACGGGGGGCACCACCTTCCGCGCCGGCGACACGGCCGGGCTGGCACGCGCCTACCGCAGCATCGATGGCCTTGTACGTTCACGCCTGCCGACGGGCGAGCGCCGCCGAATCCCTCACCCCCTGGCGCATGGACTCACACTGGCCGCGAGCCTGCTGCTCCTTGGCGACCTCGTGCTGCGCCGGGGTCCGGGCGCCGTCATCGCCTTGCCGGAGCCGATGCCGGGGGAAAGCGCGTGACTGCGGCCCTCGCCAGCCTCATCCTGCTCATCGCGGGCACCGTGATGGTTCGCCGCTACGGCAGGGAACGCCGGCTGACCCTCGAAGCCTGGGGGTTGCCGCACCTCCCGTTGCCCCGCGGGCGCGAGGCCATGGGCCTGCTTCTTCCCATCCTCGCGATGGGTGCCCTCGTACCGGCCAGCCCGGGTCAGGGGAGCTCTCCGAGCGGACCCTTGATGATCGTGTGCGACGTCTCGCGATCGATGGGCGCGCGGGACGGCCGGGGGCCATCCGGACCGGTCAGCCGCCTCGAGGAAGCGCGGACGCGCCTGCGGGAGGCCCTCAGAGACGAGGAGGGACGTGAGGTCGGCATCGTCCTCTTCGCAAGCCGTGCCGTGCTCGCCCTGCCGCCGACCCCGGATCGGGAAGCCGTGGCGCGGACGCTTGACGCCCTGAAGCCAGCCCCTGCCGCCTTGGGTGGAGGAAGCAGGCCCGGACAGGCCCTGAGCCTCGCCAGGCTTGCCCTGCCCGTGGCGAAGCTCGGATCCCTCTGGTTGGTCACCGACGGCGAGTTCCACGGACATGATGCCCGTATGGCCGCCCGGATGCTGGCGCCCTCACTGGCCGACGTCCGCGTGATCAGCGTGGGGGGCGAGACGCCCGCGACTGTCCCCGGTCCGGACGGCGCACCTTGGCCGGAAGCGTCCCGTCCGGCGCGCAGCCTCCGTGACCCGGCTGCAGCCGCCGCCCTCGGCAAGGCCCTGGGAGGAAGCCGACAACCTGAGGCGACCGACGCCTGGGCCACGTCGACGTCGGACATGGTCCGGCTGCTGACAATCGTGACCTGCCTGGCGCTGTGGGGACGCATCCCCACGAGGCTGTCGGCGGGGGAGCGTCGTGCCCTCGCAGCCGTTGCCCTCACGGGCCTGCTGCAGGGCGCCACATGGGCTTCCCTCCCGGACCTCTGGGCAGGCCAGGAGGCTTGGCAACGCGGGGAACCCGAGCAGGCCGCCCGACACTACCAGCGCGCGTTGCGGCATAGGGACCCCCACCCGGCGGCGATGTACGACCTTGCCTGCGTCGATCTGGCCATGGGCCGCACGGCACGGGCCCGCGAACGGTTCACCCTTGCCGAGAAGCAACGGGGAGCCAGCCGTCGCCTTAAGGCCGCGAGCGCCTACAACCTCGGCATGGTCGAGGGGCGTTCCGGGCGCTGGCAGGCCGCGGCCACGGCCTTCCGGCGCAGTCTCGCCCTCCTGCCCGGCGATGCCGATGCCCGGCACAACCTCGCCGTTGCGGAGGCACATCTGCGGGCGCGCGACTCGAGCCCGGAAGCGGATACCGACGCACTCCGGACGCTGCAGGCCGCGCTTACGCGAGACCGGACGCCCCGGGCGTCTGAGCCTTCGCCCGACACGGCCCGCAGTCCCGGGGACACGGCACCGGATTGGTAGCGTAGAATCTTGCCATGACCTTCCTGAAGCCGCTCATGATGCTGGTCGCCCTGTTCGTGACGACGGCCCTGCCTGCCGGGGCCGGTCCGGCCCCGAAGTCCTTCGTGGCCACGGGGACGCTGGAGAATCGCCTCGATGGCGAACGGGAGGAGCAGGCCATCGTGCTGGCCTTCCACCAAGGTTCACTGCGGGTCGAGGCCACCGGCAAGGACGGTGCGCGCACGGTCTTCGTGGTTCGCAAGGGAGATCGGGAGGTCGCCATGCTGGACCCGGCACAGAAGGTCGTGGTGAAACTCTCGCCGGCAGCGATGCGGCAACCCGGCACACCGACCGGACTGGGCTTCGACCAGTTGCTCGATCCGGAGGGATTCCGTCGCGCCCTCCTCAAGGAGGGTAGGAAGGTCGGCCCCGGCGAGACACTCGCGGGCGAGGCGACCACCATCTGGACCCGCTCCGTGAAAGATGGGCAGGCCCGAATCTGGCTCTCGGATCGCCTGCAGCTTCCGATGCGCGTGGACGGCTCCTCCGGGCGGGACGGCTTCCGCCTCGACATCCGGCGCATCGACATGGCGCCCAAGTTCAACGCCGACACCTTCAACCCCATGCCGAAGGGCTATCAGGAATTCAAGGGCGAGTAGGCCCTGATCTCACGGCCATGACCGGCTTGGCCGGCGGCCACGGCAGCCTTCAGGCTGCATGGCGTGCATGCGCCGCCCTTGCTGCTGAACCTGCTCGACGGATGGCCCCCGTTCGGGCCGCGGCCATGGGACGAGCAACCGGATCGGACGCCGCACCTGGCGCTGCTTGCGCGACACGGGCACCACGGCCTCGCCGTGACCACCTTTCCCGGCGTGACGCCAACGGCCCTGGCCAGCCCCATGACGGGAGAGTGGCCTGACAAGCACGGGATTCCGGGCATCCTCTGGTACCACCGCAAGGAGGATCGGCACGTCCACTACTGGCCCAGCTGGGAACAAGCCAAGGCCCGCCGGATGGCACGCGTGGCCCGGGACATCCTGATGGACCTCAATGGCCGCCACCTGAACCCCGGGATCCCGACGCTGTTCGACAGGCTCGAGGACCAGGGCGTGCGTTGTGCGGTCGCGAACCTGCCCATCCATCGAGGCCCCGTCGCGCACGGAGGACGGCTGAGCTTCCCGCTCGACCCACTGCTCCACCGCGGGCCCGTGATCGTCATGGGCCCCACGGACCTGACGCTTGCGGGCTTCCGGAAGCGCTCCATGTCTGGCTCCGGCATGCCCGGAGAAGGCAGGGCGGTGGCTGCTGCGGCAGCCTGATTGCAGGCCGGACGCCACGGCCTTGTGGTCCTCTACCTGCCGGCGACGGACATGGCCAGTCATCGGCATGGTCCGCCGCCGTCCCAGGCCCACTGGGAGCGCCTCGACCGGCATATCGGTCGCCTGATGCAGGCCGTGGGGGGACCAGCGAGGGCGCTCGCATGCATCCGGTGGCTGCTGGTCGGAGACCACGGACAGAGCCAGGTCGCGGATGGCAACCAGGCCTTGGCACCCGACAGGCTCTTCCGCGACCTGAATCCGGTCCGCTTCGGGGGAACGGGCCTGGGTACGCGCCATCCCTCGCCCTTGCACCCAACGACCGCGCTCTGCTCGCGTGGTGCGCCGACACTCGGGAGGGTCAGGTGGCGGCAGCCCGGCTCTGGCAAGGGCTTGGCGCCACGACAGGCATCGACCTGCTCGCAAGGCGCGGGGGCGATGGCGCGATGACCGTCCGGGACACGAGAGGCAGCCGGGAACTGGTCGTCCGCCCGGACGGGCCACTACGGGATCCGTGGGGACATCGATGGCACCAGTCGGGGGACCCTGCGGTCCTCGACCTCGCCCCCGACGGGTCCCGCCTGCGCGAAGGCCGATTTCCAGCGGCCCTCCCGCGCCTGTGGACGGGCACCGCCCACGCGGATATGGTCGCCAGCGCCACGCCCGGCTGGGAATTCACCTCGGGAACGCCGCTCGGGCTGGGCAACCATGGGTCGCTGCACGCCTGTGACAGCTGGACACCCGTCCTGGCGACGGGCTGTGCGCTGCCCACGCGCCTGACGCTGGTGGACCCGGGGTGTCAGATCGTGACGGCCTGCCTGCCCTGATGCGACGCAAGGGCACGCTCCGCAGCGCGCGGCATGCCGGCCCTCCGGCAAGCCTCGGCCAACCACGCGCGCAGTTCGGCATCCCCGGGACGCAACGCCGCGGCACGCGCAAGGGCGCGCCGGGCCCTGGCGGGCACCCCGTGTTCCAGTTCGAGCAAGCCCAGGACCTCCCAGATGTCGTCCCTGTCCTGCGCCAGCGCCAGCCCCGCGATCCACGCTTCACGGGCCAGACCCACCGCACCCGTGCGCTTCCAGCAAAAGCCCAGGTTGAACCACGCTTGCACATCGTCGGGAGCACGTTCCAGCAGAGCGGCATAGGCCACGATAGCCTCCAGGTGTTCCCCCGCGGCGTGCAGGGCGACAGCCAGCCCGAACCATGCCGCACGGGAGGACGGCTCCTGTTGCAGGACCCTGCGCCACGAGCGGCTGGCCGCCTCGTGGGCACCGCGCCGCACGCGGGCGCGCGCCCGCTCCTCATGGTGGCGGGCACGGGCACGCTGGGCGTCCCGGACCAGCGGCAAAACCAGCGCGAGACAGCGGCCCCGAGCCTTTCCCACCGGCATCACGTCACCCAAGAGCCGTCCTCCCCCCCAGACGAGGGACCATCGGCAGAGTCGGGGGCGGACTGTAGCCCGACCCGACGTGGCCAAGTGGCGCTGGACGACGTACCATGACGTGTCCCGACCCTGAACGTGCCGGTCCGACCTGGAGATGGGGTCCAATCAGTGAAGATCTACACGAAGACCGGCGACAGCGGCACGACCGGCCTCCTCGGTGGTGTCCGGGTCGCCAAGGATCACCTGCGGGTCGAGGCCTATGGCACCATCGACGAGCTCAACGCGACGCTCGGAGCCGCGCTCGCCTTTCTGGAGGGCGGCGCGGAGACGCTCGGGGCCGAGTTGCTCCGGACACAGCGCGTGCTGTTCGACGTGGGCGCCGAACTGGCGACACCCTCCGGAAGCCAGAAGGCACGCTGGCAGATGGATGAGGTCGCCATCCAGGAGACGGAGGCCTCCATCGACCGAATGGAAGCCGAACTGACGGCCCTGCAGAACTTCATCCTGCCCGGCGGCAGCAAGGCCGGTGCGACCATGCACCTGGCCCGGACGGTGGCACGCCGTGCCGAACGCTGCATGGTCCGCCTGCACGCCCAAGAAGAGCTCGACCCGAGGCTCCTGCGCTACGTGAACCGGCTGTCGGACTGGCTGTTCGTTGCCTCCCGGTGGGTGAACCAGCTGGCGGGTCAGCCGGAGCACCTCGTCAAGTCCTGACGAGACGGCAGACTTGGTGTCAGGGCTTACCGAACTAGCGCCCTGTCGCCGCCATCATGACTGGCAGATGCGTCTGCTTCCCTTCTTCGCCGCAGCCTTGGCCCTCCAGATGGCCATTGGCGCGTCCCCGGCACGTGCGGAGGGTGGCCTGCTGGGGCTGCCCTGGTTCGGCGGCAGCGACAGGCCCGCTCCCCAGCCTTCGTCCACGGCCTTGCCGCAGCCCTTGCTCGCGACCCCTGCCCCGCGAAACCCAAGGCAGGGCGAGATGCGACTCGAGCACGGCCTGCTGCTCGAGCAGTGGAAGGCCGCCCAGAAGCGGGTGCGGACGGCCGAGACCATGGCCGTCGACATCGCGTTGCCCATCGCCCGCCAGCAACTGGTCGCGGCGCGTACGGCGCTCGAGCAGGGGGCCCTGCTGCTGGATCGGGACGCCGAAGCCCGCGAGGTCCAGGAACGCTTCGATGCGTTCCAGCAGCACCTGAAGAGCGTCAGGCTTGCCCTGGTGCCCTCCCGGGCGGCCGAAACCCGGGGCATGCTGCTCGACGCGGACGCGATCCCCACCGACGAGGCCGGCGTCCGGCGTCTGGTCCAGGAGCTGGACACGGCGGGCTTCAACCTGCTGGTGCCCGAGGTCATCCGCCGGGGCTACGCCGTTCATGCCTCACGCATCCTGGCCCGGGATGCCACCTTCCGTGACAAGGCGGACGTCCTCGCCATCATGGTCGACGAGGCACACAAGCGCGGCATGGCGGTCATGCCCTGGGTCTGGTCTTTCCGGGTTCGCAGCTACGACGAGACCCGGGACTTCGGGAACCCGATTCTGGGCCTGCTGCCCAGCCTGGCCTCACGGACGGAGCAGACCCAGAAACCCCGCTTCATGTCTCCCTCCTTGCCTGGCGCACGCGCCTACATGCGCACCGTGCTCAAGGAGCTGCTCGACGGTCACGACGTCGACGGCCTGCTGCTCGACTACATCCGCTACGACGAAGAGACGCCCGACGACGATGCCAGCAGGACCCAGTTCCAGCTGGAGCGGATGGGCCTCGCGAAGCCGTCCACCTTCATGGCACCGGCCCCGTCGAGCCTGAGTGACGAGGCACGTCGCCGGGACTACCAGCTCTGGCGCGAGGCGCAGGTCAGCCAGTTCGTCGCGGACGTCAGCCAGCTCTGCCGAAACCGTCGCCGACCGATTCCCCTCGCCGTGTCGACCTTCCGGGGCGAGTCCTACGCCCGCCTTCGCAAGATGCAGAACTGGCGGCACTGGGCGGACAACGGCTGGACTCAGGTCACGACGAGCATGCTGTACACCGGCGAACTTGCCGATCTCAAGCGCTGGATTCGCCAGGAGACGGACCAGGGCAGGCGCGCGCCCGAATTCCTGCCCATCCTGGGCCTGCATCGCATGGATGACCCGCTCGCGGATACGCTCGAGCAGATCCAGTACATCCGGGACGAGAACCTGTCGGGCTTCATGTTCTTCGCGATGGGCCATGTTCCCCGGGGCCTGCTTGCCGATCTCGCGCAGGGCCCGTTCCGGAATCGGGCCGCGATGCCGCTTGTCCAGCCGCGCAGGGCCTCGGAGGCGATCCTCGCCGAACTTGACCGAGGCTATCTGCGCGATTTCCCTCTGGCCCGGCTCGGGACCAACGACTGGATCACGGGTGCCGCCCTGCGGGTCCTGCGGACCGAGGTCGCAAGCCTGCGCAGGCAAGCGGGCAAGCTGCCCACGCCCGCGCTCGCAGGGCGCATCGCGAACCTCGCCCAGTCCCTCGAAGGCCTGGAGCGCGTCCATCCGGCCCTGACCCGAGACGTCGGCCAACGCCTCGCGGACATCAGCCTGCTTCTCGATACCCAGCAGGGCAGGTCCCTGCGCCGGCGCTACGTGCCGCTGGGCGACCCCCCGCTCGAGAGCGCGGGCCGACAAGCCCCCCCGTCCGTCCCGGCGTCACCGGCCAAGCCCGCAGATCGGTCGGGCACCATGGGCCGCGCCCCGATGGGTCCACCCGTGCCGCGTGATCTGTTGGCCTATGGCCCCCCGGTGCCCCGGCGGCCGGACCGCAGCCGCTGACGTGGCGGCCTCGTCGTCCGGACGCGGCCTCGTCGTCCTGGACAAGGACGGCGTCATCCTGGACTTCCATGCGCTCTGGGGCGCCGTGACCGAGGCCCGGGTGCGCCTCGTCCGGGAAGCCCTGGGAGCGCACGCCCCGGATGGCGACGAGCTTGCCGCATGGCTGGGCGTCGATGCCGCGGGACGACCACGCGCCGACGGACGACTGGTCACGCTGCCGGGCAACACGACCCTGGCACAGCTGACGGCCTGGCTCTCGCTTCGCGGCATTCCCGACACCCTCGTCAGCCGCGTGCCGGGGGCATTCCATGAGGCGTTCACCTGCCTGCCTTCCTCGGCCTACAGGCCGCTGCCCGGTGTCGCCGAGGCCTTGGCAGGATTGCGTGATGCCGGCTGGCAGCTGGTCGTGGCGACCTCGGACACGCGCGCCCACGCCAGGATGAGCCTGGAGCGCGCCGGGCTGGGCGACTTGCTGCGTGACGTCGTCGGCGGCGATGAGGTCACGCGCCCGAAGCCCGCGCCGGACCTGTACCTCGAGGCGTGCAAGCGATCCGGGGTCGCCGAATCCTGCAGCGTGGCCATCGGCGACACGCCCGGCGACATGCGGATGGCCCGCGCCGGGGGCGCTGCAAAGGCCCTGGCCGTCACGAGCGGCTTCTGCACCGCAGCCGAACTGGCGCCGCTGGCCGATCGGGTGTTTGGCGACCTCGCGGGGGCCGCAGGGCACATCGCGGCCCATGGCCTATCATAGGGGCGTGCTGGTAGAAGGCTATTGCGACGCGTCCTGCTCGGGCAACCCGGGTCCCGGGGCTGCGGCCGCCATCCTCGTTGCGCGCGAGGGAGCGACCGTCGCACGGGAGATCGAGGTGGTGTCCGACGTGACGCCCCAGACCACGAACCAGCGTGAGGAGCTCAAGGGCGGCATCCTCGTGCTCGAGCAGCTCAAGCGCCCTACGCGCATCACGATCACGAGCGACTCACGCTACCTGGTGGACGGTATGACCAAGTGGATGCCGGCCTGGATTCGCAAGGGCTGGCGAACGGCCGGCGGCGATCCCGTGGCGAACCTCGATCTCTGGCATCAACTGCAGGCGCTGGCGGACCGGCACGAGGTCACTTGGCAGTGGGTCAAGGGCCACGCGGGGCATCCCTACAACGAACGGTGCGACCGTCTGGCGGTCGCAGCGGTGCGCCGGTTTCAGCAGGAACGGAGGACCTGACGTGCCCACGGCCCTGTGGTGGTTCATCGGCACGCTCATCGCCTACCTGCTCTCGGGCAGCGGCCAGTTCATGCACTTCAACTACCACCTGCACCAGGCCGAGGCCTTCCTGCAGGGCCGCCTGGACATCGGCACCCCGCCCGCCTGGCTCAATGAATTGGCCTGGAAGGACGGCAAGGCCCACGTCTACTTCGGCCCCGCGCCCTCGATCTTGCTGCTGCCCTTCGCCGCCATCTGGCACCTGAATCTCGACCTTGCCCTCGTGGCCAAGCTGGTCGGTGCCGCCGCGGTGGCCATCGCGCACCTGACATTGCGGCGCCTGCCCCTCGCGCCGCCCGTGATCCACGGCCTGACCTTCCTGTATGGCTTCGGGACGGTAGCGTGGTGGTGCGCCAGCCATGGGAACAGCTGGGTCTATGCCCACCTCGTCGCCAACCTGTTCCTGTGGCTGTCGCTGCACGAGTTGGTCGGGCCCCGTCGCGGCGCGCTGGTCAGCCTGTGGTTCTGCCTTGCCATCCTGTCCCGGGAAGCCGTCGTGGTCGCGAGCCCCGCGATCCTCGCCCTGCTGCTCGTCGGGCCCGGCAAGCTCGGCCGCGTGGGGCAGGCAGCTGGCGTGGCGGCCCTCCTCGCCGGCCTCGACATGGCCTTCAACATGGCGCGTTTCGGCCATCCGCTCGACAGCGGGTACGGTGCGGGCAACGCAACGTGGGGCGCCATCCACGGCAACTACCAGTACGGGCCGTTCAGCATGCACCATCTGATCCGGATGCTGCCCGCCTATGTCTGGCGCGGCCCGGACTTCCACGCGGGCTGGCCACCCGTCTCCGTCACAGACCATGGCCTCGGCCTTTTCTGGACCACGCCCGCGTTCCTCGCGCTTTTTCCGGCGGCAGGACGCGTCCTCGAGCACCTGGGCTGGCTCTCTCCCCGCACACCGGAGGGCGTGTCGACCGCAGCTCCGGCGGTGCTGCCCCATGCGTGGCTGATGCCGGGGGGGCTGCCCGCGCGCACGGCGCCCGAGACGGGACCGGCCGAAATCTCGTTGCCGACTCCAGACGAGGCACGGCTCGTGTCGTGGTCGCGTTGGGCCTGGGTGGCCCTGCTGCCCTCCGCGGCGCTCTACCTCGTCTACTTCGGGGACGGGTGGCGCCAGTTCGGTGCGCGCTACACCCTGGATTACACGCCTTGGCTGATCCTGGCCCTGGGATGCGCTTGGCCGCGGCGGCTGCCGCCTTGGTTGCTCGCCCTGACGGCGCTGGCCGCCGCGATCAACCTCTGGGGAGTTGCCTGGTGGCTGGTGCACCGCTGGTGAGCCCCAACCGACGCGCCGCGCCGTGCACGAGGCGCCCGAGGTTGCTGCGCCATCCGGTCTGCAGCACCGAAGGATCGAGCGGCGTCGTCACTGCAGCCCGGGTGGGCACGGCAAGCGGACGGGTGTAGGAATAGGTCATCGAGAGCCCACGGCTGGCGGGGTGGTAGACGTTGGCAGAAGACTTGATCACGGGAGGAAGGTTCCTGGTGGACCCGGAAGACCCGGGGCGCTGGGGCTTTAACTTGAGGTTAATATAGTCTTATCTTTCCGCAACCTTGCGTGTCTGGAGAAATATTTTTCGGAAATCCCCCGATGACCCTGCCCACCTTCATCAATCCCTCCGCAGCCAACCAACGTGCCCAGGCACACTGGCATCGCCTGGAGCCTCGCCTGCGGGGCGCGGGTTGGACCTGCCACGCACACGTTGCCCACGGCCCCGGCGCGATTGCGGAGGGTGTGCGCGCGGCCTTCCGGGACGGCGCTCCCGAGGTCCTCGTGGTCGGGGGCGACGGCACCCTGCATGAGGCCCTGCAGGGTTGCTTCACGGAAGGTCGGCTGACCAGTGGCGAGGGCATCCTTGCATGGCTGCCGCTGGGCACCGCGAACGACACGCTCGCCGCCCTGCCTTTCGAGGGGGCTTCGGGCGATCCCGTGGCCCGATTGCTCAGCGCGCCCGTGCGGTCCGTCGACGTCGGCATGGTGCGCTGCGTCGGTGCCGATGGCGCGTGGCTGGAACGCGCCTTTCTGAACGTGGCCGAGGTGGGCCTGGGGGCACGGGTGGCCGACCGCCTTGCCCGGACAGGCAAGCCCTGGGGCAAGGCCAGCTACATCCTGGCGACCCTCGCCTCGTGGAGCCAGCTGATGGCGGACCACGCCGTCGTCGAGGTCGATGGCACCTGGACCCGGGCCATGCCACTTTTGGAAATCGTGATCGCCAACGGCCGGGCCTTCGGGGGCGGCCTGCCGGTCATACCTCAGGCCCTGATGGACGACGGGCACCTGGACCTGGCGCTTCTGGGCGCCCTGCCTGCCTGGCAGCTGCCCTCGATGCTGCTGGCCCTGCTGCGCGGCCAGCACTTGATGCATCCTCGGGTCGAGGTCATGCTGGGCGAGCGCATCAAGGTGACGAGCCCCGTCCGCATGCCTGTCGAGGCCGATGGCGAGGTCCTGGGGACGACACCTGCGGAATTCCATGTCCTGCCCGGCGCCCTCCGGTTGCGCGCCTGAGCCCTGAGGCGCACAATCGGGACATGGCGACTCTCGTCATCGTCGACGATTCCTCCTTCATGCGACGCATGCTGAAGGACATTGTCTCCCGGGCAGGTCACGAAGTGCTGGCCGAAGCGGGAGATGGCGCAGCCGGCATCGATGCTTGGGCAGCGCACCATCCCGACGTCGTGACGCTGGACCTTGCGATGCCGACCATGGACGGCGAGTCAGCTCTGGCGGCCATCAAGCGCCGGGATCCCGCGGCCCGGGTGATTGTCTGCAGCTCCCAGGTCCAGGACGAGATCATCCATCGCTGCCTCGCCGGCGGCGCGGATGCCTTCATCGGCAAGCCCTTCCAGGCCGAGGACGTGCTGCGGACGCTGGAGCGTGTCCTCAAATAGGGCCCCCCGTCCCCTTGACGGCCTTGCGGTCACGGCGCTGGGTGCCGACCTGAGGGAACGGGCCACCGGGCTTCGGATCGACCGGGTGCGCCGGGTGGGTCAGGGCCATGTAGTTCTCCGGCTTCGGCCGGGCACGGCGTGCCTCGTCGTTTGCGCCGCGGGACGCCTCGCAAGAGTGACGTGCGTCGCGGAGGATTTCGCGAATGCGATCACGTCCGCCCATCCATCCGGCACCGGGGATCCGGACAGCTTCGTGTCGGCCCTGCGGCGGCACCTGACGGGTACCGTCCTCGAGCGCGTGTCGCAACCCGGTGGCGAGCGGCTGCTCTCGCTGGCCTTCCGTGGGCGGGACGCACTCGGGGACATGCGGACGCATCACCTGCATGTCGAGATGACGGGGCGCCACGGCAACATCATCCTCGCAGACGAGGACGGCATCGTGCTTGAGGCGGATCGACGCGTCCCGGGGCACATGAGTCGGGTCCGCCGCATCTTGCCGGGCTTGCCCTATGTGCTCCCGCCGGTGCGTCCGGGCTGCCGGCAGCCCGGACGCGGGCTGCCGGCAGGGGACATGCCAGAGGAACGCACTATCGTCGAACTCCTGCCCGCATGGGTCCAAGGCCTGTCCCGCGAAGATGCCCGGGATCGCCTCGAGGAAATCGGCATCCAGCCCGAGCTTCAGGCACGCCAGCTCTCACCGGCGGATTGGCAGCGGCTGGATGCGCACCTGGCGCTGTTGCGCACCGGTGCCGAAGCCGGCAAACTGGTCCCACGGCGGCTGGGACCCGGGTCATGGCGCCTGGACACGCGGACCGACGCAACCGCCAGCGATGCCGTGGAGCAGATCATGGCGGAAGCCGGCCGGATGCAGGAAGCCGCCCGGGACACGGATCAGGCCCGCCTGCAGCACGAGCGCCTGCTGCGCGAGGCCCGTGCCGAGGTCGCACGGTTGTGCGAGGTCTTGGACCAGCTGCCCGATACCGATCACCTGCGCCTCGAGGCAAGCCTGCTGCTGACATGGCTGCCGCAGGTGACGGAAGCCCTGCAGGCCGGTGCCACGTCCATCAGCCTGCGGAACCTCGCGGATGACGACGAAATCCTCGTGAAGCTCGGTTCGGGCCCTACGGCCGCAGCCGAGGCCTCCCGGCGCCATGCAGCCGTGCGCAAGGCCGAAGGCACGCGCCAGCACCTCCTGCCAAGGCTTGCGGAAGCCGAGGCCCGCTGCCACCGCCTCGCGTGGACAGACCCCGATCCTGCAGCTGATCCCGCCCCACTCCCTGCCTCACCTCGCCCGACTGCCGATCCGGCACCCAAGGGACCGGGCCTGAGGGGGCGCTCGTCGGACGGCTGGCTCATCGTCGCCGGTCGATCCCCTAGGGAGAGCGACCTCTTGCTCAGGGACTGGGCCAGGCCCGACGATTGGTGGTTCCACGCGGATCGCCACGCCGGCGGCCATATCCTGGCCCGGCCTCCGGTTCCGGGAACCGCCTTGCCGGACCGCACGCTACACGAAGCCGCCACGTGGGCGGCCTGCCGATCCAGTGGCAGGGAAGACAGCCGCGTGACCGTTCTCGTGACCCAGAGGCGCCACATCCGCAAGGCCAAGGGTCTGCCCCCAGGCAAGGTCCTGCACCGGCAGGCACGGACCGTCCTCGTGGCGCCCGATCCTGACGTGGTCAGGCGCCTTCTGGATCGGGCGCGGTTCCCCGACGCTCCCGACGCGCCATGACCTCCTCGTAGATGGCCAGCGTGCGGTCGAGGCAGGCCGGGATGGCATGGTGCCGGACAGCCTCCTGGGCAGCCGATCCCATGCGGTCGAGCAAGCCAGGCTCCCGGATCAGCCTCCAGAGGGCTGCCGCCAGCCCCGGCGCATCGCCCGGCTCGTGGAGGAAGCCCGTAACCTCGTGCTCGATGGCCTCGGGAATGGCCAGTGCCCGCGCCCCGACCAGTGCACAGCCGCTGGCCGCAGCCTCGAGCAGGACCAGGCCTTGAAGTTCGGCTTCGCTCGGCAGCACGAGGACATCGACGGCCCGGTAGATCAGGGGCATGTCCTGATCCATCAGCAGGCCGAGCATCCGGACTCGGGACGTATCGACGCCACGCCGGCCAAGCTCCGCCACGGGGTCCAGCACGCCACGACCCACGAAGGCCCACGTGGCGGCGGCATCCGGCGACATGTGCGCCATCGCGTCGAATAGCACCTCCAGCCGCTTCTCGGGAGCAAAGCGGCCGGCATACAGGACGACCGGCCCCTCGTCAGGCAGTCCGAAGCGTGCCCGGAGCATCCGGCGTTCCCCCGCGTCGACCGGCGGTCGGTAAACCTCGAGGTCCACGCCGTTGGATACGGGCAGGGCCGCCTTCCTGAGCCCCTGGGCCCGCAGCAGGTCCGCCGCGATTCGGGTCGGCGCGAGGACGGCGTCACAGCGCTCGAGGTTCTCGAGAATCAGCGACCAGATGAAGCGCCCGAACGCCTGGAACAGCGGTTGGCTGCGATCACCCGGGGCCCAAAAGTTCTCGGGGATGCCGTGGCACGTGGCGACCAGGGGAGTGCCGTCGAGGCGGGCCAGGACGGCTGCCGTGGCCGCCGTGTAGCCCGGAACCTGCAGGTGAATCAGATCGGGACGGAAACGGTCCATGGCCCGGCGGATGGCGATGGCCGGCAGCAGGGGCAGGCGGATACCGGTCTTGCGAGGGTCCATGCCGGGCCTAAGGTCCGGAATCGCCCCGCAACGGATCACGACGGTCCGGCCATCCTTCTCCGCGGTATCGAACAGGCCGTGGCCCGGCGCCACGACCTGCACCTCGTGACCCCGCGCAGCCATGCCATGAGCGAGCCTGCGCACGGCGATCGCACTCCCTCCGAGGGTCGGCGGATAGTACATGTCAGCGACATAGAGCAGGCGCATCTCAGTCCTCCCGGACAGCAGGACGCGGCGAGGGCAACAGCGCGAGCGCGAACATCCCGGCCCCCATGACCGCAAGGACCGGCGTCAGGCCAAACTGCGCGGCCAATGGGCCGACGCCCCCCATCGGCAGGGAGGTGGCCAGGTTGGTCGCGACGTCCCGAGCGGCAAAGACCTTGCCACGCAGCATTTCGGGCACCTCTTCCTGCAGCAGGGTCTGCGCCGGGATCGCGACCCACGCCGAGGCGAGGCCCACCCCCACCGCCATCAGGCAAGGCCATGGCGAGATGCCGGCCATGGTGGTCGGGCCATCGCCACGCACCCACAGCGCCATGGTTGCAAGGGCAAGGCTCGCCCCGAGGAATCCCCCGCGCATCATGACGAAGCGAGCGCGCCCGTCCCCCCACCGGCCCACCAGCCATGAACCGGCCGCCATGCCGGCACCCGCCGCGGACAACAGCCACGTATAGGGCAGGCCGAAGCGCGCCTGGGCATAGAGGATGGCCAGGGTCGCCACCGCCGCGAACATCGCATAGAGGGCGACTTGCCTGAGGATGGCGCCCCGGATGGCATCTTCGCGCAGCAGATACCCCATCCCTTCGCGGAAATCCGCAAGCAGTGAACCCTTGCGGGCGGCAGGAGCGTGATCCCCCGGCGGCAGCCGGACGAAAGCCAGGAAAGCCGTCGACACGAGATACATGGCTGTCACGGCGAACGCCGGCAGCCACGGCGCCTCCGGCACCAGACGGACAACGACGGGCTCCCCGAGCAGGAACCCCACCAGGATCGACCCGATGACCGTGGCGGCGAAGAGTGCGTTCGCGCCCAGCAGGTCATCCCGGGCGACGACCCGCGGGATCGTGGCACCCTCTGCAGGGGAGTAGGGCTGGGAGAATGTCGACACCAGGAAAGACAGCACCACCACGGGCCAGGGGGATTCGGGCGCGACCCAGGGGACGAGGGCGATGCACGCCGCCCGCAGCAGATTGGAGACGACCTGCGTCACCACCGGATGCCAGCGATCGACCAGCGCACCCGCCAGGGCTCCGAAGAGCACCGTCGGCAACGTGTAGGCCAGCAGCACGGCGCTGGTCCACGTCGGATCCCGGTCGGTCCTGCGGGCGACGAGCTCGACCATCAGGACGAAGTAGACCTTGTCCGGCACTTGGCTGAAGACTTGCCCGAGCCAGAGCCAGCGGAAGGCCCGGGTCTGGAGGACGCGCCCCATCCGGTTCACTTGCACAAGGGGCAGTTTACCAAACGACGGAACATCGGCCGGAGCTGCTTCGTCCTCCGGGCATGCGCCACACGTCGCTCGCCCTGCTCCCGGTCCTGCTGCTGCCGGGTTGCACCATCCTCACGACGCGAGCCATGCCTCTCGCAGGGACGCCGGCTGCCACGACAGCGCCAAGCGCGGCAGCGCCGACCGCGGCGGACGCCGAGGCCGTATCCGTCCCGGTGCTGCAGCGACTCGAGGCCATCCCCAGTGAAGCCGATCCGACGGTGACGCGATGGCAGATCATCGCCGAAGCCGCGGACCGCGCCGGCACGCCCTCCTATCACTGGTCGGCCACGGGCGGGACGCTGAGCGCTACCGCCGGCACCCGCACCTGGTGGCTGCCCCCCCGGGAAGCAGGCACCCACCTCGTTCAGGTCCTCGTCAGCAGTCCGACAGGAGGCGCCCGGAGCGGGACACTGGCCCTCCTCGTGGATGCCGAGGGGCGGAGCACGATGGGACCACCGGCCTTCCGCGTGGTGACGGACCCTGCATCAGCAAGCCTGCTGCCACCGACACCCTCCGTCGGCACCGCGTCGAGGGAACTCGTCTGGTACCAGGTACCCCAGCCGGGGGCTACGCTCCGTATCGAGCCAGGAGACGCGCTTCAGGCCCTCGCATGGCGCCGGGAGGGCACGGGCTACCGGATCGACCGGACCGTGGACGGCGGGGGCCATTGGGTCGGGGGCGCCACGGCGTCGGCCTTGCCTGTCGCCGCAGGCCACGACACCGCAGGCTGGTGGATGCAGGGAGAGGGCGGCGCCTGCGTGCGGACCACGGATGGCCTGCGCTGGACGGCTGCAGGCACCGGGCTACCCGTGGCCACCGTCGCCACGCGCCGGTTCCGGCTGACCGGCCGTACCCTCGAGCGTCGGGAGCCGTCGGGCGCGTGGGTGCCCGTTGCCCGGGTGCCGCTCGAGGACCGCTACTTGACGCTGCGTGATGTCCTCGCGGTCCACGAGCGCGGGCCGAGGACGATGCTCGAGCGTACCGACGGCCCCTTGGTGCAGGACGGCGAGAAGCCGTGGCGCCAGGTGCTTCTTCCTGGCCTTACCGGCGACATCTGGTTGCGACTGGTCCTCGGTACCGACGGGACGGCCTGGGCCCTGTCCCGCTCCGGCAAGCTCGCGATCCTGCCCCGTGAAATGAGGTAACGACCGATGTTGCGCGAACTGATCGTGGCCCTGGCCATCGTGGCGCTTCCTGGCTGCGTGATCCAGACGACGGGCACCTTGCCCCGAACGGGCGGCACGCTGCCGGCCCGCAGTGGCGACGAGACGTTGCCCGGCCTCGCCGGGAGTGGCCGCTGGCTGGAGCTCAATCCGGGCGTATCCTACGAGGCGGTGGCCATGCGGCCTTCCGGGCAGGGCTGGCTGGTCGGCAAGGCCCAGGGCGCCGGAGGCAAGGCCGTGATCCGCCACACGGTGGACGGCGGCCTCTCCTGGACCATGCAGGACCGCGGCAGGCTGGACCTGCTGGCCGTGGCCGCACTCGGCGACGCCAGTGCCGTCGCCGTCGGCCGTGGCGGCGTGGTCTTCCGGACCGAGGATGGCGGTGCCCGCTGGACCCTGCAGGATGCCGGCACCGACCAGGATCTGGTGGACGTCGCCTTTGCCGACATGTCCCGGGGCTACGCCCTGGCGACCGACGGCACGCTGCTGGCCACGACCGACGGTGGCCGCACCTGGTCCGAGCGGATGCGAACCGGGGCACGGGGCATGAAGGTCCTCCGGGATGGCTCGGCGCTGCTGCATGACGACCAGCGCCTGATGCACTGGGGGCCTCATGGGCTGGCGCAGCTGGCCCGGGTCAACGGACTCGTCAGCCTGCACGAGGTGAACGACGAGGGCCTCGAGCTTTGGGCACTCGCCAGTGGGGGCCGCATGCTGCACAGCACGGACGGCGGCCTGACGTGGGATCCGGTGACCTCCCTCGCGACGCAGGACCGGTGGCTGCGGCAGCCGACCGCCCTCGCCATGGCCTTCGGGGCGGAGCGTCGGGGCATCATGCTGACCCGGTTCGGCATCCTGACGACTCTGGATGGCGGCCGCACGTGGATCGAGGGTGATGCTCGGCTGACCAGCGGCTGGCAGCCTTGGTTACAGCTGCTCGAGGACGGCAGCGCGCTTGCCGGTGCCGACGGCCGGACGCTGTGGCGCCTCCGGCCTTAGGGGGCGTGCCCGGCGTCGTGATGCTCGGCCGGGGCCTCGTGACGCGGCGGCAGGTGCTCTTCGTGGACACCCGCGGGCGCCTCGCCGTGCACGGCCCCGGGCGCATGCTGGGAGGCATCCGGCGGCGGGGCGGCTGCCGCACCCTCCTCGTGGCCGGCGGCGACGGGCTCGTGCTCGGGCGTGACCGGCTGGCGACCAGATGCGCCATGGGACGACGCACCATGGTCACCGCCCGCTCCATCATGGCCACCGTGGGCGCCGTGACCAACGCCTTCGAGCCCGGAACGCGGGTAGAGTGCCCCGTAGGCGAGGGCGAGACTGCGATTGACTTCAGCGGCCCGAATGGCCTCGTCACGCCGCGCATAGGCCGCCGAAACGGCTGGCAGGGCGTCTGCTTCGGCCTGGGTCGACACGACGCGGCCCGCAGGCACGTAGCGGCCTTCGCCGATTCGGACGCCCCCCTGCACGACGCTACGCGGTTCGAGAATGCAGCCCTTGCCGACCGTCGCATCGTCGACGACGGACTGGGGGCCGACCCAGACATCACTCCCGAGCGCCACGGGCCCGCGAAGCACGGTGTGCGCGCCGACCGTGGTCCGTTCCCCGACATGCACCGAATAGCGCACATAGTTGATGCGCACGGTGTTGCGCTCCAGGAACAGGCCGCGCTGCTCGGTGGGACGGCCCGTGATGACGGCGCCATCGAGCACTGCGGACGCCGTCGCCAGTTGGATGCCCTGGCCCTCGTCGCCACGGATGCTCGCCTGGGGAGCGATGAAGACCTCGGCCCCCACCGTCACGGCCCCGACGACGGTGGCCTGCGGATGCACGAAGGCATCGTCCGCGACCACGGGGTCGGCCAAGTGTGTCACGAAGGAGGTCGGCACGTTCGGGCCGATCGTGAAGCCCTGCAGGCCGAAGGGATTGAGCTTGCGCGCCTTCTGCGCCTCGTGGCCGGGCTCGGCCATGCGGACCTGATGCTCCGGCATGAAGACACGCACGCCCAGCACGGAGGCAGCCGCCGACAAGCCGGCGATCACGATCGCCCCGGCAATGATGCCGACGTCGACCTTGGGCAGGGGGAACCTATCGAGCAGCGCCTTGATCCGCTCGGCAGGGGTGGGGCCTTTGCCCTTGCCCTTGCCTTCTTCCTGATCATCCATATTTCCGATTCTACGCCACCGGAGGCTTGACGGCCCGCCAAGGTCCCGCAGGAACGCGATGACGATAGGGCTCCCAGCCCGGATCTCCGGCGAGCACGCGCTCCTCGAGGCGGGCCCGCGCCGCGAGCAGCGCACCGGTCAGGACAAGCACGGCCAAGTTTCCCGGGGAGGGGTGAATCTGGCACAGGCCAGCCCCGCAGAGCCACTCGGCCACATACAGCGGGTGCCGCATGACAGCGTAGGGTCCGCGCGTCACCAAGCGGCGCCGCGCGGGCCGGATCCCGAAGGACCTGCCGAGTGCCGCCACCGAGGCCACCGTGAGGAACATCGCCGCGACCTTAATGATGCCAGCCAGCACGGCTGTGGCTGGGCTCACGGGCCAGAGACATGACCAGACACCCGGGGGGCCGCTGCGGCCCGGCCGGAAGAGCAGCGGGGCCGCAGTCCCCGCCAACGCCAGCAGCGCGCCCGGCAGGCTGGCCGGAGCCTGGGCCGGCAACCTGCGCAAAAACTGCCGGAGAACCACCATCTGGAACAGCACCAGAAGGGCGGGTGCCAGGCCCGGCGCGGCTGCCCACGCGCGGATGGCGCCCATCAGGACGACGGTCCGGGCGATGACGACGAGGCCACGTTCGGCAATCTGCATGCCCCCAGTCTGCCGTTCGACGATCTCCTTGCCGTTGCGCTATCGTGGGGTCTCGTGAAGGAGTCGAACATGCACCGTCGTATCCAGCCTGCCCTCTTGGCCGTGACCCTGCTGGCCCTCGTGGCCGCACCCGCACTCGCGAATCGCAAGGCAGCACCCGCCAATGAGCCCGCTCGCAAGGCCGCGACGGCCGTGACGGAGGAAGCCCAGGCCGTCGCAGCAGCCTCCGAGGCAGCAGGGAAGAAACTGGTCCTTGGCCGCCGCGTCGCCCTCGAGACCAGCAAGGGCACGCTCGTCGTCGGACTCTTCGAGAAGGACGCCCCCAAGACCACCGACAACTTCCTGCGCCTGGTCCGCAAGGGCTTCTACGACAACACGCCGTTCCACCGCGTGATCGAGGGCTTCGTGGCCCAGGGCGGGGACCCCACCGGCACGGGCACCGGTGGCCCCGGATACACGGTCAAGTTCGAGAAGACGCCCCTCAAGCACATCTCGGGCGCCATCGGCATGGCGCGGTCCGCCTCGCTCGACTCGGCCGGCAGCCAGTTCTTCATCGACTTCATCGCCCTGCCGCAGCTCGACACCCGGCTCGACGACAAGGGCGTCCCCACCGGGGGCTACGTCGTCTTCGGCCAGGTGGTCAAGGGCCAAGCCATCCTCGCCAAACTGACCCGGACCATGACGCCGGACAACGCGCCGCGACCCGGCATCAAACCGGATCGCATCGTCAAGGCCCGGATCCTGTAGGAGCGGAAGCCATGAACAAGGTTCGCAAGGACGCGGTCGAGGCCCTGACCGGCCTGCTGCGGGACGGCATGACCATCATGGCCGGGGGCTTCGGACTGTGCGGTCTGCCCGAGCACCTGCTCCTGGCCATCCGCGACTCGGGCGTCCGGGAACTGACATTCATCTCGAACAACGCCGGCGTCGACGACTTCGGCATCGGCCTGCTGCTGCAGCGTCGTCAGGTCCGCAAGATGATCAGTTCGTACGTGGGTGAGAACAAGCTTTTCGAGGAGCTGGTCCTGTCCGGAGAGCTCGAGATCGAGCTCGTCCCTCAGGGGACGCTCGCGGAACGCATCCGGGCGGGCGGGGCAGGCATCCCAGCCTTCTTCACGCCGACGGGCTACGGGACCCTCGTCGCCGAAGGCAAGGAAACGCGGGAGTTCGATGGGCGCTGGTACGTCATGGAGCGGGCCCTGTTCGCGGACCTGGCCGTGGTCAAGGCCTGGACCGGTGACACGATGGGCAACCTCGTCTACCGGAAGACCACGCGCAACTTCAACCCGATGATGGCAACGGCTGCGCGTGTCACGGTGGCCGAGGTCGAGCAGCTGGTCGAACCCGGAACCCTCGATCCCGACCATGTCCACACACCCGGCATCTATGTCCGGCACATCCTGCAGGGCACCCGGTACGAGAAGCGCATCGAGCAACGCACGACCCGGCCCCGCGCGGCAGCGCAGGCCTAGGAGCACCCCATGGCCCTCGATCGGCACCAGATTGCTCGCCGCATCGCCCAGGAACTGCGCGACGGCTACTACGTCAACCTGGGCATCGGCATCCCGACCCTTGTCGCCAACCATATCCCCGAGGGCATGGACGTGGTCCTGCAAAGCGAGAACGGCCTGCTGGGCATCGGTCCCTTTCCGGTCGAGGGCGAGGAGGATCCGGACCTCATCAATGCCGGCAAGCAGACCATCACGGACGTCCCCGGCTCCGCCTACTTCAGCTCGGCCGACTCGTTCGCGATGATCCGGGGCGGTCACGTCGACCTGACGGTGCTGGGCGCGATGCAGGTATCCGGCAAGGGCAACCTGGCCAACTGGCTCATCCCGGGCAAGATGGTCAAGGGCATGGGCGGGGCGATGGATCTGGTCGCCGGTGCGCGGCGCGTCGTCGTCGCCATGGAACATTGCGCCAAGGACGGCAGCCCCAAGATTCTGCCCGAATGCACCCTGCCGCTGACCGCCCGGGCTTGCGTGTCCCTGATCGTGTCGGACCTTGCCGTCATCGAGGTGACGCCGGACGGCCTCGTGCTGCTCGAGACGGCCCCGGGTGTCACGGTGGACGATGTACGCGCGCGGACGGGCGTGCCTTTGCGTGTGGCCGAGGATGTCCATGAGATGCGCCTTGCCGCTCCCCGGGAGGCGTAGGACGATGCGTCGCAATCTCGCCGGCATCACGACCGCCCTCGCCCTCCTGTTCACCGGCCACGCGTGGGCCGTACCGGCCCGGGCGGCTGCCGCACCGGTCCGCACGCCAGCCGTCGAGGTGCACCACCGCAAGCTGGCCAATGGTCTCGAGGTCCTGGTGGCGCCGCGCCACCACGCGCCGCTGATCAGCTTCCAGGTCTGGTACCGGGTGGGCTCGCGGGACGAGGCCGTCGGTGAATCGGGCATCTCGCACCTGGTCGAGCACCTGATGTTCCAGGGCTCTCCCAAGTTCGCGACCGGACGCTATGACGAGCTCGTCGAGCGCAACGGGGGCAGCAACAACGCCTTCACGACCGAGGACTACACGGCCTACTACGTCGATCTGCCCGCCGATCGCCTCGCGCTCGCGGCCTCCCTCGAAGCCGACCGGATGCGTGGCCTGCTGATGCCCCCGGGCAAATTCGGCTCCGAGCTGTCGGTCGTCAAGGAAGAGCGTCGCTGGCGTACAGAGAACGACCCCTTCGGCATGATGTGGGAGATGCTGGGTGCCACCGCCTATGTCCAGCATCCCTACCGCTGGCCCGTGGTGGGCTGGATGGACGACCTCGACCGGATGACCCGGGCCAAGGCGATGGCCTACTACAAGCGCCACTATCACCCGGACCAGGCCGTCGTCATCGTGACGGGCGACGTGCAGCCGGATGTAGCGTTCCGGACGGTCGAGACGGCCTTCGGCAGCATCCCCCGGAGCCCCGGGGTGGACCGGCGGGTCCCCGAGGAGCCCATCCAGCGTGGCGAGCGGCGCACGACGCTCATCCGGCCCGTGCAGGCGCCGGCCGTGATGCTGGCCTACCACACCGGGGCGCGCGGCCATGCCGACTACCATGCCCTTGCCGTGGCGGAGCGGGTCCTGTCCTCGGGCCGCTCGTCGCGCCTGCACAAGGATCTGGTCGACACGCGAAAATTGGCTCAGGAGGTGGGTGCCAGCGCGATGGCCGGCCTCGATCCCGGCCTGTTCCTGGTCTACGCCGTCCCCATGCCCGGCCACGATGCAGCCGAACTCGAACAGGAACTCCAGGCCGCGCTGGACAGACTTGCCCGGGAACCCATCACCGAGCAGGAGCGCCGCAAGGCCTTCGATCAGGCTCGTGCCGCACACTTGGTGGGCCTCGAGAAGAACCACGACCTCGGCATCGAGCTGGGGACAGCCGCCATGCTGGGCAACTGGCGCTGGGCCCTCGACTTCGTCCCGGGTCTGGCGGCCGTGACGCCGGAGCAGGTCCGGGCCGTCGCTGATCGGGCCTTCAGGAAGGCCAACCGTTCGGTGATCGTGCTCGAGCCCGAGACAGGCGCCGAAGGAGGCAACTGAGATGCCGCGTCGCCCCTTCGCCACCTTGCTCCTCGCCACCGGGCTGATCCTCGGGGCCGGCTTCCCTGCGCCGCAGCCGGCCCTTGCTGGCGGCCGTGCCACCCGGGACTCCCTGCCGAGGCCCGCGACACTGGCCATCGCTCCGGGCGTTCCCCTGCACGTGGTCCGCAGGCCGGGCATGCCGATCGTGACGTTGCTCGCGCTGGTCCGTACCGGCTCGGCGCAGGACCCCGCGATGCGCGTCGGACTCGCCAGCCTCGCAGGTGCCCTCTTCAAGCGGGGTGCAGCCGGCCGCAGCGGCGCGGAAATCGACGAGGCGCTCGATGCGGTCGGTGCCGACATGTCGGTCGAGGTCGACGACGACCGCATCCTCGTCCGGTTCACGGGCCTGTCCGAACACTTGGCACTGGGCACGGGCCTGCTGGCCGACATCCTGACCCGTGCAGACTTCCCTGCGGCCGAGCTCGAGCGCGAGCGCGACCAACGCCTGGCAGCGATGCGCAGCACCCTGGACGATGCCAACGCCATCGCCGGGCTGGCAGCTGCCCGGAACCACTTCGGCAGCCACCCGTACGCACGTCCGGGGCAGGGCACGCGAACAGGCCTCAAGGCCATCACGACGGGAGACCTGCGCCAGTTCCGGGATGGCGCCGTGCGACCGGGGAACGTCGAGTTCGTGGCCGTGGGCGACGTCGCCCCCGAGCGACTTGCCGAAGCGCTGCGCACGGGCCTCGGGACGTGGTGCGCAAGCCCCCGGGCGGAAACGGCGAAGCCCCTGCCCCCCCTGCAGGTTCAGGCGGGCCGGCGTGTGCTGTTCGTGCCGATGCCGGTGACGCAGGCCTACATCCAGCTGGATCTTCCCTCCGTGGCGCGCCGGCATCCCGATCACCTGCCCTTGGCGGTCATGGCCTATATCCTGGGTGGATCGTCGCGGGGGCGCCTGTACGCGGACATCCGCGACAAGCAGGGCCTGGCCTATGGCGCCTACGCTTCCCAGCAGGCGCAGGCGGCCGAGGGACGCCTCGTACTCGAGCTGCAGACCAAGGTCGCCAGCGCGGGCAAGGCCATCGACAGCCTCCTGGTCCAGATGCGGCGGATGGCGGCGGAGGGACCGACGCGCGCGGAAATGGACGCCGCCAAGGACTACCTCACGGGCTCGTGGGGCAGCCGGTTCGAATCCGGATCCGATGTCGCCGGCCAAGTCGCCGCCTTGCGCTTCCACGACCTGGGCGAGGACTGGTTCCGCGTCTATCCCGACAGGGTCCGTGCCCTGACGGCCGCGCGCATCCAAGGCGTGGCCGCCCAGTACCTGCGAACGGGCCGCTACAGCCTTGCGGTCGTCGGTCCCGAGGATGCACTGGGCGGAGAGCTGGGTCGCTTCGGCACCGTCGTGCGGCTCGAAGCGCTCGCCCTCCTCGACTGACAGGACACGGATTTAATAATCTGCCGCCGCCAGGCAGCCATCCGGAAGCCCCGAAACCTTCATGGTGACGGGGCTTCATGCATTCTGGAGAATCTTTCAAAAGAGGGTTGACTACCATTAAAAGCCTGTTAATATCGAGGCAAGCAACCCTCGGCCCGCCCCCCCCCCCAGGAGTTCCTCGTGAAGATGCGCGCAGTCATCGCCGCCAGCGTCACCGCCTCTGTCCTCGCCGGTTGCGGCGCGGCCGTCGCCAACCAGCCGTCCCTGCAGCTGGCGGGCCTGCGCTCCGGTGACTTCCGGGCGGATGGCGTGTCGACCCGCGAGGTCCTCGTCCGCCTGGCAAACCCGATGGCCGATGCCGCTATGCCTTACAAGGTTCTCGACCGCAGCCTGGAGCGCCTGGGCGTCATCAGCGTGGCCGTGCCCCAGGGCCAGTCGCCCGAAGCCGTGGTGGCATCACTCGCCGGCAAGGCAGGTGTGGCCGGTGCTTCGCTCAACCGTCGCTACACGTTCGACCGCCCCGTCAGCGTCGAGACCTTCCTTCCTGCGGCCCTCGCACCCAAGTTCGTGCTGAACGACCCCCAGGCCGGCGCGCAGTATCATCTGGCGCTGACCGAGGCTGAAAAGGCTTGGGACATCCAGCCCGGCCAGAAGTCCGTCCGCCTCGCGTTGGTCGACACCGGCATCGACCCCAAGCACCCCGACCTGCTGCCCCAGCTCGACCCCCAGGTCGGCCTCTACAATGTTTTCACCAAGGACGCCAAGGTCAATGACACCCACGGCCATGGCACGCACACCGCCGGCATCGCCGCCGCGGCCGCCAACAACCGCGAGGGCGGTGCAGGCATGGCTCCCGGCGTCTCGCTGATGGCCGTTCAGGTGCTCGACGCCAACGGCTCGGGTGATTCCAAGTCCATCGCAGCCGGCTTCATCTATGCAGCCGACCAAGGGGCCAAGGTCATCAGCGCCAGCCTCGGCATCTATCGTTCCGACAAGGTCATCGAGGAAGCCCTCCAGTACGCCTTGGATCGGGACTGCTCGATCGTCGCCTCGGCTGGCAACAACGGTGCCGAGAACGACCCGGTCAAGAAGCCCCATCTGCCCTCGACCTACCCTGGCGTCATCGAAGTGGCCGCGACCGACAGCAAGGACAAGACCGCGTCCTTCAGCAACTGGGGCAAGACCGTCACCGTTGCGGCCCCGGGCGTGGATATCATCTCGACCCTGCCCAATGGCAAGTACGGCAAGATGAGCGGCACCAGCATGGCTGCTCCTGGCGCGGCCGGCGTGGTCGCCCTGATCCGCAGCCAGCACCCCGAGCTGAAGCAGGCCGAGGTCAAGGAGCTGCTGCACAAGGCCACCGAGGACAAGGGCGGTGTCGGGTTCGACGTTCGGTTCGGCCACGGCCGCGTCAACGCCCTGAAGGCTGTCCAGCTCTAAGGCGAGTCGACGACGGGCGTCCAGCACCCAGCGCGGTGCTGGACGCCCATCGCACTTTGGAAAGACCAACGTTCTGACGCGGCAACCGGGCCTGAGGCTGGGTTAAGCCTCCCCCAAGAGCAGGCAACCCACGCCTGAACATCCCCGCGGCGTCCGACAAGGGAAGCGTGCGAACCTTTCCTTTGCCGGCGCCACCCCACCCTGCCCACGGCACCCGTCCGATACCCGGTCGTCCCGGAGCGCGACACCCTGCGTCCGGGACGCAACTCGTCCAGGGCCCCCCCGAGACACGCGTCCAACGCCTGCGCGCCCTGAAAGCCCTGTCCGATGCCGCGCGACGGCTACTACAGATGATGGACGATGCCTGCAAGGAAGATCGCCGTCTACGTGGCATCCAAGGTCTGCCGGCAAGGGGCCCGATCGCTGGTGCCTCCACCTCATTCGACGTGTTCGGTACCCGGAAGTGGCTCCGCCGGACGACGCGCCGTCTCGATGCCCGCGACGGCGCGTAACGTCATGCCCAGGCGCCAGACGTCCTCGGGAAAGTCTTCCTGGCTGTGACGTTGGCGTGCCGACAGCGTATGGTCACGACGCCGCGCACGCAGACGTACGGCGACTAACTGCTCGCGGGGCAAAACGACCAGATACTGGCCCAACCAGCCATCGGCGAGGAAGGCCTGACGGGAAATGCCTGCTGCCTCCGGCCGCGTGTCCCCCAGCAACCACCACAGCAACCCTGCAGATGGGTAGAGACGCGCAGGCGTGGTCATCGTGCGAATCCAGCCGGGCTCCAGCAGGCGCCGCCCATGCCATACGCCATCGGTGGCCAGAAGCTCCCCGACCCGGGCCAGGTCACGCGCCGTCATCGCCAGGCCGGAGTAGGTCGGTGGATGCCCGGCACGATCCGGGGGCCAAGACCAGTTGCGAATACCAAGGGGCTGGAAGAGGGTCCGTGACACCCAACGATCGGCCGGCATGCCGGAAGACATGGCGAGAATGGCCGCCAGAAGGGCCGTGGCCTCATTGTTGTAGGCAAAGACTGTCCCGGGCTCGTCGGTGAAACCACCCGCCAACGCACGGCTCACGCGGTCCGGAGCACGATTCAGAGGCCCTACCATATCCGAGCAGGCGAGGCCCGACGAATGTTCGAGGATATGGCGCAAGGTCGCGCGGCGACCACGACCCTGGATACGGCCGGGAAACCAATGGGTGAGCGGCCAATCCAGCGAGCCGATTCGCCCCGACGCCAGCAGCGGTCCAAGGGCCAAGGCGGCCACGCTCTTGGTCACGGACCAGGTGTCGATGGCCCCCCGCACCGGTCCCGGCTGACGCTGCAGCAAGGTCCTGCCGTGATGCACGACCACCACCTGATCGGCATCCGTCTCACGCGCACGCTGCTCCAGATGCTCGAGGGGCCCCACTGCTGCGGACACGGGGAGGCTCACCATGGCCGCCAAAAGCCCCATCGCCGCCCAGAGCGCCAACTTGCTCCACGAAGCCCCGGATCGCCGCACCATCAGGGTCGGACGACGGGCCCCCGCCACGCCAGCATGCCGCCGGTCATGTTGACCGCGCGCAAGCCGACGGCCAGAGCCATCTGGGTCGCCATGGCACTGCGACCGCCACTGCGGCAGACCATGATGATTTCCTGGTCTGCCGGCAACCCGGTGAGATGACCCTCCAGCGTTCCGAGCGGAACCAGCCTTGCGCCCGCGATATGCCCGGCCGCTATTTCGTGGGGCTCCCGCACGTCGACGATGCAGGGCGTCTCGCCCGCCGCCAGACGGGTAGCAAGAGCCTCAGGTTCCAGGACCGGAACAGACGCCGCACCGAATCCGAACATGAGACACCTCCGGAAATACCCTACCCGGGTATACTGCGAGATGTCAAGCGCGCCTCCTGCGCGCCGCCGTGAACCTGTGAGAAACGGTCGAGGTAATCAGGTCGCTGGGTGCCGAAGCAACGATCCCAGACATTGCTGTACAGGCCGTAGTGACCCCGAACGTACTGGTGGTGCATGTTGTGATGCGTCGACGAGTTCAGCCAGCCAAGCAGGGGATGACTGGCCCAGCCGGGCTTGAAGACCTCATGGCCAAGGTGTCCCAGAACATTGAGGGAAAGGCTTGCAAGGGCAAACAGGCCCAGGTCCAGGGGGCGCCACGGCAGCAGGAACGCAAGCAAGGGCAGGATGCCAGCCTCAAGCACGGCTTCCACAGGATGAAACGCAAAAGCAGCAAAGGGCGTCGGATACGTCGAGCGATGGTGGACCTGATGCGCCAGACGATAAAGCGGCCCCCAATGCAGGAATCGATGCAAGGCATAGAAGTAGCCATCGTGCACGACCAGCATGGCCCCTACCGTGAGCGGCAGACGCAACCCCTCCATGGCATCCGGTGGGGTCGTGAGCATGCGGGTCACGCCCGCACGGGCCGCCACGAAGACAACACCGGCCATGGCCGTGAAGACGAGGGCCGTGCTGACGGACCAGGCCAGTTCCCGCTGCATCTGCTGGCGGGTCGGCCAGACTTGCTGGATCTGTGGCGCCCCGACCCAGTCACGCACGGGTCCGTAGTAGACCCAGCAAGCACCGCCTGCGAGCAGGACGAACCGAACGACCGTCGCGAGGCCCAGCAGGGGCAGCAACAGGGTCATGGGCGTTTCGGGCCGCAACCAGGCACGCAGGATGAAGCCCACCAGCACGACGACGCCAGCGAACGGAAGCCACGCCAAGAAGGCTCTTGCCTGCACGCTGACCTCCCTTGCCGGGTAGACCCTACAACATGGATACCACTGCGACGTATGTGTGCGCCTGGTGCGGTCAGGAGAGCATCACGGAAGTCGACGTCTCCCAAGGCATGCGCCAGAAGTATATCGAGGACTGCCAAGTCTGCTGCCGACCGATGCAGTTCTTCCTGGTCTTCGACGAGGAGGACTACTCGGCCACCATCAGCACCGAACCCCTGGATGGCTAGGGTGCCGTCGGTCGCTCCGTGAAGCCGAAGTGCTCGCAGTAGGCGACGCCTGACGTCGTCTGGCCATCAGGACCGGACTTGGCAACCTTCATCGACCCCTCCCAGTATTCCGGCAGGGGGTCCATCAGGAACGGGACGCGACGGGCCAGCTCCTGGGCTGTGACGGTGGCGTCAAGACGAATGGTCTCCTGACGATCCGGCAGGGCCAAGACCCATGAGGTGGTGTACCACTTGTGGGTGCGCGGGCTCTGCCACCATGCCTTGCGTTCGAGATCGAAGGCACGCGCCGTCGTCAGGCGCCCCTCGGCGTCCAGAACGTTTGCATAGCGGGCAACCACCGTGCCATCGCCGTTCCGGAAGCCGAAGAGGTTGTAATCAACGCCGTCGTCCGTCTGGACCGAGAACCAGTCCCAGCGCTCCTTGAAGCCCGTGACATAGAACGGCCCCCACTGGTGGTCGAACCACGACAGGCCCGTGACGGCAAGGCGGCGGCCATCCAGCAGCAGGCTGCCGCGGGTCTCGAGACGCGTCCGCGAGTAGTACCAGGAGAAGTCACCCTCGGGCATGTCGATGATGCCGTCGCCGTTCATCAGCATCGGGGCCTTGGTGGTCGTGAAATCGAGATCCAGTTGGGCGCCGTCCGTCCGGCCCGTCAGGGACCAGGCATCCGGACCTGTCGTGCGGAAGCGGTGTGGTCCGTAGGCAAGGTCCAGACGATCCGTCGCCTCGAGCGCCTCACGACGACGAATGCCCTCGCGCAGGTAGCGGAAGCGGCCTGAAGACTCCTCCGTCAAGGCCACATGGGCCCAGCGAAGGAGAGGTCCGACCTTGAAGAGGGTGTATTCGAAGCCATAGCGACGCTTGCCGTCCGTAAGATGACCGTTGAGATACCACCACTCCGTCAGGGCACGGGGATGCGCCGTCTCATCGACGGGCAGGCGGATAGGCGCCTTGGCGGCCGCGGCCCGGACCTTGGGGGCGACCTGCCGGGAGAGCGACACGAGGCGCTCGCGCCAAGCCGCGGCCACGCCGGTGAGGACACCTACCCCCCCGGTCCGCGCAAGAACCCGGGCGATGATGGCGCGCGTGGCGACGGGATCGGGGTCCGCTCCCCCGGCCCAGGCGACGAAGGCCTCGAAGGAGCGCGCATCGCCGCCGCGCAGGGCGGCCTCGAGGGCATCCGCCGTGCCGGCGACATAGGCCTCGCGATCCGCGGCCGGCGCCGTCGCCATGGCGCCCGTGGCGGAGCGGTCCATGACCGATGGGGGCAAAGGAGAACCGCACGCCGAAAGGAGGACGGCCACCAAAACGAAAAGCGCACGAAGCTTGGCTGAACGCATGCCTTAACAATAAGGCTCTATTCAGGATTTGTAAATATCCCGTTAAAGAGCGGGCTTGCGGGGCCGGCCGCCCTTGCGACCATTGCGTCGCGCAGCCTCGGCCTTGGCCTCGCTCCGACGGGAACCGGCCGCCCTTGCCCAAGCCCGCATCAGGTCCCGCTCGGTCCATGGCTCTGGGGCAGGTGTCCCCGGCACGGGCCCCGCGCCCTCGAGACCAAGCCCCCCGGGCCGGGGAGCGCCGGTGTCCTGGGCCGAAAGGCCGAAGAGCAACGGCACCAGGGTCGCCACGGGCAGAACGAGACCCAGGGCCGGCCAAGTGACGGCGCGACCGTCCTCAGCCACCTCCAGACCTGCCAGTTGGTCGGTCGAAAGCCGCCGCAGGGGGGCCAGCAAGGCTGCGGGCAGCGCCAGCCTCGGACCATGTGCGAAGGTCAGCAGCAGGTCCCGCGAGGCAGGCCCGAAACGCACGGCACTCAGCGTCGCCTGTTCCGGGAGGTGGCTCAGCGGATCCGTCACGACACCGGCTTCATTCAGCCGACGGCAATCTGATGGCCACCCGAGGGATGCGCCTTCACGAAGCGGTACATCTCATCGGGGGAAACACGCTTGACCCGATCGTCGGCCGGATCGTGGACCAGGTACTGGCCGTTCTCGAGTCCGTAGCAGAGCACGTAGTGACCGGAGGTCCGCGCGGGATTCCGATGGGGATTCATCTCGTGGTAGTCACCGTTGAAGATCACCCACTTGCCGGCAGCCAGTTGGCCATTGGCCCAGGCGAGGTAAGACCCGGCCTGGCTGGTCACGGAAAGCCCCATCGCCTGCGCCATCTTGCCGAGGCCGGCCACGCTCGTGCCCGCTGCCGTCGTGCCGCCGATATCCCCCAAGGCATTGATCAGACGCGCCTCGGAAACACCGTCGCGCCACCCGATGGCCCGGGCAATCATCGCCATCGAGGTGGGGCCGCAATTCGAGGGGCCGTTGCGATAGCCCGAGGCGGCTCCGTCGGGACGATACTGGTTGATGGCAGGCGTGTGCGCGCGGACCTGGGTCCGATCATCCCCGCCAATGGGTGCCGGGCGGTCGACGACCGGTGCGGCAGGCTGGGCGGACTTGCCCGGGATGACGAACTTCTGGCCGGGGAAGATCATGTTCGGATCCTTGATGATGCCGCGGTTGGCCTCGTAGATCTCGCGCCACCGGCGGCCGTCGCCCAGTTCGCGGGCCGCGATGGCCCAGAGGGTATCCCCCTTGACGACCGTCACGCTGCGATCGGCCGGAACCGGGGACGCCGGCTGCGCGGGGACGACAGGTGCCGGGGTGGCGGCGACCGGCTGGGCAGGAGCCGGGGCAGGCGTCACGGGTGAGACCGGGGGCGGCGCGACCACGACCGGGGCGGGCGCGGCGGGAACGGGAGCGGGGACCGGCGCGGGCGCGACCGGAGCCTGCACCGGGGGACGACCGATCGGCAGGGGCGTGGCCCCATCGCGAGGTTGCGGTGCGGGTGCAGGCGTGGCCGAGCCGGGCGGGGGCAAGTAGACCGGGGCCCCGGGCGGCATGGCGTAGGGCGGACGGGTGGTCGGCGTGCCGGGCGGCACGGGTGCCGGCGTCGGGGGCGTGGGCTGGGGATCTTTCTGAAACGTTTTGCCGAAAGCGCCACCGATGGCGCCGATGGCACCGATGACACCCACGACGCCGCCGATGATGCCGGGGAGGTTGTTCAGCAGGTCCGAGCCGCCGGGCTTGGGCATCGGGACAGGCTGAGGCTGTGGCTGCGGAACAGGAGGAGCCGGCGTGGGAGCCGGACCGGGCTGGGGCGCAGGCCCCGGGGCCGGAACCGGAGCCAGGACGGGAGGAGTCGGCTGCTGCTGGCCGAAGAGGTTCGCCAGTCCTTGCGAGATGCGGTCGAACCCGAGGCTCACAGGCGGTTCAATCTGGGTACGGACCGTACCGGCAGTTGCTCCGAGCGCCGGTACGCCGACCAGCCCCTGGGAGGAGGCGGCCGAGGCAGCGATCGTGGCGGGAGAAGTCATACCGGAATATCGGCAGACGACCTGCCGCAGGTTCTTATGCAAGGCTCAAGGGGCGTTTAAGTTTGCCGCCGGAGCATCCGGGGGCTAAGCTCTTGAGGCATGCCACGACTCCTGTTCTGCGGCTATCCGGACTCGGCCATCCTGCCTGCCCTGGAGAAGAAGGGCGTCGAGGTCCTCCAGACCATGGAGCCGCTGACCGAGATGCCGGAGGTGGACGGGCTCGTCAGCTTCGGCTACCCGCATCTCATCCCCGGGCACCAGCTGGCGAGGTTGCCCCGCAAGGGCGTCAACCTCCACATCTCGATGCTCCCGTGGAACAGGGGCAGGCACCCGAATTTCTGGGCCTTCCACGACGGAACCCCCCACGGTGTGACTCTCCACGAAATCGAACCGGGACTTGATACGGGTGCACTCCTGTTGCAGCGGGGGATCACCCTCGACCCTGAACGCCTGACCTTCAGGAAGGCCTGGGTGAGATTGCTTCGCGAAGCCGAGGACCTCTTCCTCGAGCATCTTGACGCGTACCTTGACGGTCAGTTGGTTGCCAAACCGCAAGGAGGACCCGGCTCGTACCACAGATCCGCTCAACTTCCCGAGTGGGCGGGTGGCTGGGACGCCAACATCGCGGAGGCGATAGCAGGCTTGCATCGACAGGCCTCGGAAGATGCCGCGCGCGTGCTCGGGGTGCTTCTCGCCGATCCGGCGTGTTCGCTGGATCCGGTCCGAGATAAGGCCATCCTCAGGCGCGCATTGCTTGCGGACCCCAGGATGCTGCGCGCCATGGCCGATGACGTGGACAAGCGTTGGACCGACGGCATGCCGCTTGATGCGACCCGGATGGCAGCCATCCTGCGCGGCACATGGCCCCCGCCGTCAGCCAAGATGGACTGATGGCCAAGATCGCCTTGCGGGTCGACGCCTCTCACGTGCTGGGCACCGGACACCTGATGCGTTGCCTCGTCCTGGCGCGGACGCTCAGGCATCGTGGCTGCGAGGTACTGATGATCAGCCGCAGCCTGCCGGGGCATCTCTGCGACTGGGTCGAGCGCACGCAGGACATCCGGGTCGCCAGGCTCCCCGCCACCGCGATCGCCGGGAATGCCCGCCCGGAATCGGGTGCCCTCGGCTGCAGCGAGGAAGAGGATGCCGCCGAGACCCGCGGCGTCCTCGAGGATTCAGGCCCTTGGGACGCGATGATCGTCGATCATTATGGCCTGGGTGCAGAATGGGAGCGTGCCGTCGCCCCCCTCGTCCGACGCATGCTCACCATCGACGATCTGGCCAACAGGCCGCACGCGACCCGGATTCTGCTCGACCCCAACTTTCATGTCGATCCGGCAGGACGCTATCGGGCGCTTGTCCCTGAGGACTGCCTGCTGCTGCTCGGACCGCGGTTCGCGCCGCTGCGCCGAGAGTTCGTCCGTCACGAACGCGTCGGCAAGCGTACGCACTCGGGTCGCCCACGGGTCCTGGTCTACTTCGGCGGATCGGACCGATACGGTCTGACACTGATGGCGCTGCGCGCACTGGCAAGCCTGGGCTTTCCACCCCGCCTTGTCACGGTACTGGTCGGCGCCACGGACCCGGCCAGTGCCGCCATAGCGAGGGAAGCCACCCATCTCGGCTATCCCCCCATGACCGGGGTGGGCTCGAACATGCCGCGCCTGATGCGCCAGGCCGACCTCGCCCTCGGGGCTGGCGGGTCGACTCAATGGGAGCGTTTCCTGATGGGCCTGCCTTCGATCGTCGCCACGATCGCCGAGAATCAGGAAGCATGCGCCGAAGCCCTCCATCAAGCCGGTTACGTGCACCTCATGGGTCGGGCGGACGAACTGACCTCGGACGACATCAAGCGCCATATCCGGACCCTGTGGACCCACCCTGGCCGAAGGCGCCACCTCGCCCTGCGTGGCCGAGGCCTCGTGGATGGGCTCGGTGCCGGCCGCGTGGTCGATGCGCTCCTCGAAGACCTCGCCTGGCACGCCAACCCGATGGCGGCGGAGGAATCGGTTCAATCGGTCATCAGCGAGGCATCTCAGCGTGGATAATGGCGGGGATCACGATCCGAGGTGAGAACCTTGCTGCACATTATCGCGTCGCGCCGTCCGGACACATTCAGGGCTGCGGTCGAGCGACTGGAGGCACGTACCGGCTGCCGCTTCCTCCTCGTCGAGGAACCGACGTCGCTCTCGATCGAACGTCTCAATGAGTTGAATCCCGGCTTCATATTCTTCCCCCATTGGTCCCATCGCATTCCTGAAACCATCTTCTCCCGCTACACGTGCGTCATCTTCCACATGACGGACCTGCCCTATGGTCGCGGTGGCTCACCGCTCCAGAATCTGATCCTCCGTGGGCACCGGGACACGCAGATGTCAGCCCTGCGGTGTGTCGCGGAAATGGATGCGGGACCCGTCTACATCAAGCGCCCCCTGAGCCTCGAGGGCTCGGCCGAGCAAATCTACAGCCGGGCCTATGCCCTCATCGAGGACATGATCGCCACCATCCTGATCGAGAAACCCGAGCCGATGCCACAAAGTGGCGAGGTGACGGTCTTCAAGCGGAGGCGGCCAGAGGAGTCTTCGATGAGCGCATTGCAAAGCCTGTCACAGGTCTACGATCACGTCCGGATGCTGGACGCAGAAGGGTATCCGCATGCCTTTCTGGATGTCGGCCCCTTCCGGATCTATTTCCGCGAAGCCCATGCCGGCACTGAAGAACTCCGCGCATCCGTCCGAATGGTCATGCGGGAGCAACCCTGACGTGAGTCGCAAGGTACTGGTGGTGGCAGCCCATCCCGATGACGAGGTGCTCGGGATGGCTGGAACCTTGCATCGGCACACGCGCCAAGGCGATAAGGTAGGCGTGCTCTTCCTCGGCGAGGGGGTCTCCTCACGCGGCGCAATCGACGAGACTTCCATCCGGCGCCGGGAGCAGGCGGCTTCTGTGGCGGCAAGACACCTCGGCATCGATATCTTGGGCTTCGGGCGATTTCCGGACAACGCTTTGGATACCGTTCCCCTTCTCCACCTCACGCGGTTCATCGAACACTGCAAGCACACCTTCCTGCCGGACGTAGTCTATACGCACCACGGTGGGGACTTGAACATCGACCATCGCCTCGCTTCACAGGCCGTCATGACGGCGTTTCGACCGCAACCGGGGGAGCGCTGCACGGCCCTGCTTGCCTTCGAGGTCGCCAGCGCGACCGAATGGTCCTCACCTGCCGTCACCCCCCCCTTCCTGCCTGACACATGGGTCGAAGTCTCGACCGATCTCGGACCGGCCCGCAGGGCGCTCGACTGCTATGCAGAAGAACTGAGGGAACACCCTCACACCCGCTCCCGAGAGGCGTGGGAGACCCGCATCCGCCACCGTGGTCATCAGGTGGGTGTCGAGGCAGCCGAAGCCTTCGTGACCTTGCGCCGGGTTCTCAGGGAAGGGGGCCACCCTTGACGGCAATTCCGAGTTTCCGCATCGGCCAGCGCACAATTGGACCCGACGCCCCCCCCTTGGTCATCGCCGAGATGTCCGGCAACCACAATCAGTCGCTCGAGCGCGCCCTCGCCATCGTGGACGCGGCGGCCCGCGCCGGGGCACACGCTCTGAAACTGCAGACCTATACCGCCGACACGATGACGCTCGACGTGCGGGGCGGCGATTTCGAGATCACCAATCCTGACAGCCCGTGGTTCGGCCGAAACCTGCACGAGCTCTATCAGGAAGCCCACACCCCGTGGGCGTGGCACGCCCCCCTGATGCAGCGCTGTGCCGACCTCGGAATGCTCTGTTTCAGCACCCCGTTCGACGCGACGGCGGTCGACCTGCTCGAATCCCTCGACGTACCCGCCTACAAGATCGCGTCGTTCGAGGTGCCGGACCTGCGCCTGCTTGCAAGGGTGGCACGCACCGGGAAGCCCGTGATCATGTCGACAGGCATGGCCTCGCTGGCCGAACTCGACGACGCCGTCCGGGTGCTTCGGACGAATGGCTGCCAGCAACTCGTCCTCCTGAAGTGCACCAGCACCTACCCCGCAGCGGCCCGAAACAGCAACCTTCGGACCATTCCCCATCTTCGCGAGGCATTCGGCACGCACGTCGGCCTCTCGGACCACACGGGCGGCATCGGGGCTGCGACGGCATCGATCGCACTTGGCGCGGTCGTCATCGAGAAGCACTTCACGCTGCGCCGCGCCGACGGCGGCGTAGACGCCTCCTTCTCGCTCGAACCCGAGGAAATGGCCGCGCTGGTGGTCGAGACCGAACGCGCGTGGGAGGCTCTTGGGGAAGTCCGGTATGGCGTCTCCGAGGTCGAGCGTCCGTCCACGTTGTTCCGCCGCTCGCTCTATATCGTCGAGGATCTCGAGGCCGGCGCGCTCCTGACCGAAAGCAATGTCCGTGCGATTCGGCCCGGCCATGGCCTGAGCCCGAGGCACCTGGACCAGGTTCTGGGCCTGAGAACGACAGTCCCGGTGCGCAAGGGCACCCCGCTCGACTGGCCCCTGCTGCAAAGTCCGGCAGGTGCCCCGTGACCAGTTCCGCGACAGGGCAAACCAGAGAAAGAATGCCTGCCTTGGACCCCGACGGGCCAGGGCCAGTCGGGACACGCAGCACGGAAAGGCTGCTGGATGCGCCGAAAGCCGCCGAAATCGGAGTGCTGGACAGGGCAGCAACACCCATCTTGACGAACCTGCAAACGCGAATCTCGACCCTTAACGCCAAGTCAGCAATCCAGCACCGGGCTAAGCGCCTCGGGCGATCCATATTCGACTTCCCGGTGATTCATCGCGCAGCCTGTGCGAATCCGGACTTGGCCCGAGCAGCGCAGGACAGTCTGGTAGGCAATCTAATGCAGCCAGATCGGTGGTCCCAGCCATGAAAATCGCCCTTCTCCAAGCGAGAATGAGCTCTCAACGACTTCCCGGCAAAGTGCTGAAGCATATACTGGGCGTACCGATGCTGGGGCGACATCTTGAACGCCTCGCACGCTGCCGTTCCCTCGATCGAGTGATCGTCGCCACATCCACTGATGCCTCCGACGATCCCTTGGTTGCTTGGTGTCAGAACGAAGGCCATACCGTATATCGGGGTCCCCTCGAGGACGTGCTGACGCGCTATATGCATGCAGCCGAAGCCTACGCTGCCTCTTGGGTGATCCGCCTGACAGGGGACTGCCCGCTGGCAGATCCCGGCCTGATCGACCGCACGGTGGACGGTGCCGTACAGGCGAAGCGCGACTACTTTTCCAACATAGAACCCCGGACGTGGCCGGTCGGCATGGACGTGGAAGTCATCCGCATGGACGCCCTGCGCAGTGCCTTTCGCGAAGCCCACCGCCCGTCAGACCGGGAGCACGTGACCCCCTTCCTTCGTCGGCAACCCGAGCGATTCAGTCACGGTGCCCTAAGGGCACCACGCGACCTTTCCGGCCTAAGGCTCACCGTGGACGAACCACAGGACTTCGAACTGGTATGCCGCATCTATGCAGCGCTGCTGCCCGAAAGGCCGGACTTCGATCTCAACGACATCCTGAACCTCCTTGAGGCCCACCCAGACTGGTTGGCACTTAACGGGGGCATTCTGCACCATGAGGGTTCCAGGCCTTCCCTCTCCCGGGAATCGACATGAACCGGGGCCATCCCCGGAGTGCAGCCTTCCTCGACAATATGGGTGATAGCCGGTTGCATCGCAATCGTGACGTCGTAAACGGCTTGTCGGACAACAATGCATTGGCCGTCACCGTCCAGGAAAGCTTCCTGAACTCCCGGGACGCCACCACGAGGGGCACTCCAGACGCCGTCATTTTCGCAAGCCGAGGCCCCGATCGAACCTGTAGTCTGGTTCAGTCCCCTTGGCTCGCAAATGTTCAACGTGAGCCTGTCTTGGTTCCCATGAGACGTATCGCCCGACCGCATCCAACAGTGAGAAGACTGCTGATTCCAGGATGTGGACGGCAACAGGATGCTGGACTCGACCGGAAGGCTTGCGTTTGCGATCCTGGTTCGCTCAGACCCGCATGGCATAAACGTCGTACTGTGCCAGCTGGCGGAGGATCTCCAAGCCATCCTCCCGCGCCCGGTCAAGTCAGGAGGCGCGGCATCAAACGTCCGCACGGTGGGCTGCGCAGACACGCTCCGGTTCAGAAGGAACCGCCTGAGCGCGACGACGTCCTGCATATACTGGTCGAAGCCGTGCGCCAACATCGCGTGGAAACCCTGCTGCGCTGCAAGCCCCTAGTGCCGCTCTTGAAGGTCCGCTGAACCGTGCGCCTGCTCTTCGTCATGTTCGGTTGGGAGGACTCGGGCGGGGGCACCATGCTGCCACGCGCGATCGCCAAGGCACTGGCGAGTCGTGGCCACGAGGTCCGGGTCTTCCACGCCGGCGTGGGCAGACTGCCGGACGATTCCAGTCCCTACAGGATGCTCCATCGGGAAGATGCCGGCGTCAGGCTCCACGGCCTCTATCATCGACGGGTTGCATTCCACGCCGTGGACAACCCCCTGCTGGACCTCGACGATCCCCCCGTGCGAGAGGCTTTCGAGGACCTGCTGGACACATGGCGACCGGATGCCGCCCACGTCCACAACCTTCATGGGCTGGGTGCATCCCTGCTCACCAGCCTTTCGGAACGGGGAATTCCGACCTGGTTCACCCCCCACAACCACTGGGTCGCGTGTCCAAGCCTCTACCTCCTCGATGCACGCCTGGACCGATGCGACGGCCCCGGGAACGGATCGGCGTGCGGGTCCTGCAACAAGCATCCCGAGCTTGCAGCCGCTTTCGTGACACGACGCGCCGGGCTCCGTGAGACCCTCATCCGCACGCGCACCACCCTGCTCGCACCATCGACGTCCGTGCGGGACGTCCTGATCCAGCAGGGCATCCCGTCGGGCCAGATTCGCCTCCTCTTCCAAGGCCATGAACCTTTCGACAAGCTGTGGAACCAAGTGGGCGCCCATCGTCTCCCGGCGACACCGACCGGTCCCGTCCGCTTCGGGACACTCGGCACCGTCAGCGCCCTGAAAGGCATCCGTCTGATCGCCGCCGCCACCCACCACATGGAAGGCGCGGGCACCATCGACGTCTTCGGGGACGTGACACCGGAGTTGAAAGCCACCATCGAAGCGGACGCCGCTCCGGGTCGTTTGCGCATCCACGGGGCCTACAAGCCGGGCGACCTCCCGGACATTCTCGCAAGGATTGATGTCATGCTGATGACCAGCATCTCCGACGACTGTGCCCCGCTCGCCATCTGGGAAAGCCATGCGGCGCGGGTACCCGTTCTGGGTGCACGAATCGGCGGGATTCCTGACTTCATCCGGGATGGTACCGATGGCCTCCTCTTCCCGGCTCGGGATCCGAAAGCCTTGGCCCATGCCATGAACCGGGTCATGGCCACTCCGGAACTGGTCGCGACCTGGCAAGCTGCCATCCGGCCACCGCGCGGCTTCGGGGACTATCTGGACCGCCTGGAGGATCTCTACGCAGGCAAAGCTCCGCCGCAGGACGCCTGCGCGCGGCCGACGGCCCTCCGGATCGTGCTGGAATCGACCGCCAACCTCGGAACGATCAACCTTTCGGAAAGCCGGGACGATCTCGAGGTGGAGATCCTGGATCGCCACGGAGCCCGGATAGCGGGCCAGACGCTCTCCAAGCCGCCGGACATCTCGCTGCAGAACGATCCGCCCCGACAGGGGCTGTGGTTTGCGCATGCAGGAAAGCCGAACGACCCGGAAGTCGACGGTGTACTGAATACGGCTGAAATCGCCGATCCTGTCGCGAAGTGGGCCGGTTGGCGGGGACGAACACCCCGGCGCTACCGAACATCTCTCGACCTGACGGACTCGGGCCCCGCGCTGGAGCTTCCCGACGCACCTGGTCGACGCCTGCTGCTCTGCCCGGAGTGGCAGGAAGACCCCTGGAGCCAAGCCGTTCGCCAATTCCTGGCTGCCATCCCCGCTGGATTGGATCTGGCACTCGTCCTGCTGATGCCCCCCGGTCGGCCGGACCTGCAGGCACGTCTCGTGGCGTGTGTGGACGAAGAGGCCGACAACCCGGTTCCGGGCCCGGACATCGTACTGGTGGACGCCGCGCTCACCGGCAGCACCATCGGTAGTCTCTACCGGGCCTGCGATGCCCTATGGTCCCTTGGCCAGCCCAATCGAGAAGAGGAAGCACGGGCTTGCGGCCTGCCCGTCCTCCATCGACCGATGGACGACGACCTGCGTGACATCATCCGGCGCGCGACGCGGCAACGGGGATGAACACCCGTCGATCACGGGACGGGCTTGAGTCCGCCCCGTGATCGACGGGCGAAGGCTTCCAGCCACGGCTTCAGGTCGGCCCAGGACAGCGCATCCGGCACGCCACCGGCCGAGACCAGGGCCTCGCGCGACACCCACGGCGGCCCGCCCCGGGATGGCCCTGCTTCCTCGGGATTGCCGGAAACGGTGGCCAGCAGGGGATCCAGCCAACCGAGATCCCAGGTGGTACCGGGTTCGAGCCAGAGGAGCCACTTGCCGCGAGAGACGGATATCGCGCGGTTGAGACCCGCCCCGCCCTCGCCGGAAGCCGGCTCGTCCAGGATGACGACATCACCCTCCATGTCCCCTTGCAACGCATCCAGCGAAGGGGATGGTCCTCGTTGCACCAGTATCAGTTCGAACAACTCCGCATCGAGGCTGCCAATCAGTTCGCCCAATACGACCTCGAGATCGGGGCGATCCCCATCCAGCGGGATCACCACGACGAGAGGGGGCATACGCCCCGGATCCCGTCCATCCAGGCGAACCTCAAGTCGCTCCCACCAACCGGCTTCACGCAGGGCCTGAGGGGAGAAGAGGCTCGGATTGTTGCGCCGGACACCGGCCACGAGCTTCAGGGCGGTCTTGAGGGCCTGATGATAGACCCCCGAGGCATGACGCCGGTACCGGAACCACGGATAGGCCACCCTGTAACCCTGATAGCCGGCTGCCGCAAGGGCCAGCCAGAAGTCCCAATCCTCATAGCCGCGCACGTTCGTACGGTAACCACCCACACGCTCCCAGCCTTCCCTGCGAAACAAGGAGCAACAAGGAATGTAGTTGAACCGCGCAAGCGTCTCCAAATGCCAGTCGACCCCGGGCCAGCGCCGCTCGTCTCCCCCGATATCCTGCAGATCGACATATGCGAGGCCGACCTCGGGTCGGCGTTCGAGCACAGCGACGCAACCCGCCAGGAAATGCGGTTCGAGCAGGTCATCCGCATCAAGACACGCGACATAGCGGCCTCGCGCCTGCGCGATGGCGGCGTTGCGCGCATGGGCCGGTTGGCCCGAGTTGGGCTGGGACCAGATCCTGATGACGTGGTCCGGATAAGCCGCCGCCACGGCTTCGGCCACGGCCACGCTCTCGTCCGTGCTGCCGTCGTCGATGACAAGCAATTCGAAGTCCTGGAACGTCTGTGCAAGCACGCTTTCCATGGCCGCACCCACGTACGCCGCGTAGTTGTAGCAGGTGATGACGACAGAGACCAAAGGGGCCACAGCCAAAAGGCGCCCTTCCCCGAGCCACGCATCCTCGATCTCGGTAGAACGTCTCCTATCCGCCTCGGTCGGCACGGGGACGACGGGCAGGCCATCCACCAGGATGGAGACGGCCCGATCAAGACCGGGGTCCTGTCCAGGCGCCAGGCCTTCCGCGCCACGCCACGCCGGCCGCCCCGTGTGCGCATCCGGCATGCGCACCGGGGCAAAGCCAACCAAGTAGCGGAAGTAAACAGCATAAGCCAGCCTCAGGGCCCTCCGTCGGATCTCGAGGGAAGGGGCAAGACTTTCGACCTTCAGCCGGGACGCCAGCAAGTCCTCGTAGACGGCGGCATCGACGACATACTCAGCGAACGTGGCACCAGCCCACAGGGGATGTCCAGCGACCAGAACCGGCAATCCCCTTGCGCCCGCCTCGAGGCCGATGGTGCTGTGATAGACGAGCACCTGCTCGGCCAATCCCAGCAAGGCATAAGAGCTGACGTCGTCATCGGGCATGACGAACCGCATCCACGGCGGCGCACCGGCCGCAAGCTCCCGGACTTCGGCAAGTTGGCGCTCGTTTCGACCGGTCGAGGTGCGGCCGCCCATATTGGGATGGACCCGGATCACCCACTGGACGTCCGAGCAGGAAGAGGCCCAGGCCATCGTGCGTTGAAGCCACTCGGCATGGTTACTGAAGGCCGAGCGGTAGTCCTCGCTCGCTGCCACCTCATCGTCCGATGAGAGGTAGAGCACCCAGATGGGCCGGTCATCCAGCCCGAGGCGTCGACGCAGCGAGCCGGATTCCTCGAGCCCCTTGGAGAAGGCGGTCCAGCCCAGCCCCTTGCCTTCGGCCCGACCGCGCATGTAGCCCTCGATGGTTCGCAATGCAACGGCATCGAGGGGAATGTCCTCCCACTGTCTGCGTACCTGCTGGATCATGGCCGCGCTGTCGCAGCGAACGCCGTCCAGGAGCATCAGGGACTCCGATCGTCCGCCCCGCTCGTGGCAGATTACGCGGACCCCCCTGCGGCTGGCCAACTCGAAGGCCACGCGCGTCGGTGCCTGACGACCATTGAACAGCAGGAGGACATCTGGCCGAATATCCTCAAGCAGGCGCTCGAAAGCGAGGGCCACACGCAATGCGGAAGCCAGATAACGACGGAATACAGCTACGACTTCAGGATTGGTCATGTCGGGCGGGGCGGTCCGAAAATGGGTGTTGACCGAAGACATGACCCAAGCCCCAAGCGACCAAGTACCGCGGGATGCCTCGAGCAGGCCTTCCGAAGGAAGTCCCTCGGCCCAAGCAACGGCTTGTCGCTCGTCGTCCGGCATGGTCCAGCGCCCGAGCCATTGGTACGGCATCCGCAAGCTCGCCATGAGGCGAGCTACCCGTCCCTGACAATCTGTGCAAGCCAGCGCGTGCCGGGGCTGCGTAGCCGCCCAGAACACGTCACATTCGGTCATGATCCCATCGCAAAGCACGTACCGGACTTCAGCTCCACGAGCCTTCGCCCCGTGGAGCAGCGCGGCCTCCCACTGGCCGTGCAACTCCCAGTACGTATAGGGCGAAAAGCACAGTAGACGAGGGCCATCATTAGCGGACATCTTCTAGGACCTCTTCCAGGGCGCCTACGATCCTGTCGACATCGTCATCCCCCATCGCGGGAAACAGAGGCAAGGTCAGGATTCGCGCGAACGCATCTTCGGACACGGGCACCAGGCCCGGGTGCGTCCCCAAATGCTCGCGGTAGTAGGCGTGCAAATGCACAGGCTTGTAGTGGACGTTGGCACCAATCCCCCTCGCCCTGAGGCCGGCCAGGACAACGTCACGAAAGCCCGGGGGACAGGCCCCAATCAGGCGGACGACCATCAGGTGCCAGCCGTGTCCGACTCCCGGGCGCACCTCTAGCGGCCGGACATCCGGAAGTCCGGCCAGCAAGCCAATGTAACGTGCCGCAAGCTCTCGTCGACGCTCTACCCAGACGGGCAGGCGGGCCAACTGGGAGAGACCCAGCGCGCACTGCAGGTCCGAAAGGCGATAGTTGAATCCCAAGCCAACCATGTCATAGTGCCACGTGCCTGCCTGCTCCCGCTGGCGATGATCGGTCGTAATGCCATGGTTCCGAAAGACACGCATACGCTCGGCCAAGTCGGGATCATCCGTCGTGATCACTCCGCCCTCGCCCGTGGTCATGGGCTTCACCGGGTGCAGGCTGAAGGTGCTCAGATCCGCTAGCGAACCTACGCGTCGGCCATTCAGGCTGCCCCCGAGGGCATGACAGGCATCAGCCACGAGGGCCAAACCGTGCCTGTCCGCAAATGCGCGCAAGGCCGGATATGCGCACGGCTGACCAGCATAGTCGACAGCCACAATCGCCTTGGTCCGCTCCGTCACCAAGGGATCGAGTACATTGTGATCCAGCAGCAGGGTATCGCATTCCACGTCTGCGAACACAGGCTTGGCACCCAAGTAGCAAGCCGCATTTGCCGTGGCAGCAAAAGTCATGGCGGGAACGATGACCTCGTCACCCGGACCAATGCCCAGTGCAGCATAGGCGGTATGCAGAGCAGCCGTACCATTGGCCACGGCCACGGCGTAACGCACACCGACGAACTGTGCGAAGGCCTCCTCGAATCGCGCCACCGTGGGTCCGGTCGTCAGGTAGTCGGACTGCAGTGCCTCGACGACCGCCTCGACATCCGACGCATCGATGGTCTGGCGACCGTAGGGCAGAAATCCGGACAACGGCTCAGGCCTCCTGCCGATCTGCCTGTGGGCGAACCATCTCGAGCAATTGAGCGACCGACAGCCAGTCGTGGTTGCGATCGCTCGAGTAGATAAAGCCATCCGGACAGGGCAACCCACCCTTGGACGCAGCCATCGTCGACCGCCAATCGGCCGTGGTCGGCAGGATCTCGAAATGGTCGGAAAACTCGAGGGTATGACGTGCGTCATCTTCCGGGACCATCACTTCGTGCAGCTTTTCACCAGGGCGAATCCCGACAACTTCGATTCGGCAATCGGGGATAAGGGCCTTGGCCAGATCCAGGACATTCATACTGGGCAGTTTCGGCACAAAGACCTCACCACCTGCCATGCGGGCCAAGCTACTCAAGACAAAGTCGACACCCTGTTCAAGGGTAATCCAAAACCGAGTCATACGGGGATCGGTGATAGGAACAACACCTTCATGCGCCTTCTGGAGGAAGAACGGAACGACGCTGCCGCGGCTACCGACCACATTACCGTAGCGCACTACGCTGAAGCTCGTTCTGGCGCCACCCGAGTAGTGGTTGCTCGCAGTGAAAAGCTTGTCCGAGCATAGCTTGGTCGCCCCATAAAGGTTGATCGGATTGGCAGCCTTGTCCGTCGACAACGCGATCACTCGGGCAACCCTGCAATCTATCGCTGCATCGATGATGTTCGCGGCTCCGAGAATATTGGTCTTTATTGCCTCAAGGGGATTGTACTCACAGGCCGGCACCTGCTTGAGCGCCGCGGCGTGCACCACGACATCGACCCCGGACAACGCACGGTGCAAACGGGTGGCATCGCGGACATCGCCGATGAAGTACCGCAGGCAAGGGTAGCGGGACTCGGGAAAGCTTCGGGCCATCTCAAACTGCTTGAGTTCGTCGCGCGAGTAGACAATAAGTTTCCGCGGCCTGTATCGGGACAGGACGCGTCGGACGAAGGCGCGACCGAAGGACCCGGTGGCGCCAGTGACAAGGATGACCTTGTCATCGAGGCTGAAGGCGTCTTCAGGGTTCAACGGTTCTCTCCATCGAGGCGTTACACATTAGGCAATCGGCAACATCCGCCCCAATCTACAGGAACGTCCCGGAGGTCACCGGCGGGCTTTAGTAAAGCGACGCCTAACCCTCGCAGGTCACGTCCCTAGATGGGGATTCCACAACTAGCGTTCAACCGGGCGGCTTCGATTTGCAGTGGCAGGATCCTGCTGTGGTTCGAGGCAGGCACGGAATGGAACCGGCATTGGATTATGCCGCTTCTTGAAAGCCTCGCCATCGGACAGCCTTCTTCAGAAGTCCCCAAGTCCGCGCGCCCCCTTGGGTGTGACAGACCGGCGTAATAGATCCACCTGTGGGTCGCCCATTCGGATCCACCCGGGTTCGGCCAAGCGGATCCAGGGTGGTTCGGCCAAGGAGATCCACCTGACGTCTTAGCGAGCCCCGGCCAAGGAAGCCGGGCAGCGACAGGCGCCACGACAAACCTTCCAGTACCGACCGCGTCTGGGAGAAGAGCGTGAGCGCACACAGGGTGGACATGCATCGCCTACAAGAGTTCGTCCGTCTGCACCGACTGGGTTCGAGCAGCCGTGACATCGCAAGGCTCCTCAAGATGGGCCGCAATACCCAACGCCAGTATCGGCGTTGCCTGAATGACGCAGGCTTGCTCGACGGCGACCCTGATCAAGTCCCCGATCTCGCAGCCCTCAAGGGCGCCGTCCGCGAGGACCTGCCGCCGACCCTGCCGCAGCAACAGGTCTCGACCATCGAGAACTGGCGCTCGAGCATCGCGGAGATGATCGAACGGGGTGCCGGGCCAACGGCCATCTACGACAAGCTTCGATTCGACGACCCGGACTTCAAGGCCAACGTCTCCGCCGTCAAGCGCCTACACGCCCGAATCCTCAAGGAGAAAGGCGTCCAGCCCAAGGACGTCGCCATCCCCGTCCTCTCGAACCCCGGCGAAATCGCCCAGGTCGACTTCGGCTACCTCGGCAAACTGCTCGATTCGGAAACAGGCAACATCCGCAAGGTCTGGGTCTTCGTACTCGTGCTTGCCTACAGTCGACACATGGTCGCACGGCTCGTCTTCGAGCAATCGGCCGAAACCTGGCAGCAACTCCACGTCGACGCCTTCCACGAACTGGGCGGCGTCATCGACACCATCGTCCCGGACAACCTCAAGGCCGCGGTCATCCGAGCCTCGTTCGCCATCGACGAACAAAGCCAACTCAACCGCAGCTACCGCGAACTCGCACGATACTACGGATGCAAAATCGACCCCACGCCAGTCCGGGCCCCGGAAAAGAAGGGCAAGGTCGAGTCCGCCGTGAAGTACATCCAGACCAACTTCTGGAAACCCCGCACCTTCCCGGACGTTCAGCAGGCTCGTCAAGAACTCGACCGATGGGTGCGCGAGATCGCAGGCATGCGCCGACACGGCACCACCGGAAAACGACCCCTCGAACTCTTCCGCCACAACGAACAACCGCTCCTGAAACCACTGCCCAAGATCCCCTATGAACCCGTGGTCTGGCGACAACTCACCGTCCATCAGGACACCCACGTCCTCTTCGAGAGACGACTCTACTCCGTCCCATGGAGCCTCCTCGGACAAAAGGTCTGGGTCCGCGCCACCCGAGGAACCGTCGCCATCTACCACGACGACGAACGCGTCGCGACACACGAGAGAACCGGACCCGGTGTTCGCACCACCAACGAGGCACACCTGCCCACGCACCGGGCAGACCTGCGACATCGCAGTCCGCTCCACTGGCTGGAACGCGCTGACGCCATCGGCCCCGAGGTCGGCACGCTCGCACGCGAAGTCCTCCAGACCGACAACGAACTCAGCCAACTCAAGGTCGTCCAGGCCATCGTCCGCCTGCTCGAAACCGTACCGCCGGAACGGGCCAGGGCCGCCTGCACCCGCGCAAGCCACTTCGCCGCATTCAGCTTCCAGGCGCTCAAACGCATTCTCGATCGCGGCCTCGACCAGGAACCGCTCCACGACGTCGTGCCCTTTCCCGCACCCACCGGCGCAAGGCCCAGATTCGCTCGCCCGCTCGCCGACTTCATCCACCTCAAAGGAGGTCAACCATGAGCCCCGTGGACGAACTCGTACCCTTCCTGAAAAAACTCCGCCTGTCCGGAATCCTGCAAACTCTCGACCTCCGTACGCGTCAGGCCGTCGACGACAACCTCTCCCACCCCGAATTCCTCTTCCGACTGCTCGCCGACGAAGTCGAGCGACGCGACGGCAAGCAGCTCGACATGCGCCTGCGGAAAGCCAGCTTCGAGCACGGACGAACCCTCGAGGACTTCGACTTCCACTTCAACCCCGCCGTCCCCAAAGCACGGGTCATCGACCTCGCAACCTGCCACTTCGTCGCACGGCACGAGAACGTGCTCTTGGTCGGTCCGACGGGCGTCGGCAAGTCACACATCGCACAAGCCCTCGGCCTGCGGGCCTGCCAGACCGGCTACAACGTCCTCTTCACCGGCGCACACGAGATGTTCACCCAACTGCGGGCCGCCCGCGCCGACAACACCCTCGACCGGAAAATCGCCCGGTATACCACCCCGGACGTTCTCATCCTCGACGACCTCGGACTCCGCAGGCTTGTCCATGACGAGCCTCTCGATCTTTACGAGATCATCCGCCAACGGTACGAGCGTGCCTCGACCATCATCACGTCCAACAGGGACACCGAGGAACTGGCCGCCCTGTTCCAGGACCCACTGCTCGGCAATGCCGCCATGGACCGCCTCCTGCACCACAGCCACACCATCGAGATCAAGGAAGGCGACTCCTACCGCAATCCCAAGCCCAGGCAACCCAAGGGAAAGTAGTGGATCCGCTTGGCCGAGCTAAGACGCGATCAGCGATCGCACGATCGAGGCCATGCTCATGCGCTCAAATCGTGGATCCGTTTGGCCGAACTGAAGTGGATCCGGTTGGCCGGTCCTTGACACTTGGATCTGCGGGATCCATTCGTCCGTCTGGGTGGATGCCCGGAAGCCCTGTCCTGGAACGAGCTCCCCAGACGGCCCAGGCTTGCAGCGGAAAGATTCCGCAGGTAAATGCCAGAGAGGATCGAGACCTGCAGATTTCCCCAGCCCACCTACTCGGCCCTATGGGACCATTCCGAGACCAGCTGGAATTTGCGGAACGTCCTCGAATCTCGGCGGGCCAGGATCCGCCAGTTGGAGGTCTGCGTCCCTTGGCCAGACGAGACCGCCCAAGACGGAAGCATACTGACCCCGAGTTCGCCACCCGTTAAAGGACGAGCCCATCCTGTCGATTATTTTGAAAACCGAGAGGGGAAACCGTGGCTGACGTCGGACTTGAATTCGATCCCGTTTGGGAGCGCCTCTACGCTGAGGGCCAGCACCTGAATAGATATCCGTTCAACAATGTGCCCAACTTCTTCTTCCGGTTCCTGCCGAGAACCAAGCCCATCTCCGAGGTCAAGGTGCTGGAGGTTGGCTTCGGCGCAGGTAACAACCTGTGGATGGCCGCTCGCGAAGGTGCTCGGGTGTGCGGCGTTGACGCAGCGCCAAGTGGCGTAAGGTTTGCGCAGCAACGATTTCTGTCGGAGGATCTGTCTGGCGAACTTCGTGTCGGGGACTTCACCAAGTTGCCCTTCGATGATGCCACCGTGGACATGGCGATCAACCGCCAAGCCCTGACCCAGGTGAGCCATAGCCGCGCCAAAGTGGCTGTTGGGGAAATCCATCGGTGCCTGGTGCCCGGGGGGGTATTCTGGTCGAACATGTTCTCGGATAGGAGCTTGCGGGGCGGAACATACCTTGGTGACGGCCTATGGACTGACCTTGACGCCGGCAAGCTCGTCGGGGTGGGCCAGACCGCATTCCACAGCCGCGAGGACATCGAGGCCATGTACGGTCCCGGCTGGCAGATCCTCGAGTTGGTTCACCAAGACAACACCGAGTCCGACCCGAAAGGGGGGGAAAGCTACAGCTACTGTGAGTGGTATGTCGTCGCACGCAAGACCGCCTGACGGCGGCCGGATCGGGGTGTGACGAAGCGATCATGAGAACGCTGGTAGTCGGCAGCGGCTTCGAGGGCATCTACACCGCATATCTTCTGGCCACCGAACGAGGTGCAGATGTCGAGTTGATCGACCCGTGCACCAAGTTTGGCGGGATCATGGCAGGGGTGCGCCATCGCGGAGTCGCCCTCGACCTTGGATGTCAGGTCTTCGACAACTTCGATGCGGGAATCACGCAGACACTCCAGGCCTTGTGCCGGGGCAAGTGGAAGGGCTTGACCCTTGCCTATGGCAGCCGCATCCACGGCAGGACCTCGAAGGAGATGGCCATCCCCGACCTATCTTCCGCACCTCCGGAAGTGGTGGAACGCATGCTGGAGGAGGTCCTGGCCCGAGCCGTGCCCGCACCTGCGGGCCTGAGCCTGAAGGCCCACTGCGAGACTCGATGGGGACCTACCGCAGCCAGGCTTCTTGAGCCTGCCTGCCTGAAGGTTTTCGGGATGCCGTCCACCCAACTGGATGCCCTCAGCCGCATCTACGTCGGCCTTGGCCGAATCAGGCTGGCCGACAGCGAACGTTCGATGCTGCTCAGGAGCCTGAACACCGAACTGGATGAACGCCTCGCGATCCCGCGCAAGGATGGGCCGGGATTCTACCCTGAGGCATGGGCCCATCTGCCTGCCACCAACCTCCTGCCGGTGCCCGAGAGCTTCGTCGGCTTCTGTGACGAGGCCCGGCTTGCCTTGGAGGAAGTCGGGGTCCGCGTGACCATGCAGACCGAGTTGGTAGGAATGGAACCGGGAGTGCCCGCCCGTGTGACCCTGCGCACGAGCAGAACAGGACAGATCCGGAAGGACACCTTTGACGCCGTGGCGTGGACCCTGCGCTTCCCCTCACTCGAGCCCCTGCTGCTGGGCGAGGACACCCTGTCCCGGCATCTTGCCCCCATGGGCATGCACCTCATCTATCACTTCACCAAGGAGAGCAATCTTGGCGAGCTGGAATACTTCCAGAACTACGACCCCGACGTGTCCCTGTTTCGCTGGAGCGCCATGGGACGCTACACCGGACAGAGCACAGCAGAGGGCCTCTCCTTCTGTTGCACCGAGATCCCCGACCACGGGGCACTCGGCACCGACGCGGACCGGGCGGAGACCGTCTGGTCCGAGGTGCGGCAACTTGGCCTGGCCGAGGGGCGGCACGATGGCAGGCCACACTACGTACACGCCCCGCGCTGCCTCGTCAGGTACCTGCCCGGCTTCTCTGCTGCGGCCGATCAGGTGATGCGCCGGCTGGATGTCGAGTTTCCGGCCTTGATCTACAATGAGCCCCATATTTTCGGTCGGGTTGCCGCCGCCCGATACATTCGTCAACGGGCCTTGGCCCGACTCTGACAAAGGTACCCCGTGGTTCAGGAAACCATCCGCTCGTATCTGGCCCAGATTTCCGGCCTTGTCGACATCGCCGATGACGTCGCACTGTTCGACCACGGATATCTGGACAGCCTTCAGGCCATGGAGCTTGCCCTGTTCGTGGCCGATGCCTTCGGCGTCGAGGTAAGCCAAGACGACATGCGAATCGAGAACTTTGCGTCCATCGAGGCCACGGCGGCCTTCGTCGAGCGCAAGAGGAATCCCGCGGTCGGCCCATGAGGCGAATTTCCCGTGCGCAGGTTGCGGAGGTCCTAGACAACCTAGGCCTTGTGGCGGGCGATCATGTCATGGTGCACGCCTCACTCCTGCCCTTCGGTCCGCCAGAAGCCGGGGTCGCCACATTCCTTGACCCTTTGCTGGCTGCCGTCGGCCCCCGGGGAACGGTGGTCGCTCCGACCTTCACCTTCGGGTTCATCAGGACGGGCCTCTATGATGTTGCCGATACTCCCTCTGTCGGTATGGGAACCCTCGCCGAGGCTATCAGGCGCCATCCCTCCTCGCGCCGCAGCCGCCATCCCATCCAGTCCATCGCCGCCATCGGGGCGATGGCCCGTGATCTCTCCTCCCTGGAGACACCCTCGGCCTATGGCCCAGGGTCAGCATTCGATCGGCTTGTAGCGCAGGACTTCAGGATTCTGCTGCTGGGCGCAGCCCCCGGACACATCTCGGCCTCCCATCTCTCGGAGGAGCGGGCCAAGGTTCCCTACAGGTATTCCAAGACGGTCGAAGGTGTCGCCAGGCTGGCACCCGGGGAGGCTCCGAGGCCCGGAAAGTGGTCTTTCTATGCCCGTTACCTGGAGATCGATATCTTTCCTGCGCGTGAGGACGAAGTCGTCGAGCGCCTTGTGGCCACGGGATCCTGGCGCACGGCGGAATTGCAGGGCATTCCGGTGCACGTTGGGTCGTCCCGGGCCTTCTGCTCGATCATCGACGCGGAACTGGCGGCGGACCCCTATTGGCTCCTGCCAAATCCGGAAGAGGTTCGGGAATTCTGCGCAGACAAGGCCAGATCGTGCGCCTCGCCCGTATGAAAGGACAGTTCGCGGATGACGCATTGTCCCACTGGGCGGCCGTCCGTCCGGAAAGCGCCGTCCTGCTCGCAGGCGACAAGGTCCTCGACTATGGCACGCTGAACGCCGAGGTGGATGCCATGGTGGCCGCGCTGGAACACCATGGTGTGGGCCAAGGCGACCACGTCGGAACGTTGCTCGAGAACAGTCCGGAGATGGTCATCGCGGCACTCGCCATTCTCCGGTCCGGCGCGGTCCTCGTCCCCATTCACCCGCGATACCAACCCGCCAACATTCAGCATATCCTCGCGGACGCCCAGGTTCGCCTGCTGGTCTCGCGGCGGGACCTTGCACAGCGGATTGCCTTCGAACCCGTCCTTGATGTCAGCTGCTTGCCCACATCCCAGACCGTCCGCCCTCAACCGACAGCACGCCGCCCCGCGGACCTTGGCATCCTCTTCTACACATCAGGATCGACCGGACGTCCCAAGGGGGTGATGATCAGCCATGAGAGCCTGATGCACGGCATCGATAGCGTCTGCACCTACCTGCCCATGGCCGAACAGGACCGCCTGGGCGCTGTCCTGCCCCTGACCTTCGACGCCGGCCTGAATTTCGTGCTGGCCGGCCTTCAGGTCGGCGCCCGCATCGACCTGCTGAAGTACATCTTTCCCAAATCACTGGCGGACGCCGTCGCTGCCCGAGGGATCACGGGCATGCTGGCCGTTCCGCAAATTTTTCGCGCCCTTGCGGAAACTGGCGATGCGACCTTTCCCGAGATGCGGTTCTGTGCCTCCACCGGTGGCCGCATGGACCCCGGGGTCATCGATGCATTGACCTCGCAGATGCCCGGCATGAGGTTCTGGGTGATGTACGGCCTGACCGAAGCATTCCGAGCCACCGCACTGCATCCGGACGACTTTGCCGAACGAAGGACCTCCATTGGCAAACCGATTCCCTATGCCCACGTTCGTATCCTTCGAGAGGACGGATCGGAGGCTGCCCCTCTCGAGGTGGGGGAGATTGCCCAGACCGGCCCGCTGATGGGCATGGGCTATTGGAACTCACCCGAACTGACGGCCGAGCGCTTTTTCGTCCTTCCGTCCGCCTTCGGCGACCTCCCCTATGACAAAGCGGTTCGATCCGGTGACCTCGGCTGGCGGGACGAGGAAGGATTCTTCCACTTCGGGGGAAGGAAGGACCGGATGATCAAGTCCAAGGGTTTCCGCATCGCTCCCGATGAAATAGAGAAGGCGCTTCACGAGCACGCCGGAACGGGGGCCGTATTTGTTGCGGGGGTGGAGGATCCTGTCCATGGGCAGAGAATCGTGGCATTCCTCGAGACCGATGGCAGAACCCTGCCCGATGACGCAGCCTTGATTACCGCCCTGCGGCCCCATCTTGCATCATTCATGCTGCCGGACGAGTTTCGCAGAGTCCCGCGATTTCCGCTGAGTGGCAACGGCAAGATCGATGGCGCCTCGCTGCTGGGGACGGTTTGAAGTCGATGGATTTACTTCCCGAGCACCATTCCGAGGTCCTGGCACCGTACCTCGGCTTTGGCGGGGCTGTCCTCGTGGACGGCACTTCAGCTGAAAGCCTGGCGTCCACCCTCGGGACCCCGGCCTATGTCTACTCGGGATCGGTGATCTCTAGGAGAATTGCGGAACTGCGCCGGGCGATGCCGGCCGGGCTGTCGCTCCACTATGCCGTGAAGGCCAATCCGAATAAGGAGGTCCTGGCGCATATCGCCGGCCTGGTCGATGGATTCGACGTTGCCTCGGGCGGGGAGGTGGAACGCCTTGCCAAGGCGGGCTGGACCTTGTCCGAAGTCTCCTTCGCCGGTCCGGGAAAATCCCGGGATGAGTTGTCCCGGGCGGTTTCCCTTGGCGTGCGCATCGTTGTCGAGTCCCCCCATCAGCTGCTGTTGACTAATTCCGTCGCTCGCGAGCTTGGCCGCATGGCGCCGGTCATGGTCCGCCTGAATGACCATCGTGAGGTTCGTAATGGTGGCCTGACCATGAGCGGGGGGTCCGTATTCGGATGGGATCTCGAGGACTACGTTCAGACCGGGCCGGACCTGTTCTCATCCCTTTCCCATGTGGCCTTCGAGGGCTTCCACCTCTTCCACGGGACCCAGATCCTCCAGGCCACGGCTCTGGCCGAAGGGCTGCGGACCTCCGCCGAACTCCTGCGGACGGTACCTGTCCCCGCAAACCCTGTCCTGATTAACCTCGGGGGTGGCCTCGGACTTCCGTATGGCCCCAAGGACGTTCCGCTGAACCCCCGGGATCTCACGACGGCCTGGACCGAAGCCTGCCGGACCATCCGTAGCCGTTTTCCGGCGGTCCGTATTTGCGTGGAGCTTGGACGCTACCTCGTGGGGCCTGCTGGTGTCTATCTCACACGGGTGGTGGACAAGAAAATGGCCGGAGACAGGCGTTACATTGTCACGGACGGTGGCCTGCACCATTTTCTCGCCGCTACGGGAAACTTCGGTCAGGTCTTCCGGCGCAACCACCCAGTCTGGCCCGCAAACCCACGTGATGGCGAACCCGAAACCGTCTCCGTTGTCGGACGCCTCTGCACGCCTATTGACGTTTTTGCCCGGGATGTCACGCTGGCACCGGTCGAGATCGGGGACATCCTCGTCCTCTTTCAGGCGGGTGCCTATGGGTTCACGGCAAGCCCGAGAGACTTCCTGTCGCACGCCCCGCCGGTGGAGCGGTTTTTGAAGGGATGATCGGCCTGTCGATGGCCCTCTGGCCCGCAACGGGGCCGTGAACCAGCAGGCGAGGCAGAGCTAGGCTGCCGGGAGAACCTATGGATACAGGCGAGACAATGCACGGATGGGCACGCGACCTGTGGCCCCTGTGCCGAAGCCTGACGGGCCCCGGAGTCCGAGAAACGCTGGCCTACCTGCAAGGCCTGCTGCCCGACCTAGACCTCCACTCCGTACCCAGTGGCACCCAAGCCTTCGACTGGACAGTTCCGGACGAATGGACCATTCGGGATGCGTTCATTGCCAACGAGGCCGGCGAACGCGTCGTGGACTTCCGGAGGAACAACCTTCACCTTGTCGGCTATTCCACGCCCGTGGATGCCTGGATGGACAGGGCGGAGTTGGACGGCCACCTGCACTCGCTTCCGGACCAACCCGATGCAATCCCCTACGTCACCAGCTACTACAGCCCTCGCTGGGGATTCTGCCTGACCAATCGGCAACGGGAAGACCTACCGGAGGGACGGTATCACGTCGTGGTCGACAGTACGCTTGCCCCGGGACGGATGGACTTTGCCGACTGGCTCCTTCCCGGCCAGACAGGCGATGAAGTGCTGATCTCGACGTACATATGTCATCCCTCGATGGCCAACAACGAGTTGTCCGGTCCGGTCGTTGCCACGGCCCTCGCCCGGTGGGTGCGCACCCTGCCCCGCCGGCGGTATACCTACCGCTTCGTCTGGGTACCGGAGACCCTTGGTTCCATCGTATATCTCAGTCGTCACCTGGATGAGATGAAGAAAAAGACCGTGGCCGGATATGTCCTGACCTGCATCGGGGACGACCGTGCATGGTCCTTCCTGCCGTCCAGGCGCGGCAACAGCATCTCGGATCGAGCAGCCCGGCATGTCCTCCGTTACCTGGCACCGGGCTTTACCGATTATGACTTCCTGACCGGAGGCAGCGACGAACGACAATACTGCAGTCCGGGGGTCGACCTGCCCGTAGCGTCCGTCATGCGGTCGAAATATGGAACCTATCCGGAGTACCACACCTCTCTGGACGACCTCGATCTGATTACCCCCACAGGCCTCGCTGACGGCCTAGAGGCGCTCCGTCGCTGTGTCGAGGTCATCGAGGCGAACCGTGTCTGGCAGACAACGGTCATGTGCGAGCCCCAGTTGGGAAAGCGGGGGCTCTATCCGACACTGAGCCAGAAGGGCAGTGCGGATGCCATTCGGAGCCTGGTCAACCTGCTGGCATTTGCCGACGGCGAGCTTGACCTGATTGCCCTCGCCGAGCGCATCAACGTCCCCGTGACGTCGTGCCTGCCCCTGATTGCGCAGTTGGTGGAGCATGGATTGCTCAGGGAGATTCCGCAGGCCTGAATTCCCGGATAATCGGGGGTGTGGCGCAGGTCACGTCCCTAGAGTTGGTGTAAATCCGCCGGCGGCTTGAATACGAAACCACCGCCGTGATCCTTTCTGAGTTGCGAACACAAGAAGGAGGTTCAAGGCGGTGGCGGAGAAGATCAGGACGTTGGGCGATGTTGTCGGCAAGGTGCTGGGCGAGGGCGAGGAGGACATCCTCGCTTACATGGCCTTCCCGCAGGCCCACTGGCGGAAGATCCGCTCGACGAATCCCCTTGAGCGCCTGAACCGTGAGCTCGGCCGTCGCTGTGCGGTGGTGGGCATCTTCCCGAACCGTCAGGCGCTGACGCGCCTCGTCGGGATGGTCCTTGCCGAGCAGTCGGACGAGTGGTTGGTGGGCAAGCGGTACCTGAGCCTGGTCAGCCTCGAGTTGCTGGAAAGAAATCCCAAGGAGGAACCCATGATGCTCGAAGCCTGACCCAACCCGTCATCCCAAGGGAAGGACTGCGGAAGTTAGACCACGAGATGAGACTTGCCCCCCTCGCAGCAGATCGGGCTGGGAAAGTTAGATCATGACGATCCTCTCGGGTCGATCCCTCAACTGGAGGGCAAGTAATTTGATCAGGTGTCTAATCCATCCTTCCCGGAGGCCCCACCGGCACGCCCGGGTCCTGGATGGCGCGCCAGTCCATGGCCCGGGCATCTTCCACAACCAAGTGGACGTCGGGAACATCCGGACCATGCATGTCGAGGAGTCTGCCCAGCCTGGCCAGGGCATCTTCCTCACACCAACCCTCGCCGGTATCGAACCAGACGACCAACGGTAGTTGCGAACCAGAAGCCAGGCGTCTACTCAGGGCACGCTCCCATGAGCGGTCGCCGTAGCGCGGCAGCCAGACCTCGGCGCGACCATCCAGACCCTCGATCCGGACGCCGGGACGCGCTTCGACCGTAGCCTCCGCCCCCCGAACGGGTGTCGTCGCCGCAACGGACTTGAGCAGGTCCTCCAGGCCATCGACAATGGCATCCCAGGTCAATCCGGCCTCGACGCGCCGACGGCCCGCAGCCCCGCGCTTGATGCGCTCGGGAGCATTGTCGGCAACGGCCCTCAACAGCTCGGCCAGTGCGACTGGATCCGGTTCGGCCAGCACGAACGGTGCATCCGAAGGCGGAAAGTCGTCCGGTAGCTGGATCGGCAAGACCCGTGCCGGGATCAGCCATCCGACCTCCTCGTCCACGAAATCCAGGGCCGCGCCGTGCCCGGTGACCACGACGGGCAAACCACATGCCATCGCCTCGGCAATCGGCATGCCGAAGCCCTCGCCGCGGTACGGATGCACGAGAACGTGGGCGGCCGTGTAGAGGCCCGGCAGGTGCTCGTCCGGCACCTCTTCCGTCAAGTGGATGATGGGCGCCCCCCCCGCGCGCACAGCCTCTGCCGCGATGGAGCATCCGGCCGTCAGGCCGAGGTAGACGGTCGAGGCCCCGATGTCCTTGATGACCAGGGAGACATCGTCTTCATCCGTGAAGGCAAGGGCCCACGCCTCGAGCAGGACGTCCACCCCCTTGCGTGGAACGCTTCCGCCCACGAAAAGGAAGCGTGTCCCCCGGGTCCCCGCGCTCGGCCACGGTGCCGCACCCGGATGGAATCGCTCCAGGTCCACGCCATTGGGCACCACGCATACCCGATCTGCGGGCATGCCGCTTGCCACATAGCCTTCACGCACGTACGAGGTCGGAACGAGCATCGCGTCCACCCCGGCCTTGACCTCCTCGACCCAGGTCCTCGGCGCCCCCCAGCGCTCCCACGGCTGGATCATCACCCAGGATCCTTCCGGCGGCGGGAGCCACTCGGGTGGCCACTGGTGCCGGACGTGAACCTCCGCAGGGCCGGACAGCGGAACCGAAACGCGAAGCGCCAGGTCGGCAAGCGAAGGATCCGCCGCAGGGTCGAATTGGTCGGGCTCGTAGGGCACCAAGCTGACTTCATGCCCCCGACGCAGCAGGCGGGCACAAATGGCGCGGTTGATGATGGACAGGGAATGCCAGCGAAAGAAAGTGCCTTCCCAGCGCAAACGCAATGGCGCATCCCGCAGGACCGTGACGCCGCGGCAGGAAGCCACCCATTCAGGCAGCCAACCTCCCCTGTCCAACACCCGAACCGGAGCCCCCTCACCCGATCCGGCGACCGCCGCGGACAAGACGTCCTCCCAAGCCACGCCGGGCCGTGCCACAGCGTGCACGGGACCGGGCTCCCCCACGATGGGTGACGGGACGCGCCAGCCAAGCATGTTGGCCACGGCATCGGCAGCGCCCAATCCGTTCGCCAACGGCCCAGGGTCCCGCAGGTCGAGCACCTCGTCGGCCGCCTGCCAGTCGGGATCGGCATCCGCCGGATTGTCGGCGCGGATGCTGACCTCGATGCCGGGGTGCTCCGAGGCCCACGCCGCCGTGGTCTCTTCCGCCGCCCGCAACCATTCGGGGCGTTCCGGATCCACGGCGACCACCAGCGACCGGACGCCCGTCCAGTCACGCTCCCACCAACCGGGCGCAAGCGAGGCCCAGCCCTCAGGCAATCGGCTCACGACGCCAACCCTGTACCCGCCGGCTTCAGGCAAGTCCCGAGTTCCGCTGCGACCAAGTTCACGTCACGTTGCTCACGCGTCGCCAGATCCTTGAGTCGCGCCCTACCCGAGCTCAGTTCGTCACTGCCGACGAGCAGAACCTGCCGGGCGTCCGCACGCACGGCGGCCTTGAGGATCCTGTCCGGCTTGGCAGCCGCCGGCAGCCATTGAACAGAAAAGCCAAGGCGTCTCAACGCAACACCCAGACGGAACACCTCGGGCAAGGCCCTGGCTTCGAGGGCCCCCATGAAAAGCACGGGCCGATCCGCCCTCAGGCGGGAACGATCCTGGGGCGACAGGTCCGCCAGCAAGGTCTCCAGGCGCTGGACCGTCCGCTCGAGGCCCAACGCCCAGCCGAAGGCCGGCGTATCCGCCCCACCCAGCTCCGCGACCAGACCGTCGTAGCGACCGCCGGCGCAGACCGTGGCCTGTGCCGCCTCGCCACCGCCTGCAGGCACCATCTCGAAGACCGTCCTGCTGTAGTAATCGAGGCCGCGGACCAGCGCAGGGTCCTCGACCACGCGCACATCCGCCGCCTCGAGCAGCGCGCGGACCTGCGCCGCATGATCCTGGCAGGAAGCACACGGCTGCAAGCGAGGTGCCCCGGCATTGCGCGTCCGGCAAGCCGGCACCTTGCAATCCAGCACGCGCAGCGGGTTGGATTCGGTCCGGCGCAGGCAGTCCGCGCAATACGTCCCGGCACCTTGGCGCAGCCACTCCTGCAAGGCCTCACGGTAGACAGGACGACAAGCCGCATCCCCGAGGCTGTTGATCCGGACCTCGAGTGGCGTCGGCTCCAAGCCTGCCGGAACCTCAACGCCGCAATCGCGGAGCCAGGCGCAGACCGCATCCAGCAGTTCCTGCTGCAAATCATGGGCCAGCACGATCATCTCGGCATCAATGGCAGGCGAGGACGACCCGAGGACCTCGACACCTATCTGGTGGAACTGGCGCTGACGACCCTTCTGGGGGCGCTCGTACCGGAACATCGGCCCGCCGTACCAGAGCCGGGCCGGCTGGGGCAGGGCCTGGTCCAGACGCCCCTCGACATAGGCACGCACCACCCCGGCTGTCCCCTCGGGTCGCAGGGTCAGGGAACGATCGCCCCGGTCCGTGAAGGTATACATCTCCTTGGCAACCATGTCGGTCTCGGTGCCGACCCCGCGTGCGAACAGCTCCGTCGCCTCGAAGATCGGCGTCCGGATCTCGCGCAGGCCGTGACGGGCAAACAGCCGCGCGGCCGTTTCCTCGACGAGTGCGACCAGCCGCTCGTCAGGGGGAAGGGTGTCGTGGGTGCCGCGAGGCGCTGTGATTCTCTGGGTCATGTGGGTCTCGGCGTGGAGCGCTTGTTCATGGCATGATACAAGGCGCGCACGGAGCGGCCCGCGCAAGGAAGGACAGGCGTCCGATGGCTTTGGTGGAACGGGTGATCAACCTGGTCCGGGGATTCCTGGGCCTCTTCATCGGCGGACTCGAGGCGCGCAATCCCGCCGCTGTCTACGACGCGGCCATCCAGGCGCGCGAGAAGCAGTACCAGAACCTGATGCAGGCCGTCAGCGGCGTCGTGCACCTCAAGAACAAGACCCAGAAGGAACTCGAGGACCACCTGACGGAACGGGCAGCCCTCGAAGCCCGAATTCCCCAGTTCATCCAGGCGGGCGACGAGGAGACGGCCCTGCAGGCAGTCGAGCGCAAGGAAGTCGTCGAGGCCGGCATCACGCGGCTGCGGGCGGACCTCGATCGCATCGTCGCCGATGCGGAGCGCCACAAGCAGGACCTCGAGACCTTCAAGACCGAAATCGAGAAGCTCAAAGCCGAGCGCAACCAGACCCTGGCCCGTCACGAGAGTGCCAAGGCGCGTCTCAAGGTCCAGGAACAACTGTCCGGGATGTCCGTGGACGCGGACCTCAAGGCGCTCGACGGCATCCGCGAATCCGTGGCCAAGACCGAAGCCCAGGCCGAACTTGCCCGCGACATGAACCAAAACTCGCTCTCGGGCAAGATGGCCAGCCTAGACGACAAGATGCGCAGTGCCAATGCCAAGTCCAAGCTCGAGGAATACAAGCGCCAGATGGGCATGGCGGCGCCGGCCTCCGAAAGCGAACGGCAACTGGGGCAAGCTTCCGAGAACCTTGAGCAGTCCTGATCCCGCCGCCTTCGGGGCGGGCGGATGGCGGATGACGCTGCTGGCGGGTCCTCACGTGCTTTGGTGGTGCCTGCTGGGGCTCTTCGGGTTGACGAGCCAGGTCGCAGGTGTCGGCCGGATGGGCCTCCGGTTGCTCGTCCTGGCCGCATTGGGTTCGACAGTCTGGCTGCTGCTGGCTCCCCTGCTGCCCCACTGGCGCAAGCACGTCTCGGACACGTTGGCACGCGAGGCCGTGGCCCGTGAGCACCAGGAACGCGAGGCCAGGCGGACGAGCCTGCGAAACGGCATGCCGCCCGCCATATCCCGGCAGGCAGCAGCCTTCGGCAAGCGCATCGGTGCCCTTCGGGAGCTGCTGGTGCTGCAGGGCAACAGGGCCCGTACGCTGATGATGGACGAGCTCGAACGCCTCGAGTCCCTCGAGGATGCACACCTCGAATTGCTCAGCTTGATGCATCGGCAACGCCTGCACCTGGGACAGAACGATCCGCAGCGGATACGTCGCGAGATCGACCAGGTCTGCCGCGATCTGGCGTCGGCGGCCTCGAGCGCACATCGTGAAGCCCTCGAAGAGAACCTCACCATCCTCGAGAAGCGCAAGGAACGCCTGTATCGCCTCGAGGACGAGGTCCAGGTCATCGGGGCACGTATCCAGGTCCTGGAAGACGCCCTGGACCTTGCCTACGAACAAATCCTGGCCATGCAAGCCGACCCGTCGCGATCGACGGATCTCGACGCCCTCTTCTCGGGGCTTACGGTGGCCGAGCGGACCTTGGCCGAGATGCGTGCGCTCGAGACAGCCTTGGACGAAGGCACCGTGGACGGTCCCGCCGTCTCCCGGCATCAGGAGGACGAACGCGCGTGAGCACACCTGCGCTGCCGGCATGGGCCGAGGATCTGAGGGCCCGCTACCTCGCGGGCGAGGCAGTCCAGTTCCTGCTGCACGGCAATGTCCGGGATCTGGTGCCGTGGGAGGGGCAGGACGTACCCTTGGCCACGTTCCTGGAGGAGGCGCTTCTCAAGCCCGCCAAGGACATCGTGCTGCGCTACGACATCTCCGAGGGCCTGGCCTTCGCCACGCCGGCCATGCGGGACAAGGCCCGGACCGCGGGCGAGGTTCGCCAAGCCCTGACGGGCGAGCCTCCCTTGGTCGAGGGCACGCGGGAAGCACGCCGGGTCCTCCCCCAGCTCGAGGCATTCCTGACCCTGCCCGGCCAACGATGCGGCCTTGTCATCGACTATGTGGAAACGATCGTGCCTGCGGCAGAACCCTCCCACATGTCGGCCGAGGATCGCGCCGCGCTGGTGACGCTCGAGCGCTGGGCCCACGAACCGCGGATGCTGCACTCGCACAACATCATCCTGCTCGTGGCCGAGCATTTGGGCAGCGTCAACCCCAGGGTCGTCCGAAATGCCCAGGTCATCCCCATCGAGATCCCCTTGCCTGATGGGGCCGATCGCCTTGCCTTCCTGGAAAGAGCCCTGCACCGCCACGGAGTGGCAGCTGGCGCCCCGATGGCACAGCTCGCCCGCCTTTCAAGCGGATTGCGTCGCATCCAGCTCGAGGGCATCGTTCGCTGGGCAAAGGGCCGAAAGACCCAGCTTGATCTCGCGATGCTCGCCCGCAAGCGCAAGGAAATCATCGAACACGAATGCCAGGGTTTGGTCGAACTCATCGAGCCCAGCCACGGCCTTGACGCCGTCGGCGGCCAGGAAGCCGTCAAGGAGCGTCTGGGCCGGATTGCCAGGGCCATTCACGAAGGTCGTCACCGCGAAGTGCCTATGGGCATCTTCCTCGTGGGCCCGATGGGCACCGGCAAGACCTGGCTGGCCGAGGGCTTTGCCCGGGATTCCGGCCTCACTTGCCTCGCACTCAAGAATTTCCGCGATCGCTGGGTCGGTTCGACGGAAGCCAATCTCGAGAAGATCCTCGGCATGATCCGAGGCCTGGGATCGGTACTGGTCCTGGTGGACGAGGTCGACCGGGCGCTGGGAGGGGAGGACGGTGATTCAGGCGTTTCCTCCCGGGTCTTCGCCAGGCTCAAGACCTTCATGAGCGACACCAGCCAACGCGGCAAGGTGCTGTGGATGGTCATGAGCAATCGGCCCGACAAACTGGACATCGACCTGAAGCGCCCGGGGCGCTTTGACGAGAAAATCCCTTTCTTCCTGCCCTGGCAGGAGGAAGAGCGGATGCGCATCCTGCAGGCGCAACTGGGCAAACACCACCTGCAGGCGGCAGACGACTGGGACGCTGCTGCGCTCGCGCGGGGAACCGAAGGCTTCTCGGCAGCCGAGATCGAGGCCCTGCTGCTGCTTGCAGCCCGACTGGCCGACGATGCCGGGTCAGGAGGCCAGCCTCTGGCCATGGCCAGCATGGCGGAAGCATTGGGAGAGTTCGTCCCCAACAGGAACACCGCCATGATCCGATTCATGGAGCTGCTCGCAGTTTATGAAAGCTCGAGCCGCCGGTACCTGCCCCCGCGTTACGCGGCAATGTCTGCGGAGGATGTGCAGGCCGGCCTGACAGGACTGAAGCGCGAGCTGCGCCTGTAGACCAGGCCCAACCCGCGCTTCGTCGTCCGGACTAGTGCGTCGCCGCGATGGCCTTGGGACCAGCGTCCAGAATGTGCGCATCGACCATGCCCTCGAACTGGGCGATGGCGTCGCGGAACATGCCCGAGAGCTTGGCAGCCGTGGCGTCGTAGGCAGCCTTGTCCGTCCACGTGTTGCGCGGTAGCAGGACTTCGGCGGGCACGCCCTCGACAGCCTTGGGGACCTGGAAACCGAAGGCGGCTTCCTGCTCGAACTCGGTCTTGTCCAGTTCACCAGACAACGCCGCGCGGACCAAGGCCCGGGTGTGGGCAATCTTCATTCGGCTGCCGACACCGTACGCACCGCCGCTCCAGCCCGTATTGACGAGGTAGCAGGTCGTACCGTGGCGGGCGATCTTCTCACCGAGGAGCTTGGCATACACCGTAGGGTGCAACGACATGAAAGGCGCGCCGAAGCAGGTGCTGAAGGTCGCCGAAGGCTCCTTGACGCCCCGCTCGGTGCCGGCGACCTTGGCCGTGTAACCCGCCAGGAAGTGATACATCGCCTGCTCGGGCGTGAGTCGTGCGAGGGGCGGCATGACGCCGAAGGCATCGCAGGTCAGCATCAGGATTGTCCGGGGATGACCACCCTTGCCCGTCGCCTCGTAGTTGGGGATCGCATCGAGCTGGTAGGCGGCCCGGGTGTTCTCGGTACGCGCATCGCTGTCCAGGTCGAGGGCGCGGGTCTGGGGGTCCATCACCACGTTCTCGAGGATCGTGCCGTGCATGGCCGTCGTCGCGTAGATTTCGGGTTCGGCCGTCCGGGAAAGCTTGATGACCTTGGCGTAGCAGCCACCCTCGACGTTGAAGACGCCGCCATCGGCCCAGCCGTGCTCGTCATCGCCGATGAGCTTGCGGTCCGGGTCGGCCGAGAGCGTGGTCTTGCCGGTCCCCGAAAGACCGAAGAACACGGCCACGTCGCCCTGCGTCCCGATGTTGGCCGAGGCGTGCATGCTCATGACGCCCCGCTGCGGCAGCAGGTAGTTCATCAGCGTGAAGATGGACTTCTTGATTTCGCCGGCGTACTGCGTACCGCCGATCAGCACGAGCCTGCGGCCGAAGTGGACCATGATGAAGGTGCCGCTGTTCGTGCCGTCGATCTCTGGCACGGCCTCGAAATCAGGCACGTGGAGGACCGTCGCCTCGGCCGCGAGGCCCTGGCGCTCGTTGCCGACCGGGCGCACGAACATGTTGTTCGCGAAAGCGGCGTGCCAAGCGTGCTGGGTCACGACCCGGATAGGCAAGCGGAACTGCGGATCCGCGCCGGCGAACAAGTCCTGGACGAAGACCTCGCGACCCTGCATGTAGGCCTGCACGCGACCGAGCAGGCGGTCGAACGTGGCCTCGGAGACCGGCCGGTTGACCTTGCCCCACCAGATGCGCTCCTTCGAGGAAGGCTCCTCGACGATGAACTTGTCGTTGGGAGAGCGACCGGTGTGATGGCCGGTTTCGCAGACCAGGGCACCACCTGCGGAAAGGCGGCCCTCGCCGCGATTGAGCGCCTCCTCGATCAAGGCGGCACGCGACAGGTTGACGTGCACCTGTCCGAGCCCGCCGAGGCCCAACGCCAGCAATTCCTTGTCTGAAATCGTCACCATGACCGTCCTCATCGAAAGCTTATGGGGCTGCTCGCCATTGAACCGCCGACACCATCGTAACAGTTAATCGGCGTTTAATAAAGCCCCCGCAAGGCTCGGAGAACAGGTAACCTATCCTCTCGGGCCCGAGTGGCGAAATGGCAGACGCACCAGACTTAGGATCTGGCGCCGCAAGGCGTGCGAGTTCGAATCTCGCCTCGGGCATCCCGTTGCGTTCGGCGCAAGTCGCGCGTCGCGTGGCCGACAATCGGGAATCAGGGAGACGACCGCCATGCGCACGACACCCCGCACCGGCACCCAACCCGGGGCCGACGCACGGCGTCCGGCCGAAAGGATGACTCCCGCATCCGGCGAGCTCGGGCCAAGGGTGCACGAGGACAGGCTCGACCTCGATTCGGCGCCCAAGGAGCAGACGCAACGCACGGCCGTGGCCGTTGGCATCGTGGCGGCAGCCGCCCTGCTGGCACGCAAGGTCGCCGAGACGGCCGAGGCCGCCCGGGCCAAGGTCACGGGAGCCTTGAAGGGTCTGCTCCTTTCGCGGCCCATTGCCTTGCAGGCGGAACGCCAGGAGGCTGCCGTATCCGAAGCACGACAGGAGCGTCGGCGGCGTCGGAACGACGAACGCCTCAAGGACATGGCCCAAGCGGCCCACGTCGAGGAGCAGCGCCTCGCCGAAGCCTTGGCACGGCTCGAGGCGGCCCGCCCGGAGCCTCGCTGACGCGTCCGCGGATCCGGCGCCGACACCGACGGAACCCGTGGCTTCAGTTCATCGTCCGGGGGGTAGGACCATGCCGTACCATCCGCATCGAGGAACCAACGTGCATCGCCTGGCCGCCCTGAGCACAGCCCTTTCCATCGCCATCCTCGCGACGCCGCAAGCCTCCGCCCAGATCCGTCGCTCGAACGGAGACGCGGCACCCTCGCCCGGTCGCGCGACGAGCGCCATCAACACCCCGGCCGCTCCCGCTGCGGTGGCGGCCTTGCCGCGTATCGCCCTGCTCCGGCCGGACCGCTACAGCAACTTCGCCGACGACGAGGACATGGCCTATGAACGCCTGGGCAATGCCTTGGCAAACCTCGGGCGTTTCACGCTGGTCGAACGCGGGCGCATCGACGCCATCCTCCGCGAGAACCAACTCGGGATCGACGGATTGCTGCAGGGCCAGGGTCGCCTTACGGAGTTGACCAGCGTGGATTACCTCGTCGAGATCAACGTGTCCAACGAGGTCATGACGCAGACGGGCAAGGACCGAGCCATCATCTACAACGACCAGTGGATCGGCTCGTGCCGCCTCATCGAGGTCCGTCGAGGCATCGTGGCCCGTTCCTTCCCCATCGACACCCGGGCCTCCGGGGATTCTATGGCGCAGGCCCGTGGCCGCGCCGCCGACCAGTTCGTCGCCAGTGCACTGGCGGGATTCCGGGACGTGTTCAGGCTGCAGACCCGCATCGTGGGCCGCCAAGGCAAGCTGGTCCAGCTCGAGATGGGCTCGAACAACGGCATGCAGGATGGGTACGTCTTCTCGGCCCTGCGGGCATTGCCTCCCGTCATGCAAGGCGCCCTGGCCGAGGCGCCCACCCTCGAGGTCGGGCGCATTGCCGTCACACGCACGATGCCGGGAGGATCCATGGGCGTCATCATCGAAGGAGCGGACCGGATCCGCGACGACGATCTGCTGGTCGAGGACCCGGGCGCCTCGCTGATGCGCCTCGGACTCTTCGTCGGCGGCCAGTCGCAGAACGCCAAGTTGGTCGGGGCCACGGCCACGGACGCGCTTTCGACCCTTGGGCGGGTGCAATTCGAGGTGGATATCCTCGAGCCCTATTCCGGGCAGAGTTTCGGCGTTGCTCTGGGCGCCGCCAGCGGAACCTACGGCCAGAACGTCTCGCCCCTCAAGCTCGACCTGCTCGCGCAGTGGCAACTCCCGCTCGGCGAATCGCTTCGCCTGATCCTACAAGGCGGCGTCGGCATCAATGCCGTCAACCAACCCCTGAAGGCCCCCGTCCGGGTGGGCGAGGAGACGGTGTCGAGCGCCCAATCCTCGTCGGTCACGGGCGTGGCGGGTGCGGCCGTCGACCTGCGCCTCTGGGGTCCGCTCAACCTGCGCGCGGGTGCCTACTGGCGCCCTGAAGCAATCTACAGGGACTGGAGCCTGGGTAGCGGCAACGCCAACACGCCCGTGGCTGCCGACGCCGTCAACATAACGACGGTCCAAGACGGGGGACTCGCCCCGACCGTGGGCCTCTTCTTCCGATTCTAGGGCCGGCCCCGAACCGCCTGCCGCCGTCAGCGCCGGGGCGCGTCGCTCGCCTGCTCGTAGGAGCGCATGACCTTGGCGCTGTAGCGGCTGCGGTACAAGCCGCGATGGGCGACGGCGATCGGGCCGAAATTATAGGCCGTGAGGGCCTTGTGCCAAATGGCCCGTTCCGGCGAGCCCTTGGGCATGCGCCTGGCGGCCCAGTCACGATACTCACGGAGGATGCGGCAGCCATAGTCGAGGTTCGTCTTCGGATCGAAGAGGTTGTCACCCCGCCGGGCGTGGCCCCGGTTGACCTGCATCAGGCCTCGTGACGGCCCCGTGCGACACGTCGGGTCCCAGTCGGACTCCTGGCGGATGATGCCTGCCACGAGCAGTTCGGGCACTCCATGCTTCCGTGCGGCTGCGCGTAACAGCGGAGCATAGCGCCGGGCCTTGTCGGCGCCCGCGGAACGGGCAATGGTCGCCTGAAGGCTGTCCTGAGCATCGGCCAAGGCCGGTGCGGCCTGCACCGCGACGACCGCAGCGCACGCCAACAGGATGCTCATGAACCTACGCATGGTGATCATGGTAACACGCCGGACGCTCCCGAATGCCTGTGCTACTGTGACGGGCATGTCAGGACCTGCCATCACCCTCGCGCGGCTGACGCATCTCCATCCTGGTGGCAAGGGTGTCCGGGAATTGTCTCTCGAAGTGCCCATGGGAAGCATCTTCGGCTTCCTCGGGCCCAATGGGGCAGGCAAGTCGACCACCATCCGCCTGCTGCTCGACTTCCTCCGACCCCAGTCGGGCGCGGCATCCGTCTTGGGCCTTGACCCCTGGCGCGACGGGCCGGCCGTGCGCCAACGCATCGGCTACCTGCCCGGGGAAGTCCACTTGCCGGAGAACCTGACGGGCATGGAGTTCCTGCGCTACGCCGCCCGCCTGCGTGGCGTCGCGCTGCCCGAAGAGCGCCTGCGCGCCATGGTCGAGGCGCTCGACGCCAACCCGGTTCCCAGGCTCAAGACCCTCTCCAAGGGCAACAAGCAGAAAATCGCGATCATCCACGCCCTGCTTCTCACGCGCGAGCTGGTCATCTTGGATGAGCCGACGGAGGGCCTCGACCCCCTCGTGCAACAGGCCTTCCACCGCCTGCTGGCCCAGTATCGCGACGAAGGCGGCACCATCTTCATGTCGAGCCATGTCCTGTCGGAAGTGGAGCGCCTCTGCGACCATGTCGCCATCATCCGTGACGGACGCATCGTCGAGGTCGCGCGAACCGAGTCCCTCAAGGCGAACAAGGCGCGTCGCGTCAGCCTCGTCCTCGACGCCGGAGTCGACCGGGAAACGGTCTCTTCCGCCCTGCCCGACGTGCGCATCGTGGCCTGGGAGGGTACCAGCAGCATCCTCGAGATCACGGGCGACATCCGTCCGCTCCTCGGCCTGCTGGCCCGGCTGCCCGTGCGGGATGTCGCCATCGAGCCAGCCAGCCTCGAAGACTCGTTCCTGGAGTACTACGCATGACCGCCGCCGTCTTCCTGCGTGCCCTCAAGGACAGATGGCCGACCATGCTGGCCCTGGCCGTCGGCCTCGCGCTGTTCCTCGGCATGATGGCCTGGTGGTACCCGGAGTATCGCGCCCAGGCGGAGATCTCGATGAAGCTCCTGCCTTCGTTCATCAAGAAGATGATGGGCGCCCGCGTCTCGATGGCGCGGCCGGAAGGCTATGTGTCCTGGATCCTGATCCACCCGCTCTGCCTCGCGATGCTGGCGACGTGGGCCATCGGCGTTCCCTCGGCGGCCATCGCCGGGGCCATCGAGCGCGGCACCCTCGCCTTCACGCTGTCTGGCCCCATCACGCGGGCCCGCTTCATCTTGGCGCAGGTCGGCCTGCTGGTGCTCGGCCAAGCCGTGACCGTCGCCGCCTGCGTCGGTGCGGTGGCCGCCATGTTCGCCTGGCATGCCGTCGTCCTGCCCGGGGGACTCGCCGGTTGGCTGCTTGCTTCCTTGCAGGCCCTGCTACTGATGCTTGGCATCGGCGGCGTCACGCTGCTGCTCTCCGCCGCAGCGAGCGAATCCGCCAATGCCTTCCGGCCCGCCATCGCCCTGATGATGATGGCCCTGTTCGTCAGCCTCTTCGGCGATGTCTTCCGGGCGCTCGAACCCCTTAAGCCGCTCTCACCCTTCTCGTGGTTCCGCCCCTACGAGCCGCTGGCCGGCAAGGAGACCGCCTGGACCGCCTGGGCATGTCTCGCCGGCTTGCCGCTGGTGACGATGCTGGGGGCATGGCAGGTCTTCGCACGGCGCAACCTGTCGATCTAGGACCTGTGACGGACGTCAGAACTCGAGGAAGGAACCGAACGAAAATGCGGGCGTGACACCAAGCGTCTCGATCCGATCATTGCTCAAATCATCGTAGGTCGCCTGCGGTCCGAGGCTGTAGCCCGCCCCAAAGGCCAGCACCAGATTGGGCGTCAGGCGGAAATCCGCACCTAGCCCGGCACTCAAGTTCCAGAGCAACGAAGGCTGGCGCGTCCACGAGATCCCATCGCTGCCGCGCCGGTACCAGCCCGTAGGTCCTGCCGTGCCATACGCCACCCCCGTGGCGCCCAGCAGATACATCCGTCCAAGACGGCCGTCGACCATCTGGCGCATGACCTGCGCCCCGACGTTGTGGAAGTAGGCGGAACCGTCGCTGTAGGGGATGCCCGCCACCTGCCAGCCCCAGCCGCTGGCAAACCATCGGCGCCAGGCAAAGCCCGAACCCGACAGCCAAGACACGGCCAGGCCATATCCCGTCAGGTCCGACTGGACCGAACCCAGGTCTGGCATGGGCTGGGCCGCAGAGCCCGTGGCCTCCGAGGAACCCGGCGCCAGCGCGCCATCGAAAGGCTTGAACTCGACCACCAGGTAGTTCTCGCCACGTATGCGACCGGAGGCCCGCTCGACCGCGCGCACCGCGACCCTGTCCCGCAGCCGATAGGCCGGACCGGGACGCATACCCAGCAACTCGGGGCGGAAATAGGGCTCATCCCTGACTTCGGCGAACGACACGGCAAGCAGGACATCCGCCTTGTCCTCGTGGTCGACGAACTCCACGCCACGCCGGACAAGCGCCGCCAGCAACAGGTGGTCCAAGGCACGTGCTTCGAGCACCGGCGGGCTCCGGAACGCGGCATCCGGCACCCAGCAGACCCGCTCTCCCTTGCGCACGTAGGGATTGTCTCCTTCCAGCAGGTGGTTGGCGACGGCATCGAGGTTGACCCGATGGTAGGCCGTGGCATCCGGGGGCGGCGCCGCAAGGCCGACCCCGGCGGGCAGGAATGGCGGAACGGCTGCCAGCAGCAAGGCATTCAGGACACATCGCGTGCGCATGTCAGGACCAATCCTTGTCCGTAGGCATCAGAACTCGATGAAGAGGCCCGCCCCGCCGCCCGGCCCGATGCGGTTCCCGGCGGACAGGCTGTAGCCGAGCTGGGCGGAGAAGACCAGGTTCGCCGCGAGGCGGAGGTCCGCCCCACCACCGACACTCAGGTTCCACGCCGGCCCCCCGAACCAGGAAGTGGCGAGGCTGCCGAGGCCGCCCCCGGCCGCCAGCAAGCCATAGCCACGACCGCCGGGTGCCTCGAAGAAGGACTGCATGACCTGTCCGCCGAAGTTGACGAACGTATCCGTGCCGTTGAGGTACGGAAAGCCTGAGATCTGGAACCCTCGCCCCGAAGCCAGCCAGCGGCGATAGGAAAAGCCGGAGCCCGCGAGGTTGGACAAGGTCACGCCGAACCCCTGGATCTCCTGCACCAGACGGCCCGTCTCCACCGAACCGGCGTCGGGTCCTGCGGCCTGTCGCCTCTCGACAGGCGCGAACGGCTGGTCCTGAACCACCAGAACGTCAGCCTTGCGGACCTTGCCCGTGGCAAGGACAACAGAGCGCGCCACCAGACGATGGGTCAGCGTGAAGGCAGGCCCCGGGCGCCCCTGCAGCAGTTCCGGACGATAGAGAATCTCACCTGGTGCACGCAGCAGGCTGGCCTCCAGGCGAATCGCGGCGTCTGCCTCCCTGCGGACCAGGAGCACCCCACGCCCCAGCAGGGCGTGGGTCGCCATGGCCCTCAAGATGCGGTCATCCGGCTCCTCGGGATGTTTCGCAGGCTCCCACCAGACACGCTCGCCCTCGGCCAAGTAGCCCTGGTCCACCAACTGTTCCACCAGACGCGCAAGCAACGTGCGATGAAGATCCGAGGCGTCCTCATCGAGGCCTGCGGCCCGGGACGGCGCAGCCAAACCGAGGCCGGCACTCAGGAAGGCAATGAGGACAAGGAAGACGGAACGGGCAACCATGGGTTCTGTTATCCTACCCTGCCGTCAGGGGGGGCAAAACCTCCCCAACGCAGAGGGGCCTGCCATCGATGGATGGCAAGCCCCTGACACGCCCCGCCTCAGGCAGCCTGCTTCTCGCCGAACCACTGGTCGGCCGACTTGGCCACCTTGCCGTCGTTGTACTGGACAAGCGCCTGCTGACGCAGCGACGTCTGACCATCACCCGCCTGGATGTTCACCTCGTCCCACGTCACATACAGCTTCTGGAGCTTGTCTGCGGCGTGGATGTAGTTCCCGGCCTTGTCCATCAGCTTGAGCTCCTTGGCCGCGACCGAGTTGGGATCGGCAAGGTCGATGTACTTGCGGCCCTGATCGTCCGTCTTGAGCTCGGCGGCGTACTCATGGGCCAGTTCGTCATAGGCGTTCTTGAACTTGCCCAGGTGGTCACCGAAGATTTCGTTGCCGTCGATGACCCCGCCGTTCTTCGATGTGCCGTCGCCGTTGCGGTCCTTGACCAGCCACGCCTCGTTGTCGTTGAGACCGCCGGACATGGTCACCTCACGGCCGTCATCCAGGCGAATCTGGCTGTTGTCCGTGGTGTTGACCTTGGCGTCGGTACCATCCAGCGTGATCTTCAGCGGATCGTGCGTGCCGGTGCCGCCACCAGCCGTGGCAGGGCCCTTGGAGGTGTTGAGCGGGAACGGATTTGCCTTGTACGAGGCCTCGGTCGTGCCGGGCGGGACGGAGACCCGCTCGCTCGAACCGTCGGGGCGCTGGACGATGGCTTCCCAGGGCTCGTGCTGCGGGAACAGGATCTTCGCCTTGCTGTTCATGTACTCGTCGATCTGCTTGATGAGACCGGCGACATCGTAGGGATTGCCTTGGCCCATCGCGATTTCGTAGAGCTTCATCAGCAGCTTCTGAAGGGCGGGATCATCCTTGAACTTGTCGATGAGCGAGGAAAGGTCGCCGGCGATCTTGTCGCCCCGCTCGCCGTTGTTGACCCGGTCAAGGACTTGGCCGATGCCACCCACAACGGTGTTGACCGGGGTGCGCGGCAGTTCGGGAGCCGTGCTGCGCGGGTCGGAACCCAGCTGATCCACCCCCAGGTTGGTGGGGCGGTTCGGCGTCTGGACGGCCGTGGCGTAATCGGGCACCCGCCCGCCGTCTTCCGGTCGATTGTCGACGACACCACCGCGATCCGGCACCAGGTTGCCCCCGACGACATCACGATCGACGGCAGGACGGTCGATGTCCACGTTGCCGGTCGGCAGGGCCGTGACTACCTCCTCGGTGACAGGCCGGTCCTGCGTCGACCCCGTCGGGACGACACCATCGTCCTTGATCTGGGGCACGGCGGTGTTCTCTTTCATCTTCACTGTGTCGAAACTCGGGGTCCAAGTCGATCCGCCCTGAATGCTGGACATCTTTGCTCTCCTCTTGCGCCAGGCCCCCCCCCGGGACCCTCGGCTTCACATCGGGCTTGTCGCCACGGCTTCTCCGGGCGGCGCTAAGCTTAATCGAGCGGCAACACTCCGGTTCGCGGGAACCCGCGGCTTGCCGAGCCCTTCATACCCGAGCGAGGGTGCACACCCCTGCCGCAACACGCATTTCAACCGCGCTCAAGCCAAGTCTAAAAGTTTCGATTCTGCTGCCTCGCGGGTACAGCACAATGAGCATGCGTCGCATCGAAGCGGACTTCCGCGCGCTGGCCCTCCCGGCCAATCCCGCGTCTATGGGCGCTCCGACAACCGCGCAGCAGGCCGAGGTGATCCGCTTGCCTCGCGACGTGCGGACGCCCGTTCGTGGCGCGCGCACCCGGATGAACTGGGAAGGTTCTCCTGCCGCCCGGACGGCACCCCTTCTCCCTCATGACGAATTCCACCGGTCTGCCAAGGCGACTCGTCGCCTCGAGGAAGCCGAGGCGTCGCAGGAGCTTCTTGAAGGCCTGCGTCGGCGCGGGTTGGGGGACCACCCCCGCGTGCGCGTGCTCGAAGCGTGGCAGCAGGCCACAGGCGACCAAGTCCGAGACCTTCCCGGCCAAGAAGCGGACAACCTGCTGGGCCAGCTCGCCGAGGGCGTGGATCGCCTTACGCTCTGGCTCTCTCGCCTTTTCCTGGCGCCGGGCGATCAGGCTCGGCAACGGCAAGATCGACTCCAGCAAATCCGGTCCATGGTGGCATCAGGCCAGCAGGATCGCGCCCTGGCTCTTCTGCGCCAGCAGGCCCGAGCGCACTCCGGCGATCTCGAGACCCGGGCGATGCTGGGCGGCTTGCTCACGGACATGGGCCATTACCTGGAAGCGGAACCCCACCTCGAGGCGGTGGCCGACCAACGTCCCAATCGGGCCGAAGCCTGGCTGGCCGTCGGCCGCCTCGCGTACCTGAGAGGGCAAGGCAGCCGAGCCTTCGAGGCGTTCGGCAAGGCATGGCGCCTTGCCCCCGAGGCATCGGACACCAACGCCTGGCTGGGCATCATGGCACATGATGCCGGCCGCATGGCCGAGGCCAACCGCTTCCTCGAGCGCGCCGTCGGTTTCGACCCGGGCAACAGCGTGGCCCGCTACTACTTGGGCCGGACCGCGATGGCCGAGGGCGATGCCTTGCGCGCACGCTTCCAGTTCGATCTGGTCAAGAAATTGCAACCGGCGGCAGATCTGCGGCAAAGCCTCACGCCCGAGCCTGCACTGACGGCGCCCCGCGATCCCCGCTCGGGATGGACCATGCCGCGTCCCCGTGTGGCCGGTGTGCGCTAGGGGCGGTGGTCGGGTATCCTAGGATGCCCTGACCGACCGAGGAAACGGCGATGCGGAACATGTTCGGCCTCGTGGCCCTCATCTTCTTCCTGCTCAGCGCCCTGGCCCTGCAGGGTGGCAGCGCGGCCACGCTCTGGTCGTGGCACGCCTTCGTCATCGTGCTCGGGGGTTCGGCGACGGCGGCTTTCATGTCGTTTCCTGCCGACCGGGTCCTGGCCGTACCCCGACTGACGTGGGAGGCCCTCAAGCCTGCGAGCATCGAGATGGTCGAGGTCGTGGCCAAGCTCATGAAGTTGTCGACCCGCCTGCGGACGGCCGGCATCCAGGGCACGATGAAGGACATCGCCAACATCGAGGATCCGTTCCTCAAGCGCGGCATGCAATACATTACCGAGGGTTTCGACTCGCAGGAAATCCAGGACCTGCTGGAAGCCGAGATGCTGGCGATCCGAGGCCGCCACCGGACCAACATCGCCGTCTTCGAGTCACTGGGAGGCTTCTGCCCCACGCTGGGCATCCTCGGCACCGTCCTCAGCATGGTGTCCGTGCTGGGCAACCTCGACAAGCCGGAGCAGCTGGGGCCCGAGATCGCAACGGCCATGGTCGCCACGCTCTACGGTGTCGGCGCAGCCAACCTGTTATTTCTCCCCCTGTCGAACAAGCTCCGGAAGAACTCTGAAGAAGAGTTGCGCATCCGCTGGGTGATGGTCGAAATCATCCTGGCCATGCAGGCCGGAGCCAACCCCCGGCTCATCAACGAGCGGCTCCAGGTCAGCCTGCCGCCGTCGACCCGCAAGACCATCCGCGCCTCAGCCAAGACCCGTCGCAGTTCGGGTTCCACGGCAGGCCTCGGCGGGGCCGAACCGGAGATGGCCGTGCCCCAGTACGACGAGGGATAGGGCATGCGGGCCAAGGACTGGCGCCTTCAGCGTGAAGGCGAGGAAGAGCAGCACAACGATCGCGAGCGCTGGCTGATCACCTACGCCGACTTCATCACGCTGCTGATGGTCTTCTTCGTCGTCATGTACGCGATGTCGAGCCGCATCTCCGCTGAGAACTTCGCCAAGATCACCCAGTCCATCAAGCAGTCCCTGAGCATCAAGAAGAAGGATGGCCAGGACATCTTCGCCAATACGCCGACCACCGTGAAGAGCGACCAGATCCAGGAGGCGCAGGCGCGGGTCAAGCAGGCCATCGCCAAGTTCGATGGACGCTCGCAAGTCCGGGTCGACATCCAGGACCGCGGCCTGGTCATCAGCCTGTTCGACACGGCCTTCTTCGATGCCAACTCGACGGACATGAAGCCGGCGCTCAAGCAGGCCCTGCGCAAGGCGGCCCAGGCCCTGGAAAAGATGCCCAATGCCATCAGCGTCGAGGGCCACACGGACAATGTCGCGCCAGGCGGAGCCGCAGGAACCAACTGGCGCCTCGCAGGAGATCGTGCCATCAAGGTCGTGGAATTCCTGGTCAAGGAAGGCCGCATCGCCCCCAAGCGACTCTCTGCGACAAGCTACGCCGAGTTCCGGCCCCTGTTTCCGAACGACACCGCGCAGCACCGGGCCCTGAACCGCCGCGTGGACCTCGTGGTGTCGGCCGACGCACCCAAGGCGGCCCTGACACCCAGCCCCACCCCCTCCGATCAGCTGGTCGCCCCGGGCTACAGCTACCCGACGCCCGGCAACTTCCAGAACCCCTTCAACAACGGTGGAATCAGCAATCCTTTCGGCAGCAACTTCTAGGCGGTACGGACCGCTTGCAGGGGCCTTGGCCCTCTTGATCGCCTTGGTGTGTCCGATGGCGTGGGCAGAGACGGATGCCGCGGGCCTCCCTGCATCCGTGGCGACCCCGAGCGAGGCAGATGCCGCGCGTCTGCAAGCGGGCCAGGTCATGACGCAGGCCTTCGAGCACGCCGATGGCCTCCGCGGCTCGGTCCTGCGCTTCTGGGCCAAGGCCAGCCCGGACCAGTGCTTTGCCATCCTGGCCGACCCCGCGAAGCTGGCCGAGTTCATGCCCAGCGTGCATAGCATCCGGATTCTCGGGGAGCAACCGGATGGCACCGTCCTGCGGATGGTCAGCCAAGTGCCTTTTGCGCCGGACCTCACGATCCGCCGATGGGGCGTGCCGGCCACCCGGACCATACGCTGGGTCCAGGTCCGAACGCCCTTCCGCCGACTGGAAGGCCGCTGGCAGATGAATGCCTTGGGTGCCGGCACGTGTCTGGAATATGCCTTGGGCGTGGATACTTCCGGCAACCTGATTCCCGGCTGGGTCATCTCGAGCCTGCAGCAGCAAGGCACCCGCGAAATCGCCCACAACGTCCGCCGTCGCATCGAATCGGGGGGCACGTGGAAGAAGCCGGGCTGAACCAACCGCCCGGCAACCAACTTGCCGCCGCCCCGGGCCCCCAGGCCAGCAACGTCAAAGCGCTGCGCGCTTGGGTCCTGTACGACTTCGCCTACATCATCTGGAGCATCGACATCCTGTCGATCCACGGGCAGCTGTTTCTTCAGGATGTCCTGAAGGCATCCGACAGCCTGTGGGCCTGGACCGTCACGCTCGCCATGGTGGTGGTCGCGATCATCGCTCCGCTGCAGGGAGCCTGGTCCGACAGGACCGGAAGACGCATGATCCTGCTGCGCGGCTGGGCCCTGCTCTGCATCGGCGCGACCCTGTTCGTGCCTTGGGCCGGGCATCAAGCAGGAGCCCTCGTCGCTGCTGCGCTCCTCGGCATCTCGATTGTCGGCTTCCAACTCTCCCAGGCCGTCTATCACGGCATCCTGCCTGACCTCGCGGCGCCGTCGGACCGTGGCCGGTGGTCCGCCGCCGGTATCGGCGTCGGGTTCATGGGCACCCTGCTGGGCCTTGCCATCGTCGGCTCGTTCGTGAGCGGACGGCTCGGCCCCTGGCCCGTGCATTGGGGAGGAAACGGCGCCGAGGCAGCCTTCATTCCCTCGGCGCTGCTCTACCTGTTCTTCGCCATCCCGGCCTTCGCGCAACTGCCCGACCGACCGCCGGCGGCAGAGGCCGGGGATGTCGGGGTCGCCGCAACCTTCCGGATGATCCGTGAAACCCTGTCACCCGCCAAGCATCCCGGTCTTGGCCGATTCATGCTGGCCAACCTGCTTTTCATGGACGCCGTCAACACCGTCATCCTGTTCATGGCGACGTATGCCACGCGGGCCATCGGCCTCAAGGCCGGCAGCGACGTCGAACTGCTCCTGGCGAGCAGCACGGTGGTCGCCATCGCCGGCGCGTTCGCGTGGGGACGCATGACGGATGCCTGGGGCCCGGGCAGGGCCCTGAACCTCTGTCTCGGCTCCTGGACCATCGCGCTGATCCTTGCCGTCTCCATCCGCGATGCGGACATGTTCCGCTGGATCGTGGGTCCGGCCATCGGCTGGTGCATGGGCGGCACGGGCACCATCGTCCGCCCCTACCTGAGCCAATTGGCCCCGCCCGAGGCCCAAGGCACGGTCTTCGGGATCTGGGCCCTGGTCGGCAGGGCAGCGGCGGTCGTGGGCCCCCTCGTATGGGGCGTCGCCGTCACGCTCGGCCAACCCCTCGGAGACGACAGGTTCCGTGTGGCACTGGGCAGCCAGGGAATCATGCTGTTGCTGGGGTGGTTGCTCCTGGCCGGTATGCCGCGCAGGGCCTCCGTCAAATCTTCGTGAAATCCCTGTAGCGGGCGCAGTCCTCTCCGGTTTTGCAGGCATAACCGGTCAGGAACGTGAGGAGCACAGGAACATGCCGAACAAAGTGACGGGCTCGGGCACCCAGCCTTTCTCGACCAAGACGGCCCGCAGCGCGACCGCGAACGCGACTGCGGCGTCCAGCCCTGCACCCGCGGCGCCCCGCACCTCGGCTGCCCCGGACGTGTCCGTCATCTCCGCGTCGGCGACGAGTGGCAACCGCCCGGCGTACAGCGGCCAGGCCCTGTTCCAGACCGGCAAATCCGATCCGCGTGGCGGCACCCAGGACCTCGACAAGATGCTGAACCAGTTCGCGGCCGACTTCAAGAAGATGTCGCCCGACCAGCAAAAGGCCCTGCTCGGCAACCCCGGCTTCCGCATCGATGTCACGGGCTATGCCTCGAACGCCGGCACGAAAACCCAATACGACAATCAGGGCCTCTCGGCCCGTCGTGCCACGGAGACGGCAGCCCACGTCAAGAGCTATCTGGCCAAGCAGGGGATTGACGTTCCTTCGAACGCCATCAAGAGCAAGGGCGGCGGAACACCGAGCAACCCCGGAAAGGCCCTTGAGAACAACGATCAGTCGGACCGGTCGGCCAAGGTCGAAATCTCCATGCCCAAGGTCGTCGCTGGCGGCAATCCGCCAGCCGCCCAGCAGAATCAACCGCAGGCCAGTGCAAAGCCCGCGCAACCGGCACCGGCGCAGCCTGCCCCCGCTCAGCCCGATCCTGCCCAGCAGGCTCCTGCCGCAGGCGGCAACGCGCAGGGAAGCGGTCAGGCCCAAGGCAGTGGCAACGGTCAGCCCAGTGGTGGCGTCCAGGGCAGCAATGGTCCCCGAGGCGGCGGCACGAGCGTCCAGGACGTGGCCAATGGCATCACGGCCTTGACCGAGCTTGTCAAAGGCTTTGGCGATATCTGGAAGGGCGTCCGCAACAAGCCGCGGTCGGCCGAACCCGCGCCTGTCCCCAACACGCCTGCGCCTGTCGTGCCCACACCGGCGCCCATCATCGTGACCACCCGGAAGGAAGAGGATGAGGAAAACGAGCCCGCGCCGGCTCCGGTTCGGCCTCCTGCACCCGTAGTCGCCGATGATGGCTTCAAGGGCGTGGAGGGTTCCGTGGTCCAGCCTGTCGAGGTCCCGTACGGCGGAGTCGCGGCAGGCTCCTAGGGCACGTCCGGATGGATTAGCGTCGCGAGGCACGGGGAACATAGGCCCCGTGCCTCGCAGATTATTTCAGGGCCGTTCCCGCGGCTTCACGATGATCGAACTCCTGGTCGTCATCGTCATCATCGGCATACTCGCGGCAGTCGCCATCCCGAACTACGCCGGTGCGCAGGACAAGTCGCGCAATGCTTCGGTCCAGAGCAACATGCGCGTGACCCAGCAGGCCATCGAAGTGTGGGGCGCGGACATCAACCATCGGTACCCGACGGCGCTCAAGACGGCCGTCGAGGGGCACGCCTTCGTAGGCGGTGGCGAAGACTACCTGCCGAACGACACCTATCCTCCGACCCCGTGGGGGACCCAGCAGGCGGCCGGCACGGCGCTTGCCTGCGACGACACCCCTGACAACCACGTCTACGCCGCCGAATTGGGCAACCGACTCAATCCGGTTTCCACGGCCAGTTTCGGAGCCATCGGCTTCAGCACGACGACGACGGAAGGCCAGTACATGCTTGGCGGCACAGGCAAGCGGGGCAACAACCCGGTGCGTGTCCTGACCCTCAAGAACTTCTGATCGCGGCCGATAGTTCTCCAGGGATTCGGAGCGGCAAGACCGTTTCAGGCCAGGATGGCGCGGATCCCGCCAGCAAGGAGCTTCAGGCCGTGAGCGTCACCTCCGTGAGCATCACTCCCGTCACCCCGTCCGCCGAGGGTCGGCTTCCCGCAGGCCTGCGACCGAAGGCCGGCGAAGCCCAGCGGCAAGCCGGCGCGCGCGAGGCGCCTTTCCGGGCACCGCATCGCCCCGGGGCCATCGAGACGCCGAACAAGGTACAGGATCGTGCCGAGCGCATCTTCCAGACCATCCTGCAGCGTATCGGGCGCGATCCCGAAGCCCTCGAGCGTTTGCGCTCCCTCGCCCTGGCCACGATGGATCGGTCAGCGGAGGCCGAAGGGCCGCTGGTTGCCGCCCTGGCGCACGCCCGTGTCCAGGGGATGGTCGCCGACCTGACGCGCCGCAGTCGCATGAGCGGCATCGATATGAAGGCCTGATCCCTATGGCCAAGGGGCCCCGACCTTGTGGTCGAGGCCCCTTGGTTCTGGGAGACGGTGTCTACTGACCGAGAATCGGCTGGACACGGACCTGCTGGTTGGGCTCGGCGTAGCTGACCAGCGACGAGCGCCGGATTTCTTCGAGCTTGGCCAACACGCCGACGCCGTCCACGATTTCGAAGACGTGCACGCCGATGCCCTCGATGACACGCCTACTACGCAGACGATGCGTCACCTGAAACTGCTGGACCGCGGCCACGGACACCCGGGGGGCGAACTTGACCAGGATCTCGCCGGTACCGATCTGGGGCTGGAACATGGCGCTGGCCGAGACCTTGCTGTTGGTGGAAGCGGGGGCCTGGACCGGCACGGTGTTGCCGCAACCGGCAAGAACGAACGACAACGTGGCGATGGCCACGGAGATGGAGCGAATCATGGGTTACCTCGACTGTATGTGAAAGGGTCACGAAAGACCCTAAACATGGATTTAACAAATTTCCCCACCGGCCGTCAAGCAGGAAAACCCTTGCCCCACCTTGTCTCCCGACCAAGCCACACCCACCGGGCCGTGCGCCGTGTCACACCCCTGCTGCTCATCACGCTGGCCCTCGCCCTGACGGGTTGCCGCAACCCGCTCTACCTCGTGGCTCAGGCCGCCAGGATGTGGGTCTCCGTCCCCTCGGAGCGACGCATCTACGAACTTGACCGCGAGGGTCTGCGCAGCACGCATGGCCAGGTCTGGCTCGAGGCCAGCGCCACACGCCTCGCCTGGAGTCCCGTGACGCGACAAGTCGTGGCCATCCAGCCCGAATCACGCTCCGTGGCCCTGGTCGATGCGGGTCTGCTGCGGGTTTCCCGGAACGTAGGCGTCGGCGGCACCCCCGTGGACGTCGCCATCAGCACCTCCGGCATGACGGCCCATGTCCTTCTGGCAGAGGAACGCGCCGTCGCCCTCGTCGATCTTCGCAGCGGCAAGGTACAACGCGTGGCGCTGTCGCCGTCGGGCGCCAAACCCGCCGTGCTCGCTTGCCCGCGCCAAGCCCAGGATGAATCTTGGATCGTGGCCGAGGACGGCCGGATCGAGATCGTGCGGGACGGCGCGCTGCAGCCGGCCGGGACCCCGCTGTCCGGCAGCGTCAAACCTTTCCGGGCCGTAGCTGATGCTGCCGGTGGCATCGTCCTGCTGGACACCGGACGCGCCGCGCTTGTCCGCCTGCCCTCGGCACGCGGCGACAGTGCCACGCTCGTCAGCATCGGGACCGTGACGGGGGGCGGCCAGCCTGCCGACATGGCCGTGGCACCCGATGGCAAGGCAGCCGTGACCTTCCCGGATGCAGGCCGGGTCGTGATTCTCGAGGCCGACGGACGCAGCCAGTCCTATGCCAGCGGCGCGCCAGGCGCACGCGCCATCGTGGCGGATGCACGCGGCTTCCACGTGGCCCACGAAGGGCCCAACCAGGTCTTCGCCCTGACGTGGAGCGGCTCGACGCTGTTGGCTGCACGGTGGGTCGACACGCTGCCTGGCCCCCCCGTCGCCGCGGTCGCCCTCGACTAAGGAGCCGGCGCAACATCCTTGCGGGTTGCCGAAGGCGCCTTGGGACCGGCAACCGAGACCACCATCCGACCGGGCACCAGCCAGGTCCGTGCGACACGGCGCAGGGTCGCGTGGTCAAGGCGAGCCAGGGCCTCGCGCGTCGCGCCACGCTCGTCCTCCCCGAGCCGCAGGCGATACCACGCGGCCCGGGCTGCGGCGGCCTGGGCCGCGTGCTGATCCCGCAGGGCAAGGCCTCCTGCCAAGCGGACCTTGGCGCGCCCGAACGACTCGAGGGGCAGGCCCTCGCCAGCTGCGCGCTGCCAGCGCGACACCAATTCGCGCACGGCATCGTCCACGCCCTCTGCCTGGGTCGCAAGCGTCAGCTGCACCATCCCTGAACGCTCGAGCAGGTTGGCCCCGCCGCCCGTGCTGTAGGCCAACGGCTTTCGATACACGAGGTCGACAAAGCCATCGAACGCCAAGCCTCCGGCAAGTACCCGCAAGGCCAGGGCGTCAGGATGACCGGCCGGTGGCATCGGAAACCCGACGGCAACGTGGACCTGCTCCCGCTGCATGGGCACGTGCAGGGTGCGTCGCTTGACCAGGGATGGAGCCAAGGGCGCAGACGGCACGTCCGGCGGTCCGGGCTGCGACACCGCATCCGGCCCGGGGGGGGCAGACCAGGCCGCGTAGGCCTCGAGCAAGGGTTCGAGCTGCTGCCAAGAGCGTGCATCGACGATCGCCAACACCGCACCCGACGGCACGAATCGCCGGCTCATCAGGTCCCGCAGGCTGGCGGGCGTGATGGCCGAAAGGCCTTCTGGCGAGCCGGACAGGGGCCGGCCATAAGACCCCTCACCCCACAGGCCTTCGGCAAGCGCACGACTTGTTCTGAAGGCGGGGTCCTCGCGCTCACGCTCTTGGCGATCCCGCAGCCTGTCCCGGGCACGCGAAAGACCCTGCACGTCGAGGAGCGGGCGCGTCACGATCTCGTGGACAAGCTCCAGCGCCTCTGGCAGATCCCCCGCCGGAACCGAGGCCCCGAGGATCAGGGCCTCACGCTCCGCCGCGATCGACCAGCCATTGCCCATGCGTCGCCAGGCGGCAGCCAAAGCGGCTTGGTCGCGTCGGGCCGTACCCTCCTGCAGACATTCGGCGAGCAGGGCGGAAGAACCGGCCACCGACGGCGGATCATCCGCGGCCCCCCCGCGGAACTGGAGGGAAAGGCCCGCCAAGGTTCCACCGGGGCGACGTTCGTGCAGCACGGTCAAACCGTTGGCCAGCACGTGCCGCCCGACCTCGGCAACCTGGTCCGCAGCCTTGCCGCGCACCTTTGCCAAGCGTGCACCGGGCGCCTTCCAGATTCCGGACTCCGCCCAAATGACGGCGCCCCCGTCGTGACCCGACGCGGGCTCGAGCCGTGCCAGTTCGCGGCTGGCCTCCGTGACGCCTTCGGGGTCTTCCGCGGGCTCGGCTGCCGCCGCCTTGGGCACCGTGAGGACCAACGTGGCGTTGTCCCGCCGCAGATAACGACGCGCGACCCGAAGCACATCCTCGGGCGTTACCGCCTCGAGACGACGTTCGTCCTCCAAGGCACCGTCGAGATTGCCCAGCACGGCCGCCTCGCCAAGCCAGCGCGCCAGGCCGAGCGGCGTCTCACGCTCCATCTGTCGGGCGCGCCGCAAGGCTGCCTTCCACGTCGCCAGAGCCTCCGGAGCCGGCGGCACTTCCCGGAATCTGGCCAAGGTGCGCCAGACGGCCGCCTCGGCTCTGGAAGCAACCGTGGACGACCGAGGACGAGCCGAGCACCACAGGACGCCGTGCTGCTCGAGCAACTGCAGGCCGGCCCAGGCCGAGGTCGCATGCTGGTCGCCACCAACGACCAGGTCCTGCCAGAGCGCCGCCCCGCCATCGCCACCAAGGAGACTCGCCAACAACTCGAGCGCCCAGCGATCCGGATGGCGAACGCCCGGCACCACGAGCACCAGATCCAGCGAGGGCTCGGGTACTTCCTGCACCTGACGCAGGCGCTGGAAACCCCGGAAGGTCCACGACGCCGGGACATCTGAGAGCGGCACATCCGAAGCGGGCGACTGCGCTTCAGGCGAGGCCGGGAACTGGCGCTTCATGGCGGCCAGGACCGCGTCACGGGACAAAGGACCCGCCACGACCACGACCATGTTGTCCGGACGATACCAGCGCCGGTGGTGGTTGACGAAGTCCTCACGCCCAAGGCCCGCAAGGTTCGCGTGATCGCCGATGACAGGGCGTCCGTAGGGATGACGGCCGAATGCGAGGCCCCACGATGCCCGCCAGGACGAGGTTTCCGGCCGGTCGACCATCCGGGCGATCTCCTCGCCCACGACCTTGCGTTCCTTCAAGATGCCCGCCTCCGGAAAGACCGGATTCTGCAGGCTGTCGGCCAGCGCATCGAGCGCCGCGGCGAATCCCGACTCGGGCACGACCGCGTGGTAGGTGGTGCGGTCATAGAAGGTATCCGCACCGTGCACGCCACCCATCGAGAAGATTTCCAGCCTGTCCTCGAGTTCGCCTCGCCGCTTCGTCCCGCGGGAAAGCAGGTGCTCGAGGTCGTGGCTGATACCGGCCTGAATCGGATCCTCGTGGCGACTGCCGACGTGCACCCAGGCGCTGATCGCCACCAGATCCTGGCCGGGCATCTCCTTGTGGAGCAGGGTCAGACCGCTCGGCAACCGCACGACCGAGAGACCCTCGGCCGCATCATCCCGACCGGACATGGCCGCAACCTCCGTGACGGCGGGCCTTGTCGCCGCGGCGACAGGCCCGCCGAGGACCAGCGAGGAAAGCCATCCCGAGACCAGCAGCCAAGGGAGGATGCGCCTCACGACAAGGATGACCCCGCATCCCGGAACCGCGCATACTCGGGGTCGCGATGCACGTTCGAACCGAAGGCACCGGTCTTGCCTGAATACTTGGTGTAGGTCTTGCGGTCGTAGGGCAAGCCTGTGGGGCGCCCCTCGAAGAAGCAAAGCTGGGCGATGCGCACGCCCGGGTAGAGGGCGATCGGGACCCGGCTGATGTTGTTGAGCTCGAAGGTGATGCTGCCCGCGAAGCCCGGGTCGACGAATCCGGCCGTTGCGTGGATCAGGAGCCCGAGGCGCCCCCAGCTCGAGCGTCCCTCGACACGGACGGAAATGTCCTCGGGAATCCTGACGAACTCGAGGCTGGCGCCCAATGCGAACTCGCCCGGATGCAGGATGAAGGCCTTGCCGGGCTGGATCTCGTAGGCGCGCATCGACACGGGCGCGTCGGCCATCGTGTGCGCAGGGTCGAGATGCGTCAGATTGGCGACATCGACCACCTTGAAGTCGGTCCCGAGCCGGATGTCGAGGGAGGTGGGCCCGAACTGCTGACGCGGCTCGATGATGGGCGTCACGACGACCCGACGCCGCTCATCCGCCGTCGTCAGGCGCTCGAGGAGATCGCGCTCGTTCAGGATCATGGCGTTACCCCGGCCGGTACATCCCGCAGAAGTCGGTGCAACGCGGCCGTCTCGAGCGACTTGCGCACGAGGTCCATGAACCCGCCGGCAAGCTGCCCCAGGCGTTCCGTTCCCCCTGCCGAACCCGCCTCGAGCGTCCAGGCAGCACGCAGATCGAGGAAGGCCAGCCACGCACCCGCCTGAAGGTCCCACGGCAGGACGGGCTCCTCGCGCAAGCCATCAAGGACCTGGTAGAGCGACGATCCCGTCAGGCCATCGAAAGCGGAAGATAGCGGCATGCTTGCACGCACGGCCTCGAGGCTCTTGACCGGCAGGGCGGATGCCAGCAGGCCATCAGCCAGCCTCGCGGCAACGCCCGCCACCACGGGACCGCCGGGAAGACCGGGGGGAAGGTCGAGGGCAATCGCCTGGCCCGCACGCGCGAGCCGAAGCCTGCGGGCCAGACCAAGCAGGGCCTGCCAACCCGGACCGGGGAAGCCGTGATCCGTCTCGCCCTCCGCAGCGGCGATGGCCGCCGGCCAGGCCAGGACCAGCTCCACCTCGCCCACCGGCAGCGGCACGAAGCCCGCGGGGTCCCGATCGCACGGCGTCGGGGCCAGCGCAGCCGGAGGCCAGGAGCCCCAGCGTCCGTCCAGCCAGGCCCCGAAGGCGGACGGCACGGCCGACATCCCGACCCGAAGCAGCGCCGCCTCGAGCTCGTCCAGAGCGCAGGCCAGCTCCGCGGGCCACGCGGCCGGCCACGGAACCGGCAGATCCCGACCCGCAAAGGCCCCCTGCCAATCGGCTTCGGCCAGGGCGGAGACATCCGGAAACCGACGCATCAGGACACCCCGACGGACGCTGTCCCCGACCAGGACATCGGCCACGGTTCGCTGCCAGAGCGCGGCACGCAGCCACACCTGCCAACCTGCCTCCCAGGAGGCGGAAAGGACCGGCCTATCCGCGTGGTCTATCATGGTGCACCGATGGTAGCACGATGGAGGGTCCGCACTTGCGCCAACGCCTTTCCCTCCTGACGGCCCTCGCGGCCCTGCTTTTGCTGCTCGCCGGCTGCGGCATCCAGGACGCGCTCTACCTTTACGACCGCATCCCCAAGACCACGGATGAGGCAGGGAAGGCGGTCCCCGACTTCCTCTCGGCTCTGCCCGAATTCCCGGTTGCCTTCGCGGTCCAGCTGGGGGATACGCGAGCCAGCTTCGCGGACCTGGTCTACAACAAGTCCCTGGCGAACGGTCCGGGGGCCTCTGCGTGGTCGACGGACTCGGACAACGTGCCGACCTACGGCAGCCAGGTCGCGACCTTCGGGCCCGTGGCCTTCGGTACGTTCCTCGAGAAGGACATCCCCATCCCGCTGTCATTCGACATTCCGGCGGCCCCCCTGACCTTGCCCGACCTCAGCACGACGGTGCCCGCCCCGACCCCGATCCGGCTGGCCGACACCGGTCTGGGCAGCGTCACGATTCCCGTTCCCGACGGCTTTGGCGGGACAACGGCGGTGCCGCTCGGCACGGCCGTGGCGAATCCGTTGCTGGCCAACGTGCCCGTTCCGGAGCTGGCCTTCGGCCCCAGCCCGACGACCCGCATCCCGGTCGACCTGCCGACCGAAATCGTGGCCGTGCGGCTCAAGGCCGGGTCCCAGCTGTCAATCCCGGTCACGAACAACACCATCACGGCGGCCGTGCTCACGCTGGTCCTAACCGATCGCACCAACACGGAATTGCAGCGGGTCGTCCAGGCCATCGGAGCCAATGCCTCGGAAACCGTCTTAATGCCACTTTCCGGCGAGCTCAAACCGCCCCTGTCCATGGCCGTCCAGGTCAGCGGCACGGTGCCTGCCGGCACCCTCATCGGGGCCATCGACCTCGACAATGGCTCGTTCGCCGTCGGCACGACGGCCGTGACGATCCTGCCCGACGAAGTCGACGTCAACCTGCCTGCCATGGGGCGAAACGCGGCCGGGTCAGCGCGCTTCCCGACGCCCGACGCCCTGAAGCAGCCCATCCGCAAGGCTGTCGACATCGGTGCCCAGCTGCCTCAGGACCAAGGCATCCTCGAAATCGAGGAGGTGGAGCTCGCCTCGGGCTCCCTGCGCTTGACGATGAGCAACGGCCTCGATGCCGACCTCGACCTCGACCTGAGTTTCGAAGGCCTCGAGAACCTGACCTCGGCCACGGCCATCGTGGATACGGGTGACGTACCACCGTCGACGACGCTGCCGGACGGCGGCCTGCGCCTGGGCATCAACGCCAGGCAAACCGTCACGTGGACGCTGGACCTTGCCGGGGCCCGCATGCGGCCCCGATCCGTCACCGACGACCAAGGCCAGACGGTCAAGGGCATCGCCATCGCCGCCCAGGTCAACCTGCTCGATACGCGCACGGACCGCAGCCACCTGCGTGCCGGCGTGCGTGTCCCGGCGACCCTCGTCACCAGCCAGGAAGCCACGGGGAACGTTGCCCTTTCTCCCATCGGCATGACGGCCCTCCAGGCCCGGATCAACAGGGCCGAGAGCGTGCCCGGACAGGCCCCCATCGCGCTGCCGTCCGACTTCCTCGATTACGGCATCCTGCCCGGCCGCTTCACGATGAAGGTCAGGCTGGACAACGCCAGCGGCATCGCCGGCCGATTCGACCCGCAGCTCGAGGCCAGCGTCTCGGCATCGGCCTCCGCGGCAACCTGTGCCAGTCTTTTCCCCGGCAGCACGGGCTGTCCGGCCACGGCCTCGATCAGCTTCGTCACGACGGGGCCGCAGGCCTTCGACGGGGCTTTCGCGGCCGGCTCGCCCACCGCCACCCGGTCCACCGTGCTCGAGCTCAACGAACGCAACACTAACCTGCTCGACCTGATCGCCCTCGGGATCAGCGAACTGCGCATCAACTCGCGCCTGCTCATCGGCGAGGGCGCCTCGGTCCGCCTGACGCGGAACGACCAGATGGGCGGTGCCGTCGACGTGGCGATGCCGCTGGCCCTTCGGTTCAACGAATTCGGACCCGGACGGCAGCGCCCCGGCCCCCCCGCCTCGACCAGCCCCCTCGACCTGTCCAAGAGCTTCGATGCGGCAATGCTCGAGCAGCTTCGCAAACACCTGCGGCGGGTCTCGCTCGAGTTCCGCATCGACAACGGGTGGGGCATGCCGATCGACATCCAGTTGGACTTCCTGAAGGAAAACGGGAGCGTGGCCTTCACCCGGACCCTGCGCCTCGGGACGGCCGACGGCACCACGGCCGTCTCTCTGCTGGACCTCGGCCCCGATGAGGTCGCAGCCCTTCCTGATGTCCGCAACCTGACGGTACGGGCGGTATCCACAGGCAGCAACGGCCAGGTGCTCGCGATCCGCAATGCGGCCGAGTTGCGCCTGCGCCTGAAGGCCTATCTGGGGGTCCTGCTGTCCCCTGACCTGCTCAAGGGTGCCGGAGGCAGCCGATGAAGACCGTGCGTCCGACAGGCCTCCCCGCGAGACTTGGCCTCGCCCTCGCGACACTTGCCCTCGTGGCGCGGCCAGCCTACGCTTCGGGCAGCAGCAATGCCCGGGCCATGGCGATGGGCGGCGCGCAATCCGCGCTTGCAGACGAGGCCGATCAGGGCCTGTGGAACCCCGCCCTGCTGGCCATCCCCAGACGTGCTCCCGGAAACGCCCTGCTCTTCAGCATCCAGGGCGGGGCAGGAGTCGGCAACACCTTTGCTTCGTTCGACACCCTGCGCAGCCTGCTGCCCGACCAGGATGGCAAGCGCCGGACCTTCTCGGAAGCCGAATGGGCGACACTGGCGGCCGGCCTGCCGGAGTCCGGTCTGGGCTTGATCGGCGACGGTGGCGTGCGCGTCTCCCTGGCCAGTCCCTTCCTGCACACGGGCATCTCGGCAACACTCGACACCAGCATCCGCAACATCGGCATCCCTCGGGGCCTGGTGGACCTGTTGCTCCGCGGGAACGCCAACGCTTCGTCCATTCCCTTGTCCGGCCTCGAGGGAGCTGCTGCCTACGGGCTTGCCAACATCGCCGTCTCGCATGCCGTCCCCCTGCCGCTCGGATTGGGCAGGGCCTCGGCCCTGGGCATCACCGCCCGGTACATCCCGGCCATGGCCTTCGCCACGATCACGGAGGCGTCGGGATCTGCCCTGACGCTGGACGAGGAAGGCCGCCTTTCGGCGGACGGCCACCTGCGCTACGAGGGCGTGATGTCGGCACCTGCCGCCATCAATCCACCCATGACGCAGCAGAACCTCGTCTTCGACATCGGCTTCGCGAACCGCTGGAACGACAACGTGACGTGGAGCCTGATGGCTGCCAACATCGGCGGCAACCTGCAGGCAGGCCCATGGTCCGACAAGACGATCGATCTGGTCCTGCCCCCGACCACGCTGGGATATGACCTGAGCGGCGACACCCCCAAGCCGCTGGACTTCAAGAGCGCCGTCAAGGATGGCGTCGGCGCGCGCAACGGGGAAACCCAACGCGCCGTGACGATTCCGATGCTCCTTCGGGGCGGCCTTGCCTGGGAGGGTGACCTCGGCTTGCGTGGCAATTTGTCGGACATCCTGGGCGAGGCCCGATCGCCCTACAGCGTTGCGCTGGACCTTTCTCAGGGCCTTGGTGAGGGCTTCGGCGTTTCCCGAAACCCGCAAGCGTCCTTGGGTGCCGAAGCCCGGCCCTTCGGGCGCTGGCTGGCCCTGCGCACCGGCGTCCGTCTGGGGGGTGCCTATCCCCTCGGCGGTCTGGGCCTGGGCCTCGACCTGCGCTACTTGCGCCTCGACCTAGCCACGGGGACGGTGGGGGGCCTTTTCGGCGGCGCCAAGGGCTCCTACCTTTGGCTCAGCACCTCGCTGGTCCTGTAGGCGACGGCGTCCGGCACTGCCGGACATGCCGCCGGCCTCGACCAGCAGGCGAAGGCCGCGTGCGAGGCCCTCGGCCATCTGGACCTGATGCTCCTCGTCGAGCAACCGACTGGCCTCGTCGGGGTGCGACAGGAAACCAATCTCGACCAACACGCCCGGCATCCCGGGGGTCTTGAGGACCATCAGGCGTCCTTGCCGGACGCCCCGGTCCGGTCGACCCGTCGCCTTGACCAAGGCCTCGTGGACCTTGCGCGCCAAACCCGACCCGGCTTCATGCCGGAACCAGGTCTCGATGCCCCGGGCTTCACGAAGCGGACTGGAATTGCAATGGATGCTGACAAGGGCCACCGCGCCCAAGGCCTCCGCCAGCGCCGCGCGATCCGCGAGCCGAACGGCCGTATCGACCGTTCGCGTGGGCACCACATGAAAACCTGCGTGCTCGAGCAACGGGCGCAACCGTCGCGCGACGTCGAGCGTGACCTGACTCTCCGTCACGCCCAAGGGGCCTAGTGCCCCGGGGTCGGCGCCGCCGTGGCCCGGGTCCAGCACGATGAGGGGTCGCTCTGCCACCGGAGGTTTCCGCCGATGGAAACGCAGCTGCAGGCCACGGCCCTCGTTGATGCGGGTTTCCTCCACATCGTACTGCCCCGGATCCAGCTCGAGCGTCAGTGCCCAGGAACGGGCATCTCGTCCCAGGGCCAAGCGGCGTGTCGCACCCCGGGGACGGGGCGGTGAAGCCTGAACCTCGGCACGGGGGAATCGCAGGATCCAGCGCGCGTCCTTGGGTTGGGCCTCCATCCAGACCGTCAGAGATCGGGCCGCCACGACCTCGAAGACCGTATCCAACCGCTGCTTGCGCAGCGAAAAGCGCTCGATGCGCTGCGGCTCGCGCGGCCAAGGAGCCTGCGCCATCACGTCGGGCTCTCCCTCTTCGTCCGTACCGTGGCGGACGACCTCCCACGCCGCCCTTGCCGGCGGCGGTACGGACGCAGGGGCGGACGCAGGCCCGGCAGACTGTCGGGAACCCGTGCCGCGGGCCAGGGCGGGAGCGGACCCGGGTGATGGCGGTCCGAAGAACATCCCCGGCAGGAAGGGACCCAGCATGACTTCGCCGGCCAGAGCGGCAGGGCGACGGCCCACCGGCAGGAGGGGCGGCAGGTGCAGGGACGGGATCGCGGCTGCGACGGCCGCTGTCGCGGCAGGAAGCACCGAGGGTTCCGTTGCCGGTGTCCTCGAGATGGCGGGCGTACGGACAGACGTCGGTGTCCGCACAGGACGGGGCATGGGGATCGAGGGACGAGGCAAGGGCTGCCACAGGGGCAACAAGGGCCCCCAGGTCGGAGGCGCCCCGTCCGGACGGGTCACGACCCGAATCGGCGGCGCAGGGGGTACATGCAGGGGCGCAACCTTCGCGGCCAAACCCCGGAACACCAGGACATCGCCCAGATCCTCGACGGTCGCTCCGCCAGCAACCAGCGTGGGTCGGACCAGCCGCCAGCGACGCAATGCCGGATCCCATCCGCTTCGCAGAAGCAACCTTCCTTGATCGTCGCACCACGAACGCGTCGCACAGAAGGCCGGCGGGGGCTGGACACCGACCAGGTCGACGACCTCGCGGTCAGGCGCAGCAAGGCGAAAACGACTCCGGGTCACGGACGTCAGGCCTGACAACCGCAGTTCGCCTCCGCGCTCCTCCACCAACGCCACGACAGGCGGTCGTGCGGGCAACGGCGGCGTGGCCGCGCGCGCCACGGGCAGGCCCGTGGCCCAGAGAAGGGCCACGACCACGGGCAAGTACCACCTTTGGGCGACACCTCGACGCTGCAGCACCTTGGGACTATGCCGCGGGGGACGCCTGCCTGTCTGTGGCAGGCGCCACCCCGTTAGCCTGCCTCCGGTGCGGGTAGGTGCATGCAAAGAGGACGCCGCCTGATGCTCAACCACGCCCGCCTGCAGACGCTGCCCGCATTCATGGGCCTGTCTGCTGCCGAATTGGACGCGCTCTTCGCCATCGCGGAGCGTGTGACGGCCAAGGCTGGCCTGAACCTGATCCGGGCCGGAGACGAAGCTGACTCCTTCTACATGCTGGTGGAGGGCCGCCTTGAGGTCCGGGTCCAGGATATGGCTGTCGCCACCATCGCGCCGGGCCAACTGGTGGGCGAAATGCCGCTCATCCAGCACGACGATGTCCGCCGGGCGGATGTCGTGGCCGTATCCGACGCCAAGCTCTATCGCTTCACCTACGCGCGCTACCGGTTGCTGAGCGACGAGAACCCCAAGCTGGGTCGGACACTGCGCGGCAATCTGGGGCGCGTGGTCGCAACCCGGGAGTGGGCCACCCAGCCGAAGAAGGAAGCCGAACGACCGCCCGAGGCCGCTCCTGCGGCGAAGCCCGGGAAGTTCGTGCTGCCCAAACCGACGGGCATCTCGGAGGAGCGTGCCGCGCGCCTCGATCGGATTCGCAGGCACCCGGTCTTCTCGGGACTGAACGACGAGCAGCGCCTCGCGCTCGAGTCCGTGGCGCGGGTCGTGCCCCTCGCGGAAGGCCTCGAGCTGTTCCAGGCCGGTGACCCGGCGACAAGTTTCCTGCTGATCATGGAAGGCCAGCTCGAGGTCTCCGTGGTCCAGCATGGCCGGCCGTTCCCGCTGGCCCGCCTGGGGCCCGACCAGATCGTGGGGGAGACGGCCCTCATCCAGGCCAAGCCCATGCGCAGCGCAAGCGTGACGGCCGTCGCCCCGAGTAAGGCCCTGGTCTTCCTGCTGGAAGACTACGCACGCCTGATCGCCGCGGAGCCGGCCATCGGCCAGCGCCTCAGACAGAACGTCGGCCGGGTGGCCGCTTCACGCTCCTGGAGCATGAACTAAGGACGTCCCGGCTCGCCGGAACGCCCCACGCCCTGCCCGATGCCCGCCGTCAGGCGCGTCCTCGGCCTGCCCGGCGCAACTGGCTGGACCAGTCCGATCCGAGCCCGCCCAGGAAGCGATGGACGTCGAGCACCTCATCTTCGGTGATGGGCTCCATCCGCGAGAAGCGCTCTTCCTCGCGCGCGTCCGTGAAGACGGCCTTGGCACGGGCCAAGGGGCGCAACGGCAGCCCGGCAGGCCGACGGACCGCCAATGGCATCTCGGGCTCGCGGTGATCGTACTCGACGCCCACGATGGCGACGCCCGCCGGCTGGTCGCAGGCGTTGCAGTGAACCTTGACCACCCAGTAATCCCGCTCTTCACGCAGAAGATGGACGCCTTCCGGTTGGAACGACTCGCCGCAATGTGCGCAGCGGAGCTTCCGGAAGTGGTCCTGGACCACGGCGAAGTTCTTCATGGATGACCTCGTCCGGGCGCCTCTCACAAGGCTCCCACCGTCAGTTTACATACCCGCGCCTTGCGTTTTCCTATCGGCGCGATGACGCCGGGACATCACCGTCGCGGAACGCTCGAACGCCATCAGCCAGCGACTTCCCGCCCCGCCGGGCAACGCAATCTCGTGGCTCACGACGCACTTCAGGCCGGCCCTGCCCAGCACGACAGCAGCCCGCTCCAGTTCCTCGGGGCCGCGGGGTCCCTTGGAGACGACAAGGCGGCCGCCTGGTGCGATGGTCTCCGCACACCAGCCAACGAGGGGTCCCAGATCCTTGACCGCCCGGGCCACGACCAACCGGAAACGCGCACCCTGAAGACATGCCGGGTCCTCGACGCGGCCCCACTCGGCCCGCGCCCGATCCGCAAGGCCCAACTCTCCCAGAAACCCCCGGACCGCCTCGACCTTTTTGCGGGTGGCATCCAGCAGGACACCCTGCCACGCGGGACAGGCGAGCAACAGCGGAATGCCGGGCAAGCCGCCACCCGTGCCCACATCGAGGACCGAGCAGGATTCGCCTCGCCACTCCGGCGGCATGGCCGCAAGGAAGGCGAGGGCATCCTGCGCATGCTTGCGCAGGAACTCCGCGGCCCCCTCCACCCGCGTCAGGTTCAGGCGCGTATTGGCCTCCTCGAGGAGCATCCGGTACCGCGCAAGACCCTCGCGGGCTGCAGGCTCGAGGATGATACCGAGGTCTGCGAGCCATGCCTCGTCCTCGGCTGTCCAGGGCAGGCCGGCGTCGGCCGTCACGGGGTTCACTGCAGAAGGAATGCCGCGGGATCCGGCTGGTTGAGCCTGACCTGCTCGATCGTCAGCTGGTAGGTCAGCCTGCCGGCCTCATAGCACTCGCGGCTGTACGGCATTCCGGTCCCCATGTCGATGGCATAGCGCTCGTGGGTGACGCGGGGCAGCATCATCGCGCTGCGCAACTCGAGCATCGCGACCTGACGCCCGGCCATCTGGGCCTGGCCCAGATACTGCACCTGAGCCTGCGAGTCCAGCAAGACCTGCATCATCCGGGGCAGGGCCGTATCCGACATGCCGTCGCCACGAGCCGTGCGGGTGCGCTCATCCGTCTCGGGCAGCGTGGTGTTGACCCAGAAACCCGCAAACTTCGTCCGGACCTGGACCTGGCCCGTGCCATCGACGATCATCTTGGTCCCGATGGTGCTCGCCTCGGTAGCCTCGCGGACCTTGTAGGCGGAGCGCCCCGGCTTCTGGAACCAGCTGTCCAGCACGTAGCGGGCCGTCTTGCCCGTCTGCACGTTGTGGATGTAGGACTTGAGGCTCGCCTGAATCGTCGTGGCGCCCTGGTAGGCCGTCCCGACACGTTCGCGGACGTCCGCCGCCATACGGGCGCCATCTTGGCCGTTCGCAGGCTGCTGGGGCATCGGCTGCAACATCGGGGTGACAGGCGTCCGGGGCACGACGGTCGTGCTTGCGGGACGGCCGCAGCCGGCAAGGGCCAACAGGGCGACGAGCACCCCGGAGACGAGAGCCAGGCGGTTGGAGAGACGAAGACCAAGGGCTTCCATGTCTTGGTTGTCGTGCCCGGGCCGCCGGGCATTCTTAACTAAAGGCAAAGAGACCTTGAAGTTTGACCCAAGAAACGTGGCCGCCGGACCTTGTCCGACGGCCGTCCGAGGTGGGCGATCACGGGCTCGAACCGTGGACCTCACGGATGTGAACCGTGCGCTCTGACCGACTGAGCTAATCGCCCTTGGGGACTGGCATGTTCCCCCTTGGACGGGCTTGCCGTCAAGGGGTCGGAGAAGCCCTCAGGCGGGGATCAGCGGGAGGCCTCGATCGCCAGACCGACGTAGTTGCCGCCACCTAACAGGGGCATGTCCTTCATGGACGTGTTGTGCCAGTGCTTGAGGAACTTGCGCTCGGAGAGCGTCTGGTTGGGGCCATCGATCGAGTCGTGGTAGACGATCGTGCCCTGCGCCTCGTTGTAACCCACGACGACGATGTAATGGGGCACCTCGAACTGCAGCATGCAGATGACGGGTTTGCCGGCGTCGACGGCACCCTTGAGATAGTTGACGCTGCCGTTCTTGTAGGCCTTGACCGAAAGGCCCTTCTTCTTGAGGTATTCGGTGATGGTGCCCTGGTTCGTGGCGAGGTTGAAGTAATTCGACTCGTTGACCACCTTCTGGTAGCCGGGAGCCGCATCGCCCTGCCAGTAGTGGAGCACGCTCGACATGGCGGCCTGGGCACAGGTGTTGTCGGGCGACCCGTCCTTGGTGACGGCAGCCTGGTGGAACCAGGGCACGTCCTTGACGGTGCGGGTGCCATCGGCAAAGTCCTGAGTGGCCTGGACCCCCGCAACCGTCCGCACGTCCCGGACCATGGTGCTGTAGGGGATACGGGAACCGTTGAGGTTGTCGACCGGGTTACCCTTGGCGTCGACGGCCAAGCCTGAGACGCTCATGCCCGTCAGGCTGGCGCCGGTGCCGCAGCCCGTGAGCGCGGCCGCGCCGATGATCCCGATGAGCGAAGCCGCGACGAGCTTGCCTTGGATGCGCAGGGCCTCGAGGATCTGGTTCTGCTTGACGTAGCCGGCCTCGACCAGGATCTCGCCAATCTGGCGGCGCGAGAGCTGCTGCTCGGCCAAGGCCTGCTCGAGCTGTTCGCGGGTGATGACACGGGACGCCACGAGCACTTCGCCCAGCACGAAACGGACGGCCTTGGCGCCTTGACGGGAGTGGTCATCCTGCCAAGTCAGCACCGCATCCAGTTCGGTGGCCGAGATCAGGTTGAGACGCACCAGGACCTCGCCCAGGCGCTCATTCGTTCGCTCCTGCTCGGCCAGGGCCTGCTCGAGCTGCGGCTTGCTGACCCGACGGGCCTTGAGCAACAGCTCACCCAGCTTGTAGCGGACGGCAGCACCGCGTTCGGCCGGGGTCATGTCACCCACGCCCTGATAGGCCAGCACGGCGTGCAATTCCATCTCGGACAGGATGCCGAGGCGCACCAGGACCTCGCCCAGGCGCTCGTTGGTCGCCTGCTGCTCGGACAGCGCGCGGTCGAGGTCCTGAGCCGTGATGAATTGGCCCGAGACCAACACCTCGCCCAGACGGCGGCGGTCGGCAGTCATGGTAGCGGTCATGGTTTTGCGGAACCTCCGGTAGGCAACGAAGCCGTGGCACCCTCCGGTAGGGAAGACCAGACCACGCGGACGAGGGCCTGCTGGAGACTTGGTAGTTCCATACCCAGCAGGAGGGAGAAGGGTGCCTGGGCTCCGGCACACCAGGCCGGCTGCCCGAGATCGGCAGAAGAAGAGACGGCGCGACCGAGATCCGACCAGCCCGCTTCCGACCAGCGCGCCAGCCCGAGTCCGGCGGCAACCTGATCCGAGGGCGCCGTGGCATAGGCAAGGGCGACGCTGTCGCTGGCGGCCGCCGAAAGGGCAGGGGACCAGGCGGGGACCGGCAAGGGAATGCGGACAGGCGTCGACCAGACACCCGCGTCGCGCGCGGTGGAGAAGAGTGCCTTCCGCTGGTGGGCCACGACCACGACCCGATCGCCGACGGCGGCAATCGCCGGATCGCCGTGCTGGGCCAGCAGGAGGCGGCCTTGGGGGAACACCACGCCATCGACCGAGGTCGAGAGGCTGACACCCTCGGGACCCTGCCACGCCAGCAGCCAGCGGTCACCCGCACGAACGACGGCCGGTGCGCGGTGGGGGCCGACGCCCAACTCGAGGCGGACGGGCTCAGACCAGCGGCCAGCCCGGAAGCTGGTCCGGTAAAGCGCATAAGTCGCGAGCCAGCGGTTGGACGCGAAGACGCACTCGACACCGCGGGCCGACGCGAAGAGCACGGGCTCGACATCCGTCAGGGCACCGGATGTGAAGGGCACGAACGAGGTCCAGATCCTGCCGTCGGCGCTCGACGCCCAGGACAGGTGGCGATCGCCCGGACGATCCGAGGCCACGACGACCATCTGGGTCCCGTCCTGAAGGCGCAGCCAAGAGGCCTCGCCACCCGGCGCACCCGCGAGCATCTGGCCTTGGCCGCCGAAGGCCGGCTGGACTTCCGGCAACGTGGCCGCCGGACGGTCCGCGTCACGGGTCCCGACGGGGGCGACGCCGCAACCCGCGGCAACGAAAGTGGCCACGAGGGCAGCGACGAACGCACGGGACGCACGAATCACGCGGTCCAGCCCCCCCGTGCGGCACAGGCCGGGGGTGGGGTAGGCTTCGGAGCGGAAAGTCACGTCTGGGGTCCTGCCTCCGTTATCCGGAGAACAGGCATAAGACTTGCCCAAGACCGAGTCAAGAAGAGATGAAGAACAGGCCCCTCGCCTCCCTGAAGGAAGGCGGCATCCTCGCCGCCATGGCCCGCCATCTGGATGGCAGCGGCCTGCCCGGCGGCTGGGTCGGCATCGGGGACGATGCCGCCGTCACCCTCGTTCCGGCGGACACGCAGCTGTTGACGACCATCGACATGCTGGTCGAGGGCATCCACTTCACCCGCGCGACCCGGCCAGGCGACCTCGCGTGGAAGACCGTTGCCGTCAACGTGTCGGACATCCGTGCCATGGGCGGGCGCCCCTCGTGGGGCGTGCTCGGGATGTCCCTGCCCGGGGCTCTCGAGACTGCCTGGCTGGAGGCCTTCGCCGCCGAGCTGGCCGAAGCGTGTCGCCACTTCGGCTTTCCGATCGTCGGAGGCGACACCACGGGAAGCAGCCGCACCATCAGCCTGTCCCTGACGGTTGTCGGGACCACCAGCCGCGCAATCCTGCGCAGCACGGCCCGCCCCGGGGACAGCCTCATCGCGTCGGGACCGTTCGGTTGGGCTGCCGCGGGCCTCTGGTGCCTCGGCAACCCTGAAGCCGACATCCCCGAGGCCTTGCGGCGGCGCGCCGAGCGCGCACAATGCCGGCCCGAACCGGCCCTGCTGCCGGACACTCTCGCCAACATGTCCCGCCTCGCCCTGATGGACGATTCGGATGGCCTTGCGACTGCCGCGCTGACCCTGGCCAAGGCATCAGGCGTGGCCCTCGAGATCGACGAGGACCGCCTCGACGGCGACACGGATCTCGAGGCCTTGGCGGCCGCAGCTTCGATCGACGTACGCCTGTGGCAACTGGAAGGGGGCGAGGACTATGGCCTGGTCGCCTGCGTACCCGGAGATACCCCCCTCCCCTCGGGATGGCGCATCGTCGGCCGGGTCACGGCCGGTTCCGAGGCGTGGCTTGTCGCCGAGGGCAGGCGCAGGCGGCTCACGAACCCGGGTTGGGACCACTTTCCGGACCCGCATCTGGATGCCGACGCGCCGGACCACCCTCACCGAACCGCACCCTGAGCAGACACTCCCCCGAGGCATTGAGCTGCTCGCTGACCACGTAGAGCTCCAGGCGCCGCAGCACGGCCTCGAGGGAGAGCGAGCCGTCCGCGAAGGTCCGGCGCATCAGCAGCTCGTCATTCCGGTGCACCTCGGCCTCGATCATGGGGTCATCGTGCCCGCTCTGCCGGACGAACCGCACGGCCGGAACGGACAGGGTGCGCGTGCTATGATGGCCATTCGGCAAGCCCGCCTTCCGCCCCAGCGCCCAAGGTCCCGAGTCCGTGTCCACGTCCCTGCCCCTTGTCGTGTCCGTGGTTTCCTCGGTCGGAGCCGCGGCGGCCCTCCTATGGGGCCAGATGCGGATCTCCGAAGCGCGGACCCGTCTGGCGCTCACCGAGCAGGAAGCTGCCAGCCGCCTCTCGATGGCCCAGCGGGACCAGGAAGCCCTCGCCCTGACCCAGGAAGCGGCCATCGAGGCCGCGCGTGCCCAGGCCCGCCTCGAGGCCCGGGACGAAGCCGAGCGCGCCGCACAGGCCGACCGGGACGTCCTGAATCGCGACTGGCAGGCCTTGCGCGAGGAAAAGGCTCGCCTCGACCAGCAACGTCGCGAGCATGAGGACCGTGCGGCACGCCTCGACCAGCAATGTCGCGAGCATGAAGAGCGGCTTGCCGAAGTCGCCGGGATGTCCCGCGAGTCAGCGCGGCAGCAGTTGCTGTCCCGGCTCGAGGAGAGCCTGCAACGCGAGCGCAGCGAAAGGTTTGCCCGGGCGGAACAAGAACTCAGGGACCAGGTCGCGATCAAGGCGCGGGACATCGTCACGACAGCCATCCAGAGGACGGCCGTCGACCACTGCATCGAGCGGACGGTCTCGGTGGTGCCACTGCCATCCGAGGAGATCAAGGGCCGCATCATCGGCCGCGAGGGCCGCAACATCCGTGCCATCGAGCATGCCACGGGCATCGATCTGATCATCGACGACACGCCCGAGGCGATCGTGCTCTCGTCTTTCGATCCCGTGCGGCGCGAAATCGCCCGGGTGGCCCTGGAACGGATGATCGCCGACGGCCGATTTCATCCCAGTCGCATCGAGGAGCAGGTAGCCAAGGCCCGTGAAGAGGTCGAGGCCGGCCTGAGGACGGAGGGCGAAAAAGCCCTGATCGACCTCGGCATCGTGGGTGTCCACCCCGAGATTGTCCGGACACTGGGCCGCCTCCGGTACCGCACCAGCTACGGCCAGAACGTGCTTGCCCATGCCCGCGAGGTCGCCCACGTGGCGGCTGCGCTCGCAGCCGAGGTCGGTGCCGACGTCGAGACCGCGAAGCGCGCGGCGCTCTTCCACGATCTGGGCAAGGCCGTGTCCCACGAGCAGGAAGGCGCGCATGCCGTCATCGGGGCCGACCTGGCCGCCCGCCACGGCGAGAGCGACGCCGTGGTGCACGCCATCCGGGCCCACCACCACGATGTCGAACCGCAGTCGGCGGAAGCTGTCCTGGTCCAGGTCGCCGACGCCGTATCGGCGGCCCGCCCGGGCGCCCGCCGCGAGAACGTCGACATCTACTTGAAGCGCATGGAGGGCCTGGAGACCATCGCGCGGTCCTTCGAGGGCGTCGAGAAGGTATTCGCCGTTCAAGCCGGGCGCGAGGTGCGCGTGGTGGTCGCGCCCGAGCACGTGGACGACCTGATGGCCGCCCGCCTCGCCCGCGACATCGCCCGCCGCATCGAGGACGAGCTCCAGTACCCCGGACAGATCAAGGTCATCGTGATCCGCGAGACGCGGAGCACCGAGCATGCCCGCTGACACCCTGGGCATCCTCGTGCTCGGGGACGTGGTGGGCAGCCCCGGCATCGCGGCCGCAGCCGAAGGCATCCGGCGCGTTCGGGGTGAGCGTCCCGTGGACCTCGTCATCGCCAATGGCGAGAACGCGGACCGGGGCTTCGGGCTCACGATGCGCAGCTACCACGCGCTCAAGGACGCCGGGGTCGACCTCATCACCCTCGGCAACCATGCGTGGGACAAGAAGGAAATCTTCGAGTTCATCGACGATTGCGAGGACATCGTCCGACCTGCCAACTACCCCCCGGGCACACCGGGTCGCAGCCGGACCATCCGCATGGTGCGGGGCCATAGCATCGGCCTGTTCCAGCTGCAGGGCCGGGCCTTCATGGCGCTCTCGGACTGCCCGTTCCGCGCGGCCGACGCCGAAATCGCGGCCCTCGAGGAAGCGGAGATCGACCTCATCGTCGTCGACGTCCATGCCGAAGCCACGGCGGAGAAGCAGGCGTTGGCCCGCCACATGGACGGCCGCGTCGCCTCCGTGACGGGGAGCCACACGCACGTCCAGACGGCCGATGAGCGTATCTTTCCCTCCGGAACCGGGTACATGGGAGACGTCGGCATGACCGGTCCCTGGGACTCCGTGGTGGGCATGAAGCCCGAGCACTCGCTGCGGCGGATGCGCGAGCAACTTCCCGTCAGGTTCGAAGTGGCCGACGGGCCGACCGTCTTCTGTGCCGCCTGGCTCCAGATGGTTCCGTCGTCCGGCAGGACGCTCCGGATCGAACGCATCCAACATCGCTGATCGCACTGCACGAACAGGACCCCACGGTGGACGCCAACATCTTCAAGGTCTCGGCGAAGTCGAACCCATCCTCGGTCGCAGGAGCCCTTGCCGGAGCCCTGCGCGAGAAGGGACGCGCCGAGATGCAGGCGATTGGTGCCGGAGCCATCAACCAAGCCGTCAAGGCCATCGCCATCGCCCGGGGCTATGTCGCCCCGGCAGGCATGGATCTGGTGTGCATTCCGGGCTTCATCGACATCACCATCGATGGCGAGGAGCGGACCGCCATCAAGTTCCTGATCGAGCCACGTTGACGTACGGCGCCGGAGACCCGGGCCTTGTGGCAACCGGTCCCGGCGGTTAGCCTGGTCTACGCCCCCTTTCCGACTTCCCACCCACCCCGCGAGGACCCCGCCGATGGAACTGGTGATCAAGGGCAAGAACATCGTCATCACGGAGGCCTTGAAGGATTACGCCCGCGAGAAGCTGGGGCGCGTGACCCACTTCATGGAAGACATCCGGCAGGCGCACGTCGAGCTGACGGTCATCCGCAACCCGTCCGTTTCCGAGAACCAGATCGTCGAGGTGACGCTCCATGCCAACGGCACGCTGATCCGTGGCGAGGAAGCCTCGACGGACATGTATGCCTCGATCGACCTGGTTTCCGACAAGATCGCCCGCCAACTCAAGCGTCACAAGCAACGCCTCGAGGATCGGCGCCACGCCCGGACCAAGACCGTGGCCGTGGTCGCCGAGGAAGCGGCCATCGAACCGACGCAGGTCGATGAGGCGCCCCAGATCGTCCGGATTCGTGATGCCGTCATGATGGACCTGACACCCGAGGACGCCGCTTACCAGCTTGACTTGTCGGGCAAGGACTTCCTGACGTTCCATAATCGCCTCACCGGCCAATTCGCCGTCCTCTACCATCGCCGGGACGGCAACTACGGCCTTATCGAGCCCAGCCAGCACCCGCAGCCGTGACCGAAGCCGGAGGTCGGCTCGAGGCCGGCCAGCCTGTCCACGTGCAATGGGGCTCACTTCTCCTCAGGGGCCAAGTCCGTGCCCTCGTGGGCAACCAGGTCACGCTGGCGCTGCCCGTGCCCGTGGACATGCCGGATGTCCTCGTCATCACGTGGCCCAATGGCCAGACCGGCATCGTCGAGGCGCCTCTGGTCCTCGCCCGCCAACGCCTCGAAGTCCGGATCCCGCTGCCGGACATTGGCCACGCGGACCGGCTGCCCGGACAGGTACCCGAGGCAACGCGTGAACAGCGGGGGGCGCTGCGCCTTGATGCCATGGTGCCCGCCATCCTGCGCCTCGACCGGGCCGTCGCCAGGGGACACACCCTCAATGTCAGCAGCGGCGGCATGCTGATCCATAGTCCGATTGCCCTGCCTGTGGGCAAGGACGTCACGGTCAACCTCGAGCTTCGGGACGGGGCACTCGAGGAGCGGGTCCGCATCCTGCGCAAGGTCGGTCACCAAACCTTTGCCGTCCGCTTTCTCGCCGAACCCTCTTCCGGTCCCGGACGCATGAGGCGCATCATGAACCACATGCGTCCCCAGAAACACGGATCTCGGCAGTCGTGGAACCTCAGGCGCCCCTGACACCATCACCCGCTGTTGCCTCGCCCGCGGCGAGCGAACCTCGCCGGCAGCCCGGCGAGATGCATCCCGTCGAGCATCTCGAGGAGTTGCGGCATCGCCTGCTGATTTCGGTCGCGGCGATCGTGGCGGGTTTCCTGCTCTGCTTCGGTCTCCATGATCGGCTGATCCCGCTGATACTGGCGCCTGTGGAGGGACCGCTGGGCGGCTTGGGCAAACTCATCACGACCCGACCTGCGGAATACTTCCTTGCCACGCTGCACATGGCCGGTCTCGGCGGCCTGACGCTCGCCCTGCCCGTCGTCCTGTGGCAGGCCATGGCCTTCGTGAAGCCCGGGCTCAAGCCCGCCGAGCAGCGCTGGGCCCTGCCTCTCGCCCTTGGAGCCGTCCTGCTCTTCGCGGCAGGGCTGGCCTTTTCCTACTTTGCCCTGCTGCCGATTGGCTTCCGCTTCCTCGTCACGTTCACCCCGACAAGCATCGTGCCGATGCTGACCGTCGCCTCCGTGCTGGACTTCTGCGCGCTGTTCCTCTTCGCAACGGGCGTGGTCTTCGAGTTGCCCGTGATCCTCGTGGCGCTCGGACTCGCCGGTTTCCTGACGTGGCGGCAATTGGCCGGATTCAGACGCCCCGCCATCCTCGGGGCGTTCATCCTGGGCGCGGTGCTCTCGCCCTCGCCCGATGTCCTGTCCCAGGTGATGCTGGCCGGCGTCCTGCTGGTGCTCTACGAGGGCAGCATCGTCACGATGCGCCTGCTGCGCCCCTGAAGGTCAGGCGGACGGCCCCCCCCCGGGCGGGCGAAGGCTCTGGGTCGCGCTGCGGACGATGCGTCCGAGGCCGTCGCCCAGTGCTTGACCCAAGCCTCCGGTCCCGGGTCGCGGCGCTTCCTGAACGGGAACGGGGGATGGCGAAACCGGCGCCACGAGCGCCCCGATCCCCACGGGCAGCTTGATGCGGGGGGGAGGGAAGAGCTCACGCAGGAACGGATCCTTCTCGAAGGCCGCATGCAGGACCGTTACCGGGTGCAGGATGCCGCGCAGGCTCTCGGTGCGCAGGTCCCGGAACGCCGTCAAGCCTTCGTGACCAAGGTGGATCATGGCCTCGTCGAGCCGTCGGGAGAAGTCCTCGACGCCTTGCCTCGCCCCCTCCATCTGCAGGCCCGCCATCTCCATCCGGCGACGCAGGTCGGCCTTGGGGGAGACGTGCCGGACCAACCCCTCGAGATACCCCCGCTCGGCCTCCCCATAGGCAGCCAACAACAAGTCGGCATCGGCTTCGGGACGCAGCAACGCCAGAACCAGACGCAAGGCCTCGAGCGGCCGGGCATAGTCCGAGAGCAGACGACGCCCCATGGCGACGAGCACCGCCAGTTCCCCAGCGCGCTCCACGGCCGCCGGTTCCCACGTGGGACCGCCACCCGACACGCCCGCGGAAACCTGGACAGCGTCACCCACGCCAAGGCGCTGCGTCCCCGGACTGCGTAGCTTGCCCGTCTGCCCAGGAGGCAGGGCTCCCGAACCCTTCCACTGATCCGTCACGCTTGCGATCTCCTCGGTGGCGACCCCACCCGGTTCCGCCCATCCCGCTTGGCCGAATAGAGCGCCTCGTCCGCCGTCTGCAACAACTGTTCAGCCGTCGTGCCATCGAGGCCGAAGGAAGCATGCCCGAAACTGGCCGTGACCTGTCGGCCCGGCATCAGGTCCCTGTCGCTGAACGGATAGGTGCCGAAACGCTGGCGGAGCTTCTCGGCCAGGGCCAAGGCGCCGTCGTCGCCGGTCTCCGGCAGCAGCAGGGCAAACTCTTCCCCGCCATAGCGGGCCACGAGATCGACCTTGCGGACACTGTCCCGCAGCAGGTTCGCCACTTCCCGCAGGATCTGGTCCCCCGCCAGATGGCCGAGCCGGTCGTTGATGTGCTTGAAATGGTCGATGTCGAGCAGGATGACGCTGAACTCCCGGTGATAGCGGACGGCCTTGGCCAGCTCCTGCTCGTACACCTCGACGAAATGCCTGCGGTTGTAGACGCCCGTCAGCGCATCCGTGATCGAGCCCTCGTGCGCACGGCGCCATTGCTCGGCATTGAAGACCGCCGATGCGGCGTGCGCGACCAGGGTCTCGGCCATGTCGCGACCGGTCATGGCGAGGTCGCGCTCCGTGGCCACGACCACGAGACCGAGCAGGCTCTGCTGCATGCGCATCGGGAACAACAGGACCTGGCCCGCGTCCTCGAAGCCTGTTCCCGTGAGGGCATCGGCCTCGAGACGCAGCGAGGGCGGATACCCCGAACGATCGAGATAGTACAACCAGGACTCCGGCGGACGGGCATCCGGCGGGCTGGAGCCGGCCAACAGCCGCCAGTCGTCGCCTCCGATGAGGTAGCAATCCACCCACTCGGCCGGCCGCAGGAACTGGGGCAGCAAGCGGACGCAAGCCTCGCAGGCGTGGCGCGCCTCGAGCGTCTTGCCGACCTCGCGCGTCGCACGCGTCAGGTCGTGCAGGCGCGCGATGAGCTCGCCTGCCTTGCGGGACTCCTCCTGCGCCCGGGCATGAAGGCGCCACGTCAGCAGCGCACCCGACGCCGCCTGGGCAAGTTCGGCAAGCTCACCCAGCTCTGTCGGGCTGAACAGGCGCGGGGCACGGCTGCCGACCAGCAGGACACCCAGGTCGTCGATGGGCGTCAGCAGGGGGGCAGCCATGGCCGAGAGAAGGCCTAGATGCCCGAGGCCCACCTTGGCACCCTCGGACGCGGCCATGTTGGGAATGGCCAGCGGTCGTCCCTCCCAGAGGGCCTGGGCAAGGAAGCCGGCCTCATCGCGGGGGATGGGCAGGCGCGGTTCCGGGTCCGCCGCGAGGGCCTCGGCCATGCCCGGCGCACCGGGGCGATGGACGCCGATTTCCTCGGTCAAGTGGAAGGCGTCGCCCTCGAGCTGGTAGAGGGCAACGACCTCGGCACCGGTCGCGCGGGCCACGGAGGCGCAGACGACCTCGGCCAGGAGCGAGATGTCCTCGGCCTGGTGAATGTTGGACGCCAGCTGGCGCAGCGCATGCACGAGACGCCCTATCTCGCCGATGCCGTTGTCGGCCCGCGCGAGACGATCCCGCGCGATGACCAACGAGACTCCGGCGGCGAGCGCATCGCACGCCGCCGGCCCGGGAGCAGCCCCTTGCGTCAGCAGCCGCGCCGCCATGGGTGCCGCGACGTCGAGATCGATCGCTTGCCAGCGGTCGAGCACCTGATCCGGCAGGTTGGCGAGCAGCCCTCCCATCGACGCCATCGTCAGCTGGGCCTCCCACTCCGGGCGGGACGCAGCGACGCGCCATGGCAAGGAAGGGTCCTCACGCACCATGAAGGCCACTTCGCCGTCATGCAGATCCTGTCCGAGCTGGCGCAGCACCCGGCTCATGAAGTCGTGCAGGCCGTCGGCTTCGCGCCAGAGATTACCCAAGCGAGTACCGCCCACACCGGACGACGCCCTCGTCATGCACGCCAACCCGTTCGGATGAGGCCCTCGACAGCCCTCCAGGCCTCGAGGACGCCCCGGCCATCACGAGCCACGGCAGAAAAAGTGGGTCGCGCTTCGGCTGCGAGTTGCGCGGCAACGTCCGCCACGTCCAGGGCATCGTGGATATCGGCGTGGTTGACCTGGATGACGATGGGCATACGGTCGGGATCGATGCCCTGGGCCACCACATGGACAAGAAGCCCATGCCATGAGGCCACATTGGCCTCGCGACGCGCCGGTGCGGCATCCGCCACGAACACGACGCCATCGGCACCGGCCAGCAGGTTGGCCCGGGTGCTCGGGAAGAGGGCCTGACCGGGGATGGTCAAGGCCTCGAAACGGACCGACCATTCGCCGACGGGTTCACCCAGCATCGGCAGGCGCATGCAGCGGACGGTGCGCTCGCTCTCCGGGACGGACTCGACGACGGCGCCGCGGCGATCCACCGGCCAGAGGGCCTGCAGGGCCTGCAGATTCGAGGCCTTGCCCGAGCCAACGGGCCCGAAGTAAGCCACCCGGGAGCGAATCTCGCGCCTGCCGTAGTGGAGGACGGCCAACGGATTCCCCTAGAGGTCGCCAAAGATGTCGTCGAGGGCGGCCGCGCCAGGCAGGGGATCGGGCGCTGGTCCTAGGCGCGCATGATTGAGCGCCACACCCAAGGCCTGCTCCACGGGCAGCAAGGTCGCCTCGAGCTCCTCGACGGGACTGGATGCGGCCGCCTGCACGATCAGGAAATCGCCGGACTCTAGGCGGAAACACAGCGTCCGGGTCTCCACACCGGGCAACACGAAAGTCTGAGGAGAATTTTCCCCTGTCATCTTGGCCAATTCGGCCAAGGTCCGGAAGGAAGCCGCGACGAGCGCGGCCACGCCGGGATCGCCCATGCGACCCTCACCCGAATAGGCGAGGGTCAAGCCACTCGCATCGAGCACCGCGCAGCCCACGATGGCCTCGTCCGCAGCCAGGTCGTTGACCTGCTGCGACATCAGGGCACCGAGCTCCTCCGTGATGATGAGGCGGCTCAAGACGTGGCGTTCAGTCATGGGAAGTTACCATCCTGCACTCCCATACCCTGCGGTCCGCAATCTCACAATGCCCGCCATGCTTTACGGCCCCCGGGCGCGCCCGCTAGCATGGTTCTGGGCCGATGGCCCGGAGGAAGTGCTGTGGATGGGGCAACGTTGACCGTCTACACGGTCTCGGACGCCTCGGGAGAGACGGCCGAGCTCGTGGCGCGCGCGGCCGCCTTGCAGTTCAAGGGTCATCCCATCAAGCTGGTCCGTCTGCCCCGGGCGCGCACCCTCGAGCAGATTACGGGGATGGTGACGCTGGCGACCCAGACCCGCTGTGTCCTCGCCTACACGATGGTCGACGTCCGGCTTCGCGAGACCCTGCAGGCCGAGGCGAAGCGCAAGGGCATCCCGACTGTCGACATCCTGGGTGCGCTGATCAACGTACTGGGTCTGATCCTGGGTGCGGAACCCCACTTCGAGGCCGGCCTGCTTCACCAGAAGGACGAGGCTTACTTCAGCCGGATGGAGGCCATCGAGTTCGCCATCCGGTACGACGACGGCAAGGACCCCAAGGGTTTGGCGCTTGCGGACTTGGTCCTTGTCGGCGTCAGCCGCACCTCGAAGACGCCGACGAGCATGTACCTGGCGCAGGTCCGGGGCCTCAAGACCAGCAACGTGCCGCTGGTGCTCGGGGTCCAGCCCCCCAAGGAGCTCTTCGCGCTGCCTGCCGGCCGGGTCATCGGCCTGACGCTCAACCCGGCCACGCTGCAGGACATCCGGACCCAGCGCCTGCAGAACCTCGGCCTCACGGGCGCGGCCTCCTACGCCAGCGCCCAGCACATCTCGGACGAGCTCGACTACGCCGAGACCATCTTCCGCAAGCTGCGATGCCCCGTCGTGGACGTCACCCACAAGGCCATCGAGGAAACGGCTGCCGAGATACTCGAACTGACCCAACGCAAGGAAACCTACGTCTAGAACCTACCGGCCGTCCGCGTGCGGCCCAATAATCCACCGACCCCGACCGCGCGACGAAGCACGGCCGGAAACCTGAGGAGACAATGATGTCCACCGCTACCGACATGCGTCGCGTCGTGCTTTTCCGTGATGGCCGGGGCCTGTCCCGGGACCTGCTCGGAGGCAAGGGCGCCGGCCTCGCCGAAATGGCCGCGCAAGGCCTGCCCGTTCCACCCGGCTTCACCATCACCACCGCCGTCTGTCTCGAGTACCTCGCCAGTGGCGACCGCAAGCTCGACGGCCTCGAGAGCGAGATCCGGGCGGCCATGACTGCCGTGGAACAGACCACGGGCAAAAGCTTCGGGAACCCCGCGAACCCGCTTCTGGTCAGCGTCCGCAGTGGCGCCAAGTTCTCGATGCCCGGGATGATGGACACCATCCTGAACCTGGGCCTCAACCGGGCGACCGTCGCCGGTGTCATCGAGCAGACCGGCAACCCGCGCTTCGCCTGGGATGCCTACCGCCGCTTCATCGGCATGTTCAGCAACGTCGTCCTGGGGCTGCGCCTGGGCAACTTCGAGTTCCTGCTGGAACAGTACAAGCACAAGGTCGGCGCCCGCCAGGATACGGACCTGGACGCCGCGACGCTCAAGGACGTGGCCGAGGCCTACCTCGCCCTGGTCGAGCGCGAGCTTGGCATTCCCTTCCCCGAAGATCCCTGGCAGCAGCTCAAGATGGCCATCGAAGCCGTCTTCCGCAGCTGGAACAGTGACAGAGCCATCACCTACCGCCGCCACGAAGGCATTTCCGACGACCTGGGGACGGCCGTCAACGTGCAGGCCATGGTCTTCGGGAACATGGGCGAGGACTCCGCCACGGGCGTCTGCTTCACCCGCAACCCCAACACCGGCGAGGCCAAGTTGTATGGCGAATTCCTGACCAATGCCCAGGGCGAGGACGTGGTCGCGGGCATCCGTACCCCCCGACCTATCGACGAGTTGGATGCCACCATCCCCGAGGCGGCCGCCCAGCTGCGCGAGGTGGCGCGCATGCTCGAGACGCACTACCGCGACATGCAGGATCTGGAATTCACCATCGAGCGCGGCCGCCTCTACATGCTCCAGACCCGCAACGGGAAGCGCACGGGCGTCGCGGCCGCACGCATCGCCCACGACATGTACCGGGAAGGCCTGATCACCCCCCGCGAGGCCATCCGGCGCCTGAACGCCGGGCATGTCATCCAGATGCTGCTGCCCCGCCTCGATCCGTCCTACACGCCCGAGGTCCTGGCCACGGGGCTTGCCGCCTCGCCCGGCACCGTCGGCGGCGTGATCGTCTTCGACCCGGACGAGGCCGTGACATGGGCCGAAAAGGGCAAGGAAGTCATCTTGGTCCGGCCGGAGACATGCCCGGACGACATCCACGGCATGATTTCGGCCAAGGGCGTCCTGACGAGCCGGGGAGGCAACACCAGCCACGCCGCCGTCGTCGCCCGCGGCATGGGCAAGCCCTGCGTGGTCGGCTGCGAAGCACTGCAGGTGGACGTGCAAGCCGGCACCCTGACCTGCCCTGACGGCACCGTGCTGCACAAGGGCGATGCCCTGTCCATCAATGGCGAAACCGGTGAGGTCCTGAAGGGCCTCGTGCCCACCCTGCCTCCCGAACCCAGCGCCGAGTTCCAGCAAATCATGCGTTGGGCCGACGAGACCCGGAAGCTGGGTGTCCGCGCCAATGCCGACACGCCGGACGATGCCGAGCGGGCCCGGGCCTTCGGCGCCGAAGGCATCGGACTCTGCCGCTCGGAGCACATGTTTTTCGCCCCCGATCGCTTGCCCGTCGTGCAGCAGATGATCCTGGGCGCCACCGAGAAGGAGCGGCAAGCGGCACTGGCGACCCTCGAGGGCTTCCAGCGGCAGGACTTCGTCGGCATCTTCCGGGCCATGCAGGGCTATCCCGTCACCATCCGCCTGCTGGATCCCCCGCTGCACGAGTTCCTGCCGAATGCCACGAAGCTGCATGAGGAAGTGGCCTCCTTGCGGTCCGTCGGCGCACCAGCCCACGAGATCACCGAGAAGCAGCGCATGCTTCGCCAGACCGAGTCGATGCACGAAGTCAACCCGATGATGGGCCTGCGCGGGTGCCGACTGGGGATCACGCGGCCCGACATCAACGCCATGCAGGTCCGGGCCATCCTGGATGCGGCCTGCGATGTCCTGGCGGAAGGCCTGCGTTGCGCGCCCGAGATCATGGTGCCTCTGGTCGGCCACCCCGCCGAGCTCAAGGTCGCCAAGGCCCAGCTGGAACAGATCGCCGCCGAAGTCCAGGAGCGTCGTGGCATGACCGTGCCCGTGCTCTTCGGCACGATGATCGAGGTTCCGCGTGCCGCGCTGGTCGCGAGCACGCTGGCCGAGGATGCAGAGTTCTTCAGCTTCGGGACCAATGACCTGACGCAGATGACGTGGGGTTACTCCCGGGATGACGCCGAGCGCAGCTTCCTGTTCCACTACCTCGAGAACAAGCTGCTCCCGGCAAATCCCTTCCAGGTTCTGGACACGGAAGGCGTCGGCCAGCTGATGCGGTTCGCCATGCAAGGCGGCAAGGCCACCCGGGCCAACCTGAAGACCGGCATCTGCGGCGAGCACGGCGGCGACCCTGCCTCAATCGCCTTCGCCCACGGCCTGGGTCTGGATTACGTGAGCTGTTCGCCCTACCGGGTGCCCATCGCCCGGCTTGCCGCGGCCCATGCCGTCATCGAGGCCGAAAGCACGGCGGCGGACCAACGCTGACCCCCGGGAGCGCCCCGGGCCCGGTGACGACAAGGTCACCGGGCCCGGATGCTCGATCCTTACTTGGCTGTCGGCTTTGCCGGGGGCTTGGCGGGGGGCTTCGCAGGCGGCTTGACGGCCGCGGAAGGCGACGCCACCGGCACCGAGGCAGAGGCGTCGATGCTTTCCGAGGCACTGATGATGCGCCGGACCACCCTGGGACCCTCCAGCTCCGACAGGCTCTTCTGGACGTGCTTTAGACCCAGGACCGCATCCGCATTGGTAGGATCCAGCTGGATGGCACGCTCGAAGAACCCGTAGGCTTGGGCGTACTTGCCGTCGTCCGTCAGCTGCTTGCCCTTGGCGAAGAGCTCCTTGGCGCCCTGCAGGCGCGCCTCGCTCAGGAGCGGCGGGGCATCGCCGGCCTCGGGACGCAGCTTGACGGCCTCCTCGAGCAGTTCGACGGCACCGGAGCTGTTGCCTTCAGCGATGAGACCCTTTGCGCCCTCGACCAGCTCCAGGTAGCGCCGCTCAGCCACCCGGGCGGGATCGTTGGCCGCGGCATCCCGGGCGTCGCGGTCCTCGGCCTCGAGACGGCTGACTTCACGCAGCTTGACCATCGCGAAGGTACTGCCCGTGCGCTGCTTCAGTCGCTCGTAAGCCACCCTTGCCTCATCCCACTGCTTGGTTGCCGTGTAGGCAAGCCCCTGGGCGCCAAGCGAGGCGTCCGCCAGGTCCGATGAGGCCGATCCGAGCTCAAGGAATCGGTCGAGCTGCGTCCGGGCACGATTGCCATCACGATCGTTGACGACGAGGGCAATCGCCAGCAAGAGATTGGCCACGGGATCCTCGGGATCATCCTTGATCATCTTCTGGTAAAGCGCCGAGGGCTCGAGCTTCTGGAAGTTCTGGAAGATGGCATTCCGCTTGTTTTCGGCGGCCGCCTTGCGATTCAAGGCGTCCTCAGCTTCGGAGACCTTGGGGGGGAAGATGCCTTGGTAGCAATCGGCGAGCAAGGCCCAGCCACGGGGCTCGTTGGGAAACTTCTGCGTGTACTCGGAAAGGATCTCGATGGCACGTCGGTAATCCTCGCGCTCGAGATGGCGCCGGGCATCGGCCAGCTGCCCGGCCCAGGCGGGTGCCGTCACGGACAGGCCCATCCCCGCCGCCAGCAAGGCCGACAGCAGCGACTTGCGTATCAGGTGCATCGTTGGAACCCTCCCCCGCTCCCCCCGATGACGAACCGGAAGGGCTAGGGGTTCCCTACCCCCCGCCCCATCGACTCACACCGGCGGACCTGCGCGCTACGGGGGCCCGGGAGACACGTCATCGTCGCGTTCGGGGACGACCTCGGCACCCGCTTTCAGGCGCGCCATGCGCTCCAGTTCCAGCCGAGCGTGCTCCGCCATGGCAGCCACCTCGGCCTCGTCGAGCCTCGGTCCGGCACCCAGGAAATCGATCGCCGTCGGCGCGGGAGGCGGGGGGGCCGCCCCGGGACGCGCCGGCCCCGGCCTGCGGCGCCCCTTGAAGAGCATCGCGATGATCTTGGCGACAGCCTGGAAGAGCTCGGGCGGGATATCCTGATCGACCTTGACCTGGCCATACAGGGTGCGGGCCACGTCGATGTCCTCGACCACCAGAATGAAGTTCTCCTGGGCGATGCGCCGGATCTCGAGCGCGGCACGATCCTGGCCCTTGGCCACCACCTTGGGCGTCCGGATGCCCTGCGTGGGCTTGTAGGCCAACGCGACAGCAAGATGCGTCGGGTTCGTGATGACGACATCGGCCATCTCGACGTTGCCACGCATGGCACTCATGGCCATCTCCATCTGCTTCTGCCGCTGCCGTGCCTTGACCAGAGGATCGCCCTCGAGCTTCTTGTACTCCTCCTTGATTTCCTTGTGGCTCATGCGCAGCGACTTCTCGTACTGCCAGCGCTGCAGGAAGTAGTCGAGCACCGCGATCAGCACCATGGCCAGCGCCACCTTCTTGCCGATGGCCTCGATCAACGTTCCTGCAAAGCCGAGGGCGCCCGCGGGGTGCATCTCCGTCGACCGCAAGATGACGCCCAGCGCATCACGGATCACCCCATAGATGACCCAGGCGATGACGATGATCTTGACGAAGGCCTTGATGACCTCGATGACCTGCTTCATCGAGAAGATCTTCTTGAAGCCCGCAATGGGATTGAGCTTCTTGATCCCCTCCTCGAAGGAAAGGGGCTTGGTCGTGAACAAGACACCGACCTGCAGCAGGTTGGCCAACCAGGTCATGAGGAAGGCAATGGCCGCTACGGGAGCTGCGCACATGAAGACCACGACGAGGGACTTGCCCACGAGACGCATCGCGAGGTTGAAGTCCAGTCCGGCGTGGGACGGAATGGCTTCGATCGTCTCGAGCACGAAGCCGTAGAGCGTCTCGTACCAGAATCCGCCCAGCGCTCCCAGGCTGTAGGCGACGGCAAAGAGCAGGACGGCGATGATGACGTCCTGGCTCTTCAGGACCTGACCTCGCTCGCGCGCCTCCTGGCGCTTGTGGTCGGTCGCGGGCTCGGTCTTCTCCTCGCCGATGGCCGCCACCCCCCTCCAGCGTGCCGGCAAGCGTGATGGCGGTCACCCGAGCCGGATTGTAGCAGCCTTTAGACTCAAGAAAACCGCGTCCGGGCCGAATCGGAGGTCATGGGGGCCCGGGTGGGCCCGCGCCCTGCGGAGCAACGGCATGAACCTCGACGAACAACTGGTCACTTTCCTCGACCACCTGCGCAGCGAGCGAGGCCTCTCCGAACACACCCTTGCGGCCTATCACGGTGATCTGACGCAGCTCAGGGACTTCCTGGCCGGCCTCGGCACGCAGGACATCCGCCAGGTGCACCGACTGACGGTAACCGCCTTTGTTCGCCATCTGCGCGAGAAGAACCTCGCCGCCAGCAGCATCGCGCGCAAGCTTGCGGCGCTCAAGACCTTCTTCCAGTGGCTGCTCCGCGAGGGCGAGATCGATCGGGATCCCACGGCCGATATCGAGCGTCCGAAGCTGCCCCGCGAACTGCCCCGGGTCCTCGACCGTCAGGAAGTCGTGCGGTTGATTGAGTACCAGCGTGACCTGAGGGACCGTGCAATCCTCGAGTTGCTCTATGCAGGTGGGTTGCGGGTCACGGAGCTCATCTCGCTGAACCTGACGGATGTCAACCTGGGTTCCGGCATGCTGCGCTGCACCGGCAAGGGCTCGCGCGAGCGCGTCGTGCCCCTGTCCCAGACGGCCGTACAGGCCCTGGAAACCTATTTGTCCAAGATTCGCATGCGTCTTCGCGTCAGGCCGATGGAACAGGCCCTGTTTCTCAACTACGCCGGGCGCCGCCTGACCCGCCAAGCCATCTGGGTCGTCGTCAAGGACGCAGCCAAGACCGCCGGTATCGATCGGGAGGTCACGCCACACACGCTGCGCCACAGCTTCGCCACGCACCTGCTCGAGAATGGTGCCGATCTGCGCTCGGTCCAGGAGATGCTGGGCCACGCCGACATCTCGACGACCCAGCTCTACACCCACGTCAGCCGCAGTCACATCAAGGGTGCCTACGCCTCGGCACGTCGGGCGGCAGCGCTGCCCTGAGCCCGGACCTACCGGGCGAAGCCGATGGCGCGTCCGGCCCCGCCTGATACGCGACGCATCTCGTCGGCAGCCAGCTGTTCGAGCATGGGCTGGTCGATCGTCTGGCCCCGCATCACGGCCTTGAGGGCCGCCTTGCGGCACGCTTGCAGGATGTAGCCGCCCCGCAACGGATAGCGCCGCGCGAGGGCGCCCAGATCCAGATCCGCGCCCAAGGGCAGGTCCGGATGCGCGAGGTGCAGGCGCCAAAGCGCCTCGACCTCCTCCGGCCCGGGGTCCCTGAAGACCAGCTCGAACATGACGCGCCGCCGGACAGCCTCGTCGAGAATATCGGCCCGGTTGGTCGCCATGAGAACCAAGCCCTCATGCGCCTCGATCAGGACGAGGAGGTGATTGACCAGGCGATCATCATGACGCTGCAGGGCGTGACCGCCACGTGCCGCCAGCATGGCGTCGACTTCGTCGAGGAAAAGCACCGCGTTGCGCTCGCGGGCCTCGAGAAACAAGGCTTCGACCTGCTTCTCGGTTTCGCCGACGTACTTGTCGAGCAGCTGGCCAAGCGTCCGGCTGATCAAGGGACGCCCGAGGTGATGCGCCAACGCGACGGCCAACAAGGTCTTGCCCGTACCGGGCGGCCCGGCGAACAAGGCCACGATGGCCTTGCCCCAAGGCGCGGGGCCGAGCCTGACGGCGGAAAGCCTGTCGCTGCCGTTCTGCGCCGCGAAGCACAGCTCCTCGACCCTGTCGCGCAAATCCTGCGGCAACACCAAGGCCTCCAGCGGGGGCCCCTCCGGCAGGGCCTCGGGTGGGCGTCTTCTGCGGGAGGGGGAGCGCGTCACGGTGCCAAGCCCCGTCTCCTCGCGTGGTCGAGAAGGATGGGGCCCGGGCCTTACCGGACGCTGCTCGGGCCAGGATGCCCCCGCCCTGGAGCGCTCGACCCGGCCGGGCGGGGCCACGACCGCCGCATGGGGCAGCAAGGGCAGGAAGGTGCGCCCCTCGACCGGGGTGGCGAAGACCAGCGGGACACCGAGGCGCCGTGCCTCGATCTGGAAGCGCAGAACAGCCTGCGTCATGTGACGTTCCCCGCTGCCTTCGCGCGGAACCATCAGTTGCACGAGCAGGGGCGCTTCATGAAGCCAGGCCTCACGCACGACTTCCGCCACACCGGCCACGAGCTGTTGCGTCGCTTCCGTGACACGGTAAATGGCGAGAGCCTGTCCTGGCAGGGCTTGGCGCACCAGCATCGTCACGCGGGCCTCCGTCAAGCCCCGGACGTGAACGACTGGCACATAGACGGCGTTCTCCCCGAGCGCCTCGCGCAGCGCAGACGCGATGCCCCTTGCCTGACCCGCCCCACCTCGTCCGGACGGGAGAACGACCCGCAAGCCGGGACAAGGACAGCCCAGCAGCCAAGACCGGATCCCGACGGGCATCCTGATGCCCCCGCGCCCCTGCTCGAGCATGCCGGATGCCCAGAGGGGGTGGGTAGGATGCAGCAACCCGCCGTGGCGACCGCTCGGAGTCTCGCCACGATCCAGCCACGTCACGAGGTGCTCCGCCATCAGGTGGGCCGCGCGACTGTGCTGCCGGGCCAAGGAGAGGCAAGCAAGGGCGAGACTGCGATCCTCGATGGCCTCCCACGCAAGGACCAGCTCCAGCAGGCGACGGACATCAGCCCCTGACCCCAGCCGCAGAAGCAGATGCTCGAATCGGCCCAGCCGGGGCAAGCGTCGCTCGAGCCCGTCACGCTCGGCTTCCAGTGCCACGAGACGGGATCGCAGGACGTCCGCCGCAGACCCGGGAAGCAAAGGCCCGCCGAGGGATGCCGTCTCGGCCTGACGGCGCAGATCCCTCCTGATGCCGGTGGCCTGGAGCTCGAGACGCACCCGCGCCGCAAGCATGGCCAACCAGGACCCGGAGGGCCCATCCCCCGCGGGGGGTGCACCCTGGGACGACGATTCGGACATCGGACCTCCATCGGCACATGCCGTCCTCAAGCATGGCCGCCTGACAGAAGTCAGAACTCCGCCTTTTCGGGGATTTTAAGGCAGCACGGCACCGTAGCGCGCAGTGATGTCCTGGACGTGCTTCATCAGGTCCTCCCGGACACGGTTCGTCTCGGGCGCTCTGGGAAAGCTGCCCGCCGGCAACTCCGGGACCCAGACGTGACCGCCTTTCTCGACGAGCCAGCGGACCGCCCGGAAAGCCGACAGCGTCTCTCCCAGGAAGACCTTGCAATCCAGCGGGCAGGCGAGACCGCCGACCTCGGCCGGGTCTACCGCGACATGTTCGCGGGGAGGTTGCCAGCGCTTGAGGAATGCGTCGGTCACCAGATAGAGGAACCGACACGTCTCCAGCCTGTCCATCTCCATGGCGACAGGGAAAGACGACCCCAGCAGCATCAAGTCCCGGATGTAGTCCACCCGAAACTCGCGCACCACGGCGCTGCCCCGCCGCTTCACGGGCTTGAGACCCTCGACGTCCCGTGTCGGCTCGTCAGGGACGAAGGCCTGGACACACAGCGGTCCGTCGACGTGGACGAAGCGCGCGGCCACCGCCTTGTACCAGAGGTGCTCGCCCCGGACCTTGGACGCGTAGAGGAACTTGAACTGGTACCCCTTGGCCAAGGGCTCCATGAGGCGGATCAGGATGGCTGGATCCATCTCCTTGGGCTGACGCGGATCGTGAGGTCGCCACACCTTGGCCTTGCGGAACTTGAGACCCGGCGTGGGCACGCGCCCGAGCACCTCCGTCAGGCGCTTTTTCAGGACCGTCGCGGCAGGGCCGGCAATCTCGAGGGCCTGCCGAAGAAAGAGGGCATCCTCGGCAGGAAGGAAGAGCGGGACGGCGTCCAGCTTGAGGACGTACGGCTTTCTCGATCCGCTTCCGGGCGCCTCCAGCCAGCCCATGTCGGCCAACTCCGCGAGGTCTTCATGGAGGGTATTCGGCGAGATGGCGAAGCCGGCATCCTCGAGGGCCTTCTGCAACTCGGCCTTGAAATGCGGCTTCAGGAGCAGCAACCGCACGATGGCGAACAGGCGCCACAGGCGACTGGTCTTCTTGGATGCGCGGGCCATCGGGTCCCCCCTCCTCAGGCAATCTCGAGGAAGGCCTCGATACGATCCAGCACTGCACGCTCGCGCAGGATGCGCCGATGGCCGAAACCTTCGAGCAACATCAGGTCCGACTCGGGCCAGGCGGCGGCCAACGCCTCCGAATCCGTCCAAGGTACGTCCGGATCAGCCGTGCCATGGACGATGAGTCCGGGCACGCCCAGGTGGGGTGCAAGCCGATCCAGTTCGAGGAGCGACGACGGCTGGCGCACAAGCCGCTCGACAAGCGTCACGAAACGATCCCGCGCCGGTTGCTCGAGGCCCATCATGTCCATGAAACGCTCGAGTACCGCGCTGGCGCGCAAAGGCCCGGCGAGGCAGACGAGGCGGTCGATCCGCAGGCCCAGGGTGCGGGCGTAGAGCATCGCCGACACGCCCATCGAGTGACCGATGGCCGCATGGAACGGTCCGTGCACCGCATCGACCGCCAGCAAGGCCTCGGCGAAGACGACGGGATGCGCGACGCGTCCTGCGGAACGACCGTGAGCGGGACCATCAACTGCGAAGACTTCGAAACCCCGATCGGCGAGGCGTTCGGCAATGGCCACGAAATGGCTCGCGCGGCCCTCCCAGCCATGGAGGCACACGATGCGGGGGCCCTGGCCAGGCCAATGCAAGCCGGCAAGTCCCGGCAGGAAACGATGGGGCTGGCCGGTGCCCATGCCCGACTGCTCCCAGTCCCGGGCGGGCAGGCGTCGCGGCACGAGAAAGCCACGACGCGCCACGCGGGCCACCAGGGCGGGAAACCTCCGCCCGAGCAGGCGGCTTGCCAGCCGAGCCAACCGGAGACCGGGTGGCGTCCAGCGGACCAATGTTCGAGTGGGGGTGGTGGGAGTCGAACCCACACGCCTTTCGGCGTCCGATTTTGAGTCGGATGCGTCTGCCATTCCGCCACACCCCCGGGACGGCACCCATGATACCCTGTGGGAGCCAACGCGTTCGTGAGCCCGGGCTGCCCGCCCCCCGGCAAGGCACGCAGCGACTGGCTTTCCGGCATATTCAGGAAAGGTTTCGATTTCATGACGGGCATCCTGTTGGCCTCGGCAACGCTGGGTGGCGGCTGTTTCTGGTGCCTGGACGCCATCTACAGGGACCTCAAGGGTGTCCGCGCCGTGATTTCCGGCTACGCGGGGGGCCACGTGCCCAATCCGGGCTACCAGGCCGTCTGCTCCGGCAGGACGGGGCATGCCGAGGTCGTTCGCATCGAGTTCGACCCGGCCCGGATTGCCTATCGGGATCTGCTCGAGGTCTTCTTCACGGTCCATGACCCGACCACCCTGAACCGTCAGGGTGCGGATACCGGCACCCAGTACCGATCGATCATCCTGACGCACGATGCGTCCCAGGAGCGCGTCGCCCGTGAAGTCACGGCCTCGATCCGTACCGCCCGGATCTGGCCCGACCCGATCGTGACCGAGATCAAGCCCCTGGACACCTTCTATCCTGCCGAGGCCTACCATCAGGACTACATGGCCCGGAACCCCGTCCAACCCTACTGCGTGGCCGTCATCGCCCCTAAGGTCGCCAAGTTCCGCAAGCAGTTCATGAGTCGGCTCAAGGAGCCGACCCCTCACAAGCCTTAAACAAAGCTGCGCCGGGAGACAACCTCGATCAAGGTCGGTTTCGGGCCGACGAAGCCGACAAGGCCTGCAGCATGCCCCGACCCCTCGTGCGTGACCTGTCGCAGTTCCTTGCAAGCCCTCCGCCACGTCGTGCCGAGGGCAAACCACGGCGCGAACCCCTGAAGTCGCCCGTGCTGAAACCGTCGGGTCCGGACTGGAAGGCCATCGTCCGCGATGCCGATCTGACGGTGCGGACGGCTGGCCCGGGAAGCGTGCGCATCGGCGGAGGCGTCGAGCTGTCGCGCACCTTGGTCGAGCGGGCGCTCAACCAGATGCTTCGCGCCCAGCGCGGCCTCGAGGAGACGAACGCCCAGTTCGCACCGGACGGCAAGTCCTTTGCCCTGTCGGGACACTACCGGCTGCTCGGCGGCCTGGTCCGCATCCCGTTCCGCCTCGATGGCCGTCCGGCTTTCCGTGGCCAGATCCTGCGCATCGTCGTGACCGGCTTCCAGCACCCCGGACCACGCTGGCTCGACAACTGGATGATGGCCAAAGCCGCCCGGGAAACGGCTGCCCAGGGCCATCCCGTCGCGTGGGACCTCGTCGGCAAGGCCTTCGAGATGCCCCTTTCGGCAGTCTTGCCGGGCATCGGCCTCGATGGCGAACCTGAGATTCGCGCCGATGGACCCGAGCGGCTGATCGTGGCAACGCCAGGCACGACGCCGGCGGTACAAGGCGACCGCCAGGCACAGGTGCGGCTGGATCCTGCCTTCGTCGGCGACTTGCTGGCGCGTCGTCTCGACGGGATCGTCCAGCTGGACCGCGTGGTGCCGGGTCCGGACAAATGGCGCCTCGAAGGCACGCTTCTTCCGGGCCTGAGCGCGATTCTCGGGCCCATGCTGCCCGGAACCCGCGAAGCCCGGGTGCCGCTGGGCCTCACGGCACGCGCCACCGGCCGTCACCTGGTCCTGACGCCGGACGTCCCGGCCAGGGCCCTCTGGGAGGCCATCCGGAACCAGATTCGCGCCAAGGGCATTCCGGCGGAAATCGCGAAAGAGGGCATCCGCATGTCCGTCGCGGCGCTCTCCGACCCGAATTGGCCCCTGTCCCGCGTCAGGCTCGAGGGCGGGCAACTGGTGGCTGAGGTCGGCCTGGACCAGCCCCTGAAGAACAAAAGCGAAACAATCCCTAAACAAAATGTTTATTAACACCCACAAGACTTGGTAACGTTCTCCTGACCTCGCGACCTTATTCCGGAGACACTGATGCCTTTTAAGTCTTACGCCCTGAGCGCCCTGGTGGTCCTGCCCGCGATCCTTGCCGGCTGCGGTGCCCAGCCCGGCATGCGCCAGGTGACATCCAACACGCTGCGCGCCCGTCAGGCAGCGCCCTCCTTCCAGAAGGACGTGCTGCCCCTGCTCAAGAACAACTGCGCCTCTTGCCACAACGCCGGCCGGCTGTTCGCGCCGCTGCCCATGTTCGAGAAGGACGGCACGCCGCGCACCGAAGCAATCAGCGGCAACATCGACCGCATCGTCACCGCCATCGAGAGCGGCCGTATGCCGCCCCGCAAGCCCGGCTCGATCAGCCCGGACCAGATCGCCATGCTCAAGGCCTGGGCCGCGGCAGGCACCCCGGTCGACTAGGACCTCGGGCTACATCACGGGGCCCCGCATCAGGCCGATCTGCCGCAACCTCTCCTTGAGGTAGGCGTCGGCCGTGATCGGGGCCCATCGTGCAGGTTGCTCAGGTGTGACGAATGCATCGAGCACCGAGAGATCGCAGGCACTGTAAGGATGCACGAAGAACGGCATCGAGTAGCGTGCCCCTTGATGCCCATCGTCCGGATTCACCACCCGATGGGTCGTGGCCGGGATACGACCGTTCGTGACACGCTGCAGCATGTCCCCCGAGTCGACGACGATTTGTCCTTCGAGGGCCGAGATGGGCAACCACGCCGCATCCCGGGTCAGCAACTCGAGGCCGGACGAGGTGGCCTCGCAAAGCAAGGTAATGATATTTATGTCCTCGTGGGCAGCGGCACGCACGGCCCCCGGCGGGATCGTCCCCGTCACGGGCGGATAGTAGATGGCCCGCATGACTGAATTGCCATCGACGACCATGTCCGCGAACGTGCGGCGGGACAGGCCGAAGTAGTCGGCGAGGGCCTCCAGCAGCGACGACACGCAGGCATCCAGTTGGCCATAGAGGGCACGCATGGTGCCCTCGAGACCCGGAATCTCGCGCGGCCATACATTGGGCGGGTAGTGGCCATGGTAGAGATGGTCACCGGGCAAGTCCCGACCCACATGCCAGAACTCTTTCAGGTCACCCACGGGATTGTTCTTGGCATGCTCCCGACCGTAGGGGATGTAACCGCGCTGGCCGCCCTCGACGCCGGCGTAGGCCAGCTTGACCTCCTCGGGCAGTGCGAAGAAGGCTGCGAAAAGGTCGTAGGCCTGGCGAATCAAGCCGTGGTCGACGCCGTGGCCGTCCAGCGTCACGAACCCGTAGTGCTCGAGTCCCTCGCCCAAGGCGCGAACGAAGTTTCCGCGACGCTCCGCATCGCCGCTGCGGTAATCGTCCAAGCGCACCACGGGAATCGAGGGAGCGACAGCAGACATCGGGCGGGCCTCCGGCAAGCTTGAAACCGCCCGATTGTACCCCGACAGGTATGGGGGCTATCCCAGCGGACCGACTAGGTCGGCCGTCCGATCGGGTACCTGCGCTGCCGGAAACACGATCATGAAGCGCGATGCCGCGCGCTCGTCCTCCCGCGTTCACAGGGCTCCTGATCCTGGTGGGCTGCTCCGGTATCCCGCAGACGCCCACCCCGCCCCCGGACGCAAACGGCCCCGGCAGAGCAGACCAACTGGCAACCGCCCTGGTTGCATCCGCGACACCGGGCATTCTCGACACGAACCTGCCCTTCATTTCCGGCGAGGCATCCAACCTGTTCCTCGCCTTGCCCCGCAACGCCGAGGTGGTCATGGTGCCGGGCGCGGGCATCGGCAACCCCGTGCTGGGCCCCGGCCCGGAATCTCTGGTCTTTCTCGACAGGGACGGCCGCATCAACGCCTGGGATCGCCGCTCGGATCGCAACATCCTGATCGAGGGTGAACCCGGCCGCGCCCTGTCGGGCCCCTCCGTGTCGGGGCGTGGCGACGGTCTGGTCTTCCACGGGCCGGAGCACGTCTTCCTGTGGCAACGCGTGGCGAGGCCGGCGCTGGGGCCTTGGCCCGTCCGGGGCCGCACCGTAAGACTCACGGCCGCCTCGGCTTGGGCCAGGGACGGCGGTGATGTCGCCGAGGCTTGGGCGGATGCGGATCTGCGCGCCATCCTCGTCCACAACGAACAGGGTGAGGTCGCCCTTGCCGACGTCCGCGACAACAGCGGCCGCACGCTGCGGACCGGGGACCTGGGTCCCGTCCGGTCCTGCAGCACTCCGCCCTCGGGACGTCGCCTGTTGCTCGAATCCGCACGTGGTCTTCACGCCTACGAGCCGGAGTCGCGCAAGCTCGACGCCTTGCCCGAGATAGACCTCGCGCTCGGGGGGGCCAGGGGCGACGCTCGGTACGTGGCAGACGGAGACGGCTTTCTCGCCCACACCCGGACTTCATCGGGAGCATCGCGCCACGTCCTGGGCCTGTGGCCCCCCGGCCGCGTGCTCTCCGCCCGGGCCACGAACGACCTTTCCGGCTTCCGGTAGAAACCCGGGACCGGCGGGCATGACCAGCTTATGAATCGACCCCCCACACGCTGGCGCTTCGTGTCACTGGGCGTCCTTTCCCTCTCCTTGGGCGGTTGCCTGTCCCTGCCCGGGCAGCACACGACCCCATCGTCAGTCCAAGGCCAGGCGGCCTCTGCTCGGGACGAGATGCGGGCCGCCGATGCGGGCAACTTTTCCGTGGACCTCGCCTTGGGCGTGCCGACCGTCCGCAAGACGCAGGGCCTCGCCGCGGACCTCGGCATCGGCAAGGTGGTGGCAGGCCTCTTCGACTTCGGGAGCGCCGCCAACGAAGTGGCTCGGCTGGGCTGGCTCACGAGCGGCAGCTACCCGAGCGCGGGCAGCAACTCTCCCTTGCAGGCCGCATCCTTTGCCTGGTTCGCCGCGCCCCATGCCGCGCCCATCTCGGCCATCGTCGGCACGCCGACCAAGTTCGGGTCGACGCGCCACAGCGTCAACAGCCTGGCTAGCTTCGAGTATCTGGACCTCTACAACAGCAACCGATTCCGCAAGGAACCGCGGCGTTACATGGTCCGCGACTTCGGGGACGGCGAATCCCTGTTGCAGAACGGAAACGCGGCAGCCTACATCCGATTCGGCAACCTCGCCGCGGACGATGGCAGTGGTGCCCATCGCTACCTTGCTTTCGCCGTGGCATGGGACGGCCACCCTGATCCGACCAAGCGCAAGGTCCTGGGTTACACCGATGCCATCGTGGACCCGGCCTCGGCATCCTCTCCTGTCCCGCTCAACCTGGTCCTCAACGAAGGCGTCTCCACGGACCGTACGCAGATCGGCGTGACGCTGTACCCTGTCGTGCCCGCCATCGAGGATTGTCCCGCCGGCGAATGCCAAGGTGACCAGCCCTGACGACGACGCACACCGCGTGCTGAGGCTCTCCCGCGAGGATCCCCGGATCCTGCAACTGGCTTTCCTAGGCAGCTTGCTGCTCTTCGGTGTGCTCGTCCGAGACTTTTCACTGCAGCCTGTCCAGGTCGCCCTCTGCCTCGGTACGGCCCTTGGCTGGCAATTGGCCTTGGGCAAGGGACGCAACCTCGCCAGCGCCGCCATCACGGGCCTCGGGCTCAGCCTGCTGGTCCGCGCGGACAACCTCTGGGTCCATCCGCTCTGCGCCACGGTCGCCGTGGTTGCCAAGTTCACCTTGCGCTGGCAGGACAAGGCCATCTTCAACCCGGCCAACCTGGGCGTCTTGCTTGCCATGGCACTGCTTCCCGGTGCGTGGACCTCGCCCGGCCAATGGGGACACGCCTGGATCATCGCGGGCTGGATCCTGATGCTGGGCCTGGGCGTGACGCTGCGTGCCGGACGCATGGACAGCGCCCTGGGCTTCCTCGCCTGCTGGCTGGCGCTTTGCGCCGGACGCATCGGCTGGCTGGGGCAGAACTGGGCCGTTCTGGGCCATCAGTTCACGACGGGCTCCTTGGTCCTGTTTTCGTTCTTCATGATCTCTGACCCGCGGACGACTCCGGACCACCGGGCTGCCCGATACGTGCACGCGGCGACCGTGGCCCTGGTTGCCTTCACGTGGCAGTTCGGACTTTACCGACCCCACGGCCCCATCGTGGCGCTCGCCCTGTGCACCCCGCTCGTTCCCCTGCTCGATCGCCTGCTGCGTGCTGCAAGGCACCAGTGGCCCACGCCGCCCCCCCCCCGAGGCCTCCTTGATGCCCCAGCAAGTGTTCCGTCCTGACCGTCGCCGCCTTGGCCTGCTGGCCATCGCCGCACTGGTCGCAACCCTGGCCGCCACGCCCCGGGCGCTTGCCTTCTGCGGCTTCTACGTCGCCAAGGCCGATGCCTCGCTTTACAACGAGACGTCGCGCGTCGTGATGGTCCGCGACGGCAATCGCACCGTCATCGGGATGGCCAGCGACTACAAGGGCCCGCTCAAGGAATTCGCCATGGTCGTCCCGGTGCCCGCCATCTTGACCCGCGAGCAGGTCAATGTCGCCGATCGGGCCGTCTTCGACCATCTGGACGCCTTCACGGCACCGCGCCTCGTCGAGTACTTCGACGACGACCCGTGCAGCGACATGCGGCGCCGGGGGATGCTCGACGAACGCATGATGTCGGCACCGGCGGGTGCACCGATGGCCAAGTCCGCCCGAGCCGAACGTGACCTGGGTGTCGTCATCGAGGCGCAATACACCGTGGGTGAGTACGACATCCTGATCCTGTCGGCGCGAGAATCCACGGGCCTCGAGACGTGGCTGCGCCAGAATGGCTACCGCATCCCGCCGAAGGCCCGCAAGGCGCTCGCGCCCTACATCCGCACCGGCCACAAGTTCTTCGTGGCCAAGGTCAATCTGGGCGAGCAGGCCAAGACTGGCCTGCAGCACCTGCGACCGCTGCAGTTCGCCTTCGAGAGCCCGAAGTTCATGCTGCCGATCCGCCTCGGCATGGCCAATGCCAACGGCCCCCAAGACCTGCTGGTCTACGCCATCACCCGCAAGGGTAGGGTCGAGACCACCAACTACCCTACCGTCAAGTTGCCGACGGGCAAGACGATCCCCGTCCACCTCAAGAAGGACTTCAAGAGCTTCTACAAGGCGATGTTCGAGACCGCCTGGAAGCGCGAGGACCGTCGCGCCGTCTTCACCGAGCACTTCTGGGACATGGGTTGGTGCGACCCCTGCGCCGCTGACCCGCTCTCGGCCGACCAACTGCGCCAATTGGGCGTCTGGTGGCTGGACGAGGGTCCGGATGGCGGCGCACCTCCCGGCGTGCCCGCGGGCCGACGCCGCATGCCCCAGTCCGCCGGCGGCCCCGTAGAGGCGGTCGTGACGCGCCTGCATGTCCGCTACGCCTCGGACACCTTCCCCGAAGACCTCGTCTTCCAGGAAACCCGGGACCGCGAGAACTTCCAGGTCCGCTTCGTGCTCCAGCACCCCTGGACTGGACCGGCCGCCTGCCCGGAAGGCAATGCGTACAAGGATTCCGTGAAGCGACGCCAGGACGAGGAGATCCGAACGGCCGCGAACCTGACAGGCTGGCCCGTCGGCAAGCTGCGCCGCCAAGCCGGCCTGGGCCCCGAAGCGCCGCCGGAACCATGGTGGAAGAATCTCTGGAAGCGCTAGGATGGCAACGTGCCGTTCCTGAACCTCGTCCCCTCCAGCTTCGCCCTCGACCTGCCAGGCGAGGAACGGATCCTTCCGGAACCGCGCCAGGTGCGCGGCGTACTCTGGTCGCCCGCGCCGCCTGAGCCACCGCCGGCCCCCGCCCTGCTCGACTGGTCCGCCGCACTGGCCGAGGACCTCAGCCTGCCCGAGCCCGACGTGGACGTCATCGCCCAGCTCGCTGGTCGCTGGACCCACGAAGGCTTGATGCCCTGGGCCTCGCGCTACGGCGGCCATCAATTCGGGAACTGGGCAGGCCAGCTGGGTGACGGCCGGGCCACCGTCATCGGGGCCCTCCGGGATCGCCACGGGACGATGCAGGACCTGCAGCTCAAGGGCGCGGGCCTTACGCCCTATTCAAGGCACGCCGATGGCCGGGCCGTGCTGCGATCATCCCTGCGGGAGCACGTCTGCAGCGAGGCCATGGCGGCCCTCGGGGTACCGACGACGCGGTCCCTGGCACTTGTCGCCACCGGCGAGCCGGTCCTGCGGGACATGTTCTACGACGGACACCCCGCGCCGGAACCTGGCGCCGTCGTGACACGCGTGGCGCCCTCCTTCGTACGCTTCGGGCATTTCCAGATCCTGGCCGCGCAGCAGGAAAACCAGCTGCTCGAGGCCCTGATCAATCATGTCCTGACCCGGCATTATCCGGGCCTGGGTCCACCCGGTCCCGAGGCATGGACGGCACTCTTCCACGAAGTCTGCCGCCGGACGGCCCGCATGGTCGCCCGCTGGATGCATCTCGGCTTCGTGCACGGGGTCATGAACACGGACAACATGAGCATCCTCGGCCTGACGATCGACTACGGGCCGTTCGGATGGCTGTCCGACCATGCACCCGACTTCACGCCCAATACGACGGATTTCGCGGGCAGGCGCTACTGCTACGCCCGACAACCCGTGATCGCAGGATGGAACCTGGCGCGCCTCGCCGAGGCCCTGCTGCCGCTGGGCCTGGACCTCGACGCCCTGCAAGCGGGCCTCGAGGCCTATCAGGAAACCTACGCGACCGAGGACAGGGGGGGCATGGCCGCCAAGTTGGGGCTCGCCGCACACCGCGGACCCTCGGACGATGAACTGATCGCGACCATGTGGACGATGCTCGAGGCAACGCAGGCGGACCGCACGCTTTTCCACCGCTTGCTGGGCCGCGTGGATCCGGCCGTATCTTTCGATCCGGCCATGATGGCCGGCGCCCTGCCCGAGCAAGCCGGCGACGATGCGAGACAGGCACTTGCGGCCTGGGTCATGCGCTGGCAGGCACGTGTCCGCGCGGACAGTTGGCCCGACGTGGCGCGTCGCACACGCATGGACCGAAGCAACCCGCTGCTGATTCCCCGCAACCATCTGCTGCTGGAGGCCATCCGCGCCTCGGAAAAAGGGGACAACCGTCCGCTGCAGCGGCTTGTCGCGGCACTACGGGATCCCTGGACGGACCGCGCGGGCATCGAGGACCTCGTGGCCCGACCACCGGCATGGGCCGCGGATACGCCAGGCTGCGCGACGCTTTCCTGCAGTTCGTAGCCGAGCAAATTCAACGTTTCTTGGCTGTCGCTTAACCCCTCCTTGGGCTACTCCGGCACAGGCGACGTCTCCGGGTGCCGACAATACGGCAGGGGCCACGCAGCCCCCACCCATTCGGAGACCTTGTCTTGTTTTCGCTTTTCATCGGTTCCCAAGCCACCGCAACCGCCACCCCCGGCAACAGCGCGGATCCCATCGCCAAGCCTCACGTTGCCGGCGTGCTTCGACCCGATCGCCTGTCGCTGGGCAAGCAGCAGCAGGGCCTTGCCGCCCTCCGCGGCCAGGTCCTGCAGGTCATCGCGGACGCTGAGCGCGACACCCGCACGCTCAAGGCGGCGCTGTCCGAGATCCTGCCTGCGACCTATCCCGGACCGGGAGAGGAAGCCGACGAGGACGCGCGGATGACGCGCCTGTTGACGGGCTTCGGCCTGCTCACGGACATCCGGACAGACATGCAGGGCGTGCTCGAGGCGGTCCGGCATGCCGAGGCCGGCGTCCCCATGCCCGATGGCCGCAAGGCGATGAGCGTGGCCCAGGGGCTGACGGAACGCGCCCTGGAACGGCACGGCCTGCTCGCCTCCGAGATGAAGGCCCTGCACGAGGATCTCCACAGCAGCCCGTTCGGTCGCCCCTCCCCCGCCGAATCAAGGGCGCTGAATCTGGTCCGGCGGGCCATGCTGGGCCTCGAGGATACCGAACGCCGCCTTGCCCGGATGTCGGATGCGATGGCCGGCGGCCGCTGAAGCGGCCTACGGACGCCCGAAAACCCCGGCCAAAGCTTCATCCGGCTCGTCGAGGCTGCAACTGCCGATCGCGAACGGCAGACGCGCGACAACGGCCTCGAGCGTCGCGGCCTCGAGCGACCAGTCGCGCCAGGCAAGGCCCCGGCGCAAGTCGAATGTTTCGAGGCCGGCGCGACCCTCTTGGACGAGGCACGACAGCAGGGCCTCATCGGGAAAGCCGTCCTCGCCTAGGGTCTGGCGCAGACGAAGCCCTGCAGCCAGCGACAAAAAACCCAGATCGTTGCCCCAGCGCGCGTCCCGGACCGGATGATGCAGGCCGGCCGTGGCCTTGAGGCCCAGGCCGTGCCGGGCCACGACGCCGACCACGTGGGCCATCGCAGGCACGTCGATGGCCTTGGGACCCGACCCACGGACCTTGAGGACAGGACGGGGCTCGGACATCCCGGCGAGCACCTCGGCGAGGACTTCGGCGCCCGCCAGCCAATCCTCGGGTGACCAGTCCGGCTCGATGACGAGCCGGATGCCGCGGGGAGCAAGGCCTTGCACGAGAAGAACCAGGGCCCCGGTGAGCCAGCCCACGGCCGAGGGCGAGACCTCGACCCTGACCTCGTAGCTGACGATCTCCTGAGGCAGGCGCAAGGAAGCCGCCCGCTCCAACCACGTCAGGAGATCCCCGTCGACCGCGGCCGGACCGTCTGGCTTGAGCACCGGGCCGAGCGCCGCCCACCGCAGGGCGCGTCCGTCGAGGAAGCCTGCGCGCCGCAGCCGGTCCGACGACAGATTGGCCAGCTGACCCGTCGTGACCACGAGATCCGCGGCCCGGAGCCATGGGCGCAGCAAAAGCTCGGGGAAAGAGGCCGACTTGGCCAGGGCCTCGTCGAATGCGAGAGCCGCAGGGGGAAAGGTTCCCGCGTAGTCGAAGAGGCCGGCCGTGAGCAGGCGCAAGCCGGGAAACGGGGCGTGCTCGCTCACCCCGCGGCCCCGGACACGTTCCGGCAAGCAGCAGGCACGACGACCTGATCGATGCGCCCGCAGAGCGACCGGCCATCGTCGAGCAGGATGTCCAACTCGATGCGATCCCCGTCCTTCATGAAGGGCGTGACCATCGTGCCGGTGGCGATCTTCTCGAGCATCCGCTGCTCGGCAAGGCAGCTCGAACCCACGCTTTCGTCGGCGTTGGACACCGTGCCGCTTCCCAGGATGGTCCCCGCGGACAGGTCGCGCGTCGCCGCCGCATGGGCGATGAGCTCGGGAAACGAGAAGAACATCTCCCCGGCGTCGGGATGGCCATATGGCACGCCATTCAGCCACGAGCGCATCGGCAGGTGCAGGCGCCCCTCCCGCCAGGCCTCCCCGGCCTCATCGGGCGTGACGGCAAAGGGCGCGAAGGACGAGGCCGGCTTGCCGTGGAAGAACCCGAAGCCTGCCGCGAGCTCACGCGGAATCAAGTTGCGCAGGCTGACATCGTTCATGAGCATGATCAGGCGAACGGCGCCCCCTGCGTCCGACGCCGGCGTGCCCATCGCCACAGGCCCCAGGACCACGGCCACCTCGGCTTCGAAGTCCATGCCGTCGCCAAGATGACGCAAGGGCAGGTCCGCCCGGGGCCCCAGCAGGTTGTCGCTGGCCCCCTGGTACATCAGGGGCACGGTCCGGAGATCCTCCGGAGGCTCGGCGCCCCGGGCCTTGCGGACCAGCAGGACATGCTGGATGAAGGCGCTGCCGTCGAGCCAGGACCACGTCCGCGGCAGGGGCGCCATGAACGTGGCCGTGGCGAGGTCGCATGCACCGGCGGTTTCGCCCGCCGACAATTGCCGGGCAGCATGCTCGAGCAAGGGCAACACCTTGTCCCAGCGATCCATCGCATCGCGCATCGAGGGCACGCCGGGCACCTCGAGACCCCAGCGATGGTCGGGCGAGACGACAACCAGGCGACCATCCGGATCGGGGCGCCCTGTCACCGGATCACGTCGTTCGAGCGTGGCGAGCTTCATGCTCCATTCTACCGCGCGGCGCAGCTCCTCCCGGGGGTTCATGACTTGCCTTGAAGGGTATGTGAAACCTAGCGCGCATCCTCCTTGAGGACGCGATGACGTCGTCAGGCCACCCGATCCCTTTCGCCGAGGTACCCGCTTCCATGTCCGACATGAAGGTCAACCGGTCCCAGACCAATTCCTTGCCGACGCCGGGCATGGCGTCGGTACCCTCGTTCGACGAAGTCCAGATGGACGAGAACCAGAAGCGGCAGGCGCCTGCGTTCCCGGCAGACCAGAGCACCATCGATCTGGGCAGCGCACCGTCGGCGCCCAAGGCGGTCGACGCACCGTCCGCCACCGTGCCCGGACCCGCACCCGCGCGGTCGGGAACCTACTCGGACAACGTGGTCCAGCTCAACAGCCCCCCGTCATCGATCAAGCCGGCGGACGGCGAGCCCCGGGTCATCTCGGGACCAGCCCCCACTCAGGTCGTCAGCTATGCCGAGCCCGAGCAGGTCTCGCCTCGGCCCCGCACGATCGAAGTGGCCGGCGCCGGCATGGGCGCAGCCAAGAAGTATTCGATGCTGGAGAGCGAGGCCCTTGCCGTCTACACGCTGATTCGCGACAACGGCGGCAGCCTGAAGCCCGAGAAGCTCAAGGAGCTGCTCAAGAGCGAATACGGCATCGACGCCGACATCACCCGGGTCGACGGCCGCATCGCCCTCGTCAACCGGGCAACAGGCAACGCCATTGCCGTCGATACGGAAGGCAACGGTGCGCTGGGCCTCGAGGACCTGCAATTCAAGGACGCCCTCCTGAAGGCTGGTATCGACCCGGACTTCAAGCCCGACATGAACTCGTGGAAGCTGGCGATGGACGTCATCACCAAGGCCATGGACAAAGCCCGCGCCGAAGCCGATGAGGCCGCCGCGATGCGGCAGGCTGGCGCCGCCAAGGGCAAGAAGGTGGTCACGCCCGTCATCGCGGTGGATCCCGTGGGTCTCTCGACCAAGGGGCTGCCCATGGCGCCCACGCCGATGCCGTCCATCGCGCCTGCCGACGTGGACACGTCCGCCTACAGCGGCGATCTGGCCCCTGAAGACGTCATGGACAAGGTCAAGAAGTTCCAGGAGTTGCTGGCCGAGGAAAAGAAGCTCCAGCAGTTCCTGCTGGACCTCAAGGTCGGGGGCACCTGCGAGGCCGTCGCCGAACAGATCAGGCAGCATGACGATGCCGTGGCCCGTATCCGGCAGATTCGCCACGAAGGCATCGTGCCCATCGTGGGCGAACTGTCGGCCTACCTCCGCAAGGATGCGCCCAAGGCCGCATAGGAAGGTTCGTCGCCGTGTCGACGCCCAAGGTCCTGCTCGCGTTCCCGCCCCAATGGTCGGCGCAGAACCCGCACTTCGCCCTCAGGGGCATCGCGGGTCACCTGCGCCGCAACGGGGTGGAGACGGTCCTGCGCGACCTCAACATCGCGTGGTTCGATCGGATCTTCCAGCCCGAGTACCTGACGGAGGTGCGAAATCGCCTTCACCTGATGCAGGAGTACCTGGGCGTCGAGGCGCGCCTCAAGGAGTTGCTCGGCGAGACGGACCGGCAGGTGCTCATCGACCTGCAGCGGGCCAAGGCCATCGAGGTGTTCATGGCGGCCAAGGGCGACCTGCTCGAGGCCCTGCCCCGCCAGATCGCCGATGCCGTCGAGACCATGCGGGACCCGAGGCGCTTCTACAATCCCGATCTGCTGATTGATGCGCTCGAGACGCTCGACCTGGCCTGCCAGGCGGTGTCGATGCCCTATCACCCGGCCCGCTTGGCCCTCAACTACTTCGAGCAGCCGGATTGCCTGATGACGATCGAGAACATGGTCGTTCACACCGAGGACGCCGCCAACAACATGTTCGCGTCGTTCTATGCCGAGGTCATCCCGTCGATGCTGGCCCAGAAACCCGAGGTCATCGGCATCTCGATCAACGCCTTCTCGCAGGTGCTGCCCGGACTGACGCTGGCGCGGATGCTGCGCGAGGCCGCCGGACCGGACGTGCACATCACCATCGGCGGCAACTTCTTCGAGCGGGTCAAGGATACGCTTGCCAACCGTCCGCGCTTCTTCGAAAAGTTCGCGGACAGCGTCGCGATCGGCGAGGGCGAGCACACCATGTTGCTGCTGGCGCGGGCCGTTCACGAAGGACGGGACCTCGACGAGGTGCCCAACTTGCTGCACAAGACCCGCGACGCCGACACCGTCGGGGCCTCCCCGGTCCGGCCCGTCCCGAAGATGGATGCCATCGGCATCCAGGACCTGGAGGGTCTGCCACTCGACAAGTACCTGAGTCCCGAACTGGTGCTGACGATTCAGGCAGGAAAGGGCTGCTACTGGGGCCTCTGCTCGTTCTGCGACAGCTTCTGGGGCGTCACGGAGGACGAAAAGTCCCTCGATCGCCTGATCCAGGAAATCCGCCACCTGCGTGACACCTACGGCATCCGGCACTTCCAGCTGATTGACGAGGCCATACGACCCGCGATGATGGGCGCGATGGCACAGCGCTTCATCGACGAGAAGCTCGACATCACGTGGTTCTCGAACGGCCGACTCGAGAACGGGTTCACGCCCGAACTGATGCAACTGCTCTACCAGTCCGGGCTTCGGCTCGTGCTGTGGGGCGTCGAGACGGGCTCGCCGCGCATCCACGAACTGATCAAGAAGGGCGTGGCCTTCGAGCGCCGGCTGCCCATCCTCAAGGGGTCGGCGGATGCCGGCATCTGGAACTTCGCCTACATCTTCTTCGGCTTCCCGACCGAGACCCGAGAAGAGGCCCAGTCGACCATCGACATGATCGGGGCCAATACCGACATCATCCATTCGTACGGGCGCTCGGTCTTCACGCTGGGGCGGCACTCGGCGCTGTACCGCGTAGCCGAGAAACAGGGCATCCTCGAGGTCCACGAGAGCTTCGAGGAACTCTCGGCCAACGCGCACTACACCATCCGGACCGACGAAGGCATGAAGGATGACGAGCTCGCCGAGATGATGGCGCGCTGCACCACGTCCTGCGAGGAAGCCTACGGACGCGGCCTCTGGTTCTACCTGCGCTATCGCGAGTTCATGCATCTGTACGTTCAACGCTTCGGCGTCGCCTGGGTCAGCGACCGCAAGGTCGGCACCCACGATCGCCCGGAACGCCAGTACTACTAGCCCACGCCCCCCCCCCCACCGCCGGAGACGCCCATGGCCGCACCTGCCCCTTCCTCGATTACCATCGAGGCCCCCGATGCCCTGATTGACGCAGCCAAGGCCCAGGTCGTCCGGACACGCCACTACCGCACGGGCAAGATCGACAGATTCGGCAAGGTCGTCGGCATCGACGAATACCCCGAGGGGGGGGTGCCCCATGAGCACCAGACCCACCACCTCGATGGCATGGGCCGGGTCGTGTTCTTCGAGAAATTCGAACGCACCTTCACCAAGCCCAGCCACCGCGTCTACCGTTATGACGATCACGAGCACCGCCTGCGGGATTCCATCTGGATCGACCGCTACGGACGCATCGACAACCACCACCGCTACCGGTACGACGAGGTCTCGGGCCTGCTCGTATGGCGGGCCGAGTACGACCAGAACGGCGCGCTCTTCTACGCCATCGTCTCGGCCTACGACGAGAAGGGGCAGAACACGTCCGAGACCTGGCAGGATGCCGACGGGCATGTGGTCAAGGTCCTCGAGTACGCCTACGACAAGGCCGGGGAAATTGCCGTGCAGGCGGAACGCGGACCAGATGGCAAGCTCGTGGGCGAGCTGAAGTTCCTCTACGACAAGGAAGGCAGGGTCACCGAGCGGGCGTGGCACCTTGGCGGAGGCAAGGACCGTACAAGCCGGCAGAAGTACACATGGAACAAGCAGGGCCTGCTGGCGCGGGTCGAACTGCGCGGGGCCAAGGATCGCCTTGCGGCCAGCCAGGAATTCCAATACGACGAGCTTGGCAATGTCGTGCGGGAGCGTTGGCTCGATGCCCAGGGCGGCATCTACAAGGATCTCCACTTCTGAAGACTTCGTGAAATCCGCTTTCCCGCCGCGCCGGTGGGTATGGTCCCCGTTTGTTCGATCCCCTCGGTGGCTTGGGTGGATCCGGCTGGTTGGCGGAGAAGGTCGGCCGGCGCCGGAAACATGAGGAAGAACCCGCTCATCCACAGGCGGCGTGGCCCGAACCCGAAGCGCCCATCGCGCCTCCGGCGCCCCGCGATGACGACGCTGTCGGGGATGCCGTCAGGAAGCGACTCAAGAAGTTCCTGAAGGACGACGGTGACGTCGTCCCCGTCACGATCGACGAGCCGAACGGTCGGGCCTTCGGGAACCAGATCAAGCGGCAGGGTGCGCGGAGCGGCTGACGCTCCGTCACGAACAACGCTTGCCCCTCTCAGCGTCGCGCCAACGAAAGGTCGGTCCACGTGTTCGATGCCCTCAAGGGCCCGGGGGGAACGGGCTGGCTGACGGCGTTGGGGCGCGCCTCGGGCAGCGCCGAACGTGCTGCCGACGTCACCGCCGAGCCTGTCGAAGTGGCCACCGAAGCAGGCGATGCCACCACGTCGGATGAACTGGACCTCGGCAAGACGGTGCAGGATCGCCTCACGCGGTTCCTCGGATCCAAGGCCACGGACACGGGGGTTAAGAACATCCTTGCAGAACTCGAAGATGGCACCGGCAGGGGCAATTTCGGCGTCCCGGGCCGCAGGGGCTGACCCAACCGGTCACGTCCCTAGAGTTGGTGTAAATCCGCCGGCGGCTTGAAGACGAAACCACCGCCGTGGTCCTTTCGTAGTTGCGTACAAACGAAGGAGGTCCAAGGCGGTGGCGGAGAAGATCATGACGTTGGGCGATGTTGTCGGCAAGGTGCTGGGCGAGGGGCATGGCGATGCCGTGCGGGCCATGGTGGAACGCATGGTGCAACTGGTGATGGAACTTGAGGTGGGCAAGCTTGCTGGCGCCGGCTTGCATGAACGGACGGACGAGCGACGCAATCACCGCAACGGCTACCGGGACCGGGCGTGGGACACGCGTGTGGGTACGCTGGATCTGCGGATTCCGCGGTTGCGCAGCGGCAGTTACATGCCCTCCTTCCTCGAGCCCCGGCGCAGGTCCGAGCAGGCGCTGCTGTCGGTCATCCAGGAGGCCTACGTGCACGGCGTCAGCACCCGCAAGGTCGAGGATCTGGTGCAGGCGCTTGGCGTCGAGAGCCTGTCCAAGAGCGAGGTCAGCCGGGTTTGCGAGGGGCTGGACGAGGAGGTGGCGGCGTTTCGGGACCGGCCGCTCGACAAGGCGTATCCGTACCTCTGGCTGGATGCCACGGTAGAGAAAGTCCGGGAAGGCAAGCGCGTGGTGTCGAGCGCCGTTGTGGTGGCCTACGGGGTGAACGACGAGGGCTACCGCGAAGTCCTCGGTCTCGAGGTGGGCGCAGCCGAAAGCCATGAGGCGTGGGTGGCCTTCCTGCGAGGGCTTGTGGCGCGGGGCCTGCACGGGACGCAACTGGTCATCAGTGATGCCCACGCAGGGTTGCAGCGGGCCATCGCCGAGGTCCTGACGGGGGCTACATGGCAGCGCTGCACGGTGCACTTCATGCGCAACGTCCTGTCGCGGGTCGGCAAGCATCAGCAGGGGATGGTGGGTGCTGCGGTGCGGACCATCTTCTCGCAGCCGGACAAGGAGGCGGCGCGTGCGCAGTTACGACGGACGTCGGACAAGCTGGCCCGGGCCTTTCCGGAGGTCTCCCGCTTGCTGGACGAGGGCGAGGAGGACATCCTCGCCTACATGGCCTTCCCGCAGGCACATTGGCGGAAGATCCGCTCGACGAATCCCCTTGAGCGCCTGAACCGCGAGATCGGCCGTCGCTGCTCGGTGGTGGGCATCTTCCCGAACCGTCAGGCGCTGACGCGCCTCGTCGGGATGGTGCTGGCCGAGCAGTCGGACGAGTGGC
>Ga0194133_10000067_pt1 | contig 205478 bp, 194 predicted proteins | sample TA2KigOf40mmetaG_FD_155448 | JGI IMG/M metagenome (GOLD analysis project Ga0194133, IMG submission 155448) | Freshwater microbial communities from Lake Tanganyika, Tanzania - TA2015055 Kigoma Offshore 40m | ecosystem: Environmental > Aquatic > Freshwater > Lake | place: Tanzania: Lake... | reverse complement strand
CCGTGGCAGCGCACCGACCTTCCGCAGTTCAACCTCACGCCCGAGGAGTGCACTCAGGCGGTGCAGTTCATCGATGCTGATCGGCGCGTGACCTCCGGCAGCCGGGCGGTGATGGCGATGCTGCGCACCGCCCCCGTGCCCTGGCCGGTCGCAGGCGCGATCGGCGACCTGCCGGGCGTGGCGTGGGTGGCCGATCGCACCTACAGGTGGATCGCCGCCAACCGCGACAAGCTGCCTGGCTCCACGCCCGCGTGCGCCCTTCCCGCGGCGTAATCGATCCCACGGCGACGCGCACCATCTACGCGCACGGCCTCGGTGGCTCATCGCTCAACTGGACCGACCTCATGGGACTGCGCATGCCGACATCGCCGGGTATCGCCATCACTACCCATCAGGACAAGATCAATGACCTGCGCGTAGAAGGCTGCGGCCGTATCCGGGTCTTGTGATCCATGGTGGAACCACTCGGGGCGTCCGGGCGCGATCGAGTCGGGGAATCCGGAGAAGAGATCGCGCTGCCAGAGGCTGAGGACGGCACGGGTCGGCTCAATGGACATCGGGATCGTGTCGGCCCGCATCACCGTGCGGGGGCCCATGATCACGCGGCTGCCGTTGTCGGCGACACGGCGTGCGCTGACTGAGATGTCGTCAGTGGACAGGTAGGTTTTCGGCCGGGTGATGCTTGCTCCTGTTGCCCAACCGCACAGACGTCGAGGCGTTGCTTCGCAGCATCGTGTAGTAGTCGGTGTCAGGACCGTTGACCTCGGCGGACCAGTCGAAGAGATCACACAGGAAGGCGACGAGACCTTCGCGCTCAGCTGATGTGGTGACGGTGGTATCCATCCAGCACGGCCTTTGGTGAGCGGCCACAGCCGCACTCTATCCCTGCGTGACGCGGCGAATGATGGCGCTGGCCACGTCATTGGGCGTGCTGATGAGAAGTCGCCGATAGGGCGCGCCGTGGAGTTCGAGGATCACTCCTGGTCGGTCCATGTAGATCGCGCAGAAGTCTCGACCGTCTCGATAGACCGTGCGGCCGATGAGCACCACATGAGGAACGCCGAGACCGGGCCAGCGCCATCCCAAGATATTGCGCCACATGTCCTTGATGACGCGCGCCGAGTCGATGAGATCCCACGGAATGGCGAAGTCGCGTTGGAATGTGCCCAGGCGCTCCCATGCGCTCAGTCGCACCTGGAGTTCATCCGGCTTCAGCACGAGGGTCGCCACCCCGTCAGTGTGCCGTGTCGTAGCCCTCGGTGTCGGACCCGCCTGACATGCTCGGGGCATGGCCGGCAACCGCAAGACCGCCGAGGTGCGTGTCGACGGCGCGCCTGCACCCGGCCGCCCCTGGTCGGCCACCGCGATCGGCCAGTTCCACGACTGTCCGCTTCGCTACTGGTGGCAGAAGGTCGAGCGATGGGAGACGCCATCGACGACCGCGCTCGTGGTCGGTCGTGCGGTGCACGAGGCGCTTGAGCAGTTGCTCGCCCTGCCCCCCGAGGAGCGCGTTCCGGTTCGGGGCGATGAGTTCCTCGCACGCTCGCTCATCAACGAGCTGGCCCTCGTCGAGGACCAGGGGCTCGACGAGGCAGAGATCCGCGAGGGTGCCGCTGCCTCGATGACGGCGTACTGGCAGACCGAGGCACCCGCCGAGATTGAGGTCGCTCCCGACGGCCTCGAGCGGCGGGTCGATGCCGACCTGCGCGGACTGCCCTTCCTGGGCCACATCGACCGCATCGCGGTGTCCGATGTGGGCTTGCGCATCACCGACTACAAGACCGGCGCCCCTAAGCCGCGCTTCTGGTGGGGCTACTGGCGCCAGCAGTTGCTCTATGCCGCTGCCTTGCAGGAGCTCGACGAGCCGGTGGCCGAAGTCGAACTCCTCTATCTCAAGGACCCGCGCCAAGTGACGCGGCCGGTCTACCCCGCCGCCCTGCACCGGGCGCTCGATGATCTCGAAACCGCCCACACCGAGCGCGACCGCATGTCGACAGCAGGATTGTGGGAAGCGCGCACCGGCCCCCTGTGCAACTACTGCGACTTCCGTGCGGCCTGCCCAGCGCAGCGGTCCAACTGTCCGCCGCCCGGCGGTGAGCAGAGCAACGACATCCTGCTGAAGGCAGGACTCACCCGCCGTGCTAGCGAGCCCAATGGCGAGTGAACGCCGCGCCCAGATACCGGCCTGGACACCACCGTGGCCGACGCGCGTAGGTGAGGACTTCCTGCGCATCAGCGCGGCCCACCTGCGTGGCGACGATCGCTGGGAGTGCCCAGCGCAGATCGCCGCGAAGGCGCGGCCCGGCACCCGACCCGACCGTGATCCCAACCTGCGCATCACCTACCCGCCGACCGCCAGCTTCCCTCTCGGGCTCGTCCGCGATGCCGCCCTGCGCGCCTTGGCGCAGGGCATAGACCCGCAGACGGCCCTGTCATCGGTGATTTCAGAGTCCAAGAGCGCGGTGCCCGATGCCATGCGCGAAGTGGCATCAACCGCCCTGACTTCCTATTTCGCGATGCTCGACCAGTTGCGCGCATCTGGCGATCTTCCCGCCCAGACCGTCGTTCGCGAGTTCTTCGCCGTCGACGAGGCTGTCGGTGAGGAGCCACGCGTCGAATGGTCCGGCTGGGGCCTGCTTCACGTCGCCCAAGACAGCACCGTGCGCGAATTCCACATACTCACGTGGGATGACGCGGGTCGCCGGGAGCGCAGCGATGCCTACGTGGCCGTCTATGCGCGCGTGGCGGCGGAGGCCGTGGCACGCACCGATGGCCAGCCGTGGCACGTTTCATGGCAGCCGGCGCTGGGCCAGCCTCGAGCCGGTACCACCGTGCGCGTTCGTGAGATCGGACTTCTCGACTCGACCCAAGCGCTGCTGCACGACTCACCGCTCGATGATGCACTCGAAGCGTTCACCGAGGCCGTGAGCGGCAATCTCCACGTGCTCGGCGGCGCCGCATACAACCCCGGCTCCCGCTGTGCGTCGTGCAGTTTGCGCTGGGAATGCCCGGGCATTGCGCGGCTGCCCGGTGTGCTCGGGGTTGCCGGTCCCTCCACCTGGACGCGCGCGGTGAGCCCCCACGACCTCGTCGCCAGCCGTGTGTGCACGTGGCAGACCCACCTGTCGCGCGACCTGGGGCTGCCGCGCGTTCGACGCGAGTCGACGTCGGCCATGACCCGCGGTGTCGCCATCCATGCGTGGCTCGAGGCCGCTCATGGCCGGCTCATGGGCTGTGCTGCTGATGACCTGCCTGTGGCGACCGATGGCGTGGGCGATGTGGCCGAAGGCCTGGGCTGGAGCAGGGAGCAATACGCCGCATGGCGGCCCTACCTCCTGCAGCACCTTCACGAGTGCCCCCTGGCACGCACCGACGTCATCGCTGCCTATCCCGAGCACACGCTCACCGCATGGGATACCGACATCGACATCGTTGCGAGCACGCGCACCGACCTCGTGGTGGAGTTCCCCGAGGGTGTCGTGGTGCGCGAGACCAAGACGGTCGCCGAGGCGGCCGTCGGGGGCACCGCCGCCGACGTCTTCGAGCGCTATCCCCAGGTGGCCATGTCGCTGTGTCTCGTCGCCGATGGCCTTGACCCGGTGTCAGGAGCGGTGCGTCCTGCGCGGCCCGCGCGTATCGAACTCGAGCTGCTGTCTGCTGAGGAATGTGAGGTCCGCACCTTCGATGCGGGTGACTCAAGCACGGTCCTAGCAGCGCGAGCGGTCCTCGCAGACGCGATCGATCGCATCCTCTACACCGAGCCGACCCCCCACCCGGGGTCCTGGTGCACATGGTGCCCCGTGTCCACCTGGTGTGTGGCCCGACAGACGGCCGTCATCACGCCCGACGAGGGGCCAAGCGATCCCGCCGGGCCGTCGCGCGTGGCGCTGCTCTCCTATGCAGAGGCGGTCATCGTCGTCGATGACGACATCCCCTTCTAATCGACGTTTGCCAGCCCTACCGTTGAGTTATGGGTGATTTCGTCGGGTGCGCAGAGATCGTGCGCAAGCAGGCGGAGACGCTGTCGATATTCCGGGCAGCCACCGCATCCCATCAGTGGATGCGCATTCACGACGCGCACTACGACTGGTGGATGTTTCCGATCGATGTGCCCAGCAGCTTCGGTGATGCCTACGCCGTGGGCCCCGCCGAGGTCGCCGAGCTCAAGGCGACGCCCGGTTACCTCCCCGACTATCTCGATGGTGCGCGGATTCTGGTTCGGTCGTGGGGATGGGATCTTGACACCCGACGCTTCATCGAGGAGATCGATCCAGACCAGGTCTGGCAGAAGTGGCCGATCCGGCTGGAGAAGTGCGGTCGGTCCCTGTGGCTGTTCGACGAGCACGAGGCCTACCACTCAGTGCGCGACTACGCCCTCGCGCTCATGGCCGATGGCGTGTCCATGAGTTATCGCGATCGCGACTGTGGTGACTTCTTCCGGCAGCACTCCTAGCGCGCGCGGGCACAGCGATCTTCGGATTGCCGCAGGCCGTGGCGATCACGCGCAGGGCCGCCTCCTCTTGCGAGTCGATGCTGAGTCGCCATCGGTATTTCACCCCGATCCACGACGAGACGTAGGTGCATCGGTAGCTCGTGCGGCTAGGCAGCCACTCGGATGGATCCTGGTCGCCCTTGGAGCGGTTGCTGGACGCCGTGACGGCGATGAGGGTCTTGGCATAGCCGAGATCGTTGGCAAACTGCTCACGAATCGCCGTCGACCAGGTGCGTGCCCCGGAGCCCCATGCCTCGGCCAGAGGCACGAGGTGATCGACGTCTAGGTCGGAGGGGTTGCGGACACTCACTCCGTCGAAGGCGGAAACCCAGCGCCCGGCTCCGACAGGGCAGGAGTCGCCGGTCTCCGGCCCGCTGCGGGCCTCGGCGATGAGCACGGCATCGCGAACGTCGCAGTCGTCGCCGAGGTAGTCCCAGTGGGGAAAGAGGTCGCGGTCGTAGCCGGAGTTCGCCTCCGGCGCGACCGTAAGGGCGCGTAGGAGGGAGAGCACGTCGCGCCTCTCCACAGAGGCCGATGCCGTTTGCGCGACCAGGGTGAGGCTGGCCGTCACGGCAGCGGCCGCGGCGTACACGCTCCAGCTACGCATGTGTCTCCCAACGTCAGCGTGCGTCGAGGGTAACCCGCCGGCTCAGCCGGATCCCCGGGCAGGACCGAGGCGTTCTGCGCATACCTCCCGAGCAATCTCCGCGAACCATTCGGCCGCCGGAGTGCGCAGAGGCTTGCGGGGCAGCGCCAGCACGATGAAGCGTGGTGCTATGGCGGGAGTGGTCGGCAGGATCACCACGTCGGGGTCGTGGGATGCGATAGCGAGCTGCGGCATCATCGCCGCCCCGAGGCCACTGCGAACCATCGCCCGCATCGCGCCATTGTCGTTGGTCCGGTAGACGTAGCGCGGCGCGATGCCGTGCTGATGCAAGGCATCGTCGATGTAGCGTTGTGCACTTCCGTGGTGCTCGCCGATTAAGCCCATCTGCTCCACCTCGCGCAGTGTCACGCGGCCGCTCTCGGTGTAGGGGGAGCGTCGAGGCAGGACCGCCAAGAATGGATCCGTGCCCAGATCAACGGTGTCGAGGAGCGAATCGTCGACTCCCCCGTGCCCGTTGAGGCCCTCGTCGACCCGGCTGAGCCGGTAGCCGCCCGCGAGCGAGCCTTCGCGCTCGTCGCCTGTGCCGTCTCTCCATGGGGAGCGACTTGGCACAGCTGCACACTCGGCGCTGAAGATTTTGAGACTCTGAGGGAGTGACCCTCGATCCCGAGATTGCCGCGTGGGTCCAGGCATACCCGGCCCCGGACGTCGACCCGCGCGACGTCGACGCTGTGCGCGCCATCTATGCCGATTACATGGCGGATCGTGGCGGTCCCCAGCCCGTGCGGACCCACCCCGACGTGCGACTGGAGTCAGCGCGCATCAACGGCATCGACGTCCTCGTCTGGTCGCCACCGCAACCTCGTCGCGCCCCCGTGGTGATTGCGATGCATGGCGGCGCCTTCATCGTCGGACATCCCCTGGGGGCCGAGCACATCGCTGTCCCCCTGGCGGTCCAGCACGGCATCATCACCGTGAGCGTGGCCTACCGGCTCTCACCGGAGCATCACGCTCCGGCGGCGCTCGACGACTGCATGGCCGTGCTCGATGCGGTGGTTGGCACCGAGACCGACCGGGTCGCCGTGCATGGCAGCAGCGCGGGCGCGTGCCTCGCTGCGTCGCTGGCACTGCGGGCTCGTGACGCCGGGATCCCGCTCCTCCTGCAGTCCCTGAGCTGTCCGGTCGTGGACCCACGGGCCATGCATGTCGATGACCCGGACCACTCGGCTCACGGGGCCTCGCCGACGCTGTCGCGCGAGGCGGTGATCGCCATGTGGGAGCACTATCTCGGCGAGCAGCTCAGTGATCCGCCCGACCACGCGGCACCGGCGCTGTCGCCCGATCATCGCGACGTTGCACCCGCCCATGTCGTGGTGGCGGAGTACGACGTACTGCGCGATGAGGGCACTGCCTACGCCTGGGCATTGTCGGCTGCCGGAGTCCCGACGACCCTCCGGCGCTTCGGCGGAACCGTGCACGGATTCGACGGACTTCTGCCCGACTCGTCGGTAGGCCAGCGGGCAATTGCCTCCCAGGTGGAGGCACTGGCTTTCGCCTTGCGCTGCTAGCCGTTCGGCCCCTGGGTCGCCGCCTCCTGCGGGCACTGCTGGCGGTAGAACGCTTCGATCGCATTGGCGCTCTGGACGAAGTCGGGCTCGGCGAAAAAGGTCTGGGCCTCCGCTGTGAGGGCAGGCAGATCGCCGCCGCCCCCGACGACGTCCTTCACTCGCTCGGCGAAGTCGCGGGAGAGCGTGACGAACGGCTGAGCCTCCGGAGGCAGACCCGGCAGCGAGTCGGAGACAGCGTCAGCCGAAGTGGCGAACTGATCCGCTGCCGTGCTTGCGGCGCCTCCATCACTGTTGGTTAGCGCAGTGATGAGGCTTTGAAGGGACGTACCGAAGTCGCCGATCGCCGCTGATGCGGCGGTGCAGTCGATGACGACGTTGTCCCCGGGTGACAGTGTGGATGACGGCGATGAGCACGCGGCAAGAGTCAGGGTCAGTATCGCGGCGCCCAGGGCAATGCGTGTGCGCACTTCGACCTCCCCTTATCGCCGCTTTGGTCCACACACTAAGTGTTCCCGCCCTAGTGTGGCCACGCGACCTGGGAGGCACCGTGCTCGATCACCTGACGCTGGCGAACGGCGACCGACTCGACTTCTTCATCGAGGGGGAGGGCGATGCCCTCTTGATCTATCACCACGGCACGCCCGCTGCCGGGCCGCCGTCTGCCGACATGGTCGAGGCCGCTACGAGCAACGGCTTCGTCCTTGCCGAACTCGTGCGGCCTGGCTATGGCCAGTCAACTCGGCAACCAGGGCGCACCGTCGCCGACATCGCGCCACTTGTCGCATCGCTCGCCGACCACCTCGGACACGACCGGTTCGTGACGATGGGCTGGTCAGGTGGCGGCCCACATGCCATAGCTACCGCGGCGCTCCTTCCCGAGCGCTGCCTGGCCGCGAAGAGCCTTGCCGGCGTCGCGCCGTACGGTGAACCTGACCTGGACTTCATGGCCGGAATGGGGGAGGACAACATCTGCGAGTTCGGCGCCGCGCTGCAGGGCGCAGCCCAACTCGAGGCATTCCTCACCGAGGCTCACGCGCAAATGCGCGACGTCACGGCAGATCAGGTGGTGGAGGCGATGATCAGCCTGCTTCCCCCGGTGGACCAGGGCTACCTCTCAGGGAAAGAGGCCGAAGAGATGGCCGCTGAGCTGAGGTGGTCGCTCGCCCACGGCATCTGGGGGTGGTTCGACGACGACGTGGCGTTCACCCTGCCGTGGGGTTTCGACCTTGCCGCCGTTACGCGCCCGGTGCAGATCTGGCAGGGCTCAGAAGACCTCATGGTGCCCTTTGCCCATGGCCAGTGGCTGGCGGGCAACGTTGGAGGGGCCCAGCCCTACCTCGTCAACGGCCACGGGCACCTCTCTCTCGCAGCGACCTGCTTCGGCCCTGGCTTCGCCGCCCTGCGCGAGGCCCTCTAGAGGTTGGTTGTTTTCCCGCGGAGCGGGGTTGGCTTCCCCTAGGGTCCAGGAGACCGATTCCCGGCCCTAGGAGTTCCTGTGTCCGACGCCCCTCCCCCTCCCCCTCCCCCTCCCCCTCCCGCGGCGCCGCCGCCTCCGCCGATGCCTTCGCAGCCGGCCGGGGGTGCAGGGGCACCCAAGGACTACTTCGTCCTGGCGCTTGTCGGCACGATCCTGAGCGCGTGCACGTCGTGCATCGGGATCATCACCGGCATCATTGCGATCGTTCAGAACAACAAGGCGAAGGCCCTCTACGCTGCTGGTGATGTGGCGGGCGCCAACTCGGCGGCCAACACCGCCAAGATCCTGGTCATCGTGACCTGGGTCCTGATTGGTGTCGCCGTGCTCATCAACCTCGTCCTGCTCGCGGTGGGAAGCAGCCCGCTCATGCAGACGGGCAACTAGTCGGCCCAGGCTCGCCGAATTCGGGGAGTAGCGGCACGATGGTTCCGTGACCTCCCGTCAGATCAACCTTCTCGTCGTCGGCGCCGGCCCCGCGGGGTCGGCGTCGGCGGCGTGGGCGGCCCGCGCGGGCATCGACACCCTTCTGGTCGACGCGGAGACCTTCCCGCGCGACAAGCCCTGCGGCGACGGACTCACCCCGCGGGCCATCGCCGAACTAGACGCCCTCGGCCTTGCCGGGTGGCTCGAGGGCCGCGCTCGCAATCGCGGGCTGCGGGCCGCGGGCTTCGGTCAACTCCTCTACCTGCCGTGGCCCGGCGGCAACCTCCCCGACTTTGGCGGCGCCGCACCCCGCCTCGAGCTCGATCACGCCATTCGCCAGGTCGCCCTCGACGCCGGGGCGCAGCCGCTCGATGGCGCGAGGGCGGTCGACGTGGAGCGCGACTCCGCCGGCCGCGTCGTCTCGGTGACCGTCAAGACATCGACAGGCGTGGAGACCATCGCCTGCCGCCGGCTGGTGGTTGCCGATGGTGCGCGTTCGCAACTCGGGCGAGCCCTCGGGCGCGAATGGCATCGTGACACGGCATACGGCGTCGCCGCCCGCGGCTACATCAAGTCCGGTCGCAGTGACGACGAGTGGATTTCGTCGCACCTGGAGTTACGCGATGACGCCGACCGCATCCTGTCCGGATACGGCTGGATCTTCCCGCTCGGCGACGGCGAGGTGAATATCGGCGTGGGCACCCTTGCCACCGCCAAGCGAACGGCCGACATCAACCTCCGCTCCCTGCTCAATTACTACGCCGACACGCAGCGCGATGACTGGGAGCTGCAGGACGACGTACGCGCCCCCTGGTCGGCACTGCTGCCCATGGGTGGCGCGGTCAGCGGCGTGGCAGGGCCCAACTGGCTGCTGGTCGGCGACGCGGCCGGCTGCGTGAACCCGCTCAATGGCGAGGGGATCGACTACGGCCTGGAGACCGGACACCTTGCCGCGCAGGTGCTGTCGTCGCGGGGTCCCAGTTACGACCTGTCGACGGTCTGGCCCGGCTTGCTGCGCGAGCGCTACGGCGAGGCCTTCTCGATCGCCCGGCGCCTGGCCGGTCTCATCACGGTGCCCGGGCTGCTGGCCAGCCTCGGGCCGGTCGGCATGCGCTCGACGTTCCTTATGACGATCGCCCTGCGCGTGATGGGCAACCTCATCACTCCGGAAGATCGCGATGCGACTGCTCGTCTGTGGCGCGTTGCCGGTCGTGCCTCATCTCGCTTCGACGGTCGCCTTCCCTTCAGCTGATGCCCACGGTCGGGATCACGGGCGTTTCCGGGTTCATTGGCGACGCCGTCGCCCGTCGCTACGCCGACAACGGCTGGAGCGTGCGCGGCCTCGACCTAAGGCTGCCCGACCCCGCCGATCCACTGACTCCCCACCCAGATTCCCGCGTCGACTATCTCGTTGGCGACGTGACCTCGCCCGCTGCTATCGCCGAACTCGTCTCGGGTGCTGATCTTGTCGTGCACACGGCGGCCATCGTGGCCGAGTCCGGCGACTGGACGGACTTCGATCGAATCAACGCCCGCGCTCCCCGCCAGGTGGCCCTTGCGGCACGCGATGCCGGGGCCACGTCGTTCGTGCACCTGTCGAGCGTCATGGTCCACGGGTTTTCCTTCCCCCACGGGGTCGATGAAGCCGGGCCGCTCGATCATGCGGCCAACCCTTACTGCGCGAGCAAGATCCGATCGGAGCACATGCTCCGCGGACTCGACGTACCCGGGGAATTCCACGTTCATATCTTGCGTCCGGGTGATGTCTACGGACCCATGTCGATGCCATGGATCATCCGGCCCATCCAGCACATCCGCAGTCGCATCTATCTCGTCATCAAGGACGGTGTTATCAACCACGTCTACATCGACAACCTGGTGGACGCGATCGAGGTCGTTGCGGCAGGCGGGGCGACTTCTAGCGGGCGTGCCTACATCGTCACCGACGGCATCGCGACGCCCGCGCGGGACTTCTGGGGTTGGTACGCCGATCAGATGGGTCGGAGTTTGGCGCCGACTCTCCCGGGCTGGCTCGCTGAGCCACTCGTGGGTGGCGCTGCTGCAATCCTTCCGGAGTCGTGGCGACGCCGCTTTGACCTGGATCGCCAGTCGATCCGCTACCTCCGGCGTCGCGGTGCCTACTCCAATGCCGCCCTTCGTTCGCTGGGCTGGGAGCCAAGGGTGGCGCTCGAGGTCGGCCGCGAGAATACTGCGGCGTGGCTACGCGAGATAGGGCTGCTGCCGTCGGCGTAGGCTGACGCCATGGCCGACCTGGTGCAGGCGCTACCGCCCGGCCATGTGGGAATGCTGGTGGGCCTCACCGCTGCGCCCCCCGGGATCCTGCGGCTCGCTCCGCTGCGCATGTCGTTGCAGGAGGGCGTGCTGCACGAAGACCTTGCGCTGTAGCGCACACTGGTCATGTGAAGCGGATCTCCCTGGAGCAGTTGTCCGGCGTGCTTGCCGAGCTACCCGCCAATCCGCGCATTGTCGCCTCGGGCAACTTCGCAACCCCGCACGCCATCCTTGATCTCGCCGACCGCACGTTGGAGGTATTTACCCTCCACATGCTCAATGCCCAGCCGGGAATCCCCGATCGCGAGGGGATTACCTACGAAACCTGTTTCGTAGGCCCAGCCATGCGGCACTCCGAGCGCCTCGTCTATGTGCCCAGTCGCTTGAGCCTTGTACCCGCGCTCTTCCGCCGGGTACTGCCCCCTGATGCGGTCTTCGTGCACACCTCCACTCCGCGCCACGACACCGTGAGCCTTGGCATCGAGGTCAATGTCCTGCCCGCCGCCATCGAGGCCGCCCGCGAGCGAGGTGCACTGGTGATAGCGCAGGCGAACCCCCGCATGCCCTACACCTACGGCGACGCGCAGATCTACGAGCACGAGATCGACTACCTCGTCGAGGTGGATGAACCCCTCGTGATGCACAGGCCGAAGCACCCGGGGCAGGCCGATAAGGGCGGCTTGGCCGACCCGCCGGGGCAGCCCGATAGGGGCGGCTTGGCCGACCCGCCGGGGCAGCCCGATAGGGGCGGCTTGGCCGACCCGCCGGGGCAGCCCGATAGGGGCGGCTTGGCCGACCCGCCGGGCCACATTGAAGCCGCCATCGGCGAGCTCATCGCCGCGCAGATCGGCGATGCATCCACGCTCCAACTCGGCATTGGCGCCATCCCCGATGCCGTGGTTGCCCAACTACGGCAGCGGCGACGACTGCGAATCTGGAGCGAGATGATCTCCGACGGCGTGCTCGGCCTGCACAATTCAGGTGCCCTCGACTCTGATTTCCCATTGGTCGCCTCCTTCCTGTTTGGTAGCCAGGAGCTCTACGACTTCGTGCATCTCAACAGGCAGGTTCGACTTCTGCGCACCGAGGTCACCAACTCGCCCGGACGCATCGCCCAACAGCCCCACATGGCGAGTGTCAACGCGGCCCTCCAGGTGGACCTCTTCGATCAGGCAAATGCAAGCCGCATCCATGGGCGCATCTACTCCGGATTCGGTGGCAGCGTCGACTTCATCGTCGGCGCCATCCATGCCCGCGGCGGTGCGAGCTACATGGCGCTGCCCTCCTGGCACCACAGGTCCGGCACGTCCACGATCGTCCCGCGTCTCGAGGAGCCGGTGACGTCGTTCCAGCACACAGCCGTGGTCACCGAGCAGGGACTTGCGCGCGTGTGGGGACTCAGCGAGCGCGAGCAGGCCCAGTGCCTCATAACTCACGCGGCTCACCCTGACGCGCGAGACGGGCTGCGTCAGGCAGCAGCGCTCATGGGTCTGGCCTAGCAGACTTCGGGAAACGCCGTAGCCCAGCGCCCGAATCCCTAGGATGCGAGCGTGCGCTACCTCGTCACGGGAGGAGCCGGTTTCATTGGCTCGCACTACGTGCGCGGCCTCCTAGCAGGCGAATTGGCAGCCGATGTGGAGCGTGTCCACGTGCTCGACAAACTCACGTATGCGGGCAACCTCGCCAACCTGGCCGATGCCGCCGATGATCCGCGCTACTCCTTCGTGCACGGTGACATCTGCGATGGGGAACTGCTCGACGGGGTCATCCCGGGTCACGACGTCGTGGTCAACTTCGCTGCGGAGACGCACGTCGATCGGTCGATCCATGGCCCGCAGGACTTCGTCCTGACCAATGTCGTCGGCACCCAGACCGTGCTGGACGCCTGCCTGAGGCACTCCATCCCGCGCGTAGTCCACATCGGCACCGACGAGGTCTACGGCTCGATCGACGTGGGCTCGTGGACCGAGGACTCCCCACTGCTGCCGAACTCGCCCTACGCGGCGTCCAAGGCTTCCGCCGAGTTGCTGGCCCGCGCCTATCACCGCACCTACGGCCTTCCGGTCTCGACGACTCGCTGCTCCAACAACTACGGGCCCTACCAGTTCCCTGAGAAGGTCATTCCACTCTTCGTCACCAACCTCATCGACGGGGCGAATGTGCCTCTCTATGGCGACGGACTGAATGTGCGCGACTGGCTGCACGTCGACGACCACTGCCGAGGCATCCAGATCGTGGTAGAGCGCGGAGAGGCGGGTGCGGCCTACAACATCGGCGGTGGCGAGGAGCTTACAAATCGTGAATTGACCGAGGTCATCCTGCGCCACATGGGCAGGGAGTGGGACTCGGCGGTGCAGCAGGTGCCCGATCGCCTGGGCCATGACCGTCGATACAGCCTCGACGACAGCCGCATCCGCGCCCTGGGCTACGCGCCTACACGCACCTTCGACCAGGGCATCGCTGAGACCGTCCGCTGGTACGTCGACAACCCCGACTGGTGGCGGCCGCTGAAGACGTCTGCATGAGCCTGTCGCCTCCCACCGAGAAGACCATGGTCGGTCAGCCGCGCGCTCGCGCCACACTCTTTTCACCGAGATGTGGGAGCGCTTCTCCTACTACGGCATGCGCGCCATCCTCGTGCTCTACCTCATCACCCCGCCCGACGGTGCGTCTCCGCCCGGTGGCGGCCTGGGATTCTCCGACGCCGAATCGGCGGCGATCTACGGCACGTATGCCTCGCTGATCTACCTGCTGCCCCTCCTCGGCGGCTGGGTGGCGGACCGCACCGGCCCGCGGCGCGCCGTCCTCTTCGGCGGCATCGTCATCGCCGCGGGCCACTTCGTCATGGCCGTCCCGGTCGAGGCGCTCTTCTGGACTGGCCTGCTCGTGATCGCCGTGGGCACCGGGCTGCTGAAGCCGAGCGTGAGCGCGATGGTCGGCGGGCTCTATGCCCCTGACGACACGCGCCGGGACGGCGGCTTCTCGATCTTCTACGTGGGCATCAACCTCGGCGCCCTCATCGCGCCGCTCATCGTGGGCTACCTCGGCGAGGACATCAACTGGCACATGGGCTTCGCGGTCGCCGGCGTCGGGAGGCTCATCGGTCTCGCGCAGTACCTCGCGGGCTACAGGGGCCTGGGATCGGTGGGGTTAGCGGTGCCAAATCCGGCGTCGCCCCCGGAGCGCCGGAGGGCCGGCATCCAGGGCATTGCCGGACTCCTCATCGTCGTGGTCGTCCTCGCCGTGGCCTTCGGCGTCTTCGGCATGGGGATCGCCGACATCACCGTGCTCTTCACCTTCGTGGTGATCGGCATTGCCATCTTCTGCTTCTGGCGGCTCTTCAAGCAGCCTCAACTGACCCCGGTCGACCGCGATCGCCTGTGGGCCTTCCTCTACCTCTTCCTCGCCGCGGTCGTCTTCTGGGCGATCTACGACCAGGGCGGCTCGACCATCAACGAGTTCGCCGAGCAGTACACCGACATGGATGCGGGCGTCTTCACGATCCCGATCAGCTGGCTGCAGTCCATCAACCCGGTCTTCATCATCATCTTCGCGCCGATCTTCGCCGTGCTGTGGACCAAGCTCGGCTCGCGAGCGCCGTCCACTCCGATCAGGTTCGCCATGGCGATCTTCGGCGTCGGCATCAGCTTGCTCATCATGGTGCTGGCCGCCATGCAGGCGGAGAATTCCGAGAAGTCCGCCATCTGGTGGATCGTCGCCGTGTTCTTGACCCAGACGTGGTCCGAGCTCTTGCTGTCTCCCAACGGCCTGTCGGTCACGACCAAGCTCGCTCCCGCGGGACTCCTTAGTCAGATGCTCGCCGTATGGTTCCTGGCCACCGCGGTGGGCGACTCGGTGGGCGGCCAATTGGTGAGGTTGATCGACGTGGTGGGCTGGACCGGCTACTTCGTCGTGTGCGGCCTCGGCACGATCGTCCTCGCCGGCCTATTCCTGCTGGTGGTGCCGAAACTCAAGAAACTGATGGACGGGGTGCACTAGCCCCGCTTGACCGGAGCCGCGAGGTAGTCGGCGAGGTTGGCGGGCCGAAGGCCGGCTGCTCGGATCGCGGTGACCGCGACCTTCAAGTCCCACGCCAGGTTGCCGGTGTAGTGCAGTAGGACCACCGAGCCCGGCACCAATCCGCTGCCGGTGGCTGTCGACAGGCGACCGTTGTCGACGACGGCGTCCCACACGACGACGTCCGTGATGCCGCACTTGCCCACCACCTCATGCATGGTCGTGTTGCGCGGACCAGCGCCGTAGGGCGGACGGAGCATCCAGGGCTTGGTGCCGAAGGTGCGGCGGAAGTCGACCTGCACCGGGCACACCTGAGACTTGATGAGGGATGCGTCGCTCGTCGCGAGGCTCGCGTGAGTGGTGGTGTGATTCTGCACCGAGCCCCAGCGCGAGATCCGCTCGAAGTAGCGCACCTTGCTGTCGGTCACCTGCGACGAGATGAGGAAGCTCGTGATCGGGATCCGGTGCTTCTCGACGTAGTCCAGGGCTGCCTTCGGCGTGATGATGCCGTCGTCGATGGTGATGAAGGCGACCGGATCCTTGGTCTTGACCTGGTAGGTCACCCTGGGATCGTCTGTCCGGGTCGACCTGGTGGCGGGCTTGGGCCTGGTGGTCGTGGTGGTTTCGACGAGGCGCGTCGTGATTGTGCCCAGCGTCTGGCCCGGGCTGAATGCATATGCGCCGAGAGCGCCCTTGAGTGTGAGCACGGTCGCGGTGTCGCGGGTCAGGCGCAGCACTCCCGTGTATGTGGTGGTGCGAATTACGGTGGTGACCCGGCCCTTGACCGTCTTGCGTGTGGGTAGTGCCTTGGTGACCACGGATTCCGTGCGCATCAGATCGAGCTTGCCGACGAGGGTTGTCACGTCGATATCGCCGGCTTCGCCCCGCCTGACGACCACGTCCTTGACCTGAAGTTTGCTCCCCGTGGGTCCAACCAACACGAGCGCTCCGTCGAGATGGAACGCGGAGTCCGTCGCCTTGGCAAGCCTCAGGCCGATATCGCGACCCGCTCGAGTGGCAGGGGCCTTGGCAGAGAAGCGCACGCCCCTCTCATTGAGGGTGTCGATAAACGTGTCGTCGAGGGCGAGCACCGTGGTGCCACTCACCGTGACCGTCGTGGTGAGTCCAGGAGGGGTCGATTGCGCGGTTCCCACCGGTAGCCCGATGAACACCCCTGTCGCTACTGCCATCGCAACTGCAGAGATTGCGAGTCGGGTCCAGTCGCGCATGGCATCCATCATGAATGCGCCGCTTGCTCCATTGCGCGCCGGGTCGGGTGCTCAGTCATCTAAAGGGGGCCCGGGCATCAGCCCGGGCCCCCTTTAGCGTGATGCGTCAGGCTCCGGCAGCCTTGCAGGCCGCAGTGGTGTTCTTCTTGCAGGTGCGGATCTCAGTCACCGTGGTGCGCGTCGTGCCCAGGCCCAGGTCGGCGACAAAGGCCGTCGTGCCCAGGGCGTTGTTGAGCAGGTCGACGATGGCCTGGTTGGTGGTCAGGTGCACGTCGCCGGCGAGGGCAACGGTACGCTTGACGACCCACTTGGAGTGGCTCTTGTCGATCTTCCACGATGAGTACTTCACACCCTCGTGCTTGGTGTAGAGCAGCGGAATCGGGCTGCCGCTCACTGACAGCGTGATCGTGGCAGTCTTGTCATCGTTGAGGGTGATGATGGGGTTTTCGCCGGTGACGCCGGTGGTGTTGGCCCCCGAGTAGAACGTGATGGCGCCCGAGTGGCTGATGCCGTTGCCCTTAACACCGGTCACGGGGAAGCCAATCATCACCTTGGGGTTGGTGACGAAGGTCGCCGGGGCGGTGGCCCTGATACCGATGCCGGCGCCAGCCAGGGCGGCAGCGATCTCCGGCTTCAGGTCGATGATGGTCTTGCCCGTCGTCTTGGGCAGAGCCTTGTGGCTCGAGGCCGAGACCGGGGAAGCAGCAATGGCTCCGGCGCCAGCGACAAGGGCAACGCCAGCGGCGACGCTGACGATCTTCTTAGTCAAACTCATGAATCCTCCGTGGTGGACTTCATCAACCCCCCGAGGGGGATCGCCGCCCACCTCGGGCGGCGTCAGCATCCTCACAAGGAACGGGCCGCCACGCATGCCGAACGGACGATTCAAGGGCAATTCCCTAGAATTGGCCCCGCCCTCCATGGGGCAGGATGGGCCCGTGACTGGCCGAGCCCCCCTCCTCGACCGGATCGCGGCGGTCGTCGGCCCCGACCACGTGCTCACCGACCCCGCCCTGACGGCCGGCTACCTCACCGACTGGGCTCGGCGCTGGAGCGGGCCAGCTCTCGCGGTCGTCCGACCCGCGTCGACCCAGGAGGTCGCTGAGGTGGTCGCGGCCTGCGCCGACGCGGGTGTGCCGGTCCTGCCCCAGGGCGGCAACACCGGACTGGTCGGAAGCTCGGTCCCCGCGACACACCCGGGGGCAGCCGGACCGCCAATCGTCGTGTCAACGCGCCGACTCACGCGGATGGATCCGGTCGACACGCTGTCTGGGCAGGTGACCGTGGGTGCGGGAGTGACGCTGGCCGAGGCCCAGCGCCATGCAAGCGCAGCGGGATGGGAATACGGCGTCGACCTCGCGGCCCGTGACTCGGCCACGATCGGTGGCACCATCGCCACCAACGCCGGAGGCATCCGAGTGATCGCACACGGCATGACGCGCGCTCAGGTGTCGGGCATCGAGGTCGTGCTGCCGGACGGGAGCGTTGCCTCTCACCTCGCGGGCCTGGCCAAGGACAACACCGGATACGACCTCGCCGGCCTCTTCACCGGCAGTGAGGGCACGCTCGGCATCATCACGGCGGCGCGCCTGCGGCTGCACCGGCCCCACGCTCCGTCGAGCGTCGCCATCATCGGTGTCGCGACGTACGACGAGGGGTTGGACCTGCTCCACACCGCCGCCGTGAGCGGCATGCCGCTCCTTGCGGCCGAGATCATCGACGAGACGGGTATGGACCTCGCGATGCGGGTGTCGGGGCTGCCGTGGCCGCTGGCGCAGAGGCATCCCCTGGTGCTCCTGCTGGAGGTTCCCGACGGCGGCGCGGGCGACGGCTTCGATCCCAACGTGCTGGGGGAGCGGGACGTCGTGCTAGGTCTCGATGCCACCGACCAAGCGCGCCTGTGGTCGTATCGCGAGCTCCAGTCGGAGGCGTTTTCCTCGTATGCCACCGATCACGCCGGCGGTGCCGCGCACAAGCTCGATGTTTCGGTGCCGCTCACCCACCTGGCTGCTTGCTCCGATGAGATCCGCCGCCGACTCGATGGCTACCCGGGGATCGTGGCTTTCGGTGTCTTCGGCCACCTTGGCGACGGCAATATCCACGTGGAGATCGTCGGCCCGCCGGCCGACGATGAAGGCGTTGACCTCCTGGTGCTCACCGCCATCGGCGACTACGGCGGCAGCGTTTCGGCGGAGCACGGAATCGGCCGCGCAAAGGCCGCCTACCTATCCCTCTCGCGTAGCCCGGCCGAGATCGCCGCGATGCGAGCTATCAAGGATGCGCTCGACCCGCAGGGCCTCATGAGCCCGGGCGTGCTCTTCATCGACTCCGCCGCGGGCTGAGACGGCGCAGGCATCGCCGTCGCAAGTCACCTACCCTGACGACGTGACGACGACGGGTGTGCCGCCACTGTCAGGCTCGGCCGCAGTGGAGCGCGGGCAGCATGTGCCGGCACTCGACGGCGTGCGCGCGCTCGCCGTTGCCGGTGTCGTCACCTATCACGTGGGTGCCGATTGGCTCCCCGGTGGCTTCCTCGGTGTGGACCTCTTCTTCGTGCTTTCCGGCTTCCTCATCACGGGGATCCTGCTCGGCCAGGTGGATCGTTCGGGTGGCATTGCCTTCGCCCAGTTCTTCACGCGGCGCGCCCGGCGACTGCTGCCAGCGCTCTACCTAATGCTGATCGCCGTATGCGGTTGGGCATTCTTCGTTGCGGCACCGGAGGAGATCGGCGATCTGCGCGGCGCGGCCCTGGCAGCGCTCTTCTACGTGGCCAACTGGTTCTTCATCCTCACGGGCCAGTCCTACTTCGCCGACATGCAAGGGCCCTCGCCCGTCGAGCACACGTGGTCGCTCTCCATCGAGGAGCAGTTCTACCTCGTCTGGCCGCTTCTGCTGCTCCTGCTCATCCGCAAAGCCAGCCCGCGCGTGATCGCCGTGGTCATCGCCGTCCTGATCGTGGTCTCCGTCGCCCTCATGGCCTGGACGTATGACGCCGGCGATCCCTCGGTGGCCTACTTCGGCACGTTCACCCGCATCCATGAGCTCCTCGTCGGCGCCCTGCTCGCGTGGTTGGTGCACCGAGGACTATCCCTGCCCGCACACATGCGGCGGACGGGCTGGGTTGCCCTTGTCGGCGTGCTGGCGATGATGGCGACCGTCTCGGACATGTCGTCGTTCTACTACCGCGGCGGGTCACTCATCTTCAGCGCGCTCGTCGCCTGGCTCCTGCTGTCGCTGGGCTCGCCATCGTCCGCGAATGGTCCAGCACGGCTCTTCGCGCTGCGGCCGCTCGTGTGGATCGGTCTCATCTCCTACGGCATCTACCTGTGGCACTGGCCGCTCATCCTGTGGCTGACCCCCGTGCGCACCGGTCTCGATGACCTCGCGCTCGCCGCACTGCGCATTGGCCTCACGGTCATCGTCGCGGCGGCGTCGTACTACGTGATCGAAAGGCCCATTCGCCGGGGGAGCATCGGCGGATTCGCCCTGACCCCGAAGCGGCTCGCCGTCATCGTGCCGGCGGCCATGGCCGTCATGGCGCTGCTCATCGTCGGGTCGACGGCACGGGCCACGGCGCCCTCCGTGGAACCTGACGAGACCGTCGCTCCCACGCAGGTCATGGGCGCAACGTCGGCGGATGCACCCGTGGTGGCCTTCGCCGGCGACTCGATCCCCAAGGAGCTCATGCCCGCGCTCGAGACGGAGGCCGCGGACCGTGGCTGGGGCGTCGTTCCCCTGTCCTTCGGCGGCTGCAGCATCACGGGGGACTACCAGGTTGATCTCGTCGGCGACCGATTCACCTGGTCGAAACGCTGCTCGGAGGGCTTTGCCGACCTGCAGTCGAAAGCAGTCAGCGATTTCGACCCCGATGTCGTCGTCTGGTACTCCAACCGCGAGCGGTTCCCGGTCAAGATCGGCGAGCAGGTGCTCATGCCGGGTACGCCGGAGCACACGGCCCGGTTGGATGCCGCTCTCGACGAGGCATATGAGCGCTTCACCCGCGGTGGTGCCTCGATCGCGATCGTGCTCCCCGTGCCCAAGGCTCCCCCGGTGAGGGGCACCTGCGCGGCTGGACCTGATGCATCGCCCGATTGCGCGCTCGATGAGGCGTATTACGCGAGCTTCGCCGATCTCACGGCAGCGTTCGAACGACTGGCGGCCGCGCACCCTGGTCGCGTGACGCTCGTACGCATCGACGACCTGCTGTGCCCCGGCGGTCGCGACTGTCCGCTTCTGGAACGCGATGGCGAACCAGTGCGACCGGATGGCATCCATTTCTCAGAGCCGGGTGCGGCCTGGTTTGTGCCCCTGCTCTTCGATCGGTCGGGTCTGGCACCAGTAGGGTCATCGGGTGGCTGAAGACATCACTGTCGTTGGATTGCGCGAGCCGTGCCCCTGTGGATCCGGCCGTCGCTATAAGGCCTGCCATGGCAAGGCGCGCGCACGCGAGTCGATGGCCCGGGTCGGCCGACCATTTGAGGGATTGGCCTCGGAGTGCGACTGGGTGGCCTTCCGCGAGATCGTCCCGGCAGCCACCGCTCCCCTCACGCTGAAGGATCCCGTCGACCACAAGGTCATCCTCACCACGGTGCTACCGCTCGCATGGCCGGCACTCGTGCGCGACTCAGGCGATGTCTATCTCGCGCTGCAGGTGACCACCGGCTCCGGCGACCCCAGCCGCGACGCGGCTGATGCGCTGCTGCGTGCACTCAAGGCTGATCCCGGCACGCCGATCCCGCCGGCCGGCTTACCCGGTCCTGGGCCGCGGCTGCAAGACCTCATCGCCGACGTACCCCTCGAGGTCACCGTCCATGAGTTCTTCGACTACTGGATGGCCGATGACGCGAGCGCTGGCGAGGCCGACGTGCGCGAGTCCCTCGAGCGGGCGAATAGCAAGGTCATGCCTACCGTCCGCCTCTCGTCGGTCGAATCGGCCTACTGGGTCGATATGGGCGACAAAGTCTTCCTTCGCTGGGTACTCCCCTTCGACGAGGAGAAGCTCCTCAATGCCTTTGCGCGCCTGCATGCTGCCGATCGCGACACGCTGCCTGGCACTCCATCGCGATTCGTCGGGTCCTTCCGCGCTGATGGCTTGCTGGTGCCCGTATGGGAGCTCACCGATCGCGTGGGCGCTGCAGGCTGCGAGGAGGCCATTGCCGCGTATGCCGTGACGCTGGACGCCGCCTTGGCCGACACGGCACCGCTCACCTCCGGGGAGCGTCGGGCTCGAGCCGGTCTGCAAAATCGTCAGATCACACTGCGCTAGCCGCGCATGGACTCCACTAGCGTCCCAGTGGCCAGTGCCGCGAGGATTGCGTTGGAGAAGAAGCGTATGCGCCGCAGGGCGACGCGTTGCTGGAGTTAACCGCCGACCAGCACGGCGATTCCGGCGATCACGATGAGCGCCACCCACGCTCCGATGAAGACCGGCATGAGGATGAACGTCAGCCAACAACACCCAGATCGAGCCACCCCACGCAGGAAGCCTAGCCATCGATTCCCACTAGGCTGCCGGGATGACCTGGGACACGCAGACGAGCGTGATCGCCATTGCCGCTGTCGCGGTGTTGTCCCTCCTCCTAGGAGTTTTCCTGCTCACGCGCACGCGTCGCATGCGTCAGCAATACCGAGTCCTCGATGCGGCAGACGGGCGCGAGTCTTTCGTCGAGGTGGTCGCACGCAAGTCCGAGGAGGTGGAGGCGCTGCGCGACGATGTTGCCGCCTTGGCAGCCTCGATACGAGCAACGCAGTCGGAGCTCAATCGGGCAATCCGCCATATGGGCCTCATCCGCTACGACGCCTTCGGCGACATGGGCGGTCGTATGTCCTTCAGCGTTGCCTTGGTCGATGACTGCGGCAACGGATTCATTCTCACGACCGTGCATGCGCGCAGTGAGTCCCGCACCTACATCAAGGAGATCCGCGGCGGCATGGCTGAGGTGACGCTGTCTCCCGAGGAGTCCCAGGCTCTCGAGGACGCCATCTGTCAGACGCCCGGCAGTCGCTCCTAATGCGACGAGGGGGTCGCTCGATGAGCAACCCCCTCGCGCGTGTCAGGTCCACGCCGACGGAGCGCCAGGCGTAGACGACCTCGGTGGCCGGCTGGGCGGCAGAGCCGCCCGTTTCGGGCGGCTGAACTGCCCGATGAGGGCCGGACCGCGGGGCCGCGGTCCTCCTGGTCGTGGTGGTGCTGGCCAGGCCGTGACACCGCCGATTCGGCGGGGGTAGCGGGGATTCGCCCTCGACTTGCCGAAGGGCAAGTCAGGCGGGGCGCCGGAAGAGGACGACCATTCGCTCGGGGCGCATGCCGACCCCGTCGTAGAGGGCGGTCGCCCCGGTGGTGTTGTCGCTGTCCACCGTGAGCGTCATCGCCGTCCGCCCCTCGACCGCGGCCTGGGCGAAGGACCGCTGGAGCAGCCAACGCGCGATGCCCCGGCCGCGAGCCGTCGGCACCACCCCGAGCACGCGCACATGCCCCGCATTGCGTTCGGTGCGTGAGTCGTCCTGCATGCACAGGCCTACGGGTTCACCGTCGTACCACGCTAGCCACCACAGATCGGGGCGAGTGTCGCGACGGTCGCGGAACCAACTGATCCAATCCTCGTAGGGATGCGGCACGAAGCCGAAGTGCGCGGCGAAGGACATCTCGTCGATCTGATGGAGCATGCGTCGATCCGCATCGGACTCGACCACCGTCATCGTCACCCCGTCGGGTGGCTCGGGATCGGCCAGGTGGTCGGGCCCGAGCTCGATGTGCATGTGCCAGAAGCGACGGATCTCGTGGAAGCCCGCCGCCTCCAGGGTGTCGACGTAGACCTCATCCTGCTCGAAGGCCCCGGCCTCGATCTTCCAGTCGTCTGACTCCCGCAGACGGCCCGCGACCTCGATGCCCATGTCGAGCAGCGGTGCCAGGAGAGCGCGGCCGTACCGGGGAGCGGCGTACGAATCGATGTAGAACGTCTTGGCGGCGGGGTCCTTCTCCATCATCAGGAGCCCGACGGGAGCGTCATCGGGGGAGAAGACCAGTCGGTGCTCGGCGACGAGGGCATCGGGGTTGGCGAGGTTGGCGCGGGTGGATTCGCGGCTCGCCTCCGCGATCGCCAGAACACCGATGTCGGCCGCCTGGACGACGGAGTGGGCAAGGTCAACGTCGGAGCCATCTAGGAGACCGTCGACCTCGACGAAGTCGAGGGGACGCGCGGTGTAGCCGTCGGGGAGCACGCTCCCAGGCTACGGGCTGCCTCTGGAGTAGGGCGGCGATACGGCTGACGAGGTAGGGCGAGATCCACCTGTCGTACTTCGCCTGGAGCTCCTGGTTGCGCCCGTTTGAGCCGGTCACCACGCCGCGGCACGTGCCCACGCCGCACAGGCAGCGGAACTCGTGGCAGTAGCTGAGATCGCCGAGGGCGTAGTCGAAGTTGATCTCCCCGCCAGGCGCGATATCGCGCATCGCGACCAGGGGCTGGGTTCCGGCGCGGCCGCAATTGGACTCGCAGGAGTAGTTGAACATGTCGCCGGGCTCCGGCATCTCGTCGGAGACGAGGCAGAGGTCGGCATTGATCTGGATGGACCGGTGCTGGAGGTCGAGCGTCATCTGCTCGAGCTGGGCCAGGGTGACGACCCAGCCGCCGAACGCGGCGACGGTCTCGCCCTTGGAGATGGACTCAGTGGCGAAAGCGCCCCAGGACTTGTCGCCCGCAGGTCGAGCCTGCGCCTTCTCAGTCAGCCAGCAATAGTCCAACGGAAGCTCCTCGGTGCCCGCGGGGATCGGGCACAAAGGGGCGAGGGTGCCATGACCGAAGTGCAGCGCAGACTTGTTGGTCCTGTCTGATTGTCCAGCTCGGATACTGCGACGCGACGTCGCCGCCGCGATCCAGGCAGGCGCCCCGGTACCGATCAGGGTGGGAACGGCCACTACCCCTAGCCTTGACGCGTGATCGACCCCAGAGTGCTGCGCGAGACGCCCGATGTCCTGCGGGAGTCGCAGCGTCGCCGGGGAGAGGACGTCGCCCTGGTCGATCGGCTGGTAGCCCTCGATCAGCAGCGCCGCCAGGCCCAGCACACTTACGACCAGCTCCGGGCGGAGCAGAAGCAGCTCTCCAAGCAGATCGGGCCCCTGCAGGGTGCGGCCAAGAAGAACCCCGACGATGCGCAAGTGCGCGCGGAGCTGGATGCGCTGATGGCGACGGCGGGCGGGCTGGCCGAGCGCGTGAAGCAGGCTGATGCCGATGCTGCGCGCGCCACCCAGGAGACCGACGAAGCCTGGCTGCTGGTCTCCAATGTCGTAGACATGCGGTCGCCCGTAGGCGGCGAGGAGGACTTCGCCGTACTCGAGGTGGTGGGGACCCCGCGTGACTTCGGCACCGAGGGCTTCGCGCCACGTGACCACCTCGAACTCGGCGAGATGCTCGGTGCGATCGACGTCGAGCGCGGCGCCAAGGTGTCGGGGTCCCGCTTCTACTTCCTCACCGGTCCGGGCGCGATGCTCGAACTCGCACTTCTCAACCTTGCGGTCGCGCAGGCGACGTCAAATGGCTTCATCCCCGTCATCCCTCCGGTGCTCGTTGCTCCGCGCGCTATGGAGGGCACCGGATTCCTCGGCCAGGCGGCGGAGAACGTCTACCGCATCGAGTCCGACGACATGTATCTCGTCGGCACGGCCGAGGTGCCACTCGCCGGGCTGCATTCTGACGAGATCCTTCCGGGTGATGCGCTGCCGCTGCGCTACGTCGGCTGGTCGTCGTGCTTCCGCCGCGAGGCCGGGTCCTACGGCAAGGACACCCACGGCATCATCCGTGTTCACCAGTTCGACAAGGTCGAGATGTTTGTCTTCTGTCGCCCGGAGGCCGCCGAGGCCGAGCACGAGCGCATCCTCGGCTGGGAGCGCGAGTTCATGGACAAGCTCGAGATTCCCTACCGCGTCATCGACGTCGCCACCGGCGACCTGGGCTCGAGCGCGGCGCGCAAGTTCGACATCGAGGCGTGGATTCCCACGCAGGGCACCTATCGCGAGGTGACGTCGACCTCCAACACCACGGAGTTTCAGGCTCGCCGCCTCGGCATCCGCATGCGTGACGGCGATGACACCCGCGCGCTAGCGACGCTCAACGGCACCCTGTGCGCGATGCCCCGCATCATCGTGGCGCTGCTCGAAAACCACCAGCAGGCCGACGGATCGGTCACCGTGCCCGCAGCCCTGCGGCCCCTCCTCGGCACCGACGTCCTCGAGCCATCCTGATGCGGCGGCTGGTCGCCGCGATGAGCATCGTCTTCCTCGCGGCATGCTCGCCCGCTGGCAGCGCTGATCCCACGCCGAGCTCCGCGTCGTCCAGTGCAGGTCCGTCGCCCTCACCGACGGGCACTGCCATGCCCGCACCCGTACGCCCCGGATCTGCCGGCAGTCAGGTGATATTCGTGCAGCGCGCGGAGGATGCGTCGCTGGTGTCGGGCGGTGACCCCATTCGACTGACGCTTGCCCGCACGCAAAACGAGATCTCGTGGTTTACCGGCGCGCCACAGCGCCTCGCGGGAACGATGACGACCGAGCAGGCGCTGCTGAGCCTGGGCTGGCGCCCGGCCGAGGACGGCACGACGGCCGAAATGCCCCAGCCGGGCCCCAACGGCTTGCTGGCTACGCCGACCGGCGACATCGCCTTCGGCGTGCTCAGAGTCAACGTGCGCCCCGACGGCACGCTGGCGCTCGATATCCGCCCCCTGGGCCCTGAACCAGCGACCAATTCGTCGCTGGGCGCAGTTGCGCTCACCCTCGATGGGGTTGCGGGCGCCGTCGAGGTTATCCGCGATGTCGCGCCCGGCATCTCGTCGAGGGTCATCGTCACGGGACGTCGCAATCAGCAGGCGGTCGTGCAGTTGGTCGGCGCCGACGGCCTCGTGCAGGAGTCGACGTTCGTCGCGATCGATCGTCCGAGCACCGGAATCATCGGATCAGTGACGGGCACCGGCAATGAGCTCAGCGATGTGGTCGTCACGCTGTTTCCTCCGCGCGAGGAGCGGCTGGGCACCGTGACCCTGACGGGCAAGCTGGTGACGGGTGACGCTGAGGTGACGGTGACCCAGGTGGTTGCCCGGTGGAGCCTGCCGGTCAACGGCTGAGGGGCGCCCCGCTCGTGCGGAACGCCCCTCAGCCTCGGATCGGCTTTAAACCTGCGGCAGGTTGGCCAGTGCCGGGGCGAAGCGCTCGTCGGAGAGTGCCTCGTCGACCATCGTGCCGGCGAGGAAGTTCTCGTAGGCCGCGAGGTCAAAGTGGCCGTGGCCGCAGAGCGCGGTGAGGATCACCGTCTCCTCGCCCGTCTGCTTGGCCTGCTCGGCCAAGCGGATCGCTTGGGCGATGGCGTGCGTGGGCTCGGGCGCGGGCACGATGCCCTCGCTGCGAGCGAACTTGACCGCACCGGCGAAGCACTCCGTCTGCGAGATGGCAACGGCGTCCATCAGGCCGAGTTCGTAGACGTGCGAGATGAGCGGCGCCATGCCGTGGTAGCGCAGGCCACCGGCGTGAATGGGGTCGGGGATGAACTGATGCCCCAGCGTGTGCATCTTCATGAGCGGTGTCATGCCCGCGGTGTCGCCGAAGTCGTAGGCATAGACACCGCGCGTGAGCGATGGGCATGAGGCAGGCTCGACCGCGGTAATCTGCGGGTTGATCTTGCCGGCCAGCTTCTCGCGCAGGAACGGGAACGACAGGCCCGCAAAGTTGGATCCGCCACCCGTGCACCCGACGATGTGGGTTGGCGTATCGCCGGCCATCTGCAGCTGCAGCAGGGCCTCCTCGCCGATGATCGTCTGGTGCAGCAGGACGTGGTTGAGCACCGAGCCCAGCGCGTAGCGGGTGTCGTCGTTGGTGGCGGCCACCTCGACGGCCTCAGAGATCGCGATGCCGAGCGACCCGGACCAGTTGTTGGGGTCCTTCGCCAACTCGCGGCCGATCGCCGTCACGTCGGAGGGCGAACGATGCACCTCGGCCCCGAAAGTCTCGATCATGAGGCGGCGGTAGGGCTTGGCGTCGTACGACGCGCCGACCTGCCACACCTCGCACTCGAGGCCGAAGAGAGCGCACGCGAAGGCGAGTGCCGTGCCCCACTGTCCGGCACCGGTCTCGGTGGTGAGCTTCTTGGTGCCTTCCTTCTTGTTGTAGTAGGCCTGCGGCACCGATGTGTTGGGCTTGTGCGAGCCGGCGGGCGAGACACCCTCGTACTTGTAGTACATGCGAGCGGGGGTGCCGAGCAACTTCTCGAGGCGATGTGCACGAAAGAGCGGCGACGGACGCCACTGGCGGTAGACGTCGAGAACACCGCCAGGAATCTCAACGTAACGCTCGCCGGTGACCTCCTGCATGATGAGGTCCATCGGGAAGAGCGGCGCCAGATCGTCAGGGCCGACCGGATCCATGCGGCCAGGATGCAGCGGCGGCGGGGGCGGCGCCGGTAGGTCGGCGATGAGGTTGTACCAGGTAGTGGGCATCTGGTCTTCGCTGAGCACGTATTTGTGCTGCTGCACGGTGTCGTCCATGGACCTGCCTTTCGGTGTCAGGCTGCCCGGGGGAAGCACCGGGTGCTTGCGACGATACCCGACCTGACAGCATGGGGTTCGTGGAATCGGAGGCTTCGTCAGCGATCCCGGTCCCCTCAGGAGTCCGACTCGTCGCCTCCGATCTCGACGGAACCCTCCTGCTCCCCGACGGCTCGGTCGGCCGACGCACCTGCGACGCCCTCGATGCGCTTCGCGACAGCGACCTCGACCTGGTGATCGTGACCGGTCGCCCGCCGCGGTGGATCTCCCCCGTCGTTGAGATGACCGGCCACCGGGGGGTGGGCATCGCTGCCAATGGGGCCGTCGTGCTCGACCTTGCCGACGGGCATGTAACCGAGGTGTTTCCGCTCTCGCACGATCAGGCCCTGGAGACGGTCGATCGCCTGCGCGCTGCGATGCCCGGGGTTGCCTTCGCCGTGGAGCGCGCTCGGCCGGGAGGCAGGCTCGCTCCGACGGGCGGATCGTCGTACGACGATCTCGATGCCACGCTGGCCGATGCCACGGAGTTCGCCCTCGCCGATGGCTACACGCCTCGCTGGCCGGTGCCGCGCGAGACCCACGTCGCCCCCATCGAGGAGCTCATTCGCTACGACGACGTCGTCAAGATTCTGGCGCGACCCGGTGATGGGTTCGCGATCGATCCGAAGCGATTCATCCTCGGCGGTCACGACATACTCGACGGATTGGTGGAGGTCACGCACGCGGGGTTCGATGACTCGTTGCTTGAGATCAGCGCTCCGGGGGTGAGCAAGGCGACGACCCTTGCGAGAGTGGCGGCCGCCGAGGGCCACGGTCCACTGCACGTGGTGGCTGCGGGTGATGGCCCTAACGATCTGCCGATGCTGGCCTGGGCCGGTACGTCGTATGCGATGGCCAATGCGCATCCCGAGGTAATCGAAATCGCCACTCACGTGCTCCCGCCCAACAGCGAGGAGGGCGTGGCTCAACTCATCGACGCGCTGCTCGTCGAGGAGAGTAGGGATCCTTTCAGATCCCGGGCGTGACCCTAAGCACAATCTTGCCGGTGACCTGGCCTGCCTCGAGAGCATGGTGAGCGCTCGCTGCGTCGGTGATCGGCATCACGCGGTCTATGACGGGCTTGACGATTCCCGCGCCGATCCACGGCCACACGTGGCGCTCGACCTCCTGGCAGATCTCGACCTTCTCGGAGGTCGGCCGGCCGCGCAGGGTGGTGGCATGGACGGCGGCATTGCGACGGAGCAGCGCCGTGATGTCGACCTCGGATCGGGTTCCACCCTGCATGCCGATGATGACGATGCGGCCGTTGCGGGCGAGGGCCTCGATATTGCGCTCGAGGTAGGCAGCCCCCATGTTGTCGAGGATGACGTCGACTCCGCGGCCGCCGGTCTCGACGCAGATGGCCTCGACGAAGTCCTGCTCGCGATAGTTGATGAGCACCTCGGCACCCAGTGCCGCGCACGCGTCGAGCTTAATCTGCGATCCGGCGGTCACGGCGACACGGGCGCCGAGTGCGCGCGCGATCTGGATCGCCATCGTGCCGATTCCGCTGCCACCCCCGTGCACCAGCAGCCAGTCCCCGCGCTGGAGGTTGGCAACCATGACGAGGTTTGACCACACCGTGCAGGCGACCTCGGGAAGCCCCGCGGCTTCCACCACGCCGATGCTGGGCGGCAGTGCCATGGCCTGCCCGGCGGGGACGACGACCCGTTCGGCGTACCCACCGCCCGAGAGGAGGCAGCACACCTCATCGCCGACGGAGCGCGACGTGACTCCGTCGCCGAGTTGGGCGATGACACCTGAGCACTCCAGGCCGGGCCAGTCGGGTGCGCCCGGTGGAGGGGGGTAGAAGCCCTGGCGCTGGAGGAGATCGGCGCGGTTCACCGCTGTGGCGACGACGTCGACCAGCACCTCGCCGGGGCCGAGCGCGGGCTCGGCGACCTCTTGCCACGACAGCACATCCGGGCCGCCGGGCTCGGTGATGACGATCGCGCGCATGTCAGGGGTCGGGTCGCTCGGGGGCGGAGTAGCCGTTGCCCTCGGTGTGCCGGATGACGACGAGCTCGTCGCCCTTCTGCAGGATTCGGATGTCGGAGGTGTCGAAGCGGTGGACGACGCCGCCGCGGATAACGGCGAGCACGATCTCGCCGCGCGAGTCGATCTCGGCGGGTGAGATGCCGAGCTCCTCCTTCGTGATCTCCCGCTGGATGACCTCGAGCCCGCGTCCTGAGTCGAGCAGGTCTTCCATCAGCGTGCCGGCCACGGGGGAGATCAGTGAGAGCGCCATGAGATGGCCGACTGACTCGGCGCTGGGGATCACGCTGGTGGCACCGGACTGCCGCAGGATCTGCGCGTTGGCTGCCTCGCGCACGGCGGCGACGATCTCCGCCTTGGGGGCCAGGCGCCGTGCGGTGAGCGTGACGAGCACAGAGGTGTCGTCTTCGTCAGTGGCGACGATGACCTTGGCGGCGCGCTCGGTGGCCGCGTCACGCAGGACGTCTTCGCGCCGCGCGTCGCCGGTCACGCCGGCGAGGCCCATGCGGTTCGCCTCCTCGATCTCCGAGCGTTCGCGAGCGACGACGACGATGGACAGTGGCGGCACTCCGCTGTCGAGGAGCATGCGAGCCGCAGAGCGGCCCTTGACGCCGAAGCCGATGATGACGGTGTGATCTTGCACGTGCTGCCTCCAGCGGGTTGTGCGGAGTTCCTCGCGCGTCCTGCGCGTGAGTACCTCGATGGTGGTGCCGACGAGAACGATGAGGAAGAGGAAGCGCAGCGGAGTGATGACGAAGATATTCACCAGGCGCGCGGATTCACAGACCGGGGTGATGTCGCCGTAGCCGGTGGTGGAGAGGCTGACCGTGGCATAGTAGAGCGCGTCAACCCACGTGATGCCGCCGATGCCGCCGTTGTCGGCGTAGCAGTCACCCTCGGCGTAGACGATACTGGCGGCGACAAGAAGAGCGCCCACAGCCAGACTGATGCGGACGAGGATGTTGCGGACGGGTCCCCACGACTTGGACGGGAGTTTGATCCGGGCAACGAGCGCCTCAGCCTCGGGGCCACTGGGCAGGTCGAGGGGGGTTGTGCGCTGCCGCTTGGGGGCCACGTCTAGAGACGGTATCGCCCGGATCAGGGGATCGCAGGGAGCGGGAGTACCTGGACGCGCGTGCCGCGCTCGCCACCACCCGGGGGGATCACCGCCATGCCGTCGGCGAGGGCGAGCCCGCGCAGCATGGCGGGGCCGCCGAAACGGAGGCGTCGGGCGACGACATCGGTGTCGCCGTACTCCAGTCGCACCGGCACGAGCCGGGTGTCCTCGGGGTGGGGTGTCGCACCATCGAGCAGGAGCGCCTCGGTGGTGGCGAGGCCGCGCGCGGGCTGCCCGCACAGTGAGGCAATCAACGGGGCGGCCAGGGTGAGCAGGCCGGAGACGGCGGCGAGTGGGTTGCCGGGCAAGCCCACCACGTGGCGGCCGTCGGGCAGAGCGGCGAGGAGCATGGGATGCCCGGGGCGCACCTGCACGCCGTCGACGATCCACCGTGCGCCCAGGTGATCGAGTACGTCGTGCAGGTGGTCGACGGGTCCGCTCGCCGTCGATCCGGTCGTGACAATGACGTCGGCTGTCGAGTCGTCGATCTCATCGAGGAGCGCTTGACGGGAGTCGGGCACGCGGATGGGCGGATTGGCACGCGCACCGAGCGAGGCGAGCCACGGCGGCACGAGCGGTCCGAGTGCGTCGCGCACGCGACCGGGGCGGGGGAGCCCGCGGTCGAGCAGCTCGTCGCCGACCACCAGGACCGCGACGTTGGGTGGCGGGATGACATCGAGGTCGTCGTAGCCCGCGGCGGCGGCAAGACCCACGGCCGCGGGTCCTACGATGGTGCCCGCGTCGATGAGAGGCTCGCCCACGCAGCATTCCTCGCCCTGCGGCCGCACATCGGTCCCCTGCGGCACCGCCGCTCCCGTGTCGTCCGGGATGCCCGTCAGCGGATCGCGCTGATAGAGCCGACCGCCGTGCAGGGCGGTCTCGACGTACGCATCCTCGTGGCGCAGCACGGCGTCGGCGCCGGGAGGGAGCGGTCCGCCGGTGGCGATCGGCACGGCGGTGCCTGCGCGGATAGGAGCGTCATTGGCTGCGCCAGCAAGGCGCGTGTCGTCGGTGTCGAGCAGCCATGGGCTCGGTCCGGATACGGCGTAGCCGTCCATGGCGGCGGATGCGAAGGGCGGCAGGTCGCTCAGCGCGACGATCGGCTCGGCGAGCACGGCACCGAGAGCCTCATCGAGACGCGCCGTGCGCGCAGGCAGCGGTGATGCGGCGGCCGATGCGACACGGCGGGCCTGGTCCCACGGCAGCGCCGGCCGGTACATGTCAACAGGGTGCCACCGCCCGCCCTCCCCGGTCAGTGGCGGGTTGTGCGGTGTGCGTCCGGCGTGTCGCGCCGCCTCAGCCGCCACTCAACGCGGGAGGTCGGCCCCGCGGGACACGACGACGGGGCAGGATGAGCCCCATGAGCCGAGATTCCCTGACCCAGTGGACGGCCGCAGCCACCCACGCCCTGCAGACCGAGTTCGACATCACCATCCCCGAGGTCGATGTCCATCTCCTCCTCGACGTCGCCCGCGACGCCGCCCACGCCGTCGACCGCCCCGCAGCCCCGATCACCACGTTCCTTCTGGGGTACGCCGCGGCCCTCGCTGGCGCCGACGCAGTCGGCCAGGGCGCCCACACGCTCAACCGCCTCGCCGCCGAGTGGGATCTGGGGCTGCACCAGTCCTGAGGCGGCAAAGACCCTCTCGTCCGCTGCCCAGCCTGATGGCAGGCTCCTCATTGACCGGGGATCAACGACCCGCTCCGCGTACCGCTAAAAGCGGCCCGGCACGTGGTCATATCCCGATAGGCACCATGACAATGTCGAAGCGCATGAGTGGGTGCAGGCTCGGCCCTGCTGCTCATTCAGGGTGCGATCGAGGGGCGCGCACGCGGCACTGCACGGTGGCCGGCCTCCGCACCGTCCGCGCGCTCGCCACGGGATTGCTCACTAGGACGGCCACTGCGGTGACCAGCCCCAGGGTGAGGGCAGAAAAAGAATGCACGGCGCCTCCTGGGTGGCGCACGAGGCGTACCAGCGTGTCACGCGTGTGGGCCAGGTAGTAACCCGCGGTGGCCTTCTAGGTTCGGGGTTCGAATCCCGGGCGACCCACTGACCGCGCGTTAGCGCACGACACTCACCACCTGTGCCTTGCGCGCGAGGCTGTTGAGGTGATGTAAGAGGAGCAGGCGCGGGTTGTCGCCCACCCGAGCCGGATCCATTGTCACGGTGAGTCGCGTCCCCCGTGCCGACGATGCGGGCATCGTCCCCGCTGACGTAAAGGCAGTCAACGCCGGCGCTAGGATGTCGCTCCGCAGCGGGACCGTGGGGTAGCCGATGGCGTCGATGACGCTTCCGGCCCTGTCGAGTGCCGCAATCCAGTAGGAGATGGTCGATGTCTCGGCCGTGATGTACGGCGCGATCGGATTGCCTTCCGCGTCACTGGGGTTGGCGAGTGACGCCAGGTTCACCGGCAGGGTCATCACGTTGCCGTGGAGCTTGGCTGTGTCTTTGTCACCCGCGACGTTGTTGATCAATTCCTGTGAGGGGAATGCAATGCCGTCGCCTGGTCGCAACCCCATGGCCATCGCGACGAAGACATCCTGTCCCAGGTCGAAGTTTGCGACCAAGAGGTCGGCGGTGCCTTCGTTATCCGTGTCCAGGAAGACGACGAATTGGGCGATGTTGGCCGCACTGCGCCAGGGCTGCCAACTCGCAATGCCGAAGAACGCCTTGCCTGGGGTTTCGGCGGACAGCGGATCGCCACCGTCTGCAGCGATCTCGCGGGCGTCGGAGGTGAAGCCGACGTAGCGCATGTCCGCCGATGCTTGATCGGGTGTGGTCACGCAGCCGGTGCTCACTCCTGGCACGCATTGCGGCAGGCGTGGGCTCTCGCCCATGAGCTGCATCGCCGAGATGCGCGACCGCTCGCGCTCGTAGCCTTTCGACCCGCGCACATCGACGCCGTTGCCGCTCAGGGTGAGGGAGCCGGTGAGGAGGTCACCTGCGCCGCCGACCCGGACGCTGGACGAAGCGGTCAGCGTCGAGGCCGGACGTGGTGCCGCGAAGACCGGCACGCGCAGTGACGATGCGCTCCCCGCGGGAGTCACCAGCAGATGCGAGCTGATGTCGGTGAGGAAGTCGCGCATGATGCCGTTACCCAGCGGATAAAGTGAGATCGTTGGATCCGCCTTGTGGGTGAGTTTGCTCGGGTCCATGGTCAACGTCACGCGCACGGTGGCCGACTTGCCTGGCGCGAGGGTGACGCTGCTTGGCGATACGGCGTACGACGCCCCCGCGAGGGCGTTGATCGCCTCGAGGCTCGTGGAGTAGGCGCGCGCTCCACCGCTCGTGCGCAGGTCCTTGATGCGCACCGTCTTGGAGGTGGAGGTCGCGGACGCGACGTTTATGACGCCGAAGGACACGCTTACCGCGCCTGGATCGTCGACGACGTAGGCGACCGCGTCCGTGGATACGGCGGCCTCCGCGTCGATCCGCCCTGAGCCCATGCGCAGGTTGTCGTAAAGCGGACCCGTGCGACCCGAATTCAGGAAGAGGTCATGGTCGGCGGTGTTCATGATGGCCGCCTTGACCTGCTGAGGGTTCCACGTCGGGTGCGCCGCAAGCACGAGCGCAGCGACCCCGGCGGTCGCCGGAGCAGCCATGGAGGTGCCGCTGTAGGAGGCACCGCCCGATCCTGTGCCCACTAAGGCGCTGAAGATCGTGCCTCCGGGAGCGCTGACGTCGGGCTTGGCGTTGCCTACAAGCGCGTTGCCGCGCGAGGTGAAGTCCATGGCGGTGTCCGTCGGATCCTGCGGCCCCGTCACGATCACCTTTTCGCTGTTGCGCAGGTTCCCGTCGAGAGAGGCGGTGACCGAGCGACCGGCGAGCAGTGCCGAGTGGAGGGCATCGGTCGTCGGACCGAGGGTAAGAAGCGAGGGGATGCGCGCGTCTCCTGCGATTGCGGAGGTGAAGAGCCTCTCGGTGCCGCCGAGGATGGCGCCGATCGCTCCCGCGTCGGCGGCGTAGCCCACGCGTGTGGCAGATCCGCAGCGACGCTGGATGTCGTTGGCGTCCCACCACAGGAGCACGATGCGTCCGGCGACCTTTGCAGCATCGGTAGCGCTGAGCGCCTCGCAGCCGTCGGGGTTGTTGCCATCTGCCAGAGGCGCGGACCAGTCCCCGATCTCGACAACCGTGCCGCTTGCGGACTGGCTGTTCCAGTCATTGGCGTCGGCAAGCACTCCGGGGTAGGTCGCGGACGTGCCCGCGATCAACGCGGTGAAGCCGTCGGTGATCTGAGCGTTGTCCTCACTCGCCGCGACCGAGAGCACCTTCACAGCGTTGCCCGGCGAGCCCGTGATCTCGTAGGTGTCGCCGGAGTTGCCCGCCGAGGCAATCACCGAGATGCCCGCCTCCACCGCGTTGTTGCTCGCGACCGAGTCCGGATCCTGCGGCGAGCCGTACTCCCCGCCGAGAGACATGTTGACCACATCGAGATGGTCAGAGAAGTCCCCATCGCCATTGGGATCCATCGCCCAGTCCAGGCCCTCGACCACGACGTTGGTCGAGCCCTCGCACCCGAAGACCTTGATCGCGTAGAGGGTGGACTCAGGCGCGACGCCCGGGCCGATGCCCATCGTGGTGAAGGGTGTGGTGGCGTCCCACGGGCCAGCGTAGGTGCTCCCGTCGGCGGCTACGCCATAGCCCGCCGCGGTGCCGGCCACGTGCGTGCCGTGGCCGTCGCAGTCGAGGGGGTTGTCGTCGGGCTGAGGGGTGGAGGTCGCTGGATCGGCGGCGTTATAGTCGTCGCCGACGAGGTCGATGCCGCCCGCGACCTTGGCCGCGTCGGGATAGACGGGGGACTGCCCAGCGTCCTTGGCGGCGAGTGCGGCTTGGAAGGCCGCGGCCGTGCCGGGGCCGCCGAAGTCCGCGTGCGTGTAGTCGATGCCCGTGTCCATGATGCCGATCGTCACGCCCTTGCCCGTGCCCGCGGATCCGGTCCACGCAGCGGGCGCCGAGATGAGCGGCACGGCCGCGAAGTTGTCACGCTCCTTCGGCACCAGGAGATGGACGGCCTTGACGCCGGGGATGCGCGCTAGGCGATCAAGATCGTCGACGTCAGCGCGCACGGCAACGCCCGCATAGACGTTCGTCGCCTCGAAGAGGACGTCCTGCTTCCTTACGGCTCGGCGTACACCGGCGGCCAACGCCTCCACGCGCGCGATCGCCACACGTGCCGATGCGCGCTTCGATCGCGTGGTAGGCGCTTGCGCCCATGCCACCGCGGCTGGTGTCGCGTCGAGCTCGAGCATGACGCTCACCGAGGTGGCCGGCTCGGGCAGCAGGGCACGGTCCGCGACGGCGGGCCCTTCGGGTGCCTGGGCACCCGCGGGCACGGCAAGTGCCGAGAGGGCGAGGACGATGATGGATGCAAGTGCTGTGGGTCGCGTGATCGCTGCCATGGGTGAAGGCTAGACCCGCCTGCTGCACCTTCAGACGGCTGAGCACCGGGCGAGGCTCCCCGCATGAAGGCCCTCGATGTCGCCCGCGCGGAGCGCCGAGAGTTGTGTGATCTGCTCCTGGGGGTCGGCGCGCGGGTGCATCACGGAGAAGCCCTCAGAGGGCTGAGCCCTCATTCTTCGAAGGAAAGAGGCGGGAAATCGCCCTCGATCTCCCGAAGAACACCGCGAGACACTTGACGCACGTATCAACTTGACACTAATGTCAAGTCCATGGCGCCCGTCCTGCGCTCCCGCCTTGACCCAACCATCCGGCCCGGCGGGTCGGCAGAGCCGCCCCTGTCGGGCTTTGGGTCCAACCGCGCGGCCATGCTCGAGTCCCTCGCCGAGATCGACGGCCTGCTAGCCAAGGTGATCGCCGGCGGCGGGAGCGGCGATCCAGAGAAGAACGCCAAGACCGTCGCGCGGCACCGTGGCCGCGGCAAACTGCTCCCGCGCGAGCGCATCAACCTCCTGCTCGATCGCGACTCGCCGTTCCTCGAACTCAGTCCGCTCGCGGGCTGGGGCACCGACGATCCACTGGGCGGCGGTGTCGCCACCGGCATCGGGCGCGTACACGGCACCGAGTGCATGATCGTGGCCAACGACCCCACCGTGAAGGGCGGATCTCAGGGGCCGACGTCGGTCGCCAAGGGCCTACGCGCGATGGAGATCGCACGCCTCAATCGCCTTCCGCTCGTGAGCCTCACCGAGTCAGGTGGCGCCGACCTGCCCAAGCAGGCCGAGATATTCGTGCCCGGCGGCGCTAGCTTCAAGAAACTCACGCAACTGTCTGCGATCGGCATCCCGACCGTCACCCTCGTCTTCGGCAGCAGCACCGCGGGCGGTGCCTACGTGCCGGGCATGAGCGATTACGTCGTGCTGCAGAAGGACGCCGCACGCGTCTACCTCGGCGGGCCGCCCCTGGTGAAGATGGCCATAGACGAGGACGCCGACGAAGAGGAACTGGGCGGCGCCGAGATGCACGCGCGTACATCGGGCCTCGCGGACTACCTCGCGCTCGACGAGCTCGATGCGCTGCGCATCGGCCGGCAGATCGTCGAGCACCTGCGCTGGCGCAAGGCCGGCCCCGGCCCCGACCGCGCCCCTGTCGAGCCCCTCTACGACCCCGAGGAGCTGCTCGGTATCCCGAGCGCCGACGTGCGCGCGCCCTTCGAAGCACGCGAGGTGCTCGCGCGCGTCCTCGACGGCAGCGAGTTCGAGGAGTTCAAGGCGCTCTACGGTTCCACGCTCGTCACCGGCTGGGGTCACATCGGCGGCTATCCGGTCGGCGTGCTCGCCAACAACGGCATCCTCTTCAGCCAGGAGAGCGAAAAGGGCGCGCAGTTCATCCAGCTGTGCAATCGCATGGGTGTGCCGATCCTCTTCGCCCAAAACATCACCGGCTTCATGGTGGGCACGCGCTACGAGCAGGGCGGCATCATCAAGGATGGCGCCAAACTCATCAACGCGGTCTCTAATTCCACGGTGCCGCACCTGACGCTGATGATGGGCGCCTCCTACGGTGCCGGCAACTACGGCATGTCGGGCCGCGCCTACGACCCACGCTTCGTCTTCTCCTGGCCCAATCACCGCATCGCGGTCATGGGCCCCAAGCAGCTCGCGGGCGTACTCACCATCGTCGCCCGCCAGAAGGCCGAGAGCACGGGCATCGAATTCGACGATGCCGCCTTCGCGCCCATGCGCGACGCCTTCGAGCAGCAGGTCGAGAGCCAGTCGACGGCACTCTTCGCCACCGGGCGCCTCTGGGATGACGGCATCATCGATCCGCGCGACACCCGCAACGCCTTGACCCTGTCACTGTCGGCTGTGCACTCGGCCCCGATCTGCGGCGCCGAGTCATACGGCGTCTTCCGGATGTGATCGCCATGCGACGCATCCTGGTGGCCAACCGCGGCGAGATCGCGCGCCGCGTCTTTCGCACCGCGCGTGCCATGGGTATCCAAACCGTCGCGGTGTACTCCGAGCCCGATGCCGATGCGCCATTCGTGCGCGAAGCCGACATGGCGGTGGCGCTGCGCGGGTCGACGAGCGTCGAGACCTACCTCGACGTCGACCAAATTCTCGAGGCTGTACGCCGCTGCGGTGCCGATGCGGTGCATCCAGGCTATGGCTTCCTCTCCGAAAACCCTGCCTTCGCCGAGGCGGTGACGGCCGCGGGCGTCACGTGGATCGGTCCGACGCCCGACTCGATCCGCGCCATGGCCCTGAAGGTGGAGGCTAAGCGTCTTGCGGCCGAGGCAGGCGTCCCGCTCGTGCCAGGTGCGGAGCTCCCCGACAGCCTCGGTGACGCCGAGGTCGCTCGCATTGCCGCCGACGTGGGCTATCCGCTGATGGTGAAGGCGAGTGCGGGTGGTGGCGGCAAGGGTATGCGCATCGTCGAGTCAGCAGACGTTCTCGCCGAGGCATTGGCGTCAGCACGACGCGAGGCCCAGGCGTCGTTTGGCGACCCGACGGTTTTCCTCGAGCGCTATCTCAAGCGATCACGACACGTCGAGGTGCAGGTGTTCGGCGACACGCACGGTCATGTCGTGCACCTCGGCGAGCGTGAGTGCTCCATCCAGCGCCGCCACCAGAAGATCGTCGAGGAGTCGCCATCGCCAGGGCTGGCCGCGCGTCTCGCCCAACCAATGTACGACGCGGCCGTGGCACTGGCCCAGCGCATCGGCTACGTCGGTGCCGGCACGGTCGAGTTCATTGTGGCCGGCGAGGGTGACGATCAGGATTTCTACTTCCTGGAGATGAACACCCGTCTGCAGGTGGAGCACCCCGTCACCGAGATGGTGACCGGACTCGACCTCGTGGAGTGGCAGATCCGAGTGGCACGTGGCGAGGCGCTCCCGCGCGCCCAGGAGGAGATCGTGCCGTGTGGTCACGCGATCGAGGTGCGCCTGTATGCCGAGGATCCGGCACGGGGCTACCTGCCCAACACGGGAATCCTCCACGCCTTCACCGTGCCATCGGTCGCCCGTGTCGACAGCGGCGTCGAATCAGGCTGCGAGGTGTCGGCGTACTACGACCCCATGCTGGCGAAGGTCATCGTGCAGGCGGTCGATCGCACGACCGCCGCGCAGTCCCTAGCACTCGCGCTGCGAGGCGCGACCATCCATGGCCTCATCACAAACCGCGACTCACTCGTCGCGATCCTCGAGTCCCTACGCTTCGCCATCGGCGATACGACGACGGCGTTCCTCGACGAAGAGCCGACCACCCTTGACGCCGCCGTCCCTGGGATCGTGCTCGACCGTCACTGCGTGGCTGTCGTGGGCGACGCCGGGCCGACTCCTGACGGCGTGGCCGCCGGCTGGCGCAATGTGCCGGCGGTGCATGAGCTACTCGGACTCCAGCGACTTGGCGGCGACTCCCGAATCGTGGCCTACCAGCGCACGCGCAATGGTTTCGCCGCCGGCGTACTCGACGGCGGTGCCGATCCCTTCGCCGACGAGCCGCGTGACCTCGGCGACGTGGGCGTTCGAGGCGCCGACGATGCAGTCGACATCACCCTGGGGGGCATCCAGGCGCGGTGTCGAGTGACGCGCTACGGCGACCTGATCTGCGTCGATGACCCGCTGTGGTCCACGCAGTGGCGCGAGCAGCCGAGATTCGCCGACCGCGAGGCCGACGCCGGCGCCCGTGGGCCGTCCACGCCGGTCCCCGGCACGGTTACGGTCGTCGACGTAAAGGCGGGTGACCGGGTTACCGCCGGGCAAACCCTCGTCGTGCTGGAGGCGATGAAGATGGAGCACCGCATCACCGCTGACAGTGATGGCGTGGTGATCGAGGTGCTCGTCGAGCCGGGGCAGGCCGTCGATGCCCACGCGATCGTCGTCGTGCTCGACATCAAGCAGGAGCCCACATGAGCCGGCCGATCATCATCGCCAACGGCAGTGGATTCTTCGGTGACCGCCTCAGCGCCGCGTGCGAGATGGTCGATGGCGGTCCTATCGATGTGCTAACCGGAGACTGGCTCGCCGAACTCACCATGCTCATCCTCGCTCGGCAGCGCATGAAGCATGGACCGGGTGCCGGATACGCACGCACCTTCTTGGCGCAGATGGAGCAGGTGCTCGGCACCTGTCGTGACAAGGGCATCCGCGTCGTGAGCAATGCGGGAGGACTTGATCCCCAGGGGTGCGCCGACGCGCTGTCGGAGATCATCGCGCGCCTCGGCATCGGCCCGGTGAGCGTGGCGGTCGTCACGGGCGATGACCTCATGCCCCGCATGGGCGCGCTCGACGAGGAGTGGCGCAACCTCGATACCCGCGAACTCCCCGACGGCGTGCACTTCATCACCGCCAACGCCTACCTCGGTGGCGAGCCGATCACGGCGGCGCTCTCCGCAGGTGCCGATGTCGTCATCACTGGGCGCGTTACCGATGCCGCTCTCGTCGTCGGCCCGGCGGCGTGGTGGCACGGCTGGTCGTACGCCGATGCCGCGGCCGGAGATCCGTCGGCACTGGACCGCTTTGCCGGAGCGATCGTGGCCGGGCACGCCATCGAGTGCGGCGCACAGGTCACTGGCGGCAACTACTCCTTCTTCCAGGGCCTGAACCTGCTCCATCCCGGCTTCCCCATCGCGGAGGTCGCCGACGACGGCTCGAGCATCATCACTAAGCATCCGGGCACCGGCGGCGTGGTGACCGTGGGCACCGTCACCGCGCAGTTGCTCTACGAGATCGGCAGCCGCGCCTACGCAAACCCGGATGCGACCGCGCGCTTCGACACGATCCAACTCGCGCAGGAGGGGGACGATCGGGTGCGCATCTGGGGTGTGCGCGGCGAGAGCGCCCCCGAGCGGCTCAAGGTCGCTGCCAACTACCTCGGTGGCTTCCGCAACTCCATGACGCTGGTGATGACCGGGCTGGATCCCGACGCCAAGGCCGACCTGGCACTGCGCACCATTACCGGCCTGTCCCTGGCCGAGGCCCTGGAGCCGGGCCTCTCCGCGTCGACGCGCGCAACTCGCTCGTCGCTGTCCGTGCGCGAGCTCGATGTCGACTGGTCTCCCACTTCCTACATCGATCCGGCGACGGCCGACCAGGCGCAGTCCTTCCTGCGCATCACGGTGCGCGACAGCGATCTGAAGGCGGTGGCCAAGCCCTTCACCACCGCGGTGATCGAAGCGACGCTCGCCTCCTATCCCGGGATGTTCCCGACGGCGCCGCCCGGCGAGGGCAGCCCCTACGGCGTCTACTGGCCCACGACGGTCAACCGTGCGGCAGTGCCGGCGAGTGTAACCGTCGACGGCCAGGCGGTGCCGGTCGCGAGCTACCTGCGCAGCGAGACGTCGGTGCTGGTCGACGCGCCAGCCGTGGCCCTGCCCGAGGTGCGCGAGAGTTCGGTGCTCGGCGTCCCTCTCGGAGTGGTCGTGGGTGCGCGCAGTGGCGACAAGGGCGGTGACGCCAACATCGGCGCGTGGATTCCCGCCGCCATGCCACTTCGCGATGAGGTCTACGCCTGGCTTGTCTCGCTCCTGACGCCCGATCGCGTACGCGAACTGCTGCCTGAGGCGGCCCTACTTGCCATCGACGTGCACCCCCTGCCCAACCTGCATGCCGTCAATATCGTCATCCACGGACTGCTCGGCCGCGGCGTGGGGGAGAACGCGCGCAGCGACCCGCAGGCCAAGGGCCTCGGAGAGCACCTGCGATCGCGCATTGTTCCTGTCCCCCGCCATCTTCTCCCGGACGCAAAGGTTGATCTCGCATGAGCGCCGTCCCGCTCACCGACCGCGGTCGTCGCACCCGCGATGCGCTCGTCGCATCCGCTCGCGGAGTCTTCGAGGAGCGCGGCTACGACGGCACGCGCATGAGCGACCTTGCAGAAGCGGCCGGGGTCAGCCACGGCACCGTCTACACCTGGTTCTCCACCAAGGAGGCCGTGCTCATGGCCGTCGTCGAGTCTTTGGTCGGCGAACTCTATGCCTCGCTCAGCGCGCCGGACGATTCCGATCCGGTATCACGCATCGAGCGCGCCAATCGGTCCTACCTCGACGCCTATCGAGCGAACGCTCGACTCCTCGAGGTGGTGGAGCAGGCGGCGACCACCGATGAGTCCTTCCGCTCTGTGCTCACCGGCCTGCGCAAGGCGCACGTCGATCGGGTGGCCGCCACACTGCGCCACCTGCAGGACGAGGGCATGGCGCGCACCGATCTCGATGCGCATGCCGCCGCGGCGGCGCTGTGCGCGATGGTCGAGGGCTTTGCCCGTCACTGGTTTGGCCGCGGCGAGACCCACGATGAAGACATCGCGGTCGCGACACTCACAGCACTGTGGGCCGGCTCCCTCGGCCTGACACCGGTAAGAAGGGGATGAGATGCAGTTCACCGAGGAGCATGAGCACTTCCGCGAGTCGATGCGGCGGCTGGTCGACGAGGAGATCAACCCCTTTGTCGACGAATGGGAGGAGGCGGGCATCTTCCCCGCCCATGAGCTCTTCCCCAAGCTCGGCGAGGTCGGTGCCTTCGGACTCGAATACGACCCGGAGTTCGGGGGTGGCGGGGCGGACCACTCCTTCACCTACGTGATGGCCCAGGAACTCGGGCGCATCAAGTGCGCGGGCGTGCCCATGGCCATCGCCGTGCAGGCGTCGATGGCGACTCCCGCCCTCGCGCGCTTCGGATCGGATGAGCTCAAGAAGACCTACCTCGAGCCGACACTGCGCGGCGAGATGGTGTGCTCGATCGCGGTCAGCGAGCCCGACGCCGGATCCGACGTGGCCGGGATCCGCACGCGAGCGGTCCGAGATGGCGATGACTGGGTGATCAACGGGCGCAAGATGTGGATCACCAATGGCACTCAGGCCGACTGGCTGTGCCTGCTCGCCCGCACCGATGACTCGCAGCCCGGCGACTACCACGGCATGAGCCTCATCGTCGTCCCCACCACAACGCCCGGCTTCAGCGTCGGCCGCAAGATCGAGAAGATGGGCAATCACTCCAGCGACACCGCCGAGATCGTGCTCGACGACGTGCGTGTTCCGATCAGCAACACGGTGGGCGAGGCCGGTCGGGGCTTCCAGCAGCAAATGGCGCAGTTCCAAGATGAGCGACTCGTCGGCGCCTACATCGCGGCGGTGGGGGCGCGCAAGGCACTGGACCGCACCAAGGACTACCTGCAGCAGCGCATCGCGTTTGGCAAGCCCCTGCTCGCCAACCAATACCTGCAGTACAAGCTGGCCGAGCTCTACGCCGACGTCGACACCGTCGAGGGCTTCCTTCAGTACGCCGCCGACAAGTACCTGGCTGGCAACGACGTCACCCGCGAGGCAACGGTCGCCAAGCTCAAGACCGGCCGCCTGACGCGCGAGGTGGCCGACGCGTGCGTGCAGTTCCACGGCGGCATGGGCTACGCCGAGGAGATGTGGGTGGCGCGCTACTTCCGCGACGCCCGACTCGCCTCCATCGGTGGAGGCGCAGACGAGGTCATGCTGCGTGTCATCACGATGATGGAAGGCATGGGCAAGAAGTGAGCGACACCGCGGTCGCCTACATCGTCGCCGGCCCGCTCGCCACGATCACGCTCAACCAGCCCGACGCCAAGAACCGGCTCGACATCGCCGCGATGCAACTCATGGTCGAGCACCTGCGGACGGCGGCCGAAGACGATGCCGTGCGAGTGGTCGTCATCACCGGCAGCGGATCGACGTTCTGCTCGGGTGCGGACCTCGCGGCCTTCGCGGTGGCCGAGGGTGGGTATGCGCAGGGCGGCACGAGCGCCCTCGCCGACCTGCTGACCGCCATGGTCGATCACCCCAAGCCGCTGATCGCCCGCGTGCAGGGGCACGTCGCCGGTGGCGGCAACGGTCTTGTGGCCGCGTGCGATATCGCGGTGGCGTCGACCGATGCGCGCTTCGCGTTCTCTGAGGTGCGGGTGGGTGTGGCGCCGGCGATCATCTCCGTTGTCTGCCTGCAGGTCATGCATCGTCGTGATGCCCAGGAACTTTTGCTCACCGGCGAACGCGTCCATGCCGACCGTGTGCTCTCGGCCGGTCTCGTCACGGCAGTAGCCGAGCCGGATGGCCTCGATGCCGCCGTCCAGGGTTACGTCGACGCGCTGCTCCTGGGTGGCCCCGAGGCACTGCGCAACACGAAGGCGCTGCTGCGACGCGTGCCGACCATGGAGCGTGCCGAGGCGTTCGCCTGGACGAGCGAGATGTCGGCGGGACTCTTCACGTCCGCCGAGGCCCGCGAGGGCATGTCCGCGTTCCTGGAGAAGAGGAAGCCCGAGTGGGCTCCGTAGCCGCGATTGTCATTGCCGGGGGTGAGTCCCGTCGATTCGGCAGCGACAAGCTTGACCTGCGCGATGCCAGAGGCCGCACCTTGCTCTACGTGACCGTCGAGGGCGTGGCCCGCGTTGCCGATCCCGTCATCGTGGTCGGTCCACAGCGCGAGTTGTCGACCGACGTCACCTGGGTGCGCGAGATGCCCGTGGGCGGCGGCCCGTGCGCTGCCCTCATTGCGGGTGTCGCGGCACTGCCCCTCGACGCCACCCACGTCGTCGTGCTTGCGGGCGATGCACCGCGCGGTGCCGACGCGGTGCCGGCCCTCCTGACGGTCATCGACGATGGCGCGGTCGCCACGGTGCTGGATACCGCCGGGCGGGAGCAGCCACTGACGGCCGTGTATGCCGTGCCCCACCTGCGCGAGGTGCTCAAGCCCTTGGGAGACGGCGCGAATCAATCGGTCCGCGTGGTGCTGGATGCCCTGCGGCCGCGCACGGTCATCTCCCTCATCGACGCGTGGGGGGCAAGCGATGACATTGACGTCGCCGAGGACGCCCAGCGCCTGGGATTCGACTAGGGAATGGGATCCGAACGCGGGTGTGGCGCGTCAGAAGGGGCAGACTGGACCTGAGGAGGCGTCATGCCGGAGGTAAGCCTGGAGTCGATCTTCGACTCCTACGCCGTGCCCGTACGCCGCTACCTGCACCGACGCCTCACCAATGCCGCGGATCCGGCGGCCACTGCCGATGACCTCACGGCGGATGTCTTCCTCATCGCCTGGGAGAAGCGCCAGGACATTCCGGCGTCCGAGCCCCTTCCTTGGCTGTACGCCGTCGCGCGACGCGTGCTCGCCAATCACCGCAGGCGCCGCACCGAAGTGCCCGTGGCTGATCTCGGTGACCTTGACGCGATCGACGAGGGCGATCCGGCCGTCCTCGTGTGTGACGACGCCGTACTGGTGAGCGCTTGGCAGCGCCTCTCGCCGCGCGATCGTGAGGTCCTCCGACTGGCCGCGTGGGAAGGGCTGTCGGGCGATGAGCTCGCCACAGCCCTCGGCATCGGGGTGGGCGGAGCGGGGGCCGCGCTCTCGCGCGCCCGGACCCGTCTCGCGGAGGAGATTTCCGCGGCAGACGTGCAAGAAGCGCCCGTTCGCTGACATAGGCAGGGTGGAGGTGTCCACCATGACCGATCAGACCCCGCAGGACCCGCAGGAGCGGCTCGCCGCTGTCGACCCCGCAGCATCGGCCCCCGACCCTGACATTGCCGCGATTCGCGCCAAGGTGCTTGCCGCACCGACGACCAATGTCGTTCCGCTACGACGCAGGCGCACCGCCTACGTCATTGGCGCAGTCGCCGCCGGAGTGTGCCTCCTTGCAGGCACGACCGTGGCGGGCGCCGCTGTCGGACGAGTGACTGCGCCGCAGACTGACACTGTCACGGCGGCCGTACCGACTCCTCAGGAGTCGCTCCCTGTGATCGGCGCGGCACCGAACTCACCGCAGATGGCCGCCGTGGGTGCACAGAACGCCGGCGGCGCACCGATGGGCGCGCCCGAGGCAATGTCGTCGCAGCCGGCCGATGCCAAGATGGCGATCTGGCCCGGGTGGGGATCGACGTTCGAGCCCGACCCGTCACTGCCAAACGAGTCCGGCACCGCCACCGGCTACCGCCTGACCTCCGAAGGAATCGACGCCGCCGCCCTTGCCGCGCAGCTCGCCAAGGCCTTCGGCATCAAGGGTGAGCCTCGCGAGGAAAACGGCTCAATCGTCGTCGGTCCTAGCGATGGCACCGGACCGATGATCTACGTGGCCAATGACGCGCTGGTGTCGTGGTCTTACTACGATCCGACGAAGAACCCGTGGAACTGTGGGGTCACCCCGCTCCCCGAGCCCGCCCCCGCGGAGGCGAGTGGATCAGCGGGCTCTGTTGACCCCGGCGCTCCCGAGGTGGCCGAATGCGAGCCGACCAAGGAGGCAGTGAGTGAGCAGGACGCCGTGCGCGCGGCCCGCAAGATCCTCTCCACCATCGGCGTAAGCGAAGATCCGGCCACTGGCATCGACATCGAGTGGGAGGCGGGCACCGACGGCATCACGACGTGGGCTACTGCTTGGCAGCGAGTTGGCGGCAATCGCACACAGCTGAGTTGGTCCTTCACCTTTGACCACAAGGACGTGCTGTGGGCCAACGGGTTCGCCGCAGGCCTGGAGCCGGTCCCGGCTTACCCGATCGTTGGTGCCTTCACGGCGGTGCTGCGCTCGCAGGACCCGCGCTTCACCGTCTTCGGTCCGACTCCCCTGGACTACGGCGGCGTCGTGCCGATGGCCAAGGCCCGGGGCACCGTGGCGGGCAGTGCGGTGTCGAGCGATACCGTGGTCTCGCCATCGACCAGCGATACGCCGAGTGTGCCCGCTGGCGATCCAGGCAAGGTCCAGGTGTGGTGGGACCCCATCACGGTGACGGGCGCCGAGCCCACGCTCGCTCAGTATTGGCAGTCCGACGGGACGCTGCTGATCCTCCCGGCGTATCGACTGATCACGGCTGACGATCGCGGCACGTGGGCGGTCATCGCTGTCGACGAGTCCGCCGTCCAGTGGGTCAATCCGAACGCCGGATAGGGTGCTGGGGCTGCGACCGCAAAGTGGCAGCAAGGAGGGATGGCCGAGCGGCCGAAGGCGACGGTCTTGAAAACCGTTGAGGCGTAACCCGTCTCCGTGGGTTCAAATCCCACTCCCTCCGCCGAGTGGGCTGCTGGCGCGCTTGCCTAGTGGATGCGTTCGATGACGCCACGACGCGTGTAGATCTGACGTGCGGCGACAAGCACGGCCAGGACCACCACGCACGCGACCTCCCCTCTCCCCTTCCGTAGCATCACCCCGGGAGGGGTGGGAGAGCGACATGGACGCGGGATCGGCAGCGCTGCTGCTGCTTGTCGACTTCCTCGTGCTTGTCGCCATGGCGATCACGATCGGGTTCCTCGCCCCACGGTGCCCTGATTCGTGGTTCAGCCGCGATATCGGGCCGTTGAGACTCACCCGCTTTGACACCGTACGCAGGTATCGCCGCATCGGAATCTCTTGGTTTTCCAAGTGGCTTCCCGAGGGTGGGTCCTGGATGGGTGGGGAGAGCAAGTCCTCGCTCTACGGGATCGACGCCGCCAGCCTGCAGGCCTATCTCGTCGAGGTCAGACGCGGGGAGTGGGTGCACTTCCTATCAGCCTTCACGTTCATTCCTCTCATTTTGTGGAATCCATGGTGGACGATGCTCATCTGGTTTCTCATCGTGGGCGTCGGCAACACGGTGTTCTTCCTCGTCCTGCGCTACAACCAGGTGCGGATAACCCAGTTGCTTCGGCGCATGCAAGGGTGAGGGCCATGGACTACGGCGTCACGTCGATGGTGGCACCGCTGCGACGGGTGGCTGTCCGACCGCCGGCGCCGGCGTCCGACTTCGCCAGGGCTCATTGGGCGCAGCCCCTCGACATCAAGGTCCTCCTCGAGCAGCACGCCCAATTCGTCGCGATCCTCCAGGGCCTCGGCTGCGATGTAGCCGTGCTGCCGCCGCTCGAAGGGCTGCCCGACTCGTGCTTCGTATACGACCCTGCCTTCGTCGTGGCCGATGGGGTCATCCAGCTGAGTGCGGCCAAGCCGGTGCGTGTGGGCGAGCCGGAGCGACTGTGTGCGGATCTTGAGGATCTTGGCGTGTCTGTGACCGGTCGCCTCGAAGGCACTGCGACGGCTGATGGCGGAGACATGTTTTGGCTCGATGACACGACACTTGCGGTCGGTCGCAGCTATCGCACCAACGCGGCGGCCGTGAGCCAACTGCGCGCGATCCTCACTCCGCGCGGCATCGATATCGAGGTGTACGACGTGCCCCATGACCAGGGTCCGGAGTGGTGCCTTCATCTGATGTCGGTGGTATCACCGGTGCGCGAAGACCTCGCGGTCGTATACGAGCGCCTTGCGCCCGTGGCGATGCTGGAGGAATTGCGCCGTCGCGGCGTGGAGTTGCTGAGCGTGCCCGAGGACGATTGGGTGACGCTCGGCGGCAACGTGCTTGCCGTGGCACCCGGAGTCGTGGTGCTGGCCTCCGGCAACGACGCGACCGCCGAGGCGTTGTCTGCGCGGGGCTGCGACGTACACGTCTACGCGGCCAGCGAGATCACCAAGGGCGAGGGCGGGCCTACCTGCTTGACCCGCCCGATCCTGCGGGGCTAGTCGACGGTCAACTGCCAGGCACGCGCGCCACCCACGAGGGCGGCCGCGTTGGGCACGATGACCGTGTCGTCGCCGAGTTTGGCGATCTGAGAGGGCGTGATGTGGCGCGAGTTGCCACCGCCGAGGTAGAGCCGGTCCCACATGAACATCGGACGCAGGCCGTCGATGCAGCGAACGACGCGGCGCGACCAGAGGCTGTCGCCTAGGCGGCGGCGTTCGTGCTCGCCGATGTAGGTGTCGTAGGACAACCCCCAGCGCACGGGAGCCTGCGAGAGCTCGAGGTGGGGAGCGAGGCGGCCGCCGTCGAAGAGGGCGCAGCCGAGTCCGGTGCCCAGGGTGAGGACGAGTTCTAGTCCCTTGCCGGCAACGACTCCGGCGCCGTGCACCTCGGCGTCATTGAGCACGAGCACGGGGATGCCGAGCGCCTCGCGCAGGACCTCTCGCGCATCGAAGCCGTTCCACTGCCTGACGAGGTTGGGATCGATCCGAGTGCGGGGCCCACGCACGGTGATGTAGTGCGGGGTCGCGACGACGACGCCGTGGCGGATCATCCCCGGCAGGCCCACCGTCGCATGCGTCGCATGCGGCATGCGCTTGCTGAGGTCGACGAGCGTCTTGACGAAAAGCTTGGTCGTCAGGGGGTACGGCGTCGGCACGCGCTCGGGTTGGGCCCGCATGGTGCCGGTCTCGTCGATGACGGTCGCCTTGATGCCACCGCCACCGCAATCGATGACGAGGGTCGACGTCGCGGGTGAATCTGCGCTCACGCGACATCAGTGTGCCGTGTCAATCAGCCACCGGGTAACCTGACCCGACCACAAAGGGGCTCAGGCCCCAGGGAGGCGTCGCCTAGTCCGGTCTATGGCGCCCGCCTGCTAAGCGGGTTTGGGCCTAAATGCCCATCGAGGGTTCAAATCCCTCCGCCTCCGCGCCTCGACGGGGTCGTCCATGCGGGCGGCCCCGTCGGCGTCTAGCCGATGATCAGGTCTTTGCCCGATCGGACGACCTTGAGGCGGGTGAGCCCGGTGGTGGCGGGTCCGTCGATGAGCGTGCCCGTCGTGTTGAAGCGCGAGCCGTGGGCACTGCACGTGAAGCCGCTCGCCTCCGGCTTGGCTAGCGAGCCGGCGTGGGGGCAAACCAGCGACACGGCGATGTAGGTGTTGGTCCTGGTACGGCGTACGGCAGCAGGAGTGCCCTTGACGGGAAGGATGGCGGTGAACCCACCGACCTTGGCCAGCGCAGGAATCTTGCTCGGTGTGATCTTGACGCGGCCATCGGGCAGGAGCACCCCGGTGCTGCCGGGCGCAGCGGCTTGGGCCTCGGAGATGCCCAGCGACAGCAGGCTGAGGCCGCAGAGCACCGCGGCACCGCGAAGCGCGTCGCGGCGGGTGAGGGCCCGAGGGGAATCTGAAGTCATTGCCGCAGTCTGACGGAAGTCACCTCGGAACGCTCGCTGAGCGACCAGGGCGGGGGCGTCGACACGCTGGGCGCTGGCTAGACTCAGGCCCCGCAAGGCGCCCGTAGCTCAACGGATAGAGCATCTGACTACGGATCAGAAGGTTAGGGGTTCGAATCCCTTCGGGCGCGCCCAATCTGGCCATATCGGACATGTGCGTGGCGACAATGCCGTGGATACGACGGTCACCTGACGGAGGCAAGCAGTGGCTGACAACTCGACGGTCGACGTCACGACGGACGATGCGCTCGGATCGCACGATGTCATGGACCTGCTTCACCTGCTGCGCAAGCGCGAGGTATCGGCTGCCGAGCTGCGCGCTGCGGCTCAGGCACGCATCGACGTTGCCAACCCATCTCTGAACGCCGTCGTCCGGACGCTCGATGTCGAGGGCAATGCGGCGGGTCCCTTTGCCGGCATCCCTACCGTGCTGAAGGACAACGAAGACCTCGAGGGCTACCCCACGCTCCACGGCTCGTGGGCACCGGCGGACCGGCCCGCCACCGGTTCCAATCCGTGGGTGGCGCAATATCTCGGCCTCGGCTTCGCTCCGTTGGCTAAGACCACGCTGCCGGAGTTTGGCCTGACGGCCACGACTGAGTCATCGCGCTATGGCGCGACGCGTAATCCCTGGAACACCGGCCACTCCACAGGCGGATCGAGCGGTGGGTCAGCGGCGCTCGTCGCGTCGGGAGCGGTGCCCATCGGTCACGCGAACGACGGTGGCGGATCCATCCGCATCCCCGCAGCCCTCAACGGGCTCGTGGGCCTCAAGCCCTCTCGCGGCCGGCTCATCGACCTGCCCGAGTTGGATCGCCTCCCCGTCAATCTGGTCACGCAGGGTGTGCTCACGCGCAGCGTGCGCGATACGGCGTACTACTTCGCGGAGGCTGAGCGCGTCTACCGCAACCCCGACCTGCCACCCATCGGCATGGTCGTGCGACCGGAGCGCCGTCGCCTGCGCGTCGGACTCCTCGCCGAAAGCCTCGCGGGCACGCCCCTCGATCCGCACACGCGCGATGCCGTGATCGACGCTGGCCGCACGCTGGCGGATCTCGGCCACGAGGTCAGCGAGGTCACCCTCGACGTCGGCGAGCAGTTCGGTCGCGACTTCCTTCGCTACTGGGCCCTGCTGTCCTTCATGCTGCAGAGGGCCGGCGGTCGCTTCATCGGCGAAGGATTCGACGGATCCAAGACCGAGGCATTGACGAAGGGCCTCAGCGCGATGTTCGTGCAGCAAGCTGTGAAGACTCCTCTGAGCATGCGTCGCCTCGTCCGTGCATCTCGCGAGCCAGAGCCTGTCTACCAGGATGTCGACATCGTCGTCTCCCCGGTGGTGAGCCACCCGGCTCCACCCATCGGCTATCTCGGTCCCGACGTGCCCGTGCGCGAGCAACTTGTGCGGCTGCTCCGCTTCACGTCGTTCACCCCTCTGCAGAACGTTTGCGGCTCACCGGCCATCTCACTGCCCCTTGCACGCAACCCGGAGGGGCTGCCCATAGGTGTGCAGGTCGCCGCTCCCGTTGGCGAGGAGCGCCGATTGCTGTCGATCGCCCTCGAGCTCGAAGAGGCGATGCCTTGGCCGCGCACGGCCACCGCCTAGCGCAGCGCGCCGACGAAGAGGAGTACCGCGAGGAGCACGCAGATTCCCGCTGTGATGAACCTGCTGTTCTTCGTCACGAAGTGATTCAGCGCCTTCAGGAAGTGGTCGGCGCGTCGCCCGAAGAGCGTCGCTAGTGCGACCGGGAGCAGCGCGGGCATCAGCGTGAAGACGAGGGCGATGATCAGGGCGATCGCCTGCAGTGCGAAGGCGGCCTGGGTCTCCTGCACGGCTCGTACGCCGGGAACGAGGATGATGAGCGATGACAGGTCGGTGGCCATCACGGCCAGGCCGACGATGAAGAACGACCGGGGCTTGGCGGTCTGCACCATGTGCTGCATGCGGGTCTCGTGGTCGTTCCTCGGCCGATGCTTGTCCAGGAGCACGCGCACGGTGAGGACGAGAAGCAAGATCCCGATGGTGATCTCGATAGCCCTGAGCACGGGACTGGGCGCGGTGTTGCCGGGGGCGACCCTGCTGAGGCCGGCGTAGACCGCGACGATGAACACGATCGTGAATGCCGTGCACCCGAGGGTGTAGAGCCATCCGCGCAGCTTGGGCTGAATGCCGCTGGCGAGGATCAGCGCTTGCACGATAAGCACGAAGGGACTGATCATCGCGCCGACGGCGAATGGAAGCATCGTGATGATCGGGTTGCTCACGCGGCTACTCTCGCACGGACAGCATGAGGGCGGGAGAGATTGCGCTCTCCCGCCCTCATCTCAGCCTTGGATTAGCGCAGTGCGCAGAGCTGGTCCTTCAGTTGCGCGGGGATGTCGTCGTCGGAGCCGTCGCCACAGATGGCGTCCTGCTGCTTGAGTGCCCAGTTGGGGCCCTCGGCCTCGAAGGCAAACGCGCTGGTCTGCTCGATGTCGCCGGTCTTGGTGATGCCGAAGACGAGTGCCCAGCCGTCGACGCACTCGACGCTCTTGCCCGAGACCCAGGTGGATCCCGAATCGGTGGTCGCCTGCTGTGCGAGTCCCTCGAGGGTGGCTTGATCGCAGGACGCCGAGCCGCCTCCGATGGGGCTCTCGGATGCACTCGAATCGGATGAAGAGGAGCCGCCGCATGCTGAGAGCACGAGGGCGCCGGCAGCGATAGTGGCGACAAGCGCGTAGCGCGCGGTACGTGTAGTCATGCCACAAGGCTAGGTCGCCGAGGAGCGGATGCGCCGACGACACGCCAGGCACTAGGCGCTCATCAGGCTTTCAATCACGATGCTTCGGCACTTCCCCCGGGGGTCCACGGCATTCACGAGGCCCCGAAAGTCGTCAATGTGGGGATACGCGGCCACCAATTGAGCGGGTGTGGCGCACGTCACCTTGCCCCAGTGGGGGCGGGCACCCAGCGGCAGTAGCGCATCTTCGATGGCAGGAAGCACGTCGAAGATGCGCTCGTCCTTGTGCCACGTGAAGTGGATGCCGACGGTGTCATGCCCGTATGCCGGGCTCATCCACAGATCGTCTGCTCGCATCGTGCGAATCTCGGTGACGTGCAGGAGCGGCGTGATCCGGTCGGCCATGGCGCGCATCGCCCGGATGCCCTCCACCGCACGCACACGCGGCAGCAGGTATTCGGCCTGGATCTCATCGCCCGAACTCGGGGTGAATTCCGCCTTGAAGTGCGGGAGCCGCTCGTGCCACGGACCTGCGTGCCCCAACTGCTCCGTGCAGTGCACCGGATCGAGGTCTTCCAGCGGGTGCATCTTGCGCTCGCTCGCCTGCGCCCCAAAGTTTGGCGCGCCCGTCCACGCGCCCTCCCGGTCGACGCGCCTCTTGAGCCACAGTTGCGCGTCGGGCTCGGGGCGCCATCGGGTGAAGACACTCACCGAAGTGGCCGCGCCGAAGACCGCGTCGAAATTCGACTCCACCTCGTCGAGGTCGAGGCCGAGTAGCACGCTCTGTGCAACTTCGTATGTCGGCTCAACGGCCAGGTTGACGCTTGTGACGATGCCGAGTGCGCCGAGGGCGACAACCCACCCGGCGAAGTCCGCATCGGAGCGCCGTACCTCGCGCACGTCACCGTCAGGCGTGACGACCTGGAGTGCGGTCACTGCGGACGACAACGTGCCTATGGCGTCTCCGGATCCATGGGTGCCCGTGGCGACGGCGCCGCCTACGCTGATGTGCGGAAGGGACGCCATGGCGGCGAGGGCAAGGCCGTGCACGTGGAGTGCACGGCCGAGTTCGGCGTAGCGCATGCCGGCCGAAACGGTGACTGTCGAGCGATCAGTCGCCACGGCGACGTCGGCGGGTAGATCTTCGGTGCCGAGGTGAAGGCCGCTCGACACCGCCGCGCGACTGAATGAGTGCGCCGACCCGACGGCAAGCACGCGTTCCTGCTCGCGGACCAGCGACCGGACCTCATCGAGGCTCGTGGGCAGCACCAGTGGCTGCTCGAAGGCGACCGTGCCGGACCAGTTGGTGCGCACCCCACGACCGTAGCGACCGTGGGGCTCGGGCGCAGCCACGGGAGGTTTTCCGGCGAATGCACACTGCTACAGGACAATCGTCGTCATTCGGTAGTATAGGATGCTTGTTCTTCTCTAGGAGGCCCCCTTGCGTCCGCTCAAGAAGGTCATGGTCGACGAGAGCCACCGCCAGGCATGGTCGACCCGGCCTGAGGTGGCCGCACGCATGAGCCCGGCCAACCCCGCCGATTCGTCCTATGCCGAGGCGGCTCGCACCCTCGTCGTGGCTGGCTTCGACGTCGCGGTCCATGTCGACGGTCCGCTCACGGCGGGGATTCTTGCCGATGTGGATGTGCTGGTGCTGCCCCATTGCTCCGATGATGCGTGGGAGTCGACGGTCGGCGTGGGGTCTTGCGTCTACACCGGTGATGAGATCGCCGTCATCGATGGTTTCGTACGACGAGGTGGGGGCCTAGTGGTCCTCGCTGAGACAGAGCAGGCGAAGTACGGCAACAACCTAGGAGCCATTGCCAAGCTCTTTGGCGTGGGCATTGTCAATGCGACGGCGCAAGACCCGGTTGCTCGATTCAACGACGTATCCACATGGATCATGCTGGAGGCGCATGATGCGCATGGCTACAACGTCTTCGCCGACGTCCAGGCAGCCTGCTTCTATCGATCGGGAGTCCTAGAGCTTCAGGCTGACCAATCCGACGCCTACGCCTTCGCGACCAGCTCACCCACCGCGTCACCGGCGAATGCTCCGGTGCTGGTCGGCGTGTCAGTGGGTGCCGGGCGGGTCGTGGTGGCGGCCGACTCCGACTTCGCCGGTGACGACTCCATCGACGACGTGGACAATCGGGCCCTGTGGCGAGCGCTGGTCACCTGGGCGGCTGCGGGTCCACGGTTGAGCGCGCCGACCGCCGCGGTCAGTGCCGTCATCTCCAGTCCCGCATGGGAGCGGCTAACCACCGCCGTCGAAGCTCTGCGCCCCCTGCAGGCCAAGGATGGCTCGATCGTCGGCGACCCTGACGTCGCATCGGCTCGCGTCGAAGAGATCGTGGCGGCGCTGCACGAGCTTGCTCCCCACGTGCTGCACCAGGCCGAATACATCGAGGCGGTGACCAATGACTTCCGGGCATGGCGCGATGGCGGATTCGGCGTGCCTGACTTCCTCGACTCGCTGATGACCTTCCACCCGGAGTCCGTGCGTCGCGATGGCATTGAGCATGTCGTCGTGTTTCCCATGTACACGCAAAATGGCAATCCCAATCGCAATGTCGAGGCTGTCACCATCCGCACCGTGTGGCCCGACTGGATCGCCGAGCTCGAGGCAACGTCATACGACAATGCCGCCTTCGTCCCGATCGAGTTCATGGGGTTCACATCCGGCTATGACACTCACTCGGCGGTCCTCTTCCCCGAGACGGTCGCGACCCGCGAGGTGGTGCCTTTCAGTTGGGGCGGGATCTTCTGCGATCGGGAGGCGGCCAGGTTCCGTCGGGTGTCCCGGGCGGCAGCCGACCGGCTTCGGCTCGCCCTGCCGCCGGAGGCGGAGATGCTCCTCAACCACCAGGCGCTGGCGCAGGAGACCTTCGTGCTGTGGGACCTCGTGCACGATCGCACCCACAGCCACGGCGATCTGCCCTTCGACCCCTTCATGATCAAGCAGCGCATGCCCTACTGGATGTATGGCCTCGAGGAGCTGCGCTGCGACCTCTCGACCTTCCGCGAGACCGAGCAGTTGGAATCTCAGGGAGTCGTGCTCGCGCCCTATGTGCGCATCGCCATCCTCTTCGACCGGCTCTTCCGCTTCCCCACCACGGGCGAGCGAGTGCGCAACTACGACGGCCTCGCCGGTCAGATCATCTTCGCGTGGCTGCACAAGAACGACGTGATCCGATGGACTGACAACACGTTGCGCATCGACTGGAGTCGCGTGCAAGACAGTGTCAACTCCCTGTGCATAGAGGTCGACACCCTCTATCGAGAGGGCATCGACCGCTCCCGGCTCGGCCACTGGGTCGCGGCCTACGAGTTCGTCAGTTCCCTCGTGCCCCCTCATCCGCAGTCCACTTGGGCGCAGGGGCCGCAGGCGCTGCCGGGCGACCTCAAGGAGGCGGTGGACGCCGTCCTGCCCGATGAGTTCCCCCTCAATGTCTTCTACGAGTCGCTGAGCAAGGCCCTGACCCCGACGATCGACTCGGCCAGGGGCATCACCGGGGCGGCCGTATGAACGGGTCCGTTGCCGTCGTGCTGGGCGCGGGAATGGGTGGTCGCGCCGTGGCGAAGGCCCTCGGCGCCACCCATCTGGTGATCGTCGTCGATCGTTGTGAGGACCTCGCACAGGCAGCGGCCGATGTTGTCGGCGGCGAGGCGGTTGTCGTTGACCTGCTCGACGTCAATGAAGTGATTCGCTTCCGCGACGATGTGATCGCTCGACACGGCCGGGTCGATGCCGTCGTGCACCTCGTGGGTGGATGGCAGGGCTCCAAGACGGTTGACCTGACCGCGCTCGAAGCCTGGAATTCGATCGCACCGGGAGTCTTCGGCACCGTCCGCACGACGAGCGTCACCTTTCGTGACGCGCTCGTTGCGTCGGGTGGTAGCTATGTCATGGTCTCGAGCACGTCGTCGGCAAAGCCCACGGCGGGCAATGTCGCCTATGCCACGGCTAAGGCGGCCGCCGAGACCTGGGTGGGCGGGCTCGCCAACTCCTTCAAGGACACTCAGGCGCGGGCGGCGATCGTGGCAGTCATGGCGCTGGTCGACGAGAGCATGCGAGCCAGCGACCCCGACAAGGCCTTCAAGGGCTACTCGGATACCTCCGACCTCGCGGCGGCCATCCGTGGGATCGTCGACGGTGACGTGCCCAACGGCACGCGTATGGATCTCACGGAGGCCTGAGATGTCGACTTCCTGGCGCGGCTTCGCCAGTGACAACTACGCCGGGGCACATCCGGAGGTCCTCGATGCGATCGTGCGGGCCAACGCCGGGCACGCTGTCGCCTACGGCGAGGACGACGAGACCGCGCGCCTTGCCGACCTCGTGCGCGAGCACTTCGGTGCACAGGCAGAGGTCTTCCCGGCCCTCAATGGCACGGGAGCCAACGTCGTTGCCCTGTCGGCCATCTGCCGCCCGTGGGAAGCAGTCATCTGCGCGGAGACCGCGCACATCAACGTCGACGAAGGCGGGGCGCCCGAGAAGATGGCGGGCCTAAAGCTATGGACGACACCGACAGTGGATGGACTGCTGACGCCCGACGCCATCGATGTGCACGCGGTGAGATCCGGTGACGTCCATCGTTCTCAGCAGGCGGTAGTCACGGTGACGCAGTCGTCGGAGTTGGGCACTGCTTACTGCCCCGAGCAGCTCGGTCGGCTCGCCGATCATGTGCACGGACTGGGCATGAAGGTCCACCTCGACGGGGCACGCCTGGCAAATGCGGCTGCCGGGCTCGACGTGGACCTCCGCGCCATCACGACCGACGTGGGCATCGACATCCTTTCGCTGGGAGGCACGAAGAACGGTGCGCTGGGAGCCGAGGCCGTGGTCGTGCTCGATCCGGGTCTTGCGCATGCGGTGCCGTTCCTGCGCAAGTCGTCCATGCAGTTGGCCAGTAAGATGCGCTTCGTCAGTGCCCAGTTGTGCGCTCTTCTCACCGACGATCTGTGGCGCCGCAACGCTTCGCATGCCAATGCGATGGCACAGAGGCTCCTTGAAGGCGTGAAGCAGATCCCCGGCATCACGATCGCTCGACGAGTTGATGCCAATGCCGTCTTCGCCTACCTGCCACGCGATGTCACGGCCCGGCTGCAGCAGCACTATCGCTTCTACGAGTGGGATGAGCGCACCGGTGAAGTTCGGTGGATGTGCTCATGGGATACGACGCCCGCAGACGTCGATGGGTTCGTGGCGGCCATCAGTCGCGAGATGGGCGCCTGAGCTACCAGTCTCCGTCAAGCACCGCCAGGGGGACGTAGCGCCAGCGCGGCAGGTAGGTCGTGGCGTAGACCGCCTCGTGCAGGGGCGACAACGTCTCGAGGGCGCCTAGCACCGACTCGTCGAGGGCGGGAACGCCCGGCTCACGGCGATACGCCGATAAAGCCCTGCCTCGCGCATCGCGGGCCCACTCACGGGCTGGTCCCAGCGCCGCCGACTCGCCCGTGCGGTGGGCGGCCGCGATCGCCACGTGATCGAGCCCTCGCAGGATGCCCGCGACATCCTGCGCGGTGGGTCCTCGAAGGGTCCGTAGGTGTGCGGGAAGAGTGGGGTTGCCGTCGAAGTCGCAGATGGCAATGCCATCACGCCATCGGAGGAATTGACCGGGATGCAGGTCTCCATGAATGGGTATGACTTCGACGTCATCTGCGGCAGTCAATGTGTCGCACGCATCAATGAATCGCGGACACCAGCGCTCGACCGCCACCCGCAACTCGTCGTCGAGGGTCGAGTCAAGAAGCGCCCGGTAGTGGTGAGCGAAGGGGGCCAGCGAGCGGCGCTCGACCGGGCGATCGATGACTCGGGTCGGGCGAACGGCGGCGGCATGCATCCGAGCGGCTAGTTGGCCGACTACCTCCGGCCACGAAGGCGCGGGTGCCTCCCCGGCAAGCATCCGGCCGACATCGTCGAGCATCCACTCCCACCCGTCCTCGGCTCCCGGGAGGAATCTCGCGAAGGACACCAGGAGGTCGTCGTTCCAGCACACCGTGGCGAATGGCTCCGGAAGGTCGCCGAAACCAGCGGCCCACAGATGTGACACCACGCGAGGACCGATGAGTGATCCCGATTGGCGCAGGAACTGCCACTTGGCGACGACCGAGTCGGCGATGACGCGCACATCGTTGGTCATGTCGACGTCGACCGCGCGCTCACGGCCGGTGGTGACGACGGGCAACGGATTGAGGCGCTCCACCACGATCGGTGCCGGTGCATCGAGGGCGGCCAGGCTAGCGCCGTCGCCGGACTCGGCCCTACGCCAATGCCGGTCGCGCACGAGCGGCACGAAGAATTCGCGGGAGTCCGTCAGCCGGACGGCAGCGACAGCAAAGCCAGGTGCCAAAGCGGAAACGTCGGTGATCTCTACGATCGCCGGAAGCTGGCCATGCCGGAGGACGGGGACGAGGGCATCGGTCGAGGCTCGGCCCAGGTCGGATCGGATCTCGTCCAGGAGGGTCATGCCGCCTCGATGGGGTCTCTTCGCCACCATCGCAGGGCCAGAAGCTCGGCGATGAGGGTCTCGCAAAGCATGCGCGCGAAGGGATTGCCCGGCATGGCCACGTTGAACTCGCCGGGCACCCCGAGTGCGTCGCCGATGCTGACCACATGCGAGCCGCGCTTCGTCAGCCAGTCCACGGCCTGTGAGTCCCAGCTCGATCCGGTGAAGACAACGCATCGGTACTCGGTGGTCAGGGTGAGATAGACGTCGACGTGGCTCCAGTCCCCGGTCTCGCATCCGACCGCCGGGCGTCGGGGTACCTCTCGCATCATGAGCGCTGACTGCAGCGCGGACCCGATGCGATTCTCCGGTGCGATCCAGTACGTCGTCTGCGTGGGCGTGAGGATCTCGTCGATTGCATCGAGCCATGAAGTGTCGGCGAGCAAGGCGCTCGTGTGCTGCGCAGCGGCACGACAGGCGGTGGCGATGTCTGATCTGGGGAAAGCCAGGGCGAGCAGCAGGGCGATCGTGTGGCGGTAGGTGCGGCACGCGACCTCGCCCGGCTCAGGACCCGCGTGCATCGTGATCAGCGCATCCGACCGGCGGGCTAGGGCCGAATCCATGGTGTTGACGAGCGCAACACGTTGAGTGCCCTCGGCAAGACGGCTGGCGCGGTCGAGTGTCTCGGCGGATCCGCCGGATGCGGAGATGAGGATCGCGCTCGTGCCGGGACCGCCCGGCCAGCCGGGATCGGTTGTGGCGATCTCGTCGGTGACGGAGGCTCCGCGGTGCCGAAGCCAGCCGGCAGCCGTCCGGGCGGCGTACTGCGATGACCCCATGCCGGTCAGCAGTGCGCCGTGCGATGCCAGGGGCGCCCACGGGTCATCGACATCGAGTCGATCCGCCAGCTGGTTGAGCCGTGCGGGGATGTCGAGCAGATCCTGCTCGAACAGGTCAGGCTTCATCAGCGTGCCGTTGACTTCCCCAGGTCGGCGATGATCTCGGCTTCGCGCTTAACTCCGTCTTCAGCCCGGATTTGACGAGAGATCTCGGACATGCGTTGGCGAAGGGCAGTGTCTGCCAGGAGCGTGTCGATTGCGGAGTTGAGCTCCGCCTTCTCGACACGGTAGGTGTCCAGTCGCCTTCCGAAGCCGGTCTCGTCGATGCGCTGGGCGTTGTCGTATTGGTCCCAGAAGAGCGGCAGGACGACCATGGGCTTGCCGAAGTGAAAGGACTCGCACGTGGTGTTGTTGCCTCCGTGCGTGATGACGAGGTCGACCTTGTCTAGAAGCGTGGTCTGCGGCACCATGCCCGCACCCCACATGTTGTCGGGCAATTCCCACTCATCGGCACGCGGGCCCTTGCTGACGATGAAGCGGTGGGGGCTGTCGGCCAGGAAGCCGGTGAGTCGCTTCATGAGGTCGATGTCTGCTCCGCCGAGCGAACCGAGCGAGAGGTAGACCAGGGATCCCTCACCCTCGAGGATGTGAGCGGGCACGTCGATCGGCAGCTCGGTGCGGCGCACGGATGACTGCACCCGATGCCAGGTAGCGTCGAGCGGTCTCCGATCGACGTAATCCACGACCGAGGGGTAGATGTATACGTTGGCATCGCCGACGTAGTTGAACTCGCCCGCGGGCAGAGGCCCGGCACCTGAGTCCTGCGAGAACTCGTTGTATTCGGCCCACACGCCAGCATTGATGCGCGCGTATTCATCGCGCCACGCCTGCCATTGGCTTGAGTCGTCGGCGGGGAGTCCGGCCAGCGCGGGAGGGAGCTTGGGACCGGTCATCTCGAGCGGTTGGCATGACACGAGCCGCACGAAAGGCCGGCCGGTCGCCATGAGGGCGGGGAAGGCCGACACATTGTCCTGCACGATGATGTCGGGGGCAATCTCATCGACGATCGCGGCGAACTGCGGGTTTGCGTATTTCGCACCATCCATGAGGCTGCGCCAAACAGGCTCGATGAACGTCGTGATCTGGTCGAACGTGCTCTTGCGGAACTCCGGAGAGGTATCGCGTATGAAATCGATCCAGAACTGGCCGGCGGCTGCCTCCTCCTCGGGCGGGGGAGCCATCGAGACCAGCCGCTCCTCGATGCCGAGTGGCTCGATCTTGCCGGCCCAGGACTCCTCGGCGGCAAAGACGACTCGGTGCCCCATCTTGATGAGCTCGGCGCCGATACCGATGCAGTTGTTGGTGGGGCCGTAGGCGCTCTCGGCGGCTAGGAGCACAGTGAGGGGTCGATCAGCCATGGTGCCTCCGCGGTCAGTCGTCGATCTGATCTAGCGGGATCATGCCCCGCCCGGCAAGTTCGGTGAAGAAGAGGTCAAGGGGCATGGTGAGCTCGGGTCCGTGGACGCCGGTGCGCAGGGCTCGGCCCGAGGCCATGATCTGGGCGGCGATCGACGGCGGTACGCCGGTCACCCAGGCGCCACCGGAGAACTCCCCGGACGGCGGGTCGGTCACCTTCACGTCGCATGTCACGGTGACCTGGGCACCATCGCGCGAGCCTGTGGTGATGACCCGGAACCACTCCACCGCATCGGGATCAGGCGTTGGGGCATCGGCACGTGCCTGGCGGCCCAACACAGCGATCAGCACGTCGGCAGGACGGACGCTCACGCCGTCGACGACCACCGGCTCCTCACTGGCCAGCCCCGAGGCCACGAAGGACAGCAGTCGCACGTGGTCGGCCGGGGCGAGGCCTAGTCGCCATTCGACTCGCTTGATCCCGCGGTCGGCGTAGGACCTCGGCAGGGTGGCCGGCTCGGAGTGGATCGTGTAGACGCACTCCACCTCTCCGCCGGGGAAGGCGTAGGTGCGGGCTCCCGACCCTGCCGGGAAGAAACCGATGGCACCATCGACGAATTGCGGCGCGGGAGCGGTGTATTCCTCGATGAGGGTCAGCGCGGCATACGGCGGGCCGTAGGGCTCCGAGGGGTGGTACTGCCGGCCGGGTACGACGGCATCGGCAATCTCGATGGACTCGACGGTGTCGAGTTGCCCGAGTTCGACTCCGCGCGCAGCCATGAGGTTGGTGAGGCCGGGAGCCGAGCCCATCGACAGCGTGGCCGTCAGCCCAGCATCGACAAAGCGTTGATGCCAGTCGTATTGACGCACAGCGACGTGGAATAAGCCGCCGAGATCGGTGTAGTGCGCTCCCATTTCGAGACAGGCCTCCATGACCGCGATGTTGTGGGCATGGCCGGAGGCATTTACCACGGCAGCGCAGTCGGCGAGGCTGACGGCGAGGGGTGCGTCGATGCCGCGCGCGACGAGCGCTGCCCCACGTTCGTCGAGACGCTCGGCAAGGGCGCGGGCGCGCTCGATATCGGGATCGACGATGACGACCTCGGTGATACCGGGGGAGCCCGCTAGGTCGGCAACCGTGGCCGAGCCCATGGCCCCCGCGCCGCCGACGACACCGATCCGCATGGGGGTCCTTTCCCGGTTTCTGGTCCCAACTGGACGTCCAGTCAGTACAGTCCCAAGGTATGGCGCTCATGGATGTGTCGGTGGCCATTCCGCCGAATCTGTCGGCGGATGATGCCCTCGACCGTCGTGAGCACCTCATGGCCGCAGCAGCGCGGGTCCTGGTGCGCGACGGCTCGGCGGGCATGCGCGTGCGCGACGTAGCCGTCGAGGCCGGGGTGTCGACCGGCATCGTGCACTACTACTTCGGCAGCAAGGACGAGATGCTCGTCGACGCCCTGCGCTGGGCGATCGGCAGGCCCGCGGAGCGCTTCGCTGCGCTTCGTCGCGATGGCGACTACCTCACGGTGCTGGCCACGCTCCTCGAGGTCAGCCTTCCCCATCCGGGCGTGCTCTACGACGAGTACGTCCTCTGGCTCGAACTCTGGACGGCGGCGACGCACGATGCATCGCTGCAGCCACTTTGCGAGGAGCTCGCCGCTGACTACCGCGACGAACTCGTGAAGCTCGTCCAGGAGGGCACGCGCGCAGGTGTCTTCACCCCCCTGAGAGAGCCAGAGGTGGTGGCCGAACGCATCAGCGCCATGGTCGATGGCCTGTGCTTCCGCACGGTCGTCGGCTACTCGTGGACCCCTCTTGGGCGGGTTCGCGGCCTCATTCGCTCGTTTGCGTGCGAGCAACTGGGAGTCGATCTCAGGCACCTCCCCGAAATCCAATTGAGTCGTCGCGAGCAGTCCTCGTGACGCAGCGTCACAGGAGAGAAGGAGAAGAGATGGCAACACAGCGGACACGGGCCCGTCGGGCCTCCGTCCTCGGCATCGCGGGAGCGGTCTGTGCCGTCCTCCTGGCCGCATGCGGTGGCGGATCCTCAGGCGGAGATGCAAGTCCCTCTCCGTCGCTTGACCCCAGCGCCGATCTGAGCAAGCAGTCGATCGTCGTCAGCAATTGGGATGCCTACATGGATCCGGACGTTGCTTTGAAGTTCACTGACACCACGAAGGCCAACATCACGGTCGCCAAGCATGCGACCAACGAGGAGATCGTCGGCAAACTGACCGCGGGTGGCGATCCGGGCATCGATGTGGCCTTCGTGTCGGGCCAATATGCCCAGGCGCTCAATGAGGCCGGGCTGCTCGAGCCGATCGATCCACGTCTCGTGCCCAACATGGCCAACCTCTACCCCGAGAGCAAGAACCTGTCGTTCGATCCGGGCAGCACGTTCAGCGTTCCCTACGCCTGGGGTACGACGGGCATCTGCTACCGAGAGGACCTCATGGCCGCCGCGCCCACCTCGTGGAACGACTTGCTCAATCCGGCGCCCGAATACGAGAAGAAGACGCTGATGCTGGCGACCCAGCCGTGGCTGAACCTGCCCGCGGCCAAGGCACTCGGCTTCAGCGCCAACACCACGGACGAGGGTGAGCTCGAGCAGATCAAGCAGCAACTGCTCAAGACCAAGCCCACTCTGCTGGGCTTCGATGACGTGACCTTCTACAGCCGCCTGGCTGCTGGTGAGGTCGTCATGGCCGTTGCGTGGGATGGTTGGTGCAACTACTCGGGCGATCCCAACGTGAAGTTCGTGGTGCCGTCCGAGGGTGCCGACCTGTGGGCCGACACGATGGTGGTGCTGAAGTCCAGCAAGAACAAGGAAGCTGCCATGGCCTACATCAACTTCATGATCGGCGATGAGATGCAGTCATGGATGACCAACAACATCCTTTACAAGAGCCCCAACAAGACGATTGCCGAGAAGGCGGCGGCGGAACTTGGGGCGGACTTCCCCAACATCGCCATGACGCCGGCAGATCTGGCCAAGGGCGAGAGCCTGATCGACCTCGGCGCCGCGTCGAAGATCTACCAGCAGATCGCCACCGAGGTTCAAGCGAGTTGACCTCACGCACGTCAGCAGGGGTCCGTCGCCACGGCGACGGGCCCCTGTTGCGTGCACTCTCCAGCGTGCCGGCGCTTGTCTACCTGCTCGTTCTCATGGTCATCCCGCTCGGCCTCGTCATCGCCTACGCCTTCTTGACCTCAGGCCGCTTCGGCGGCGTGCAGGGCCCGGCGACTCTTGACAACATCACCCGGCTCTTCCAGCCGCTGTACCTTGAGGTGCTGGCGTCCAGCGTGGTCAATGCCGGGCTCGCGACATTCATCGCGTTCCTCATCGGCTTCCCGGCCGCTCTCGCAATCACCCGCCTATCGCTGAGCTGGCAGACCGTTGCACTGATCGCCGTGGTCATGCCCTTCTGGACCAACTTCCTCATCCGCACCTACGCCTGGATCCTGCTTCTCAATCGCGAGGGGATCTTGAGCGATGGACTGGCGCTCATCGGTCTCGGGCCCATCGAGGTCCTCTACACGCGCGAGGCGGTGATCCTCGGTCTCACCTACGCCTACATCCCGCTGATGGTCCTGCCCATCTACGCCTCCCTGCAGCGACTCGATTCAATGCTCCTCGAAGCTGCCTGCAACCTCGGGGCCGGGCCGTGGCGTCGATTTCGCACGATCCTCCTTCCGCTCACGATGCCGGGAATCATCACGGGCTGCCTCTTCGTCTTCATCCCGAGTCTGGGCAACTTCGTGATCCCCGAGCTCCTCGGTGGCGGCAACTCACAGATGATCGGGAATCTGATTCGCGATCAGTTCCTGAAGTCCCGCGACTGGCCGTTCGGTTCTGCCCTGTCTTTGCTCGTACTCGCGCTGCTGGTCATCATCGTCATGTTGCAGGCGAGCGCGGCGCGCCGTTCGCGCAAGTGGGGTGCCTGATGAGGCGCGCAATGGGTGTTGCTCCGCTGTGGGTGCTCTACGTCTTCCTCTACGTGCCCATCGCCGTCGTGATCGTGATGAGCTTCAACGCCTCCGACAATCCGTTCCTGTGGAGCGGCTTCTCGCTCGAGTGGTATCCGGCGCTTCTCCAGGACGCCGACATCATGGGAGGCCTACGCACCACGCTCATCGTGGCGTCGGGCACGACGGTGATCTCCGTGATTCTCGGCACTCTTCTCGCCCTGGCCCTCGAGCGCTACTTCCCGTCTCGGTTCCTCGACGCTGCAGCAGCCGCACCCGCTGTGATGCCCGACATCATGCTTGCGATCGGCTTGCTCGCCTTCTACACGCTGGTCAACTTCACCCTCGGGGCCTTCAGCGTGATCCTCGCGCACTCCGTCTTCGGGATCGCGTTCGTCGCCGCCGTGGTGCGCGTGCGCCTCGCAGGCATGGACTCCAGCCTCGAGGAAGCCAGTCGCGACCTGGGGGCGTCAAGCCTGAAGACCTTCTGGAGCGTCACGCTTCCGGGCATCCGTCCGGCGATCATTGCCGGTGCGCTCCTGGCCTTCACGCTAAGCCTCGACGAGTTCACCGTCGCGTTCTTCACCGCGTCACCTGCCGACCCGACGTTGCCCATCGTCATCTACTCCAGCGTGCGCTTTGGCGTGACACCACAGGTCAATGCCCTGGCCACCCTTCTGCTGCTCGTGTCGTTCATTGCCGTTCTGCTCATCCAGCGAACGTCCCGCTTGGGAGACTCGCTTCGTCGAAGGGAGGCGCGACCGTGACCGCCGGCACCCCGCTGCTCAACATCCACGGCGTCAGCCGCTCGTTCGGCGATATACGTGCTCTCGACGACGTCAGCTTGGAGATCCACGAAAACGAGTTCTTCGCGCTGCTCGGTCCATCGGGCTGTGGCAAGACGACGCTGCTGCGGGTGATCGCCGGCTTCGAGCAGCCCGATGAGGGCATGATCACGCTCGATGGCGTCGACCTGCTGCCCATTCCTCCCGAGAGGCGGGCCGTCAACCTGATGTTCCAGTCCTACGCGCTCTTCCCGCACATGACCGTCGAGCGCAATGTCGCCTACGGCCTCGTCTGCGAGAGGTTGCCGCGCGATGAGATCCGCGTTCGGGTCGACGAGGTCCTTCGGACCGTGGGTCTGACCGACAAGCGTTCATCGCTGCCACGTGAGCTCAGCGGTGGGCAGCGTCAGCGGGTCGCCCTCGCCCGCGCCATCGTGAAGCGCCCGCGGCTCCTGCTTCTCGATGAGCCGCTCTCCGCTCTTGACCGCAAGATCCGTGGCGAGATGCAGGTCGAGCTCAAGCGACTTCAACATGAAGTGGGCATCACGTTTGTCGTCGTCACCCACGACCAGGATGAGGCCATGAGCCTGGCCGACCGGGTGGCTGTGATGGACGAGGGGATCGTGCGCCAGCTCGATGCACCCCTCGACCTCTATCGTCGTCCGCGCAGCATCTTCGTGGCCGACTTCATCGGGTCGAGCACCATCCTCAAGGGCACATACGCTGACGGTGCATGGCAGGCCGTGGGCGTTGGAGCCATCGCTGTGGGCGCTGACTGCGCAGGGGCCATAGCCATTGCCCTCAGGCCCGAGGCTGTCCGCCTGACCGCGACCGAAGACGCTGCCGCTGTGCGTCTCGGGACGGTGCAGGAGGTCTACTTCCAGGGGGATCACGCCCTTGCGCTCGTGAAGGTCGACGAGGTGGCCTTTCTCGCCAATGTGCGTGACGACGTATTGCCATCACGAGGCAGTGACGTGGGAGTGGCCTGGGACGCGACCTCGGTGATTCCGCTTTTCGAGGAGTAGGTGCGCCTAGACGTTGGGTGCGCGTCCCTCGAAGGGTGTGGACAGCACGATTGTCGTGCGCGTCGACACCCCGGCCGTGGCGCGAATCCGGGCAAGGAGCTCCTCAAGGTCTACGGGTTCGGCCACACGCACCTTCACGACATACGACGCTGACCCCGCCACAGACCAGCATGACTCGATCTCGGCGATGTCGACGAGGCGCTCGGGGATGTCGTCGGGTGCTGCCGGGTCGAGTGGCGTCAGGTCGACGAGAGCGGTGAGGGGAAGCCCGATCAGTCGGTCGTCGAACTGGGCGCCGTAGCCGGTGATCACGCCGCGCTGCTCGAGGCGGCGTACTCGCTGATGGACGGCGGAGGTCGACAGGCCCGACTCGCGGGCCAGGTCGGCAAACGACATGCGCCCATCGGCCGCCAGGAGGCGGATCAGGAGGCGGTCGGTCTCGTCGTCCACGGGGGCAGCCTGACATGCCCCGCGCCCCCACCGCGTTTGTCCCACAAAGTGGGACGAATGGTCGGTTTTGGGCCCCAGGGAGGCGCATATCGACCACCTCTCCCACGACGTGGGACAAACGGTGGGAGGGGTGAGCGAGGGATGGGGCGAGTCCCACCCCTTAGGTCACGGAAGGATAACGCCCACGGCGCCACGCGCGCCTCGTTCGCCCCATTCGACCCGGCGTGTCTCACCATTGTGGGCGTGGCAGGACGGCATGCCCGGCCCTCGGATATTCACCGACGGCCGGGCCTACGTTTCGCTGGCCTCGCGGTCGGCGCGCTCGTCCTTGCCCTCGTGGCGGTGGCGGGGGGGCTGGCCGTGGGACTTCGCGTCCCGTGGGCGCCAGCGCTTGACCTCGCCGTTGCGTCGATCGTCACCCCGTCGCCCACCGACGAGGGTCCGGCACCCGACGCCGGCAGCGTGCCCGCCACGCCGGTGGTCACCCCCGCCTATCTCGGAGCGGAGGGGACCCGCGACTACACCGCTGACGTGGCCGAACTTGAATGGGACCAAGACCCCGCCATCGTGTCGACGGTCTACCCCAGCACGGTGAAGGGCGTGTACGGCGTCGGAATCGTCATTCGCATTGACTTCGCCTACGCCGTGCCCGATGAGCTCAAGGGCCTCCTGGAGCGCTCGGCCAGGGTTATCGCGAGCAAGCCGCTCGAAAACGCCTCGTGGAGCTGGTTCGACGACAACACCCTCGCCTTCCGTCCGGAGACCTTCTGGCCCGCCTACACCGATGTGAAGGTGGACTTCTCCTGGAAGAAGCACGGCTTCGCGACGTTCAATCCTGACGTGAAGTTCCTCGTTGGACGCTCGCAGACGCTCGAGGTCTCGGCCGATAAACTCATAGGCAAGGTCAAGCGTGATGGCCTCACCATTCGCAAGGTCCCGGTGTCGCTTGGCAAGCCCACATGGGAAACCACCTCAGGCATTAAGGCGATCATGGAGCGCTACGCCATGAAGCGCATGGTCAACCCCGGGCCCCGCGAGCCTTACGCCGTCGACGTTCCCTACGCGCTCCGTCTTACTCCTAGCGGTGAATTCCTGCACGCCGCACCGTGGAACGAACACAACCTCGGCCTCTACTCCACATCGCACGGCTGCACCAACGTGTCCTACGAGGACGGCATTTGGCTCTTCGAGCGCGCGCTCGAGGGCGACCCGGTCATCACGACCGACACCGGGCTGCCGATCGATCCGTGGGAGGGGCCGGGGGCCATGTGGAACATCGACTGGGCCACCTGGATCGACAACAGTCACGCCCTGGACGCCCCAGACATCTGACCCCGCCGTGCCCCCCGCCGCCGGATGCGGCATGATCGATCCTCCCCCAAATCCGGGAGGCGATATGTCGGCCCACGCTGCCGAGCACAGCGGCTCAGCCGCTCCTGCGGCCGCGCGGCGCGAGCGCGAACTCGCGACCGAGCGTGAACGCGTCGCCGCCCTCTATGCCCGACTCGATCACCTGCTCGAGCGCACTCGCAAGGATCTTCGTCGCACTCAGCGCGAGCAGACGGCCGGCACTCCCGCTGCCGTGACCGAGCAGGAGGCGTTCGTCCGCCTCTACACCGAGCGACTCGAAGCACTCGCCGCCGCGCAGACTCGCCTGTGCTTCGGCCGTCTTGATCTCAATGACGGCACCGTCAGATACATCGGGCGCGTGGGGCTGGCCGACGACGACCAGCAGCCACTGCTCACCGACTGGCGGGCACCTGCTGCCGAGCCGTTCTACCAGGCGACATCCGCACTTCCCCGCGGCGTCGTTCGACGTCGGCACATCGTGACGGAGGGCCGCGAAGTTTCCGCCCTCGAGGACGACGTGCTCGACCTGGAAGCCCTGGCAGAGGGCGGAGCAGGCATCGGGGCCGACGACGTGCAGGGCGGCGGAGTGCTGATGGCCGCACTCGCGGCCCGGCGCACGGGTCGCATGCACGACATCGTGGCAACGATGCAGGCTGAGCAGGATGCCATCGTGCGCTCCCCGCTGCCCGGAATGCTCGTGGTGGAGGGGGGTCCGGGGTGCGGCAAGACGGTGGTGGCCCTGCATCGGGCCGCCTACCTTCTCTACACGCACCGGGAGAAGCTCTCACGCAGCGGCGTGCTGATTGTCGGACCCAATCGCATCTTCCTGCACTACATCGGCCAGGTGCTGCCCGCACTGGGCGAGACATCGGCGGTCCTCGCGACGCCGGGACAGTTGTATCCCGGTGTCGATGCGCGGGCGTGGGAGCCTGACGAGATCGCCGTGCTCAAGGGTTCTTCGCGCATGGCTGATGTCATCACTCGGGCAGTGCGGATGAGGCAACGAACCCCTGATGGCCCGCGAACCCTAGCCGTCGGGAGCGCCCGAGTCGTCATGACGCCAGACATGGTTGCGGCCGCACGCGATCGTGCACGCGCGACACGGCGCCCCCACAACGTGGCCAGGCGCACATTTGCCCTCACCCTGCTTGAGACGCTGGCCCAGGCCCTGGCCCACGAGACGCGCGTCGATCTCGACAACCACCGAGATGTGCTGATCTCCGACCTGCGCGACTCGCGCGACGTCCGCCGTGAGGTCAACCTTGCATGGATGCCGCTGACACCGGAACAGGTCATCGCCGACCTATGGGCGCGCCCCGACCTGCTGGCCGCGGCGGCCCCTCACCTCAGGCCCGATCAGCGCGAACTGCTCCAGCGCGACCGAGGAGCCCCGTGGACCCCGGCGGACGTTCCCCTGCTCGACGAGGCGGCGGAGGCACTGGGAGTCGACGACGAGGCGGAGCGGCTCGCCCAGGCCCATGCCAGCGCTGACCGCCGAGCCGAGATGGACTATGCGCAGTCGGTGCTCGAGATGACCGGCACTCGAGGAGTCTCGGCCGACCAACTCATCGATCGCTACGCGACCGCGGGCGAGAGCATCTCCTTGGCTGACCGAGCCGCCGATGACCGAGAGTGGGTCTACGGCCACGTCGTCGTCGACGAGGCGCAGGAGCTATCGCCGATGGCCTGGCGCCTCCTTGCACGACGCTGCCCGTCGTTGTCGATGACCGTCGTTGGCGACCTCGATCAGTCGTCATCCTCGGCCGGTCCAGCCACTTGGTCGCAGGCCCTTGGCGACATTGCGAAGGCGCGACCCGGTGGCGAGCAGCGCTGGCGGGTCGAGCGGTTGACCGTCAACTACCGGACGCCGCGTCCTTTCATGGAACTCGCGCAGGACGTCATGCGCGCGCTGGGGCGCGAGCCGAGCCAGGTCGAGTCGATCCGCGACGGGGTTCCGCCCGTACTCGCCCGCCTCGTGGGCATCGACGACGTGGCATCGCTCGTCAAGGATATCGTCGTCGACCCCGATCTCGGGCGCCTCGGCGTGATCACCGCGCCGAGCCTCGTGGGCCGTGTCGAGGAGGCCCTGCGCGGGGTTCTTCCTGCGGGCTTCGTCGGTGATGGCGACGCCCGACTCGATGCGCCGGTGGTCGTACTGACAGTGCAGCAGGCCAAGGGATTGGAGTTCGACATCGTGGTGGTCGCCGAGCCGGGGTTGATTGAGCTCGAGTCACCCCGACCGGGGAGTGATCTGTATGTCGCCCTCACCCGAGCAACGCGCGAGTTGATCGTCGCCTACACCGGCGATCTGCCCCGCGTGCTGGAGACAAGCGCCGCTGCGGTGGCGTGAGCCCTATTTCAGCGCGTCGAGCACGCACTGACCCGTGCTCACCAGGGCCGAGAAGCCGTCCTCTTCGGGGAGGAAGGTCGTGACCACGCCCTCGTTGATGACCATGGCATAGCGCTTGGAGCGAATGCCGAGTCCGCCCTGCGACGCGTCGACCTCCATGCCCACAGCGCGGGTGAATTCGGCGTTGCCATCCGAAGCGAGCACGATGTCATCGCCCACACCCGAAGATGCGCCCCAGGCAGCCATCACGAACGGGTCGTTCACAGACAGGCACACGATCCGATCGACGCCGGCGGCGGCGAGGTCAGTCGCGGTGTCGACGTAGGAAGGCAGGTGGACCGTGGAGCAGGTGGGGGTGAATGCTCCCGGAACGGCGAAGAGGACTACGTGTCCGGTGCCGAGGAGTTCGGCTGCGGGTACGGGTTGGGGCGCGCCGTCGTTCATGACACGCAAGGTCGCGTCGGGGATCCGATCGCCAACGGAGATGGGCATGGAACTCCTCGGTCTTGTCGTGAAGCGCGGTCAGTGACCGGTGGGTTCACCGGTGACAGGGCGGCCACGCAAGAGTACGATAGCAACCACCACGCCGATCAGCGAGGCGATGATGGCGGGCCACATGGCGAGCCCGATGGCGTTGTCGAATACATCGCTGATGAACTGCTGCGCATCTCCGGGCACGAGCTGGGCAATGTCGTTGACACTGATACCCCCCGAGAGGGCAGACATCACCTTGGTGAGCGTTTCGGCCGTGGGGGAGGAGAGCAGGCTCTCGAGTTGGCTGCGCGCGGTCGCCTGGAAGACGGCGGTGCTGATGGCCACCCCGAGGGTTCCGCCGATCATGGATGCGGCCTTGAACACCCCGGAGACGACGCCTTCGCCGGCCTCGCCCGGATCCTCTACCGCGGTCGCCGCGCACGGGGTGATCTGCAACCCGATGCCGATGCCGATCAGGACGAAGGGAGCGATCAGGTCTGTGTAGGAGCCGCTGAGTCGCAGCAGCAGGGTCGCCGCCACGGCGAGGAAGACCATGCCTGCGGCCGTGGGCAGGGCGGGACCGAATCGCTGCCCGAGCCAGTTGCCCAGCGGATTGACCAGCAGGATCGGGATGGTGGCCGGCAGCAGTAGTAGGCCCGCCGTGAGGGGGTCGTAGCCCTCGACGACCTGCAGGTAGAGGGCCATGAAGAAGGTGACGGCCCCGAAGACCATGTTGGCGATGAGGTTGGCCGAGACCGCACCGTCGAAGCGCCGCTTGCGAAAGATCGACAGGACCACGATGGGGTTCTTGGACCGACGTTCGACGAATATGAAGAGCACCAGCAGGATCACCGCGCCGGCCAGCATGCCCAGGAAGCCGATCACGCCGATGTCATCGGCGAAGACCAATGAGCAAGACAGCAGGAAGATGCCGCCAACCAGAGTGGTGACTCCCGGCACGTCGATAGACCTCGCAGCATTGGTATCTCTGCTCTCCGCAGTGCTCCACAGGAGAAGCACGATTGCCACGAGCGCGATGGGCAGGTTGATCCAGAAGATCCACCGCCACCCGAGTCCGTTGATGATGACTCCACCGACCAGCGGCCCGAGCGCCTGAGCTCCCCAGCACACCGCGATCCACGCGGCGATCGCGGTGTTGCGCAGCTTGCCTGAGAATGTCAGCGCGATCATGGCGAGGGCCGTGGGCAGAACCGCTGCCGCTCCGAGGCCCTCGATGACACGGCCCACGATCAGCATCCACGGGTTGACGGCGAGGCCGGCGACGATGGAGCCGACGAGGATGAGCAACGTTCCGCACACGAAGATCAGGCGCCGACCGAAAAGATCACCGATCCGGCCGCCGACGATGATGAAGGCCCCGGCCAGGAAGTAGCCGTTGACGGCCCATTGCAGGACGTCCATGCTTCCGCCGAGTTCGCGACCGATCGTCGGCAGGGCGATGCTGATGTCGCTGGCTGTCACCCACACCAAGGCCGTGACGAGGCACAGGGCGATGAGCGACCACCACGGACGCGTGACGGGGGGATTGAGAGTGGGCACGCTTTAACCATAGATGGCCCCTGCCGGTCGGGTGTGTCGGTATGCCCGGCGTAGACATGGGGATTTGCATGGGCGACTATCGACACGTGTCATCCACTGTCGTGCGGGCAGGAGTCATCTCCCTGGCCCTCGCGTGCCTGGGCCTGGTCGGCCTCCTGGTGTGGGGAGCGGTCCAATACGACGACGCCAGTGCCGTAGATGATCTCCCGACGGTCGCCGACATCGTGGCGGCGGAGGCGCACCGCCATGGCATCGGCATTCCCGAGCTCAGCGAGGACGACATCGCTCGGCTCTCAGCACCCCCGGTGCCCGGATCGAGCCTGGATCCCTTCGACCAGGTCCGGATCCAGCTCGAGGCCGTGAAGTCGGCCGGCGGGCTTGACGAGGCGCTTGTCATCCTCCGGGATGTCGCACAGCAGAGCGAGCAGGTGAGTGCTGACTGTGCGCGTCTTTACGCCACCCTCGTCGGTGCGGAGTCCGGGGCGCCCCCGCTTGACGACATCTGCCTCGCCTAGCGCAATCCTCCGGGCACTGGCAGCATCGCATCATGGGCGCCCGAACCAAGGTTGTGATCATCGGCGCCGGCTTCGGGGGTCTGGATGCGGCCAAGGTGCTGCGCAAGTCGCCCGATGTCGACGTCGTCATCGTCGATCGCCATCCCTACCAGTTGTTCAGCCCCCTGCTCTATCAGGTGGCCACGGGGGCGCTTCCCGAGGACGACATTGCCTATCCCGTGCGTGCGGCGATCCCGGGCGTGGACTTCGTCCGTGGAGAGGTGGTGCGAGTGGACCCTGAGGGTCACCGCATTCGGCTGTACGACGGCACGCAGATCTCCTTCGACCAGTTGATCATTGCGACTGGGAGCGTCGGCACGACGTTCGGCATCCCCGGAGTCGACGAGCACGCCCTGCAGATGAAGACGATCGTCGAGGCCCGCGCCATCAAGAAGCGCCTACTGGTGACCTACGAGGATGTCCAGGAGGGGCGCCTGTCGCGAGACGCGCTCAAGGTGGTCGTCGTGGGCGGTGGCCCCACCGGTGTCGAGGTCAGTGGAGCCGTCGCGGAGCTGCAGTCGACCATGAAGAGGGAGTACCCCGATATCGCGTCACGCGCGAGCGTCACACTCGTCGAAGCGGGCCCGCGCCTGCTCCCGTCCTTCACGGAGAAGTCCAGCGCCCACGCCAAGGCCGAACTCGAACAGCTCGGGGTCATCGTCAAGGTCGACACGATGGTCGATCGGATGTATGCCAACGATGTGCACCTTAGGTCGGGTGAGATCCTCCCGGCCGGCACCGTCGTGTGGGCGGCGGGCGTCGCCGCTCCTGAGATGTGGGGGCAGTTGGCGCCCACCGGCCCCTCGCGTCGACTGGTCGTCGATGAGTTCCTTCGTCTGCCGGGCGTGCCAGATGTCTGGGTCGTCGGTGACACGGCCGCTTTCACCTCTGAGCCGGGCGATGCGCCGCTACCGATGGTGGCTCCCGTCGCCATGCAGATGGGCCGGCATGCGGCGCGAAGTATCGCGGCCATGACGGCCGGCAAGGAGATCGAGCCGTTCCGATACGTCGACAAGGGCCAGATGGCGACCATCGGTCGCCGTCGAGCGGTGGCGGAGACCCCGCAGGGCTTGCGCCTGCACGGCACCCTGGCGTGGCTCGCGTGGCTGGGCCTGCACGTGGTCTACCTCGCGGGTGGTCGCAATCGCATGAGTGTCCTTGCGGACTGGGCGTGGAACTACGTCCACTGGGGGATCGGCCCGCGTCGGGCAATCGTCGACTAGCGACTAGGGTCGGCGCTCGTGACCGTGCGCGATTGGTGGCGTCGTATCGTTCCTTCGCGCACGATTCCCATCACTCGCTGGCGAAGCGAGGGCTCGCGGTGGCGCAGCGGCCCCGCGACATTCGTCGTCCTCGTCGTCGGACTCTTCATGTTTGGCACCGGTGAGGCCATGCTGGTCGATGCTGCGCTCGGAAATGCGCCCTGGACGGTATTAGCCCAGGGCATCTCGGTGCGGTCGGGCCTGGAGATCGGCGTCGCTACCTTCATGACCAGCGTGGTCGTGCTTCTGCTGTGGATTCCGCTTCGCGAACGCCCGGGCCTGGGCACGATCGCCAATGCGATCGTGATCGCCACGGCCCTCCAGGTCATGGTGTGGGTGCTGCCTAAACCCGATGGCCTGGGCTTCCGCCTGATCCAGGTGGCGATCGGCATCCTCCTCGTCGGAATCGGCAGTGGCCTCTACCTGACCACCAATCTCGGGCCGGGTCCTCGCGATGGTCTGATGACCGGGATTCACGAGCGCACAGGCATCGCCGTGACTCCCATCCGGCTGAGCATCGAGGTTGTCGTGCTCGCCACGGGTTGGCTCCTCGGTGGCACGGTGGGCATCGGAACCCTCGCTTTCGCTGCGTTGATCGGGCCCTGTGTCGGCTACGGATTGAAGTTGGTCGGCTGGCTGGCTGGTGCGCGCTCGGTCGCGGAGGAGCCCGACAATGGTCTACACCCGGAGCTGGAGGCGTGAGGCGCTAGCCTGCGACGCATGTCGGACGAGCTCACGATCCCACTCCACCTCGCTGCGCGACTTAGGGAAAGAGGCGTGGAGTTCGGCTTCGGCATCGTGGGCGACTATGCGCTCCGGCTGTTCACCGACCTCGAGCAGGACGGATTCCATATCAAGGTCACCGCAGACGAGCAGGGCGCCGCCTTCGCTGCGGACGCCTACGCGCGGCTCAAGGGGCTGGGCGTGGTGGCGGTGACCTATGGCGTCGGCGGCCTGAAGATCACCAACACGGTGGCGGGCGCGTGGGCCGAGCAGGTTCCCCTACTAGTCATCTCCGGAGCTCCTGGACTAAGTGAGCGAGCCGGTGACGTGATGCTCCACCACAAGATCAAGAATTTCGATTCCCAACTGGCTGTCTTCGAGGAGCTGACGGTCGCGCAGGCCGTCCTGTCGAATCCGGCCATCGCCGCGGACGAGATCGACCGAGTGATTGCCGAGATCCTTTCCGAGCAGCGTCCGGGCTACCTGGAAATACCGCGAGACATGGTGGAAGTGCCGATCGCGCCCCCCCGGGGCAGGTTGCGCCAGCACCTGCCCACGGTCAACGAGGCCCACCTCGAGGCCGCGGTCGAGGACGCGCTCGAGCACCTGCGCGACAGCGATTCGACGATCATGCACATCGGCGTCATGGCCTGGCGTCGCGGGCTAGGTGACGAGTTGATCGAGGCCGCCAAGTGGGCCCACGCTCCGGTTGCTACCAGTTCCCTGTCCCGCGGTGTGCTGTCTGAGAGGCATCCGCTGTCGCTCGGTGTCTACATGGGGGCGGTCTCCCCCGCAGAGGTCGTCGACAAGGTGGAGAACGCCGCCATGATCCTCAGTGTCGGCGTGCTCAATACCGACCTCACGATGGGTGCCTTTACCGCGCACCTGGATCCCAGCCGACGCATCGACGCACACGACGCCGAGGTCACCATCGGCATGCGCACCTACCGCGACGTGCCCCTGTGGGCCTTTGTCCCGGCCCTGGCAGCTGCGGCGCAGAAGGGTGGGCTCAAGCCCAACCCGATGCCCGACGGTTCGATGCGCGAGCGGCACCCCTTCGAGGCCAAGCCGGGCGAGCCCCTGTCGGTGGCACGCTTCATCACGGCGCTCGATGCGCACCTCGATGAGCGTCACGGCCTGATCGTCGACCCGGGTGAGTGCCTCTTTGCGTCGGTCGATCTGACAAGCCCCAACTGGTGCCTGGCCAGTGCCTACTACGCGACCATGGGCTACGCCGTTCCCGCATCCCTCGGTGCCGGACTTGCGCATCCAAAGCTTCGTCCTGTGGTCCTCGTGGGAGATGGGGCCTTCGCGATGACCGGCCTCGAGGCGGCCTCCGCTGCCTACCACGGCGTGAAGCCGCTGATCGTCGTGCTCGACAACGAGGGCTATGGCACGCAGCGACCGATGATGGATGGCACCTACAACGAAATCCCCCACCTCTCCTCGGAGAAGTTGACCGAGGTGTTTGGTGTTGGCAAGGGGTGGTTGGCGACCACGGAAGACGAGTTCGACGATGCCCTCACCGAGGCGCTCGCCACCGACTCGCTGTGCATCATTCGCGCGGTGGTGCCCAAGGCCGACCGCAGTCCGGCGCTCACGCGCCTGACCGATGCGCTGAAGAAGCGCGTCTAGCGCTTCAACTCGATGACGGCCACGCCGGGCTCGACCAGGCTGCCGAGATAGAGCTTGCCGTCGTGCTCGCGGACCCCGGTGACGTAGTGATAGGCGGTCCCCGGTCCTTGCAGGTTGCGAACGACGGTGCCTTCACCGTTGATGCCGATGACCCAGGTGATGCGGGACGCATCCGGCTGCAACCTGTCGGGCATCGCCCAGATGGCCTTGCGCAGGAATCCTGGCCTGGGCAGGAGTAGGTCGAGGAGCTTGTTGCGGACGGATGGCATCGCGATCCAGAAGACGCCATCGGACCCCGTAGACATGTTGTCGGGAAGCCCCGGAAGATTCTCGATGATGACTGAACGACGGCCCGCGGAGGGACCGGTCAGGTCGAGACGCACCACGCTGTAGCCGCTGGTCTCGGCGACAAGGACGAAGGACTCGTCGTCAGCCAGGGCGACACCGTTGGCGAAGTTGAGGCCGTCGAGCAGCACCTCGACCGTGCCATCGGGCTGCCTGCGCAGCAGTCGGCCGCTGCCCGTGTGGGCGATGATGTCGCCCTTGAACTCAGCGAGGCCGAAGTGTTGGGATGAGTCAGAGAAGTAGATGGTCCCATCAGATGCGATCGCGCAATTGTTGGGTATCCGCAGCGGGGCTCCGTTGACCTCGCTGATGAGAACCTCGACCTCCGCGGTGTCGGGATGGATGCGAAGAAGACCGCGATGCGCGTCGCACACGATGAGGTAGCCGTCGGGGTGGATCTCGATCCCAAGGGGACGCCCGCCCGTCTGCACGATGCGTTCGACGGGGCGCCCATCGGCGGAGATACGCAGGATGTAGCCCTCGCGGGTGCCGGTGTAGATGCGCCCCCGGCTGTCGACAGCGACGTCCTCGGCCCCGGTGCCGAGGATGGGGATGACGTCGATGCCCGCCAGCGCGGCGTTGGGCGCGAAGGGACCACGGAGGCCGACGTCCTTGGGGGGATGCCACTGTCGAGGGCTGAGAGGTGTCTTTGCCATGCGGATATCCTGCCGCGGGGCGAGCGGGCTCGCCGGACTTCCTGCCTAGCGCGTGCCCACGGCCAGCAGCCTTTCGAGGTCACCATGAACCTCGAGGCCGGCCGTGGTCGCCGTCGTGTCGAGGACGACGCGTCCGTCCGGCGCGACGTACCGCACGGCGATGACCGCATCGAGGGTCTCCTCGACACGTTCGTGCATCCGCGTGCGGATGGGCGCGCGGAGAAGGCCGCCGCGCTTGCGCTCCGCGGATAGTTCGAGCGATCCGGAAGGGCCGTCGATGGCCCAGCGGACGTGGGTTTCGTCGAGCTCCAGCCAGCGCTCGCGCGAGCCGTTGTAGGTGGCCCAGGTGTGGAGGTCGGCTCCGAGTCGCAGGCCCACGATGAACCCGCGAAAGGACGAGCGCAGCCACGGGATGATGGCAACCGATGCGACGAGGCACGCGGTGGGTTCGCCGACGAAATGCTGTGAATGCATCCAGACGTAGCCGGCCGGGAATGCTCGCCCCCAGTCCTTCTCGATGTAGCCGCGCCCGCCATCGAAGTCCTGGCGTTGGCCGTTGACCGTCAGCACGCCGCGCAGATCATGGCCGAAGGACACGACGCCGTGGTAGCACTCCATCATGGGCACCCACGCGTACCAGCCCATGATGCCCGGACGACGCCACGTCACGGGCCAGGGATCCATGGGCGTCGTGAACTCGATATCTCCTTGAAGATGGGGGAGTCGCACACTGAGTCCATCGCTGGAGAAGTGGTGCGGGCCCACCCAGACGTCGAAGCGATCCGTGGCCGCGGTGAAGTCCTGTGCGTCGTAGCGGTAGTAGGCCGACTCGCCGGTGGCACCGTCGAGCACCTGGAGGAAGGCCTCGTCGGTAGCGGTGGTGCCGTCGTGCCCACGGAAGACTCCGGGGATGAACGCCCAGCGAGCGATCTGATGGGCATCCGCTACTTTTACGTACCACCCCTCGAAGAATCCACCGTTGAGCCCGGTGCCGTGAAAGGCCTCGGGATGGCGGATTCCGCGGATCAGGGCGAGGGGTCCGCGCACGTCACCACGGTAGCCGTAGGCTCCTGCCCCGGAGGTTCAGATGAGGCTTCTCGTCCCCGGAGAGACACGTCCGGGCGAGCGACGCGTGGCGGTCCTCCCCTCCGTCGTAGGCAAGTTCCGCCAACTCGGCTATGAGGTCGTCATCGAGTCCGGTGCCGGCGTTCTGGCATACGCCAACGACGCCGACTACGCGGCTGCTGGAGCGCTGGTGGTGCCGACGTCGGGCATGGACGACGCCTTGGCGGCCGCTGATGTCGTCGCGAGCGTTCGCCCCCTCGACTACGGGCGTGCCAAGCGCCTGCGCCCGAGGGCAGTCGCCGTGTCGTTCCTGTCGCCTGCCATTGACCTCGACACGATTCGCGGTCTCCATGATGCGGGCGCCACCGGGCTGTCCTTCGACCTCGTGCCACGTATCTCGCGGGCGCAGTCGATGGATGCGCTGACGTCTCAGTCACTGGTCACCGGATATCGCGCGGCCCTCGTGGCTGCCGACCGCCTCCCGAAGTTCTTCCCGCTCTTCATGACGGCCGCTGGCACGATCCAGCCCGCACGCGTGCTGGTGCTGGGCGCGGGCGTGGCGGGGCTGCAGGCCATCGCTACGGCCAAGCGGCTCGGCGCGCGGGTCTCCGCCTACGACGTACGCGCGGCCAGCGCCGACGAGGTCCGCTCGATGGGCGCGACGTTCATCAGCCTCGACCTCGATGCCCTCGAGGGATCGGGTGGATACGCCCGCGAGATGTCCGATGACCGCGCCGCTCGACAGCGCGACCTGCTCGCGCCTCACATTGCCGAGTCTGATGCCGTGATCACCACCGCTGCGGTGCCCGGACGGCAGGCGCCGCTGCTCGTGACGCGCGCGATGGTGGAGGGCATGCGCCCCGGGTCAGTCGTGGTTGACCTCGCGAGTGAATCCGGTGGCAATGTCGAGGGCTCGCTGCCGGGCGAGGAAGTGATGTTTGGCGAAGTGGTGGTCTGGGGGGCGCGCGACGTGCCTAGCGAGATGCCCATCCATGCCTCGCAGCTCTACGGCATGAACGTCTACTCCCTGCTCACTCTCGTCTCTGAGGATGGTGCGGTGGTTGTGGATCCCGATGACGAGGTCATCGCCGGCTGCTGCGTGGTGCTGGACGGCAACGTCCACAATGACGCCGCCATCTCCGCCCTGCAGGGAGGTGGGTGAGCGTGGATGGCGTAGCGCTCCTCACGATCTTCGTGCTTAGTATCTTCGTTGGATTCGAGGTCGTATCCAAGGTCTCGACCATCCTCCACACCCCGCTGATGTCGGGTGCCAATGCGATCCACGGCATCGTTCTCATCGGTGGAATCACCGTGACGGGTGCTTCCACGTCGCTTGTGCAGACGATCATCGGCGTGATCGCCATCCTGCTGGGAGCGATCAACCTGGTCGGCGGCTTCGTCGTAACCGACCGCATGCTCGGGATGTTCAAGTCCAAGAAGACCGCCAAGGGTGAGGAGGTGCTGTGATGACTCCCGTCTGGGTTCCGCTCGCCTACCTCGTGGCTGCCGTGCTGTTCATCCTGTCGCTCAAGGGCCTGTCGTCGCCCAAGACCGCGCGTCTTGGCACGCTCTCGGGTGCGGTCGGCGCGCTCCTGGCGACGGCGGTCCTTTTCTTCAGCGGCATAAAGCTCAACAACCTGACCATCATCATCGTCGCGGTGATCGTCGGTTCGGTGATCGGCCTGATCGCCGCTCGACAGGTGAAGATGACCGCGATGCCGCAGCTTGTCGCACTCTTCAACGGCGCAGGCGGCGGAGCTGCAGCCCTCGTCGCCGTCGTCGAATACCTCGAATACGGCTCCGGAGCCGAGCTGCTCTTCCTGATCGCCACCGTCTTCACCGTGCTGATCGGTGGAGTCTCCTTCAGTGGATCGATCGTCACCTATCTGAAGCTGCAAGAGCTCATGACCACGCGGCCCGTCGTGCTCCCCGCAGGTCGCATCATCACCATTCTAGTGGCCGTCCTGACCGTCGCTTCCGCGGTCGCACTGATCGTTAGCCCCTCCACGTTACTCCTGGTTGCACTGCTGGTGCTGTCGCTGATCTTCGGCGCGCTGTTCGTATTGCCGGTTGGCGGTGCTGATGTCCCGATTGTCATTTCCCTGTTGAATGCCTTCACGGGCCTGTCGGTGGCAGCCTCCGGATACGTGCTGAGCAACGTCCTGCTCATCGTGGCGGGCACTCTCGTGGGTGCTTCGGGCACGCTGCTGACCAGCTTGATGGCCAAGGCGATGGGTCGCCCGTTGACGTCGACGCTGTTCGGTGCGTTCTCCGGCACCACCCAGGGCGGTGGTGGCACGGGCGAGGAGCGTCCGGTGCGTGCGGCCGGTCCTGGCGATGTCGCCATCATGCTCGGCTACGCCAACAAGGTGATCCTGGTGCCGGGATACGGGCTCGCGGTCGCCCAAGCACAGTCCACGCTGCGTGAGCTCGCTGACCTTCTCACCGCTCGGGGCATCGAGGTCGACTACGCCATCCACCCCGTGGCGGGCCGCATGCCCGGCCACATGAATGTCCTGCTCGCCGAGGCGTCGGTGCCCTACGAGCAGCTCAAGGAGATGGAGGAGATCAACCCCGACTTCTCCGCGACCGATGTCGTGCTGGTCGTCGGTGCCAACGACGTGGTCAACCCGGCCGCTCGCTCGGACACCACGGCGCCGATCTACGGCATGCCGATCCTCGACGTCGACAACGCGCAGCAGGTGGTCTTCCTCAAGCGCTCGATGCGCCCGGGCTTCGCCGGCATCGAGAACGAACTGCTCTACGACCCCAAGACCACCCTGCTCTTCGGCGACGCCAAAGACTCCCTCACCAAGGTGGTCACGTCCCTGAAGGGGATGTAGGGCTAGACGACACCGTAGAGGCGGTCACCGGCATCGCCCAGGCCCGGCACGATGTAGCCCTTCTCGTTGAGTTGCAGATCGAGGCCGGCGGTGACGACGGTGACATCGACCGGGCGCCCTGCGTAGGTCTCCTCGACGCGGCACAGGCCTTCGGGTGCCGTCAGCAGCGTGATCGCAGTGACGTCGCTCGCGCCACGCTCCAGCAGTAGATCAATGGCGGCGACGAGGGTGCCGCCGGTCGCGAGCATGGGGTCCAGCACGAACATCTGACGCCCACTGAGGTCATGGGGGATTCGGTCGGCGTACGTCGATGCTACAAGCGAGGTCTCATCACGCACCATGCCGAGGAAGCCAACCTCGGCGGTCGGCATGAGTCGCATCATCCCCTCGAGCATCCCGAGTCCGGCTCGCAGGATCGGCACCACGAGCGGGCGAGGACGCGCCAGGTGAACGCCCGTCGTCTCGGCGACCGGCGTCATGATCGTGACCGGGGTCGTGCGCAGTTGGTGGGTGGCCTCGTAGGCCAGGAGGATGACGAGTTCCTCCACCAGCAGGCGGAAGGTCGCTGAGTCTGTGGTCTCATCACGCAAGGTGGTCAGCTTGTGGGCGACCAGGGGATGCTGGATGACGACTGTTCGCACGGGCGCAGCGTATCGGGCGAGGCGGTCTGTCCGCACCGCCCTCGTTCGGCAACCTGGGTCGAACTCGACACACGAGACGGGTTGTCGTGCCACGATGCCTTCGAGGCAGTGGAGAGGAGGTGCGACGTGGCAGACGATGAGGTCGACTTCGCCGTCGCCGCGTGGCGAGAGGATGGCCGCTGGTCGGTATCCGCTCTTCCGCCTCGGGCCACGACGTCGCTCAATTCCTTCACCGCGGCCCTGCGACAGCTCACGGCCGAGGGAGGTGCGCTCGGATTCCTCGCCGTCGACGAGGAGTTCTTCATCGCCGTGCGCGTTACTCCCGATGGGGCCACGCGACTGGTGCTCTCCGATCTCAATGCCGCCTACGAGTGGCCGATCGCCGAGGAGGCAGCCGAACTCCTCGAGGTCGACCTGCCCGATGACGAGGAGGAGATAGACGAACTCGAACCGACTGGTGATATCACGCTCTTCGCCGACCTCGGCGTGACCGTTGACGAGATGGAACTCATCCTTGGCGATCCTGATCTGTACCCCGATGAGCAGGTGACCAGCATCGCCACCCGCATCGGCTTCGGTGAGCAGTTATCGACCGTGCTCGAGTCCCTCGACAAGGACTGACCGGGCGTGGAGTTCCGGCCGGCCGATCAGGCGGCAATGCGTGAGGCGATTGCCCTGGCCCGGCGATCACTCCTCGAAAGAGACGCGGACGTACCCGTAGGCGCCCTTCTTATCGATGACGCGGGACGCGTGCTTGCGGCTTCGGGCAATCGCCGCGAGGCCCTGTCTGATCCCACAGCACACGCAGAGGTCGTCGTGCTGCGCGAAGCCGCGGCAGCGCGCGGTGACTGGGATCTTGCAGGCTGCACCCTTGTTGTCACCCTCGAGCCGTGCCCGATGTGCGCGGGCGCGGCCCACCTTGCACGCGTGGACCGTGTGGTGTTCGGAGCCTGGAACACGGACTACGGCGCGGCGGGGTCGTCGTGGGATCTCCTGCGCGACCGCCGTCTGAGTCACCGCCCGGAAGTGGTTGGCGGCTTACTGGCAGAAGAGTGCGGCAGCGTGGTGCGGGAGTTCTTCGAGCGTCGCCGCGCAAATTAATCGAGCGGTGGCACGAGCTCGACCCGACGACCGCGAAGTTGGGCACTCTCCGAGGACGGTGCTCCTTGGACTCGCACGCTGATGCGCGTGCGATCGGATCTGAAGAGGTCGCGCGAGAACTCAAAGAGTCGACCACTGGCGTCCTGCGTGGTGCGAGTGATAGAGAGCAGTGGTGAGCCGACCTCCACGCCGAGAATGGATGCCTCAAGGGGTGCTGCGCCGACGACCTCCATTGTCTCGGTCGCTGTGTCGGGGCGCAGCCCGTAGGCGTTGTCGATGAGTTCGTAGATCGACCCGCTCAGGTCCCGCTCGGGCAGGCCGGGCACGAGATTGGCGGGGAAGCGAGCGTGCTCGAGCGAGATGGGGGATCCGTCGGCCAGTCGAATCCGCACGAGGTCGACAACGAAGTCGTTCGCATCGAGACCAAGGGCACCGGCAGCCTCGGGGCCAGCGGGCATCACGGCGACACTCACCACACGCGACCCTGCCGTGAAGCCCTGATCTCGCAGCAGTGTCGGCACGCCGACGATGCGGGACAGGTCGCGATCTACCTTGCCTGGCGCGATGAAGGTGCCGCCGCTGCGACCAGGCACGCGGCGGACAATGCCGGAAGCCTCGAGCGACCCCAGTGCCTGTCGAAGCGTCGAGCGACTGACACCGAGTTGCGCAGCGAGGTCGCGCTCAGCGCCCAGGCGCTCGCCGGGCTTGAGCGCACCGCGCTCGACCATGGCCATGAGGCGCTGGCGTACGCCTTCGGCGGTGGCGCCCATGCCCGACGCTGCAGCCTCGGCCACTACATGGCCTCGAGCGCAGCCAAAGACTCCGGAAGGACCTGGCCGCCATCGATCACGAGTGCCTGACCAGTGATGTATGCGGCCTCGTCGGTGGTAAAGAACAGCGCGGCATTGCCGATGTCGGCGACACTGCCGAGGCGCCGCTGCGGGATGGACATCTCCATGGCCTTCAGGTATTCCGCGCCGAGGTCCTCCAGCCCCTCCGTGATCACATTGCCCGGCAGCACGGCGTTGACCGTGATGCCCATCGGCGCGAGCTCAATGGCCGCGGTCCGCATGAATCCGAGTTGGGCCGCCTTGCTCGCACCGTAGTGGGACCAGCCAGGAAATCCGGTAATGGGTCCAGTGATCGACGACGTCAGGATCACGCGACCCCGGCCACTCTTGGCGAGTTCGGGAATGCACGCCTGCACGCTCAGCAGCGTGCCCTTAATGTTCGTGTCCAGGACTCGGTCCATGTCGGCCTCCGACATCGACGTGAGCTTGGCATCGGGGAATATCCCCGCATTGGCGCAAAGGATGTCCAGGCCACCGTGTGCGTTGAGTGCGGCTTCCACCATGCGGGCGCAGGCTGACGCGTCAGCGACATCTCCGAGACAGTAGGCGACGGTGCCTCCACCGAGGTCCGACAGCTCGGCGACCGTGGCCTTGGCGTCGTCCTCGTTGCGTCCGGTGATGAGCACATTTGCGCCGGCAGACACCAGCACGCGTGCGATGCCCTTGCCGATGCCCTTCGTGGCACCGGTCACGATGGCCGAGCGGCCGGCAATCGACGTGAACATGGATCCTCCTAGGTCATTCTGGTGAGGTAGTCGTCGGCGAGACGACAACTGGTGGCGGCATACTCCGGCCCCATCTGCTGGGCGGTCTCGGTCTCGGCGTGCGAGCCGATCCAAGCCACGAGCAGCAGACGCCGAAACATGATGAAGGTCGGGAGCTCGGCCTCGTCGGTGGGGTCCAGATCGGTTGTCCGCCGGTAGCCGCGAGTCCAGGCGTCGACGAGTTCGGGCACGTAGGGCTCGTGCTCAATGAAGGACAGCGACGATCCCAGGTCGTACATGTACCAACTCAGGCCCGCGTCGTCGAAGTCGATGACGTTGACGCGGGGTCCGTTGACAAGCAGGTTGGCAAGGCGCATGTCGGCGTGCACCAGGCCGAATCGATCCTGGCCCTTGCCGTAGGCATCGAGGCGCTGGCGCATCAGATCGGCGCACCGGCTGAGGATGTCGATCTCTGATGGACCCACGCCCAGGCCGTACTGCCACCGCCCCCAGTGCCCGTTGGGTCCCAGCGCAGTGTCGTAGTCCCACACGAGACGGGTAAATGCCGCTGGCCTTTGCCATGACTTGGCATGCAGGTGGAGGCGCGCGGTGATCGAGCCGAGCTCCTCGAAGTCCTGCGCGAGACGGTCTTCGGTGGGTTCGACCCCGTCGACCCACGCGAAGCGCACGACATAGCGCTCACGACCGTCGCCTGTGCGAGCAGTCGCGACAAGCTCTCCGTCGACAGCGGGCATGAACGCGGGGGTGTCGACGATCTGCTGGGCTCTGAGCGCATCGATCCACGCCAACTCACTGAGGATGGCCTCGCGGGAGTGGTAGCCGGTGCGATGGATACGCAGGACCGAGCGACCCTGCTCGGGGTCCTCCACCAGGAAGGTGCCGTTTTCGGAGACGTTCAGCAGCGTGAGCCGCGTGGCATCGGTGAGCCCGTACGCCGGCAGTGCGGCGTAGGCGAACTCCTCGAATGAGGCCACGGGATCGGTCACGGTGCTTCCTCCGGGCACAGACGCTACTGATCCCGGCCCGCCACCGCAGCAAGGGCTGCCCCGATGGCCTCGCGTGCGCGCTCGACCGACTCGGGACTGCCGGCCATGTAGACCCGTCCGGCTGCGCCGATCATCTGGACGTCGACCAGGGTGGCGTCGGGCGCCGCCTTCTGCGCCTCGTTGGCTGCTACGGCTGCGAAAAGCGCCGGCGTCATCTCGAAGACCAGCAGGCTCTGCCCGGGCAGCACCATCGAGGCCTGGCGCACGCGGTTGAGGATCACCGCGTGCTGGTCGGTGATGTCGTGGATGACGTCATGGAAGAGCACCTGCGGCCTGAGTTGATCCTCCGGTCGCGCGCCCAGGCCGGCGAGGATCGCTGCTCCCGCCGCCTCGACGTGCTCGCGTGCATCCGCATGCACCTCGAGTACGCCGAACTGCCTCTCGACGAAGAGGATGCCCAGTTCGGCCTCCGGCACCTGCCGGAGCGCGAGGTCCGTCACTCGCTCGATCGCCAGCCCAGGCGCGACCTCGACGATGAGGGCGTGCTGCCCCGCATAGGGTGGGTAGCCGCGAGCGCGCGTCGGCGTACCGAGATACGCCGCGAACTGAGGCTGGAGATCGAGCAGCTGCAGGTAGACCCGGAGTTCCGGTGCGGCCGAGGCGGGAAGTCCGCCTTGGCTCACTTTGCCGATACCCCGAAGTTCTTCGACAGCTCCTGGTGCGGCCGCGGAATCACGTGGACGCTGACGAGCTCGCCCACCTGGCTAGCAGCCTCCGAACCAGCGTCGGTCGCAGCCTTCACGGCGCCGACATCACCCTGGATGGTCACGGCAACGAGTCCGTCGCCGACCTGCTCGCGGCTGACGATGGTCACGTTGGCTGCCTTGACCATGGCATCGGCGGCAGCAAGCGCAGCCACGTAACCCTTGGTCTCGATCATGCCGATCGCGTTGTTGGACATGGTGTTTCCTTTCGTGGTTGCCGAGCGGTGATCCGCTCAGTTCCGCTCCTCATCGATTGAACCGATGATGAGCGCGTCAATGGGGGGTGCCTCGCCGGGCAGCCATGCGGCCGCGACCGAGCCGGTCGCGATTAGCACGGCCTCGCCGACGCCGGATCCGAGCACGTCGAAGGCAACCAGACGGGCACCGCCGGGTTCGACCTCGACCTCGAGGAAGGCGCCGTTGGGGATCGACGAGACCTTCTTCGTCGACCAGACGCTTTGAATGACGCGTGCGCGCAGCATGTCTTCTCCTACCCTTCGACTGAGACCCGGATGATCTCGATGCCCATCGTCCGCGCACGTTCGCGGGCGAGGGGCGTGATGACGACTTTGCTTCCGATGGTGATCGACTTGGCGTCGCCTGCGGATCGCACGTGACGCTCGGTCAGGGCTCCGCGGTCCAGCAGTACGCCGGACGCCGCCGATGCCCGCGGCGCGGGCGGTGTGGCCCGCGTTGAAGCCTGGTTGGTGCCGGAGGCTTGGCTGAGTGCAACCGCTGCCATCTCCTCGGCGATGACCTCGCGGATGACGTCGCGCACGACCTCGCGGATGACCTCGCGAAGCATGTCGGGGGAGGTCATGAGACCACGCTCCGCAGGGCACGCTCCGCCGCGTCGGCGGCAGCGCGCACCTCAGACTCAGTGCCGGTCAGGTAGACGCGGCCCGTGGCACCCACCATGCGGTAGTCCACGACGTTGATGCGCGCGGCCTTCTCGGCCTCGTTGGTGGCGAGGATCGCATAACTGGCGGGCTGCATCTCCAGCACGAAGAGCGACTGCCCCGGCAGTGCCATCGAGCCGAGTTTGTTGCGGTTGATGAGGAACGCGTGCTGACGGTCGATCTTCGGGACCACGCGCGAGGCGAGAATCTGCGGGGCCGTGGCATCCGATGCACTCGCTCCGAGGTGCTCGAGCACAGCATCGGCGGCGCTACGCACTGAACTCGTGGGGCCGTGCATCTCGAGATAGCCGAACTGGCGCTCGACGAAGAGGATGCCTGCGCCTATCTCGGCGTGCTTGAGCGCGATGTCGGTCAGGGGCTCGATGTCGAGGCCGGGAGCCACCTCGATGATCTGCGCCGCGACACCCGCTCGCGGCAGCGAGCCACGGATCCACGTGCCCAGATAGCACATCGTCTGCGGTTGCAGGCGGTCAAGGAAAATGAAGGAACGAAGTTCAGCCACGTCAGCCTCGCAGGATCTCTCGGAGCTCTTCGACGACCATGCGGCGGATCTCGTCGCGGAGTTCATCCTGCGGGTCGTCGGCACGCACGAGGGAAGGGGCCCCTTCCATGTTGGAGGCGATCGGATACGGCGGAACCGCCCCGGCGGGCTCGTGCCAAGGCTGCAGAGCGCTGAAGTCGGGCATCGCTGAACTGCCGTGGGAGGGATAGGCGATCCGCGTCATGTTGATCAGGTGCTTCGGCTCCAGGTTTTCGCCCACCGATGAGCGACCGAAGAACCCGGTGCCGATGGTCATGGTCGGGGCCAGGTGTGTCTCGATACCGGCGCTGCCGAGGCTGTTACCGACATTGACGGCGACGCGTAACACCGGCACGGCTGATGCGAAGGCCATGATGGTCACGGCGTCCTCGCTGTGGATGGCGGCGCTGTGACCGGCTCCGCTGATGCGCAGCACGGCACGGGCCGCATCGATGCCGCGAGCGGCACTCGGCACGACGACCATGCCGAGCACGGGGCAGAGCTTCTCGTGGGCAAGCATCTCCTCGGGCACGACGAGCGGGAAGGGTGCGACGAGGATGCGCGTGTTGGCCGGCACCTTGATGCCCGCGGCCTCGGCGATCTGCTTGGCCGACTTGCCGACCCAGGCCGTGTCGAAGCTGGTGCCGTCGAACATCACGCCCTTCACGGCGTCAATCTCCTCGCCGGCGAGGACGTAGGCACCTTCGCGCCTCAGTGCGGCTTCGAGACCTGCGGCGGCCTTCTCCTCGACGATGAGCACCGACTCGTTGGTGCACAGGATGGAGTTGTCGAAGGCCTTGCTCGCCACGATGCGGTGGGCCGCGGCAGCGATGTCGGCGGTGGCATCGACCATGACTGGCACGTTGCCGGGGCCGACCCCTATCGCGGGGTTGCCGCTGCGGTAGGCGGCGCGCACCATGGCGGTGCCCCCGGTGGCCACGATGACATCGACCCGAGCGTCGGTCATCAGGGCGTTGACGAGAGGAATCGACGGCTCCTCGACCACCTGGATGCAGCCGTCGGGCGCGCCAGCGGCGACAGCGGCCTCAGCCATCGCATGCGCGGCCTCGGTGCAGACTCGCTTGGCGAAGGGGTGGGGGCAGATGATGATCGCGTTGCGCGTCAGCAGCGCGAGCATGATCTTGAAGAAGACAGTCGCCACGGGGTTGGTCGATGGAGTCAGCGCGATAACCACACCGGCCGGGCGCGGCACCTCGACGATACCGCGGTCGGGGTGAAGGACCGGCGATACGTAGTCGTGATCGCGATAGGTATTCCAGATGCCCACGGAGCAGGCGACGTTCTTGAGCTTCTTGTGCTCAGCGACACCGAAGCCGGTCTCCTCGACGGCCGCGATTCCAAGCTCGGCGGCTACTCGCTCGCCCGCTTCGGCCGCGGCCTGCGCGATGCGACGTACGGTCTCGATGTCGTACGTCGCGAAGGCCAGCGAGGCCCATTGGGCGCGTTCGACCATGGCCCGACCGCGAGGGACCCCCGCGGGCTCGAGGGGAATGTCGGCGAGGAGTGCGGTCATGACCGGCCCCCCATCGCCTCGCGGTAGGCGCGGCCAATAGCCACCTCGGTGCGATCGAGCACCTCGTCGACGACCTCTGGCTTGAGCAGGATGCCCGGCTTGAACTGCAGCACGCGCGGATCGAGCGTGGAGAATATGGCCCAGACGCCGTTTTCGTAGAGCTGACGCATGACGTATTTGGCGCCCTGCGGATGGTGGAACTCCAGGCCGAGGATGACGCCGTTCTGGCGAATGCCGACAAACCAGTCGGGGTATTCGGCCTGGATGGCGCGCAGTCCGGTGCCCACGCGGTCGGCGATGTAGTGAACCATCGAGCGCGTTTCGGGCCGCGAGCAGATCTCGAGGGCCTTGATGGCGGCGATGCAGCCGAGCTCGGCGCCCCCGAAGGTGGAGATGTGGCCGAAGCCGTCCTCGGTGAGCCAGCCGGCATGCTCATCGCGCACGAGGACGCAGGCGATGGGATACATGCCGCCGGAGATGCCCTTGCCGGTGACCAGGATGTCGGGCTGGATGCCCTCCTTGGCGATGCCCCAAAGCTCACCGGTGCGCATGAGCCCCGTCTGGACCTCGTCGGCGATATAGAGGGCGTCAAACTCCTGGCACAGTTTTTTGACGGCGTGAAGGTAGCCGGGATCGGGCAGCGGGAAGCCGTACGTCGCGGGGATGGTCTCCATGATCACGGCTGCGACATCGCGACCCCGCAGCGCTTCCTCCATGGCGTTGAGGTCGTTGAAGGGGACGTGAGGGAACTCCTCGGGCTGGTCGGCGAGGAAGAGCTTGGAGAAGCGGTCGTCCCCCGTGCCGACTGCGAGGCCGGTGTGGCCGTGGTAGGCCTTGGCAATCGAGACGATCTTGCGCTTTTGCGTGGCGTGGCGGGCCGTCTTGAGGGCGATGTCGATCGCCTCGCCGCCGCCGGATCCGTAGATCACCTTGCTGAGGCCGGCCGGCGCCGAGGTGACCAGGGCCTCGGCGAGCGCCGTGCGGGCGAGGGCGGGGAAGTGGTGGTTGCCCATGTCGAAGTGCTGCATGGCCACGGTGAGGGCCTGGACCACCTCAGGATTGCGGTGACCGAGGTTGTAGGTGCCGCCGTTGAGATGCAGGTCGATCAGGCGTTTGCCCGACATGTCCCAGAGGTAGTACTCCTCGCGACGGTCGATGACGAGGGGCACGCCCGAGTCGATCCAGAACTGGGTCTTACCCGGGTTCCAGTACTCCTTGGCCTTGTCGAGGACCTCGGCCTTGGAGGCAAACGAGAAGACGCCGTAGTCGTAATCGGCGGAATCCGTGTCGGTCACATGCACCAGCATACCGAAAAACCGGACCAAATCAATACCCATTACCATACCGAAAAGGGGGCAAATCGGCTACCCCTTCCCACGACCCCTGACCCAAATGCGCTGAATTTCCTTTGCCCAGGCCGCTTTCACCCCCATACTGCGTGGCGTGACCCGCGTCACGCGGGCACGTACTCACGGAGGTTTCGTGGCCCTGTCGCCCAACGATCAGCAGGTCAACCCCAGGGAGCAGACTCGCCTCAAAGCCGGGGCCGTCGGTTTCGTGGGCGTGCTCCTCATGGCCGTGGCCAATGCCGCCCCGATCACCGCCATGAGTTTCAACACGCCCATCGCGGTCGGCTATGGCAACGGCATCGGAGCGTCAGCCGGCTTCCTCTTTGCCACGATCGTCCTGACCATCTTCGCCATCGGCTACGTTGCCATGGCCCGCTACATCACGACGGCAGGTGCCTTCTATGGCTTCATCTCCCACGGCCTCGGCCAGGTGTGGGGCATGGCCTCCGGCATCCTCGCCGCGGTGGCCTACATCATCTTCGAGGCCTCCCTTATCGGCGGCTTCTCCTACTTCGCCTCCGAATACGTGCTCAAGCCCTATGGCATCAACCTCAGCTGGATGATCATCGCGATCATCGGCATCGTTGTCATCGGAGTGCTGACCTACTACTCGATCACCCTGGCGGTCGCCGTGCTCGGCATCACCCTGATCTGCGAGGTGGTGCTGCTCCTGGCGCTGGGCATCACCGTGCTCTTCAAGGGCGGCCCCGACGGCTTCATGTTTGGCGAGATCGTACCCCCGCAGAACGCCTTCGTCAGCCTGCAAGAAAACGCGTTCGGCACGGGTGTCGCCGCTGGTGTCGCGGCTATCGGTATCTTCTTCGCCTTCTGGTCGTGGGTCGGCTTCGAGACCACCGCAGTCTACGGCGAGGAGTCCAAGAACCCGAAGCGCAATGTGCCCATCGCCACGCTCGTCGCCGTGGTAGGTCTGGGCCTCTTCTACACCTTCATGGCGTGGATGGTCGTGGTCGGCAACGGTGCGGCCAAGTCGGTGGAGATCTCGGCCGGCGCCGCTCCGGTCGACCTTTGGCTGGGCCTGGTCGATGCCAATCTCGGCGGTGTCATGGTGCTGATCTACAAGATCCTGCTCGTCATCGGATCCTTCGCCTGCGCCATGGCCTTCCACAACGCGGCCTCTCGCTACATCTACGCCCTGGGCCGCGAGACCGCCTCGGGCTTCCTACGCCGCACGATCGGCTCGGTCAACCCCAAGCATGGATCACCGGCTATCGCCTCGATCGTGCAGAGCGTCATCACCCTGGTCCTGTGCCTGGCGTTCCTGCTCTTCACCAACGTCTACATTGAGGGCGAAGCGGTGCCCGAGCTCATCCCCTACGTCAACGTCTACGGCCTGCTGGCGCTGATCGGTACGGCGATGATCCTCATCGTCCAGACCATCACCTCGGTCGCCGTCATCTGGTATTTCTGGGTGAAGAAGGTCAAGAAGGGCAACGTCATCACCACGATGCTGTGCCCGATCGTCGGTGCGGCCGGCATGCTCTACGCGCTGTCCCTGCTGTGGAACAACCGACAGTTCGCCGCCGGCCTTGCTGCCGACAGCCTGGTGTTCCAGCTGATGCCGGTCTACGTCATCGGCCTGCTCGTCATCGGCTTCGGCTACGCCCTGTGGCTGCGGTCGAAGCGACCTGACCTCTACGCCGAGATTGGCCGTACAACTCTCGAGGAAGCGCACGAGCGCGTCTAATCGCACGCAACTACTCGTGAGGGGTGCGCCCGGCCTGGGTGCACCCCTCACGGCTGAGGGGAGGAGGATCCGGCCATGGAGCGCTTGCGGTGGGAGCCTGATGCCGATGCCGACCCCACCACCTACACCTACACCTTCGGTGGTGTTGCTCCCGTTGCCTCCGTGCGCCCGGGCACGGTGATCAGCACCTGGACGATGGACTGCTTCGGCGGGCGAGTGAGATCGACCACCGACATGGCCAGCGAGGTGTGCGATCCGCGCCTGCTCAATCCCCAGTCCGGTCCCTTCTATGTCGAGGGCACAGTGCCGGGCGACACTCTGGCCGTCCACTTCGTCTCCATCAAGCCGCGCGAGGCCTGGGGGGTCAGCAGCACCGTGCCGTTCTTCGGGGCGCTCACCGCAACGCCCGTCACCGCGATGCTGCACACCGCCCTGCTCGAGCGCACGTGGATCTACGAGATTGATCATCACGATGGCGTCGTGCGATACATGGCCGCAGACACGCCGTTCACTGCCGCGCTGCCGCTTGACCCGATGCACGGCACGGTGGGCGTGGCTCCGCCGCTGGGTGAGGCCCGCTCGTCGCTAACGCCCGGCTCGTGGGGCGGCAACATGGATACGCCCGAGATGCGCGCGGGCGTCACCTGCTACCTCGGGGTCAACGTCGACGGCGCGCTCATGAGCCTGGGTGATGGTCATGCCCGCCAGGGTGAGGGCGAGACCTGCGGGGTGGCCGTGGAGTGCGCCATGGATACGACGTTCATCCTCGACGTGCTGCCGGGCTACGCGACCGAGTGGCCGAGACTGGAGAGCGATGACTTCCTCATGACGACCGGATCGGCGCGGCCGCTCGAGGACGCCTTCCGCATCGCGCACCAGCAGATGGTCTTCTGGCTGGCCGAACTCACCGGCATGAGCCACATCGATTCCTATCAGTTCGTGTCGCAGGCGTCCCTCACGCCGATCGCCAACGTGGTCGACACCAACTACACGGTCGTGTGCAAGATCCCCAAGTCGCTCGTGCCCGGCGTCGTCGCCATGGCGGGCATGCACGATCGACTGCGAAGGGCGGCATCGGCATGACCCGCGTGAGCAGGTTCGAGGTCGATCTCGCCCTAGCGATACGCATGTGCGCGGCAGCGACGGAGAGGGCGGGTGCGCAGGGGATCGTCGTGTCCGTTGCGGTCGTCGACGCGGGTGGGCACCTCATCGCCTTCCAGCGCATGGATGGCGCGGAGATTGCCGGGCCCGTGATCGCGCCCGACAAGGCGCACACGGCCGTCTCCCATCGCATCGGCACGCACGAGCTCTCCGACCTCGTCGCCCCCGGTGGCGATCTGGTCGGCATGCATTCCGCCGACCGTGGTCGCTACATCGCATTCGCGGGGGGACTTCCCCTGTGGGACGGCGATCGCGTCATCGGCGGGGTCGGCGTGAGCGGCGGCACCGGCGAGCAGGATCTCGCGTGCGCGCAGGCGGCACACGAGGTCTATGCGCGGGAGAGTGGATGACCGAAAGCATCGGGCGCTTCCGCTTCATGGACGCTCAGCGGGTCAACCTCGACGGCTTCGCCGTCCCGGACCCTGCACTCGGCCTCGTTGCCTTCGATTCCCCCAGCGACCCCGAGCCGTCGCTTGTCGTGACTGACGGCGTGATCACCGAGATGGACTCGCGGTCGCGCACGGAGTTCGACCTGCTCGACACGTTCATCGCCGACCACGGTCTCGACCTTGCCGTTGCGCCAGAGGCCATGGCGATCGACGATCTTGCCTTCGCGCGCATGCTTGTCGACCCGGTGGTGTCACGCGACGAAGTCGTACGCCTTGCCGGCGGAATGACTCCAGCCAAGTTGGCCCGCAGCCTGGCGCTGTTGCGCCCGGCAGAGCTCGTCATCGCGACGACCAAGTGCCGGGCCCGGCGTACGCCGAGCAATCAGGCCCACGTCACCAATCGCTCCGATGACCCGCTGCTCTTGGCGGCCGACGCGGCCACGGCAGCGGCTTTCGGCTTCCGCGAGGTCGAGACCACGGTGCCGGTGCTGGGCGATGCGCCGTCGAATGCCATCGCGGTGAGCATCGGGGCCGCGGTTGGCTCGCCCGGGCTGCTCGTGCAGTGCTCGGTCGAGGAGGCCCTCGAGCTCGAGATGGGCATGCGCGGCCTGGTCTCCTACGCCGAGACCGTCTCGCTCTACGGCACCGAGCAGATCTTCATCGACGGTGACGACACCCCGTGGTCGAAGGCCTTCCTGACCTCGGCCTATGCCAGCCGCGGCATCAAGATGCGCGTCACCTCTGGCGGTGGTGCCGAGGCCCTGATGGGCGGTGCCGAGGGCTGCTCGATGTTCTACCTCGAGGCACGATGCGTCGCCCTGGCTCGCGCCATCGGCGCACAGGGCGTGCAGAACGGCGGCATCGACTCCGCGTCGGTGGCCGGAGCCGTGCCCGGCGGCGTGCGCAGCCTCATGGCAGAGAACCTCATGGTGATGCTGCGCAACCTCGAGTCCTGCACGGGCAATGACGCGCTCATGAGCGAGTCGGAGGTGCGGCGCACCTCGCGCACGCACCCGATCTTCATCGCCGGCACCGACTTCATCTGCAGCGGGTTCGGCTCGATCCAGCGCTACGACAACATGTTCGGCCCCAGCCAGTGGAACGCCGAGGACATCGACGACTACCTCGCGATGCAGCGCGACTGGGGAGTCGATGGCGGGTTGCGCACGGCTGAGGAGCCCGAGGTCGCCCGACTTCGGACGCGAGCCGCGCAGGCCGTGCGCGATGTCTACTCGGCGCTGGGCCTGGCCGACTTCCCCGATGCCTGGGTCGATGAGGCCATCGATGCGGCGGGCTCGAAGGACGTGCCGAGCGCGGATCTCATGGTGCCGCTCAGCGCTGCGCGACTGATCCGCGACTCGGGCATCACGATGCTCGACGTCATATCCGCACTCGATGAGTGCGGATACGAGCAGGAGGCCGAGCGACTGCTGGCGATGCTGCGTGCGCGAGTCGAGGGCGACTACTTGCAGACCGCGGCGATCTTTACGGAGTCCATGGATGTGCTGTCACTGGTCACCGATCCCAACGACTACGCCGGCCCGGGCACCGGTTACGTGCCATCCGCCGAGCGCCAGCGTGAGATCGACCGCATCCGCCAGCAGCGCTCCGTCGAGGACCTGCGCGGCCAGCAGGCGATACACGCCACCGATCGCCTGCGCGACAGCGGCTCGGCCACGCAGAGCAACGATCCCCGCGATGTCGTCATCGCGGTGTCGCCGGCGACGGGTCGCGAGATCTGGCGCACCCTCAGCGGGCTCACGGTTGTCGAGGCCCTCGAGGAGTTGCTCGCCGGGCTCGAGGAGGAGGGGTGCGTCGGTCGCATCGTGCGCGTCAACGACACGATCGACCTGGGGCTGATCGGCCTGACGGGCGCACGTCTAGCCGGCTCGGGCATCGGCATCGGGCTCCAGGCCAAGGGCACCGCGCTGATCCACCGCCGCGACCTCACCCCGCTGGCCAACCTCGAGCTCTACAGCGTTGCGCCGACCCTCGACCGCGCGGCCTATCGCCAGCTCGGCGTCAATGCTGGCCGGCATGCCAAGGGCGCGACGCCCGAGCCGCAGCGCAACCCCTACTCCGATGAGGCGATCGAGGCGCGATACCACACGGCGGTAGTGTCACTGGTCGCGATCGAACGCGAATGCTCGACGGCGGGCGCTGCCCCCGACGCCCTGACGCTGGTGGAGGGGCCATGACCATCGCTCGATCGGGCAGGCCGGTGGATGAAGTAACTCTCGACGCCGTGCGCGCGGGCGAGATCACACCCGACGATGTGCGCATCCACCCTGACACCCTGCTCCATCAGGCGACGGTGGCACAGGAGCACGGCAACCCGCAGTTGGCCGCCAACTTCCGACGTGCGGCCGAGCTCACCCAACTGTCGGATGATCGCGTCATGGCGATCTACGAGGCCCTGCGCCCCCGTCGGTCATCTGTGGCCGACCTGGAGGCTATCGCGGTTGAGCTCGATGCGGCCGGTGCGACGGCGACCGCCGCGCTCGTGCGCGAGGCGGCACAGGCCTACCGTGCGCGCAGCCTCGCGACGTGAGCACCATCGCCGGCATCGATATCGGCAACGCCACCACCGAGATCGTCATCGCCGCCGATGGGCGGCCCGTAATCTGGGATCGCATGCCCACGCGCGGGGTCAAGGGCAGCATCGCGTCGGGTGAGGGCGCGGCCCGACTGCTTGCGCGCATGGAGCGCCGCCTAGGGCACCGAGTGGACGTGGCGGTGATGACCCGGCAGCATCCGGTCGACACCTCCTGTATCGACGTCGGCCTGGCACCCACCGACACTGGTCGTCTCGTCGTGTTGTCGCGTGGGCCGGTGTCACCCGCCGGATCCGGATTCGGCGCGGGTACGCCGACTCCCGTGGATCGTGAGCCGCACACGGTCGACGACCCGGTCGTACTGGTGGCCACCGATCCGCTGGGCTATCGCGAGACCGCTCGACAGGTGCGTCGATGGGTTGCCTCGGGTGCCGATGTCGCGGCCATCGTGCTGGTGGGCGATGAGGCACGACTGGTGTCGGCGCGCATCGACACCGACATCCCCGTGGTCGATGCGATCGATCCCGAAGTCGTGCTGTCATGCTCTCGCGTGGCCGTCGAGGTGGCCGGCGAGGGTCGTGCGCTCGGAGTGCTGAGCGACCCCCTGCGTCTGGGTGCCGCACTTGGACTGTCTGCCGATGATCATGCGAATGCGGTCGCGGCGGTGCAAGCCTTGAGAGGCTCGCGCAGCGCGGTGGTCGGCGTGCTCGCCAACCGGCCCGCCGCCCCCGCGATGGATGAGCAGGCGTGGCTGAGCGAGTTGCGCGGCAGCGCTGACGATGTGTGGACGGTCGACCTGCGCGAGGTGGTGAACATTCCGGGCTGGCGAGCCGACGCGGTGTCGACGACATCGATGGTGCTGGCATCTTTGCGGGCGGCAGGCAGCGATGGGCTGCACGTCGATGGACTGAAGCACCGCTGGGGCGGTGAGGTCAGCGTGCTGTCATCGGAAGTTGCTGCGGGGCGCGCGGGTGCGCTCACAACGCCCGGCGCATCTGCAGATGCGGTGGTGCTCGACCTGGGCGGCGGCACCCTCGACGTGTCGGATCGTGTGAAGCACGCGACCGTGGCCGGGTGCGGCGAGATGCTGACGGTCGCGGTGGCCGACGTGCTTGAGATCTCGCGTGGCGCAGCCGAGTGGGTCAAGCGCGGTCCCGCGCGGCGCATCGACGCACCGCAGTTGGCGATCGAAGAGGACGGCGGTCGGCACTTCCTCGATCCCCCCGCTCCCCCGGGCACGGTCGGCTGGCTGGTGTGTCAGGGCCCCGGCGGGCCGCTGCCGTTCGCGCGTCATCTGGGTGGCTCCGAATGGCGCATGCTCCGGCTAGCGCTGAAGGAGGCGGTGATCGGCGACAACGTCCTGCGCGTGCTTCCCGACGGAACGGCATCGCCGATCGTGCTGGTTGGCGGACCGGCCGGGGATGACGAACTCGTCGAGGCGGTGGGTCGTGCGCTGCCCGGTGCGGTGATCGGCCGGGCCGACGTAGCCGGGCAGTTGGGTCATCGCTGGGCCGTGGCCTGGGGCTTGGTCCTTGCCGCGGTGACCTGAGCCTCGCCTGTACCCTCTTCGGCGGTGGCGTGTCCGAGCGGCCAAAGGAGCACGCCTCGAAAGCGTGTGTGGGGGTAACTCCACCGTGGGTTCAAATCCCACCGCCACCGCCATGTGAATGGGGACACCTCTCGGGGTGTTCCCATTCACATGTTGAGGGTGTGCCGGATTTGGGGGGAGCAAAGCGACGGGCGCCACCACCGCTAGCGGCTCCCTACGTCCGCTCGATCAACTGGATCGTGCGGCTGTCGGGGTCGCTCAGCGTCACGACGGCGCCCCCCGGGATCTCGTGGGGCTCGGAGCACGCGATGCCCAGGGCCGTCAGGCGTGCGCTTTCCTGAGCGAGGGAGTCGACCCGCAGCAGCAGCACCTGGGAGCCGCCCGTCGTCGTCATACCCGGGCGCCATGGTGTGTGCAGGGCCACGAACGTGCCGTCGCCCAGGGGGAAGTTGGCCCAGCCCGCTCCGGCCTCGGCATCCACGCCCAGCAGGTCTCGATAGAAGTCACGGCAGGCGTCAAGTTGCTCGGTCATGAGCATCGTCCCGTCGTACCGCATGGCGCTCATGCTAGTTGACGCGGCGGGAAACTCCTCGTTTGGGCGTGCGCGCAGGCCAACTTGAATGGGATTTTAGGGTGCGCCGACTGCTCACCGCAGCTCTCGTGTCTTGTGTTGTCCTCCTCGGTATTCCCGCAGGGGCGGCAGCCCAGCCGGCGATCGAGGCCGAGCCTCGCGTCAATGCCCAACCCACTCTGAGTTGGAAGCCATGCACCGGTGAGGGATTGAAGCGAGCGCAGTGCTCGTTTCTGACCGTGCCGCGCGACTGGGGGAGCGCTGACTCGGGCACCTACCGGATCGCTGTCGCTCGTATCCGGGCTGAAGTCGCTCCGTCTCGGGGCGTACTCATCTTCAATCCAGGGGGCCCGGGTGGTGGAGGTGTAGAGGCCCTGGACTTCGTGCGGGAGAGACTGCCCAAGCAAGTCAAAGACGTCTACGACGTTGTGGCCTTCGATCCACGCGGTGTCGGTGCGTCCCAGCCCGAGCTGACCGGTTGCCGCACCCCGCAGCCGGAATTCCCGCCGACCGGACCCATCGACTGGCAGGCAGAGACCGCGACATTCCTTGATGCTATGTCGGCGGCACTGCAGAAGTGCCTCGCCGCTGACGAGGTCGATGCGGAGTTCGTTGGGAGCTGGCAGGTCATCCGAGACATCGACGCACTGCGCCGAGCCCTCGGGGTGGAGAAGATCGCCTTCTGGGGCATGAGCTATGGCACGACCCTCGGCCGCGCCTACGCGCAGCAGTTCCCCCAGCGGCTTCGTGCCCTGATCCTCGATGGGACCATCACGCCGACGCCTGCGATCGGCGACTACGCACGCGAGCACATCTGGGACGACGCCACGGCGATCCAGACCATGCTCGGAGCCTTCGGGGCCAAGTCGAAGCGCTCCTATCGCGTCGTGATGAACTTCCTGGAAGACAACGTCCTGTCCACGGACGGCGACGACGAGCTGACCAGGTGGGACGTCATCAGCTTCCTCACGGGCAGCGCGGCCTATCAGAGACGGTGGCCCGATGCCAACATCATCATCAACCAGTTGTACGACGCCGTCCGCCAGTCACGCGCCATCACTCGCGAGCAGTACGAGCGTGTGAGGTCCGAAGTCGTAACAGGTCGAGGCAGGGGTGGCGCTAATCCTGCCTACCACTTCATCAACTGCTCCGACATGCATGATCGTCCTAGCGCGGAAGTCATCGCCGGTGCGGCGCAGCAGGCAGCCAAGGTGGGCGGCACCGCACTCGGTCTTCCGTCCATCAGCGAGGGCACGCAATGCGCAGGCCTACCTGCGCTGGGGAGGTCCGTGCCACCTCTGGCCGGGACGCTGCGCTTGCCCAATCCACCCGTGATCGTCAATTCCATCGGCGACAACCGGACCCCCTGGCTGGGAGCGCGGGCCACCGCCAATGCCTTCACCGGCTCGTCGATGGTCACCTACGCGGGCACGCAGCATGTGACCTACGGCGGGCCGTCACCCTGCGTCGATGCGGCGGTCACGCCGTATCTGCTCTCCGGCACCATGCCTGCGCGTTCGGTGGCCTGCCCGCTGATCTACCCTTAGGGATTGGAGCTCCTAGGAGTTCCCCGGGAAACACCTGAGGCGAGCCGGTCAAGGATGCTGTGTGGCGTGTGGGGCGGATGTGACAGAACTGTGACCTTCGGCTAGGGTCCCATGACCATGTGGATTGACCGGTCAGCCCCGTCGGAGGACCCTCGGGGTCTTGCGCCCTCTCCGCAAGAGCGCCAGGGGCCTCGCCAGGCCCAGCGCATCGCCCAGGCACGCCGCCTGCGCCTGCGCCGCCTGTCGGTCACCGTCACCGTCGTCGTGCTCGCTCTGGTGGGCGCGATCCTGGTCTTCCTGCCCGACGGCGACCCGGTACCCCAGGCTGCGGGTGTGGCGTCCATGGCGACTCCGGCGCCCCCCAGCTCGATCGAGCCCGCCCCGACTCCGGCGACGCCGTCCGCGACGATCGAGCCTTCGGCCGGCGCAGCGCTCGTCGAGCCCTCCGCGTCGACCGATACGCAAGCCCTGCCGGCCGACGACCTGCCCGTGGCGACCGAGGGCGACTACGGCACCGTGATCGAGGCCGCCCAGCGTGCCCTCGACGTCGAGCCGACCGGCTACTTCGGCCCCAAGACTCGCAAGGCCGTGGCGGAATACCAGGAGAGCATCGGGCTGCCCGCGACAGGCAAGATCGGCCCCTTCACCTGGTCGGCACTCGGTGCCGAGACCGTGGAGAGTGCACTCGCCGCGGCCGACACCCCCGATGGCTTCGTCAACGCCAAGCCGGCGGCTCTTCAGGAGACACCCACCACGCGCAAGGCGCGCAGTGCCTCGTCCGAGGAGCCACCCGTGCTCGAGGAGACCGATAGCGGTGAGTCGGTGGCGGTCCTGCAGCGCGCCCTCGGCGTCAAGCCCGCCAGCGGCTACTTCGGCCCGAAGACCGCCCAGGCCGTGAAGTCCTTCCAGTCCGACAATGGCATCCCCACCACGGGCGTCGTCGCCACGTACACGTGGGCCGCGCTCGGCCCCGATACCGCTTCGGCTGCCGCTGACGCGCATGCTGCCTATGGCACGGCGTTCGGCCCCGGCGTGAAGGACGGCAACGGCGGTGGAGGCAACGGCGGTGGTGGAGGCAACGGCTACGACGAGTCCGCGGCGTCTGGCTCGAGCTCGGGCGGCATGGTCTGCCCGGTTGCCGACTTCTACTACGGCGATGGCCTGGGCGCTCCCCGGCCCGGTGGTCGCACCCACGCCGGCCTCGACCTGATGGGTTCACGTGGTGAGCCGATCTATTCGATCACCTCCGGCACCGTCACCCGTTCGGGTTACCAGTCCAACGGCTCTCTCATCCTCGACATCACCGGATCGAAGGGAATGTTCTTCTACGGCCACTTCGACAAGATCCTGGTCGAATACGGCGAGAAGGTGTCAGCCGGACAGCTCATCGGCTACATGGGCGACACCGGCTCACCGGGGGCTGTGCACCTGCATCTGGAGGTACGACCCAACGGGTGGTCGGGCGGCTACGACGATCCGGTGCCGCTGATCCGCTCCCTGTGCGGCTGATCAGGCGCTGAAAGGGTTGATGGTGTCCTGCTGCGGCGGCAGCTCGGTCGTCGACACCGTGTAGGCGAGGTAGATCCACACGACGATTCCCAGGATCATCGACAGGATGACAAAGAGGCGCGCGCGATTGGCCTTCTGCAGCCCCGTCGCCATGTCGCCGCGCTTGACGGCCGAGTTGCCCTGCACCGAGAAGACGATGGCGAAGATCGCCAGGGGCCAGGCGCAGCAGATCAGCGCGATGATCGACGGCACGAGGTAGTTGACGTAGCGCTGACCGGATGGCGCTGCCCCCGGGGCCGGCGGAGGGGGCGGAGTCACGAGGTCGGGTCGAGTGCGCGTCTCCTTGGTCCACGAGTCGCCCGTCCAATAGCGCTGCAGGTGGTCGGTGAACGGATCGTCGTACCAACCGGCAGGCATGGACATGCTGGCCAGACTAGGAGAAGAGCGCGCTGTAGCCGTTGAGGGCCGGCTGGCCCCCCAGGTGCGCGAACAACACGTTGGAAGCCGGGTCGATCTCGCGCGTTTCCACGCAGTGGATGAGCGCAGCCATCGACTTGCCCTCGTAGACCGGGTCGGTGACCATGCCCTCTGTCCGTGCGGCCCGCTTCATCGCGGCCAGCGTGGTGTCGTCGGGGATGCCGTAGATGCCCGCGTGGAAGCGCTCGTCGAGTTCGACGTCGGTTCCCGTGATCTCGCGGTTCAGCCCGATCTTGCGCGCCGTGTCTGCGGCAATGCGCGTGATCTGCTCGTGCGTGGCCGCGGGCTTGGCCGATCCATCGACCCCCAGCACGCGCCGGGGTAGGCCGCCCTCCTGCTCGAGTGCGGCGAAGCCGGCGACCATGCCTGCCTGCGTCGATCCGGTCACCGAGTTGACGATGATCGTGTCGAAGAAGACGCCGAGTTGCTTCTCCTGCTCGGCAACCTCGAACGCCCAGCCCGCGAACCCCATGCCACCCAGGGGATGGTCGGACGCCCCGGCCGGGATCGCGTAAGGCTTGCCGCCCGAGAGGTTGATCTCGGCGAGTGCCTGCTCCCAACTCTCCTTGAAGCCGATGCCGAACTCAGCCTTCACAAGGCGCACGTCGGCGCCGGCCAGGCGGCTGATCAGGATGTTGCCGACCTTGTCGTAGACGGAGTCGGGCCAGTCGACCCAGCTCTCTTGGATGAGGACGCACTTCATGCCGACATGCGCGGCGACCGCCGCCACCTGTCGCGTGTGGTTGGACTGCACGCCGCCGATCGACACGAGCGTGTCGCAGCCCTGCGCGAATGCATCGGCGACGAGGTATTCCAGCTTGCGCGTCTTGTTGCCGCCGAAGGCGATGCCGCTATTGCAGTCGTCGCGCTTGGCCCACACGGTCGCGCCCCCGAGATCAGCCGTGAGCCGATTGAGTCGCTGGATCGGCGACGGGCCGAAGAGCAGCGGGTAGCGCGGGTAGTCGGCCAGGGTTGGCACGTGAACCTCCGGGGTAGCGGTCGCGAGTGACCCTATCTTTCGCAGCCCGTCAGGGGTGGCTGAGCCGGCCCGCCGGGCCAGCCCGTCAGGGGTGGCTGAGCCGGCCTGCCGGGCCAGATGCGTAGATTCCCCGTATGTCACTGACGCTCAGCGGCGCCCTGCTGCTCGACGACGAGGGTGACCTCCGCAGCGGCTGGGTCAGCGTCGATGGCGACCTCATCACGGGAGTCGGATTCGACGAGTCGGTGGCCGGCGATGTCAGGCTCGAGGGCCGCACTATCCTGCCGGGCTTCGTCGATATGCACTGCCACGGTGGCGGCGCAGCGTCGTATGTCTCCGGCGATGCGGAGCAGATCGCGCGCGCCGCGCTCACCCACCGTGCGCACGGCACCACGACGACCAACGCCAGCCTCGTGTCGGCCACCTACGACGACCTCGCATGGCAGATCCGCGCGCTCATCCCCTTCGTCGACGACGGCACCCTCCATGGCATCCACCTCGAGGGGCCGTGGATCTCTCGCGACTTCTGCGGGGCGCACGACCCGGCGACGCTGCGCGACCCGGATCCCGACGAGGTGTCGCGCATCCTGGAGATCGGCGAGGGCCGCATCGCGATGGTCACCCTCGCTCCCGAGCTGCCCGGTGCCGTCGCGTCGATCGAGCGCATCGTCGCGGCGGGTGCGGTCGCCGCAATCGGCCACACGGGGGCCGATGCCGATCACGCGCGTGTGGCCCTGGATGTCGGCGCCACCGTCGCCACCCACCTGTTCAATGCCATGCCGCCGCTGCTGCACCGCGCGGCCGGCCCGGTGGGCGTGCTCCTGACCGATTCCCGCGTCGTCGTCGAGCTTATTGCCGACGGCCATCACCTCGGCCCCGAGGTCGTGTCGCTGACGATGATGACGGCGCGCGAACGATCCGCGCTGATTACCGACGCGATGGCCGCCGCCGGTGCGGGCGACGGCACCTATGTGCTCGGTGACCTGCGCGTGCAGGTCACCGATGGTGTCGCGCGCCTAGCCTCCAACGGCAGCCTCGCCGGCAGCACGCTCTTCATGGACTCCGCGCTTCGCTGCGCCGTGCGTACCGCGGGTGTGCCGCTCGCGGACGCGTCGTACGCCGCATCGGCCGTGCCAGCGCGTGCCCTGGGCCTCGCGGACCGCGGCACTATCGCCGTCGGCCAGCGCGCCGACCTGGTGGTCCTCGACGACGAGTGGGCCGTCGAGCGCGTCATGCGCGCGGGCACCTTCGTCGCCGCTGCAGGCTGACGGAATGTCCCACGAGCCGGTCTTCGTCGACGATCAAACCCCGCACGCCTACCGCTCCAGTCGATATGGCGGCTGCGCTGACCAAAGCCCAGGGTCAGCGCGGCATTCAGAAGGCGCGCAGGGCCCTCGACCTCCTTGATCCGAGGTCGGAATCACCGCGCGAATCGATCACCAGGGCCATCATCGTCGAGGCCGGTATTCCCGCCCCCACTCCTCAGGTCAAGATCTTCGACCGATTCGGCCGGTTCATTGCTCGAGGTGATCTGGTCCACGAGGAAGCGCGCGTGGTCGTCGAGTACGACGGCTTCCACCACCTCACTCTGCAGGGCCAGCGCAAGGATGCGCATCGCCGCGGCAAATTCGGCTTGGAAGTGTGGCTGATCGTCGTAATTGGCCCGGCCGATGTGCATCGACCGTGCGAGCTTGTGGTCATGGTCTCTCGGGCGCTGGCGAGCAGAGGTGCGCTGTAGTCGCCGACCCGCACTACGAGTGTGCGCAACCGCGCACAAAATCCGCGCTTTGCCTGCGCGTTAGTGCACACTCGCGGATGAGCGGGGTGGGGCACACCCGCTTCTGGGTCGCCGAACGGCACGATCGCGATCACCGAGTGGTCCTCATCGATCATGGCCAGCGGATCGTGCATGAGATCGGCGCTCCAGAAGGCATGCGCGGCGAGGGAGGACGTCTCCATGAGTTTCAGTGCCGCCTCGCGCGCGGAAGGATAGGCGAAGCCAGGCCCGGTGGCCACCAGTCGATCGACGAAGCGGTAGCGCGGCGCGACCGAACATCCCTCACGCAAATCCCCCTTGGCATGCGCGTTTTCGGGAATGGACCGTGCCGCCGCCGCGTCGCCACCCACCCATGCGTCAATGATTGATCACAGTGCCAGCAGCTCGCTCGTGTATCTCTTGGTCGCCGCGACGGCTCGCTCCGGGCCCGCGAGTACGTCGACGTGCACGTCGGCCACCGAAGCCAGGGACGATCCCTGCGTGTTGGTGACGGCGATCGTCAGCGCTCCCGCCGCGCGAGCGCGCTTCGTCGACTCGACAAGATCGGGCGAGCCACCCGACTGGCTGACGGTGATCCACAGCACGTCGGCGTACGACGGGCTGCTGTCGTAGACCGACAGCGTCGATGGCGAGACCAGGCCGGCGGGCAGTTGGAGCGGTGTCTCGATGAGATAGTTGGCGTAGATGCCGCGTGGTCGGAGGTGCCGCGAGCGGCAAGGGGCACGAAGCGCGGCTGACGCACGCGAATGACTTCGGCAGCGGCGCTAATGGGTGACAGTCCCTCAGCCGGGAGTCGCGCCAGGGTGCCCGGTTGCTCCTCGATCTCCGCCGCCACGACAGCACCGCGCTGCATGGGTCAGTCGTTTCTGTCGACGATCACGCCGATCTCTCCGGGTGGCGGCACGGTAGGCTCGACGCGCAGCGCCGCGCCCGTCGCTCCGCCGAGATCGCCGAGTGCCGCGCTGAGCACCTCAGGCGCCTTCTCTTGAAGGATCAGGTGGGGCAGCATCGCGTCGCGAATGCGACCGGCGAAGGGCGCGCCGAGCCGGCACCCCAGGCCGCCGCCGATGACCACGGCCTCGACGTCGAGCAGATTGATCGCGCTCGCGCAGGCTAGGCCCAGCGCCCAAACGGCGCGGTTGATGAGGTCCTCGGCCATATGGTCGCCCTTATCGAGCGCCTTGGCCCACACTGCGCTCGACAGCCGCGTGCGCTCCTTCTTCTCCATGATGTCGAAGAGCCGTGTCTTCTTGCCGTGCTCCACTCGACGCCTCGCCTCGGCCTCCATCGCGGCGCGCCCCGCGTAGGCCTCCAGGCACCCACGCCGACCGCAGGGGCACGGCGCGCCATCGGGTTCGACAACCATGTGCCCTACCTCGCCCGCTGCTCCGCGCCCCAGCCACAAGTCGTCGTTGATGACGATGCCGCCACCGACGCCGGTACCGCAGAAGACACCAAGTATCGAGGAGTACGGACGCCCCGCACCCAACTGCGACTCCGCCATCACGCCGACCTGCACGTCGTTGGCGAGCTCGACGGGTACGCCGAGAGCCGTGCGCATTGGGCCCGCGACGGCAACCGTGTTTAGCCAATCGGGCAGGTTGCCCGCATGACTGACCGTGCCGGCGTCATGATCGATCTGCCCCGGTGCGCCCACTCCCACGCCCAGTAGGGATCCCATGTCGGCCTTGGCATCGGACATGGCGTCGCGGACGGACTGCACCATCGCGTCGATGACCCCGGGCGGCCCGTGGTCCTGAGGTGTGGCGATCCGACACTGACCGATGACGGTGCCTTCGGCGTCGACGACTGCGACCTGGATCTTGGTGCCACCCAGGTCGACTCCGGCCCGCAGCATCAGCGGCCCCTCCCAGTCTCGCCCGCCTGCTGCTCCGTCGGCCACGAGCCGCCGTTCTCCCAGAAGGACTGGATCTCCTCAAGCTCGCGCCCTTTGGTCTCGGGCGCCAGGCACCAGACAAACAGCCACGCGGGCACGGCGAGGATAGCGAAGATGCCGAAGGACCACGCCCCCCCGATGGCGCTGAGGATGGTGAGGAAGAACTGGGCGATGATGATGTTGGCGAGCAGGTCGGATCCGAGCATGGCGCTCGAGCCGTAGCCGCGCAGTCGAGCGGGGAAGCTCTCGCTGGAGTAGACCCAGACCAGGGCGCCGAATCCGAATACGAAACCGATGTTGATCCCTGCCAAGCCCGCGAAGCCGAGCACGATCTGCGCAGTGCTGAGGGTGGTTCCCTGCTGTGTCGCAAAGGTCACCACCATCGCCAGTTGAGACACGAACATGATGGTGATCCCGGTGAGCAGGATGGGCCGCCGACCCCATCTATCCACCACCGTCATAGATGCCAGGACCGCCACCAGCGCAATGCATTGCACGAGGGTCGACATCAGGATCGACTCGGTATTGGTGTCAACGCCTATCGCCTGGAAGATCTTCGGCCCGTAGGCCACGGTCGCATTTATGCCCGTGATCTGGATGAAGAAGCCAAGGCCGACGACAAAGATGGTGGCTCGGGCGTAGGGCTTGCGCAGCATCTCCTTGATGCGACCGCCCTTCTCGCTGGAGATGCCACGTTGGATGTCGGCAAGTTCGGCGTCGATATCGGCATCGGGGTCCGTGTGCTGCAGCGATACGCGCGCCTCCGCGATCCGGCCTTTCAGCACGAGCCAGCGGGCGGTCTCGGGCAGTCGGAGTAGCGCCGGGATCAGCAGGATGGCGGGCACCGAGGCAAGTCCGAGCATGATGCGCCAGTTGATCGTCTGGCTCAGTCCGCTCAGGGCCAGGGCGCCGAGGTAGCCGAGAATGATGCCGACGACTGCCGCCACCTGGTAGGCAACGAGTGTCGCGCCGCGGATGCGCGCGGGCACCGACTCGGCGACGAAGATCGGAACCGCGATGAGCGAGATGCCGATCGTCAGGCCCAGGAAGAATCGTGAAGTGCCCAGCATGAGTGGCGTGGCAGCGAGCGCACTGAGGATACAGAAGACGACGTAGCCGAACACAACCCCCACGATGGACGGCCTGCGACCCAGTCGATTGATGACGAACCCTCCAGCCAGGGCGCCAATCAACTCGCCGTAGACGGTTGCCGTGACGATGGTTTCGACCGCGGCCTCATTGCCCTGCAGGCCGAAGTAGTCCTCGAAGTACAACTGGGCGCCGGCCACGTTGGAACCGTCGTAGCCATAGATGACGCCCAGGGTCGCGGCGCTGAGGGCCACGACCAGTGCTGACTTCGGTTTGCGGGGGGTAGCAGCCATGGCGCCTCCCTCCTCGACAGGCGAAGGCTAACGAGCGGCTCCTGGGCGCGTGGCCATTGGGCGAACCTCCTGCCCGGGATGTGGTCAGGGGGCACGTTCGGCGATTGTGCGACATCGGCACGAGTGCCCTCTACGCCTTACCGGAGATATTCGGCGGCTCACACGACATTCCCGTGACCGAAGTCGCGTCTTCGGTGTCCTGTCTTTCGTCCTTTAGACTCTCACGCTCATCGTCTTGGTGAAATACGTACTGATCGTGATGCGCGCTGACAACGAGGGTGAGGGCGGCATCATGGCCCTCGCTGCACTCGCCGTGTCGGCCGTATGCCGGCACCGATCCGCGGCCCTCATCATGGTGTTCAGCGTCATCGGGATTCGGGGGCTTGGCAGCCTGTTGCAGTCCAGCAGCCCGGTGCGATCGTCATGCCCGGAGTCATGGTCTACGTCACTTGGGTTCATGGAGCGTCCTCAGCCGGCTGTGGCCCCGGCCGAGCTGGCAGCCCGCGTGCCTGGACTAGACCCGGAGTCATGCACCTACCCCTTGTATTCCGTACATCCCCGTGTTGAGATCTGAGCTAGCTCGACTCCGGACTCGTGCTTTCGCCTGTGGTCGCGGCGGGGGCTGAGCAACCCGGACCAGACGGCGACGGCGAGGGTGCTGCCATTGCTGCATCGACCTCTGACTGCGCGGCAACCTCGGTAAAGGCGGCGCCGAGAACGGTGTCGATCGTTGCGTCCTTGCGTCCGTCGTCGACGAGTTCGGCGTCCGGAAGGTAGAACGCCATCAGTTGGGCGGCTGATTCACCGGAGGGCCCGTGTCGGATCTCGGCGACTCCGGTGATCGTCTTCGACAGTGGATCGTTATCGATCTTGTCGATCACGAATCCCCTCACCTGGAGCGCCTCAGCCGTGCTTGCGGCGAGACCGGCGCGGTCGGTCGCGTTGTAGACGTTGGTGGTGACCTGCGATGCGCTCGGCAGGCCCGCGCCCGGGGTTACGGTGACCGTCACACACGGCTCCGGCTCGGGCGCGGCAGTCGTCTGGCCACCGGTCGCCGCGGTCGAACTCGCGCTCTCACCGCCGCCGGAGGAGCCCTGGATGATGCGCGAGAGTCCGTAGCCCGCGCCGAAGAGGACAACCATGCCGACGATCACGAGGATGATGCCGACGACGGGGCTCTGCCGTCTGCGGTGCCGGTTGCTGGGCCGAGGGCCAGCGGAGGGGACGCCCATGCTGCGGTGCCTCCAAGGGGCGGGTCAGCGCCGTGGTCGAGAAGCGGACTCCATCAGTTTAGGTTCCGCGAGCGCGTGTAGCCGTGTATGCGCGCGCGACACTCACGCAGTCGTTGGAGTGGATAGCGGCTTGGATACGCTCTCCGGCGGAGGATTCGCCTAGTGGCCTAGGGCGCACGCTTGGAAAGCGTGTTGGGAGAAATCCCTCAGGGGTTCAAATCCCCTATCCTCCGCGCTTGGCCGGGTGCGGAGCCGGGGCGTGCCTCCGGCTCCCGCCGCGGCAGCGCCTAGACTGATGGCGACCCCTCGCGTGGCGATATCCCTCTGAATCCCCCAGGGCCGGAAGGCAGCAAGGGTAGGCGGGCCCTGTCGGGTGCGCGGGGGGTCCCTTCGACTCCTCACGCTGTCACCTATCGGCACTAGGGTGACGGGGTGCCCCTGGCCCTCTACCGCACCTACCGCCCCGGTCGGTTGTCCGAGGTGGTCGGGCAGGAGCACGTCACCGAGCCGCTGTCGCGGGCCCTTGATGCCGACCGAATCCACCACGCCTATCTTTTCTCCGGTCCACGCGGGTGCGGCAAGACCTCCACCGCCCGGATCCTGGCCCGGTCACTGAACTGCGAGCAAGGGCCCACGCCCGAGCCGTGCGGGGAGTGCCAGAGCTGCCGAGACCTCGCACCCAATGGACCAGGGTCGCTCGACGTCATCGAGCTCGACGCTGCCAGCCACGGTGGCATCGACGACACTCGCGAACTTCGCGAGCGGGCCATGTTTGCCCCCGCCTCTTCTCGCTACAAGGTCTACATCGTCGACGAGGCCCACATGGTCAGCACGGCGGGCTTCAACGCGCTGCTCAAGTTGGTCGAGGAGCCGCCCGAGCACGTGCGCTTCATCTTCGCCACCACCGAGGCCGACAAGGTTCTGCCGACGATTCGCTCTCGCACGTTCAATTACACCTTCCGCCTGGTGCCCACGCGCGTACTGCAGGCTCACCTGGCCCAGGTGTGTGAGTCCGAGGGCATTTGCGCCGATGCGGCAGCGCTCACGCTGGTGGCCAGGGCGGCGGGCGGAAGCGTGCGCGATGCCCTGTCGATCCTTGGGCAGTTGGCGTCCGGTGCCGGTCCGCAGGGCCTCGACTACGACAGCGTGGCCTCGCAGTTGGGGGTCACCGATCACGCGCTCGTCGACGCGACCGTTGATGCCATCGCATCAGGTGAGGGTGCTCGACTCTTCACGGTCATCGATCAAGTGGTCGACGCCGGGCACGATCCGAGGCGCTTTGCCACGGACCTCCTCCAGCGACTGCGAGATTTGATCGTGCTGTCAGCCATGTCCTCCGACGATGCCGTGGGCCTCCTCGACGCATCCGATGCCGAGCTCGATGCGATGCGAGCGCAGGCGGCTAGGTTCACCCTTGCCGAGCTCTCACGGGCCGCCGACCTAGTCAGCGACGGACTCACCGCGCTTCGTGGCGCCACCGCTCCCCGACTTCATCTTGAACTCCTCGCGGCACGGTTGCTCCTGCCGGGAGCCGACGACTCTCAGGCCGGGCTCTTTGTGCGGCTCGACCGTCTCGAGCGCGGTGGCACGGCGACCGTCAGTACGCCCGCGGCGACCGTTAGCCCCCCTGCGCCCGTTGAGTCCGCACCCAAGCTGTCGCGTCGCACGGAGTCGGCGTCGGCCGAGGCCTCCCCGGCCGTCCCTGCGCCCCGACCCCCTCCGCGCCTGTCCGATGTCGCCGCGGCGGCGCCCGGGTCGGCACCGGAGTCGCGCGAGGCCCCACCCGCATTCGATGTGACGCTCACCGACATCACCACGATGTGGCCTGCGGTCATGGAGGGCTTGAAGTCGATGTCGCGTGTGGCCTGGGCCGTCTTCAGCGACTCGCGACCCCTGTCGGTCTCCGAGGGAGTCCTCGCGGTAGGAGTTCCCGAAGATAGCAAGGCCAAGAACGCGCGCAGCAGCGGACACGGCGAGCGGTTGCGCCAGGTCATCATCGACGTCATGCACGCTGATCTCCAGGTCGATGTCGTACTTTCTGGGGCCGGGCCAGCACCCGCGACGGTTGATGTGCCAAGCCTCGACGACGATCGCGCCGAGGAGATGACCGGAGAGAGACTGGCGCTGCGTGAGCTGGGTGCCACTGTCATCGGCGAGATCGAGCAGGGCTAGCCGTGTACGACGGCGTTGTGGCTGACCTCATCGATGAACTTGGCCGGCTGCCCGGTATCGGCCCCAAGAGCGCCCAACGCATCGCCTTCTACCTGCTCCAATCCGACCCGGCCGACGTGCGACGCCTGGCCGAGGTGCTGGTGACCGTCAAGGACAAGGTTCGCTTCTGTGCCATCTGCGGTCACGTGACCGATGAGGAGACCTGCCGAATCTGCCGGGACCCCCGCCGCGACTCCACCGCACTGTGCGTCGTCGAGGAGTCCAAGGACGTCATAGCTGTCGAGAAGACCGGCGAATACCGCGGTCGCTATCACGTGCTCGGCGGAGCCATCAGTCCGATCGATGGCATCGGCCCTGACGACCTTCGCATCCGAGAGCTGCTGCAGCGCCTTACCGACGGCGAGGTCACCGAGATCATCGTCGCCACCGATCCCAATCTCGAGGGCGAGGCAACCGCCACCTACCTTGCCAGGCTCCTCGCTCCCATGGGCCTGACCGTCACGCGCTTGGCGAGCGGTCTACCCGTGGGTGGCGATCTCGAATACGCCGACGAGGTCACCCTCGGCAGGGCCTTCGCCGGCCGCCGTCGACTCGACGCGTAGCGGGTGCGACGAGGTGAGCGTGGATACGCAAGCTCATTGGCCTCTGGCTAGACTAGTTTCTCCGCCGTTAGGTGCCCGCTCCACTGGGGGGCGGCCGGTGCGCTTGCCCAGGAGCCACTGTGGGCCTCGTCGTGCAGAAGTACGGAGGCTCGAGCGTCGCTGACGCTGCGAGCATCCAGCGCGTCGCGCGCCGCATTGTTGCCACTCACAGGGCCGGTCACGGCGTCGCCGTAGTCGTCTCGGCGATGGGTGACACCACCGACGACCTGCTCGACCTCGCGGAGCAGGTCTCTCCCCATCCGCCAGGGCGCGAACTAGACATGCTCCTGACTGCTGGCGAGCGCATCTCGATGGCACTGGTCGCGATGGCCATCAACGACTTGGGTGAGGAGGCCCGCTCCTACACCGGCTCGCAGGCCGGCCTCATCACCGACTCATCCCACGGGGCGGCGCGCATCATCGACGTGACGCCCGGTCGCATCCAGGAGGCGCTCGAGGCCGATGCCATCCCGATCGTCGCCGGCTTCCAGGGCGTAGCGCAAGACACCAAAGACATCACCACGCTCGGTCGCGGTGGGTCAGATACGACCGCAGTGGCACTCGCGGCTGCACTGGGAGCCGATGTCTGCGAGATCTACACCGATGTCGACGGCGTGTTGAGCGCCGATCCGCGCGTCGTGCCCAAGGCCCGTCAGCTCACGGTCGTCACCTACGAGGAGATGCTCGAACTCGCTGCAGCAGGCGCCAAGGTCCTCCACCTTCGCTGCGTCGAATACGCCCGGCGCTTCGGCCTTCCCATTCACGTGCGCTCGTCCTTCTCTGATCGCGAGGGCACCTTCGTCCTGTCCGAGGCCGCGATTGCGGCCCGCATCGCCTCCGGCGAGGGAGACATCATGGAACAGCCGATCATTTCCGGCACGGCCGCCGACCTCAATGATGCCAAGGTCACGGTCGTCGGCGTGCCCGACCGCCCCGGCGAGGCCGCAGCTATCTTCGGCGCGCTCGCCGACGCGCGCATCAACATCGACATGATCGTGCAAAACGTCTCGGTCGCCTCCACGGGACGCACCGATGTCACGTTCACGTGCCCGCAGGGGTCGGTCGCGAACGCGACGGGAGCCCTGGAGGCGGTGCGCGACCAAATCGGCTTCGAGGAGCTCATCACCGACGAAGGCATCGCCAAGGTGTCGCTCGTTGGCGCTGGCATGCGCTCACACCCGGGCGTGTCAGCGACGTTCTTCAGGTCGCTCGCCGACGCGGGTATCAACGTCGAGATGATCTCGACGTCGGAAATCCGCATCTCCATCGTCACGCGCGCCGAGCTGGCAACGACTGCTGTGCAGGCACTGCACACCGCATTCGGACTCGACGCTGACGGCGAGGCGGTCGTCTACGGCGGGACCGGGCGATGAAGGCTAACCCCACGGTCGCTGTGGTCGGGGCCACGGGCCAGGTCGGTACCGTCATGCGTCGTCTCCTCGAGGAGCGCGACTTCCCCGTAGGCCAGATTCGCTACTTCGCGTCCGCGCGCTCGGCCGGCACGACGTTGCCGTGGAACAGCGCCGACGTCGTCGTCGAAGACGTCTCCACGGCCGACCTCAGCGGCATTGACATCGCGCTGTTCTCGGCGGGCGGGGCAACGTCGAAGGAGTTCGCCCCTAGATTCGCCGAGGCCGGCGCGGTCGTCATCGACAACTCCTCGGCCTGGCGGATGCATCCCGACGTGCCGCTCGTGGTGAGCGAGGTCAATCCCGACGCCGTCGGCGAGATGCGCAAGGGCATCATCGCCAACCCCAACTGCACGACGATGGCGGCCATGCCCGTGCTCATGCCGCTTCACCGCGAGGCAGGCCTGCAGCGCATGGTGGTCAGCACCTTCCAGGCGGTGTCGGGCAGCGGCCTAGCCGGCGTCGAGGAGCTCGACTCCCAGATTCGCGCCGTGATCGACCAAGACGTCACCACGCTGACACACGACGGCTCGGCCATCGATTTCCCTGAGCCCAAGAAGTACGTGCGCACGATCGCCTTCGACGTGGTGCCTGTCGCAGGGTCCATCGTCGACGATGGTTTGGGTGAGACCGACGAGGAGAAGAAGCTCCGCAACGAAAGTCGCAAGATCCTCGGAATCCCTGACCTGCTCGTGTCAGGCACGTGCGTGCGGGTGCCAGTCTTCACCGGCCACTCACTGTCGATCAATGCGGAGTTTGAGCGGCCTATCTCTCCAGGGCGCGCAGAGGCAATCCTCTCGACGGCCGACGGGGTCGTCGTCACCGACGTGCCCACCCCGTTACAGGCTGCTGGCGCCGATCCGTCGTTCGTGGGCCGCATCCGCCCCGATGAGACCGTGTCCGACGGCCGGGGCCTTGCGATGTTCGTCAGCAACGACAATCTGCGCAAGGGCGCGGCGCTCAACGCCGTGCAGATCGCCGAGCTCCTCCTGCGTTGAAGGGCCCAGGGTTGAGACCCTGAGCCCTTCACTGTGTCGGGGTGGCGGGATTTGAACCCACGACCTCTTCGTCCCGAACGAAGCGCGCTACCAAGCTGCGCCACACCCCGTGGAGCCGTAGGAGTCTAGCCCCTCGCAGTGAGGGTGAGCAGCGTGGCCTCAGGCGGGCACGCGAAGCGGATCGGCGCATACGGCGAGGTGCCGAGTCCGGCTGACACGTGCAGCCACATAGGAGGCTGATCGTGCGGAGCGAACTCGGTGAGGGGGCGTTCGTGCGCAGAGATTCCCCTGGCCCGGTCTCTCGGCAGATCGCAATTGGTGACCAGCGCGCCTAACCCGGGTACGCACACCTGCCCACCGTGCGTGTGGCCGGCAAGGGCGATGTCGACGCCATCGGCTGCCATCGCGTCCAGGACACGCAGGTAGGGGGCGTGGGTGACCCCGAGCGACAGATCGGCAGAGGCGTCAGGTGAGCCGGCCACGAGGGCGTAGTCATCGCGCTCGATGTGCGGGTCGTCGACGCCTCGCACGTCTATGACGCGGCCACCCGCAACGACCGTCTTGCGGGCATTCGGCAGGTGATGCCAGCCCCAAGCCTCCAGGCGGTCAACGAGATCGGGCCAGGGCAGTTGCGGGCGGTCGGGGTGCAGATCGGAAGGTCCGGCCAGGTAGGAGAGCGGATTGATGACCCGGGGGGCGTAGTAGTCGTTGCTGCCGAGCACGAATACGCCCGGAACGGCGGCAAGCGGCCCGAGCGATGCCGCCACCGGTTCGACGGCCTCTCGGTGAGCGAGGAAGTCACCGGTCACGACGACCAGGTCGGCCTCGAGAGCGGCAAGTGATGCCACCCAGTCCTGCAGTCCGCGTCGCCCCGGGGTCATGTGCAGGTCGGACAGGTGCAGGACCCGCAAGGGATCGTGGCCCTGTGGGAGCACGTCGAGATCGCGTCTGCGCAGTCGAAACGAGTCGGCTTCGAGGCGCGCGTAGGCCAGGACACCAGCGCCCAGGAGGGCGGCAGCGCCGAGCGCACGCCATGCGCGTGATGACATGACGAAAGTGTGGCACGCGGGGCGCCGGCCTCTATCGGCCAGTCATACGCGAGGATGGCGCCATGGGTGCTCTAAAGGACCGGCTCCAAGGCGACCTCACCACGGCTATTCGCTCCCAAGATCAGCTCACGATGGCCACGCTGCGCATGGCCCTATCGGCCGTGACTAATGCCGAGGTCGCGGGTAAGGAAGCCAAGGAACTCTCCGACGACGAGGTCGTCGTGGTGCTTACGAGCGAGGCCAAGAAGCGCCGCGAGGCGGCCGAGTCGTTCGCGGCTGCCGGTGCCAACGATCGTGCTGAGCGCGAGCAGGCCGAACTCACCGTCCTGCAGCGCTACCTGCCCGAGCAGCTCACCGATGAGGAAATCGGCGCCATCGTGGCCGAAGCGGTCGCGACAGTAGCCGCGCAGGGAGCCACCGGACCGTCGGCGATGGGTGCCGTGATGAAGATGGTGACGCCGCAGACGCGCGGACGCGCTGATGGCGGCCAGGTGGCAGCGCTCGTCAAGGCGGCGCTCGCCTAACTAGCCGGGCGTCGGCTCGGCGGTCGGCTCGGGAGTTGGCGTCGGCGTCGGCGTCGGCGTCGGCGTCGGCGTCGGCTCGGGAGTTGGCGATGGCGAGGGCTGGGCAGTCGGGTCGGGGAAGGGCCCGGGTCCAGACGTCTCGCTCGGCTTCGGCTTGGGGTCCTTGCTTTCGGTGGATGATGGTGACGGGTCTGGATTGCGGGGGATGTAGACCGGTGACAGTCCGACGCCGCGCACGGGCCCGACCCCCCAGGAGTTGAATAGCTCGAAGGCGGTCGGCGGAATGTTGCGGTGGGCCGCGATCATGACCTCTCGCCAAATGGGGCCGGGAATCATGCCGCCAGTGACGTAGGAGTAGAAGGTGCCGTTGATCGTGACATCAGTCATGGGGTAGGCGAAGCCACCCCGTGGATCGCCGACCCAGATGGCCGCGGCAATCTGTGGCGTGTAGCCCGCGAACCAGATGGCGGCGTTGTCATTGGTGCTACCGGTCTTGCCTGCCGCAGGGCGATCTGGCAGCGACATGGCCTGGCCCGTGCGCCCGGACAGCGGACCGTCGATGACGCTCGTTAGCACCGAGGTAATTGTATCGGCGACCTCGCGAGTCACGACCTGCTTGCACCGAGGTGCGGGTACCTCGAGGCTGCTGCCGTAGCGATCAGTTATCTCCAGGACAACGCGAGGACGGCAGGCGACACCGTGGTTGGCCAGTGCGGCGTAGGCACCCGCCATGGACAGGGGCGAGACCTCCATCGTGCCGAGCGAGAACGTCGGAACCCTGTGCAGCGGCTCACCCGTCGCGAGGCGCACGCCCATGTCCTCGGCTATCTCCGCCTGGCGGCACAGGCCGAAGCGCTCAGCCAGGGTCACGAAGTAGGTGTTGGTCGAGAACGCCGTCGCCTGGAACATGTCGAGCACGCCGGCAGAGCCCGAGTTGCGCACGGTGACGGGCTGGAATTCCTCGCCCGTGGTGCAGTTGACGAACCTCTCGAAGGTCTTGGGGTTGGGCGCATCGACCGTCTCGAAGGGCGAGAAGCCGGCCTCGAGGGCCTCCGCCAGCGTGAACACCTTGAAGATCGATCCGGCCTGCATGCCGATGGTGCCGCCGTACTCCGCATCGACGTTGTAGTTGTAGGTGGTCTTGCCGCGGCCCTTCAGTCCCCAATCGCGGTTTTGCACCATGGCTATGACATTGCCGGTGCCGGGCTCGACCACCGTGATGGCGGCAGCACGCTGACTCTGGTCCTTCACCGGGATGTGCTTGGTCACCGAATCGAATGCGGCTGCCTGCAGATCGGGGTCGAGGGTCGTCCGGATCGTCAGGCCACCGCGCCGCAGCAGCGCTTCGCGCTCGACCTGGGTCTCGCCGAAGGCCGGATCCAGCTTGATCATGCGCATGACGAAGTCGCAGAAGTAGGGCGCGTAGGAAGACGTGCAGCCGTTGGGCTGGATGGAGGGCTGCAGGAGTTCCTCGACGCCGATGGTCTTGGCTGCGCTGGCCTGCACCGGGGTGACGAACCCGGCCAGCAGCATCTTGTCGAGCACCATGTCGCGCCGTGTCTGCGACAGGTCGGGGTTGCGGGTGGGGTCGTAGGCCGTGGGCTGCTGGACGATCCCGGCGAGGGTCGCCGCCTCCACCAGGTTGAGTTCGCTGGCCGGCTTGGAGAAGTAGCGACGTGCGGCGGCCTCCACGCCGTAGGCCCCGGCGCCGAAGTAGACGATGTTGAGGTACCTTTCGAGGATCTCGTCCTTGGAGTAGAGGCGTTCGAGCGCGAGCGAGTAGCGGATCTCACGAAGCTTGCGTGAGGGCGTGCGCTCTCGGGCAGCCTCAAGCTCTTCTTCGGTGTCAGCGCTTGCCATCAAGAGGTTCTTGACGTACTGCTGTGTGAGTGTCGATCCACCCTGGATGCTCCCGGCACCCGATGAGTTGGAGACCACGGCGCGAAGCGTGCCGCGCAGGTCGATGCCGGGATGATCGAGGAATCGAATGTCTTCGATGGCGACGATGGCTTGCCGCATGACCGGTGACACACTAGCCAGCGGAATCTCGATGCGATTTTGGTAGTAGATGGTCGCCAGCACCGAGCCGTCCGACGCAAGGATCACCGAGCGCTCCGGCAACTGCGGAGTGTCCAGCTGCGAGGGCAGGCTCTCGAAGCTCTCGACGGCACCACGAGTCACCAGACCGGCGGCCGCGGCCAGCGGCAGCACCATCGCCACGGCCACGGCTCCGGCGAGGAGCGCCACGAGAAGGAACGCGCCCAAGCGTCCCAGAGCCCCCAGGGGCCCCAGGGCTCCTGACGGTCGGGGTTCGGGCACGGGTCCTCCTCACGGGTGCTGCTCCAGGGTAGGCGAGGCAGCCCTGGGAAGCGCAGTGCGCGCCCATCTGGATGAGGGCCAGTACCGGTCCAAATTAGTCTTTTCTTACTATGGATGCTTAGTTACTCTAAGCCTGTCTGGTCTGCTCCGGTAGGCGTAGCGTCCGGGCGCACTAGAGGAGCCACTGGGGCTCCAGAGGCACTCGTGTCACCGGGGAGAACCTCCCCACAAAGGAGGACGGCACCGATGACGATCTGGTCGACGGAGTGGACCGCACGAGCAGCCTGCCGGACCACCGACCCCGATGCGCTGTTCGTCCAAGGTGCCGCCCAAAACCGAGCCAAGGTCATCTGCCAGGGGTGCCAGGTCCGCACCGAGTGCCTGGCAGACGCCCTCGACAACAGGGTTGAGTTCGGCGTGTGGGGCGGCATGACCGAGCGCGAGCGCCGGGCGCTGCTGCGCCGCCGCCCCCAGGTCACCTCGTGGCGCCACATGCTCCAGACGGCGCGCGACGAATACGAGCGCGCCATCAGCGTCGACGTCTCCCGCGCCAGCTAGTTCCCGGCGAGCAAGCCACCGATCTCGCGCAGGCCGTCGAGGTCGTGCACGTCCTCAGCCAGAGCGATGACCTCCGTCACCGGCACGCCGGGGTGCGCCGCCGTGAACCGCGTGGCAAGTCGTCGCTGTCGCTCGGCGTTGCGCAGCCGATCGGCGTGAAGTCGAAGAAGCGACACGGTGATGGGTGAGTCGCCGGCCACCTCTAGTCGCTCGGCCGCCGCAAGGCATTGCTCGGCCGACAGTTCCGGCGCGCGCACTTCCTGCACGCGGTTGAGGATCAGGCCGGCGAAGGGCATTCCGTCCTGTTCGAGGCGTTCGACAAAGTAGGACGCCTCGCGCAGGGCATCGCGCTCGGGTGCCGCGACCACGATGAACGCCGTTCCGCGGTCCTTCAAGAGCGCGTACGTCGCCTCTGCGCGCTCGCGAAACCCACCGAACATCGTGTCGACCGCTCCCACGAAAGCAGCGAGGTCACTGAGCAACTGCGCTCCGAGGACCTTGTTGAGGACTCCGGCGAAGAGACCGAAGCCGGCGCCGATGATGCGACCGATCCCACGTCCAGCACCACGCGCCGGGGCCAAGAGGATGCGGATGAATCGGCCGTCAAGGAACGTGCCCAGGCGTTCCGGCGCGTCGAGGAAGTCCAGAGCCGAACGCGATGGCGGGGTGTCGACGACGATCAGATCCCAGGTGCCCTCGGAGTCGGACTGGGCACGCAGCTGGCCCAACTTCTCCATCGCCATGTATTCCTGAGTGCCTGCGAATGACGACGACAGTGCCTGGTAGAAGGGGTTGTTGAGGATCGCCTGAGCTCGCTCCGGATCTGAGTGCGACTCGACGACTTCGTCGAACGTGCGCTTCATGTCGAGCATCATGGCGTCGAGAGACCCGGGGCTTGCCTTGATGTCGACCACGGGTCGAGGAGTGTTGTCGAGCTCGGTGAGGCCCATGGCCTGGGCGAGTCGCCGGGCCGGGTCGATGGTGAGCACGCACACATGGCGACCGCGCTCGGCCGCGCGCAACCCGATGGCCGCCGCGGTGGTTGTCTTGCCGACGCCGCCGGAGCCGCAGCACACGATGATTCGGGTGGCGGGGTCGTCGATGAGCCCATCCAGGTCGAGTGTGGTCATGCCATGCCCTGTGCTTTGAGCCTGCTACCCAATTCGTAGAGGGCACCCAGATCGATCCCTGATGCGAGGAACGGAAGCTCGTAGACGGGCCGGCCGAGTTCGGCGATGCGCAGGCGCTCGGTGTCTTCGAGGGCGACCCGGGCGGCATGGTCGGCAGCCTCACCGGCCAGTGCGGCGACCACGGAGTCGGTGTCGCGGCCAACCCCGGCCGCGAGGACCGCACGTCGGATCTCGTCGACGGGAAGGTCCCCGCTGCGCGCGAGAGCGAGCTGGTCGGCATCGAGCCGCGGTGGACGCGTCACGTTGACGACGATCCCCCCCACGGGTAGGGCCGCGTCGGACAGCTCCCGCACGCCGTCGGCCGTCTCCTGCACCGGCATCTCCTCAAGCAAAGTGGTCAGATGCACGGCGGTCTTCGGCGACCGCAGTACGGCCATGACACCGTCGGCCTGGCTACGAATCGGGCCGACCTTTGCCACACCGGCGATCTCGGTGTTGACGTTGAGGAATCGAGTGATCCGGCCGGTCGGCGGCGCATCGAGGACGATGGCGTCGTAGGGCTTGGCGTGCATCTTGTCCTTGCGCCGCACGAGTTCGACCGCCTTGCCGGTCAGCAGGACATCGCGCAGTCCCGGGGATATCGTCGTGACGAAGTCCACCGCCCCCATACGTCGCAGTGCCCCGCCCGCCCGTCGCAGGTTGTAGAAGAGCTCGAGGTATTCGAGGAGTGCCTCCTCGGGATCGACGGCGAGCCCCCACACTTCGCCCCCACCGGGTGCAACGGCGAGTTTGCGCTCCTCGTAGGGCAGTGGTGGCGCATCGAACAGCTGTGCTAGGCCCTGTCGGCCTTCGACCTCCATGAGCATCACGCGGCGCCCACCGGATGCCAGGGCGAGTGCCAGAGCGGCCGCGACGGTGGTCTTGCCGGTGCCACCCTTGCCGGATACGACGTGGAGCATCACGTGGGGCCAGTCGCTCGTAGGCACCGCATGAGCCTACGTGGTCGCGGCTGACTCGACCCGGCGTACTAGGGTCGGCCCATGACCACTTGGGAGTACGCGACGGTTCCGCTCCTCATCCACGCAACCAAGCAGATCCTTGATACCTGGGGTGCGGATGGCTGGGAGCTGGTGCAGGTAGTGCCCGGCCCCAACCCCGAGAGCATGGTGGCCTACCTCAAGCGGCCGCTCAACTAAGGAGTGCACATGACATCGGCGACCCAGCGCCTTGCCGAGCTTGGCATCACCATCCCGCAGGTCGTGCCCCCCGTTGCCGCCTATGTGCCCGCCGTCGTCACCGGCCGCTACGTCTACACCTCGGGCCAGTTGCCCATGCGCGATGGCGCGATGATCGCCGAAGGCCTGGTCGGGTCCGATGTCGACGCAGATATCGCCAAGGACTGCGCTCGACAGTCGGCCATCAATGCCCTGGCAGCCGCGCAGTCCATCATCGGAAGCCTCGATCGCGTCACTCGCGTCGTCAAGGTCGTCGGCTTTGTGGCCAGCGCGCCGACGTTCACCGGCCAGCCCGGGGTCATCAATGGTGCGAGCGAGCTTCTACAGGAGATCTTCGGCGACAGCGGGCGCCATGCGCGCTCAGCCGTGGGGGTCGCTGCGCTCCCGCTCAACGCTCCGGTCGAGGTCGAAATGGTCCTCGAGGTGGCCGACTGAGCATTCCGCGCATGCCGTCGCACGTGAGCGAGCGCGTGCATGCGCTTCTCGCCGGAGAGTGGCAACCCCCTCCGCTGCGAGATGCCACCACGGTCGTCCTCCTGCGGGACTCCGGAGCACTCCAGACCTTGCTGATGCGCCGGGTTTCCACGATGGCCTTTGCGGCCGGCATGTATGTCTTCCCCGGCGGCCGCATAGATGATGCCGATCTCGTCAGCGGGATGGCCTGGACCGGTGATGCCCTCGACTCGGCCCGCATGACTGCCGACGAGGGGCTGGCGAGGGGCCTGATCGTGTGTGCGGTGCGCGAGTTGTTCGAGGAAACCGGCGTGCTGCTCGCGGTAGACGCGCACGGCGAGCTTCCTCGCGAGGATGCGCTCTGGGAGGACGACCGGGCGGCAGTGCATGCCTGTAGTGCTGCCTTGCCCGATGTCCTTGCCCGGCGAGGCCTGGCCCTGGACCCCGCTCTCCTGACGCTGTGGACGCATTGGGTGACCCCCGAGATCGAGTCACGTCGCTACGACGTTCGCTTCTTCGTCGCGACCGTCCCGAGCGGTCAGCAGGCCCGAGACGTGAGTGGCGAGGCAGACGACGTGCGATGGGAGACGCCATCCGACGCGATGGTCGCCTACGGCGAGGGGCGCCTGCCGATGCTTCCCCCGACGGCCGCCACGCTGATGGACCTGCTGCCCTTCGCCGATGCTCCCAGCGTGCTCGCCGCGGCGTCGTCGCGCGATGTGCGCCCTCTCATGCCCCGGGCGCGAATCGATGAATCGGGAGACATCCGGTGGGATGTCATCGATGTTCGTAACGGGTCGGTGGTCCTGGCTCTCGACAGCGAGCCCGCGGGCTCTGAAGTGCATGGCACGGGGGCCGCGTGAGTGGCCTGCCGGTCATTGGCTCGGATGAACCCTGGAGCGGGGGAGTCGTCAGTGCACGGCTCCGGTGCGTCCTGGCGCCCAACCCGAGCCCGATGACACTCGATGGCACCAACACATGGCTCGTCGGCACCGGTCCCTACGTCGTCATCGATCCGGGACCCGACGATGTCGGCCACCTGCTTGCGCTCGTCGATGCCGCCGACGGCCGCATCGCCGAGATCCTGCTCACCCACGGGCATCCTGACCACGCGCAGGGCGCCCGGGCCCTGCATGACATGACCGGCGCGCCCGTGCGCGCCCTCGACCCCAAGCAGGTGCTCGGCGGCGAGGGTCTCCAGCCCGGCACCGTCGTCAGCGTCGGCGGGGTCGAGTTGCGGGTGCTCGCTACGCCGGGCCACACTGCCGACTGCCTGTGCTTCTACGTGCCAGAGGATGGCGCGATCCTCACCGGTGACACCGTGCTCGGCCGCGGTACCACCGTGGTTGCGTGGCCCGATGGCGACCTCGGCGACTACCTGCGGTCATTGCGCACGCTGCGCGAGCACGCCCAGATGTGGAATGCCACCGTGCTGCTTCCCGGTCACGGACCACGGCTTGCGAATCCGGTCGCGGTCATCGATGCCTATCTCGAGCATCGTCATGCGCGCCTGGAGCAGGTAAGGGTCGCGTGGGATGGGGGGCGTCGTACGCCGGAGGAGGTGGTCGATGTCGTCTATGCCGACGTGACCGATCACGTGAGGTGGGCGGCACTTCTCTCCACGCGAGCGCAGCTTCACTACCTGGAGGGCGGCGGCTAGGCCTAGCGGGCGCGGCGCGCTAGGCGCTCCATGTCGACGAGCACGACCTCGCGTTGATCGACCACGATCCATCCCCTCTGCGTGAAGTCGGCAAGCGCCTTGTTGACGGTCTCGCGTGATGCTCCGACGAGTTGGGCGAGTTCTTCCTGAGTGAGGTCATGGTGCACCAGGACCCCGTCTGGACCGGGCTGGCCGAACTTGTCGGCGAGCTCGAGCAGCAACTTGGCGACGCGACCGGGCACGTCGGAGAAGACGAGGTCGGCCAGGGTCTCGTTGGTACGGCGAAGTCGCTGGGCCAGCGCCTGCAGGAGCGACTCGGCAACCTCGGGTCGACCCGCGAGCCAGGGGCGGAGGTTGTCGTGACCCAGTCCGATCACCACGACGTCGGTCACCGCCGTGGCGGTGGCGGTGCGCGGGCCGGGATCGAAGAGTGAGAGCTCGCCGAAGACCTCTCCGGGGCCCAGCACAGCGAGGAGCGACTCGCGTCCATCGGTCGAGGTCTGCCCGAGCTTGACCTTGCCGTCGAGGATCACGTACATGCGATCGCCGGGCTCGCCCTCGGAGAAAATGGCGTCTCCGCGCGCCACGCGGAACTCGACCATGGACGCGCGCAGCGCGGTAGCCGCCTCGGTGTCAAGGGCGGAGAAGAGCGGTGCCTGCATGAGCGCGTCGTCCATGTGAACTCCTTCCACGGACAGTCTGTCGCATCCGTGAGGGCTCCGCTGCGTAGGGGGAGCATCGCCGTGGTTGCGCGCGGTGGGGGAGACGTACCCTGGTGCGGTGCCCGCCCGGTCGACCGTCGCGCGCGCGGCGAAGCCCGACACGGCCACCGTGCGCGGTGCCCGCCGCGTGGCAAGGGCCTTAGCACAGGCCTATCCCGACGCGCACTGTGAGCTCGACTTCACCACGCCGCTGGAGCTGCTCATGGCGACCGTGCTGTCGGCCCAGTGCACTGATAAGCGCGTCAACCTGGTCACTCCACCCCTCTTCGCCCGCTATCCCGATGCCGCCGCCTATGCGGCGGCGGATCGCGGCGAGCTGGAGGCGCTCATCCAGTCCACGGGGTTCTTCCGGGCGAAGGCAGCCTCCATCCAGGGCATTGCCCAGGCTCTATGCGATCGCTTCGGCGGGGAGGTGCCTGATCGACTCGACGATCTTGTCACGTTGCCGGGAGTCGGTCGCAAGACGGCCAACGTCGTGCTCGGCAACGCATTTGCCACCCCGGGGATCACCGTTGACACGCATGTGGCACGCCTGGCCCGTCGACTTGGTTGGACGACCTACGACGACCCCGACCGCACCGAGGCCGATCTCATGGCGCTCTTTCCGCGTGATGAATGGACCGACCTGTCGCATCGCATCATCTGGCACGGACGGCGCTGCTGCCATGCACGACGTCCTGCTTGCGGAGCGTGCCCGGTTGCAAAGGCGTGCCCGTCTTACGGCGAGGGTCCGACCGATCCGGCGGAGGCTGCTCGCCTGCTGCGCTCGGAGGGTCGCGGATGACGGTCCAACGCGACGCTCGATGGGGATGGCGCTTCGAGGATGTCGAGGTGCCCTACTGGCTCCAACCTCTCGCCCAGCGCTTGCCGACCCTTCGAGGAGAGGACCTCACGCGCTTCCTCCCTCCGCCCGAGGGAGGTCGCGCAGCGGCCGTGCTCATGCTCCTGGGCGAGGGGTCCGACGGGCCCGACGTGCTCATCATCGAGAGGTCGGCCGACATGCGCGCGCACGCCGGCCAGCCGGCCTTGCCGGGAGGCGCCGTCGACCCCGGTGATGTCGATGCCATTGCGGCGGCACTGCGGGAGGCACACGAGGAGACCGGCCTTGATTCAACTGGCGTCGACGTCTTTGGACTCGTTCCCGACCTGTGGGTCCCGGTATCCGGCTTCGTCGTCACCCCGGTCCTAGCGTGGTGGCGCGATCCAACGCCCGTGAGTGCGGTCGACGTGACCGAGGTGGCGAGCGTTCACCGGATTCCCATCGCCGAACTCGTCGATCCGGCCAATCGCACGCGCGTGCGACATCCATCAGGCTACGTCGGCCTCGGCTTCGCGGTGCGCGGGCTGCTGGTGTGGGGTTTCACGGCTGGTCTGCTCTCCGGGATGCTGGATCTGGCCCGATGGAGTCAGCCGTGGGACGAAAGTCGCATCACCGACCTCGAGCCTGATGCCACCGAGGACCTCGCATGAACGCAATCGATGTGCTGGTCCTCCTGGCGGTCACCGTGTTTGCGTTGACGGGCTGGCGCCAGGGCTTCGTGGCCGGGCTGTTCTCGTTCGCGGGCTTCCTGGTGGGAGGCCTCGGGGCTGCGCTCGTGCTGCCTCGCGTGATCGAGGGATTCGGCATGCCCGGGTTCACCGGTGCCGTGCTGCTTGCCCTTGGCATCCTCGCCTGCGCGCTCGTCGGCCAGGCCCTGGCCACGATGGCCGGCCGCTCCCTGCGTGCGGGCATCACGTGGACCGGTGCGCGCACCATGGACAGTGCTGGAGGAGCCGCACTCAACGTCGTGGCCCTAGCGGTCGTCCTATGGATCATCGCCACCGCGGTCGGCCTTCTACCCAACCTCGGCGTGGCACGCGAGGTGCGCACGTCGCTCATCCTCTCCACGATCGACCGCGCCGTTCCCGATGCCGCTCGCAACGCGTTCTCCGGTCTGCGCAATGCCGTGGACGCGTCCGGACTGCCGCGTGTCTTCTCGGGCTTCGGCCAGTACGCCGGCCCCGAGGTGCCAGCTCCCAACCCGGCCCTTCTGCGCGACCCGGCTGTGCGCGCAGCGTGGCCATCCCTGGCGAAGGTGAGTGCGAGTGCCTGCGAGTCAAATGTCGTGGGGTCAGGCTTCGTCTATGCCACCGATCGCGTGCTCACCAACGCGCATGTCGTGGCGGGATCGATGTCTCCCCGCGTCGTCATCCCCGGCGATCCCACGCGATATGAGGGCACGGTCGTCGCCATCGACTTGCGCATCGACCTCGCGGTGATCCATGTGCCTGGGCTTCCAGCACTCCCGCTGGCATTCGCCGCGCGCGTCCCTGACACCGGAGACTCCGCGGTCGTCGCCGGTTTCCCTGGCGGAGGGGACCTCGTGGCCGAGCCGGCGCGCGTGCGCGCGCGCATCAATGCGCGAGGAGAGGACATTTACGGAAGGTCGGGAGTAGTGCGCGAGGTCTTCTCCTTCCGCGGCACCGTCGTGCCCGGCAATTCGGGCGGGCCGCTGCTCTCACCGAGGGGACGCGTCTTCGGGGTTGTCTTCGCAGCCGGCCTTGGTGAGCCCGATACCGGCTATGCGATCACAGCCGAGCAGGCAGCAGCAGTCGCCGATGCCGGGCGTACCTCGGTCACGCCCGTCGACACCGGCGCGTGCCGCAACTAGGCCGGTGACCGAAGGCCCAGATCGGCGAGGAGTTGGGTGATGTCGATGGGATTCGGGCCGGCGTACGCCTCGATCGCGGCTGCCGCGCGCGTCATCAGGCGCTGCTCGCCGATGGGATTGCCACGTGCCGCATGGGTGGCGCCGGCGGCGGCCTGCGCCAGGGCGCGCCACAGTTCGCGCTCATCGTCGGGGCAGCATCGCCAGCGCATCTCCAGGACCTCATGGGCGTGGAAAGGCAATCCGTCTGCGAGGTATGCGCGCGCCTCCGCGGATGCTTCACCGGCTGAGATCTCAGTGCGTGGCGGGGCAGGAGGGAAGCCGACTGCACCACGGGCCAGCGGTCGGCCGAGCCGATCGCGCGGCCTCTCCGCGGCAGGAGGGCTCATGCGTCGCGCAGTTGCATGAGCCACTTCTGCAAGAGGGCGTCGAAGCGCTCGGGGGCCTCTTCCTGGGGGAAGTGGCCGACGCCGTCGACCACGCAGAATTCGTAGTCGCCACTGACCCATTCACCCGAGCCCTCGGCGCTGCGCAGGAGAATGGAGGAGTCGCGCTCGCCGTGCAGATGCAGGACCGGCACCTGGATCGGGGTCTCCATGCGTCGGGCGTAACGCACGCCGTCGGTGCGCAGCATCGATCGTACGGCCCAGCGGTGGTATTCAACGGCACAGTGGGCAGTGGGCCACAGTGCGAAGGCCGAGCGGTAGGCCAGCGATGTCTCGGCGTCGGGCCAGCCGGGAGTGCCCGACCAGTCGGTCAGGATGCGCTCGATGCGCGCACAGTCGTCCTCCTGCAGCGAACGCTCGGGTAGGAAAGGCCACTGGAAGCCGATGGCGTAGAGAGCGCGACGTCGCTGGATGGCATCGCGCAGGATGGCGCGGCGAAGGCGACGTGGATGAGGCATGGAGACGGGCACTATGCCGTCGACGACATCTGGCTGGAGCACGGCCATGCTCCACGCGATGAGTCCTCCCCACCCCTGCCCGACGATGACGCCCGAGCGCTCACCCAGGCAGCGGATGACACCGGCGACGTCGCTGGACAGGGTCACGGGGTCATAGCCGTGCGGGGTGTGGTCGGAGCCGCCGTAGCCGCGCAGGTCCATGGCCACGACGCGATAGCCGGCGTCGGCCAGCGAGCGCATCTGATGCCGCCACGTCCACCACAAGGTCGGAAAGCCGTGGAGCAGGACGACAGGGGGACCGGAGCCAGCCTCGACGACGTGGAAGCGGGATCCGTTGGCGGATACATCACGGTGTGTCCACGGGCCGGGCGCGTGGATAACGGATTCGGGGTCGAGCAGCACGCTCAGGTGCCCGGCGGTGCCGGGACCTCGGCGACCGCCTGCGCGGCGACCGCGTCACCGGCGGCTGCTCCGCCTCCGGAGAGCATCGCCTTCGTCTTCTCTATCTGCGCCATCGTGCGTTCGGGACCCTTGATGCGCTGGGCCTCTCTACGGCCGAGGAGTCCGAGAACGCCGGCGATAACGAAGAGGAAGAGCGTGACGATGCCGAATCCGGCCCAGACCGGCAAGCCGAGGGCGACCAGGACGTAGGCAATGCTCACGAGGAGGAACAGGCCGCCGGTCGCAGCCATAGAGAGCGCACCCGCCAAGAACACGCTCGTCTTGGCGGCATTGCGCCCGGTCTGCTGGAGTTCTAGCTTGGCGAGCTGGATCTGCGCGCGAATGAGTCGCTGGAGATCGGCAACCGCTGCGGCAACGAGCGCCTTGAGGGAGGTATCGCCTCCCGGCGTGAGATCACCCATCCGATCCTCCTCGACTGCGGGGCCGTGGGAGGAGGCTAGTCGGTCCGGGGTGCGCCGGGGCCCGCATCCCCCGACGAAGGCCGCTGGTAGACGTCTGGGATCCCGTCTCCGTCGGCATCCGCCTCCTCCACGAGGGCGACTCGGCGGTAGTGGCGATTGCGGGCAAGCAGCACGCCGCTCGCGAGCAGCGCGGACACCACCGACGCAGTGAAGACCGCCACCTTCGCCGCATCGAGTTGAGCGGGCGACGAGGAATAGGCGAGTTCGGTGATCAGCAGTGCCACGGTGAACCCGATGCCGGCGAGGAGCCCGATCGCGCCAATATCGCGCCAGCCGATCGCGGGGCTGAGGCTGGCACGCGTGAATCGTGCGACCACCCATGCTGTGCCCACCACGCCGATGGGCTTGCCGATGACCAGTCCTGCGAGCACGCCGATGGCGACGGGCGATGTCAGAGGCTCGATCAGTCCCGTGCTACGAAGGTCGACACCCGCTGCGAAAAAGGCGAAGAGGGGTACGCATAGTCCTGCGCTCCACGGCAGCAGCATGCGCTGCAGGCGATCCACCGGTGGCTCGGTGACGACGCCCATTTCATCGTCCCCCGGACTCATCTTCGCGCGCGTAAGCAATGCGAGCGCGACTCCGGCGACGGTGGCGTGTATGCCACTCAGGAAGACCGCCCACCACGTCACGATGACGAGCGGTACGTAGATCCACGGCGAGCGCACGCGGCGTCGCTGGAGGAGCCAGTAGGCGCCCAGGAGCACGAGGGCAAGGACGAGATAGAGAGCGGAGAATCCCTTGGAGTAGAAGATCGCGATGATCGTGATCGCACCCAGGTCGTCGACGACCGCCAGCGTCAGCAAGAAGGCGCGAAGTGCGATGGGCAGACCACGACCGACTACTGCAAGCACGGCGAGCGCGAAGGCGATGTCGGTGGCCATCGGCACGGCCCAGCCTTGAAGCGCCCCCGGATCGCTTGCCGCAACGATGATGGCGAAGATGATCGCCGGCACGGCCATGCCGCCGATCGCGGCAGCCACCGGGACCGCAGCCTGGGCCGGGCGCGAGAGCGTGCCGCGGGTAAACTCGTGTTTGAGTTCGAGGCCTGCGACGAAGAAGAACACCGCGAGCAGCGCATCCGCTGCCCATGTCGACAGACTGAGGTCGAGTCCTAGCGCCGCGGGGCCGATGGTGTAGTCGCCCAGAGCGATGTAGGAGTCACCCCACGGTGAGTTGACCCACACGATGGCAATGAGGGCTGCGATGAGCAGCAGGACACCGCCGATGGTCTCGCCGCGCAGGGCCCGCAGTAGCCAGAGGCGTTCGCTCAGGGCTGGCCGAGCGAAGAGCTCGCGGTCGGTCACGGGTCCTCCTGGCAGGCGGCTATGTCACGCCGACCAGACTTCCCGGCACACCGGGATCAGGCTACCGCTAGTCCTCGCCAGCCCCGCTGTGCAGTCCGACAGAGATCAGGTGCATGACCTGAGGGTCGGCGAGCGTGGTGACATCACCGAGCGAGCGGTTTTCGGCAACGTCGCGCAGGAGTCGTCGCATGATCTTGCCTGACCGAGTCTTGGGCAGTTCAGACACGATCATGATCTGCCGAGGCTTGGCGATGGGGCCGATCTCGTGAGTCACGTGGTCGCGGAGCTCTCGAATGAACTCCGAGCCGTCGGCACCTTCCTCGACCCCGCCCCGCAGGATCACGAAGGCGCAGATGGCCTGGCCGGTGGTGTCGTCATTTGCGCCGACGACGGCCGCTTCCGCAACGGATGGGTGCGAGACGAGGGCGGACTCCACTTCGGTGGTCGAGATCCGGTGACCGGAGATGTTCATCACGTCATCCACGCGGCCCAGGAGCCAGATGGCACCGTCGGAGTCGATCTTCGATCCGTCACCGGCGAAGTAGTACTGCGGCCAACGCGACCAATAGGTGTCGACGTAGCGCTGGTTGTCGCCCCAGATGCCCCGCAGCATCGACGGCCATGGCTCGGTAAGAACGAGGTAGCCGCCGTGGCCCAGTTGCACCTCGTCGCCGTGATCGTCGACCACTGCTGCCCCGATGCCGGGCAGGGGTCGCATGGCCGAACCGGGCTTGGTGGCGGTGACGCCGGGAAGCGGCGAGATCATGATGGCGCCGGTCTCGGTCTGCCACCACGTGTCGACGATGGGGCACTCGTCGCCGCCGATGACGTCGCGATACCACATCCAGGCCTCGGGATTGATCGGCTCACCGACGCTGCCGAGGAGTCGCAGCGACGAAAGGTCGTGCGCCTCGGGGAACTCGATGCCCCACTTCATGAAGGTGCGAATCGCCGTCGGTGCGGTGTAGAAAATCGTGACACCGTATTTGGCGACGATCTCCCAGAATCGGCCCTTGTGCGGGGTGTCGGGTGTGCCTTCGTAGATCACCTGCGTGACCCGGTTGGACAGCGGGCCGTAAACGATGTAGCTATGACCGGTGACCCAGCCGATGTCGGCGGTGCACCAGTAGATGTCGGTATCGGGCTTGAGGTCGAAGACATTCCAGTGGGTAAAGGAAGTCTGCGTCAGGTAGCCGCCGGTGGTGTGCAGGATCCCCTTGGGCTTACCGGTCGTACCCGACGTGTAGAGGATGAAGAGGGGATGCTCGCTGTCGAAGGCCTCCGGCGCGTGCTGATCGGATTGCCGGTCGACCAAGACGTGCCACCACACGTCGCGGCCCTCGGTCATGTCGACGTGCTCGCCGGTCCGGCGCACGACAAGGACATGCTCCACGCTGTTAGCGTGCTGAACCGCATCGTCGACCGCCGGCTTGAGGGCCATCGCTGACCCGCGTCGATGCTGGCCATCGGCGGTGATGACGAGCTTGGCCTGTGCATCGTCGATGCGCGTGCGGAGTGCCTCGGCCGAGAAGCCGGCGAAGACGACGGAGTGGGGTGCCCCGATGCGCGCGCATGCAAGCATCGCGACCACAGCCTCCGGGATCATCGGCATGTAGATGGCAACACGATCGCCGGCCTGCACTCCAAGCTCGGTGAGCGCATTGGCCGCCTTGCAGACCTCCTTGTGGAGTGCGGCGTAGGTGACCGCACGGGTGTCGCCCGGCTCTCCCTCGAAGTAGAGGGCGACCTGATCGCCATAGCCATCCTCGACGTGTCGGTCGACACAGTTGTAGGCGACGTTGAGTCGTCCGTCAACGAACCAACGTGAGAAGGGCGCCGCGGACCAGTCAAGTACCTGGCTCCACGGGGTATCCCAACTCAGCCGTTCGGCCTGCTTTGCCCAGAAGGCGAGGCGGTCACGAGCGGCCTCGTCGTACATCTCGGGTTTGGCATTGGCCTGCGCGGCGAACTCCGAGCTCGGCGCGAATGTGCGGTCCTCCTGCAGCAGGTTGGCCAAAGCCTCGCTCTCGCTCACGATTCCTCCTCATGCCCAGGCTGTGACAGGGGCCACGGTAGCCGTCTGATCGCCACGCGGGTGCGGTTCCCGCGGGTCACCGGGAGCGATCCTGGGGGCCCATGCGTCACTATGGGAAGGTCTGCCCTCACCTGTCGGAGGTTCCGTGCGCGCCCGGGTCGTCGTTCCCCTGCTCCTTGCCCTCGCGGCCACGCTGGGACTTGTGCTCGGGGCTGTGCTCCCCGGCACCTCATCCGCGCCCACGGCGAACGATTCATCCCCCGGTGCGCAAGCCACCGACGCGGTCCCCGACAGCAGCGAGGCCTCTGGCGGGCAGGGGGAGTCGTCGTCTCCGCCTGCGCCGGAGGTGGGCGATGTCACGGGCGATGGTGGAGGGGTGTCGGCCGTCAGTCTGCCGCAGCCCGAGATGGAGATCACCAAGCTTGCGCCGGGTGAGACCCCGCCGCAGTTCGTCATCATTTCATTCGACGGCTCATGCAGCAACGACATCATCCGTCACTACATGGACACGGCCGACCAGGTCGACGCGCGACTCACGTTCTTCGTCTCCGGCCTGTGCCTGCTGCCCGAAGGGCAGAGGTACCTCTACGAGACACCCGGTCGAGAGGCCGGCTCCTCGGCCATCGGATTCGCCGACGACGCGCAAGAGGTCGTCCAGCGCGTTGCCAACTACAAGGAGGCCTACGAGGGGGGCCACGAGATCGGCACCCACTTCCTCGGCCACTGGTGCGAGCCCAATGACGGCGCGGTCAACTCGTGGGGAACCTCGGAGTGGGAGAGCGAGTTCAGCCAGGACATCATGATCATGGACGACTGGGCCGCCATCAACGGCGTGAGTGGTCCGACGCCTCTGCCGTTCAACCACAGCGTGATGATAGGTGCCCGCACTCCGTGTCTGGAGGGCCAGCGCGATGTGATGTACCCGGTCTTCGTCGAAAACGGATTCAAGTACGACGCGTCGAATCCCGGCGTCCTGCAGTGGCCCGTTCAAAACGACTACGGACTGTGGGACTTCCCGCTTCAGACGATCAAGGTTGTGGGCTACGACAGGTCCAACCTGTCGATGGACTACAACTTCCTCTGCGCCCAGAACGACTGCAAGCAGGAGGCCGACCAGGCGACCTGCGATCGCATCGAACAGTCGACCTACGATTCCCTCATGGCCGCGGTCGACGCGCTCTACAACGGCAATCGCGCACCGCTCTTCTTCGGCAATCACTTCAACACGTGGGTGTGCGGTGCCTACCAGAATGCGCTGACGCGCTTCATGATCGATGCCTCCGCTCAGTACCCCGACCTCAAGTTCGTCTCGAATGCTGACCTGGTGAAGTGGCTCGAGGCCCAAGATCAGGCGGTCCTCGACAAGCTCGTGGCCCAAGGGGCGCAGTCCTACTGACCGACGCGCTGATCGCCATTGCCGGCCTGCCCGCCGTCGCTGAGGCCTGCGCGGCCGCACGCGACGAGGTGGACGGCCTCCTGTGGGATCGGGGGGTGCGCGCTCGCGCGGCCGAAGTCGCCCGTAAGTCGGTGGTCCGCGGTGCCCGCGATAGCGCCGCGCTCGAGGGCGCGGAGCTATCGATCGAGGCCATGCTGGCTGGTCTCGACGATTCCCCCCTCGGCCGGGCCGCCGCCGCCGCACTCGATGTCACCGCTGAGATCCCGCATCAGGTCGACACCTGGCAGCGGGCTCCGCTGCAAGTCCTGGCGCATTTGCACGTCTTGGCTGCGCGGTCGTTCACCGACGAGTCCACTCTCGGACGACCTCGCACGGCTGACGACGTCGTCGATCCCCTCCGCATCGGTTCGCTGCCATCGGCTGCCGAGGTCTCCCCTCGGCTGGCGTCCCTGGTCGATGTGCTCACGACGCCGTCCGCGGCTCCCGCGATCGTGCTGGCGTCGATTGTGCACGGCGAGCTCCTGGCCCTGCGCCCTTTCGTTTGGGGGTCGGGCCTCATTGCGCGAGCCGGCGTACGCCTCGTGCTCGCATCCCGCGGGGTTGACCCCGACCTGATGAGTGCACCCGAGGCGGGGATGCTGTCGCTGGGTCGGCGTTCCTATGTATACGGCGTCCGCGATTACATGTCGGGAGATCCCTCGGCCATGGCGCGCTGGGTCATGTGGAACGCCGCCGCGGTCGGCTTCGGTGCCTCGTCAGCTCGAGGTTGACGAGGCAGGCCGTAGGTCGGCAGGGGGGACTACGCGCACGACCCAGGGGTACGCCGTATCCCCGGTCACCGTGATGACGCGCACATATGCGTCGAGCACGCCGTCGGATTGCTCACCCAGCGGTGCGACCCGCCACATCAACGTGACCACCGGGTCTCCGGGCCTCTCGAAGGCACCGATGCCTCGCAATGCAGGACCGTCGAGTGGATGCGTGAGTGCGCGGTCGGCGGAGGTGCCGACGCGTGCGGTGATGTCGAGGATCTGCTCGCGGTAGGTGCCGTTGAGGCGTGCACCGATGAAGGTGAGTGTCGGAGGGGGCCCTGCGGGTGCGCACAAAGCGGCCAGGATCTGTTCGAGGGCCGCTCGCGCATCGCCGGAGAGGCGCAGTGCCGTGCCGTTGAGGTCCTCCACCACTTGCACGCCAGCGGGCTTGCGCCAGCGATAGCCAGCCTCGTCGAGGCCGTTGGGTGTGAGCGTGGCCGTGCAATCCGCGGGGGCAATCGTCATCGTGAGCTCGGTGGACCCGCCGGCCGGCACCTCCGCCTCTTCGCGACCGTCGATATGCAGCGCTCCGGAGGACGCGGCCGGCTGCACGCGAATCGAGGATCGGGGGTCGCCACTGACCGTCACGCGAACCACCGCTCCGGGCAGTGTGGCACCCGACGGCATGCCCAGCTTGCCCTCCCACGAGGAGTCCTCGGCGTTGGGCTCGACGCCGACCGATTCGACCTGCTGGATGCCGACGACGGCGAGAGTGGGCGTCGTGCTCGAACGCACGAGAAGCAGGACGGCGACACCGGCGAGGGCGGCCGCTGCGATGATTGCCGCCGCCACAAGGGCGATGCGACCACCGCGACTGCGCGACTCCTCGCCCTGCTCGATGACCTCCATGGCGTCCGTCATCGCCGCCGTCGGACATACCAAGCGAGCCCCAGTGCCACGACGGTGACGGCTGTCCCGGCGCCGACGACGGCCAGGGTGCGTCGTCTCTCGGGCGGTATCCGCTGGTGCATGGCGACCGGTTGACGGAAGTCGAAAATGGGCCATCCACGCTCCGCGGCGAGTCGGCGGAGTTCAGAATCCGGGTTGACCACGGTGGGGTTTCCGACGGCCTGGAGCATGGGCAGATCGGTGATGGAGTCGGTGTAGGCGTATGACGCGGCAAGGTCGTAGCCGCGCTCAGCCGCCAGATCGCGCATCGCCTGGGCCTTGCCCTCTCCATATGCGTAAAACAGGATCTCACCGGAGTAGCGGCCATTGATGACCTCGAGCTGAGTGCCGACAGCGAGATCCACGCCGAGTCGCTCGCCGATCGGCTCCACCACCTCGGTACCGGAGGAAGAGATGATGATGATGTCTCGTCCCCAGGCCCGATGCTCGTCGATGAGCAGCACGGCCTCGTCGTAGATCACGGGGTCGATGATCTGGTCGAGGGTCTCGCCCACTATCTGTCGCACTTTGGCGACGTCCCACCCGGTCACGAGGGACGACATGTACCTGCGCATGGTCTCCATCTGATCGTGGTCGGCCCCGGATGCCAGGAAGATGAACTGGGCGTAGGCGCTGCGCACCACGTCGGAGCGACTGATGAGCCCGCCACGGTAGAAGGGTCGCGTGAAGGCGAGGGCGCTCGACGTGGCCAGGATCGTCTTGTCGAGATCGAAGAAGGCCGCGGCCCGCGTCACGCGCTCACAGTACCCGCGCCTTCACGTGTCCACATGTGCGAGCAATCAGCCCTGTCCACAGATTCCCTGGCCGTCTCGCCACTGAATCAGTGCGCCCACAGCCTGGGCGCATGCCGACACTCCCCCTACTGCTCACCACCGACGACCTCCTGCTCGACGAGGTCCTCCGGGTAGCCAGCGCAGCGGGCACCGACGTTTATACCTGCGATACGGGCCCCGATGCCGCAGCGAGGTGGGTCTGCGCGCCAGTAGTCCTGGCGGGGGCGGATGCGCTAGCGCGAGTTGCCTGCCTCGGATGGCCGAGGCGCCCCGGCGTCATCGTGGTGGCCCGATCGGCGGATGGCGACGACCCGGTGATTTGGCGCGGGGCCGTCGCTGTTGGCGCGGAGCACGTGGCCGCCCTTCCCGAGGCTGATCGATGGCTGGTGGAGCGCCTGAGCGACCTCAGCGATACGACCGGCCCGCCCGCGCGGGTGGTCACTGTCGTTGCCGGGCGCGGGGGTGCGGGAGCGACGTCCTACGCCACGCTGCTGGCGCGCGCATACTCCGGCGACGCCCTCCTCATCGACATCGATCCGCTCAGCGGTGGCATAGACCTCCGTGCTGACCTGCACGACGTGGCGGGCGTGAGGTGGCCTGATCTAGCTGCGGTCTCGGGCCGACTGTCTCCCTCCGCCCTGCGCGGTGCCCTTCCACGCGATCGCAATCTCGCCGTGATCTCCTCGACCGGCGCAGACCCCGGGCGCATCCCCATCGACTCCTGCGCTGCCGTTGTCGATGCTGCTGTCCGGGGCGGGGGACTCGTCGTGATCGATTGTCCGCGCGCGCTCGATCCGGTGTCGCGACTGGTGTGGGCACGCAGCGACCTGGTCGTGGTCGTGGTCGCCGATGATCCCTCCGCGCTCCCCGCGGCCCACGCCCTCTTCGAGGCTCTGCACTCGGCTGGATGCCGCACGGCGGCGGTCTTCCGCCGTGGCCGCGAGTCGGTGCTTCATGGCCTTGACGTCGCCGACGCCCTGGGAGTGCCGGTCGTGGCACAGTGGCGCCACGATCGCGCACTGGCCCGTGGCGATTCGTCGGGGCTCGCTCGGTCTCGCTCGTGGCGCTCCGTCACCCAGCCGGTGCTCGACCTTCTCGATGCCGACGATGCCCCAAGGCTCCTGCCATGACTGCGCCTCTTCTCGATCGAGTCCGTGGGCGCCTGGCCGACTCGGGTGACGCAGGGTCGATTCGCGCGTCCGCCGTTGCCGACGCCCTGCGCGCAGAGGGAGTCGTACTGGGGACCGACGGCCTTCTCCCGCTGGTGGCCGCATTGCACGATGATCTGCGCGGACTCGGCCCGCTGCAGTCGCTGATTCGTGATGCCGCGGTCACTGATGTGCTGGTCAACGCCGGCGGCGATGTCTGGGTCGACCGTGGTGTCGGGCTGCAACGGGTCGACGGGCTCCACCTGGCGCCGCCCGAGGCAATCCGGCTGGCCCAACGCCTCGCGGCGAGGGCCGGGCGTCGCATCGACGAAGCAACCCCATTCGTGGATGCGCGCATGCCCGAGGGGGTGCGCCTGCACGCGGTCCTGCCACCCATCTGCCCTCGCGGTGCCGTGATCTCGCTGCGCGTCCCGAGGCGTGCCTTCTTCACCTTCGACGAACTCGTCGCCACGGGCACCCTCACCCCGAGTGGAGCCGACTGGATCGATGCCATCGTGCGCGCGCGGCTGTCGTTCCTGGTCACGGGCGCGACCGGCTCCGGCAAGACGACCATCCTCGGCTCGATCCTCGGCCGCATTCAGCCTGACCAGCGCATCCTGATCGTGGAGGACTCAGCTGAGCTCCGCCCAGATCACCCCCATGTCGTCACTCTCCAAGCGCGACCCGCCAACCTCGAAGGCGCGGGGCAGGTGACGCTGCGCGATCTGGTTCGGCACGCACTGCGCATGCGCCCTGATCGGGTGGTCGTTGGCGAGGTCCGGGGCGCCGAGGTCGTCGACCTCCTGGCGGCGCTCAACACCGGCCACGAGGGAGGCTGCGGCACCGTCCATGCCAATTCCCCGGGCGACCTGCCCGCACGCATCGAGGCCCTGGGTCTCATGGCCGGCCTGCCGCGCGATGCGGTGCATGCCCTGGCGGCCGCGGGGCTCGACGTCGTCATCCACGTGGATCGCACGTCCGTCGGTCGCCGCGTCTCGGGCGTCCACGTCGTCAGGGCCGACGGTCCCTTCATCACTGCCGTGCCGGCTCTCGCCTGGTCGGCCAATGGCGAAGTGGCGGGCCCAGGGCTAGCTGACCTCGCGGCGCGGCTGAGTGCGCGCGGTGCCGACGTTCCATTGAGTGGGAATGTGCGTTGACCGCCCTCGCCGTCGCTGGCCTTGCCGCCCTGTCGGCTGCGCTATTCGTCCGCCAACATGCTGGGCGCAGACACCACGTCGCATCCACCGCCAGCACGTCGCTCGCCGTCGACCTGGTGAGGCGTCTGCGCGGGCGCCTGACCACCAGGCGCTCCCAGTACCGCAGGCGCGAGACCGCTCGCGATGCGGTAGCCGCGATGGCGGCCGAACTCTCCGCCGGACACTCAGCGACCCGTGCCCTGGAGCGCGCATTCGCCCGCGACGATCTCGCACCTCGCTCGCGCGCGGCCATCGCCTGGGGAGGCGACGTGGTCGAGGCATTGCGGGCCGACGCCCGGATGCCCGGGTGCGGCCTGCTCCTTGCCGTCTCGGCGTGCTGGAGCGTCGCCCATGGCACCGGGGCCGGGCTTGCCGAATCGCTGCGCCGCGCGGTCTCTGCCGATCGTGAGGATGACGAGGTGCGGACTCAGCTTGCCGCTCACCTTGCCGCTCCACGGGCGACCGCACGCATGCTCGCTGGGTTGCCGGTGCTGGGCCTCATCCTCGGAATCGCGATGGGCGGCGATCCGCTTGCATGGCTCCTGGGCACACCGCTCGGGTTCGGTTGCCTTACCTGTGGCATCGGATTGACCCTTCTGGGCCTGCTATGGACCTCGCGCATCGCAGCTCGCGTGGAAGCCTTGCTGTGATTCTCGTCGTCGCATGCTGCGTCGCACTGGCTGCTGGCCTTGCCGTCAGGAAGCCCCTCGTCACCACCTCGCGTCGCGCCCGCGTGACTCGTCGCCCCGGCCTGTCGGATCCGCGCGTGCTTCGCGCTGTCTCGGCCGCGCTGGGCCTGGTGTTCGCCGTGGCGTGGGGAGGCTTCGTCGGCCTCGCCGTCGGCGTGCTCATCGCCCTACTCCTTCCGCTGGGCCTGGGCCGGCTGGAGCCGCGTGCGGAGCGCGCGCGCAGGGCCGCCATCGCGCGCCAGTCTGCATCGGCAGCCGACCTGCTGGCCGCCTGCCTGGCATCTGGCGCACCACTCCCGGCGTCCATGTCGGCCGTGGCCGAAGCGATGGGGGAGCCCATCGCAGCCCCCCTGCGCCTGCTCGTGAGTTCTCTCGACCTAGGCACCGATCCGGCGATCGCGTGGCAGACGATGGCCCAGGAGAAAGCCCTGTCACCCATAGCGCTCGCCGCTGCGCGGTCCAGCGAGAGCGGTGCCCCACTGAGTGATCTCCTACGCGATGCCGCGGGCGACATGCGCCGCGCGCAGCGCGCTCGCGCTGATGCTGCAGCGCGCGCCAGCGGCGTCAAGGCTGTGGGCCCGTTGGCCGCCTGCTTCCTCCCGGCATTCCTCCTGGTGGGGATCGTCCCGGTCGTAGTGTCCCTCGCGCTGCCCCTAACGACCGGTGGCCTCACCTAGTCGGCGACGTGCTCCTCGGGGCGTCGACCCACGGCGGCGGCTATCGCCACGACCGGGCAGGCGATGACGAAGCACCGGCTCCGGCCGCCAGTGAAATCTCGGTGAGGTGCTCGTCTGCGATGCGACACACCACGGAGTCGTCGGCCGACGCTGCTGGTGCGGCGCAGACACCCACCAGGGCAATGGCGCTCATCAGAGGAGCCACCTGCCGCTTGCCGCCACCCTAGGCACGCAACCGTCCCCAGGGCCGATCGCAGCGGTCCATCCACAGTCAGCAGTCGATCGCTCCCACTCCCCGTGCGTCGCGACGACGGTGAGCGCGTGCTCCATCGGAGCGCACGGCCCGGCCGTTCGCCGGATAAGGAGGCTCCATGCACTACCTCATTGCACGCACCCGGGTGCGCTCGCTTCAGCGACTCGCTCGTGAGGACGCCGGCATGACGACGGCCGAATACGCGGTCGGCACCGTCGCCGTGGCTGGCCTCGGCGGGCTCCTGATCAAGATCCTGACGAGCGAGGAGGCCCGCAATCTCATCTGGTCGCTCATCACCCGCGCCCTCTCGATCTTCGTCGGGGGCTAGTCATGCGGCTGCGGAGGACAGCTGACAGAGGAAGCGTTCTGCTGGAGACAGCCCTCGCCATCCCGATCCTCCTGGCCGTCACCGTCGCCCTGGTCTGGGTGGCGTCGCTGGGCGCGGCCTATATCCGTGCCCTTGACGTCGCCCAGACCGCGGCGCGACAGGCCGCCCGCGGGGTCACGATGCCGGCCCTCGAAGGAGTGAGCGTGTCTGTCGACGGCGGCCTCGTCCGCGCCGTCGTCGTCCAGCCGATGAGTGCCCCGCTGCCGATGCTCGGCGGGATGACCATCGACGTGACCGCGGAGGCCACGGCACTCATCGAATCCGTCACTGTGCCATGAGGGCAGATCGTGGTTCGGGCACCGTGCTCGGCATCGTCATGGTCACGCTGCTCCTGTTTGGCGGCTCGGCATGCTGGGCACTGGTCTCGGTGTCGACTGCGCGTCAGCGAGCCGCGATTGCCGCCGATCTTGTCGCGCTAGCGACAGCCCGAGCCGGGTGCCCGTGGGGCGGCGTCATCGCACGGGCCAACCACGTAAGTCTCGATGCGTGCGAATTCGTCGGGGACGACGCGGTCGTGCATGTCTCCGTGCACCCGGCCGGCACGCTCGGCCCCTGGTCGCTGCCCACGGTCAGCGCGTCATCTCGGGCGGGTCCGGCGTAGCGAGGAGCAGCGCATCGAGCATGCGCACGGCACCGGACTTGTCGAGGGGCTCGTTGCCGTTGCCGCACTTGGGTGACTGCACGCACGACGGGCAGCCTGAGTCGCACGAGCACTCGGCGATGGCGGCGCGGGTGGCGGCCAGCCATGCGGTGGCGGTCTCGAAGCCGCGATCGGCGAAGCCCGCCCCGCCCGGGTGGCCGTCGTAGACCATGACCGTGCAGCGACCCGTGTCGGGATGCAAGGGAGTGGAGACCCCGCCGATATCCCACCGATCGCAGGTGGCGACGAGGGGGAGCAAGCCTATTGACGCGTGCTCAGCTGCGTGCGCGGCACCGGCGACATCGAGGTCGCCGAGGGCGTGGATCTGCTCGTCGGAGAGCGTCCACCAGACTCCACGCGTGCGCAAGAGGCGCTCAGGGAGATGGAGGGGTTCCTCGCCGAGGATCTCTCCGGTGGAGTAGCGACGCTTGAGGTAGCCGACTACCCGCGATGTCACCTCGACCTCGCCGCGCGCGAGATGCGCATCGCCCCACGCGATGACCTCGTCGGTGGTCACGATCCGATAGTCGGCAACTTCGGTCGCCGTCGTGGAGTAGTCGACGGTCTCGCGCCCGACGAAGGCGACGGCCTCATCGAGATCAAGGGTGATCACCACATAGGTGTCTCCCTGATGGACGTAGACGGCACCGGAGTGCACGGTGGCGGGTGCGCGGGCGGCCTCGACGGTGCCAAGGAGTCGACCTGTGCCGTCTTCGACGAGCCGGATGGGTGTGCCGGCCTCCCCGCGCAGGTCGATGCGGTCGGCGGGCGATTCCTTGGAGGTCCAGAACCACCCTGTGCGACGCCGACGAAGCTGGCCCTCAGTCGCTAGCGCGTCGAGCAGCGGCACGGCCGTGGGGCCGAACCATGTGGTCGCGTCGTCCTCGGTGAGTGGCTGCTCCCTTGCGGCGGCAAGAAGGTGCGGGCCCAGCACGTGGGGGTTGGCCGGATCGAGCACGACAGTCTCGACAGGCTCATCGAAGATCACGCCCGGATGCTCAAGGACGTAGCGATCGAGCGGGTCCTCGCGCGCAATGAGCACTCCGAGGGCACCGCCTTGGCGACGTCCGGCGCGACCCCACTGCTGCCACAGCGATGCGCGAGTGCCAGGCCAACCGCACGTGAGCACAGCGTCGAGTCCGCTGATGTCGATGCCGAGCTCGAGGGCGTTGGTGGTGGCCAGGCCGGCAAGCCTGCCGTCGCGCAGGTCGGACTCGAGTGCACGCCGCTCCTCGGCGAGGTAGCCACCGCGATAGGCCGCGACGCGGTCGACTAGCTCGGCGTCGACCTCCTCGATGTCGTCTCGGGCCATCATGGCGACGGTCTCCGCCCCGCGGCGTGACCGGACGAAGGCGAGGGTGCGGACGTCGGAGCACACCAGGTCGGCCAGCAGGTCGGCGGTCTCGGCGATCGTCGAGCGGCGCGGCGTGCGCTGGCCGTGGTCGGCGATGCCGACAGCCTCGGCAGGCTCCCACAGGACGGCGGTGAGGGCGCCGTGGGGAGCGCCGTCGACGGTCACCGCGCGGACGGGCGACCCGATGAGTCGCTGTGCGGCACGCTCGGGGTCCGCCATGGTCGCCGATGCGCACAGCACAACGGGGTCCGCGCCGTAGTGCTGTGCGACGCGTTGCAGCCGGCGCAGTACGACGGCAACGTGAGATCCGAACATCCCGCGATAGTGATGGGCCTCGTCAAGGACGATGTAGCGCAGCCCACGCAGGAATCGTGACCACGCGGTGTGCCGGGGAAGCATCGAGCGATGCACGAGATCGGGGTTGCTGAAGACGTAGGACGCATGAGCGCGGACCCATGCGCGCTCGTCTGCCGGGGTGTCTCCGTCGTATGCGGCGGCCCGCAGGCCCGTGAGATCGAGGGACTCCAGGGCGCGCAACTGGTCGTGGGCCAGTGCCTTGGTGGGCGAGAGATAGAGCGCCGTCGCCGAGTCGTCATCGAGCAATTCGCTCAGCACCGGTAGCCACAGGGCAAGCGTCTTGCCCGATGCGGTGCCCGTGGCGACGATGACGGGCTGGCCGGACCGCGCGTGGTCGGCTGCCTCGGCCTGGTGCGACCACGGCTGGTCGATGCCCCGGCCCCTCAGCGCCGCGCGGAGCGGATCGGGCACCCAGTCGGGCCAGGGCACGGGGGCCCCGGGCCGCTCGGGCAGCCGCCGGACATGGCGGGCCTGCGGCCGGTCGAGGAGTCGTTGGTGGTCGGAGGGCATTGCCGTCATCCTCCCTCGCCCCCCTGACACCTGCGTAAGGCCCTTGCGTAGGATTCCGCGAAGTTTCGGATCGTTACACGGTCCATGGCCCATGCCTCGAGGAGACCCATGCCCAGCCCCCTGTCGATCGACCTCACTGGGACGAACTTCATCACGGTCGTCGTTGTCGCCGTGATCGCCGTTCTGGCGCTGCTCGTTGCCTTCGTGCTGGTGCGGGAGGTCCTCTCCGCTAGCGAGGGCACCGCGCGCATGAAGGAGATCGCCGCTGCGGTTCAGGAGGGCGCCGCCGCTTATCTCAACCGGCAGTTCAAGACCCTCGCGATCTTCGCGGTGATCGTCTTCTTCGTGCTCTTCCTGCTACCTGCCGAGACGATGAATGAGCGCATCGGTCGCAGCATCTTCTTCCTCGTGGGCGCTGTCTTCTCAGCGATCACCGGCTACATGGGCATGTGGCTCGCCGTACGCGGCAATGTGCGCGTAGCAGCCGCCGCAAACGAATCGGGCGAGCAGAAGGCCATGAAGATCGCGTTCCGCACAGGTGGCGTCGCCGGCATGTTCACCGTGGGCCTGGGCCTGCTCGGCGCGGCAATCGTCGTTCTTGTCTACAAGGGCGAGGCACCCAAGGTGCTCGAGGGCTTCGGCTTCGGCGCTGCCCTTCTCGCGATGTTCATGCGCGTGGGCGGTGGGATCTTCACCAAGGCTGCCGACGTCGGTGCCGACCTGGTCGGCAAGGTCGAGCAGGGCATCCCCGAGGACGACCCCCGTAATGCCGCCACCATCGCCGACAACGTCGGAGACAACGTCGGCGACTGTGCCGGCATGGCCGCCGACCTCTTCGAGTCCTACGCCGTGACCCTTGTCGCCGCCCTGATCCTGGGCAAGGCGGCCTTCGGCGAGCTGGGCCTGGTCCTTCCGCTGGTCATCCCCGCTATCGGCGTCATCACCGCGGTCATCGGCATCTTCGCCGTGTCCCCTCGCGCATCCGACCGCTCGGGCATGAGCGCCATCAACCGCGGCTTCTTCATCTCGGCGGTGATCTCCGCCCTACTCGTGCTGGCGGCCGTCTTCGTCTTCGTTCCCGGTTCCTGGGCCGACATCAGCTCGATCGGCGGCATCGCTGCCGAGACCCTCGCCGAGGGCACCCCGATTGACCCCCGCTGGTTCGTCCTCGGCTCGGTGCTCATCGGTATCGTGCTGGCCGCCCTGATCCAGCAGCTCACGGCGTACTTCACCGAGACCAATCGTCGTCCGGTCGACGACGTCGCCAAGAGTTCGCTGACGGGCCCGGCGACGGTCATCCTGTCGGGCATCTCGCTCGGCCTGGAGTCGGCCGTGTACTCCGCACTGCTCATCGGTGCCGCAGTCTACGCCGCCTATCTCCTCGGTGGCGGCGTGGTCGTGCTCGGCTTGTTCGCCATCGCACTGGCCGGCACCGGCCTACTCACCACGGTCGGCGTCATTGTGTCGATGGACACCTTCGGGCCGGTATCGGACAACGCCCAGGGCATCGCCGAGATGTCGGGCGACGTCGAGGGCGAGGGCGCCGCGGTGCTGACCCGCCTCGACGCCGTGGGCAACTCCACCAAGGCCATCACCAAGGGCATCGCGATCGCCACCGCCGTGCTGGCGGCCACCGCGCTCTTCGGCTCGTTCCGCGACGCCGTCGTGGGCGCCACGGCCTCGGCGGGCGAGGCGGCGGGAGCCTCGATCAAGAGCATCGCCGACCTGCTGCAGTACTCCGGCATCCTCGACGTGGCCAATCCGGCCAATCTCGTGGGCCTGATCATCGGCGCCTCGGTCGTGTTCCTCTTCTCCGGCCTTGCGATCAACGCCGTGTCGCGCGCGGCCGGCGCCGTGATCTTCGAGGTGCGCCGCCAGTTCCGCGAGCACCCCGGGATCATGGAGGGCACCGAGAAGCCCGAGTACGGCAAGGTCGTCGACATCGTCACGCGCGATTCGCTCCGCGAGCTCATCACGCCGGGCTTGCTCGCGGTGCTCACGCCCATCGCCGTCGGCTTCGGCCTCGGCGTGGGTGCTCTGGGCTCCTATCTCGCGGGCACAATCGCGACCGGCGTCCTGATGGCCGTGTTCCTGTCCAACTCCGGTGGCGCGTGGGACAACGCCAAGAAGTACGTCGAAGACGGCAACTTCGGCGGCAAGGGCTCGGAGGCACACTCCGCGACCGTCATCGGCGATACCGTGGGCGATCCGTTCAAGGACACCGCCGGTCCGGCTATCAACCCGCTGATCAAGGTGATGAACCTCGTGGCGCTGCTCATCGCGCCCGCGGTTGTCGCGATGTCGATCGGCGAGGGCGCCAACACGCTCCTGCGCTGGGCCATCGCGATCGGCGCTGCGCTCATCGTCATCGTCGCGGTCGTCATCTCCAAGCGCCGTCCCATTGCGGTCGGCGAGGAGCAGATGTCCTCGACCTCCTGAAGATCGTTCCTCTCCGCGGGACGCTCGCCCGCTCCTCACCCCCGTAGGGGGTGCGGGGCTTGGGTCATCGCTGGCCATTTGACAGGGGGGCCCCCCGACCCCGCACACTCCCCCGGCGGACCTCACCGCCGGGTGGGCGCGAAAGAAGTGGAGTTGTAAGTGGCATCGGAGCGCGTCCTGGTCATCGTCGAATCGCCGGCCAAGGCCAAGACGATCGCGGGCTACCTCAATCGCGCCGACGGCCGCACGTTTGAGGTCGAGGCCTCCATCGGGCACGTCCGTGACCTGGCCAGCAAGGCCTCCGAGCTGCCCGAGAAGCTCCGCAAGGAGGCGTGGGCGAAGTACGCCGTCGACACCGACGAGGGCTTCGTCCCCTACTACGTCGTACACGCCAACAAGAGGCAGGTCATCGCCGAGCTCAAACGCAAGCTCGCAAGGGCCGACGAACTCCTCCTCGCGACTGACGAAGACCGCGAGGGCGAAGCCATCGCCTGGCATCTGCTCGAAGTGCTCAAGCCCAAGGTACCCGTGCGCCGAATGGTCTTCAACGAGATCACCGAGCACGCCATCGCCGATGCACTCGACCAGACGCGCGAACTCGACATGAAGCTCGTCGACGCGCAGGAGACGCGCCGCATCGTCGACCGGCTCTACGGCTACCCGGTCTCCGAGGTGCTCTGGAAGAAAATCGGCAGCGAGGCCCGCTCGGCCGGTCGCGTGCAATCGGTCGCGGTGCGACTCGTCGTCGACCGCGAGCGCGAGCGCATTGCCTTCGTGTCGTCGTCGTACTGGGACCTCTCGGCCACCTTCGCCCCGGGATCCTTCAGCGCACGACTGGTGCAGGTCGAGGGTAAGCGGCTGGCCACGGGCAAGGACTTCACCGACCAGGGCCAGCTCTCCGCCAAGGACGACGTCATGGTGCTCGACGAGGCGGGCGCGACCGCCCTTGCCGCTGCCCTGACCGGTGCGTCCTACACGGTGCGCTCGGTCGTGGAGAAGCCCGGCAAGCGCAGCCCCTACGCGCCCTTCATGACCTCGACCCTGCAGCAGGAGGCATCGCGCCGCTTCCGCTGGAACGCCCAGCGGACCATGCGCGTGGCCCAGGGCCTCTACGAGCGCGGCTACATCACCTACATGCGCACCGACTCCACGACGCTGTCCGAGCAGGCCGTCAACGCCGCCCGCACCCAGGCGCGCGAGCTCTACGGCGCCGACCACGTCGCCGATGCCCCGCGTCGCTACGACCGCAAGGTCAAGAACGCCCAGGAGGCGCACGAGGCCATCCGCCCCGCGGGCGACTCGTTTCGCCTGCCCGCAAGCCTGAAGGGTCAGCTGAGCGCCGACGAGTTCGCGCTCTACGACGTCATCTGGAAGCGCACAGTCGCATCCCAGATGGCCGACGCCCGCATCGCCACGACCACGGTGCGCATCGGCGCCACCGCGTCGGACGGGCGCGACGTGGAGTTCACGGCATCCGGCACCGTCACCCTCTTTGCAGGATTCAAGGCGGCTTACGAGGACACACGCGAGGAGGAGTCCGACGACGAGAAGGAGCGCGTGCTGCCGGTGCTGAAGGAAGGGCACTTGGTCACGCTGCTTGGCCTGGAGCCCGACGGCCACTCAACCAACCCACCGGCGCGGTTCACCGAGGCGTCGCTGACGGCCAAGCTCGAGGAACTCGGCATCGGTCGCCCGTCCACCTACGCGGCCATCATGAGCACCATCGTCGACCGGGGCTATGTGTGGAAGAAGGGCTCGGCGCTCGTCCCGTCCTTCATTGCCTTTGCGGTGATCCGCCTGCTCGAGGAGCACTTCAGCGAACTCGTCGACTACGCCTTCACCGCCCGCATGGAAGAGGAGCTCGACTCCATCGCCAGTGGGGATTCCCACCGCAATCAGCGCCTGGAGACCTTCTGGCGCGGCGGTCACATGGACGGCGCTGAATTCCGCGGCGTGCTCGAACTCTGCGCCGATCTCGGTGCGATCGATGCTCGTGGGCTGTCGACGTTCCCGATCACGGGCACCGACGCCGTCGTGCGTGTCGGTCGCTACGGCGCGTTCGTCGAGCGCGGCGAGGATCGCGCGTCCATTCCCGAAGACGTGGCCCCCGACGAACTCGATGCGGCCAAGGCCGAGGAGTTGCTCTCGCAGCCCTCCGGGGAGCGCGAGTTGGGCACCGATCCCGAGACCGGGCGCCTCATCATCGCCCGAGCGGGTCGCTACGGCCCCTACGTTAGCGAGGTCCTCGAAGACGGTGCTCCAAAGTCGGCCAAGCCGCGCACGGGTTCGCTCTTCAAGACCATGTCGCTCGACACGGTCACGCTCCAGGACGCGCTTCGACTGATCTGGCTGCCACGGGTCGTCGGTGCGGATCCCGCCGATGGTGTCGAGATCACGGCGCAAAATGGCCGCTACGGTCCCTATCTGCTCAAGGGCACGGATTCTCGATCGCTGGCCTCGGAGGAGGCGATCTTCTCCACCACGCTCGACGAGGCGCTGGCGCTGCTCGCGCAGCCGAAGCAACGTCGGGGTGCGGCGTCCGCGCCTCCCCTGAAGGAACTCGGCAACGACCCGGTCAGTGAGCGCCCGGTGGTGTTGAAGGAGGGGCGCTTCGGGCCCTACGTCACCGATGGCGAGGTCAACGCCTCGCTGCGACGCGACGACGATCCCGAAACCATTACACCGGACCGCGCCTACGAACTCCTCGCCGATCGCCGTGCTCGAGGCCCGGTGACGAAGACGGCCAAGCGCTCACCGGCGAAGAAGGCCGCCAAGAAGGCCGCCAAGAAGGCCCCGAAGAAGACTGCGGCGAAGAAGAAGACCGCGGCGAAGAAGGCAGCTCCCGCCATGACCACGGGCGCGGTCATGGCGGCATCTCCACCGCCTGGTTTCTAGCCCTCCCCGCCGCTGCGCCGCCCAGTCACGTTCTGGGGGCTAGATGTGCAGATGAGGTGCACATTCCGCCCCGAGAACGCGACTGCCGTGGGCGCCGTAGGCTCGCGCTGTGATCGAAGGCCTCAATGCACCCGGGCTCTTCCTCGTCATCGAGGGTGGGGAGGGAGCCGGCAAGTCCACGCAGTCGGCGGCCCTTGCCGACTACCTGGTGGCTCGAGATCACCGCGTAGTGCGTACGCGCGAGCCGGGGGGCACCCCCGCCGCCGAAGCCATTCGCAGCATCCTCCTCGATCCGGCATACACCGGACTCGACGACCGTGCCGAGGCCCTGCTCTTCGCCGCTGCGCGCGGCGACCATGCCGCTCGCGTCATCCGCCCGGCCCTCGGGCGTGGCGACATCGTCATCAGCGATCGCTTCATGGACTCCTCGATCGCCTATCAGGGAGTCGGTCGAGATCTCGGGCTCGAGCGCGTGGCCGAAATCAGCCTCTGGGCGACCTCAGGGCTGCGTGCCGACCTGACGATCCTGCTCGACGTTGACCCGCAGATCGGACTGGCCCGTGTAGTCGGTCCTGATCGACTGGAGTCCGAGCCGCTCGAGTGGCACCGTCGAGTGCGGCAAGGCTTCCTCGACATCGCGGCTGCAGACCCCGGGCGCTACCTCGTGCTCGATGCCTCGCGCCCGGCCGAGGATCTCGCGGTGGAGATCGCCGTGGTGGTCGAGGGATTGGTGCAGGACCCCTGATGTCGGCGTGGGATGCGCTTGTGGGCCAGGACGCTGCCGTCAACGAGCTCTCTCGGGCGGCGCAGGCTGCTGCTCTCGGCACCAGGGCCGGACAGGGCATGACGCACGCCTGGCTCATCACCGGTCCGCCCGGCTCGGGCCGGTCGACAGCGGCCGCAGCCTTTGCCTCGGCGCTCCAGTGCCGCGATCTCGGGTGCGGCGCGTGCGCGATCTGCCGGGGCGCGCGCACGGGCACGCATCCCGATGTCGAGATCGTGCGCTCCGAGACCTTGAGCTACAGCACCGATGACGCACGCGAGCTCATCGCTCGGTCCTCGATAGTCCCGGCCGACGCACCCTGGCATGTCGTCATCGTCGAAGACGCGGATCGCTTCACGGATCAAGCGGCCAACGTCCTGCTGAAGGTCCTCGAGGAACCTCCACCCCACCTGGTGTGGATCCTCTGCGCTCCCAGTCCAGAAGGTGTCCTGCCGACCATCCGCTCGCGCGTACGCGCGGTGACCCTGCGAACGCCATCGACGTCGGAGGTGGCCGCCGCCCTGCAGGAGCGCTATGGAATCGACCCGACCATGGCCGCCTTCGCGGCCCGTGCATCGCAGGGCCACATTGGCCGAGCTCGGGCGCTCGCTACCGATGAGGGTGCCCGCCTTCGGCGACAGGAGATCCTGCGCATTCCGGGGGCGCTACGCGATCTCTCGGCCTGTTTCATTGCCGCGGGAGAGTTGCTGTCCTCCGCCATGGAGGATGCGGCAGCCCTCACGGACGTCCTCGATGCCGAAGAGGAAGAGGAGTTGCGTCGTGCCTGCGGTGAGGGAGCCGAGGGCGTGACCAAGGCACGCCTCGACAGGCTGAGCTCCAAGCCGCTCAAGGATCTGCAGAAGATGCAGAAGAGTCGCCGTACTCGCGCGATCCGCGACCAGGTAGATCGCGCTCTTGTCGATCTGCTGTCGTACTACCGCGATGTGCTGGTGCTTCAAATGGGTGGTGGCGTAGCCCTCGTGAACGATGAGACACGCACTCAGCTGCAGCAGGAAGCGGCTGCGAGCCCGGCCCCAGACACCGCCCGTCGGCTCGATGCGATCGAGCGGACGCGATTGGCCGTGCACGCCAACGGCGCTCTGCCCCTCGTCCTCGAGGGGCTCATGGTCGAACTGAAGGATCCGCTGGTCGCCGTTCGCTAGGGGTCGGGCCAGCCGAGTGACTCGGCGGTTCGCTGGAGTCCGTGCGTGTAGGCCGTCATGGCCTGCAGGGCCGGCCCGAGCACCTCGTCGGTAGAGCGCGCGATATCGGGTGCGGCCAGCATGGTCGCCGAGGCGGCCAGCAGTCGCTCGTATGTACCGCACCCGGCTGCCAACCGGTCGCGCACATCGACGGAGGCAACAGTCGCCGCCGCTTCGGCCTGCGTGCCAGACATTTCGCGACGAATGCGATCGAGGACGGCCAATCGATCAACGAGTCCGTGGAGTGGAGGCGCTGCCTCGGCGTCAGCACGACGCAACTCGTCGGCTGCCCCGGGATGAAGTTGCTGCATGGTGGTGATCACCTGAGCCAGTTGCAGGCGCAGCGCGTTGAGCCGCTGGGCCTCGCTTGCGCCGATGGCCGACGATGGCACCGGAGCCGGCGGAGGTGGCGGCACGGCGGGCCGCGGCTCGGGGGGAAGGGAGGATCGGGCGCGTTTGGACGTGATGGCGACGACCGCGCCAACCACCGCCGTGCCGATCCACATCCACGACGGGCCATAGACCGCCGTCTGCGACGTCGCCGCCTCGGCAATGACGTCGATCGCCCCGATGGTGCCGGCGACGCCTGCCACCGCGGTGCCGGCCGTGACCTGGGTCTGGAGCCGTCGATCGCGGCGCCGATACCGGTTGGTCTCGCGTCTGGCCTGGGTGGTCAGACGGTCATGCTCAGCCTGCAACTGACGGGCCTGGGGAGTGGGGCGCTGCGCGCGGGCGATCCGCCAGGCCTCGACCACATCGAGGCCGTGCGCGATGCCCGACTGCACCATGCGCGCGAACTTGTCGCTGTCCGACGTGGCCACGCGTCCACGGTACGCCGGGAGGCAACAGCAGGGGCAGCCACGTAGCCTCGGGGGGTGAAGGCTCGACGGATCGCGGCTACCGCAGCCGCCGTCATCTCACTCGCTGCCTGTTCCCCTCCGTGGGCCGCTGATGCGACTGCGACCCCGACTTTCGCCCCTCCCGTCCCCGATCTCGCGCGCTTCTACTCCCAAATCCTGGAGTGGGAGCCGTGTGGCGACGACGAATGCGCGCGTCTGCTGGTGCCGGTTGACTACGCCAAGCCCCAAGGCGTCACTTTCGAACTCGCGCTCCTTCGCGTGCCGGCGGCCGGTGATCGTCAGGGAGTGCTGGTCCTCGATCCAGGTGGCCCGGGAGGAAGTGGCACCGAATACGCAGCGGCACGCCAATACGTCGTCTCCGACGCGGTCCTGGACCGTTTCGACGTCGTTGGGTTCGACCCCAGGGGGGTGGGCGAGTCCTCTCCAGTGCAGTGCGGAACAGACGCCGATCTCGATGCGCTCGTCGCCTCCGACGGCACTCCGGATGCACCAAAGGAAGAGGCAGACAATGCGCGGCTGGCCGAGGGATTCGTCGCGGCCTGCACGGCGCCCGTGCCGGGTCTCCTCGAGCACATGTCGACGGCTGATGCCGCGCGCGACATGGATGTGCTGCGAGCTGCACTCGGCCAGTCGCGCCTCGATTACCTCGGGGTGTCCTACGGCACCCACCTAGGGGCCACCTACGCGGCCCTCTTCCCCCAAAACGTCGGACGATTCGTGCTCGACGGCCCACTCCCGGCCGAGTTGACGGCGGAGGAGGTGTCACTCGAACAGGCCCGAGGCTTCGAGGATGCGCTCATGCGGTTCATCGACGACTGCCTGGGTCAAGACGACTGCCCCTTTGCGGGGGATCGAGCGCGTGCTGTCACGCAGCTTCGTGGCTGGCTCGATGCCCTCGATTCTGAGCCCGCACCCACCGGCGACGATGCGCGACCTCTCACCGAGGGTGCCGCGACGTATGCCATCTTGATGATGCTCTACTCGCCGGAAACCGACTGGCCAAACCTGCGCCTAGCGCTGTCGGATTTGAGTCAGGGCGTGGGCATCACCCTCCAGCAACTGCTCGACTCGCGCATGCGGCGCGACACCAATGGCGTCTACGCCAATAACTCAAGTGAGGCGTTCTACGCGGTGTCATGCCTGGATCGCCCGGTGTCAGGCGGCGCTGAGTCGGCCCGCGAGCTCGCTGAAGTGTGGAAGGCCGAGTTGCCAGTGCTCGGCGAGTACTTCGCCTGGGGCAATCTGCCGTGTGCGACCTGGCCGGTGCCCGTCGTGCCCCCAACTCTGCCCACGTCGCCGCTACCGCCCATGCTCGTCGTAGCCACGACCCACGATCCCGCGACTCCGATCGCCTGGGGGCCGGTGCTTGTCGAGCAGTTGGGAAGCGCGACCCTTCTCGTGCGCGACGGAGACGGTCATACGGCGTACCGCGAGGGCTCTGATTGCATCGACGAGGCGATCGATGCCTTCCTGATCGACGGGGTCCTGCCCGGGCCAGGCACGGTGTGCACATAGCCTTCGCACATGACGGGTGAGATGCCGCAGGCTCCGCAGGTCGACCTGCGCTCCGATACCGTCACGCACCCGACCACCGCCATGCGCGAGGCGATGGCGTCGGCACCGGTTGGGGATGATGTCTTCGGTGACGATCCGACCGTTATCGCCCTAGAGCGACGGGCGGCCGCGCTTCTCGGCAAGGAAGCGGCCCTTTTCGTGCCGACCGGCACGATGGGCAACCTGGTCAGCCTCATGGCGCACGTGCCGCGCGGGGGCGAGGTCATCGCGCCCGCCGAATCCCATGTCTTCAATGATGAGGCCGCAAACTACGCGGTGGTCGTTGGTGCTGGCCTACGACCGATAGCGGAAACCGAAGACGGAACGCCACCCGTCCAGTCGGTTGTCGGCGCGATCCAGGATTCGACGGATCCCCACTGCCCGATCACCAGTCTCGTGGTGGTGGAAAACTGCCACGCCCACACGATGAGTCGGCCGATATCGCCGACCTACATGCGTGAACTGCGATCCTCGCTGATAGACGGTCTACCCATCCATGTCGACGGCGCGCGGCTCTTCAACGCGGCCGTCGCTCTGGGAATGCCCGTGAGCGACCTCGTGGCTGATGCCGACTCGGCGACCTTCTGCCTAAGCAAGGGCCTGGCCACCCCGGCGGGGAGTGTCGTGGTCGGTTCAAAAGCCTTCATCTGGCGTGCGCGACGCGCCCGCAAGCTCGTCGGGGGTGGCATGCGTCAAGCCGGCATCCTCGCCGCCGCGGGTCTCGTTGCGCTCGCCGACGGTCCTGACGGCACCGTTGCGCGGCTGGCCAATGACCACGCGATGGCGCGACGCCTTGCCGAAGGCCTCGCGCAGCAGGATGGCATCGTCAGCCCGGGTCACCTGGCGCAGCCGAGCGGTGCGTTGCTCGATCCGCAACGGGTCGTGACCAATTTCGTGCTCTTCGCGGTAGCCGGAGGTCTGACCCGACGGGCGGCCTACCTGCAGGCGTTACGAGATCATGGTGTCGGAATGGTGTCGTACCCTCACGGGCAGATTCGCGCGGTGACACACCTGGGCATCGGCGAGGCGGAGATCGATCGCGCGCTGGAGGCCAGTGCCAAGGCTCTCGCCGAGACGGCGTATCACTAAACGCTGAGGGCGATGGCTGCGCCCAGGGCCAGCGCGACGCCGAGCCCCTGCACGCGCGTCATGCGCTCCCTGAGCACCCAGTGCGCCAGTAGCAAAGTGGCCGCAGGGTAGAGGCAGCTGATGACCGCGACAACGACGAGCTCCCCAGACTGCGCGGCAAGCTGAAATAGCCCGTTGGCAAGGGCATCCACCATGCCGGTCATCACCGCCAGCCTCCAGGGGAACGGTCGCCATGACGCGGTGCCCTTGCGCGCTAGCAGCACCACGGCGACGACGACGAGGATGCCGGAGCCAACGGCGCGACCGAGGGTCGCGACCCATATGCCGGACGTCTCCGGAGCGACGCCCATGCCGGTCAGGTAGAGACCAATCAGCAGGCCGGCTGCGCCGGAGAGGATCAAGGCTTTCGGCGTCACTCGACGATGGGGGCCGGGCTCGCGACTGACCAGGATCACGGCTGCAATCGCAAGGATCATGCCGCCGACCGTCAGGGCGGTCACGGTCTCCCCGCGCAGGATCCCGACGACGACCGGCACCAGCGCGCCGCCCAGGGCGGTCAGCGGCGACACGATCCCCATCGGCCCGAGGGCAAGTGCCGCGTAGAGCGGGAACATCGCGGCCAGACCGAAAACGCCAACGAAGACGGACCAGCCGAGGACGCTGGCGTCGATCGTGCCGGGGATGACGGCCAGGGCCAGGATGATGAGGAGCACCATGCCCACCGGATAGGTCACGCAGATCACGCGGATCGCTCCCACGCGGCGTGTGGCCAGGCCCCCGGTGAAATCGGCCAGGCCCCAGCACAGGCTGGAGACGAGGGCAAGCAGCGGGCTCATGTGACCTCTTTCACGGGGTGTCGCCCACACTCTCAGATGCCGGATCGGTCGATGTGCTTGCTGCGCACCCCCGAGTGCAGTATGGCTAGACCATGAGCCAATCCTCTGAGCGCCCGATGTCGCAAGGGGGCGGTGCAGGGCTTGGGCGGCGCACCTTCCTCGGCCTCGCCGCGGGGGCTGCCGCGGCCGTGCTCACCCCCCGGGGTGCGAGTGCAGCGCCGTCCGGAGGTGCACGTCCGCGTTCGGCATGGCCGAGCCGCTCCCGCTGGCAGGAACTCCGTCGCCAGGTGGGCGAGCGGCTCATCCGGCCGCAGCAGCCGTGGGCCAGGCTCGCGCCCGATGCGGTTGTGCCGGCCAAGTTCCGCAACCCGTGGTACCTCGAGGAGCAGGCGGGTGCCACGCAATCCACAGGCATGTACAAGGCCTGGCAGTCGACGGCAAGTGAATACGCCGTGGCGGCCGAGAGCAGTGAAGACATCGTCGCCGCCGTGAACTTCGCGCGAGACAACGGCGTGCGCCTGGTCGTGAAGGGCACGGGTCACGACTACTACGGCCGGTCGTGCGGCCCGCGCAAGTCGCTCCTCATCTGGACCCACAACATGCGCAGGATCACGGTGCATGAGGAATTTCGGCCCCAGGGTGCACCGCCCGGCTTGCCAGCGGTCCCGGCGGTCACCACGACTGCGGGCAATCGCTGGCTGGAGGCGTATACGGCGGCTTCGTCATACGGATCTGAGAAGTACGACGGCCTCTATATCCAGGGCGGCGGCTGCACGAGCGTCGGCGCATGCGGCGGCTTCGCCCTCGGCGGGGGATTCGGCTCATTCAGCAAGCGTTTTGGAAGTGGCGCCGCAGGGGTCCTGGAGATCACGTTGGTGCTGGCGAGCGGCAAGGTGGCGGTGGCCAACGACTACCAGAACTCCGACCTCTTCTGGGCGCTGCGAGGCGGCGGCGGCGGCACCTTCGGCGTGGTCACGCACATGACGCTCCTGGCTCATCCGGAGCCGAGCATCTCGGGCTGGATCTCGGGGCCGATCACGGCCAAGTCCGACGCTGCCTTCGTCGAACTCCTGCAGCGCTATGTCGAATTCGCGGGTACCACGCTGATCGATCCCACGTGGGGCGAGGGCGTGATCCTCAATCCCGACTACGGCATGGCCCATGAGTTCGACAGGGGCCTTAACGTGATGCAGGTCGGATCGACCTTCCTCGACATCTCCGTGGAAGCGGCAGAGGCGGCCTGGGAGCCGTTCCTCGCCCCGTTGAAGGCGCGGCCCGACGACTTCACTGTCAGTGTCTCCTTCAGCCAGCAGACCTTCAAGAATCGATGGCATCCCACCACCAATGAGGCGATCTTCGACACGCGCCGCAACGCGCCGATGGGCTACTACTGGTGGAAGGGCAACGCATCGGAGGTGTCGGCCTACTGGGGCGCCTACGACGGGCGCGGTGTGCCGTGGACCATGACGCAGGGGGGCACTGCCAAGACGCTTGCCCAGGGTCTCTTCGACGCCTCGCGCACGTCGCTGATCCTGTGGCAGACCAACAAAGCCCTCTACGGCGAGCACCCCGAAGCCAAGGAGCGCGACCTCACCACCTCGATCAATCCGGCCGTCTTCGACAACGTTGCCTTCATCACCGTCGGGGCCTGGAAGCAGGGCAGGTACCCCGGTATCGCCGGCCATGAGCCCTCGAAGTCCGAGTCGCAGGCACAGTTCGATGGGGTGATGGCAGCGTCTGCACATGTTCACGAGGTGACCCCGGGTGGGGGGTCATATTCAAACGAGGGCAACTACTTCCAGGACAACTGGCAGCAGGAGTTCTGGGGCAGCAACTATGCGCGCCTGCTCAAGATCAAGAAGAAGTACGACCCCACCAACCTCTTCACCGTGCACAAGGGAGTGGGCAGCGAGGGCTACTAGCCGCTCTTACGTCGGAACTCGCGCTTGCCACCGGCCTTGCCGGACTTCTGCTGCTTCGCGCTGCCGCCCGACAGATGAGCCTCCGAGCCAAACCCGGATCGCTTCTTCTTCTGCTCGAGCGCGTGGCGGAACATCTCCTTGGGGTCGTCGGAATGGAACCTCTCGGGAGCTGGTTCGGGTTGCGGTACGGGGGGAGGGGCCGATGCCGACTCAGCAGCCTTCTTCGGCGCGGGCTTCTTCGCGGTCGCCTTCTTCGCCGACGTCGACTTCTCAGTCATGGCATCACCTTGTCACTAGGGCCGGGCCGGCTATGCGGCGCCGATCGAGATGAGGGCGATGGCGTAGGAGACGGGCAGTCCGAAGTCGTAGATCAGGATGATCGTGTTGCCGGGCGAAATTCTTCTTCTGCACCATCTCGCGGACGTGGTTGACGCCCGCGAGGACGAGGAAGATCGACTGAGCCACCGCGATTGGCAGCCATGCCACTGACGAACTCGTCGCGGCGATGATGCCGGCGATGCCGAACCCTAGCGATGCGAAGGCGATCTCGTACTGGAAGCCATTGGTCTGCCACCCGATGGACGCAGCGGTCTTCTTGGCAAACACGCTGTGCATGACGAAGCTCGCCAAGAACATGAATCCGCCCGGTAGGAACAGCAGCCAACGCATGGCTGAGTCCATGAAGACTTCCTCGGCCACTGCCCCGGGAGCCGCGACGTTGACAGCGGCGAGTATCCACGCGAGCACGAGGGTGAAGCCGGGAATGAAGATGCCCATGCGCGGAACCTAGCACCGTCCCTACGATGCGGACGTGAGGATACTCGTCGTGGGCGCGGGGATTGCGGGTCTTCTGACGGCGCGCGGGCTAGCCCGCGCAGGAGTCGACGTCACCGTCCTGGAGGCAGCGGCTCGGGTTGGTGGGCGCATCTACGCCGAAGAGATCGGCCAGGGCGTTTTCGATCTGGGCGGTCAGTGGATCGGCCCCTCCCAGCCGCGCATGACCGCATTGGCCGCCGAACTCAGCCTCGCGACGTTCCCGACATACGACACCGGCCGCAAGGTCCTCGACGTCGACGGCCGCATCTCGACCTACGCCGGCGCCGTCCCCTCGCTATCCCCGCTAAAGCTGGCCATCCTGCAGACGACCATCTGGCGCATCGATAGAGCGGCGCGTCGCGTGTACGCCCGGGACCCGTGGAATGCACCGGACGCGTCGAGCTTGGATGGCCGAACGCTCCAGGCGTGGATGGCCGCCACGGTGCCATCGCGACTCGTCCGCGATGTCATGACGACCGCGATCCGGGTGATATTCGGTGCCGAGCCACGAGACCTGAGCCTCCTGTTTGCGCTCTGGTACATCGGCCAGGGAGGGGGCATCTTGAGCCTGGTGGAGGTCCGCGATGCCGCGCAGGCCACGAGATTCGTGGACGGCGCGTTCGCGGTCCCGCAGCGACTCGCCGCAGGGCTCGGCGATGCCGTGCGACTGGATTCGCCGGTCGAGCGAGTCGATTGGACCCCCGATGGGGTGATCGCGTGCACGCCGCACGAGGAGCACCGGGCCGATCGCCTCGTCATCGCCACCCCGTCCAATATGACCTCGCTCATCCGCTTCGCCCCCGAACTACCCGCGTCGCGCCGCACACTGCAGCGACGCCTGCCGATGGGAGCAACCATCAAGTTCCACGCCCTCTACGAAAGGGCTTTCTGGCGCGAGGCCGGCCTCTCGGGTGAACTCGTGTGCACGTCCGGGCCGGTCTCCGTGGTCTTCGACAACACCAGCCACGATGGGCGGCAGCCCGCCCTCACCGGATTCTGCGTCGGCGCGGCCGCCCTTCGAGTTTCCGAGATGGCGGAGACAGAGCAGCGGCGTGTTTTCGAAGACGTGCTCGTCAGAGGATTCGGCGAGCAGGCGCGCTCGCACGTCGCCTTCCGCATCAAGGACTGGACCCTGGACCCCTGGGTGCGCGGTTGCCCCACTGGGATCATGCCTCCGGGGGTCCTAGGCACGCACGGCCCTGCCTTGCGTGCGCCCATCGGGCCCCTGCACTTCGCCGGCACGGAGACGGCCCGTGAATGGACGGGCTACATGGAGGGCGCGGCCGAGGCGGCGGAGCGCGTCGTGCAGGAGATTGTGGCCTAGGCAGTTCCCCGCCCAGCGTTGGCGCGCGGGTCGGGCGGGTGTCTAGAGATTGTCCTCGAGGGCACGTCGCATCACGCCTGCATCCAGATCACGTCCCGTCCACAGCCGAGCATTGGTCAGCGCCTGGTTGACGAGCATTCCCAGGCCCTGAAGCGGCTGCGCACCACGCTCCAGCGCCCGCTGCAGGAATTCCGTCTGCGGGGGATTGGCCACCACATCGGCCACCACGATTCCCGGGTGCACCGTGGCGAAGTCGACATCGGGGCTCTGCGTGCTCGGGTGGAAGCCGATCGATGTTGCATTGACGAGTACGTCGGTGCCGTCGGGCACGGCGTAGGCACCGGTCCACTCGGTGAACCCTGCGTTGGCGGCGGTTCGGTCGGAGACCAGGCAGGCCAGTGCCTGTCCACGCGACGGCGTGCGGTTGACGATCTCGACGGCGGCGGCGCCCGCCAGCGCCGACTCGACAGCGATGGCACGTGCTGCGCCGCCCGCGCCCAGGATCACGAAGCGCTTGCCGGCGGGGTCGAGGATGGTGCGCAGGGCGTTGACGAAGCCCTGACCGTCGGTGTTTTCGCCGGTGAGCCGACCGTCGTCGTTGATCACACAGTTGACGGCCCCGATGATCTCGGCGGAGGGTGCGAGTTCGTCGAGGTAGTCGAGAATCGCGATTTTGTGCGGAATCGAGCAGTTGAAGCCGAGCCAGCCCATCCCGATCGCGCCGCGCACGGCATCGCCTAGTCGTTCTGGTGGCACCTCGCAGTTGATGTAGCGGATGTCAAGCCCCGCGTGCACGTAGGCCGCCTCCATCACCGCCACCGTCGGGTTCTGGGCCGCTGAGGTGGCGAAGGAGCCGGTGAGGTCGGCAAGGAAACCGGGCATGGTGCCTCCTGGTGTCGTAACGTCCCAGACCCTAGTAGGCGAGGATGCGCACATGACGAGCATTGGATTCCTAGGAGTCGGCACCATCTCGGAGGCGGTCGTGCGCGCCATGTGCGCCAGGCCGGGCCGGGCCGATCGGATCCTGCTGTCACCTCGGTCGGCCGAGCGATCCCAGTCGTTGGCCGAGGAGTTCGACCAGTGTGTGGTCATGGAGACCAATCAGGAGGTGATCGACCACAGCGACATCGTGGTGCTCGGGATGCGCCCGCAGCAGCTCGACGAAGCGGTGGCCGCGCTTGAGTTTCGCCACGATCAGGTCATCGCCAGTTTCATCGCTGGCACTCCGCCCAGTGGACTGGCACCCCTGGTCGCGCCTGCCGCCACGATCTGCCAGTTGATCCCCCTGCCGCCGATCACGCTGCATAGGGGTCCGCTGGTGGTGTGCCCCGGGGTGCCCGAGGTGCTCGCTGCATTCGATGGGCTTGGAGACCTGATCGTGCTCGACGACGAGGCTCGCATCCGAGTGCTGAGTTGTGCGTCAGCCATCATGTCGACCTACTTCGAGCTGCAGAACCACGTCATCGACTGGATCACCGACCATGGCATCGACGAGGCGATTGCCTCGCGCTACATCCGTTCCGAACTCGATGGCCTCGCTGCAGTCGGGCAGGTGACCCCCGACTCGCAACGTCGCGACCTGCCCGGCGATTTCCAGACCAAGGGTGGGCTCAACGAGCGCGTGCGCGCGGTCCTGCTCGATCAAGGATGGTTTGACGCACTGCCCGGCGAACTCACGGAGATCTACGACAACGCGGTACTGCGCACCCCGGGGGGTCAATAACTGAAGGGCCACGCCTTGAAGTAGTTGCGCAATCGAAGCCAAAGTCCGTAGAGGCCACGTGGCTCGAGGATGAGGAACAGGATGATGAGTAGCCCGAAGATGATGGTTTGCAGTTCGAAGACGTTGAGGACGCCTCCCTCGCCAACGCCACCGAAGCCGGGGATGTAGGGCGTGATCGCATTGACGCCCTTGGGCAGCAGAACCACGAAGACAGCGCCCATGATCGAGCCGGAGATCGTGGCCAGTCCACCGATGAAGATGACGGCGAGGAAGTCGATCGACAGTAAGATGTTCCAGGTCTCGGGTGAGATACGGCCGATGACGATGGATAGCAGAGCACCAGAGACGCCGGCGTAGAAGGACGAGATCACAAACGCCAGCGTCTTGGTGCGCAGCAATGAAACGCCCATGACTTCGGCAGCGATATCGCGATCTCGGACCGCAGCGAAGGACCGCCCGAAGCGGGACCGTGCGAAGTTCTTGGCGGCGAAGGCCATGATCACGAAGATGATGAAGCAGGCCACATAGAAGATCGTGAAGCGATCAATGCGGTAGCCCAGGATCGTCTGGTTGGCGAAGAGGTCGAAGCCCAGGAAGACCGGGTCGGCAGGTGCGCGCCCCACGCCGGCGCCGCCGGTGATGGGCTTGGCCTCTTTGAAGATGTGCTCTCCGATGAAGACAAGGCCCAGGGTCAAGATGGCCAGGTAGAGCCCGCGCACGCGCATCGCGAGGGGTGCCAGCACCAGCGCGATCAGCGCGGGGACGAGGCCGGCCAGCGGAAGCCAGATGGCCATGTCCCAGCCCAGGCCGATGACGCCGCTGCGGGATTCGCCGCCGAGGACGGCCGCCGTATAGGCACCCACTCCCAGGAAGAACGCCTGGCCGAGGGAGACCTGCCCGGCATAGCCCGTGAGGAGGTTTAGGCCGATCCCCCCGATGGCAAAGATGAAGACTGTCGTGATCAGGGCGACCATGTCACGCTGCATGAAGAAGGGCAGCACGAGCATGACGAGGATGCCAACCAGCACCCAGTTGCGCTTGACGCGCGTGTTGAAAACTGCAGTCTCCTGGGCATAGCTCGTGAAGAGCTGCGGGCGACCGCGCGTGGTGCGGTGCGAGGATGCGGTGGCCTTACTCATACCCGCACCACCTCCCTAGTGCCGAAGAGGCCGTAGGGGCGCACCATCAGGACGATGATCATGATGATGTAAGGCACGATCACGTCGAAGTTGGCGCCGAGCCAGGGTGCGTAGATCGGCTGGTAGGTGCGGGTGATCGACTCGGCGATGCCGATGATGATGCCGGCCACGACCGACCCTTTAATGGAGTCGAGGCCGCCCAGGATGATCACCGGCAGCGCCTTCAGTGCGACTAGCGCCACGGTGGTCTCGATTCCCGAACTGCCAGCGGTCAGCAGGGCCCCGGCGAGAGCCGCCATCGCGGCGGCGATGCCCCAGGAGAGCCCGAACATGCGGCCGACGTTGATGCCCTGGGCCAGGCTCGTCTCCTGATCGAGTGCCGTCGCGCGCATGGCAAGGCCGGTGCGCGACCGCGCCAGGAACAGCCCCACGATCCCGATGGCAACCAGGGCGACGATAAAGCGTGCGATGTCGACCGTGAAGATCGTGGCGCCGAAAACAATCACGGTGTCGAGGCCGAAGGGATCGTTGACCGTCAGTAACTCAGAGCCGATCAGCCGGCCGCTGATGATGAGCAGGATGATGAAGATGCCCACCGTGACGGTCGCGGCGGAGAACGCCGGTCTACCCACCATGGGACGCAGAGCTACGCGCTCGATGATCATGCCGATGATCGCCATGATGGCCATTCCCAGTAGCACCGAGAGCCAGAAGGGCAGTCCGACGGCGTTGCCGAACGCTCCAGTGAAAAATGCGCCCAGGATCATGAGGGCGGGAGTGGCAAAGTTGATGACCCCGGTGGCCCGAAAGATGATGACGAAGGAGACGCCTAGCAGGGCGTAGAGGCCGCCGAGGCCTAGGCCGCGAACGAGCGACGAGATCAGCTCGTCCACCTCAGTTCTCCACCCGGCTGATGACGACGACATCGCTCTGGTCTCCGCCGGCGAGGCGATCGGTCCCGTCGTACATGTCGTCAATGAGTGGCCCAAAGGTCACCATGAGGGCCGAGCGCTTGACCTTCTGCGTCGCCGTCAGGTCGCCGTCCTCGTGGTCGAGTGCCTTGGTGATCATCCGGAACTTCCGGATGTTTTCGACGCGCGCGGTGCCCTCATTCACCTTGGCGATGATGCCCTGCACAAGCCGAAGAACCTCCTCGCGCTCCGACAGGTCGCGGTAGGTGGTGTAGGGGATCCGCTTGGCCTTAGCCCACTGGCCCACCGTGTCTTCCTCGATTCCGATGAGTGCGACGAGGTAGGGCCGCTGATCGCCGATGACAATGGCTTCGCGGATAAACGGCGATGACTTGATGGCGTTCTCCAGCTCGGAGGGAGAGATGTTCTTGCCGCCCGCCGTGATGATGATGTCCTTGATGCGATCGACGATCTTCAGATGAGTGCCCTCGACCCACTGACCCACGTCGCCGGTGTGCAGCCACCCCTCCGCATCGAGCGTGTCTGCGGTGGCGTCTGGTCGATTCCAGTAGCCGGCAAAGGACCCCGGGTGCCGGGTGAGGATCTCGCCAGTCTGCTCGTCGAGGAGGATCTCGACTCCGGGGTGCGGTTCGCCGACGGTGCCGAGCTTGATGCGGCCGCGTCGGTTGCTGGTCGCGACGGCGCTGTTCTCGGTCATGCCGTAGAGCTCGTGGATCGGGACGCCCATCATGAAGAAGAAGTAGAGGACCTCGGGGGCGATGGGGGCGGCGGCCGAGGCGGCGGCGCGGACCTTGCGCAGGCCGATGCGGTCTCGCATGGCCCGGTAGAGGAAGACGTAGCCGACGCCGTAGCGGATGCGGCTCCACGCGGTGTGGCGCCCGCCGTTGGCCAGCATGCTCTGGGCGATGCCGTTGCCCACCTTCATCCAGATGCCGTAGTTGAGTCGCTTGATCCGGGAGGCCGCTGCCATGCGCACCTCGATTGCGGCCTTGAGCTTCTCCCAGATGCGGGGCACGGCGAAGAAGAGCGTGGGCTGCACCTCGCGCAGGTTGGCGACCACGGTGTCGATCGACTCAGCAAAGTGGACCACGGCGCCTGATACGGCATTGGTCCATGTGGTCACAGCGCGCTCGGCGACGTGGCAGAGCGGGAGGTAGGACAGGATCACGTCGCCGGTGTTGGGCGGAGGCTCGTAAAGCCCGCCCCCGTCGACGATCACATTGCTGGCGAACTCGACGTTGGCATTGGTGAGCATCGCTCCCTTGGGCGGCCCGGTTGTGCCCGACGTATAGACCAGCGTGACCACGTCGTCGGGCTGGGTCTCGGCCGCGCGCCGGTCGAGTGCGTCGGGGAATGCCTCGCGATGTGCCGCGCCACGGGCCAGGAAGTCCTCCCAGCTCATCAGCTTTGGGTGGTCGATGCTGGCAACGCCGCGGCTCTCGAGGAAGACGATGTGCTCGAGCGCCGGGCAGCGTGACTCGACGGCGAGTGCCTTGTCGACCTGCTCCTGGTCTTCGGCAATGAGGATGCGCGATCCGGAGTCGGCCAACAGGTATTCGACCTCGGCGGACGGATTGGTGGGGTAGAGACCGACCGTGATGCCGCGGACGGCGATGGTGCCCAGGTCGGTGAAGAGCCATTCGGGCCTGTTCTCGGAGTGGATCGCCACGCGGTCGCCAGGCTCGATGCCGAGACCCAGGAGCGCATGTCCGACGAGGGAGACGTTGTCGGCATAGTCCGACCAGGTGATGTCGCGCCATACGCCGAGGCGCTTGGCGCGCATTGCGACGCCGTCGCCCATGCTGGCCGCACTTCCGCGCACCTGCTTGGCCAGCGTCCACGTGCGTACGCCGGACTCAGCGATTGCGGTCATGTCAACTCCTTCGTAGTTTCACTGAGGTCTTCCCCGAGGTAGGCGCGGATGACCTTGGGGTCTCCCTGCACCTCCGCCGGAGTGCCCAGGGCGATGCGCTCGCCGAAGTCGAGCACGAGGATCCGGTCGGCCAGGTCCATCACCAGGCCCATGTCGTGCTCCACGAGGATCATCGAGATCCCCATCTCCGCCCGCACGTCGAGGATGAAACGGGCCATGTCTTCGGTCTCCTCGACGTTCATCCCCGCGACGGGCTCATCAAGCAGGAGCAGCTTGGGGTCCATGGCCAGCGCGCGGCCGAATTCGACCCGCTTCTTCGCGCCGTAGGGGAGCATGCCGACGGGGAACGCGCGGTAGGCCTCAAGGTCGAGGAAGTCGATCAGCCCCTCCACCACCTCGCGGTTTGCGGTCTCCTGGCGCCGGGTCTTTGGGGAGTAGACGAGGGCAGAGAGCACCGAATAGGCGAGGTGCTGCGTGCGACCGAGCATCAGGTTGTCGACCACCGTCAGGTTGTCGAAGAGCTCGATGTTCTGAAACATGCGGGCCACGCCGATGCGAGCGATGTACTCGGGAGACTGGCCGATTAGCTCCTCGCCCAGGAACGTGATGCTGCCCTTCTGTGGGCGGTAGACGCCGGAGATGCAGTTGAAGATTGAGGTCTTGCCCGCGCCGTTGGGACCGATGACCGCAAAGAGTTCGCCGATGTTGACGTAGAAGCTCACGTCGTGCACTGCCCGGGTGCCACCAAACGAGAGGGATATCCCGTCTAGGGAGATGACGGTGGATTCGTGACTCAGCTCAACCACCTCTTCCGGCGTCGGTACTGCTTCACGTCGCGCAGTGACCCGCGCTCGTTGCCGTGCAGGCCCAGGTAGAACTCCCGGACGTCGTCGTCCTCGCGAAGCTGGGCTGCCGGCTTGTCCATCACGATTCGCCCCGTCTCGAGGACGTAGCCATGGGTAGCGACCGACAGTGCCATGGCCGCGTTCTGCTCGACTAACAGGACCGACGTCCCGGCCTCGTTGATCTGCACGATGAGGTCGCGCAACTGCTGGACGATCTTGGGAGCGACACCCAGGGACGGCTCGTCGAGCAGCAGGTAGGACGGCTGCGCCATGAGCGCACGGCCGATCGCAAGCATCTGCTGCTCACCCCCCGAGAGGTAGCCGGCAACCTGCTTGCGGCGTTCGGCGAGGACAGGGAACCTCTCGTAGCTGCGCTCGAGTCCCTCGGAGATCTGCTGGCGTGACGCGGTATAACCACCCGCGCGGAGGTTCTCTTCGACGGTGAATTCGCGGAAGATTCGACGACCTTCCATGACCTGACCGACGCCGGCCGAAACGATCTGCGGTGCGGACAGTGAGTTGAGTTCGGTGCCGTTGAGCGTCACGCGGCCCTTGGTGATGCGGCCGCGATGCACGTCGAGCAGGCCGGTGATCGCTCGCAGCACTGTTGTCTTACCGGCGCCATTGGGCCCCAGCAGGGCAACGATCGAACCCTGTGGAGCCTGCAGGCTCACCCCCTTGAGGACGAGGATCACGTCTTCGTAGACAACCTCAAGGTTTTCCACGGCGAGCACGGGTGCCCCCTCCAGGTCGTCGCGGAGCCGCCCCCCGGCCGGGGGGCACCGCTATCATGGCGGGATCTACCTGGCGCCGCGATCAGATCCCTGGCACAGTGTGGAGGCTGGTCGCCCGCGCGGCCCGGGCGGGTATTCCGCCCGTCGGCATGTCCTCGACAGGGGAGGGTTTGTGAAGGCTCGTAGCACGACCACGGTGGCGGCAGCGCTGGGCGCCGCGGCGCTGGTGTTAACCGCATGCGGCGGAGGCGGCAGCAGCACCCCCTCTGCGTCGGTATCGTCAAGCGACGCGGGCCCCAACCCGCGAGAGGGCATCGTCTTCGACATCGGCGTCACCGACGAGCCGTGCCCGGAGGCCATCAACCCTGAGAACGGCTGCATCTATCTCGGTGTCCTTTCCGACCTGACCGAAGGCCCGTTCGCTCCGCTGGCGACCCAGGTGGTCACCGGCCAGCAGGACTTCTGGAAAGACGTCAACGAGCGCGGTGGCATCTCGGGCTTCGACGTCAACATGGCAGCCAACACGCGCGACAATAAATACGACCCGGCAGTGCACAGCCAGGAGTACCGCGCTATCGAGCCCAACGTCCTTGCGCTAGCCCAGACGCTGGGCACGCCGCAGACACAGGCGATCCTGCCTGACATGGAGGCCGACAACGTCATCGGAGTCCCGGCTTCATGGTGGTCCGGCTGGCAGTTCCCCGAGACCGACGGCGGCGTCATCCTCGAGTCGGGTGCGTCTTACTGCATAGCCGCCATGGGCGGCCTCGACTGGTGGGTCGAAAACAAGACGCCCATCACCAAACTCATCGCGGTGGGCTACCCCGGTGACTACGGCGGCGACTACGCCGCGGGTGCTGAGAAGTGGGCCACCGCTAACGGGGTCGAGTTCGCGGGCACCGTCGAGACTGCTCCCAACGCCACGGCTGGCAATCAGGACGCCGCAGTGTCCGCAGTCCTTGATTCGGGCGCAGACGTGGTAGCCATCGGCGTCGGCCCAGGCGAAGCGGCAGAGATCATCGGCAAGGCCGTGGCCTCCGGGTTCAAGGGACAGTTCCTCGGTGCAGCACCGACCTGGAACCCGCTGCTCCTGCAGACGGCGGCCGCTCCCGCGCTCCTCAAGACCTACACCAACGTCGGCACGACCGGCACCTTCGGAACTCCGTCCGCAGCGATGGACGCGATGAAGGCCCAGCTGGGCGAGGGGATCCTCCCGGCTAACGATGGCTACACCTACGGCTGGGTGTGGCAGTACCCACTCAAGGCCGCGCTGGAGAAGGCAGCGGCCGACGGTGACCTGACCCGTGAGGGCCTGGTCGCGGCTGTCCAGGGTGGTGTCGAGGTCGACTACGAGGGCGCTCTGCCGAACTCCCTCGTCGGTGGTCCGCCCGCGGACGTCGACCGCTCCGTGTCGATCAACATCCCGTCCGAAGAAGGCGCCCTCGGCGTCGAGACGCTGCTGATGGGCTACGTCGGCAAGACGGCGCAGGCTTTTGACTACTCCGCACCCTGCTCGGGTAACTGACCGACGATGCATGAGCGAAGGGCCCCGGGGTGACCGGGGCCCTTCGCCCTTGCGGCCGCCATACGGGCTGCGGCCCCGACCGCGCGGCACCTACTCTGATCAGGTGGCCGAGAAGCGCGCACTCGTCTTGGGCGCCAGCGGACAGGACGGTCCTTGGGTCGCTCAAGAACTCCACGACGCCGGCTATGTCGTGCACGGCACCTACCTGACCACCGAGCCCGACAGTCCGGCGCTGGCTGGACGCATCGCCATTGATCTCGCGGACCCGCACACGCGCGCGCACGGATTGATCGAGTCCACACAGCCCTCGATTGTCGTCTTCCTTGCCGGGCGCAGCTCGGTGTCCGGGTCCTGGGTCGATCCCGCTGCCACGATGGCAGCAAATCTCTCCGGCTATGCGCGGATCCTCGAAGCAGTCCGTGACGTCGACCCGTCCATCCGCGTCCTACACGCGTCCAGCTCGGAGATGTTTGGCGACGCGGGCGATGTCATCGACGAGTTCACGCCCATGCGGCCCAACTCCCCCTAGGCCGAGTCAAAGGCGCAGGCACATGTGCTCGGTTGCCGCTATCGCGACGAGTTCGGTCTCAACGTCGCCAATGCCATCCTTAGCAATCACGAATCCGTCCGGCGCCCCTTGCCCTACGTCTTCCGCCGAATCTCGGCTGGTGTGGCCGCACTGGCGTGCGGCCTGGCCGCGGAGTTGGCCCTCGGCGACCTCAGCGTCATACGCGACTGGGGGCACGCACCGGAGTACGCACGGGCCATGACCCTCATCGCCAACGCTCCTGACGCGGGCGACTTCGTCGTGGCGACGGGCGTCAGTGTCAGCCTGCGCGATGTCGTCGAGGCAGCTCTCGCCACCGCGGGCCTTGAGGACCGGTGGGACCTCATCCGCCTCGATCCCGCCCTGGCGCGGAGCGGATCGTCGTATGCCGTGAGAGCGAATCCCAGCCGCATTGGGCAGTCGCTCGGCTGGAAGTCTTCGGATTCGGCCGTCGACGTCATCGCCACCATGGTGCGGCACGATCTTGAAGTCGTTGCCCTCTCGCTCCCGAGTGCGAGTGAGGCTGGCTCGCCTTAGCGTCAAGGCATGGAGGTGCTCGAGCAGGGTCGCCCCGACGAGAGGGCGCGTCCGTCGCGCCGACCTCTCGTCGCAGCGCTGGTCGGCCTTATCGCCCTGGGCATCGTGGCCAGCGCGGTCATCACGGGTTGGCGCTGGTGGTCGCAGCAAGCTCCGCGGTCCTACGGGCTGGAGATCTCGGCCGTCGAGGTGATCGGCCGAGCGAGCCTGACGGTCGAGGATGGCGACTCCGGGTGGGTGGGAGGACTGGGCACGCCAGGGGGCGCGGTTGCTCCGGCCGTGTGGGCGCGCCTGACGGTCGAAGGCGATCCGCGCGCCAGCGCTCTCGTCAGTCCAGCTCCCGCCTCGCCCGAGGTGATCGTGTCGGCCGTCGTGCCCACGGCGATCCCCGCAGGGCAGACCGTCAACGCGGATGTCGTCCTTGCCCCCTCGGACTGCCTGACCGCCGGTGCTTCACCAAGGGAACTCCTGGTGACCAGTGAGGGCACCGTGGTGCCCATCGCCGAGTCAGTGCGCGATGAGGTGGCTCAGTTGATGGTGAGGCTGTGCTCGGCTGGGGGGCAGGCCCCCGTGTTAGAGCCGACCTCAGCGCTCATCGATGTCTTCTTTCGTGATCGCACACTCGTGATTACCGCTGATGTGCAAAGCCGCGCCGAGCGTGTTGTGCTGACTCCCCTCGACGGCACGGCACTGCGCGGACTCGGCGCCCAGGATCTAGACCCGCCGGGCGACCGTTCGGTACGCCTGCGCTGGCTGATCTCCCCGGGAGAGATGAGCCCTAACACGTCACTGACCGGACGAGTTCAGGCCTACTCGATCATCGATGGCACGGCGTTCCCATGGATCCTCGTCGTACCGATTTCGCGAGATGTAGCGGTGCGGACCTCCACGGCGTCGCTCATGCCCCCGCGCAATGACGGGGTCGACCTCGCGGAAGTCGCGCCCCGACCGAGCAACTAGTGAGCGCGCCTACGACGTATAGGTCTTGGAGGTGCTGCTATCGGCGTCGTCGGTTCCTTTGAACGCTGCCTTGAACTTCGTGCCGGCCGGATAGGTTTCCTTGATCTTCACCGTGAAGCTGCCGTCCTTCTCGGCCTCGCCGGAGGCCATCAACTTCCAGGAGCCACCTCGCTTCTTCACCTTGATATCGACGGTGCCCCCCTTCACTGCCTTGACTGATCCGGATGCGACGGTGACGGTGCCGGTGACCTTCGTCTTGCCGGAGGATGTCTCCTTGACCTTGGTGATAAGGGTCTCGGTGCTGACGAGGGCGGCGTCAGCGGCATCGATCACGGCCTGGCCGATGTCGCCGTTGGACATCCACTTCGCCTGACCACTTGCAACGACGTCGTCGTAGACGTTGAACACATCATCGACAAACGCATCGTCGGGTATGGTGCCGATGCTCCAGGTCAGTGACAGCACCGCCACGCGATCAGGGTCCCTGGCATCGAGGTATTCCTGCAGCGTGTCCTCGATGTAGGGGATATCAGCGGAGTTGCCCGCGCACCGCTCTCCCTCCGCCTCTGCCTTGCATGGAGCGGTGCTGCCGGAGTCGCCAATGATGAATACGAGTCCAGACTCCTTCGGGATGATGAAGTCCGAGCTGCTGTCGATGAAGTAGGGATGCACGATGAGGTCTTGGTTGACCTTGAGCTGTCCGTGGCAGACCGAGGGAGTGGTGCATCCGGACAGATCCCAGTCAGATGGAACAACGTCCTCATCAAGGGACAGGGCGCAGTACTCCACTGGACCGTTGTTGGACTGGTAGCCAGCTGCGATGACGGCCTCTACCCACGGCCCCCTAGAGCACACACCTGAGACATGGCGTAGGTCGACGCCAAGGGGCTCCGCCTTTGCGCGCTGTCGTTCGAGGTCCTCGACCATCTCCTCCAGCGTCGGATCCCCTTGCCCACCGACATCGGCGTGCACGGCAGTGCCGTGCCCCATGCTCTTGAGCTCGTCGATGACGGTGCTGTCCCACTTCACCACCGCGTCGAGGAACACCTCACTGAATTCCATAGTCAAGATCGCCCCGTGGTCAGCCGCGATTTCCGCAAAGGAGGTGATCGCTTCCACATGCCGGTCAAATTGGTCCTCATCACGAGCCTCCTGTTGGAAGCCCTCGACATGGATCGACATCCCCAGCAGCAGTGGATTGTCGGCGCGTGGCGACGCGTGCGGAGCCCACTCGGTGATGGGAGCCGACTGGGCCACAGGCGTCCCGACGGCCCAGGCGGTGAGGATGAGCAGGAGAGCGGATAGCGGCTCCATGGGCCCATCCTGGCACCGGGGCAGGGCTCGTTGCGTGCTAATACGGCGGGTTCCGCAGTGACCTCCACCCCGCTCGGCGAGGGCTCCCTGGCAGACTGCCCCCGTGGCCAGCCCCGTTCGCGATCCGCTGGTGGTCTGCGCCGGGATTCTTGTGTCCGATCTGTTTGTGCCTCCCCTGGAGGGAATCCCACGGCCCGGTCAAGTCGCCTCAATCTCAGCGCCCCTCTATCAATCGGGTGGTTGTGCGGCCAACACCGGAATCGATCTCGCCGACCTCGGCGTAAGTGTGCGCGTGGGTGGACGCGTCGGTGACGATGTGCTGGGCCAGCAGGTAATCGAGGAACTCGCATCTCACGGCGTGGATACCTCCGGCATCTCCCGGAGTGCAACCAGTGCCACCTCGCAGACGGTCGTGCTTTGCATTCCCGGCGACGATCGTCGCTTCATGCACTACGTCGGAGCCAACGCTGAATATACGGCCGCGGAGGTGGCGGCGGGAGCCGAGGGCGCAGACATCCTGGTGATTGGCGGATTCCTGCTTATGCCAAGCCTAGATCCCGGTGAGCTGATCCCAGTGCTGCAGAGCGCCCGATCGAGCGGCGCTCGCATCCTCCTTGACGTGGTCATTCCGTTGGGCGAGAACGGCCTTGACGAACTCGTGAGCCCGCTCGTGAGGCATATTGACGGCTTCCTGCCTAATCACGATGAGGCAGCGGTGCTCACCGGAGAGAGCGATCCCGTGCGTCAGGCCAAGGCCCTGCTGGAGTGGGGCTGCCCGTGGGTTGTCATCACCTGCGGCTCCGACGGCGCGGTCTATGCCGACGATGCCGAAGTCATCCGCGTGAGCCCTCTTCCTATCGACTACGTCGACGGATCTGGCGCGGGCGATGCGTTTACCGCCGGTATCGTCGTCGGTTTGATGCGCGAATGGCCATTCGACGACACGTTGCGCTACGCCGCCGCTCTCGGAGCGTCCGTTTGCCGAGGCCTGGGATGCCACTCCACTCTCTTCAGCGATGTCGAGGCCCGCGAGCACATGTCGCGCGTGCAATTGACCCGTGAGACTCGTGGTGAGTAGGGATCGCACATGCCCCTGATGCCGCTTCCCCGGCTGCTCGATGACGCCCGGCGCCATGGCTACGCCCTCGGCTACTTCGAGAGCTGGGACAGTTACTCGCTCGAAGCGGTCCTCGACGCACGTCGAAGCGGAGCCGACGGTCGATCCGCTCGCCACGCCCAGTCGCTTGGACCGTGGCGTCTTCACGGCTTGGCACGAGATCGTGCCGCATGCCGGCGACCAGCACACCATCTATCCCGACACCCTGCACTGGTTCCAGGCCGGGCCGGAGGGGGCAATCGTCACGGAGTTCTCCACGCGGAGCACTGACGAATTCGACGTCTTCACCGATCCCGATATCCGCCGGGTGACGGTCGTCACCGACTCATAGACTGCACGCGTGGTTTCACGGGAGGCCTCATGGAGATAAGACTCAACGACGCCTATGCACTGACAACGCCCGAAGAGGCGCGCGAGTTCTATGCGCGATGGGCCGCGACCTACGAGTCCGAGTTCGTCGCCACGGCCGGCTACCTCCATCCCCGCGTGATCGCCGAGCTATTCCATGCGTCGGTGCCTGAAGTTGCCACGGCCGTGGATGCCGGTGCGGGCACGGGACTGGTCGGTTCCAACCTATGCGCCCTGCGACCTTCGCTCGCCCTCGATGGCATCGACCTCTCCGCCGAGATGCTCGAGGTCGCCGAGGCAAAGGGCGTCTACCGCAATCTCTACGAGCGCGATCTCATGCAGCCCGTCCTCGACACCGATGCGCCGTACGACGCGCTGATCAGCATCGGCCTATTCACGCATGGTCATCTGGGTCCGGAGGCCCTCACTAACCTGCTTCCCCTGGTGAGACCGGGCGGCTACGTGGTGATGGGAGCCAATGAGAGCCACTTCCTTGATCGTGGATTCGAAGACGCACTGACCTCACGAGGAGTCACGGATCTCGAGATGCGTCGCGTGCGCGTCTACGACGAGGGCAGCGAATACCGGGACTCCCTCAACGTGGTGTCAACGTTTCGCGTGCCGGGCTAGGGGTCCGGTGGCCATGAGTCCACCCAATGGCCCACGGCCGCGCGCGGCTTCCTCGCGACCGACCGAAGGGTGGAGGAGTCACGAAAGGGAGCGGTGGGAGCTGAGACTACCTTCGGGCTCCTGACCTTCGATCAGGTTGTGGGCGCACAATATCGTGAGGGGAATCGGAGCCGCCTCGGGGATTTGAACCGCGGACCTACGCATTACGAGTGCGTTGAAGGAGTCTCCTGGGGTGGTTCTGCGTGATTGTCTGTGAGGGATCTGTGGTTGCCAGTGTCACCGACTACCAGGGACTGACCTGGCCAAGGTTGTCAGGATGTTTTCAGCGGAATCCACGTAGCGAGCGGGGCCCGGGCCAGACAACTTCATAGCTCATTGATGATTTGCTCGCGAATGCTCTCGTCCAACCAGTCCCCAGCGCCTCCCTGAGGTAGCGGACGAGGGACGCCTTCAGGTTCTGGCCTGAGTGGCCTTGAGGTCGTCCTCATCGTCATCGCGATACCCCGCGGCCTGGTCAGGCGCCGATGTCCCGTGCGTGTTTGACGTCTGCGCCAGGATCCGCCTGCACGGGGGGCGTCTGAGCGGGCTTGCCCCACACCAGCCATGCGGCGGCGGCCACAGATGGGACGGAGGCTAGGGGTGTTGCCACGAAAACAACGGGCAGTACTGCCAGGGCGACCACCCAGGCCCACACGGAGTACTTCACCGGTCCACGCTGCTGAGTTCGTCCGATCCCCAGGAGCGGCACACCGACGTACCAGGTCGGCGCTGCCAGGATCGTCCAATAGAGAAGGATCCCGAAGAAGGCAATACCGTACGTCCTCTCCGCAGTGAGGGCCCTGATCGAATCGACACCTGCAGAGACCGTGACGAGCACCGAAATCCCGGTAAGGATCGCTCCGGCGATGACGAGGCCTCGCCCTGGTCTTTGTGGCCGGTCGGACATTTGCCAGCCCTTCGCGTCACCCACAGACCGCGCATCCATGAGGCAGCCAGTATGGCACGAGGGGCACTGTGCCCGCGCGGAACGCGCCAACAACTCATTGAGATCACCGCTGCGGCGAAAGCCCTTACGGAAGGGCGGGGTGGCACTAGGCTCCGGAGCATTGGGCGCGCCGGACGCCATGACCAGGGAGTTCGCATGAGTTTTAGCCAGGCCATCACGACCGTCTTCAAGAACTACGTGAACTTCCGTGGTCGGGCGAGCCGCTCGGAGTTCTGGTGGTTCTACCTGTTCATGGTCATTGTGTCCACGGTGCTCTACACCATCTCGATGGTGGGCATCTCCACGAGCGCGGACCCCCAGAGGTGGGGCGCACTCGCTCAGGTCGGGATCATCGCCACGCTCGTGTGGTTCCTGGTGACCATACTTCCGGTCAGCGCCGTATGGTTCAGACGTCTGCACGACTCCGGCAAGTCCGGGTGGTGGTATCTGCTGACCATCGCCAGCGGCGTTCTCGGCTTCGTCCTCTTCGCCCTTTCGGCGCTGCAGAATCAGGTCCTGTTTGCCGCGGGGGCCGTGTTCGGTTTGCTCTCAGGCATCGGCGGCATCGTCCTACTGGTCTTCGCCCTGCTCCCCGGCACGCGCGGACCCAACCGCTTCGGTGAGTGACGTGCGAGCGCATAGCGGCTGCCCTCCGGATGGAGTCGGTACCGCGATTGATGGCACCGACGATGGGCTGCACCCAACTCAGCCTGACCGACGCGAGGAATGACAAAGGGAATCTTCACCACCACCCCAGGCGCATCCGGCTACTAGTTCGAGGTCGTCGTCGGTGAGTACCTCACGGGCGGGGATGGTGAGGTGGATCTGGGTGAGCGACCCTTCGTGGAGCACGATCTGCACGGTGTCGATACCGCGTAAAGAATCAGCCGAAACCACATGAAATCTACGGAGCCGCCTCGGGGATTTGAACCCCGGACCTACGCATTACGAGTGCGTTGCTCTACCCCTGAGCTAAGGCGGCGTGCCCGGGACCATTCCGTCCGCTGAGCGAAGAAAGCATAGAGGGCAGCTTTGACCGAGCGCTCACCCGCTAGGCCAAGCGCTCCTAGCCGGCGAGTCAGCCGAGGCCGCTCAATTTCGAGCGGGTGAAGACGAAGGCTCCGCCACAAAGTGCCGCCAGGAGCCCGAAGACGATCGTGAGGGAGCCGAAGCCGCCGGCTAGCGTCTGCACGATGAAGGCGATCGTGAACATCACACACGCCCCTGCCTGCAGGAAGAGGGAGAATCGTAGTTGACGCCGCAGCGGATCGTTGGCGCCGTCGCTCATGATCGGACGGTATCCGGTCGCAGCACCGCTACGCACTCCGCGTGGTGCGTCATAGGGAAGAGGTCGAAGGCCCGGAGCGAGGCCAGTCGCCAGCCGAGCGCTTTGGCCAGGGCAATGTCTCGACCGAGCGCTGCGGGGTCGCATGCCACGTAGGCAATGGCACGCGGACGCAGTCGCACGATGCGGTCGATGATCGCCTTCTTGGCCCCCGAGCGCGGTGGATCAAGGACGACGAGATCGCACCGGCGTAGCGGTGGTGTCCGAAGCCACTCATCGACTCGAGCCTCGTGCAGATGGACGACGGCCAGGTCGTGCAGCGACCGCTTGGCACCCTGGATCGCTACCGCGTCGGACTCAACGGCGTCGACGCGCCCGCCGACACCGACGGCAGACGCGAGTGCGCCGGCGAAGAGCCCCACGCCCGAATAGAGGTCGATGACGTGGTCTTTGGGTCGGGGATCAAGTGCTTCCAGGACAGCGCAAACGAGGGTGTCGGCGGCTCCCGGATGCACCTGCCAGAAGGCGGTGGCATCAAAAGTGAAGGTGCGACCCGCCGCGCTCTCGCTCACGCGGGCTTCACCGGGTCGAGGATCCGCGAGGGCGACGGCACGGCCGATCGACGGTGCGACAGCGAGTACCTCCGATGCTTCGGGCCACTTGGTCTGCGTGATGCCCAGGGCGTCGATCCCCTCTGCTGCGATCAGGCACCGATCGATCGCGACGACCCGATGTGAGCGGGCGGCGCGCAATCCCGCCCGACCCGAGGGGTCCACAGCGAATCGCATGCGAGTTCTCCACCCCAGTCCATCAGTGCCACCCAGCACCTCCTCGACGCGAAGGTCAGCCCACCGATCAGGGGTCTCGCCAGCGAGTCGCGCGAGCTGCTCTCGGATGACCTCGGCCTTCAGATGGCGCTGCTCGGCAAGGTCGACGAATTGCCAGTCGCAGCCGCCGCAGTCGCCGGCGTACTGGCACGGAGGTGTCACCCGATGGGGAGAGGCATCGACGACCTCGGTCGTGTCGGCTCGGGCAAAGCGACCGTGCTCGGGTGCCTCGGTGACGCGAGCCACCACGGTCTCCCCGGGCAGCGCGCCCCTGACGAAGATCACCTGGCCGTTGTGACGGGCCACGCAGATGCCGCCGTGGGCCACCGCCCCGACGTCGAGGGTGAGCGGGTCATCCTCGCTCAGGGTTGTCGTCACGACTGCGCTCGCGCGTAGCGAAGGTCGATGGGTTGACGCCCGGCGGCCAATCCCCGGCGCTCGAATCGAGTGAGGGGTCTGTCGTGGGGACGTGGCACTCGCCCACCCAGCCACTGCGAGGAAGCCGCTAGCACCCCCTCGATGTGCTTGGCGTAGTCGGGCCAGTCGGTGGCGATGTGCCATGTAGCCCCGATCATCATCCGATCGGCCAGCATCTCGACGAACTCCGGCTGGATCAATCGGCGTCGGTGATGTCGCTTCTTCGGCCAGGGATCAGGGAAGAGGCTGCGCGCACCGGCAATCATGCCCGTGTGCACCCCGTTGGTCAGCACCTCCCGCACGTCGGCCTCTATGACGAAGACGTTCGACAGTCCACCTTCGGCAATGCTGGCCAGCAGATCGCCGATGCCCGGCGTGTGCATGTCGACGGCGAGTATGCGTGTCGCTGGATCCGACTCGGCGTAGGTGATCACCGCCTCACCGGTGCCGAAGCCCATGTCCAGGACCACGGGCCACCCGTCGAAGACGGCGGCGAGATCCGCGCCGCCGGCGAGGAGATACGCAGAGGCGCTTGCCAGAGCTGCCTCCTGCCGAGCCGTCCGACGCCCGCGCCGGTGCTTGGTCGTGGGCAGGAGGACCTCCACGCAATTCCTCCTTCTCATTCGCCCATTGGTCGGGCATCGGCCAGGCCGATTGCCTAGTCTGCCCCCATGACTGACGACAACTCCTCAAGCGGCCTTGACCGCCGGTCCTTCCTCGTCCTGGGCGCCGCGGCGACCGGTGCCGTTCTCGTGCCGGCCGCACCAGCCCTGGCAGGGCGCATCTCGCGAGCGGAAGGCGACGTCTTCACGCTGGGCGTTGCCTCAGGTGACCCCCTTCCCCACTCGGTGATCCTGTGGACCCGCCTTGCCCCCAAGCCCCTCGAGCTTGACGGTGGCATGGGGACCGCCTCTGCCACTGTCGAGTGGGAGATCGCCACCGACGAGGCCTTCACCCAAAATCGCCTGTCGGGCAGCGACGAGGCGACGGCGACCTTTGGCCACAGCGTCCACGTCGACGTCAAGGGGCTCGCGCCTGACACGTGGTACTACTTCCGCTTCAAGCACGGCTCGCAGTTGTCGCCCACCGGACGCACTCGCACCACGCCCGAACTCGGCTCGACCATGTCTCGCCTGGTCGTCGGCCAGACCTCATGCGCCAACTGGCAGTCGGGCCACTACCAGTTGTACGCCGACCTGGCCGATCAGGAGCCTGACTACTGGCTGGCACTGGGCGACTACATCTACGAGTACTCCAACAAGCAGTACATGCGGCCGGCCCAAACGGAGCCGACTCGCGCCATTCCGTGGAAGACGGAGCCATTCACCATCGGTGAGTATCGCCGGCAGTACGGCCTCTATCGCTCGGACGCAGACCTGCAGAAGCTCCATGCGGTAGCGCCCTACTCCGTGATCTGGGACGACCACGAGGTCGACAACAACTACACCGCGGGCAAAAGCGGCGGCGACGGCCAGAAGGATCGCATCAAGTTCCTCGCACGCCGCGCTGCCGGCTTCCAGGCGTTCTGGGAAAACCACGCCATCCGCATTACCCAGCCCAAGCCCAAGCCGAAGTCCATGACGATCTACCGACAGATCGACTGGGGCACCCTGGCGACCTTCCTCATGCTCGATGGCCGTCAATATCGAAGCGATCAGCCAGGCAACAACACGCCGAATGATTTCGGCAAGTGGGTGGCCGCGATGGCGAGCCCGAAGGCAACGATGCTGGGCGCGACCCAGGAGAAGTGGCTGGCCCAACAGCTGCAGGACTCGACGTCGAAGTGGACGTTCATCGGCCAGCAGACCGTCTTCTCCAGCGTCAACGGATCGGTCGGTCTCGGTATTCCCGCCGACGGGTTGTACAACTACGACTCGTGGGATGGCTACTGGAAGCCGCGCGAGCGCCTGACCGCGGCCATCAAGTCGAGCCAGGTCCGCAACCCCGTGATCCTCACGGGCGACTTCCACTGCAACCTGGCCTTCGACGTACTCGAAAGCTGGCCCAATCCGAAGGACTTCCCTTCGATGGCCGAGTGCATCAAGGCCACGCTCACGTGGGATCGCCCCAAGGTCGCGGCCGAACTCGCGGCCGGGGCTATCTCCTCGCCAACGTTCTTCGGTGAGGGCGGGATCGTGGCCGCAGCGGGTCCGCCTACTTTGGCGAAGACGCCGTGGGCGCCCTACGGCGAGCTCCTCAACAACGGCTACGTGCTCCACGAGATCACGCCGGAGTCCGACCGAGCGCAGTTCCGCATCTGCCAGGCGCTCAAGCCGGTGACCACTCCTGAGGGCACCCCTCGCGCGGACAAGACCGTCGTCATCGTCGACGGCGTCGCCGGTGTGAGTGAGGTGCTCGACCCCGCCTAGCGGATAAGCGGTCCGTGGCTTCGGACCGTTGGAACCCCTCTACGCTGACCCGTGAGAGGGGGTCGCCATGAGGCTCAGCGTCGCCGACATCACGTCGTCGCCGGAATTCGCTGAGCGCGTGGCCGAACTCTCGGCGCAGACCGGTCGCAGCCAACGCGACATCGAGGCCGATGCCAAGGACTGCCTCGGCGAGATGATGGCGACGGTCGAGCCCCGGGCGACATCGGCATGGGATCGTTTCGGGCGCTACCTGACGCGCGCCTACACGATCGACGCCTCGGCCTCCAATCTCGCTGACATCAGGGCGCTGGGGCTGAAGCACTCGCTCGTGTTCCTGCCCAATCACCGCTCCTACCTGGATCCGCTGGTGCTGCGGAGGGTCCTCGCCAAGCAGGGCTTCCCGCCGAATTTCGTCCTGGGGGGGTCCAACCTGGCCATGTGGCCGGCATCGGCCCTGGCCAAGCGGGCTGGCCTCATCTTCATTCGTCGCAACACCCGCGACGATCCGGTCCACCCGGCGATGATGCGGCTCTACCTCGGCTTCCTCTTGCGTCATCACGCCAACCTGGAGTGGTACTTCGAGGGTGGTCGCACGCGCACGGGCAAGCTGCGTCCACCGCGCATGGGCGTGTTGCGCTACCTCGTGGATGCCTTCCTGGAAGACGAGCAGTCGCGTGATCCGAGCTTGCCTCCCGAAGACGTCTATGTGATCCCGGTGTCGATTGTCTACGACCAGCAGCACGAGGTGGAGGCTATTTCTTTTGAGGACACCGGCGGGTCGAAGACGCCGGAGAGTTTGAAGTGGGCGGTCGGCTTCGCGCGCGCCCAGTCCGACGAGCGCGGACAGGTCTACGTGCGGTTCGGTGAGCCGCTCTCCCTGGCCAGCATCGTCAGTGACGCGCGCGAGCGCGCTGGGTCAGCGGATCCGACCACGGTCGTGCCCCGGGTGGCGTTCGACATCGCTGACCGGATCAACAATGCGACGCCCATCACGCCGTCTGCCCTCATCACCTTTGCCCTGCTCGACAACGAGGGTCGCGCGCTGACGCTGGGCGAACTCCTGCGGGTGCTTGAGCCACTGCTGGGATACGTGCGCGAACGCCGCCTGCCCATGACCTCCGGCATTGACCTGGCACGGCCTGATGGATTGCGGCGAGTGCTTCGCATGCTGCAGCGAGAGGGCGTCGTCGACGTGTATGACGGAGGACTCGACCCTGTTTATGCGATCGCCCCTGATCGCTTCCATGAGGCCGCCTTCTACCGCAACACTTTGGCGCACTGGTTCGTCTACCGAGCGATCGCCGAAAACGCGCTGCTGGCCGGTGCAGCAGCGGGGGGCAATGTCGCCGAGCGCACCTGGCAGGCCGCGCTCGAGCTGCGCGATGTGCTGAAGTTCGAGTTCTTCTTTCCGCGCAAGCGGGAATTCGCCGAAGACATTCGCCGCGAGGTCGATCTGGCGCGTCCGGGCTGGGAGACCGAGGAACTCGACGAGCGGCAGGTGCTGGCCGCCTTGGATCAGACCCATCTCTACGTCTCCCAGCGCATTATCGGCCCGTTCCTCGAGGCCTATGCGGTCGTCGCGGACCGACTCGCGCAACTCGAGCCCGCCTCACCCATCGACCAGGACGCGCTTGCTCAGGAGTGCCTGGGCATCGCGCGGCAGTCGTGGCTCATGCACCGGTTGCATAGTCCGGAGTCGATCTCACGCGACCTGATGCAGGGCGCTTTGAAGCTCGCCGACAATCGCGGCCTCCTGGGGGTCGGTGGCGAAGAACTCCGCAAGCAGCGCGAGGCCTTCCGCGACGAACTCCAGGCAGCCGTCGACCGCGTGGGCATCATCCGCCGCGCAGCCATCGCACAGATAGAAGGCGACGGAAGCGACTCGGTCTCTCGACAGTTCAGGAGGAAGTAGGCGTGCCCGACATCGACGGCCTGCTCGCCGAGATCGCGCGCTCCCCCGGGGGCCCCCGGATCGGCGCGTTCTTCGACTTCGACGGCACGCTCATCGACGGCTATTCCGCCGTTGCGTATTTCCGCGACCGCCTCCTCGCTCGGGATGTCGGCACCGCCGAACTCCTGCGGTCCATCACGGAGAGTTTCAACGTCGAGATCCGCGGCCAAGACGTGCACCGCCTCGTCGCTGTGGGGGTTGGCGCGCTGGCCGGCCGTGAAGTGGCCGAAATCGAGGCTATGGGTGATCGACTCTTCAAGAAGCACATCGCACCCATGATCTTCGCCGAAGCCCGGCTGCTCGTCGATGCTCACAAGGCGCGCGGGCACACGGTGGTCATGGCGTCGTCGGCACTAACCTTCCAGACCAGCGCTGCGGCGCATGACCTCGGCATCGGCCATGTGCTGTGCACGCGCATGGAGAACGTGGACGGCGTGCTCACCGGCTTTGTCGACGGGCCCATCCTGTGGGGCGAGGCCAAGGCCGAGGCGGTGCGCGACTTCGCGGACACATTCGGAATCGACCTTGCCCAGTCCTACGCCTACGGCAACGGCGCCGAGGACGTGTTCTACCTGGAGACGGTCGGCAACCCCAGGCCGCTCAATCCTTCGTCGGGCTTGCAGGCAGCGGCCAGCGAGCGCGGCTGGAGCACTGCGCGCCTGACCAAGCCTCAGCACCTGACGCCCGAACTAGTGGTGCGCAGTGTTGCCGCCTACACGGGCATGGGCGCTGGACTGGCTGCCGGCCTAGGCCTGGGGCTGCTCAATCGCGATCGGCGTACTGCGATCGAGGTGACGGCGTCGGTGGGATCAGAGCTCGCTCTCGCCGCGGCGGGCGTGACCATGGACGTGGTGGGTACGGAGAACCTCTGGGCCGAGCGCCCAGCGGTCTTCGTTTTCAACCACCAGAGCCAACTCGACGTGATCATCATGGCGGCGCTCCTGCGCACTGACTTCACGGGCGTGGCTAAGAAGGAACTCCAGAAGGATCCGGTGTTTGCCCCCCTGGGCTGGCTCGCTGATGTGGCTTTTGTGGACAGGGCCAACACCGAGGAGGCCAAGAAGGCGCTCGAGCCCGCCGTCGACGCGCTCCGGCACGGTCGGTCTCTAGCGATGGCCCCTGAAGGCACCCGCTCGGCCACTCCGCGACTTGGACCCTTCAAGAAGGGCGCCTTCCACGTCGCGATGCAGGCGGGCGTGCCGATGGTGCCCATCGTCATTCGCAATGCGGGCGAACTCATGCCGGCGCATGGCGTCCTAATCTCGTCCGGAACGCTCCAGGTCGCCGTTTTGCCGCCCGTATCTACGAAGCGTTGGAGCAAGGACACGATCGATGACCACGTGGCGCAGGTGCGGCAGATGTTCCTCGACACCCTCGCCCACTGGCCGGCGAACTCCTAGGAGCCTGGCACCAGCACGGTGACGCCTGGATGCTGGTGTGGGGCGCCGAACTCGGCGAATGCTTCGGGGACGTCGGCAAAGCCGATCGTTCGAGTGACCAGCAGGTCAGGGCGCATGCGCCCGGATGCCACGAGCGCGAGCAGGTCGACGTAGTCGTGGGCCGCCATGCCGTGACTTCCTAGGATCTCCAGCTCGCGCGCGATCACTCGGTGCATGGGCACGGGATCTCGGGTCGTCGCAGGGAATAGCAGCCCGACCTGCACATGCCGTCCGCGTGGGCGAAGGGACTCGATGGATAGTCGACATACGTCGGCGCACCCCAGCGCCTCGAGGGACACATGGGGTCCCCCATGCGTGGCTTCGATGAGGGCGTCGAGCGTCGTCTCAGCGTCTGTTGGGTCGATCGCGACCGCTGCTCCGAACCGCATGGCGAGCTCGCGGGCAGACGCCGAGGGGTCGACGGCCGTGACGCGGGCTCCCAGCGCACGGGCGATCATGACGGCGGCGAGGCCCACGCCTCCGCATCCGTGGACGACGACCTCCTCGCCGGGCGCTACGCGGCCGACCGACGCGATGGCCCGGTAGGCGGTCGCTACGCGGCAGCCCAATCCGGCCGCGGTCGTCATGTCCATGTCGCGTGGAAGCCGGACGAGATTGGTGTCGGCAGCCGGCAGGGCGACGTACTCCGCGAAGCCTCCCCAGCCGTCGAACCCGGGCTGCCATTGGTGGGGGCAGACCTGGTGGTTGCCGGACTCGCACACCAGGCATCGTCCGCAGGCGCACACGAACGGAGTCGTCACCCGGTCGCCGACGCGCCAACGCGTGACATCGGGGCCGACCTCGGCGATGGTGCCGGCGAACTCGTGCCCGGGGACATGCGGGAAGGCCGGAATGTCGTCATCGTGGCCGTTCCAACTGTGCCAGTCGCTGCGACAGAGTCCGGCCGCCTCAACTCTCAGCACGACGCCGTCGGCCGGTGGTCGAGGTTCGGGGAACTCCGCGACCTGCAGCGGCTGGCCGTAGCCCTCGTAGATCAGCCCTCGCATGGAGGCAGGCTACGCGTTGTCGATTTGATGGACGCGGCGCCGCTGCGTGGGCTTGACTGTCCTCATGGCCGACGCCAACACCGCGGCTTAGGAGCCGGAGGTCACTCCCGGGCTTGCCGCCAACTCCATCGGCTTCGTTGACGCCGTCTCCATCGGCCTCAACGCGACCTCCCCGGCGTACTCGCTGGCCGCGTGCCTCGGCCCGATCGTTCTCCTCGTTGGCGTGGCGGCGCCCGGGGTGCTGCTCGCCTCCTTCGTCCCGATGCTCCTCATCGCCAGCGCCTTCCTCTTCCTTAATCGCGTCGATCCTGACTGCGGTACGACGTTCTCCTGGGTCACGCGCGCCATGGGGCCGTGGTTCGGCTGGATGGGCGGCTGGGCCATCGCCATGACCGGTGTGCTCGTGGTCGGGTCGCTCGCCGACGTCGGCGTGCGCTTCACGCTGCTGATGTTCGGACTCGATGATCTGGCCAGCAACGACGTCTTCGTCATGGGGCTAGCGGTTGTCCTGATTCTCGTGATGACGTGGATCTGCGTGGTCGGCACCGAGCTCTCCGGACGCATCCAGACCGTGTTCACCCTCATCCAGGTCGTGGCACTCCTCATCTTCATCGGGGTGGCGCTCTACAAGGGGGTGTCGGGCCAGGGACTCCCGGGCGCGGTGACGCTGTCGCTCGACTGGCTCAATCCCTTTGCCCAGGGCACTGCGGCGCTGACTGCCGGGCTGCTGCTCGGGGTCTTCGCCTACTGGGGCTGGGAGTCCGCGGTCAACCTCAATGAGGAGACGACCGACTCGTCGAGCACGCCCGGTCGGGCCGCCATCCTGTCGACGGTCATCCTCCTCGTCACCTATCTCGGCACCGCCATCGCCGTGCTGATGCTCGTCGGCCCGACGTTCCTCGCGGACAACGCCGATCAGGAGGAGATGGTCTTCGCGCTGATCGCCGACGAGGCTCTTACCGGTTTCGGGTGGATCGTGCTCCTGGCGGTGGCGATGTCGGCGATCGCATCCACCCAGACGACGATCATCCCCGCGTCCCGCACGGCACTGTCGATGGCGCGTCGCACCGCCATCCCCGCGTACTTCGGACAGGTCTCGACCAAGCACCGCACCCCGGCCGTCTCGACGTGGTGGGTCGCCATCATCGCCATCGTCTGGTACGTCGGCGTGCGCTTCATCAGCGAAAATGCGCTTTTCGACTCCCTGACTGCCCTCTCGCTGCTCATCGCGTTCTACTACGCCCTCACCGGATTCGCCTGCGCGATCTACTACCGCAAGCTCCTGACCAAGAGTGTGAAGGGCTTCGTCCTGATCGGTGTGGGGCCGGTCTTCGGAGGCATACTTCTCGTCTGGCTGCTCGTCATGTCGGTCATCTCCATGTCGAACCCGGCCAACTCCTACGGGGGCATCTCGTGGTTTGGCCTTGGGCCCCCGCTCGTCATCGGCATCTTCCTCTTTGCCCTGGGCGCCATTTTTATGATCATCATGCGCGTGGCTAACACGCCCTTCTGGAAGGAGCGTCCGACCGTGGTCGACCCGGCTCTCGTGCCCGCATCGGATGGAGGCACCGCGTCATGACACTGGCCGTTGGCTACGACGGAGGCGACAGTGCACAGGGCGCGCTCGCCGTTGCCATCTCCCTGGCCAAGGACCTCGGCGAGACCCTGCTCATCGTGTGCGGGGTCGCCCCTGCTGGCAATGTCGGCGAGGAGTACACGGCCACGGAGGATGCCCTCGTCGAGGCATTCGCACCCATGGTCTCGGAGGCCGTCGTTCGGGCGCAGGATGCCGGCGTGGACGCCGAGGCGATCCTCGTCGACGCCGATCCCGTGGGAGCTCTGGAGACGGTCATGGAGGAACGCAAGCCGCGCATGCTGGTCGTCGGCTACGGCTCGTCTGGTCGTATCCGCGCGGCGCTCTTCGGGGCCGTCGCCCCGAAGATGGTGGACCGCTCGGATGTGCCTGTCCTCGTCGTTCCCTAGTCGGGTTCCCTGCACGTGGGGTGAGGCGCGTCACCCCTTCACGCACCGGGGGAATGCGCTGGCCATGTGCCGCGGTTCACTAGAGGCATGCTCCCCTCGGATCCTGATCGCGCCCTTGCGGTGCGACGTACGCCCGGACAGGCGTTTCGAGACCTGTCCCGGGCCGTCCAGGACACCCTGAATCGAGCGGCTGCCCGATCAGCAGGCCGCCCGATCGTGGGTCGAGCACTCCAGTCGGTCGCGCGGAGTTGGACCACCATCTGGTGGATCGCGGTCACCTCCATCGCCGCGTGCGTCGCGTGGTCGGCCTCCCTGGTCCTGGGGCTGTCGAGCCCTGTGCCGGCGGCGGTGGCCGCCGTCCTCACCGTGGCCCTGTCCCTCAATCGCTCGCTGCGCACCGGCGTCTCGCTGGTGGGCGCAACCGCCGTTGCCCTCGTCGTGGCCTTCGTCCTCTATCAGGCATGGGGACTCCACGTGTGGACCGCGGGCGTCATCGTGGCCGCCTCACTCGTCATCGGCCGCGTCATGCGACTCGGCACAGACGGGTCCCTGCAGATTCCGGCGACGGCGCTCTTCGTCTACATCCTGGGTGACAACCTCACCAACGAGGTCATCCTCAATCGCATCCTCGCGACGCTTCTCGGCGTTGTCATCGGCGTTCTCTTCTCGCTCATCGCACACCCGGAGAGGCCCGAGGAGCGCATCACCGAGAACCTCTCGGACCTCGGCCACCGCCTTGCCGACCTGCTTGTCTCCATGGGCGACACGGCGGGTGAGCGCGCGACGCGCCGCGAAGCGGCCGAGTGGCTCACGCAGGCGCGTCGCCTGTCGCTCGAGGTGCGCGAGCTCGGCCAGGAGATCGACGATCTCGGCCTCGGACGGCGCTTTGCCGTCGGCTCCGAGCGGGCTGCCGGGCGCGCTCTGTGCGATCAGTTCGCCCTCATCGAGTCGACATGCGCCCACGTCAATGACATCGCCCGCGGCATCTTCGACGCCACATCTCGCGGGTCCGTCGCGCTCCCCGAGGGATTCGGCGACCTGCTGGCCTCTACCGGCAATGCCCTGTCGATCCACGCCGATGCCATGCCGAGGGGATTGGACGAACGCGACCCCGACACGGGAGTCCTTCGTGCGCTGGAGGTCGTCGAGGAGGATCGCTCGCGCTCGGTGGCCACCATCAAGGAACTCGACGACACCGGCGCGCTACTTCTCGGTGGCGCACTCGTCACGGAGGTCGACCGCATGGTCGATCGACTCTCCGGTAGCCCGAGCGATAAGGGCTAGTCCAGGAGGCGTCCGTGGCGGTGTCGGGTAATCGACACCGACTGCTCCTTCAGCCAATGCAAAAGTTCCGTCTCGCCCTCGTCGGTCACCGCACCCATGTCGACGGCAATGCCGGCAGAGTGAGCCGCGCGTAGGAGATCAGCGGACGCCGGCGCGAGCAGGCGAAGGCGCTCGACTCCCAGCGATGACAGTCGGCCGGCAAGGTCCCCATCCGATTCCTGGGACACCAGCGACCACATCACGCGAGTGCCGGATATCACGGTGGCTGCCTGAAGGATCTCGCGGGCATCCTCGCTCACGGTGTCGTCCAGGCGCACGACGACGCCATCAAGAGGTCGGTAGCGCAGGATGTTGCGCTCGCTGCGCAGTCCCGACGGATCGGACTCGACCCCGAACCGCGTGCGCCACGTGCGGGCAAAGGAGTCGCGTGCGTACGTCGGGTCGAGAGTGCGGGCGGTCCACGTGCCGTAGGTCGACAGGTGCCCGGGCCCGCCGGGCTTGGCGCCGCCACCGATGGAGGAGCGCTTCCAGCCGCCGAAGGGCTGCCGACGAACGACGGCTCCGGTGATAGGGCGGTTCACGTAGGCGTTGCCCACCTGCACGCGGTCGAGCCACAGGTCGACCTCCTGCGGGTCGAGGCTGTGGATCCCACCCGTGAGGCCGTATTCGGGAGCGTTCTGCAGGGAGACGGCGTGGTCGAGATCGCGGGCCCGCATGACGCCCAGCACCGAACCGAAGCACTCGGTGAGGTGGAACCAGGATCCGGGGGCGACGTCCCAGCGCACGCCGGGGGACCACAGTCGGCCTGAACCATCCAGTTGCTGGGGTTCGACGAGCCAGGACTCGCCGCTCTCGAGCGTCGTGAGAGCCCTCTCGAGGTTGCCGGTCGGCGGGTTGATGACCGGACCCACAATCGTCGCCGGGTCATGTGCCCATCCCACCCGCAGGCTACGCACGGTGTCGGCGAGGCGACGGCGGAACGATGGATCGTCGTACACGCTCGCTTCCACGATGGCGAGCGAGGCCGCGGAGCACTTCTGGCCGGCATGACCGAAGGCCGACTTCACGAGGTCCTTGATGGCCAGGTCGATGTCGGCGGCAGCCGTGATGATGAGTGCATTCTTGCCGCTGGTCTCCGCGTGCAGTCGCATATCCGGTCGCCACCCGAGGAAGAGGTCGGCAGTGGCCAGACTGCCGGTGAGCACCACCTCATCCACGCCGGTGTGCGTCACCAGGTGCTGACCGACCTCGTTGTCGGGCGTGCAGACGAGTTGGACCAAATCCTGGGGCACACCCGCCTCGTGGAGGTGGTCGACGAGGGCCGCTGCCACCGCTCGCGCCTCGGGTGCGGGCTTGAGGATCACCGCGGAACCGGCGGCGATCGAGTGCACGAGGCCGCTCGCAGGAATCGCATAGGGGAAGTTCCAGGGGCCGGCGATGAGCATGAGGCCGTGGGGCTGCCAGTCGAGACGCTCGGAGAGACGCTCGTGCGCGAGCGTGAGATGTCCGGCGTAGGTCGTGAAGTCGATGGCCTCGCTGATCTCGGGGTCGCCCTCGCGCAGGGTCTTGCCGGTCGTGGTCGCCATGGCGGCAAGCGTCTCGGCGCGATGGGCGGCCATGACCTCGGCGACTCGGGCAAGGGTCTCGCGGCGCTGCTGCCAGGAGGTCTGCGACCAGCGCTCCTGGGCCGCGCGTGCGCGTGCGAGCGCGTGGTCCACCGCGGCGATGCTGGTGGTCAGCTCGGGTTCGGCCGGGGCCGGCATGGCGAGGAGCGACTCGGCCCAGGCGCGATTGCCGGGGGTCGTGAAGTCGGTGTCAGCGACATTGGTGAAGCTGCCGTCGGCGGTGAAGGTGATCTGCTCGGTGCGCCGGTCCTGGTCGCGATGGCTGGTGACCTCGATCGCGTCCTGGCGCTCGAGCGAGGTGCGGAAGCGCTCGAGCTCGCGCTGCCAGGTGGGGGAGTCGGGCATGAGGTCGAAGAGCGAGCGCAGGAAATTCTCGGGCCCTGAGTTCTCGTCGAGTCGGCGTGAGAGATAGGCAATCGATGCTTCGCGATCGGCCTTCTCCACGACGGGGGCGTAGAGCAGCAGTGACCCTGCGGCGTCGCGCACGGCGCGTGCCTGGGCGGGTGCCATGCCCTCGAGCATCTCGATCTCGATCTTCGTCGGATCATCGAGTGTGTCGCGCACGGTGAGTGCCCATGCGACGTCGAAGAGGTTGTGCGAGGCGATGCCTAGGCACACAGCACCGGGGTCGGCGTCGCGGATCGCGGTGTCGAGCATGCGCTTGTAGGACGCATCGACGTCGGCCTTGGAGTAGTAGGGGGCCTGGGGCCAGTCGTGCAACTCTGCTTCGACCTGCTCCATCGCGAGGTTGGCGCCCTTGACCAGGCGGATCTTGATGGGCGCGCGACCCGCAGCGTGGCGGGCGTTGGCCCAGGCGATGAGCCGATCGAGTGCGGCATGCGAGTCGGGGATGTAGGCCTGCAGGACGATGCCCGCGGGCATGTGGTGGAACTCCGGTTGGTCAAGGACCTGGATGAAGGCCTCGACCGACAGGTCGAGGTCGCGGTGCTCCTCCATGTCGAGGTTGACGAACGTCCCGTGATCGGCGGCGATGCGATAAAGGGCGGCGAGTCGCTCCGTGACGCGGTCGAGGGAGTCATCCCAGGCGAGTACGTCGAGATTGGCGCAGAGAGCCGAAATCTTGATGGAGACGTAGTCGACATCGGGGCGGCGTATCCGCGAAGCGACGAGATCGAAGCGTGCTGCGGCCTCGTCGTCTCCGAGGATTGATTCGCCAAGGACGTTGACGTTGAGACGGAAGCCGTCCGCACGGCGGCGGGCGAGGTAGCGCGTGAGAGGTGCGTCCTCGCCGGGAAGGATGACACCGGTGGTCTCCTGATTGACGCGCCAATTGACCGCGCGCTCGGCCATCCACGGCACGTAGGGAGCGATCACGCCGAGCATGAGCAGTCCGAGACGATCAATGGGGCTCAGGGATGCCGGCGCTCCCTGGGCGACGAGGTCGCGTAGGCGGCGAGCAGACCGCTTGCGGTCGCGGATGCGCAGCACCTGATCGGTGAGATCGAGGATGAGATCGCGGCCGTCGTCGTCGGCGAGGAGCTTGCCCAGGCGACGCGAAGCTCGGCGCTCCTTGCGGGTGGTTCCTGCCAGGGCTGCGGTGAGGAGGTCACGCGCGCGGCGCTCGGCGGTGGGGGCGAGTCCCCCCACCGCGTCTTGACTAGCCATATGGCCCGAATCCGCCGTACCCGCGCCCGATTTCCGACCAGATGAGTCGTCAAGAATGAGAGGGGTTGTGATGGGTGCGCTCGCCATGGGAGAAGTCCAGCGCTTCCGGGCCCGCTGGTCTTGTGCCACAGTGACGCTGTGCGTGTCGAATCGATACCAAAGGTGAGAGCCCTGGGGGCCTTTGTCGACCTGGTGGAGGGGCTGCCCCAGGTGATGGCTGCGGCAAAGGACACCGCCGGGCGTTACCTCTACGTCAACCGGGGATTCGCCGAGCGCGTAGGCCGGCGCGCTCGCGACATCGTTGGCCGCACGGTGGAGGACTTCTTCGCTGCCGAACTGGCAGTGTCCTACGCGGCACAGGACGCTGAGGTCCTGCGCACGGGCAAGCCGCTGCAGGGGCACCTTGAGTTGATCGTGCGCGCGGACGGCCGGCTCGGCTGGTACCTCACGTCCAAGACTCGCCTGGTGTCCGATGGCGGAGACGTGGTCGGCGTGGCGGTCATGTCCGTGGATCTGCAGTCGCAGATGGACAGTGCGCACTCGGGTCTAGCGACAGCGCTAGATGCGGTGCGTGCGGATATTGCACACCCCTGGAGGGTCCGTGAGATCGCGGACATCGCAGGCCTGTCGGCGACCCAGCTGGAAAGGCTGAGTAGGCGCACACTTGGGATGGCGCCCCGGGGAGTACTCCAGCGACTGCGCCTCGAGCGAGCGGTGCGGTTGCTCTCCACCACGTCACTGACGGCGGGGGAGATCGCATCAGCGTGCGGCTTCTACGACCAGAGCTCCTTTACGAGGCAATTCCGTGCGGTCCTCGGGCTCACGCCGGGTGCCTACCGGCGGGCATCGGGTCTTGGTGCCTGACGCGACACCCTCGGCAGGGGCAGGGCTAGGGTTACCAACGCTGCCCCCCTCGCAGGTGGCGGCGCCCTGCTCCTTCTCTCACAATCGGAGGGTACTGCCCATGCTGACTCAACCTCTGTCGCGTCGACGCAGGTCTGGTCTAGTCCTACTCGTGGCGTGCGCGACGATTGCGGGGGCAACTGGAGCGGCCGGAGCTGCTGACGGGGCGGACGTCGCGCCCGCGGCCGCCTCCTCGACAGCTCCGATGCGGCTCATGTCCGTCTACGGCGTCACGGGTGAGGGGCCCAACGCGCTGGTGATGGATGCGAGCGGCAATGTCTACACCGCCAACTCGAAGTCCGACAACGTCACGCGGATCACCCGCGAAGGCGACGTCCAGGTGATCGGCACCACCGGCAAGCAGCCCATGGGCATTGCGCTGGATGACGAGGGCAATGTCTACACATCGAACTTCGGGGACTCAACCGTCACCAAGATCACCCCGGCGGGCGTGTCGCGCGTGCTGGGTGTGACAGGCAGGACCCCCATCGGCATCCGGGTGGATTCCGCGGGCAACGTCTACACGAGCAACTACCGCGACAGCACGGTCACCAAGATCACCCCGGCCGGCGTTTCGAGCGTGCTGGCACAGACAGGCACGCATCCGCTCGGGATCATCCTCGACCGCGCGGGCAATGTTTACACCGCCAATGAGGGCTCGAACACCATCACCAAGATCACCCCGGCCGGGGTCGCGACAACCCTCGGCACGACCGGGTCGTGGCCGCAGGCGATCGCCATGGATGCTGCCGCCAACCTCTACACCGCCAACTGGAACAGTTCAAACGTCTCCAAGGTCACACCAGCCGGCAAGTCGACGATCTTCGGCGTCACGGGCAACCGCCCCATTGGTATCACGGTCGATGCCGTGGGCAACGTCTTCACAACGAACAACGGCGCGGATAGCGTCTCGCGAATTACGCAGAAGGGTGACTCTCAGATCATCGCCGTGACCGAGCGACGTCCCTCGGGCATCACGGTGGATGCCGCAGGCAATCTCTACATGGTCAACTTCATGTCGGACACAGTCACCAAGGTGGCCGCAGGGAAAGCCACGCAACCGAACACGCTGACCTTCTCCACCGTGACAGTCGCCTCACCGGGCAACGACCCCGCCTGGATCATCCCCTTCTACAACGACGTCTACAAGACCCAGCAGGCATGCCTCGACGCTCTGCCGGCCGTGCAGGAGTCTGTGCAGGCAGACCCTGATCCCGCTGTGCAGAAGGGGTCGGCCACCTCCTGCATGTCCGTCGGCGCTGTGCCCTACACCTACGGCGTGGGCGAGACGGAGATCACCACATCCCAGTGGGTCACCTTCCTCAACTTCGTGGACCCCAATGGCGCCAATACCCACCGCTTATGGGATGTGGCCGAGAGTGCTTCGGTGTGGCCGAAGTACGGATCCATCAATCGCAATCTGCGGGCTGCGCCGGGACAGCGCTACTACCTGGCATCTCCGGGCTGGGGTGATCGTCCGTACAACCAGGCGGACTTCAGTCGCTCCGCCCGATTCGTCAACTCGCTTTTCAACGGCAAGGTGCTGTCGAAGAAGGTCGACTACGTCACGACTGTGACAGGGGAGTCGTTGAAGCGCACGAACTACACCGTGCGCCTGTCGACCAACACCGAGTCGGGTATGTACGACATGAGCAACCCCAAGACGACCCGCACCGCCAAGAAGGGCTTCGCGATCACCAGCCAGAACGAGTGGATCAAGGCCGCCTACTACGACCCCAGTGGTGGAGGGAAGTTCTCCTACTGGGACTACCCCACCAACCCGGGCCTCTTCGTCAATTGCAAGGTGGATAAGGAGGGCTGCGCAGAGGGGGAGCAGCCCAGCGCCGTCGTCATGGATGCCAACGGCAATGTCACCAACTCAGACCAGCAGCCACTCGCATCCTTCGAGGCCGTCCCGGGTACGGCGCCCGACTGGTGTCCGGTCGTCTCGCTGACGTCTGATCAGTGCACCGCGGATGCGCCCTTCCCGCCGGTGCTGCCCTACAACGGCAATACGTCGCCGGTGGGTCAGGCACTCACGCGTTCTCCGTGGGGCACGCTGGATCAGGGCGGCAATGTGGTGGAGGTGCTCGACACCATCTCCCCGCCGCCGGCGCTGGGCGACACGACGATCGTGTGGCGTCGCTGGCACGGGGGTGTCGTTACGGCGACGGCCTACCAGATGTGGCTGTCCGCGGTGGGTACGACGCCGCAGACGATCCCCGGCTACGCCATCAACCCCTGGCGTGGATTCCGCATCTCTGTCCGCGGACTGTAGGACCTGCAAGGGTTGGCGCCGTGAATCTCGCTGCGCTAGGCCGCATCGACGAGCTCGTCCCTCGGCGTCGCCGAGTCGCTATGGGCCTCGGGCGTCTACTTCTCTGCCAATGACGCCCTCCATGTCGGGATGCTCGCCCGGCTGGCCGTCACGGCCTGGGCTCTCGGCCCGACCTTGAGGGACAGGACCTGACAGGGCCGCCCCTTGACGCGGCGCTGGTGATATGTAATATTCCACTGGGCTCGGCATCGGGTCCCTCTGACGGCAACCACCTGGGAGACCCCATGACCGAGACGCCCTGGCGCGGCATCCTCACCGCGACCGCCCTGCCCTTCGACGCAGACGGTGCCGTCGACTTCCCCCGCTACGCCGACCACGTGGACTGGCTGGTCCGCAACGGCAGTGACGGCGTGGTGTGCAACGGGTCGCTCGGGGAATACCAGACGCTCACACACGAGGAGCGCACCAAGGTTGTGCAGACCGCGGTCGCTGCGGCCAAGGCTGCGGGCGGTGTCGTCGTGCCCGGTGTCGCGGCGTACGGCGCGCAGGAGTCGCGGCGCTGGACCGAGCAGGCAGGCGAGGCCGGCGCGGTGGCCGTCATGCTGCTGCCTCCCAACGCCTACCGCGCCGATGACCGGATCGTCGTCGAGCACTATCGCGAGGTCGCCAAGGCAGGCCTGCCGATCGTCGCCTACAACAATCCCTACGACACCAAGGTCGATCTCACTCCGCGCCTGCTCGGCGAGCTCTACGCCGAGGGCCTCATCGTCGCCGTCAAGGAGTTCAGTGGCGACGCACGCCGCGCCTATGAGATCGCCGAGGAGGCCGCGGGCCTCGACCTCATCATCGGCTCCGACGATGTCGTGCTCGAACTCGCCATCGGTGGTGCCGTGGGCTGGATCGCCGGCTATACCAATGCCCTGCCGGTCTCCTGCCGCGAGGTCTACGACGCCGCCATGGCCCACGACCTGTCGAAGGCGCTGCCGCTCTATAAAACGCTGCACCCCCTCCTGCGCTGGGACGCCAAGACCGAGTTCGTGCAGGCCATCAAGCTGTCGATGGATATGGCCGGTCGCTACGGCGGCCCCTGCCGCCCGCCGCGCCTTCCGCTGACCCCCGATCAGGAGGCCACGGTGCGCAAGGCGACGGAGGCCGTGCTCGCGGCCGGCTGCCGCTGAGTCATGCGCGCCTCGCGCACGTTCGACGCGGTCGACTCCCACACCGAGGGGATGCCTGCCCGTCTCATCGTCGGTGGCGTCGGGGAGGTGTCCGGCGCCACGATGATGGATAAGCGGCTGCACTTCATCGAGCACATGGACGACGTACGCCGACTCCTCATGCTCGAGCCGCGCGGGCACAGTGCGATGAGCGGCGCCATCCTCCAGCCGTCGACGCGCGACGATGCCGACTGGGGCGTCATCTTCATCGAGGTGAGCGGCTGCCTGCCGATGTGCGGGCACGGCACCATCGGCGTGGCCACCGTGCTCGTGGAGACAGGCCGCGTCGAGGTGACCGAGCCCGTCACGACGATGCGGCTCGACACCCCGGCCGGCCTGGTCGTCGCCGAGGTGGCCGTGGAGGCTGGCGTTGCCCGCTCGGTGACCATTCGCAATGTCCCGTCGTTCTCCTACGGCCTCGACCTCGCGGTCGACGTGCCGGATATCGGGCAGGTCCCCTACGACATGGCCTTCGGCGGCAACTTCTACGCCATCGTCGACGCCGAGGCGCTGGGCGTGGAGTTCTCGCGCGACAACGGCGACGAGATCATCCGGCGTGGGATGCAACTCATGGCGGCCATCAACGACGCCGACTCACCCGTGCATCCGGCCGATCCTGCGATCCGCGGCTGCAAGCACGTGCAGGTCATCGCCCCCGGGTCGACGGCCCAGCACTCCCGGCACGCGATGGTGATCTCTCCCGGGTGGTTCGACCGATCACCGTGCGGTACTGGAACGTCCGCGCGCATGGCGCAGCTCCATGCCCGTGGTCTCATGGGCCTCGGTGATGAGTTCGTCAACGAGTCCTTCATCGGCACCCGGTTCATCGGTCGCATCGTGGAGGAGACTGAGGTCGCCGGGCGTCCGGCCATTGTGCCGACGATCACCGGCAGAGCCTGGATCACCGGCACTGCGCAGTACGTGGTCTTCGATGACGATCCCTTCCCCGCGGGCTTCCTCGTATGAGCGCCGTACCGCTGGGCCTTGCGTCGATCGGCGAGCGCCTCAGCCTGCGCGAGCGAGTCGCCGTCTCCTTGCGCGCGGCGCTGGTGTCCGGCCGCATGCTGCCTGGCGTCACCTACTCCGTGCCCGCGCTCGCCGAGCAGTTCGGCGTCTCGGCCACTCCGGTGCGTGAGGCGATGCTCGACCTGGTCAACGAGGGCATCGTCGCGGCCGTACCCAACAAGGGCTACCGCGTCGTGGAGTTGTCCGACGAGGAACTCGACCAGATCAGCCAGTTGCGTCAGCTCCTGGAGGTCCCCACGGTCGGCGCACTCGCCGGCTTGCTGACGCCGTCATCGATCAAGCATCTGCGCACCCTTGCCAGGCGGGTGCGGGAGGCGGCCAAGGAGGGCGATGTCGTCGCGTACGTCGAGGCCGACCGCGAGCTCCACCTCGCCCTGCTCCATGAGTCCAGCAATCCCCGACTCGTCGATCTCGTGGGCAGGCTGCGCGACCAGAGCCGCCTCTATGGCTTGGAGCAACTCGCCGCTGGTGGCGTGCTGGTCGAGTCGGCCGACGAGCACCTCGCCCTCATCGACGCGCTCGAGTCGGGTGATCGTGGGGCGGCCGAGACGGTCATGGCGCATCACCTCGATCACGTGCGCGGCATCTGGGCGCTGCAGCGGGAGGCCGGCGCGTGAATCCCGACGTCGTCGTCATCGGTGCGGGAGTGGTGGGCGCCTGCTGTGCGCGTGCCTGCGTCGAGGCGGGCCTCACCGTTGTGGTCGTCGATCGCGGCGCCGTCGCTGGAGGCACGACCGGGGGCGGCGAGGGCAATATCCTCGTCTCCGACAAGGAGCCGGGGCCCGAGCTCGACCTTGCGCTGCTGAGCCGTGAGCTTTGGGCGCAGATGGCTGGCTCGCTGGGTGATTCGTTCGAGCTCGATCCCAAGGGCGGGCTCGTGGTCGCCACTCACCAGCACACCCTCGACTACCTCCTGCGCTTCGCCGATGAGCAGCGTGCCTGTGGCGTGATCGCCGAGCCTGTCGCGGCCACCGACCTGCCAGACCATGAGCCGCGCATCTCCCGCGACCTCGCCGGCGGCGTCTTGTATCCGCAGGACATGCAGGTGCAGCCCATGCTCGCTGCCGCTCACATCATCGAGGCCGCTTGCGCGACGGGTCGCACGACGCTGATGACCGACTGCGCGGTGACCGGCATCGACGTCGACGCCTCGGGTGCGGTCTCGGGCGTACGCACGGCGCAGGGGGTGATCTCCACCCGTCACGTCATCAACGCCGCCGGCACCTGGGGCGGGGAGATCGCCGCGCTGGCCGGCGTTGAACTACCGATCCTGCCGCGGCGCGGATTCATCCTCGTCACCGAGCCACTGCCCCCGCTCGTGCGTCACAAGGTCTACGCCGCCGACTACGTCGCGAATGTCGCCTCCGACAACGCTGGGCTCGAGACGTCCGCCGTGATCGAGGGGACGCACTCCGGCACGATCCTCATCGGTGCCAGCCGAGAGCGGGTCGGCTTTGACAAGACCCTCGACTGGCACGTCCTCGGCCGGCTGGCCAAGCAGGCGATCGAGATCTTCCCCTTGCTCGCCGAGGTGCAGTTGCTGCGCACCTACGGCGGATTCCGGCCCTACTGCCCCGACCACCTGCCAGTGATCGGCCCCGATCCCCGCGTGCCCGGACTCCTCCACGCATGTGGTCATGAGGGTGCGGGCGTTGGTCTGGGTGCCGCGACCGGCCATGTCATCGCGCAGTGGATCACGGGTGCGTCGACGTCGATCGACCTCGCGCCCTTTTCACCCGCGCGGTTTGGGGCCAGCCATGTCGCGTGAGGTCGTGTTTAGGTTCGATGGCGCGCCATACCCCGGCAGGGACGGCCAGACCATCGCCGCGGCCCTCATCGACCACGGAATCCTGTCGTGGCGACGCACGCGCGTGGACGACCAGCCGCGTGGGATCCTCTGCGGTATCGGTGTCTGCTTCGACTGCCTCATCACCGTAAATGGCGAGCCCAACGTGCGCGCCTGCATGACCGGAGTGGAAGATGGCGACGATCTCCGCTCGCAGGAGGGCACCGGCTATGCCCAGTGACATCGTCATCGTGGGAGGGGGAGTTGCCGGCATCGCGGCGGCAGTGGTTGCCGCCCGCTCGGGCTGCTCGGTGACCCTGCTCGACAGCGGATCGGCTGTGGGCGGCCAGTACTACCGCGGTGCGAAGTCGCCCGAGAGCGGGTCGGGGCTGTCCTACGAGGCACTCCGCAGGGCCTTCGATGAGTTGGTCGTCGCCAGAGGGATCGATCGGCGACTCGACACCTACGTCTACTCGCTCGCACGGCGCGACTCTGGGTTCGTCGTACGCACCCGCGGTGACGACCGACACCGAGGTGACGTCGACGTGCTTGAGTCCCGCGCAGTTGTCATCGCGACGGGCGCCTTCGACAAGCAACTGCCTTTCCCTGGCTGGACGCTGCCGGGTGTCATGTCCGGCGGGGGAGCGCAGGCGCTCGTCAAGGGCAGCGACGTGCTTCCGGGCCAGCGCATCGTCGTGGCAGGCACCGGCCCCTTCCTCCTCGCCGTCACATATGCCCTGATCTCCGCGGGCGGCAATGTCATCGCTGTCGTCGAGGCGAACGATCCCGTGGGCTTGGCCCGGCATGCGTGGTCGGTGCTTCCAGCCGCCGGGAAGTCGGCTGATCTCGCCAAATTCGTCACGGCACTCGCGAAGAAGCGCGTCCCCTATCTGCGTCGTCATCGTGTACGTCGTGCCTCGGGCACTGGTCACCTCGAGTCGGTGACAATCTCGCGGGTCGATGGCGACTGGCGGGGCATCGCAGGGTCGGAGCGCATCTGGGAGTGCGATGCGCTCGCCATCGGCTACGGCTTCACCGCGCAGACCGACCTCGCGGGCCAGGTGGGTGCACGCATGCGCATCGGCTCCGACGGCGGACTCGCGGTGGAGGTCGACGAGCGACAGCGCACGTCGGTGCCCGCATTGATGGCGGCGGGGGAGACCACCGGGATCGGCGGCGTCGATCTCGCGCGCATGGAGGGTCTCATTGCCGGCGTCGCTGCCGTGGAGCAATGCGGGCGCCAGGCCGCACTGTCTGATGCGGCCATCGCGCGCGGCATGCGAGACGTGCTCAAGCTCCGGAGGTTCGCCGATGCCCTCCACTTCGCCTTCCCGGTGCGCGATGGCTGGCGGGACGACGTCGACGACCAGACACTGGTCTGCCGGTGTGAGGAGGTCAGTGCGTCGAAGGTGAGAGGGGCCGTGAGTGACCTGGGCGCGCGCGATGCTCGGTCGGTGAAACTGCTGACCCGGGCTGGTATGGGCTGGTGCCAGGGGCGAATCTGCGCCCCCGCCGTTGACGCGCTGTGCAGATTTGACTCCGCAGCCTCGCTTATCGGCGGCTCCTATCGCCCGGTCGCCGTCCCCGTGCCGCTCGGCGCGATCGCGGCCGAGAGCTAGCGGACCTCTCGCTGAATGCGCAGCAGCATCGTGGCCGATGGAACCACCTGGCCGTTGGCGAAGGTGCTGAGTCGCGAAGCCGATGTGCCGACGCTCGCGGCGAAGTCGCTGCCGTTCAGCCCGGAGGCTGCGATGGCGTCACGAACCTGGCGTGCGACCTCGGCGCGTTCGTCATCTTCGACGCGCTGACGAGCGCGTTCGATGGCGATGGCGAAGAGGCGAGCGGCGGGATCGCCCTCCGACACACGGATCCAGCGCTGCACGCGTCGACTGAGGGTGCCCCACGGGTGACTCCGGATCGCGGCAAAGATGGGCTGCCAGTCGGTCACGAGCCCGCTCTCAAGGGTCTTGGCGAGCGCCTCGAAGGGCCATGTGTCGACGGGGTCACTCGGTGGAGCCACCACATTGCGGACCGTGACGGCGCTGACGACTCAGCCACCTCGAGGGCAAGTGCTTCGCAGGCGGCGACGACCGACGACCAGCCGTGCCACTTCGGGTCCAGGCCGCGATACCGAGGAAGCTCGCGAATGACGTCGACGTCTAGGGGTCGGGGCGCGGCAAGTACGAGAACGAGGCTCGTGCGGACCGAGCCCTTCACCGCGTAACGGTCGTCGTAGTAGTCGTCTATGCCCCAGAGAAGTTCAGCGGCGTGCACCAGTCCCATGTGATCAGCGAGAGCAACCACATCGAGGTAGTCGCGCACGACGTCGCGCTGCACGACGAGGTAGGCTTTGACCTAAAGCATCTCGTCCAGCGTCGGTGCCACCACGGCCATGTCAGGAGAGACCTCGAGGGACGTCGGCTCGAGCGGCCGAGTGCGGCGCAGATTGCGAAGCCCAGCTGGCACTCCGTCGAGAGCCCCTGTTGGTCATGGGTGGCCGTGATGCGTGGACGGATGTCGCCCAGCCCTCGCTCGCCTCCACCGCTTGTAGTACCTGCGCGTATCGCTGGTCGGGGTCGACAAGGACGTGGTCGTGATCGAAGGAGGTCCGCTGCCAAGCAGGGTGACAGGGGGCGACAGGATGTCCTCGTGAGAGTGCGATTCCTCGACGAGCAGGCGACCTACGCGGCGGCCACTGTCAGCGAGTGTGCCGATGCGCTCGAGGAGGCCCTGCGTGCGGGCTTGCCCGGCGAGCCGGACCCGGCACGCATCTTCGTCGACCTGCCTCCCGGCGAGATGCTCCTCATGCCGAGCCGCGTCACGGGCACGCCGACGGTCAAGCTCGTCACTATCCACCACGACGCGGATCGCCCCGACCCGCGGATCAAGGGTGTGCACGTGGTCTTCGACTCGGTCTCGCTCGCTCCGACCGTGGTCATGGATGCCGCTGCGCTCACCGTCGTGCGCACGACCGCGGTGAGCATCGTGGCGCTGCGCGCGATCGCCAAACCCGACTGCCACACCCTGGTCGTCTATGGCGCAGGCCCACAGGCACGCGCGCACGTCGACGCGATCATCGCGGAGTGGCCGATCCGCCACGTCAACATCGTCGCGCGGCGCCCCGAGCGGGCCGAGGCCCTGCTCGCCTCCGCGCGCGAGCGTCACCCCGATATCGTCATCGACCTCGTCCGCACGGACAACGCAGCATCGGCTCTGCGTGAGGCGCGCATCGTCGTCTGCGCGACCACGGCCACATCGGCGCTCTTCAGTGCCGCGGATGCGCGCGGGGATGTCGCAGCCGTCGCCGTCGGCACCCACTCGCCGACCTGCTGTGAGCTCCCCAGCGAACTGGTGGGTCGATCATTCGTCGTCGTGGAGGAGCGCGAGTCGGCCCTGCGCGAGGCCGGTGACGTCGTGTGCGCGATCACGGCGGGCCTGATGACGCCCGACGACATTGCCGCCGACCTCACTGAGATCGCGCGACGGTCGGTCGACATCCCGGCGACAGGGTCGCGGGTCTTCAAGAGCATGGGCATGGCATGGGAGGACGCGGTCGTGAGCGCCCGCATCGCAGAGGGAGTGGCATGAGCACGGTGATGAGCGTCGACGAGGCCTGCGCGGCTGCCGAGGCAGCACAACAGTGGTACGCCGACACGGATCTGCAGACTCGTGCGAGCCTGCTCGAGGCCATCGCGGACGCGGTCGACGCAGCACGTGACGACCTCGTGCCCATCGCGGTCGAGGAGAGCCGACTCGGGATCGAGCGGCTCACCGGAGAGGTCGGTCGCACGACCGGTCAGCTCCGCCTCATGGCACAGGTGGTGCGCGATGGAGCATTCCTTGGTGTGGTCCTGGACAAGGCGCTGCCGGATGCGACACCGCCGCGCCCGGACCTGCGGCGTATGAATGTCCCGCTGGGGCCTGTCGCGGTCTTCGCCGCGTCGAACTTCCCCTTCGCCTTCTCCACGCTCGGCGGCGACACGGCCGCTGCCCTGGCCGCCGGCTGTACCGTCGTGGTCAAGCCCAATCCCGGTCACCCGCGCCTGAGTGACGCGATCATGGCGGTCGCACAGCAGGCCCTCGCTGACGTGGGCGCACCGCGCGGCGTACTCACGATGGTGTCGCACGGATTGCAGGACGGCATCGACCTCGTCACGGACGACCGCATTGAGGCGGTCGCCTTCACCGGCAGCCAGCGCGGTGGCCTTGCGCTCGCGAAGCTCGCGGCCGACCGGCCGCGCCCCATCCCCTTCTACGGCGAGCTCGGCAGCATCAATCCGATCTTTGTCACGCCGGAGGCGGCCGCGGAGCGTGGCGCTTCGATCGCGGAGGGCTGGGTCGGCTCCTTCACCCTCGGCGCGGGCCAGTTCTGCACCAAGCCCGGCTTGCTGGTGGCCCCGCGCGATGAAGCCATGCGCTCGGCTGCCGTCGCCGCGGTCGGCGGCGTACCCGCGCAGGGCATGCTCACGCAGCCCATCCGCGACGCCTTCCTGCACGGCGTGAGCGAGCGCATCGATATGGCATCGATCGACGTGCTGAGCGGCGGCGGCTGGGACGCCGAGACCGACACGGTGCACGCCACACTCTTGGCCGTGCCCGCGAGCGAGGTCATCGCGACGCCGGAGCTGCTTGAAGAGTGCTTCGGCCCGATGTCGCTGCTGGTGGAGTATGACGACCCGAAGCAGATGCTCGCGCTGGCCGACGTGCTCCCCGGTCTGCTCGCCGCGGGCATCCACGGCAACGCTGATGAGCCCATCGTCGACGAACTCATGCCTCGTCTCGTCGCGCGCGCCGGGCGCGTGCTGTGGAACGGCTGGCCGACCGGCGTCGCCGTGACGTGGTCGATGCAGCACGGTGGCCCCTTCCCCGCGACGACCGCTCCGGCGACGACGAGCGTCGGCGCTTCCGCCGTTGATCGATTCCTGCGGCCGGTGACGTGGCAGGGTATGCCCCAGGCGGTGCTGCCGGTGCCGCTGCGTGACGGCAATCCCTGGGGGATCCCCCGTCGCGTCGACGGCGTGCTCGATCCTGGCTGATCGGAGACCATCATGCACCTGCGTCGCACCCTCACTGCAGGATCTGCGCTCGCTGTGGCGATGGCACTCCTGTCCGCTCCCGCGGCCGGGTCTGCCGCGCCTACTGCCACCACGGGAGCAGCGTCGAGCACAATCAACTGGCAGACCTGCGCGGACACAGCCTTCGCGAAGTGGCCTGTCTTCCCCCAGGTGAAGCAATACTTCCAGTGCGCCACCCTGGTCCGACCGCTTGACCGGACCAAGCCCAAGGGCGCGAAGGTCACGCTGGCACTGATCAAGCTGCCCGCATCCGGCACGCCGGACCAGCGCAAGGGCGTGCTGCTGTGGAATCCGGGAGGACCGGGGCAGAGCGGGGTTGAACTCTCCAGCGTCTCCTTCCTCCTGCCCGAGGCAGTGCGCCAGTCTTTCGACTTCATCACCTGGGATCCGCGTGGCATCGGTGTGTCGACACCGGCGATCAAGGGCCCGGGCTGCGAGATCCCCAAGCCCACCCGGCCGGCGACCGGCACGGTGGACTGGAGCAAGGTACTCAAGGAGCGCATGCCCCAGGTGCGTCGCATGAATGCCCGCTGCTTCGAGCGCAACGCCGCGATCATCGAGAACGCCGGCACGCTCGACAACGCCTACGACATCGAGGCGATACGCCAAGCACTTGGGGAACAGCAGATCAACTACTGGGGTCTGTCCTACGGCACCTTGCTCGGCTCGACCTATCTGCAGCTCTTCCCCGAGCGCGTGCGCGCGGCTGTGCTCGACAGCAACATGGATCCGCAGATGAACCTGCACGACATGGTCGAGAGTGCGGTCGCCCCGGACCACTCCCTCGGCTTCTTCCTCGATGCCAACCCGGAGACAGCCGATCAGTACTACTCGGTCATCGCATCGCTTGATCGCAAGTCGCTGAAGCTGCCCAACGGCGATGTCTACACGCGGTGGGACGTGCTCGACGTGCTCAATGACAGCGTGATGTTCTACACCGACCCATCCGGTGACTGGTCGGTGGCGGAGCAGGTCATCTCGACGGCGTACGCCGCGATCTTCGGGACGGGGGTGGCCCAGCAGTCGGCACTCAAGGCGCTGGAGAGCCCCGACCTGCAAAGTCCGTCATCCGGCACGGTTGGGTCCCTGTGGTCGGCGGTGGTGTGCCAGGACTTCGCGGACCGTCTCTCGCCCGCCGAGCAGCGATCGCAGTTGGCGTGGGCCGTGCGCAATGGGCCGTTCTACGGCGGCACGCTCGGCATGGACATGGTGACGACGTGCGACGGATACGACAAGGCAAAGCCGCATCCGGTGCCCAGGCCCAAGGCCTATGGCCCGAACGTGCCCGTCATGGTCGCGGCGAGCACGCGGGACGGTGAGACGCCGTACCAGTGGTCGGTCAACATGGCGCGCGTCTATCGCAATTCGCGGATGGTGACCCTGGTCGGAGGACTGCACGGCACGTTCGGGCTGGCGCAGTCCGAGTGCGTCAACACCGCGCTCGGCGACTTCCTCATCTCAGGTCAGCTGCCCGCTGTCGATCTCTCCTGCCCGTGGACGCCGCCAGCGCCACCGCCGACGTGAGTTCGGCGGCCGTGCGCGAGCTCATCGGACGCTACGAAGGCGTCCCCACCGTGACAGTCAGTGACGCCGTCGCACTGCCTGAGGTGCTGCCGGTCGCCGTGATCACGTAGGTCTGACTCCACGTCTGGGTTGGGGTACCGGAGAGGACTCCGGTGGAGGTGTTGAACGTCGTGCCGGCCGGGGGCGCCCCCGAGAGGGCGTACGTCACCGTGCCGCCGAAGCCGGTTGCCTGCATGGCGGCTGATGCGAGGGGGCGCCCTACCACGCCGACGAGGTTTTGCTGATTGGGCACGAGGAGAGGTGTCGGTGTGGGCGTCGGTGTCGGTGTCGGTGTGGGTGTAGGTGTCGGCGTCGGACCGCAGCCGGGGGGATCACCCAGCGTGATGGTCCAGTTGCGTGCTGCGTAGGTGGCGATCGCCGGGCTG